>Ga0209579_10000009_pt1 | contig 652138 bp, 588 predicted proteins | sample Coa_R1_2_FD_187152 | JGI IMG/M metagenome (GOLD analysis project Ga0209579, IMG submission 187152) | Surface soil microbial communities from Centralia Pennsylvania, which are recovering from an underground coalmine fire - Coalmine... | ecosystem: Environmental > Terrestrial > Soil >...
TTGTCGGTGCTGACCCGGTGCCAGAGGGGGATCATGCGGAAGGTCACCGGCCAATATCCAGGGTTCTGCCAGATTGGAGCGTCGCGATCATTCATGAGCTGGTAGCCGTTGTCCTTGAATTTCTGGCCGAAGAAATTGAGCATCGGCCAACTTTCGTGACAAGCGGAACAGCGCAGACCGTATTTTCTGGCGAAGGCGGGAATGGCGTTAGCCGACTGGCTCGAGGCCACGACGAGGAAAAACAACGCGAAGGCAGCTGCGAGGATTGAGTTTGCCCGCTGCCGCTTCTGACTGAGCTGAGACTGCGCCCACATACGCATGCTGCACTCCTCAGACGAAGTTCTAAATTTTAGAAAGCCAACTACACGCAAAACAACAGCAATCAGGAAGGCGTAACGATCAAGCCACGCCCAATCGCTGCTTTGAACCAGCAAAACTCTTTTGGTGAAGTGGTCCAACCACCACTCGCCGACGGATACTACTACCGTTGCAAACGAAGTGCAATAGGGTTTATAAACTTTTTTAGAATTGTTTGCGATCGCACCACGGAGAGATTTTCGACTTCAGGGTTTTCGCCCTCAGGAATGACCAGCGCAGTGCTCGGTGCGCGATTTGACCGCGAGTGGTGTAGAGTACGAGATTCTTGCTTGAGAAGCACGGAGCCGGTTGTGATGTGGGACGATAACGGTCGGGATCAGCGGTTGGGTGTCCGGATTCCCTTTCTTGGAATCACTCCTGATTTTAGAGCCGATTTTAGAGCCGTGGCATTGCTCTTTCTCCTCATCACCCTTCTGGTGACAGCCGCGATTCCTGGTCAGGCCCGCATCCTGAAACGCGATAAAGATGCCTCGCCGTATGGCGAAGGCCTGATCGTCAACGTTCCACTGCCGGAAGCGGAAGTGGCAACGGTGGTCGAGGATGTCGCCGCCAACTCAATCATCCGCGGAACCAAGGAATACAACAAAGACGAGTATATCGGGGGAGCGGAAGCGGCCTCGTCGTCGACATTGTTTCCTGTGTGGAAGGATGGCGGGAAAGTTTTTTTCAAAGTGCGAAAAGAGGCAATCGATCCGCGGAATTTCAAGGATGGTGGTGACGTGGGAACGCTGGCGGTGCGTTACGTGGTGCAGCCGCAGGGAGACAAAAACACCATTCTGCGAATTAATGCGCTGTTCGGGGAAGATTTTCGGCGGACCGTCCACCAATCGAATGGATCGGTGGAAAGCAGCGAATATCAGGATATCCATGACCGTCTCGACGCTATCGAGCTGATGAAAAAAGAAAATGCCGAGGCGGAGCAAGCGCGGCAGGAGCAGCTGGCGAAAAAGAAGTCGGGTGTAAGCGGCAACAACAACGACAGCAGCAGTAGTAGCAGTGGCAGTGGCAGTAGCAGCAGCCGCAGTGACCTTGCTGACATGAAGAGCGGTGACGTGAACAGCAGTGAGCCGCCCAAGAATGACCCGCCTAAAGCTGCGCCGTCCGGCCCGCCGGCAATCGCAACCGTGGCCGACGCCGCGAGTGTCACCGAGCATGATCGAGACGATCAGGACGGTAACGCGAAGGGCGCCGCTGTTCCCGAGCTGTTATCGACGCCGACCCCGTCATCGTTGCCGCAAGCGTCAGTACCACAAACTTCATTGCCAACTTCGGCGGTCCCCGAACTCTCAGGGGAATCGCTCGAACAACATGTTGCTGAACTGCGACGGCAAGTGGAGCGACTGGTCAAAAAGCCGGGGGCTCCGCTGAAATCGGCGCCGTTTCACACCGCGAGCACGGTGAGGTCACTCGCGCCCGGGACGGAAGTGCTGGTCGTGATTTCGACAACCTACTGGTATGGAATCGAGACTCACGAAGGCGAGCATGGATGGCTTCGCCGAGATGAAGTGGAGCAGATCCCGTGAGAGCCGCTCTCGCACAATCGCTGCACCGAGCACTCCTGGCTTTCCTGACCGCGGGGATTCTCCTTGGGATTGGGATTCTCGTTACGGCTCAGAACGCTCGCGCACAAGGTAGCGGGAACGAGCGCACTTTTCGCCAGCCGAAGAGTGTGGTGGAGAAGACGTTGAAGGGCCTGCAGTCGTCGATGGGCGGACGGCTACCTGCGCTCGAGGGATTTGCTTTGCAGGGCGAACATCCGTTGAGCGGATACCAGCGTGCTTTTTACCAATCGTCGGTCGAGGTCACCACGACGGCGTCGGGCGGTTCGCGAGTGCGCGTGAACACGAAAGTGACCGCGTGGTATGCGGATTCCGTGCCTTCGCGCTCGGGATATCAACTGCTGACCTCGAACGGGCGATTGGAATCCGATCTACTCGATCAACTTTCCAACGCTCTCGGGAGCTCTGCAACGGGGCCAAGCGACGGCTTTCCCGCGATTGCCGATACGCAGAAGGTCCGCGCGTCCGTCAATTCCACACGAGATTCCGCGAATACGAACAGCGCAGAGTCTGCCATTTCGGCACCAATGCCAATGCCTCAGGGAGCGGGACGGCCATTCTCGTCTTCAATTTCAACTGAACCGGGATTATCAAGCCGGCAACTGGAGGAGACGAAGAATCTTCAAAAGCCGGATAACAAAGCGGCCACAGGCTTGGCGGCAGAGGCGGCGAGTTTAGAGGAAGTGCTCAAAAACCAGGGACATCCGAAAAACCTCGTAGCGGTAAAAAAAACCGGGACACCGGTGGTGGGATCTCCGAGCCTGACCGGGAAAACTCTATTTCTGGCGAGCGCGCACGATGAGTTTGAGATGCTGGATTACAGCGCGGACTGGGTTCATGTGCGGGTTTCCGGGTTGTCACGGGGATGGATTTGGCGGACGAGTCTCGAAATGCCGGAAGGGATTTCCGACATCCCCAAAGCGGGCGAGAGCGCAAAGCTGGTGGCGGCCGATCTGTTTCAGGTGACGCGAGAGGAGATGGCTCCTTTTCCGGGGGACTGGGAGCCGCTTCGCGGGAAGAACGTCAAGATTATTTCAGTGCAGAAAGTCCAGGAAAACGAGAAAGACAGCGGTGCGCAGGCCAAACTGGAATTTGTGAAGTCCTTGCTCGATAAGAACTATGCGGACCTCGCGGCAAGATCAAAGGAATTAGCCGGAGTGGTGATGATTTTCGACTCGGTCGATGGCGGAATGATCGCCGCCACCCTGCCCACGGTGCAGCAATGGAAAGCGGGTACGTTGACCGACGCCGCCCTTTGGCACCAGTGTTACTTTGATCCTCCCGAGACTTTCACCGTACCCGCGCCTGCTGGCGGGCAGTAACGCAGTGCCAGTTGCCAAGCATGACATTTGGTGCGAGCATCGGGATTACGAAGAAATGCACGATCGATGAAGTTTCATGTTCACCCGTTTTTCTGTGGCCCTAGTTTTGGCTTGACATTGAAACCAGTAGCGCGATACGAATGCTGTCTTCGTATGTGTAAGGTGAGTCTTCGAACTGAACCGCCGGATGGTGGGCGGAAGGAAAAGGCAGGCAAGGTGGGGTCCAAGTTGCAAAGTCCAGTGAATCTGATCCGCGATTACGCCGAATTGACCAAGGCGCGCATCACGACATTGATTGTGCTTACGGCGTGGTGCGGCTACTTTTTTGGCGCTCACCGCGCGGGTGTGTCGTCATGGTCGCTGGGCTTGCTGCAGGCGCTTTTCGGCATCGCGCTCGTTTCGAGCGGGACGGCGGCGCTGAATGAAGTGCTCGAATCGAACGTCGACGCGCGCATGCGGCGAACGGCGCAACGGCCTCTGCCTTCCGGGCGCATGAGTAAGGCACACGCTGCGACAGTCGGATTGGTTTTGACTCTCGGCGGATCGGCATATCTCGCCATCTACGCCAACCTACTAACTGGGCTGTTAGTCTTCTTAACTTCACTTGTGTACCTGGCGGCTTACACTCCGTTGAAAAAAGTATCTCCCATATGTACGTTCGTCGGGGCGTTCCCGGGGGCGATGCCGGTCGTGTTGGGATGGACCGCTGTCCGCGGAAAGCTGGAAGTCGAGACCCTGATTCTTTTTGCCATCATGTTTGTCTGGCAGTTTCCGCACTTTCTTTCCATCGCGTGGCTCTATCGCGAAGACTATGAGCAAGGCGACATTCGCATGTTGCCAGTGGTAGATTCGGACGGAAAATCCACTGTTTGGCGGATTTTAGCCTATTCCGCCGCGTTAATCCCGGTGAGCATTATGCCGGTTGCGCTCGGCATGGCAGGACGTGTGTATCTGGTGGGCGCGTTGTTGATGGGAGTAGCACTGTTTCGGGTATCGATGGGGATGGCGTATCCGCAACTGCCGGCCACCGCAGCCGCGTCAAAGCCATCGGCGCGACGACTGTTGCGGGCTACGATCTTCTATTTGCCGGCGCTGTTTGCCTTGATGATGATAAACGCTGGAAACTAGAATTAGTGATTAGTTGTTAGTGGTTAGTATTACTAAACACTAGTCACTAACCACCAGCCACTTTCCTCTATTCCAACTCCAACTCAATCTTCTTAGCCGCGGGGTCGAGGCTTGTAATTCGGAATTTGCGGACCTGTCCCGCGCGTAGAGTTTCCGGTTTCACCTCGTCGACTGCGGGACCGCTTTTCCAACGTGCCTGTAGCATCGAACCCAGGGACGACAAATCTGGTTTCGACGATCCCGCTTCGGGAGCGCGGCTCTCCTCTTTAATATCGACAGCGCCTTCTTTTGGAACGCGGCAGGTTGCGATCACTCCTTCTCCTAGTTCTACGCGCGCGCTTCCTGCGGAAACTTCCGTCATTCGGCCGGTGACGATGTCTCCTATTTTGTGTTCAGCGAGATATTCGTCGAGCCCGGTCGGCAAGAGTTGTTTCATGCTCAGGCGGATATTGCGCTTTTCAGGATCGAAAGCCAGCACTTGCGCCTTGACGACTTGCCCGGCGCGCAAGACCTCCTGCGGATGATTGATACGCTTCTCGGCACTGATTTCGCTGATGTGAATCATGCCTTCGACGCCTTCGATCAATTGCACAAACGCGCCGAATTTCGTCATGCTGGTTACGGGGCCCTCGATGACCGTGCCGGGAGCGAATTTCTCCGCCGCTCCGGCCCAGGGATCGCCCAGCGCCTGTTTCAGTCCAAGGGAGATGCGGCGTTCAGCCGGGTTTACATTGAGGATCACGGCTTCCACCGTTTCGCCCGCCTTCACGATGTCGCTCGGCGTCCTGACTCTTTTGGCCCATGACATTTCTGAAATGTGGATCAGGCCTTCGATGCCGGGCTCAATCTCAACAAAGGCGCCGAAGTCCATGAGGCGTGTGATGGTGCCGCGCACGCGCTCGCCCGGCTGATATTTTCCGGCAACCGCATCCCAGGGATGAGGCTGAAGCTGCTTCATGCTGATCGCGATGCGTTTCTTTTCGGAGTCGATCTTGATGATCTTCGCTTCGATCTGCTGGGCGGCAGAAAGCACATCGGACGGCTTGTTGACGCGCTGCCATGAAATTTCGCCGACGTGCAGTAGTGCGTCAGCGCCACCGATATCGACGAACGCACCGTAGTCGGTGAGGCTGCGGACTTCGCCCTGCACGATGTCTCCTTCTTTCAGTTCGTTGTAGCGGCGTTGCTTGCCGGCGCGCTCTTCGTCTTCGGCGATAACGCGGCGATCGACGACAACGTCTTCGTCCTCCACATCGAGTTTGATGATGCGGCAGCGAATTTCCTGTTCGACCAACTTTGCGAGCTCGGCGGCATCGTGAGTTCCGCTGCGCGACGCGGGCATGAAGGCGCGGACGCCGACGTCTACGCTCAATCCGCCCTTGACCACACCAGTAACAGTGCCGATGATCGTCGATTTCTCCGCGAAAGCCTTCTCAAGCGCCGCCCAGTCTGTGGGGCGCTCGACCTTGCCACGAGTCAGTTCGTAATAGCCTTCGGGATCGCGGCCTTTGACGGTGACTTGCAATTTGTCGCCGGGCTTCGGCGGTTTGTCAGCCGGGAATGCGCTGAGGGGGAGAACACCTTCGGTCTTGAATCCGATATCGAGGACGATGGAGTCGGCGGTGACGGTAATCACCGTGCCTTCGCGGCTCTGGGTGGCTGGATCCTTCTTGCGAGAATGACTCTTCTCGTACTGCGAAAAAATGTCTTTGAAGGATTCGGTCGGCTCGGAAACGGGCTCGGGCGAGTTGGGATCAAGCGTGGTTGGATCGGACGGCTTTACATTCACTTCTGCTTCGGAATCGGACATGAGGAGGTTAAAGCCCTGCGGCGAAATCCCATTCAGGATATCACCGGCGGGCCGCATGCGAAGGCGACAGGCTGGATTCGGCGCTCACGGTGTAGACTAATTTTCGTTTCCAAAGTCTAAGCGGGTTTGGGAGGCACGATGCGACCGGAATTTGCTGGCTCATTACTTGTGTTCGCACTTTTGGCGAGCGCTGCGGGACAGACGAAATCGACGGAAAAAGAGATCGATATTCCGTACGAGCGTTTCGTGCTCGACAACGGCTTGACGGTGATCGTACATGAAGACCACAAGGCGCCGATCGTCGCCATTAATACCTGGTACCACGTCGGGTCGAAGAACGAGAAGCCGGGCAAGACCGGGTTCGCCCACTTGTTCGAGCACCTGATGTTTGGCGGCAGTGAGCACGCGCCGGGGCGCTACATCGACGGGATGGAAAAGATCGGTGCGACCGATTTGAACGGCACGACGAATCCCGACCGCACGAACTATTTCGAAAATGTTCCGACCTCCGCCGTCGACTTCACGCTGTGGATGGAATCGGATCGTATGGGGCATCTGCTCGGCTCGCTTGATCAGAAGACACTCGACTTGCAGCGCGGCGTGGTGCAGAACGAAAAACGCCAGGGGGAAAATCAGCCTTACGGAGTGACCCGGCAACTGCTCACGCAGAATACGTATCCGGTGGGGCATCCATATTCGTGGACCACGATTGGCGACATGGCGGACCTTGATGCGGCGTCGATGAAAGACGTGCAAGAGTGGTTCAAGACGTATTACGGGCCGTCGAACGTCGTGATCGTGATCGCGGGCGACATTGACGCGAAGACCGCACGCGAGAAGGTCGAGAAATATTACGGCGACATTCCGGCGGGGCCGCCCGTGGCGCACCACCAGGTGTGGATCGCCAAGATGACGGGGACGAAGCGGCAAGTTGTGCAGGATCGCGTGCCGCAGGCGCGGATCTACAAGGTATGGAACGTTCCGGAGTTTGGCAGCGCCGACGCCGACTACATCGACCTAGTGAGCGATTGCCTGAGCAACGGCAAGTCGTCGCGATTCTACAAGCGGCTTGTGTATGAGGACCAGATCGCGACCGAGGCGATAGGCTACACGGACCTACAGGAAATTGGCGGGCAATTCATTGTGCGAGCGACGGCGCGGCCAGGGCAGAACATCGCGCAGGTAGAAAAAGAAGTGGATGAAGAGCTGGCGCGTTTCCTGAAAGAGGGACCGACGCCAGCGGAACTGGCGCGCGTCAAGGCGCAGTATCAGGCGAATTTTATTCGCGGCATCGAGCGCATCGGAGGGTTCGGTGGAAAATCGGATCGGCTCGCGATGAGCCAGGTGTATCGCGGGAGTCCCGACGCCTACAAAATTTCGCTCAAGCGCGTGCAGCAAGCCACGGCCGAGGATTTGAAAGCGGCGGCTGTGCGCTGGCTCTCGGACGGCGTTTACATTCTTCAGGTCGATCCTTTCCCGGACTACAAGACGGCCTCCACTGGCGCCGATCGCAGCAAAGCGCCGGAGCCGGGCACTCCTCCCGAACTGAAGCTGCCGAAGCGGCAGCGCACCACGCTTTCCAATGGACTGAAGGTTGTTTTGGCGGAACGGCATGAAGTTCCGCTGGTGAATTTCACGTTGGCGGCCGATGCGGGATTCGCGTCGGATGCGTCGACTTCTCCTGGGACCGCGAACCTGGCGATGCAGGTGCTTACCGACGGGACGCGCACGCGGAACGCACTGCAAATCAGTGATGAACTTGAAACCCTCGGCGCGACGTTGCGCGGATCTTCGAATCTCGACTCGTCGTTCATTTCTCTTTCGGCGCTGAGTTCGAAACTCGATCCGTCGCTCGATTTGTTTGCGGACGTGGTTTTGCATCCGTCGTTTCCTGAGAATGAAGTGAAGCGCGAGCAAAAGCTGGCGCTGGCGGCGATTGACCGCGAACAAAATACTCCGACGACACTGGGCCTGCGAGTGCTCCCGGCGTTGTTGTATGGCGCGGGTCATCCGTATGGGAATCCGCTGACTGGCTCGGGGACAAAGGAAAGCGTAGCGAAGCTGACGCGTGAAGACCTGGTCAAGTTTCATGAAACATGGATCCATCCGAATAATTCGACGCTGATCGTGGTCGGCGATACGACGCTTGTGGAATTGAAACCCAAGCTGGAGAAGCTCTTCGCGGGATGGAAAAGCGGGAACGCCCCGGCCAAAGACGTGAAGACGGTTTCGGTCGCGTCGAAATCTACCGTGTACCTGATCGACAAGCCCGGAGCGCTGCAATCGGTGATCTTTGCGGGCGTGGTGGCGCCACCGCGCGCGAATCCGCAGGAAATCGCGATTGAGGCGATGAACGACAGCCTGGGTGGAATTTTTGGCGCGCGCATCAATATGAATCTGCGCGAAGACAAACACTGGTCGTACGGCGCGCGCACCGTGTTGCGCGATGCGCGGTCGCAGCGTCCGTATTACGTGCAGGCGCCCGTGCAGACCGACAAGACCAAAGAATCGCTGATCGAAGTAAACAAGGAACTGCGCGGGATCACGGGTGATCGCCCAATCAGCGGTACCGAACTGGCGAAGGTCCAGGCGAACGAAACGCTAAAACTGCCGGGATCGCGCGAGACCCTCGATGCGCTCGGGCAATCGATCGTGGATCTGGTGCAATTCGGACTTCCCGACGATTACTACGACACCTACGGCGCGAAAGTGCACGCGCTCACTACGAGCGATGTGAACGACGCGGCGAAAGAAGTCGTTCGTCCCGACAACATGACCTGGGTCGTCGTGGGTGATCGCGCGAAGATCGAAGCTGGCGTACGCGAGCTAAATCTTGGCGAGTTTCACAACATGGACACGAACGGCAAGGTGGTGCAGTAGAACGTGGTGCAGTAGCGCGTCAGGGACGAAGTACGTAGTGCGAAGCGATATCGCGAAAGGTAGCTAGTTGATTCGCTTTGGTCGGTTCGTCCCAGTGCAATTCCGACGCCATTAAATCGGCGACAGCTGAGGCCATTTCGAGCGCAGCGCGCGCATTCAAGAAGAGCGCGCGCGTCCGCCTGGCGAGGACGTCTTCAACGGTGCGTGCCATTTCATGCCGCACCGCCCAGATCACTTCCGCTTTCACGTAAGGTAGCGCCGCGTGGAGCGGTTCGCCGAGGCGGGCATCATTTTCGATCAGCTTGAGGATGGCTTCCGCATCCGACCCGTAGACCGCCAACGAACCCGATTCTTTCGCAGCGTCTTTTATGGTCTCCCTTTCGACATCGACGTAACCATGGATGTGCAATGCGCGCGTCGCGCATGGGCGCTCGGGCAGTTGTGCCAACGTAGCCGCCTGATCGACGCAGTCCTCAGCCATGTGGCGATAGGTCGTCCATTTTCCGCCACAGATTGTGACGAGGCCTGAGCTGTCGATCTGGACAACGTGGTCGCGAGAGAGTGACGCGGTCGCGACTGCTCTTCCCGAGTCGGACTCGGCCGCCGACCGCACCAGCGGGCGAATCCCCGCGAACACACTCAAGACATCCGCACGTGTGGGAGCTTTCGAAAGATACTGCGCGGCGGTCGCGAGGATGAATTCAATTTCCTGCTCCATGGCGATGGGTTCGAGCGTAGCTGAGGGGACCGGTGTGTCAGTGGTCCCGACAAGAGTGTGGCCGTGCCACGGAATCGCGAATAACACGCGGCCGTCGCTGGTGTGCGGAACCATGATCGCGCTATTGCCCTGGAGAAAGCTCGCGTCGAATACGAGGTGGATGCCCTGGCTCGGGGCGATCATCGGAGCGGCATTGGGTTCGGCCTTGAGTCGAAGCGAGTCGGTGAAGGCTCCAGTGGCGTTGATGACGACTCGCGCACTGGCGTGAAATTCGTTGCCCGTCTCTACATCGCGTGCATCGATGCCGTCGACAAATCCCTGAGCGTCTTTTGTGAGTCCGGCGACTTCGGCATAATTCAGCAAAATTGCACCCTGCTCGAAAGCGGTGGCGACCATGTTGATGAGAAGCCGGGCGTCGTCGAATTGTCCATCGTAGTAAACCGCGCCGCCGCGCAGACCTTCGGTCTTCAAGGTTGGCAGATGTTCGAGAGTTTCTTCACGGTCTAGAATGCGCGAGGCGCCGAAACCATATTTTCCGGCAAGCAACTGATAGAGTTTGAGACCGAGACCGTAGAACGGGGCTTCCCACCAATCGTAGTTCGGCACGATGAAGGCAAGATCGTGCACGAGATGAGGCGCATTTCGCAGAAGCAGCCCGCGCTCTTTGAGGGCCTGCATGACCAACCCGATATTTCCCTTTTCGAGGTAACGCACGCCACCGTGCGCGAGCTTGGTGCTTCGGCTCGAAGTGCCTTTACCGAAATCACTTTGCTCGAGCAGAAGCACATCGTAGCCGCGCGAGGCCGCGTCGATGGCGACGCCAACGCCCGTCGCGCCTCCGCCAACGACGATCATGTCCCAAGCCTGGGGGTGGGACTCGATGCGGCGGCACATTTCGGATCGATTCATATTCGCTGAGAATCCGTCTAGATGCCTACGACCTTGATAATGGCAGCGCCGATGGCGGCACCAATCAGCGGGCCAACGATTGGGACGAGCGCGTATCCCCAATCTGAAGTGCCCTTGCCACTAATTGGAAGAATCGCATGCGCCATGCGCGGACCGAAGTCGCGAGCGGGATTCATCGCGTAGCCAGTCGGTCCACCCAGACTCAGACCGATCGCCCACACCAGCACTCCCCACAACCATGGGCCGAATCCGGCGGGAAGGCCAGTGGACGATACGGCTTTGCTTCCGAACGAGAAGCCCACCACGATCAGACAGGTCGTCGCGATGATTTCTGTCAGCAGATTTGCGGGCAGGTCGCGGATGGCGGGCGACGTGGAAAAAATTGCCAGTTTGGCGCCCGGGTCGGGTGTCTCTTTCCAGTGCAGCAGGTAAGTCATCCAGACGAGGGCGGCGCCGCTGAATGCGCCGAGAATCTGCGCGGCCCAGAATGCCGCGACATGTGACCAGTCTCCCGAGGCTAGGGCGACGGTCAGGGTGATCGCAGGATTAATGTGGGCACCGGGGCTGCCGCAGGCAATGGCTGTAAAAATGGCCGCGACAACAGCCAGTCCCCAACCGGTGGTGATCACAATCCAGCCGGAGTTTTCGCCTTTCGATTTCTTCAGGAGAACACTGGCGACGACTCCGTCGCCGAGCAGGATCAGAACCAGCGTGCCCATGAATTCGCCGAGGAACGGTCCCTGCATCGTTCCATACATCGCCGGTCCATGCATCGTGGGTGGACCTCCACTTTCTTTGTGTGATTCTGGAGTAGTTAGTGCAAACCGCAATTCTCAATCTGATTCCACCCAGTCGAACGACCGCGTTACCGCTTTTTTCCAGAAGTGATAGAGACGCTCGCGGGATGGTTCATCCATCTTTGGTTCCCAGCGATGATCGGCGGCCCAGTTGGCGACGAGTTCGTCGGTATCTTTGAAGAAGCCGACAGCCAGGCCAGCCGCATACGCAGCGCCGAGAGCCGTTGTCTCCTTTACCATCGGGCGCACCACTGGCTTCGCCAGCATGTCAGACTGGAACTGCATCAGCAGTTCGTTCATCACCATTCCACCATCGACACGCAGTACATCGAGGTCGATTCCGGAGTCCTTCGCCATAGCATCGACAACTTCGCAAACCTGGAACGCTGTGGCTTCGAGCGCTGCACGCGCGATGTGAGCTTTGTTTACGTAGCGAGTCAGGCCGGCAATCAAGCCGCGAGCGTCGTCTTTCCAATAAGGAGCGTATAAACCCGAAAATGCGGGGACGAAGTAGACTCCGCCGTTATCGTCCACGCTTCGAGCGAGAGCTTCGATGTCCTTGCTGTGTGCGATGAGTCCCAGATTGTCGCGGAGCCATTGCACGATCGCTCCCGCAATGGCGACTCCGCCCTCGAGCGCATAGCATGCGGGCCTCGCTCCGAGCTTATAGGCCACGGTAGTCAGCAGTCCGAAATTCGAAGGCACTGCTTTTTCGCCCGTATTCATGAGCATGAAGCAGCCTGTGCCATAGGTGTTCTTGGCTTCGCCGGGTTTGAAGCAAGCCTGGCCGACGAGCGCGGCTTGCTGATCTCCGAGATCGCCGGCGATGGCAACGCCCGCAATTGACGGCAGCCTGGCGACGCCATACACCTCGCTGCTGGAAACAATTTTCGGAAGCATCTGAATCGGGATGCCGAAGTCCTGCAATATTTCCGGATCCCATTGCAGGGTGTTGAGGTTCATCAACTGGGTGCGGCTGGCGTTGGTCACATCGGTCACGTGGACGCCGCCTTCGATTCCTCCGGTCAGATGCCAGATCAAAAAAGTATCGACATTGCCGAAGAGCAGATCGCCGGCTTCGGCTTGTTCGCGCGCTCCGGCAACTTCGTTGAGAATCCAACGTATTTTTAGGCCGCTGAAATACGTGGCTAGCGGAAGGCCCGTCCTGGTGCGGTAGTGATCTTGTCCGCCCTGGGCTGTGAACTCCGCCACGGCAGAGGCCACGCGCGTATCTTGCCAGACGATGGCGTTGCAAATGGGCTTGCCGCTTTTTTTGTGCCAGACGACGGTGGTTTCGCGCTGATTTGTAATTCCGATTGCGGCGAGATCATGGGGCCGCAGTCCGCGCGCCTCCATCGCTTCATGAATAACGCTATGAGTGCGGCGCCAGATTTCCTCGGGATCATGCTCGACCCAGCCCGGCTGCGGATAAATCTGTTCATGTTCTTTCTGGGCTGTACTGACGATGCGTCCGGAGCGATCGAAGACGATGAAACGCGAACTAGTCGTTCCCTGATCAATCGCGCCGATATAACTGGCCATTCCCGGGATTGTACCTTCCTCGCTAAGCGATTGTAACCACGGCACTATTTGCCGTCTGGGCTGCCGCTTCGGCAGTGCGGTTGCATGACTTGTGTAACAAGTTGCAGACTCGTTTGTAACCCCAGATAGCACCTACGTGGAATGTAGCTTGAAACGCATTCGTGGCATCTTACACATATAGAGGTAGGGTTTGCGAACCCGGCAAACCGGCCCAGCAAAAAAGGCTCGGCAAACAAGGAACGTGGGGTTCCGATGAAGCATCTTGGAAAAGTCATCCGCTCGGTGCAGGCTTTTGGCCGTGAGCTTTCGCGCCTATCAAACATTTCTGATACTTCTGGAGCCAAGCGCGCGCCGGCGATCGGCGTCGCCCTCGGCGGAGGATTCGCGCGCGGCATCGCTCACATCGGAGTGCTCAAGGTTCTCGAAGACGAAGGAATTCCGGTGCGCATGGTTGCCGGCACCAGCGTCGGCGCGATCATGGGCGCGGCGTATTGCAGCGGACTGACGATCGAGGAACTGGAAAAACTGGCGCGCTCGGTACGCTTCACCACCTTTGCACGTTGGACGCTCTCGCGATACGGCTTCGCAACCAACGACCGTATGGTTTCTTTTCTGCGCCAACATTTGAAAGTGCAGACGTTCGAAGAGCTGCGGATTCCGCTCGGTGTGACCGCAACGGATTTCAATACCGGCGAGGGAGTTGTCTTCAAATCAGGGCCGATCGTCGATCCGGTCCGCGCCAGTTGCGCTTATCCGGGGATGTTCTTGCCGGTCGAGATGCGCGGGCGCTGGTTGGTGGATGGAATGTTGTCGCATCCCGTGCCGACGCGGCCGGTGCGTGAAATGGGAGCGGATCGGGTGCTGGCCGTGCACTTGAAAGGACAATGGTCGAAGACCACCGCGCCACGGCATCTGTTCGATGTGATCGGACAGTCCTTCGCGATCGCGCAAGACATGATGAGTTCAGTATGGAGAAGCGCGGCCGATCTCGTGATCGAACCCGACGTTGCTGGTTTCGATTATGACGACTTCAAACGCGCCGATGAGTTGATTCATGTAGGCGAAGTGGCGATGCGGCGGGCGTTACCCGAAGTGCGTAAGTGGTTGGAGGTTCCGGCGGAGTCTCCGATGAATGCGACGGGGTTGGTCGCTCGACCTGCGGCTGTGCCAGCGGACTAAGCGTCGGCTTTTAATCGGCGGCGAAACTCGAATACGAAAATCTGATGAACGGTTCGGCCCAGGTTTTCACCTGGGCCGTCCGTTTTGTTGCCTTCTTTTCTTGCTGCGGTTAGTTGATCCAGCCATTCGACTCCGACTCCATCGCGCGGATGTACTCGACAACCGACTCGGACCAGCCATCGATGTGCGTCCATTTGCCGTAGCCGACGCCGTTCTTGAACGAGGCCACGTTGATCACGTATCCCTTGCCCTTCGGCGAGGGAACCTGATCATGCGCCTGCTCGTCGGTGATGACGATCAGGCGGTCGTAGCGCTCGCTCTTGTTGAGCCACTCAACGGCGTTGCCGAGCAAGGCACCGCCGTGCGGCTGCGAGGCATCGATCGCGTCACGCAGCGCGAAGCCACGGCGAGCCGGGACTTCGACCACGCGATCCGAGAACGAATACACCGCAACCTTCTCGGCGATCTCACGAACGAGCACCGCGAGACCGTACGCTGCATCGGTGCGCTGCATTTCCGACCGCTTCGAGAGCGGTGCGGTCATGGAGCCCGAAACGTCCACCAGCACGATGGTTCTGCCGGCGATCTTCGGCTGCTCCGCCACCGACTTGAGCATCGCCAGCTCGATCGGCTCCTCCCACTGCGGCGCGTAGCGAGCCGCGGCGAGAAAGCGGAACGGCAGAACCCGCGCCGTACTCATCGTGCTGAGCACGTTGAGCACGAGCGACTCGTCCACTCCGGCCTCGCGCATGTTGCGGAGGTTGCGGAGCAGGGCGAGCGCACCGAGTTTCTGCTCGCGGAGCAATCGCTCCCACGCCTCGCGCTTATCGGCGCCGGCGGAGAGAGCAACTTCCCAAGTGTCGGGCGTCGCGAGACGTCCCCAGACGAGCTTCTTCCACACGCTGGCCTGAGCCGCATCGCGCGGCTTGGCGTGCGAGAGGAAGAGAACGTCGCGCAGTTTGATCGGTCCACCGCGATCGTACTTCGCGAGCTGATACTCGTCGAACTTCGGGAACGCAGCCGCCAGTCCCTTTTTCACCTGCGCGGAAAGCGGCACACGCCCGTCCTTCCAGTAGATGGCGACGAACTCGGCGAGTTCATCGGCACGCTGGATGACGCGCTCGAGCGTTTCCGCAACCAGGCGGCGATGAGTGACATGACGCGCCATCTCGCGGACCAGGAGCAGCGGAGAGTGACGAAGCTTCGACTGCTCGCGCGCCTCGATGGCGAGCGCCGCTACTTTTTCGGCCTCGACCTTGGGGACGAGTTCCGCGATACGGCCGGCGATCTCGACACCGTCTTCGTAGAACTGCTCTTCCCAGAGCAGGCAGGCGAGAACCGAGCGGCGGAGCTGAAGCTCCGGCGAAATGTTGCGGGCCGGCGCGCCCTGGTGCGTCCGCGGACCGATGCCGAGATTGAGTAGGTTGAGACGAGCCATGTTATTGCTCCTACCCGCTAGCTTCTAGCGGTCGATTCATCGCCGGGGAAATGAGCGACTACGGTATGGTTCTGCGGAGGTCTTCATTAGACGACTGACCCCGAGGGTCAGACAGGCATCGAACCTGCATCATCCGCGTCGAAGTAACCGTTGTCTTCGCCACCGGCGAACTTTGTTGTTTCCTGCTAAGTGGTCGGCAGCAAGATGGCCTGCACCATCTATTTCAATGCCCTCAAACTGCCGCGATATACTTGTCGAACACTTATGAGCAAGCAAGTCGCAGTTCTCGCGAAACGCGTCGAATCGAAGATTCTGCTCGTGCGCGGCCTTCGGGTGATTCTCGACTCGGACCTCGCCGAACTCTACGGGGTCGAAGTGCGCAGTCTGAATCAGCAGGTCAAGCGTAATGGCCGGCGCTTTCCCGACGATTTTGTGATGCAACTCTCCGCTGACGAAGCGGCCAACTTGAGATCACAAATTGTGATCTCAAGTTCCGGCCACGGAGGGCGTCGATCCCACCCTTACGCTTTCACCGAACACGGTGCGATCATGGCCGCGTCGGTCCTCAACTCGGAACAAGCGGTCAAGATGAGCATATTCGTCGTTCGCGCGTTCATACGAATGCGCGAAGCTCTGGCCAACAATCAGAAAATCATGTCTAAGCTGTCGGAACTTGAGCAGCGTGTCGACAGCCATGACGCAAACATCCAGGAACTGATCGAAGCCATTCGCGAACTGATGGAACCTCTCCCCGCAAAGGGTCGGCGCATCGGGTTCGCGCTTCCTGCGGACTCGACGAAAGCTTCTGCTAAGGCGCGTTGAAAAACACCTCAGCTACTTAGACCTTCGCCACCAGTTCATCGTCTCTGCCGAGCGATGGGTCTCGACGAATAACTCCGCTTCGATTTCCTCAGCCTCAGGGAAGAAGCGCTTATAGAGTTCGACTTTCTGTGCGTCATCCGCTTGGCCCATGTAGAGCCTGTAGTCGATGCGTCCCGGGCGCAGCAGAGCTGGATCGAGATTCTCGATTACGTTGCTTGTCATCACAAAGATCACATTCTCGGGAGCGCTGAAGCCGTCGAGCGCATTCAGCAATCCTGACAAAGTGACGCTCAGAGCCGTGACGTCCTCCTTCTTATCGTCAAGATTGTGACCTCCTTGCTTTCCTTGCATTTCACCTTGACTGACTCTCGCTTTTCCACTCTTCATGCAGTCAATGTCTTCGAAGAGAATGATCGCGTTCGGTGAAACGTCGTTGACCGCTCTTCTCAGGGAGTGATCGTTGAACGCGGAAAGATTGATGGCATAAATATGCACCTGAAACTTCCCTGCCAACGCTGACACCAAAGAGGTCTTCCCCGTGCCGGGCGGACCGTACAACAAATAGCCGCGATGGTAGGGGACGCCGAGCTGACGATATCGCTGCCTCGAATTCCTGAACTTCGTGATATCCGAGACTAGCCGATCCCTTTCTCCTGGCTTCAGAATCACTGATTCCAGCAGCCTTGGCGTGTAGCCATCGACTCTTGTCCAACCGTCGTCATAGACGAACAACGATGACTTGATGACAGCGTTTCTCTCATGACACTCGACGATCTCTTTCACGAACTGCTTGAGAAACGCCTGCTGTCTCCCAATGGTGCGAAACGTCAAAGACTCGGTTCTGCGGCGAGACGTTCCTTTCGGATCCTCGTTGCGGTAGAAATAAACCAGGAACGGACGGCCCGCACGCCAGAACCAGTGCCGGCCTGGAGCCGGAATCAACGCCAGATGCTGGTTGCGCGTCGTTGTATCCAGGTCGACCCTTCGAATTCGCTTCAAGAAGTTCTGTTCCAGCAGCCACTCTTTCACCCACGAAAACGAAGCGTCATCGTCGGTGACGGTGATCATCATGGTTGTCTGTCCGACAAGCCACTCCCACAACCTTTCGGGAATCGCCCGCAGATAGACCCCGACACCACCCACGATCATGAGCAGCAATCCGCCAGAGGCGAATTGGTTGTGGCCGGTCAGGATGTTTTTTAGAGTCTCGATCATGTTCATGCACGCTATTCAGTCACACCGACCAATTCCTCTTCTTCTGTCTCGTCGATTTCCGTCTCGCCGATCATGTCTTCCTGGTCGGTCTCGCGTTCGCAACCATCGCTCTTGAAACCCATACGCTTGCGCGCCGGCCAGGTCGGGATGATCAGGGCGATTTTCTCCATCTGCTCGCGGGTCGGCACATTCTTGTTGCTGAAGTCGGTGCAGTCCGCGACTTTGAACGGGACGGCGCGGAACCGGCTGAAGCAGCAGTAGACCGCCTCTTCGCTTTCGCGGAACCCTCTCTGAATGTGTGACCAGTAGCAGGCACGGCATAGCGAGTCTTCGTCGCGCAGCGCGGCTTTCTTCATGACGATGGTTTGCATAAGTCGTTTCCTAATCATCCCTAACTGGCAAAGTTATTCGCCGGGGAACGTGCGAGAAGAGAATAGACTCGAGGTCGTTTGCTCGCGGTACTTTGTCGTCCGGGGCTACGCCCCTATCCCGTGAGCACTGCACCTCGGCAGGGCTCGCAGACCCTGCGCGTCTTCGTTTCGAGCGAAGTAACTCTTCTCTTTCACCACCGGCGAGACAATATGTCTGTCCTGCTCGTTGTGTGAGACGCGGCTAGCCGCGTCTCTACTGGGATCTTCCGGCACACGCCTTCGATATCCACTTGTCAATCTGGTCGGGGTACATGCGGACACGGAGGCGCTGCTGCACGAGGGGGATTCGAACCCCGGCATCCCAAGGACGCCTGCACCGAAGTATCCGTGACCTTCGCCACCGACCCTGTGAAGTTGAGGCTGGAAGAAACAACTGCGGCCGCTCGATAGGGATCGAGCGAAGCACAGCCTTCGGGCCAGCGTTAATGGATGCGCTGGGGGAATCGACGGCAGCGGTAAGTCGTTGACAGCGATGAAACCGCGGCCTGCGCCACCCAGCAAAATTGTTTGGTTAGGTCTGCTTTAAGGTTCGTCTTGGGACCGTCAGTTACTTAATAACTGACGAAGCCGAACGACGCCCTAAGCCAAATCCGACCCGGTTCGAGTCGTCCTGGCAGATGCAGCACGTTATTGGTTGTGCATTTCGCCATTTAGGAGCGTCCTTTCGTAGAAGATGTAAGACTATGCCATGATTTTGTAACTCGCGTCAAGAGGCAAGCAAGAAATATTCTCGGGAAACGTCCGCCAGTCTTCGCATATGCTCTGTCCTCTCGTGCGCCATCTTCAGTGCCACCACCCCTAAAGTGCTGCACCGGCAAGCCGAAGTTGAGTGAGTGATCAATTCCATTCACGCCTTTGGAGAGCCGCGGGCGCTCATGAGAGAAACCATGAAAAACATTTTCAGAAAATTCCTCCCTGTCCAGATCGTTGGCTTCGCCATCTTGATAGCGCTTTCCTGGACGGCATTCGCCCAACAGCCGGCGCCGGCAACGGCGAGCCAGGGCGAGATCAACCAGCAACTCCTGGATCGTATCGCCGAACTGGAAAAAGAGGTGAAACAACTCCGGCAGGCGACGAATCAGTCGTCAATTCAAACTCCGACTCCGCCGGCTCCCGCGCCGGCCCCACTGCCGGAACCGGTTGCGATCGTCGAGATCACCCAGGCCAACGTGGTTGCCGATCGACTCAAGCTGAATTTCTTCGGCGACACCGGCTATCAGATCGGGCATTTTTACGGACCGGCCAACACTTTTGAATTTGGCGAGTTCGACATGTTCGCTACCGCCCGCCTCTCGGAGCACGTGTCGGCCCTCGGGGAAATTTTGTTCACTTCCAGCACGGACAATAGCGTGGGGGTCGATGTCGAGAGGCTCCTTCTTAAGTACCGGGCAGACGATTATTTCGCCGCCTCCATCGGGCGTATTCATACCGATATCGGCTACTACAACACGGCCTTTCATCGCGGGGACTATTTCCAAACAACGATTGGGCGGCCGGTGATGTATGAGTTTGACGATCAAGGGGGATTTCTACCGCTGCAGGACCTCGGCGTCGTCCTCGAAGGCAAAGTGCCTTCCGGCAAACTGGGCCTGAACTATGTGTTCGAAGTGACCAATGGGCGAGCCTACGGAATTAACGCGGAGCCGGCGCAAAACAGCACCGACGGGAACAACAGCAAGGCAGTCAACCTCAACATGTCAGCGAAACCTGAATGGGTTCCGGGACTGGCCGTCGGATTCAGCGTACGCCACGACTATCTCAGCGACGTGAACAATCTGAGGGTTTCGGAAACCATCCCTGTCTTCTACGCGGTCTATAACAGCGCGAAGTACGAGTGGCTCAACGAAGCGATGGTGGTGAGACATGCCCGGCCGGTTGGACCTGTCTATCACACCACCGCCTTTTATACACAATTTTCGCGAAGGTTCGGGGCTTATCGGCCCTACTTCCGATACTCGTACGTAAATGCTCCCGAGAACGATCCCATCTATGGCGATCCGACTGAGATTCAGGAAGTAGGACGCGTCAATGGACCAACCGTCGGAATGCGTTACGACTTCAATGACCACGCCGCCTTCAAGTTGCAGTATGACCGGGAAGGGACAACCGACACAAAAAGCATCAATGGCGGCAGTGGACAATTTGCCTTCACCTTCTAACGGAGATGCCATGAAAACGATCCAGACAATTCTGCTCTTGATGCTCGGGATCCTCGTATTCGGTGGGGCCATCGAGTTTGCGACCGAACCGGTTGAGGCGGCGACTGGCGATCCGATCGTGGTCATCGTCAACGGCGCGAATCCAGTCGACGACTTAAGCATGGGTGAACTCAAGAAGCTCTTTATGTCCGATCGCAGCAAATGGGATACGGGCAAGGCTGTCGCTCCCGTTATCGTCGTGGCCGGACCCGCGGAGCGGACAGCTTTTCTGAAGATAGTCTGCGGCATGAACGACGCCGACTTCAGCAAGTACTTCCTGCAGGCAGCGTTCACCGGCAAGTCTGCGACTCCTCCCAGGGAGGTCCCAAGCTCGCAAGGCGTGAAGAGCGTGGTGGGAAGTTCACCTGGAGCCATTGGCTTTGTGAAGGCGGGCGACTTTCACGGCGATGGCAGTGAAGGCGCTATCAAAGCCGTCAAAGTCGACGGCCTGACCGCGGGCGATTCCAGTTACAAACTCAAAATGTAGCGGAACGAGAGATGTCTATAAAATCCTCAGGGGAATTTGAGGATATTACGAGCGACAAAGAATCGACATGGTCGCGGACTCCGCATCGAGCATTCTGATGAGGCCCGCCATGATTTCGAGGGCATCGACCTCGAGGGCATCGATCTCGTGCGCTTCACGTTCGAACTGGATGAAGTTGTCTCCGAAACCTGCGAAGTTGTGTCCATCATCGTCGGAACCCAGACGAGAAATTGAGTCTCGAACCTCGGCGCGATCTTCATCTGGCCCGAGAATGTCTGGCGTGAGAACTGGTGGCGGCGGTAGGACTCGAACCTACGACCTACGGATTATGAGACCGTCGCTCTAGCCACCTGAGCTACGCCGCCAATCTGGAACAACGCGGAAGGGAAACGGGGACGCCCGGAAATGGCCACTCAATCCCGCAGACGCAGGTCAAGGCGCCATAAACTCATTCTAGAAGTGCGAGAATGGGGTGTCAAACTGCATAGGGAAATATACGTGAGGAAAATTGTCGATACCGCCTCGCTGTCCCGGTTCTGAGTTTCGACCCCTTAACTATTGCCTATGGCGCAACGGTCAACGCCATTTGTCGGTGCAGTTTGAACTGCACCAAGGTCGCGTGTAGGCATTCAGCCGCTAAACCATGCAAAAGCAATCTGTAGCCCGCCTGGAGCGTAGACAACGGAATAAGTGGATGCCTGTTGTTCACAAGGCTGACGTAGGAGGCATCCCCAATCAGCTTTGATGTGTAGATGGCGACGGTCTCATCTAACTGCAAAGAGTTGCAGGCACGCCAGAAATCGCTGTCCGTGAGGAACAGTTGATAAAGCGGAGTGTAAATGTCGACCGCGGATTCCAAATCCAGAAAATTCAAACGACCGGCGGGGAGGAGATTTTCGTCAATCGGGAACGGCCCAATGGTGATGCAAGCTAAGTTCAAGTCATCCTGTTTCGTTAGTTGGATACCCTTAGCTTTCATCTCACGATTGATGCGAATGAGGAAGTTGTAAATATTCAGGTCGTGCTTCAGAAATACGTTGTCGACGAGGTCTGCGAGGTTTCGAGGTCGTAGTGGATCGAGCGGAATCTCGACCCCGGGCACATTCGTTGCCACAAACTGTAAGATCTCCGATCCAATGTGAAAATGCCGCAATATTAAATAATTGGCGTCTGGACGTACGAATGTGCGGAGTCCCCAATAGATCAGCCGATGTAGGAATCGCGACGACGTGAACCGGTTCGGAATGAAAATCTTCAAAACCTGAAAGACAACCATCGAGAGTTTGGCGCACGGTCTTATCAGCGGTAGTAAGAACTGGCGGGACTTGGAGCCAGAATTCGCCAGGAGCGCGGCCTTGACTTCATCGCTGAGCGGCAAGCTCATGTCGAGATATAGCGCTAGCCATGGATTTGGATCCGTCGGATTGTACGGGGCTTTTTCGTACAGTTCGGTCACTTGCATAATTGTGATTCCTCAACAATTCCCAGTTGTAACAAATCCCGGGTGTGCGGCACCCGTATCTCTCGTGCTAAACCCGCAGCGCGAAGAGCTTGGATCACCTGCCACGTCCAATCGAACTCTCCCGGTCCGAGACCGTGTTTTGCGCTCCAAGGAAAACGATGATGGTTTGCATGCCAGCCCTCACCGAGAATCAGGAGTCCCATTAAGAGGCTGTTGCGCGAGGTGTCTCGTTGTCCGGGAAGCGTATTGCCGTACAGGTGGGCGATGCTATCGATGGCATCTCCGAGGTTATACAAAACTACTTGGATCAGCCAGAGTCCAACGACGCCAGAAAGGCCCCAGCCCCAAACAGCAACGATCACCGCAATCCCTAGGTGCAGATGCATCAGAACCGCATAAGACTCCGGGTGGCTCACCCAAGCATAGTACGAATCCGCGGCTACATCTCTTGCCAATCCGTTGTACTCCTGGTTGGTGCGCGGCCGCATCCAAGCGTCCAGCAGCATTCTCACCGGTCCAGCTAGCGAATATAAGATGCAGAGAGCCGTGTTCCCAGAGCCAAGATACCAACCTACGTGGGCGTACCAGAACCCTCTATGCCGAGGCGAGTGCGGATCCAGCGCGGTGTCGGTATGCATGTGATGATATCGGTGATTGCCTGCCCACTGCACAGGCGTGCCCGCGGGCAGTCCGATCGTCACCAACGCTCGTTCAAGCCACTTGGGTAGCGTCAGCGAACGGTGTGATAAGACACGGTGATACCCAAGATTCACGCCCAGCCCGGCCAGTAAGTAGTAAGTGAGGGCGAACCCCGCGAATGACGCCTTTGGCATCAGAAATTCCCCATCTCTTCCAACTGCAGCGCATAAAGCCGCGCGGTTACCTTGGCGCATTTAACGATGTCTGCCAGGAGTTTTTGCGTCAGAATTCCGGCGGCGATTGCCATATCCAACTTTTGAAAATGCTTTACGTCGCTCTCCGAGTGATACAGGAAGAAGGACACCGCGTCATTTTCAAGTCCTAGTTGTTCTTGAATTCGCTCCCCCCACTGCCGCGCCAGTCGCTGCCCTAGTCCCTCTACGATAAACATGACGCCAATCAACTCAAAGGGGTTTTCCTGGCTCGCTTTCTGCAATACGTAGGAGGATAGGGCTTCCGTTCCGATGTTCTTTTGCCCGCTCCGAATCTCAGCGAGGCTCCCTCCAGCGGCGACATAGTTACGCTCCAACATCTCGAAATCCCGATGCTCATCGCTCGTGTGCGCGATAAAAATACTGCGAATCGGAAAATACTCCGGCGTTATGCTGGACGCAGCGCGGGCAATCCATCGCGACCCGTCAATCACCTGCTGTCTCAAATTGAAAAGAAGCGCGCGATAATCCTCAACTGTGAATCGCCCATCGTAGAGTTTAGCCACGATCGGTACACGCTGTAGCCTTTCCTCAAAATCGAACCAGACTCGCGCCAGCCTCCGTATTAATTCCTGCGCCAGGGGATCGCTGCTCGCATGAAGACTGGGAGGCTCTGTGCGAGGTACAACTACTTCAGTTTTGTTAACTCGATTACGATCCGCCGTATGACGACCCGTGCCGCCCTCCACAACCTTAAGCAGCATGTATCCGAAAAGGAACCTCCCACTTTCCGGCACCAGGCAAAGCACGTTTTGTCCGGGTTCGAGTTTCCCCTGAGGTGAGCAACCCCTCCAGCAGTAGAAAGATCGAGGCCGATCCGACGTTACCCGTGGTGTACAAATTCGTAAACCAGCGCTCGCGCGGAACATCAAACCCAGCCTTCAGCGCCAACTCGTACGCTTGATCCCGAAACAAATGCGACGAGTAATGTACGACCAGCCAGTCGATCTTCGCGGGGTTCAGCTTTCCATTCTCCGCAAGATTCAAAAGTCCTTGGACTGCGTGTGTTAACACCTCCGGCAGCATCCGGATGTCCTGTCGCAGATTAATGGCGCCGTCGTCTGCAGCCGCTTGATAGCTTGGGTAGTCAAGCCAAGATCGTAGTCGCGATCCATTCTTTTTCGGGCCGACATACATGCAAGGCTCGAACTTGTTGGCGTAGGACGTGAGTTCTATCCATTGCACTTCAAAACTAAGTGGTTCCGGGCCCGGGGAGCTCCCCAAAACAGCCGCACCTGCGCCGTCCGAGAGCATCCATCGAAGAAACTCAGCATCGAAACCTAGTCCGTCGTTCCGGACTCGCTTCTGAGCCTCAAAGCGCGAAGATTTGAATAGCCGACTCGCAAATTCACTGGCACACGCGACGGCATTTTGCTTGCCGCCACTCAAGACCTGCAGCATGGCCGACTTCAATGCCATGACACCACTCGCACAAACTCCGTGGAGGGTCGCGATTTCGCAAGGAGGAACCTTCAGCTCACCATGCACCATACTGGCGAAACCAGGCAGGGGGAAATCTCCTTGGGAAGTAGCTGCCGCCAGAAAGTCGATTTCCGCCAAATCGGCGCCCACACGTTCGATCGCATTCCGCACCGCTTGCGCCGCCATTGCGGCATTCGAGTAAAGAGTGTTCTGCTCTCGGTCAATTGCGTAATAGCGCGTGCGTATCCCGTTTTGTTCCAAAACCTTCTTTCGCGCACGAGATTCCTTGCCGCCGATTCTACCGATAAACTCTTCCATCGCATCATTGTCAACGGGCTTCCCCGGTAGAAACTTACCCATCGAAGTGACGTATGCCTTCATAGTTGGTTCCTGTGGTCAATCTTAGTCTCTCCCGAGTCAGCGTCCCAAGGATTTGCTTGGCGAAGGAACTCGTCAAACCACATAGCCCCCGTCCGCGATCCATGCGAAACTGAGCGCATGAAGGTCATTGCTGTGATTCCGGCGCGGTTGGCTTCGACGCGGCTACCGCGGAAAATGTTGCGTGAGATTGCCGGCGTGCCGCTGCTGGCGTGGGTGTATCGCGGAGTGCAACGTTGTTCGCAACTATGTTCGTCTCTCGATCAGGTGATCGTCGCCACGGATTCGGACGAGATCATGCGCTTCTGCGAGCAGCAAGGGTTTAACGTGCGCATGACTTCCGGGGCGCACCGGTCGGGCACCGAACGGGTGCATGAGATTTCTACAACGATCGCGGCCGACGTTTATTTGAATGTTCAGGGCGATGAGCCGTTGACTCGCCCTGAACAGATCGAGAGTCTCATTGCCCTCATGCACCGCCCCGGCGTCGAGGTCGGTACCTTGAAGACTCCTGCGGCGGAAATTGATATCAACAGTCCGAGCGCGGTGAAGGTCGTGTGCGACCTGGAGGGGCGCGCGCTTTATTTTTCGCGGGCCACGATTCCGCATGACCGTGATGGAGTGCGGCCGGCCTACTTCAAGCACCTTGGCTTCTACGGCTATCGGAAGAATGCTTTGGATCGGTTTGTCCATTGGCCCGAATCATCTCTGGAGCGTAGCGAGCGGCTGGAGCAACTCCGACTGCTTGAGAATGGGGTGCCGATTTACGTCGCGGAGACAGCTTTCGACAGCGTGGGTGTGGATACGGAAGAAGACTTGAAGCGGGTGGAAGAAATTCTGCTGCGACAACGGAGATAGACTCACCGGTCCAACTGGCGGCGGCACGCGGGCGAGGGCGCCCGCGCCACACGTACTTCTCCACACACACTTCAGTGTGACTTTGCCCAGGCTTCGGCGGCGGCTACTCTTCTTACAATTGCGGGATGCGAGTGCAGCAGCCACTCTACCCAGCGCGACGGTGTTTTCTCCGATAGATTCTGCTCGGCCAGCTTATTCATCGACGAAATAAAAGGTTCGACGCTCGGGACCGACTGGAAACAATAACGGTCGGCTTGGCGCTCGTTGAAGCGCGAGTAGGCGTTGAGAGCGGGCATCAGCAGAAACGAAAGCACGGTCGAAACCAGAATCAGCAGAGGAAGATTGGCGAAATCGTGCATGGTCTCGAACATGTTGCGGCGCTCGACGGCGAAACGTAGAACTTCGTTGGCCAGCCAGAAGCCAAAAAGTGTGATCCCCGCCTGCACGAAAATACTTTTCAGAATATGCCGGTGCACGTGGTGGCCGAGTTCATGGGCGAGAACCGCCTCGATTTCATCGTCGGAATAATTGTCGAGCAGCGTGTCGGCGAGAATGATGCGCCTAGTTGCGCCGAGCCCGGTGAGGGCGGCGTTGGCCTTTTTGCTCTTCTCCGACAGATGCCACTTGTAAACACCACGGACCCGGGTGCCGGCGCGCTCGCTCAGCACGATGAGGCGGCGTTTGAGTTCTTCATTTTCAAGCGGCTCAAATTTATAAAAAATCGGAAACAGGACGACGGGCGCGATTTGCGCCAGCAGCACCATCAATCCAAGAAAAACCGCCCACGCGATGATCCACCAGTGCTGCGGCGTCTGGCGCATCAGCCAGTAAAGAATCTCAACCACCACCGTGGCCATGACCAGGCCGAGAAGAAAACCTTTAAGCTCGTCCCACAGCCAGGAACCGAATTTCTGATTGGAGAGGTTGTAGCGGTGTTCGAGGCGAAAGCCGTAAAACTCGAGCGGAGTTCCAATCACTTTCGCGATCAGCATCAGCATCAGCACGTAGAGAAAAACGGCATAGGTGTAATTCTGCGAAGCACCGCGTTCCGCAATGTCGCGGAGTGTTCCGCTCCAACCCGATGCGAGCAATAAGATGAGCAGGCCGAATCCGACCGCGAAATCCGCGATGCCGAGCCACCGCTTGATGCGGTTGTAGCGGCGCGAGTCCGCCGAATCGGCGAGGACCGGTGTGGTTTCCAAAGTGGCCATTATGCTGACGGTTCTTATTATCCTATCGTGTTCCGGGGCTGGCTAGAACGCAAAAGTACGTGGAACTACCGGGCTGAGAGCCACGGCGCTTGTTCTCAACAGCAACGATAAGGCGTCAGTTCTGGCGAACAAAACGCTCGCCAGCTTCGAGGATTTCCTGAACCAGTTCGGGAGTTGCGGCCTCAACGTAGCAACGGAGCATGCGTTCGGTGCCTGAGGCTCGGAACAAAACCCACGGATCGGCGCCGTTGTTGGGCTTCGGAGCGTCGAGGTAGAACTTCACGCCATCTTTATTTTCTTTTCGCAAAATGGAATAGGCGCCGAGTTTCGTGATCGCGGGATCGCCGGCGCGGCGGATGGCTCCGTTTTTCGTTTCGTCGGAAATGTGCAGATCGCGGCGGCCATAGTAATGAGGGCCGAACTCCCGTTGCAGGTCGGCGACCAGCTGGCCAAGCGGCTTCCCTTCTTCGGCCATGACATTCGCGAGTAGGAGCGCGTTGAGAATGCCGTCACGCTCGGGCAAAAAGCGTCCGTAACCGATGCCGCCCGATTCTTCGCCACCAATCAGAATGTCGTGATCCATCATGAGATCGGCAATGTACTTGAAGCCGATGGAAGTTTCGTGGAGCTTGCGTCCGTATTTGGCGGCGATGCGGTCCATCATGCCCGTCGTGTTGAAAGCGCGCACCACATCTCCCGGCCACTTCTTGTATTGCAATAGCCAGTTGAGCAGAACGCACATGCACTTGTGCGAATCGACGAAGCTGCCGTCTTCGGCGACGGCGCCGATGCGATCGGCATCCCCATCGGTGACGAGGCCGGCGTGACATTTTTCTTTCACCACCGTTTCCTGCAGCATCGCCACATGAGGGATGATCGGCTCGGGATTGATTCCGGGAAATAGCGGATTCACTTCCTGACGGATCGCCACGTAGTGAATGCCGTTCGCGTCGAATATTCCGGGGAGGATGCCGCGGCCGGAGCCATACATGGAGTCGATAGCAAATTTGAAGTTGGCTTTGCGAATGAGTCCGAGATCGGCAAACGCGGAAACGGCAGCCACGTAGGCGGGCTTCATGTCGACTTCTTCGATCTTCGCGGGGCGGCCGCTCGGCGTCACTCCAGCGGCCAACTCCTCTTCGATCGACTTCATGATTGCGGGGGTGGCGGAACCTCCGAACTTGGCTTTGAATTTCACGCCATTCCAGTTCCACGGATTGTGGCTCGCGGTGACCATGACTCCGCCGGCCGCGCCGAGTTTCTTGACGTTGTAAGAAACGGCTGGCGTTGGAACGTAGTCGTTCGCCAGGAGTACGGGAATCCCGGCGCCGGCAATTATTTCTGCGATGGTGCGCGCGACGCGGCCAGAAAGAAAGCGCGTGTCGTATCCAATGATGACGCCGTGGGCGGGATCTTCATGCTTGAGAATGTAGCTGGCGATCGCGCCGGCGACGCTGCGCACGTTGTCAAAAGTGAAGTCGTCTGCGATCAGGCCGCGCCAGCCGTCGGTGCCGAATTTGATTTGGGTCATGGGTTTGGTCGTTGGTCGCCAGTCGTTAGTCGTTAGTCGTTGTTCGTTCGTCGTCGATGCTTTGTCAGTGCGTCATCAGGTATTAGCAAACACGCGTTGCCACCACTCATCGCAAACGACCAGCGACTAACGGCCAACGACCGCTCTACACCAGCTTGTGCAGCTTCATCTCATCGAGGTACTTAACTACCTTGCCGACATCCTGCGATTGATCGAGCCTCGTAATCAATAACGCGTCTTCGGTTTCGACGATTACAAGATCGCTCACTCCGACGAGAGCGACGAACTTACCCGGGGCGTGGACATAATTGTTCTTCGCGTTCATCGTAAAACTTCCGGAGGCTGAGATCGGGCTTCCGTCGGCCGGTTTCGACTTCGCTGTGTGGTGTTCGTGAAGTGCGGTCCATGAGCCCAAGTCGTTCCATCCGAAGTCGGCCGGGAGACAGAAGATGCGGGATTGAGCCTCACCCTTTCCGGAACGCGGTTCGAGCACGGCGTAGTCGATGCTGATGTTTTCGCATTTCGGATAGAGCTTGCGAAACGTAGCGGCGAATTTTTTCGTCCCGTAGGCGGCGGCAATCTTCTCGAGAAGCGCCGCGGTCTTGGGAAGATACTCGCGAAGCGCGTTCGCCAGAGTGTCGGCGCGCCACAGAAACATGCCGCTGTTCCAGAAATAGTTGCCAGCAGCGACAAACTCGCGGGCTTTCGCGAGGTCAGGCTTCTCCGTGAAACGGCGCACGGGAATTGCCTTCACATCGCGCGACGCGGTACTGGGCGCGGCGTTTGGGCCTCCGGCCTCGATATAGCCGTAACCGGTTTCCGCGCGCGTCGGCCGGACGCCGAGCACAACGATGTTGTCTCCGGCAGCGGCGATCTCGATTCCTTTGGCTAGCGTGGCGCGATATTCGTCTGGCTCGGCGATCACGTGGTCGGAGGGAAACAAACCGAGCACAGCCTCGGGATCGTGCCGCAGCAGGAGAAATGCCGCCAGGCCAATCGCGGGAGCGGTGTTGCGCGCCGCAGGTTCGGCGATGATCTGCTTCGCCGGAAGCTTTGGAAGCTGACGTTGAATCGCCTGGCGAAGGTCGTCGTTGGTGATGATCCAGAATCGGCTCGGCGCGGCGATCGGCTTCAGGCGAGCGACGGTTTGCTGGATCATCGTGTGCTTGCCGTCGAGCGCCAGCAGTTGCTTGGCGCGGCGTTTGCGGCTCAGCGGCCAGAAGCGAGTGCCTCGGCCTCCGGCGAGGATTACCGGGTAGAAATGGGGAATCGCTTTCAAGGCTTCAAGCCTAACATTTAGGTCGCTAGCGGCGAAGAGGCTCGCCTCGCAGGCACGCCAAGGCACCGAGGATCACGGAAAACACCTTGGCAAGTCTTTAGACGCGAACCGCTGGCTCGGGACTTTCCGCGCCGGGCACGCTGGCTTTGAGAAACTCGACTGTCCACTGCGGCCGCACCATGAAACTCTGCACCACGGCTGGAATCACGACCGCGTCGCCCTTGGTCAGCGTCACCGGGTCGCGGCCCTGCACTTCTACGACTCCGCAGCCTTCGACGGCGACCAGTATTTGAACGGAAGTCTTCGCCCCTTTTTTCGTGCTATTTGCCCCCCCAGCGGCCGTCGAAAATACGTGAGGCTCCTTCAGTTCGAACATATCCACGGCGAAGTACGGCGCGGCAATCATTGAAGAGTGGCGGCTTCGGCCACTGTGAATCGCGACGGGCGCGGGGCGAATCACTTTGCCCGAGGCGTTCCGCTCTTTGACGGATGCGAGGCCGTGTTCCAGATGCAGCGAGCGTCCTCGTCCATAGTCGTAGAGACGGTACGTCGTGTCCGATTGCTGCTGCGTCTCGACGATCACCGCCCCCGGTCCAAGCGTATGCACCGTGCCACCCGCGACATAAATCATTTCGCCTTGATACACGTTGATCCAGTTGAGCAATTCTTCCGCGCGATTTTCCTGAATCGATTGCTCGAATTGTGCCTTGGTGACGCCGGGTTTCAGGCCGAGCGCGATCTGCGATCCCGGCTTGGCGTGGGCCACGTACCAGCATTCGGTCTTGCCCCACGGTTCGCCAAAGCGCTGCGCCGCTTCATCATCGGGATGCACCTGCACAGAAAGTTTTTCCTCAGGAAAGAGAAATTTCAGGAGCAACGGGAATCGTTGCGGCTCCCGCGCGGCCGTCCCAACGAATTCGGCGCCGAATGTTTTGCTGAGGTCGGCCAGCGTGCGTTTCGCGAGCGGACCATTTGTGACGACGCAGTTGTCGCCGGTCAGCCACGCTTCTCCGATGCGTTCGCTGAATTTCGCATTCGGATAGATCGCAGAAAGATCGAGTGTCCCCCATGGGCGCGGGTCGAACGCGGGGGACATCAGGAGTGGGTAGAGTTGGGTCATTCGACAAGTTGCCGACTTTGACGGCGACCGCTGCTAGAGAGACCCAAAGAACTCCCGCATCCGCTCCAGCGCCTTGTCGATGTTTTCCATCGTCGTAGCATACGAGATGCGAACGTGTTCCGTGGTTCCGAAGCCTTCTCCCGCGACCGTCGCTACGTGCGCTTTGTGCAGCAGGCCGTGAGCCACGTCGGCACCTGAGTTGATTCCGCTCTTGCCCAAAAATGCGGAGACGTTGGGATAAACATAGAACGCGCCTTCAGGCATCGTGCATTTCACGCCGGGGATGGCACGCAGGCCTCCGACGATATGGTCGCGCAGCTTGATGTACTCCGCGCGCATTTCCGCCACGCATTGCTGCGAACCGTTGAGAGCAGCGACGGCGGCTTTTTGCACGATCGACGTTGGATTCGAAGTGGACTGGCTTTGCAGTTTCTGCACCGCACCGACCACCGCTGCCGGGCCCAGCGTGAAGCCGAGACGCCAGCCGGTCATCGCATACGTTTTCGAGAGCGACCCCACGACCAGAAAGCGGTCGCGATATTCGGTCAGCGATCCAACGGAGAAATTCTTGTCAGTGTAGTTGAGGTAGACGTAGCACTCGTCAGAAATGACCCAGATGCCGCGCTCGTGCGCCAACCGGACCACGGCGGTCATGTCTTCCGGGCTCATCACTGCGCCCGAAGGATTCGACGGAGAATTCAAGATGATGAGCTTCGTCCTCGGCGTAATCAGGCGCTCGACCATCTGCGCGGTGACGCGGAAACCCTGCGATTCGTCGGCTTCGAGCAGCACGCAGTTGCCGCCGACGTAGCGGACCATGTCTTTGAACGAAACCCAGTAGGGCACGGGCAGAATCACTTCGTCGCCATGATCGACCAACACAGAAATCACGTTAAAGAGAGCGTGCTTTCCGCCAACCGACGCGCAGGTTTCTTCGCGTTTGTAAGACGAACCAAAATCCTCGGCGTGGCGGCGGATGATCGCGTCTTTCAGTTCGAGCGTTCCACCCACGGCGGTATATTTCGAAAAATTGTTCTGGATCGCCGCAATTGCCGCGTCTTTCACGTGTTGCGGCGTTGAAAAATGTGGCTCGCCTGCGGTCATGTCGACCACGTCGATTCCCTGTTGGCGCAGTTTCTCCGCTTCGGCGACGGCGGCCATGGTCGCGGATGGCTCGATGCGATTGATGCGTTCGGTCAGACGGACGGGATGGGTGACGGGTGCGATCACTGTGCTCATGACTGCGAGGCCTTCTTCTTTTTAGACTTGCTCTTGCCCGGGGAATGTTTGCTGGCCGCGGGCCGCTCGCCGTTTGCGAACTTGTGAGCTACATCCATTTTCTCACGAAGTTTCTCTCTCACAATGGTTGGAACGAGGCATTCGATGGATCCGCCGAGCTGGGCGACTTCCCGCACCAGACGCGAGCTTAGATACGAATATTTTTCGGCGGGCATCATAAATACAGTTTCGAGGCCGGGCTGCAGCTTGCGATTCATCAACGCCATCTGGAGTTCGTATTCGTAGTCGCTGATGGCGCGAATGCCGCGCAAAATGGCCCGCGCTTCGACTTTCAAGGCGTAATCGACGGTGAGGCCGTCGAAGGTGTCGACCGAGACGTTATCGAAATCGGCGGTCATCGCCTCAAGCATCTTGCGGCGGTCGGCGAGGCTGAAGAGCGGATTCTTCTCCGGATTGCGCAGGATGGCGACGACCAGTTCATCGAAAATCTTGCTGCCACGGTCGATCAGGTCAAGATGGCCGTTCGTGGGAGGATCGAACGATCCGGGATAGATGGCTTTGATGCGCTTCACAGGGGCCCCTCGCTCGACGACAGAGTCGATACTTCCTATAAAAGAAAGGAGGATTGTATGCGGGGGTGATTGGAATGGCAACGTGCTTCGGCGGTTTGGATTGACGATTTGATTAGTACCACTGCCATGATCTAATGCAGAGCTATGCGATTACTCATCCTTTTATTTCCGCTGTTTGTGTCTACGATTCTGTCGAGCGCCGGCCAGGGATTTCCGGCCGCCTACAGGGGCAAACCTTTTCAGGATGCCACTCACACCGCGGGACCGCAGACCATTCCGGGCCGGGTGCAAGCGGCATTGTATGACTCGGGCGGCGAAGGAGTTGCTTACCACGACACCGACGCGATCAACCACGGCAGCGGAGAGTTGAACCACAAGCCGGAGCATTGCGAAGAGGGCGTGCCGCTCTCGATTTGCCGCTTTCGCGAAGATGAGGGCGCGGATATTTCGTACGTAAAGAAGCTGGCCGATTTGAATCATCCGAACGTGGTCACGCCGGAATGGCAACAGTTGTATCTCGGATGGACGGAAGATGGCGAGTGGACGAACTACACAGTGGATGTGAAGAAGGCCGGGAAGTTCAGAATCGTGGCTCTGTATTCCTACACCGCGCAGACGATTAGTTTTTCACTGAATAACCAGCCCGCGGCTGATTGCAAGCTTCCGCTTGATCCGACAACGAAGTTTTCGATGAAAGATTATCCGGATTGGCAGGTTTGGCACTTTTGGAACAAGGCCGATTGCGGAGAGATTTATTTTCCGCAACCGGGCCTGGCACTCCTGACACTGCATTACAAACACGGGAACAATCTGGCTTATTTCGACTTTGTACCAGTCGATCCCAACAAATAAGGGCGAGTGCAAAAACGAGCGAAAGAAAGAATCTACCGCCGCGCCGCCGGAGCTTTCGCCGCTTCTGGAGCGCTTGGCATCGTCGTGACCCGTCCCTGGGTGCCGGTTGCCTGCGCCGGAACAGGCGTCGGAGCCGGAGTTGCGGGCGTTGGGATCAGTCCCAGCGCTTTGCGGACTTCGGTATCGAGCTTTGCCAGCGTGTCCTTATTTTCCTTGAGGAAGGCGCGCGCATTTTCGCGTCCCTGACCGATGCGTTCGCCTTTGTAGCTGAACCACGAACCTGACTTCTCCAGGATATTTTGGGCCACCGCCAGATCAAGCAGATCGCCTTCGCGAGAGATGCCTTCGCCGTAAAGAATGTCGAACTCGGCCTCACGGAAGGGCGCGGCGACTTTATTCTTCACAACCTTGACCCGTGTGCGGGAGCCGGTGACAACGTCTCCTTCTTTAATCGCGGCGATGCGGCGGATGTCGATGCGCACCGACGAATAGAACTTCAGCGCGCGGCCTCCGGTTGTGGTTTCGGGGTTGCCGAACATGACGCCGATTTTTTCACGGATCTGGTTGATGAAGATCAGACAAGTGCGTGACTTCGCTACTGTCCCGGTCAACTTGCGGAGGGCTTGCGACATCAGGCGCGCTTGCAGGCCCATGTGGCTGTCACCCATCTCGCCATCGAGTTCGGCCTTGGGCACGAGCGCGGCGACGGAATCGACCACCAACACATCGATCGAGTTCGACCGCACCAGCGCCTCGGTGATTTCGAGCGCCTGCTCGCCGTAGTCGGGCTGCGAGACCAGCAGGTTGTCGACATCCACGCCTAGTTTCTTGGCATAGCCGGGATCGAGCGCATGCTCAGCATCGACGAAGGCAGCCATGCCTCCAGCCTTTTGCGCTTCAGCGATTACTTGCAGAGCGATGGTGGTCTTACCCGATGATTCCGGGCCAAAGATTTCTATGACGCGCCCGCGGGGAACGCCGCCCACACCGAGCGCAGCATCGAACGAAATTGCGCCGGTTGAAATCACCGCGATCGGGACGATGGCTTCTTTCGATCCCAGGCGCATGATTGAACCTTTGCCAAACTGCTTTTCAATCTGTGAGAGGGCAAGATCGATCGCCTTGACCCGTTCGTTGTTGCGTTCTTCTAATTTGCTGCGCTCGTTTCGGTCTTCGGCCATGAAGGCTGCTCCTGTTTATAATCTGGGATACGAATTCTTGTAGCGTCACATCCGGTAGCCTACACCCGCGGACTGGAGCATAAAGTGTTGGCCATCACATCACTTTTGGTCAGTTTAGCATGAAGCGAATGAAAGGCGAAGCTCGAAAATGAAAGGCGGAGCTGGATCGTGTTGGCGGTGATGATTCGTGCGAGGTCGGAGGTTAGAGGTCAGATTGCAGAAGTGAGAGCGGGGAAACACCTCTGCAATCTGACCTTTGACCTCTGACCTTCCTCTTTTCTTGCTAGACTCCCCTCATGCTGGATGATGATGAAGCCGAGAATGGCAGCAGCTCTGAACGATCTGTAGCGATTGGTGGCCCGTCGCTGTATCTAGTCGCGACGCCGATCGGCAATCTCGAAGACATCACGCTGCGGGCGCTGCGCATCCTGAAAGAAGTTGACCTGATTGCCTGCGAAGACACGCGGCAAACGCTAAAGCTGCTGAGTCACTATGGAATCCAGACACGCCTCGTCAGCTATCACGAGCATAACGAGATGACCAAAGCCGCGGAGCTGGTCGTCGACCTCGAAGGCGGCGCGAAAATCGCACTTGTTACCGACGCGGGTATGCCGGGCATTTCCGACCCAGGATTCCGGTTGATTGCCTTGGCGATCCGGCATCATGTGCCGGTCGTGCCGATTCCCGGTGCATCGGCATTTCTGGCGGCACTCGTGGCCAGCGGACTGCCGACCGATTCATTTCGTTTCAGTGGATTTCTGCCGTCAAAATCAGGGCAGCGCCGCAAGATGCTAGAGAGCGTGAAAGATTCTCCGCGCACGCAGGTATTTTATGAGGCTCCGCACCGTCTTCTGGAGACGCTTGCCGATATGATTGACGTGCTCGGCAGCGACCGGCACATCGTCGTGGCTCGCGAGGTCACCAAGCTGCATGAAGAATTTCTGCGAGGCCGCGCGGCGGAGATTCTGGAGCAATTCAAAGCCCGAGGAGGTGTGAAGGGCGAAATCACGCTGCTGATCGCTAAAGCTGATGACCAGGATGTGAAACCCGAAACCTCAGTCGCAGGCGTTGCCCAGCGCGTCCGCGAAATCATGGCGTCTGAGTCTGCCGACGAAAAGGCCGCGCTGAAGAAGGTCGCTAAAGAACGCGGGATCGGAAAGAGCGAAGCGTATCGGGAGTGGCAGCGCGGCAAGTAGTTCCGTGAATGCGGCGCGCTTATTTTCCCGCCAACTCTTTCTTCACCGCCTCGCTAACCACCTTCCCATCCACGCGCATCCCTGCGGCAGCGAAGCGAGCCATTGCGGCTTTCATAACGGAGCCCATGTCTTTCATGGTCAGTGGACCTGTCATATCGGCGATGGCGGCGCGCACCTCGGCCACAATCTCCGCTTCGCCAACTTCCTTCGGCAGATAGGCTTCGATCAGCGTGATCTCCGCCGCTTCCTTGTCGGCCATTTCCTGGCGCCCGCCCTTGGTGAATTGCTCGACGGAATCTTTGCGCTGCTTGATCAGCGTCGAAAGCACCTGCTGCGACTCTTTGTCATCGAGCGGAGCCATCTTGTCGATTTCTTTGTTCTTGAGCGCGGTCTTGACCATACGCAAGCAAGAGAGCCGCTGCTCGTCACGAGCCTTCATGGCGGTGACGATGTCTTTCTGGATCTGGTCGATGAGTGGCATGGGCCGATTATAGAACGGCGGGCACCTCTGCAATCTGACCTTTGACCTCTACAATATTCTTATGCTCAAGAAAAACCGGCTCTTCACTCCCGGACCCACTCCTCTTCTTCCCGCCGCGCAGACGGCGATGGCCTCCTATGGAGCGCATCATCGCACCGCCGATTTTCGGGCGTTGTTTACGCGCGTTCTGGCCGACGTCAAAGAATTCATCGGGACAAAAAACGATGTGCTGGTGCTGTCGTCCTCGGGGACGGGTTTCATGGAGGCATCGGTCTCGAACCTGACTTCTCCCGGCGACCGCGTGCTGGTGCTGACAGCCGGAAAGTTTGGTGAACGCTGGGCGTCTCTCGCGAAGGCATTTGGCTGCTCCGTCGAGACCGTCAGCGTTCCTTATGGCGAGACGTTTTCGCTGGACGAGATTCGGCGCAAATTAAGTCCGGAGTTCCGCTGCGTTTATGTGCAAGCCACCGAGAGCTCCACTGGAGCGCGTCACGACGTTGGGGCCATTGCGAAGCTCGTTGGCGCCCTGCCCGACACTTTGTTTGTAGTCGATGCGATTACCGGACTCGGCACTACGCATCTCGACGTCGATGCCTGGGGAATCGACGTCATCATCGGCGGATCGCAGAAAGCGCTGATGATTCCACCGGGACTCGCGTACGGGGCCGTCAGCGAGCGCGCCTGGCAGCGCATGGAGACGACAAAATCTCCGCGCTATTACTTCGACCTGCGGAAGGAACGGAAGTCCGCGGCCAAGGCCGAAACAGCCTATACGCCAGCGACTTCTCTGTTTGCCGGGTTGGCAGCGGCATTCGATTACGTGCGCCAGATGGGCGACGGCAATCTCGCGGCGGGCCGCGCTGCGTTGATTGCAAACGCCGAATTGTGCGCCGCGATGACTCGCGCCGGAGTGCAGGCGCTCGGTTTGAAATTATTCGCGCCCGGTTCTCCAGCGGCTGCGCTAACCGCCGTTGCCGCGCAGGCTGGCGCAGATTCCAACGTCATCTGCAAACGCTTCCGCGACCAGTTTGGCGCAGTCGTGGCCAATGGTCAGGCAGAGATGAAAGGCCAGCTTTTTCGCATCGCCCACATTGGATACTACGATTATCTCGACACGGTCGGGATCCTGGCGGCACTCGAGCAGGTCATCGCCGAAACTGCGGGAACGGCGGATTCTGCAAAGAAGAACGTTGAGTTTGGGATCGCCGTGCGCGCCGCACAGGAGGTTTATGCGAAAATGGCGCACTAAGGGCTGTAATGTGTGGCGGAGGTTGAGATGCGAACCCTAGCTGTTTTATTGGGAGCCATCGTCGTATCATTCGCGACCGATGCGATATTGCAGCACTACCTCATCCCGAATTTTGGCCCGTTGCTCGTGCGGATGCACACAACCCCGCCACAGAACAGCCAATGGGCCGAAATCTGGCGCCAATGGCATCACGCTAACTTGATCTCGGTCTTTGTCCTCGCACCCTTGGGAGGAGCTGCAGGTGGCATATTTGTCGGCCTGCTTCAGACGCATCGCGCGGTCCTGACCGCCGCGATTTCGCAAATCCCAAACATGTTTATCGTTTTGTGGTTCGACCGGCACGGGGTGTGGATCCACTCTGTACGCGGTGTCGCGTCGGCGGTTGGCCAGCACCTGTTGCCGGTTATGGCGGCAATGCTGGGTGCGGCCGTTTTCCAGAGTCTGTTGAAATTAAGGCGACGCGCCGATTCTGCTACGCCAGCCTCCGTGGCCTCACCTGCATAACGTTTGTTTACGAAGTGACCTTTCTTAAGTTACCAAGGTTATTGTCCCCTCGGATGTCGTCTTGTGGCAGCTTTAGGCCTGTGGTGTCATTAAATCTTCGGCGAGGCATCTTGTTTGTCGATCTGCGTGTGTCGACGTGTGAGCCGATCGTTTTGACACCACCCTGAGGTCTTTGGCATGAGTTGGTATTTTCTTTTCTTCCTCGTCTCCGGATTTTGCAGCATCCTCTACGAAATCGTCTGGCTGCGCCTGTCGATGGCCCAATTCGGCGTCACGACTGCCTTGGTTTCGATCGTCCTTTCCATGTTCATGGCTGGACTGGGCCTGGGGTCATGGGGAAGCGGACGATTGGTGCGCCGACACGGGGAACAGGCTGGAGCAATGGGTTTGCGGCTCTACGCCCTGGCTGAATTGCTCATCGGGATCTCGGCGCTGCTCGTGCCACTACAGCTGAAATGGGGACGTGCGCTACTCGAGCGCACAGGGCTTCCCTCTTCTGGAGCCTATTACCTGGGATCAGGCATCTGGATAGCGCTCACGTTAGTTCCGTGGTGTGCTTGCATGGGCGCAACCATTCCTTTGGCGATGGAGTCGATTAAGAACAACTTCCGGAAAGAATCGCCGAATTCGTTCAGCTATCTGTATCTCGCTAACGTTGTCGGAGCTGCGACCGGCGCAATCGTCCCACTCTTTCTCATCGAACTGCTCGGCTTCCGCGGCACACTCAAAGTCGGCGCCGCACTCAATGGAGTGCTTGCCCTCTCGGCGTTTGCGCTTTCCTTGCGGCTTCCGAACGCCCTCAAGAGCGAGTCGTCGCAACCGAAGGCGCCTGCCAACATTTCCTCCATTCCCTTTTCCTCAGACCAGACCGGCCAGGCCGGCCCGACCAGAAAAGACTTGCGGCCTCTGGTTCTGTTGTTCGCGACCGGTCTGACCAGCATGGGCCTGGAAGTCGTGTGGATCAGACAATTCACCGCGTATCTGGGTACGATGGTGTACGCATTCGCGTCGATCCTCGCTCTCTACCTGATCTCGACGCTGATCGGATCGAAGATTTATCGTGTGTGGAGCAAGAAGCTTTCTGACGAGCCCGCTCTAATATGGCTTGGACTCGGAGTCTCTGCATTTTTCTCGCTCGCGGCAGCCGACCCTCAGTTTCGCTTCTTCAGCTTTCTGCGCCCCGTCATCGGGATTGCACCATTTTCGATCATTCTGGGCTTCGTCACGCCCATGCTGGTTGATCGATGGTCGGGGGGAAATCCAGATCGCGCGGGCACGGCCTACGCGACCAACGTCGTTGGATGCATCCTTGGCCCACTGGTCGCCGGTTTCCTCTTGCTGCCTTTTAGCAGTGAACACTGGGTCGTGTGTATTTTTGCTTTTCCGTGGCTGGTGTTCGGATTGAGCCAGCTGTGGCCGCTCACCCTTTCGATCAAACGCGCGCAGAGTTGGGTGGCCTATGCCTTGGTATTACTGGCTTTGCAGTTGGCGTTTGTCAGCGAAGACTATGAAACTCAATTTCCGCACCCCATCGTACTTCGCGACAATACCGCAACGGTTGTCGCCTACACCATCAACGGATTGAAACAACTGTTGATCAACGGCGTTGGGATCACCTCTTTGACACCAATTACAAAGATGATGGCCCATATGCCGATGGCACATCTGAACCATCCGCCGAAAAATGCTTTGACGATTTGTTTCGGCATGGGGACAACATTCCGCTCTCTGCTTTCCTGGGGAGTTCCGACGACGGCCGTTGAGTTGGCGCCGAGCGTCCCGCGGATGTTCCCGTACTACCATCCAGACGCCGACCAGTTGCTCCAGTCACCCTTGGCGCATGTGGTGATCGACGATGGACGCCGTTACCTCGAACGTACATCGGAGCAGTTCGACGTCGTTACCCTCGACCCTCCTCCTCCGATCGAGGCCGCGGGATCGAGCATGCTTTATTCGAAAGAGTTCTACGCGGTCATCAATCAGCGGTTGCGCCCAGACGGCATCCTGCAGCAATGGCTGCCGGAAGGCGACCCTGTCGTGCGCAGCGCGGTGGCCAAGGCCTTGTCGGAATCTTTTCCCTACGTCCGGGTCTTTCAGTATTTCCCGACCTTCGGGTTTCAATTCTTAGCCAGCAAGCAGCCCATCCCCAACCGGACAGGCGCGGAGTTGGTACAGCGAATGCCTGCATCCGCGGCCAAAGACCTCGTGGAATGGCCATTCCAGCCAACCGGGAAAGAGGAATTTGACTACGTGCTGGGAAAAGAGACGTCCATGACTCAGCTGATGGCCTCCGATCCCAATACACCGGCCATGCGGGATGACCATCCGGTCAACGAGTACGTGCTGCTGCGCAAGCTTCAGGCGAGTCAATTTCAAACCGACGGCGTGGTCGCCTGGTACCAACACACGAGGCATCCGTAAGAAATCAAAGTTCTACTTTAGGAGTCGAGTGCTTCGCGTCGTAACTTGCGGCTCTCGGCCAGGAGCGCCATGGAGTGCATCAAGTTCTGCAGGGTGACGATTCCGACCAGGCGCTGTTCGTCGACAACCGGGATAATGCTGAGGTTGCGAGCGGAGAGTTTGCGAAAGGCGGAGGCGAGCGACTCCTGCTTCGCAGCGACATCGAAGATGCGGTTCATCACCGACTGAACATAGCCATTCCCCTCGGCACGCAAAGCGTCGAGAATCTTTTGCCTCGACACGACGCCCACCATATCGCTGCCACGAACCACTGGAAAGTCGTCTTGCAACGTATGCACCGCTTTTTCGAGCGCGTCTTCCAGCGTGTCGGCGGGCGAGAGCGTCGCAAAGTCGGTAAGCATCACTTCTTCCAGGCGAACGCTTTGCAATACCGATTGAAACAATGCCGAGCGCTCCTCAAGCTGCGCGCCAGCGAAAAGGAAGAAGCCAATCATCATGAGCCAATAGCCGTCCCATCGCGTTTCATTGTGAGCAGTTAGAACCATTCCAAGCGTAATCATCAAGAACGCAAATGCGTGGCCGATGCCGACCGCGCGCCGGGTGGCCCTCACGATGTCGCCCTGACGCGAAAACAAAGCGCGCAAGACACGGCCGCCGTCCATGGGATAGGCCGGCAGTAAATTGAACAATCCGAGATAAAGATTCGCCCAAACAATACTGCGCAAAAGCGCACTCGCGTGAAGAAAGGGGCGGGCGGTCAGAGAAAAACCAGGGACGGCGGCGAACAAAACGAATGCCGAAACGAACGCAATCACGAGGTTGACCAGCGGTCCGGCAGCGGCGATGCGGATATCGCGCTTCCAGGCATTGACCGGATCGGAAACTGCATGGGCCTCGTCAAGGATGGTGATCCCGCCTATTGGCAACAAGACGATTCCCTTCGCTGGAATGCCCGAACGGCGGGAGACCAGCGCATGACCCAATTCGTGCAGAACGACACTGCCAAAAATGATCCCGGATAGGGCAAGTCCGCGCCATGCACCCTGCATGGAGTCAGCGGTGCCACACACAAAGAGTAGCAACAACACAAAAGTCACGTGAACACGGATTTCGACTTCGAAGAGTCGACCAACCGGGATGGACCAACTGCGCATGGACATGCCTACCAGTATTCTATCTACTTAGACACCGATTGACGCTGAGGCGATGCGGAAAGGCGAAATCGGAAGGATATATGGTCGATAGTCGGTAGTCGGCAGTCGATTGCCGAAGTCGTTTGCGAACGATGTTGGCCAACGACTAGCGACCAACGACCATCGACGATTCAAGACATGCGCGTAATAGCGGGACACTATCGACGACGAACTCTACGGTCATTGCCAGGACTTGAAATTCGCCCCACAGCCGACCGGCTGCGCGAGACACTGTTTAATGTGCTGTGCGCTGGCAATCCTGAGGCACTGGCCGATTCCACATGGATCGATCTTTATGCCGGGACCGGTGCCGTCGGCATCGAGGCGCTCAGTCGCGGCGCGGGGATGGCATATTTCGTCGAGTCTTCCAAGGACGCGGCAGATGTGATCGCCGCCAACTTGAAGTCGCTTGGGATCGCACACGGGTTCAAGGTCGTGAAGGCTGATGCAGTAAAAGCCCTGCGTCAACTAGAACCAACCGTAGTCGCTGTCGGGAAAACCGTTGATTATGTGTTTCTCGATCCGCCCTACTCGTTGCAGGCGGAGTACACGAAAACGCTGGCCGCCCTGGCAGAGTCGAAATTGTTGCTCCATGGCAGCGTCGTGATCGCTGAGCATGAGAAACGATTCGATCCCGGAGAAGCCTTCGGGAGTCTACTGCGATATCGGACGCTCAAGCAGGGCGATGCGGCGCTCAGCTTCTATCGGCAGCGCTTCCCGGCTGTTTGAACCTCGTGTCGCGGAATGCACAAAGACTGTCCGTTTCAGCCTCGCCAATTTCCACTTGCCAGACGGTACTACTCTGGTTACTATGCACAACATCTTTATCTGGCAATTCATGTCAGGGCTGAGTTAGTCGCGTGTCTATGAATATCGGCGAGACCATCCGTAATTTCCGGCTCCAACGCAGCATGTCCCAGGGCGACATTGAGAAACGCACTGGCCTGCTGCGGTGCTACCTGTCGCGGGTGGAGAACGGCCACACCGTCCCATCCCTCGACACGCTCGCCAAGATTGCCGGAGCCATGGATCTGGCTCTGTCGCAGTTCTTTTCCGAAGGCAACAGCAACGGCCATAAGGGCTTACCCCAGCTTTCGGACGATGAGGTCCGCTTCCTCAGCCAAATGCGGCGCTATGCCGTCAATCTCAACGATAGCGACCGGAAGCTGGTCCTGGCGATGGTCAAGAAGATGGCCAACAGCTCGAAATAGCTTTCAGCTGTCAGCTTTCAGTAACACCTATTCACTTTGTCATCCCGAGCGCAGCGAGGGATCTGCGGTTTGCCGCGAAACTGCAGATCCCTCGCGTCGCTCGGGATGACAATTCACGCGGGTAAATGGGCCGCGGCCAGTCACGAGTCAGTGGTTTACTGAAAGCTGACAGCTGAGAGCTGACAGCTGCTCCACGGTACTTTCGTACCATCTCTCTCGTGACCGACGGGAACCTCGTCAATGGCGCGATCCGACGCTAAGCTATTGACTGGAGAATCCTTGTGACCACTGATGAGGAACTGAATCTCCTCGACCATCAACTGCGGCGGCTGAAGATCGAGTACGAGGTTTTCTTCAATAATCCGGCCAAGCGGCCTCCGGCTGACATCGAGTGGAAGGTCACCTCGCTGATTCGCAAGTTCAGCGACAGCGGACGGCTGAGTTTTGCCCAGCGCTTTCGCTACAACGAGATGGCCCAGCGCTATGCCGTCCAAAGCGACCTCTGGCGCAAGAAGACTCGAATCCGCGAAGAAGGCTACCGGCGCCCCGCCGATGCCATCCTTTCGGTACAAGGGGTGCGCGTCGCCGCCGAGCATGAATCGAAGCATCATCACGCTTACGGGGTTGGCCACCACGAAGAGAGCGATCAGCCCTTCGCCGTCCAGTGTTCGGATGCGAGCGCCGAACGCGAGAAAGTCGAGTCTCTCTACAAGGCCCTAACCGAGGCCAAGAAAAAGGCAGGAGAAAAAGTCTCCGGCAACCTCGATTCTTTCGCGGCATTCGTCGCCAAAAAGACCAGCGAAATTCGCAAACAGCAACGCTGCGACGCCGTTGTCTATTCCATCGAGATGCAGGATGGACAGGTGAAGCTGAAGGCCAAGGCGAAGCAGTAGTGAATAGTCAGTCGTTGGTTGCCAGTACCGGTCTATAAGCACTCGGGGATTGTTCTTGAAAATTCTTCGCCGAATTCTGATCGCCCTGTCGATCACGCTCGCATTCTTGATCGTCGGCGGGTGTTGGATTCTTCCTGCGGCTGTTTCGTTCTACGTGGTAAAGAAAGCTCCAGCGGCAGCCAGCGTCGTTCCAACTGAATTGAAGGAACAATCTATTTCGAGTGCGCCGGCTACGAAACTCGCTTATTTTGGCTACGAATTTGAAGTTCCATGGAACGACGTCGATCTATCCAGAAGCGAGATAGTAGAAGACAAGACAGACGCGCGAATAGCGTGTGTTTCATTTCGGTCCGGCTTGAAACTCTTGGTCGTGGTAACGCTGTCTCATGACGGCCCTGACTACGAATTTTTGAGGCGTACCTACGAGGCGACTCCTGCCAAAATACGCTATTTCAAATTGCTTCCAACGAGCAGCGATTACCTGCAAACTGTACATCTCGCACTGAAGTCAATTTCCCTGGGAGAATTAGATGACCGGACCGGAACGAATCCCGCGGAGAGCGGGATTTTTGACTTGCAGAGCGAACGGTTCAGAGGATTTCAATTTGGCAATCCTCGAGTTCGGCCGGATGTGATTGAGTTGCACCTCTACGACGACAAGTACCGCGTGCTGATGAAGGTGCAACAGGGAGGTTCGGATAGCGTTGAGGGAGTGACACAGCCTGAAATTAATCGCATCGTCCAGTCTCTGCATCCAATTCTCGCCAGAGAAACAAGTCCGCCCCGTATTGCGCAAAAATAAAGCTGGCATCGAATCTCGGCCCGCAGGCACGCAAATTGGCTACAGAATAACCAGAAAGAGCTAGCGGGTTCGCTAGTGATCAGTCCCCAACCTAGTCTTTCAGGGGTTGGCGAACCTAGGAGGGTTCCGTGAGAATTCTTCGTCGGATTTTTATAACGGTCGCGATCACTCTTACAGTCTTGTTCGTGGCCATATATGGCGTTGCGCCAGTGGCGCTTTCGTATTACGAAGCGCGAAAAGCTCTTCCGATCACCAAGATTGTGCCGACCGAATTGCAAGACCGATCCGTTTCGGATGCTCCGAGCACGAAGCTATCGTACCTAGGCTATGAATTCCAGGTTCCCTGGAGTGATCTCGACGAAACTCAAACGAAGCTGTACCCGAGCGACAAGCCTCAAAAAGTGAGAGCGGACCTTCATTTTCACTCGGGACTGCGATTATCCGTCAGCGTTGGTCCTCCGCGGACATTCGAAACTCAAATTGCGAATGACATCCACACGTCCCCGCAGGTATTCGAAACGCTGTTCGGGAAGTCCGATTATAGTTTCGTAAAAACGGTCTATGAGTTCTCGCCGGACAAGATCCGTCACTGGCCCCCGTCATCGTCGCATTCGTCGCGCGACATGGTCCTGCTTATGTTGAAATCGATCCTTCCCTCGAAGCCCGCTGAGTCCGGAATCTTCAACGCGCAGAACGCAAGTTACAAAGGCTTCCAGCAGGGGAACCCGAACACGGAGCATGACGGCATCATTCTGAGTCTCTACTCGGACGAGGGCGGCATCGAATTTGTGTTTTCCTTGAAGAACTACAAAGGACCCAGCCTCACCCAACCCGAGCTAAATCTCATCATCCAATCCATCCGAAAAACAGCATAGAAAAAACGGCCCGGCAACCTGTCGGGTATTGAAGGGCAGAGAACCGTAACGATGGACCCGCCGATAGATGATAGCCAACTCTGACCTGCTAGAATTTCTGTTCTCAATCCATTCGTTCGAATTAAGGCCCTCATGTCCAAGATCCAGCGTGCCATCCTCAGCGTCACCGATAAAACCGGCCTCGTCGACTTTGCTCGCAAGCTTGTCGCTTTCGGAGTCGAACTGGTTTCGACCGGAGGCACGGCCAAGCTGCTTGGCGATTCCGGCATTCCCGTGAAAGATATCTCCGAGCTGACCGGCTTCCCCGAGATGCTTGACGGGCGCGTCAAGACGCTACATCCGAAAGTTCACGGCGGCATTCTGCACCGGCGCGAAGATGCCGACCATCTGGCTGCGGTTGCGGAGCACGGCATCCTGCCGATCGACATGGTCGTCGTGAACCTCTATGCCTTTGAGAAGACGGCGGCCAAGCCCGGCGTGCCTTTCGACGAGTTGATTGAAAACATCGATATTGGTGGGCCGTCGATGATCCGGTCGGCGGCAAAGAATTTCCAGGACGTCGCCGTCGTCACCTCGCCGTCCGACTACGCGGCCATCACCGAAGAGATGGGATACTCGCACGGCGCGCTCTCGCGCGAGACGAAGTGGCGGCTGGCGCAGAAGGCGTTCGCGACCACCGCAGCTTACGATTCGGCAATTGCCTCGACGCTCGAGCGGGTCGGCAACGACTTCGCGTTACACGCGGCGGAAGGCTTCCCGAAAATTCTGCGGTTGTCGTTTCAAAAAGTGGCCGACCTGCGCTATGGAGAAAATCCGCACCAGCGGGCGGCGATGTATGCGGATGGCTCCGGCGCTGGAGTCGCAAATGCCCGCCAGGTGCAGGGCAAAGAGCTTTCCTATAACAACATCGTCGACCTCCAGGCGGCGTGGGATGTGGCACAGGAATTCGACGAACCCGTCTGCGCCATCATCAAACACACCAATCCCTGCGGTGCGGCGACTGGCAAGACGCTGGCCGAGGCTTACGTGCGGGCACTGGAGTGCGATCCGGTTTCGGCGTTCGGCGGCGTGATTGGCGTCAATCGCACCGTCGACGCGGCCGCGGCCACCGAGATGGCGAAGCTCTTTTTAGAAGTCATCGCCGCACCGGCGTTTGACGAAGGCGCGAAAGCCGCGTTTGCCTCGAAGAAAAATTTGCGCTTGGTCGAGGTTCCTGCAGGACAGCAGAACTGGGTGCTGAAGAATATTTCCGGAGGCATGCTGGTGCAGGATGCGGACCTGCATAAGCTGGCTGAAGCTGATCTCAAGGTGGTCACCAAGCGCCCGCCAACGCCGGAAGAAAGACGCGCGCTGCTTTTTGCCTGGAAGGTTTGCAAGCACCTGAAGTCGAATGCAATCCTCTACGCCCGTGACGGTCAAACCGTCGGCGTCGGCGCTGGACAGATGAGCCGAGTCGACTCCTGCAAGCTGGGAGCGATGAAAGCGCAGTTGCCGCTCAAGGGGACGGTCGCTGCGTCCGACGCTTTCTTCCCGTTCCCAGACGGCGTCGAAGAGATCGCCAAGGCCGGCTCCACTGCAATTATCCAGCCGGGAGGGTCGGTGCGTGATCAGGAAGTGATCGAAGCCGCGGATCGGCTCGGGATGGCGATGATCTTCACCGGGGTCAGGCATTTCCGCCACTAAATCGTTTACGCGGCAGATTACAAATCTCGACATTCCCGTCCAAAGCCCCTGTACTTCTGGCTTTTAGCGCGGCTTGTGGTTTCTCCCCGCCTAAGGGCTGTCCGAGGGTAGAATAAGAAAATACCAATGTCCGGGAATTAGCATCAAAATGGATGTGCAGGACGGATGTGCGGGCTGCTTTTGTCGGTTCCAGTCGAGCGCGGGATTTTTCATGAAAAAACAGTTTTTGATCGCTAGTTTCGTTCTTACGGCATCATTCTTGCTTACCCAGAGCTTGTCCGCTCAGAGCCAGCCCGCGGACTCCGCGGCCGCCAGCAAGGCCAAGACTCCCGACCGAGCGGCGGCTTATTATCATTTCGCCCTTGCGCACATGTACGAGGAGCAAGTCGCGACTTACGGTCGCAGCGAGTTGGCAAATAAGGCGATCGAGGAATACCGTGCCGCGATCGAGGCCGATCCCACCTCCGCTTACTTGACCTCAGGACTCGCGGAACTCTACGCCAAAACTGGGCGCATTCGCGACGCTGTCGTCGAGGCGCAGGACATCATCAAGCGCTCTCCCAACAATCTCGAAGCCCGGCGTCTGCTCGGCCGAATTTATCTGCGCTCGCTCGGCGACATGCAGGCCGGCAGTGGGTCAGAGAGCGTACTGAAGCTGGCGATCGAACAGTACGAACAGATCGTCCGCCTGCAGCCTGATAGCATGGATGACCACCTTCTCCTCGGCCGTCTTTACCGTTTGAACAACGATTTGCAGAAGGCTGAGAGCGAGTTCAAGATCGCAGTCAAACTCCAGCCCGATTCAGAAGAAGCAGTCACCACGCTGGCCTATCTCTACAACGAACTCGGAGACACGGCGCGCGCCACGCAGGTGCTCAGTTCGGTGCCCAACACGGCGCGGTCTGCAAAGCTCTATTCGGCGCTCGGTTACACCTACGAGCAGCAGAAGGAATACAAGAACGCGATCGACGCCTATCGCCACGCCATTGAACTCGACCGCGACAATCTCGACGCCATTCGCGGCCTCGCGCAAAACCTGCTGAACGATGGCCAGGGCGACGCCGCGCTCGAACAGTACAAAGTGATCGCGGACGCGAATCCCGAGGATGCGCAGACGTATGTTCGCATTGCGGAGATTTATCGCAAGCAGGGCAAATACGATCTGGCGCTCGACAATTTGAAAAAAGCTGAATCCATGGTGCAGGATTCGGTGGAAGTTCCCTACAACATCGCGGCCATCTACCAGGCGCAGGGGCGTTTTGACGAAGCCATTCCGATAATGCGCGACCTGCTGAAGAAATCGGAGAAGGCTGACGGCAAATACTCGAACGGCGAAAAGAGCAATCGCGCGGTGTTCCTGGAGCGGTTGGGCACAATCTACCGCGACCAGGGGAACAATCAGGCAGCGAACGAAGTATTCCGCGAAATCATCGCGCTGGGTGGCGACGAGAACATCGAGCGCGGATACCAGCAGATCATCGACACCTGGCGCGAAGCCAAAGAATGGCAGAAGGCGACCGACGCCGCCAACGAAGCGGTGCAAAAGTTGCCGAGCAGCCGCGACCTCAGGATGGTCCTCGCCGCGCAACAAGCCGATATGGGCGATGCGGACAAGGCACTCAAAGAAGTTCACGGGATGTTGAAGGGCGATGCCAATTCCGCCAACGACGACCGTCAGGTCTACGTCACGCTGGCGCAGATGAACACGCGCCTGCGCCGCTTCAGCGATGCCGAGCAGGCCCTCGACAAGGCTGAGTCGCTATCGACCAAGCAAGACGACAAAGAGTATGTCTGGTTTCTGCGGGGCTCAACGTTTGAGCGCGAGAAGCGCTATCCCGAGGCTGAAGAACAGTTCAAGAAAGTATTGGCCAGCGATCCCGAGCACGCATCGGCGCTGAATTATCTCGGCTACATGCTCGCCGACCAGAACACGAAGCTCGAAGAAGCCCTCAGCTACATCAAGCGCGCTGTCGACCTCGATCCGACCAACGGCGCGTATCTGGATTCCATCGGCTGGGCTTACTTCCGCCTCGGAAAATACGAATTGGCCGAAGAGAATCTGGTCAAGGCTTCGCAGAAGATCAACACCGACCCGACCGTTCATGACCATCTCGGCGATCTCTATCAAAAGACCGGCCGCCTGAAACTGGCAGCGAGTAATTGGGAACGCGCGCTGACCGAATGGAATCGCACGATTGCAGCGGAAGTCGATCCCGCCGATCAGGCGCGGGTGCAGAAGAAACTCGACTCCGCGAAGATGAAACTGGCCAAAGAAGAAGGCGCGAAGTAGTAGAGCTGGCCGCGGCCGAAACTCGATCGATACGAAATTCGATCGCTGCTAAACTTACTCCATGCTCGCCGACTATGCGGTGCGCGTGGAAGACTCGCGCGGACGCCGCCATCCTGAGCCGCCGCATCCTTACCGCAATGACTTTCAGCGTGATCGCGACCGCGTCGTCCACGCGCGCGCGTTTCGGCGTTTGGAAGCGAAAACTCAGGTCTTTACGCGGCGCTATTCCGACCACTTCCGCAATCGCCTGACGCATACCATCGAAGTCGCGCAGATCTCGCGCACGATCGCCGCACAACTCGGGCTCAATACCGATCTCGCAGAGACACTCGCCCTAGTCCACGACCTGGGGCATCCGCCTTTCGGGCACTCCGGTGAAAAAGCGCTCGATGCCGCCATGCAGCTGCACGGGCTCTCGTTCGATCACAACCTGCATGCCCTACGCATCGTCGAGGATTTTGAACTGCGCTACGCGGCTTTTCGCGGACTGAATCTGACTTTCGAAGTCCGCGAGGGCATCATCAAGCATTCGCACGACTACGATGCCAAAAGCCATCCAGAGCTGGCCGAGTATCTGCTTGATCAGCGTCCGCCGCTCGAAGCCCAACTGATCGACCTGACCGACGAGATCGCCTACAACACCGCCGATCTCGACGATGGCTACGAAGCACGGCTGCTCACCGTCGAGCAGATTGCGGACGGCGTCCCTCTATTCGCGCAACACTATCGCGACGCAAGAAGCCGTTTTCCGAATGTCGCGGAGAAGTTGGTTTTCAACGAGGCGCTCAAAAGCATTCTGGACCGGTTCGTCGGAGACCTGATTACGAATACGAAAGAACGTGTGGGCACGGCGGGCGTGCATTCCGTCGCCGATGTTCGGCAACACGGTGACCGGCTGGTCGCGTTCAGTCCCGCAGTCGAAGAGCAGCGCCGCGCGCTGAAGGCGTTCTTATACGAAAACCTTTATTACAGTCCCTCGCTCGCCGCTGAAAAAGACGATGCCGAGCGCATCACGGGAGAACTCTTCGCCCACTGGATGGAGGAGCCCGACGATCTCCCCCGTAATTACCGCGACAAGAACAAGACCGCACAAGAGCCGCTGGCGCGAGTGATTTGCGACTACCTCGCAGGAATGACCGATCCGTTTATCTATCAGCAGTATGAGAAGTACTGCTGCGACGTGTAGCCGGATCGCTTCTCGCTTAGTCAGCCTCAGCCGGCAACGGCGTGTCCGCCACGGTGATCTTCTCTTTTTCTTTCGCCACCACCCAGGCCAGCCCAAGCGAAATCAGCATGAGTATCGACGCCAGATACCAGGGTGCACCCGGTAGGCGGTGCTCTGGGGCGATGAAGTAAGCGAACGTCAGGGAAAACATTCCTGGCCCAAAAAGCATAGCCACGCCTCGCAACGAAGCCAGTGCCCCTTGCAACTCTCCTTGTTCTGACGGCAAGACATATTGCGTCATCAGTGATTGTGACGTGGAGCCGGCGAGCCCCCACAGTGCGTTCGCGGGAATTGCCGCCAGAAAAATTATCTGGGAAGGCCAGCCGAACATGGCGAAACCGACCGACGCGGAGAATAGTCCCGTCAGCAATGTGCGCCGTTCGCCCAGTCGCGCCACGATGGGGCCGACCAGTGAATAGGCAATCATGGAGCAAATCCCAACGATCGCGAGGCAAATTCCGATCATGCGCGGCGTCCAGGCGAAAAGGTAGATCACGTAGAGCACGAACACAGTCACGTAGATTTCGTGGACTACATATCCAAGGAAATTGACTGCCGCGAGCCCCAGCAATTCCGCATGAGAACGGAGCAAGCGCAGCGCGCCCACGGGATTCGCACTCTTCCATTGCACCGCTGTCTGGCGGTGCTCGGGAGCAAGCGATTCGGGCAGAATAAATAGTCCGTAGCAAAAGTTCACCAGACATCCCACGCCAGCCACCCAAAACGGCAGACGCGGATTGTGATTTCCCAGCCACCCGCCGATCGCCGGTCCAAGAATGAAGCCGATGCCAAAAGCCGCGCCCAGCAGTCCAAATGCCTTGGAGCGCTTTTCCGGTACGGTGATGTCGGCGATGTAGGCGGTTGCAGTCGGGATGCTGGCGGAGGTGATGCCGGAGAGGACGCGTCCAAGAAATAACCAGCCAATCGACGGCGCCAGCGCCATAACAAAGAAGTCGAGGGCGAGCCCAAAGTTTGAAACGAGGATGACTGGACGCCGTCCGAAGCGATCGGAGAGCACTCCGAGCACGGGCGCAAACACAAACTGCATCAGCGCCCACGTCGTCGTGAAAAGTCCAATATAGACGGAAGCGCGCGCCGTATTCCCATTCAGAAAATCTGAAATCAACTTTGGCAGCAAAGGCACAATAATGCTGAACGACAGCATGTCGATCAACACGGTGACGAAGATAAATCCAAGAGCGGCGTGACGCTTCGTGAACATGATTCCCCACATCGTTCAGCCGCGACTAGTCGGCCAGGAACTGCCTGACGGTCGCGAGATCGTCGTTCGGGTCGCGGCTCATGCGTTCGGCTTGGGATCGAGCAGCAGCGGCGGCTTCGGCCTGTCCACCGATCTCGAGGGCTTGCGCAAGAAACAGATATCCCACCGGAGATGGCTGGAGTTCTACCGAGCGCAAGTAGTCGATCGTCGCCTGTTTGATGTCGCCGGCCCTCTGCGCCACCAGTCCCATCCCGCGATAGGCCGACGAATTCTCAGGCTGCTGCTGCAGGGCGGCTTCGAACTCCCGCTTTGCGTTGTCGTATTGCTTCAAAGAGTAGTAGGCATATCCGCTATTGGTGCGTGCATTCGCAAGCAAAGTAGGATTCTTCGTCAACTGAACGACTGCCGCGTAGCCGTCGATGGCTTCCGGGTAACGGCCGTGCATCTGCTCGTAGGTAGCAAGATTGAGCCTGCACTGTGGATCGTCCGGCCGCAGCGATCGCGCCTGCAGCAGGTGAGGAACTGATTCTTCGATCCTGCCTTGCGCGATCAGCGCCGCAGCCAGATTGTCTTCCGTCGTGTAGTTCAACGCCGTAATCTCGCGGGTGTGCGTCCAGAGCGTGACGTTGTCATTCCAGAAACTCACCTGCCGATGGAGGGCAAATCCCAATGTCAGCAAGATCACCGCAGCGGAAGACGCCACTGCCGCTGACGGTATGCGCCAACGTTTGATCAGGTCCGCAGCGCCCCAGCAAACAATTACAAAAATTCCCAGCAACGGGATGTACGCATAGCGGTCAGCCATCGAGTGAATACCGATCTGCACGAGGCCGATCATCGGCACCAGGGTTCCCAGATACCAGAACCATCCCACAAAATACGGACGCCGACGGTACGACATCACCACCAAAGTAGTGATGGCAGCAAGCACCAGGGTCGAGAACACGATCGCAGGAATGCTGATCGACGGACCCGGATGCGGATAGATGACCGCCAGATTCGCCGGCCAGAAAGCCTTTTCAACATATTTGACATACGAGATCGCAGCATTTCCAAGTCGCACCCAGAAGGGAAGGCCCGTAGCCGTCGCCGGCACGATCATGTAGTTGAACGCATCCCCACCCGTCCGCATGGCGATAAAAGCCGAGGCAAACGACAGCCCAACCCATGGAATTTTCTCCGCGATCAGCTTCCACAGCTCTATCCGCGAACTAGCACGTGAGGCAGAGGTGGCTGCCGCCAGTCCATCTCCGCTCGATTCCGCAGGCCCCAAACGTTCGAGTGGCCAGTAGTCCAAAAGAAGAGCAATCGCGGGGAACGTGATCGCCTGCGCCTTGCTCATCAGCGAACACGCGTAAAGCAGGGTCACCGCAAGGTACCGTCCAACGCCCGGACGCCGCGAGTACCATCCGTAGGCTCCAAGCGCCAGCAGGAAAAAGAACATGCTGAGGAGATTCTTGCGCTCCGCGATCCACGCCACCGATTCGACATTGATCGGATGCAATGCAAAGAGCGCCGCGACTGCCAGACTTCGCCACGCGAACCCCGTCGCACTTTCAAGAATCAGGAACAGGAGCACGGCATTGGTGGCATGGAGAAGGATGTTTACAAGATGGTAACCAGCGGGATTCAGGCCAAAAATCGTGCTGTCGATCTCGTATGAAATGTAGGTGAGCGGGTGCCAATCCAGGGCGGCTGGAGTGTGAAACGCCCAGACAATGCTGCTCCAGTGTAGGCCCGCGCGAACCTGGGGATTATCGGTGACGTAAACCGCGTCGTCGTAATTGAGAAATGGAGCGTGTGTGAGCGGGTTGTACAACGCCAGCGTCGCCGCCACCAGCAACAGGCAGAAGATGAACCGGAGCTTTGCCGGGGACTGAAAGACGCCAGACTGAAAGACACCCGACTCCGGTGCGAGCCGTTCGGGCTGCGGCTCCGAGTTCGGCACGACGGTCGATGCCATTGGACTCAGCTCGCGGCGGGCTGTGGCGCCGTAGCGTCAGCGTGATCCTTATGTGTCGCCCGGTGCTCGCGCCTGATGGCGAGAATATCTTTGTGCAGAAGATCGAGTGCGTTCGAGGGGATCTCCGAACCCCATTCATCAATTTCTTTTTCGTCCCAGTGTCCGTTGAGCCGGAGAGCCGCATCGGTCAGCTCCTCTGGGAATGCGAGGCGGTAGGCACCTTCACGCAGCAGTACGCCGCCAATCTGGCGCCCGGTATGCATTTCGTAGATGCGGCGCGTCGAATTGCCGCCGCTATTGGTGAATGCGAGTAGAACTTCACCCTCTTCGCCGTAGTCGGGCCGGTAGAACCACGCCTGCGGAGCGTCCGCCTTTGGTCGCGCGCGTTTTCGCCCCGTCACCGTGACCACTTCCTGCTCCGGCTTCACTTCATTCGCCGGATTGAAGTAATAGACCCGGGAGCACGACTCGCAAATCATGACCTTCTGGCCATTCCGCACTTCGTTATAAGTCTGCGGCCGCAACATCACCTGGCATCCCATGCACTTCTGGTCGCGAACTTCGGCGAGGCCGCTGCCGCGGAACTTTGCCACGCGTTCGTATTGACGCAGCACATCTTCAGAAATCCCCGTCCGCAGCGCGCTACGCTTGGCGTTCCACTCGGCGAGCTTCTTCTGATCTTCGGCGGTAACTTTTCGCGCTTCTTCTTTTTCTTTTTCGATCTCGGCCGTTTCAGCCTTCAGTTCGGCCTCGGCGGCCTTCACTTCTTTATCGCGAGCGTCGACATTGACCATCACTTCGAGGATGCGATCCTCGTTGAGGCGGATTTCCTGCTCGGCAAACTGGATCTCGTGCTGCAGGGCCTTGTATTGTTCGTTGGTTTTTACGTCGAGCGATTGGTCGCGATACTTGGAGATTTTGGTTTGCAGATCCTTGATTGCGCCTTCGAACTTCTTGCGATTGGCTTCGTCACCTTTGGCGGCAGCTTGCGCTTTTTCCAATTGCGCCTTGGTTCCAGCCAGTTTTTGTTCGATCACGGCGACGCGCTTGGGCAGCGCGGCCACCTCATCCTGCAGCTTGCGGATTTCCTTGTCCGCTACCTGCAGCTCCAGCAGTTTTTCGATATCAGGAAGCATCGGTTGGGGGCATCACACAACGATTCTAACACGTGAGCGGCGACGCCTGAGAGCCGTCAGCGGCCCCTATCTACACCGCAATGTCCCCCGCCCCCGAAGTCTTGACACCCCTTCTACCGAAGCCGATGATTAAACTGGACGAGTTCAACCGCCTGTTCAATCCGGCCGCCACACAGGACAGTTGCCGGACGCGAAGCAACCCCTTGTAGGAGAAACAATATGTACTCCGGAGCAGCAATCCGCAACGTTCTGACCCTAACCCTGCTTTCCGCATTTCTAATGATTGCCGCTCGTCCATCCCACGCCCAAACCGAGACCGTGCTCCATAACTTCACCGCCGGCACGGATGGCTCTGGTCCTATGTACGGCCTGACCTCCGACGGTAATGGCAATTTTTATGGCACGACCGCCTACGGTGCGCGTTCGGGAGATGGCACCGTATTCGAGCTTTCGCCGAATGGCAGTGGAGGCTGGAATGAGACCCTGATTTACAGCTTCAGCAAACTGAAAAACGGCGTATTTCCAATGTCTCCAGTCATATTCGATGGCGCCGGAAATCTCTACGGAACAACGGACCAGGGCGGCACCGATGGCTTCGGCGTGGTCTACGAACTTACTCCTCAAGGAACCAGTTGGACGGAAACTGTGTTGCACAGCTTTGCCGGTGGCACGGATGGCGCCGATCCTGACGGCGTTCTAGTCATGGACTCGGCTGGCAACCTCTACGGCACAACTTACCAGGGTGGCACAGGCAACAAGGGAACCGTTTTCGAGGTGAGCCCGTCCGGCGGCAGCTGGACTGAGAAGGTGATCTACAACACTCCTAACGGCACCGTCACTGGGCTGACGATGGATGCTGCCGGAAACCTCTTCGGCGTCGGGGATTCGGGGGGAACCGGAGATTCGGCGGTATTCGAATTATCTCCGAACGGCCAGGGAGGCTGGAATCCCGCTGTCATCTACACCTTCGCGGGTCGCCCCGAGGCAGTTGGCACGCTGACGCTCGACAGTGCCGGAAACCTTTTTGGAGTAACGGACGCTGCCGCGAAGGGCTGTGGCAAGGTTTACAAGCTAACCCTCCAGAGCGGAACCTGGATCGCGAAGACCCTCTACAACTTTGTCAAAGATAGCACAGACGGCTGCGAGCCATATTCGGGGATTGTATTTGATCCAGCCGGGAACATTTATGGCACCACGTTCAAGGGTGGAACCACCGGCGCTGGAACTGTGTACGAGCTAAAGGCCCCAGTTGGCAAGGGCAGCTACACCGAGAAGGTTCTCTGGAGTTTCAATGACACCGACGGAGGTTCCGCGTGGGGCGGCCTGAGTTTGGACGGCTCCGGAAATCTCTACGGGACGACCTACGCAGGCGGCCCGAAAGGAGACGGAGTAGCGTTCGAAGTGACTCCGTAAACGGGAACGACAAAAACAACAAGGGAAATAGATGCTTCTGCGGCATTCTTCCCAGCCTCGTCGATCGGTTTATGTTAGCCTGCAAAGTTTGGTCCGGCGCGGACCGGATCGCATGGAGGCCCATTGTTGAATTTGCTGAAGTCGCCGAGTTTTGCACTCTTGTCTCTTTCGCTCGCGTCTGCCATTGCCACTCCAGCATTGTGCCAGCAGGAGAAAAGCAGGAAAGTAGTCCTCGAGCGCGTGGGCGACACCGCTTTCATTCAACTGCACGCTCCGAGTTTCCAGTCGCTTACGCCGCGGCAGCAGGCGCTAGCCTACTGGCTGAGCCAGGCTTCGATTGCCATTGACCCCATCATTTACGACCAGTTATCCGGCTACGGCCTCCGCCAGAAGCGCCTGTTGGAGGAGATTCTGGCCCATCCCAAGGGCATCGACCCGGCGGCGCTCGACCAGATTTCCTCGTTTGCGAAACTGTTCTGGGCCAGCCGTGGCAATCACAACGACCTGACCTCGCAGAAATTCCTGCCCGCCTTTACCTTCGAGCAGTTCGAAAAAGCGGCACTCATCGCGCAGCAGAATGGCGCGTTTCAAACCGCGTACGCCGACCTCCCACCGCTCAAGAAGCCGTCCGACGTGACCAGTGAAATCGAATCGTTGCGCGCCTCCCTTTTTGATCCGGCGTTTGAGCCCATGACGACCGCGAAGAGTCCTGTGGGAGGCAAAGACACGATTCAAGCGAGTTCGAACTCTTTCTATTCCGGCCTGAGTCAGGACGATCTGAAAGGCTTTCAAGACAAATATCCGCTGAACTCCAGGGTGGTCAAAGGCCCGGACGGGAAGCTGACCGAACTGGTCTATCGCGCCGGAACTCCCGACGGCAAAATTCCTCCCGGACTTTACGCGACGTTCTTGAAGCGGGCCAACGACTGCTTTGAGAAGGCGCGCGGCTACGCCGAACCGGAGCAGGCCGAGGCCATCGGCCACCTGATCCGCTTCTACCAGAACGGCGACTACGCGGAGTGGGTCGCATTTGGCACGGCCTGGGTTCAGAACGACGCCACCGTCGATTTTGATAACGGCTTTATCGAGGTTTATCGCGACGCGCGCGGCGCAAAGGGCAGCTCGCAGAGCTTTGTCACCATCACCGACAAGCCGGTCACGACCGCGATGAAAAAGTTGGCGGAGAATGCCGCCTATTTCGAACAGGCAGCGCCGTGGCTCGACCAATACAAACTCAAGACGTTCAAGCTGCCGGTCGTGAAAGCCGTCGAAACCTTGATCGAGACCGGCGATTTCAGCGTAACCACCATTGGCGACAATCTGCCGAATGAAAATGAAATCCACGAGAAATATGGCTCGAAGAATTTCCTCTTCATGGGCAGCAAGCGTGCTCTCGAAGAAGCCAACGGCAAGACGCTCAACGTGGAGTTCGGCGCTGACCCCGCCCAGATCGAACGCGCCGACAAATATGGCACCGAGGCGAGCGATCTTCTGGTCGCGATGCATGAAGTCATCGGCCACGGTTCAGGCAAACTGAGCGACCGCGTCAGCGCCGGAGCACAGAGTTATCTCAAAGAATATTTCTCGACTCTTGAAGAAGGACGCGCCGACCTGATGGCGCTCTGGAACGTGTGGGATCCGAAGCTCAAGGAACTGGGCCTGATCTCAAATCAGGAAGAAGTGGCTAAGGCGATGTATGACAGTGCGGCCGTCGTTGCGCTCAGCCAGCTCCGCCGCATCCAGCATGGAGACACCATCGAAGAAGATCACGAGCGCGACCGGCAACTCGTGGCCCACTACATCGCCGACAAAGTTCCGGGCTCAATCGAACAGTTCCAGCGCGACGGCAAAACCTACGTTCGCGTAGCCGACTATCAGAAGATGCGGCAAGGCGTCGGCCTGCTCCTAGCCGAACTGATGCGCATCAAGGCCGAAGGCGACTACGACGCAATCAAAGCGCTGGTGGATAAATACGGCGTCCACTTCGACCCGGCTCTGCGCGATGAGGTGCTGGCGCGTTACCAGAAGCTGAACCTGCCGACGTATTTTGCCGGAGTCAACGCCCACCTGACCGCGACCCCCGACAAGAAGGGCGAAGTCGAGAAAGTCGAAATCAAAGTTGAAATAAACGACTGGAAAGATCCAGTGCAGCAGTATCTACACTATGGCGCCATGTACGACAAAGGCCTAGAAGACTCTGTGACGGCTCATTAGAAGCCCACAACAGAAGCCCACAACCCTTAATAATTGTCATCCCGAACGAAGTGAGGGATCCGCAGTTCCGCCGCCCGCTGAAAAAATGCAGATCCCTCGCTCCGTTCGGGATGACAAATCAAAAAAGAACAAATGCCCACCAAGAGCAGTTCTCTCCCAGCGCGTGCCCGTGATACATCTTGTACTTGGGCCTCGAAACCGCAATCTTCCTTTTCTTCGCCGGAGCACTCGGCGGCGCGCTGAATGCTGTCGCCGGCGGCGGTAGTTTTATCGCCTTCCCCGCTCTGCTGTTTACCGGAGTCGCTCCCATCGCCGCCAACGCCACCAATACTGTGGCTCTCTGGGTAGGAGTTACGGCCAGTACGGGAGCCTATCGCAAGCACCTCGATATTTCGCGGCGCGTAATGATTCCGCTGGCAGTTACCAGCATCATCGGAGGCATCGCCGGCGCCTATCTTTTGTTGCACACGCCGGCGCAGACTTTCCTGCGCGTTCTTCCCTGGCTCATGCTGGGAGCGACACTGCTCTTCATGTTCGGCCAGCGCCTGTCGCGGCGCTCCGGCGGCTCGATTGCGGCGGATGCTTCGACCTCGGCATTGACGGTCGCGGCTATCTTTGAACTGTTCGTCGCGGTTTATGGCGGCTACTTCGGCGGAGGCGTCGGAATTGTGAACCTGGCAATGCTGGCTGCTCTCGGCATGACAGACATTCACGCCATGAACGCGTTGAAGACGGTCCTCGGAGGGATCATCAACGGCATCGCCGTCGTGACCTTCATCATCGCCGGTGCCGTGCTCTGGAAACAAGGGAGCGTCATGATCGCGGGCGCACTGCTCGGCGGTTACCTTGGCGCACACTATGCTCAGAAGCTTCCGGCAGCCTGGATCCGCCGCTTCGTCATTGTCGTGGGAATTTCGATGACCGTGTACTTTTTCTGGAAAGGCTACCGCTGAGGGTTTCCGCTGGCCTATTCCCGTCGCGGAACTCCTGGCCGAACTTTCGTAATCTGCCCTTGGTGCCCTCGGCTAAGGCAATATGAGGGGAGAAATGTCCTCCACCGCCGCCCAAAAAGGACAACGAGGCACCCGGGTAAGACTGGGTGGGTCGGTCCTTGCGCTTTCCGTGCTCGAAAACGGTCGCCAGATACGCGGCCGCATGAGTCAACTCTCAGTCAACGGCGGTCTGCTCTCGCTTGAGAACCCGCTCGACGAAGGTATCCGGATCACAGTCCTATTCCACATTGGCAACACCAGCATCCGCTGCCGTGGACAAATGCTATTCCCCATGTGGGCTACACAGGGATGTCTCCAACCGTTTCGGTTCCTGGAGCTGCCGGAAAGCGACAGGGCCAGCCTGAGTCGGGAACTAGGAAGCCTGGTCAGTGCAGGCGCCACTCAGGAAGAGGAAGAACCCGAGCAACAATAGCGAAGTGGCTGTCAGCCGGGGTCAGGTCGCCGCCTTCAATATCTGTTCCAGCGAATACTTCTGCAATTCGCCGATCCGCTCAATCGTGATGTCAGGCTTCGGAAATTTCGCCACCTGAGCAGTGTCTAGCGCGTAATGTCCCTGGCGCGGAAAGACTGTGGTGACGCGGCTTCCCCAATGCTTCTTGATCGCCGCCAATATCCTGACTTTGTCATCCACCATCACATAGTGCGCAGCCGGATACTTCGCCTCCACGTCGTCCAGTTCCAACTCTTTATGGATGTAAATCAGAACGTGGCCCTCGAAAACCTCGTAAAGGCCCGAACGGTCCACTTTGCGCGGTTGAAACACCACGTCGCCGTCGCTCAATATCGCCGCTCGGCCCAGCGACCGCGCGTACTCGACCGCATCCAGCGATTCGGGAAAGAGCCGATTGGCAAAGGGATAATTGATCATGAAATGCGAAACCGCCAACAACTTCGGATCACGAGGCCGCTCGACGCGGTACCGCTGCAGCGCCCCAAGATAGTCCGCGTACCCCAGCTCCGTGCGCAGTTGCTCGAAAATCTCCCAATAGCGCTGAGCGCTCGATTCGCCAACTCTGCTTGTCAGATGGTTCTTCAAGTCTTGGGAGACACGGTCATTGTCGAGCAACGTATTGTCGACATCGAAAAAAAACACTGTGCTGGGGCCGGCGTCAATGGAACTCACAGGATCTCCGATTCCAGTAGACTAGAGGTGTGACTTTATCATGTCAGGAATATGACCCAGCGTCGCAATTCATGCGAGCGCAAAAGGGGTGGAATTGTGACAGCCGAGATTTCCACAAACGCGAAAGTCCCCATTTTTCACACTGATGAAGGGCTTGTGCAAGCACCGCCCTTATAGTAAAAAGGCGACGGCTAGACACCAGACAATCGAGGCAGACTACGAACGATCTGCCAGCACAGGCGAAACTATCCGCCATTTTCAGGAGACCCAGTGGAACACATTGACCGCGCAGTCAATCATCGCTTTGACACACGCTCCAGCCGGCCTTGCGAATTTTGTCTGGAATTAGACCCGCAGTTCCGACAACGCCGTCCCCTCGACCAGATGGTCGCCACCGCCCGTAAAGCCACTGCTTCAGCCCATTTAACCGAGGATGGATACGTCCGCCATCGGATGCTTGAGATCCGCCGGTTGACTTCCCGCAAGTCCCTCACGGCAGCCTGACCTGGACAATTTCGAAGCCGTCCCCGCGAATTTTTCACGCAACTTTAGGGGTAGTGGCAAGTTCTAATAGGTAAGGTGCGGTCTTGTCACCGATGCGAGGGAGGCTCCTCATGCTGGCCCATGTGCGCTCCTGTTTGCAGCTCTTTGTCCTGTTAGCCTTTGCTCTGGCTGCCGTCTCGGCAGCACAGGTAAACGGCGTCCCTGCGTCGGTCACTTCCTTTGGTTTCGGCGGCAAAGCCAATCCCACTCCAGGCGTCCGAGCCAGCGTCACATCACTCGGACCCAACGGCTTCGGCAACAACCAGGCATTCTGGGGCGGCTGCTGCGCTAATTTTTTCATGCCCGCTAACCCAAACCTGTCACTATTTCCGAACGGCACTTCGCGAAACCATCTATCGCCAGAGCATCGCCGCCGCCGTCAAACTGATCGCGACAGATCCGTCATCGGCGTCTACGAGCCCGTGTATGTTCCGTACGCTGTTTCGAACGATGTTCCCTACGCTGACGATTCTGATGATGACAACACCCCCGATCCCCGCGCCGAGTACTTTCAAGGGAATGGCCCGCGAAGATCCGGTGCTTCCGCCAAGCGCGCGCCAGGCCGCGATCTGGTATCGAGCGCGAACGCCGACGCCGGGGACGGAGATCTTGCATACGGAGACCAGCAAGCCGCCGACACGCCCCCAGATCCAGTCGTCGCGCAGCCTATGACGACCCTGGTTTTCAAGGACGGCCACAAATCCGACATCGAAAACTATGCCATCGTCGGGGACACGCTCTTTGACTTCTCCGGCGGCCTCACTCACAAGATCCTCCTCGCCGACCTGAATCTCGCCGCCACTCACAAAGTCAACGACGACCGGGGCGTGGATTTCCAGGTGCCAGCCCTCGTTAAACCACGCTAGAACAAACAGCGCTAGAAAGCAGCGCGGAGAGCCATCGATTCGCGCGCGGACAGACCCTGCTTCGCCGGCATCTTCGGCTTCATCCAGGGCGAATTCCCTCTTGACATGTCCGTCCTCTGACATGGATACTTATGCATTGGAGTGCATTTTTATTCATGTCCAAAACAGCCCGCCATAAAGCCATCCTCGACCTGCTCGACGACGGTCCTGTCGAAAGCCAGGACACGCTGCAGCAGCGCCTGGAGCGCAAGGGCTTCGAGGTGGGCCAGGCGACGCTGTCCCGCGATATTCACGAACTGAAGCTGGTCAAGGGACCAGACGGCTACCGTCGCGCCGGCGAGAGAGTCGGCGCGGAAAGTGTGCTGCCTTCCGTCATGCATCTGGCCCGCCAGTTTGTGGTCGAAATCAGGCAAGCGCAGAACCTGCTGGTGGTGAAGACAACGGTCGGCAGCGCGCAGCCAGTTGCCGCGGCGCTCGACGCTTCGCATTGGCCCGAAGTCGTCGGCACGATTGCCGGGGACGATACCGTGCTTGTCATCGCCACCGACAACAAGAAAGCGCAAGCGCTCGCTCGACGCATTCGCGACTTGGGGTAAGCGCGATTGCTGAACACGAAAATTACGAAGCAGAAATGAGATGGAAACATGGCACTGATTGACGATCCAACAATGACTCCGACAATGTCGACGACGACGAGAGTTGCGACAACAGTGAAGACGAAAACTCCGCCGCCGAACCTGCTGCCGGAAGCGCTCGCTCCCCGCGATCTCGTCTCCGTCCACGACCTCGCGCCCGCTGAGGTTCTACAGCTGTTCAACCTCACATCTATGCTCAAGCAGCGGCCGGCGGACTTCCACGGCGTGCTCGCCGGCAAGCAGATGGTGATGTTCTTTGAGAAGCCCTCGCTGCGAACGCGCCTTACTTTCGAAGCCGGCATGGATAGCCTCGGCGGCAGCACGTTTTTCGTCGACCAGACCGCGAGCCGCCTCAATGCTCGCGAGTCGCTTTACGACATCGCCCACAACCTTGAACGCTGGATCGACCTCATCGTCCTGCGGACTTTCAGCCACGCGGTCGTCGAAGAGATGGCCACCTACGCGGGCGTACCCGTGATTAACGCGCTGAGCGAACTCGAGCATCCCTGCCAGGCACTCGCCGATTTCTTTACGCTGCAGGAACATTTCGGCGACTTGAAAAAGCTTCATTTCGCCTACGTCGGCGACGGCAACAACATGGCACACTCTCTGCTCCTGACGGGCGCGTCGGTGGGCGCAAAGGTTTCGATCGCGACTCCGGAGCGTTACGCACTGAATCCTGTCATCGTCACCATGGCCAAAGCCATCGCCGAACAAACGAAGGCGACGCTACGGATTGGCACCGATCCGCGCAAAGCGGTTGCCGGGGCCGATGCCGTTTACACCGATGCCTGGGCGAGCATGGGAGAGGAAAGTGAAGCCGAAGAACGCGCCGCCATCTTCGCGCCCTATCAAGTAAACGCCGCCCTTATGCAGTTGGCGAAGCCTCATGCACGTTTCATGCATTGCCTCCCCGCGCATCGCGGACAGGAAGTTACCGACCAGGTCATCGACTCGGTGAACTCGGTCGTTTTCGATCAGGCGGAAAACCGTCTGCACATTCAGAAAGCTATACTTGTATGGCTGTTGGGCGGCGCAGCTGGCCGCTTCTCGGCAAGGAGTGCGCACGCCCATGCCTAATACTTCGAAGTCCGAAAAAATTGTTCTCGCCTATTCCGGAGGTCTCGATACCTCGATCATCATTCCGTGGCTCAAGGAGAACTACGCCTACGAAGTCATCGCCATGGTGGCCGACGTGGGCCAGGGTGACGACGTCGAAGCCGTCGTCGACAAAGCGTACAAGACTGGTGCCAGCAAAGTTGTCGTTGAAGATCTGCGCGAGGAATTCCTGACGGACTACGTGTGGCCCGCACTCAAAGCCGGGGCCGTGTACGAAAACAAGTATCTGCTGGGCACATCGCTAGCCCGTCCTGTGATCGCCAAACATCAAGTGGAAGTAGCTTTGCGCGAAGGCGCATCGGCAGTCAGTCACGGATGCACCGGCAAAGGCAACGACCAGGTCCGCTTCGAGATGGCGTACCAGGCGCTCGCTCCAGAGCTGAAGGTCATCGCGCCGTGGCGTGAGTGGGACCTGAAATCGCGCGAAGACTGTCTCGATTATGCCGAGAAGCGCGGCATCGCCGTGACGGCGAGCCGCGAGAAGATCCACAGCCGTGATCGCAATCTCTGGCACATCAGCCACGAAGGCGGAGAGCTCGAAGACGCCGGCAACGCTCCCTTTGCGAGCACGTGGCAGATCACCAAGTCTCCGCAGGAAGCTCCCGACAAAGAGGAGCAGGTTGAAATTGGATTCGAAAAGGGCGTTCCCGTTTCTGTCGGCGGCCAGAGTCTTGGCCCGGTCTCACTCGTCGAATTGCTAAACGAAATCGGCGGACGCAACGCCATCGGGCGCATCGATCTCGTCGAGAATCGGTTCGTCGGCATCAAGTCGCGCGGGTGCTACGAGACTCCCGGAGGCACAATGCTTCTGGCGGCCCACAATGAGCTCGAAGCTCTGTGCCTTGATCGCGACCTCGTGCACTTCAAGCAGCACGTTGGCCTCAAGTACGCCGAACTGGTTTATTTCGGACTGTGGTTCACGCCGCTGCGCGAAGCGCTCGACGCTTTCGTCGATAACACGCAGCAGAATCTGACTGGCTCGGTCACGCTGTCGCTTTACAAAGGAAATGTCAGCATCGTCAGCCGCAAGTCGGAGTACTCCCTCTATCGCACCGATCTCTCGTCGTTCACCATGGACGCAAGCTACGATCAGAAAGACGCCGAGGGCTTCATCCGCATTCTCGGCTTGCCATCGCGCTGCCGGGCGCAGGTGCACAATAAGGTTGAGGTTCCGCAGTGAAAATGTGGTCCGGCCGCTTCCGGCAGCCGCTCGACCCGGAATTCGAAAAGTGGCAGCGGTCGTTTCCCTATGACCAACGGCTGCTGCCATTTGAACTCGCCGCCAGCCGCGCCCACGCCAATGCTCTGGAACACGCGGGAGTGCTGTCGTCGGAAGAGCTTTCTGAAATACTCAAGGCCCTCGCAGAAATTGCTGGTCGCGCCATCTCGGATGCGGATTTTCTCAACGATCCGGAAGCGGAAGACGTTCATCACTTCGTTGAAAAACAACTGGCGGCGCTGATCGGCGCAACCGGCTACAAGCTCCACACCGGACGAAGCCGCAACGAGCAGATTGCAACCGATCTGCGCCTGTTCGTGCGGCAAAGCATCGACACCCTGCAAAACCTGATCGCCGATTGGATTGACGCGTTTCTAACGCGCGCCGAAGCGGCGGGCAATGCCGCAATGCCCGCCTACACGCACCTGCAGCCGGCAGAACCGGTGCTGGTGGCACATTGGCTGTTAGCTTACGTGGAAATGTTCCTGCGCGATGCCGAGCGCCTGGCCGACTGCCGCAAGCGCGCAAACCTTTGCCCCCTGGGATCGGGCGCAGTGGCCGGAGCGACGGTTACGCTCAATCGTCAGGTGATGGCCACTGAGCTGGGGTTCGACGCCCCGACCGCGAACAGCATCGACGCGACCAGTGATCGCGATTTCGCACTCGAGTTCGTCGACGCGCTTTCGCTGATAGCGCTGCATCTGAGCCGCTGGGCAGAAGAAATGATCCTGTTTTCGACTCCGGCCTACGGATTCGTCGAGTTGCCGGAGCCCTACTCCACTGGATCAAGCGCCATGCCGCAAAAGAAGAATCCCGATTTGCTCGAGCTGGTCCGCGGCAAAGCGGCCCGCGTCATGGGATGCTCCACGACGTTGCGGACTTTGGTAAAGGGATTGCCTCTGGCTTACAACAAAGACCTTCAGGAAACGCAAGAGGCGCTGTTCGACGCCTCCGACACGCTGATCGGACTGCTGCCGCTCGCGACGGGATTCATGAACACCGTCGAATTCGACGAAGCGGAAATGACTCACTCCGCGAGTACGGGTTTTATGAACGCCTGGGCGGGCGCCGCATATTTGGTCGAGCGCGGCGTGCCTTCGCGCCTGGCGCACGAAGCGATCGGCAAGGCCGTCGCACTCGCTGTTGATCGCGGATGCGATTTACAAAAACTTCCTCTCGCCGATTTGCAGGCGATCCATCCGAGCTTCGACGCGGGCTTCCATTCGTGCCTCGGGCTCACGGAAGTGCTCGCGCTGCATGACGTCCCCGGAGGCACCGCGCCCCGCCACGTGAAGCGCGCGCTTCAGAAAGCGCGGGAACGGGCTGGCGGACTCCGAACTCCGGAACAGGCTGCGGTGCGCTAGAGCACGCTCGCAGGTTTGAGTTCCACCCACTTTCCGCAAGAAATCACCAATCGCGATATCCCACCATTGCACCAAAATCGGCACAAAGAGAGGTCATCCTCGTCGCTTGAATGGTATATAGCACCAATTACACCAACTTCACCATTTTCACCAAGTGGTGCTATAATCGGTATTATGAAACGCGCCACAATGACCCTCCCCGACGACTTGGCGGAGGCGATGGAGAGCTATCAGAACGCGCAGGAAGCTCCGCCTTCGCTAACGACGGTCGTACAAGCGGCCCTGCGTCAATACCTGGCTGAGCGCGGGTTCTTGCGCACCAGGCGGCCTCTTCAGATCACACCGGCACTTAAAGGTAGCGGCCGGGGCGACGTAAGCCAGCAGCATGATCGCTATTTCGCGGAGGCCGCGCGGTCAGTGAAAAATCGCTCAACCGAATGAAGCGGAAGAAATGAAACTGCGCGCCGTCCTCGCCGACACCGGGCCTCTCTATGCTGCCGCCGACCCGGATGACTCTCACCACAAGCGGGCCCGTCAGGAATTACAGCGCTTGACTCGCGAACGCTATGAGGTTCTGGTTTCTTATCCAACCTTGCTCGAAGCCTACAGCCTGGTCATGTTTCGTCTAGGCAAAACCGCGGCTCAAAACTGGTTGAGCGAGATGGCCAGTGCCGGCTTGGTCAATCCGAGCGCCGAAGATTACCGCCAAGGTGCGAGCCGAGTGCAGTCGTTGCAGGATCAGCCCATATCGTTATTCGACGCCACCGTAGCCGCTTTGGCGCTGCGCTTAGGCGTTGACGTTTGGACTTACGACCACCATTTTGATCTGATGAGGGTAGGGGTTTGGCGTAGCAATTAGCCGGCAGTAATCAGCGATGACGCTTCTGAGCTGCAATTGCTAAGTGAGCCTTCCTCGGCCCGGTTGGCATCCAACTTAACGTAGCTTTCTCATACGGAGTACTCCGATTCTTAGCCGCGTACTTTTCTTCGCACTGTTTCTCCTCGCCATGTATGCCGTCCAACGCTTCTGGTTTGTCCGGGCGTGGACATGGATTTCTTCGCTCTCGAATTCGAGCTGGCGTCTTGGGCTTCATGCCGGATTGATCGCGATCGCAGCCACTCTTCTCGCCACGATGCTCGGCCCGTTGCTCAGCGTCGGCGTTTCGCGCATCGGGGTTGGCGGCGTGAATATAGGAAAATCGTTGGCCACGTTCGCGCGTCTGTGGCTGGTCGCGTCGTTCTTCGGATTTTTGGCGGTCGAATCGGTGGGAGCGATCGAGTGGATCACAAACCTTGTCACGACCGCCGCAGCCCGCTTGCGTCCCGGAGCATTCGCCGGAGGATTTAGCCCTTCGCGCCGGACCTTCTTTCAATACGCCGCGGTTCTTGCAGGCGGCTTTCCCTTCCTCGCCGCGACCTACGGATTCGCTGCCGGACGTCTGCGCTACAAGATCGAGCGCGTCGATGTGCCAGTCGCTAATCTTCCGCCTGAGTTAGACGGGTTGCGTATCGCGCAGCTCAGTGACATCCATATCGGCGACTACATGCCGCCGCATGAGATTGCGCGGGCCGTCGATATGGCGAACGAGTTGCGGCCCGATATTTCGTTTGTCACGGGCGACTTCGTCTCAAGCGTGGGCGATCCGCTGGACACCTGTATCGCGGAGTTGAGCCGGTTGCGCGCTCCGCTCGGTGTCTGGGGGTGCAACGGCAATCACGAAATTTATGCCGGAGTCGAAGACGAAGCCGCGCGCCTTTTTCACGAAAAAGGAATGCGGCTGTTGCGCGCCGAAAACGCCGTGGTCGAGCACAATGGTGGGCGCTTCAATCTGCTGGGAGTTGATTACCAGCGCGACCACATGACGAGCGGTGAAGCGACGGGACCGATGTTGGCCGAGGTCGAGCGCCTCGTTCGCCGCGATATGCCGAATGTGTTGCTCTCGCACAATCCGAATTCGTTTCGCCGCGCCGCCGAATTGGGCATCGAGTTGAGTCTTGCCGGACACACTCACGGCGGCCAGGTGAAATTCGAGATCGTCGATCACAGCGTGAGCCCCGCGCGTTTGATTACCCCGTTTGTAGCGGGACTGTATCGGCTTCCGCTGGCGGCGAATGGGCAGAAGGCTGCGCTCTATGTAAATCGCGGGCTCGGAACGTTTGGCTTTCCGGTGAGGATTGGCGTGCCGCCGGAGATAACACTGCTGACACTGCGTAGGGCATAGCAGCTCGTGTGGTGACGGGGCTCTGCCCCGTCCCGGCGGGCGAAACCACGCCACCACACCGTCCATCCAAAATCACCTTTGTCAGGACCTGAAAAGCCAACGTCGCTCGGGCCCTTCCGGCAGCATCGGACGTGGTATAATTACGGATTGAATCAGGCCAGATAATGCCTGTAGATGCATGGACTTAGCGAGGTTCGGCGGGGTAGCGAGTAGCGTGGAACTCCGCCCGATTAGACGGGGCATAGCCCCGTCACCACGCAGGCCCTTACTGAGAACTGGCAACTGAGAACCGAGAACTGACTTTCATGGCTGACGATCAGAATCCTGAACTTCCATTAACTCCTCCTCCCGGAGGCGACGGACCGACCGGTCCGGGCGCCGCCAACATGCAACCCGTCAACATTGAAGAGGAGATGAAGCGGTCGTACCTCGACTATTCCCTGTCGGTGATCATCGGCCGCGCGCTCCCTGACGTCCGCGATGGATTGAAGCCGGTACATCGCCGCATTCTTTACACCATGCAGCAGATGGGTCTCCGGCCCGGAGGCCCCACCCGCAAGTGCGCCCGTATCGTCGGAGACGTGATGGGCAAGTACCATCCGCACGGCAACCTCGCGGTGTATGACGCGTTGGTGCGCTTGGCGCAGCCGTTTGCGATGCGCGCGCCACTAGTGGATGGACAAGGCAACTTCGGCTCGGTCGATGGCGATCCGCCCGCAGCAGATCGATACACTGAGGCTCGCCTCGCACGCGTTTCTTCCGCGTTGCTCGAAGATCTCGATAAAGAGGCAGTCGATTTCTATCCCAACTACGACGGCACCGAAACGCAGCCTGCCGTGCTTCCCGCGCGTTATCCCAATCTGCTCGTGAACGGTTCCGACGGAATCGCGGTCGGCATGGCCACGAAGATTCCGCCGCACAACTTGACTGAAATCGTCGACGCGACCATTACGCTGGTGAATAATCCCAACGCGCAGTTGCCGGAGATTCTGAAGTTTGTGCAGGGGCCGGATTTCCCGACCGCGGGCATCATTCACGGCCGCGCAGGAATTTTCGAGGCTTACAGGACGGGCCGTGGGCGCTTCATGATGCGTGCGCGCGCCGCCATCGAGAACATCAACAAAGACCGGCAGGCAATCATCGTCACCGAGATTCCTTATCAGGTCAACAAGCGGTATCTGATCGAGCGCATCGCCAGCCTTGTGAACGATAAGACCATCGAGAGCATTTCCGATTTGCGCGACGAAAGCGACCGCGACGGAATGCGCATCGTGATCGAACTCAAGCGCGGCGCCGAACCGCAGATCGTTCTGAACCAGCTCTACAAGCACACGTCGATGCAGGAAGGCTTCAGCATGATCCTGCTGGCGGTCGTCAATCAGCAGCCGAAAGAAATGGGGCTGATCCAGGCGATTAAGCACTTCATCGACCATCGCGTCGATGTCGTGCGTCGGCGAACTTCGTTCTTACTTAATAAAGCAAAAGATCGTGAACACATTCTCGAAGGCTACCTGACCGCGCTCGACCACCTCGACAACGTGATCGTCATCATTCGAGGCAGTGCCAACCGAGGTGACGCTCGCGAAAACTTGGTCGCGTACTTCGCCGGCAAGAAAATCGACATCAACACCGCAGGACGCGCTCCGAAGCTCGATGCGGATAAGCCATTTACGTCGAAACAGGCCGACGCGATCCTCGAACTGCAATTGCATCGTTTAACCAAGCTTTCGATCGACGAAATTTCGAACGAGTTGAAGTCCGTGCACGAGGCGATTGCCGAATTCGAATCGATTCTTGCTTCGGAGACAAAGCTGCGCAAGGTCATCATCAAGGAACTGGAAGAGGTTAAGAAACTTTACGGCGACGCGCGGCGCACAGTCATCGAAGACGAAGCCGCAGAAATCCTGCTCGAAGACCTGATCGCCGACGAGCAGGTTGCAGTTACGGTCAGCCACTCCGGCTACATGAAGCGCACTCCGATTTCAACCTACCGGATGCAGCGCCGCGGCGGCACCGGACGCACCGGCATGAAGACGCGCGACGAGGATTTCGTCGAGCATCTCTTCATCGCCTCGACGCACGCTTACATTCTGATCTTTACCAATACCGGGCGCGTGTACTGGCTCAAGGTGTATGAGATCCCAGACGTCAGTGCAGCTGGCAAGGGCAAGCACGTTGGAAACCTGGTGGCACTGCAACCGGGAGAAACCGTGCGCACCATGCTCGCCGTCCGCGACCTGGAAGAAGAAAACCGCTACGTCTTTTTTGCCACGCACAATGGGACGGTGAAAAAGACGGAAGTCAAAGACTTCTGCCACGTGATGTCGCGCGGCATTATCGCCATCAACATCGAAAAGGGAGACGAACTGGTCGCAGCCTCACTCACCGACGGCAACCAGATCGTGTTCCTCGCTTCGCATGATGGGCAGGCGATCCGCTTCGACGAGAATGACGTCCGTCCGATGGGACGCAACGCCACAGGAGTGCGCGGCATGAATCTCGACGATAAGGATTACATCGTCGGCATGGCAACAACGATCAAACCGGAAGCAAAAGCGATCGTTGAAAAGAGTGAAAAAGACGAAGTCGCCCCCGAAGTCGCTGATCTCATTCCAGAGAAAGGTTCGCTGATTCTCTCCGTGACCGAAAACGGCTACGGCAAGCGCACCCCGGCAGACGAATACCGCCTCACCAACCGTGGCGGCAAAGGCGTGATCAACGTCAAGACTACAGAGCGCAACGGCAAAGTCGTCGGCATCTCGCAAGTGACGGAAAAATCAGAAGTGATGCTGATCAGCCAGTACGGAAAGATCATCCGCATCGAGTCGAAGTTCATCCGCGAGTCAGGACGCTCGGCACAAGGCGTCCGACTGTTGAACGTCGAGCCGGGGGACCGGGTAGCCGCGGCAGTCGTGATTCCGCCAGACGAGCCGAACGGGAACGGGACGCTGATTCAGTAGAGGGGACACGCAAATCGAGGGTCTCGCGGGTTGGAATAAGGAGCCTCACCGTCGGGGATATCTACTTAGCATCCTTTTCTCCTAGTGGTCTCTCCCGCCAATGAGGCCGATGACATGTTTGAGCATTTCCTCTATTCTGAAACCAGCGGAGGCGTTCAATGAAAACCGCGGACGTGATGGAAGTTCCTATCTACGGCCTCACGGAAGCTGCCCAGTACCTCAGGGTGCCGCTTGCCACACTCCGCTATTGGGTTCACGGAGGTGGTTCTGTTTCTCCGTTGATCCGCCTGGCCGGCAGCGATCCCTCTCGGTTGTCGTTCATGAACCTGCTGGAGTGCTACATGCTAAGCAGCATGCGCGCGATTTACGATGTGCGCATTCCCAAGGTGCGCAAATCGCTAGCCACATTGGCGAAGTACGTCCAGCACAAACACCCCCTCGTGGAACAGGCTTTCCAGACCGATCGCCGCGACTTGTTCATCGAGCACGTTGGCAAGGTTGTGAATCTGTCAAAAGACCAGCAGATCCTGATTCCCGGAGTGATGGAACTTTATCTGGAACGCATTGAGCGCGATCCCAAAGGCCTCTTCAAACTCTATCCTTTCGTCATGGAGCGCACCCCGAACGAACCCCGGCTAATCCTGATCAATCCGGCAGTGGGTTTTGGCAAGCCGGTGATTTCTGGAACCGGTATTTCAACCGCAGTCGTCTCCTCCAGGTTCAATGCTCGGGAATCCGTGCCCGACCTGGCTTCCGAATATGGCGTCACGCCGAAACAGATCGAAGAAGCGATCCGGTGGGAGCAGCGGACAGCGGCCGTCGCTGCCTGAAGATTTTGTTCTGTATCTCGACGAAAATCTTCACAACTGCAAACCCATCCTTGACGCTCTCGTACAACACGGAATCAGACACGAGCGCCACGGCAATCATTTTTTGCCAGGAACAGAAGACACCGTCTGGCTGCCAGCGGTCGGCAAAAACGGCTGGCTACTGCTCACGAAGGACAAGAGAATCCGTTTCAACGAACTGGAAAAATCTGCGGTGCAAAGATATCGGGTGCGGGAGTTCTATTTCGCGTCCGGGAACTACAGCGGCTCAGAGATGGCCGCGACGCTGGTGAACGCCTTGCGGGAGATGGCAAGGTTCTGTCGCCGCTACGATCCGCCATTTATCGCGAGCATCAGCAAGAACGGAAAAGTCAGCTTACGATTTCCCACCAATTCCTGAATTGGCTTCAAAAGCATTACCGCAGTAACTTCAAACTAACCTCGCTTTCAATTACCGTTAACTGTAGTGATACTCCTCCCCGTGCGTACCTGCGCGGTTGTAGACGGTTGTCAGCGAGCGTTTGTGCATCAAACATGTGCGTAAAAGATGGACATCGCAAACGCAAAGCCTGAACCCGCGTCCCGCGCTGCAGCGTACGACGAAGTGCTGAGTCGGCCGATTCGCGAGCTGGAGCTAAAGCTAGCGGGGTCTCCGGTTGAGCGATTTGTCGAGCAGCTTTATCGCGAGCTTGAGGCGAAGGGACTGACGAAGTTCCGGCCGCAGGTTTATTTGACCGATGAGTGGGGATGTCCGTCGGGCGAGCCGATTATTGGGATTCCGTTTTATCTGGCGCATGCGGCGTTGTCGCAACTGGAAAAGGAAACGCACGACCTCGAAGATGCACGGGAAATCATGATGTACCTGCGACACGAGGCGGGGCACGCGTTCACCTATGCGTACAAGCTGCATAACAAGCCGGAGTGGAAAGAGATTTTTGGGCCGTTCCGGCGGCCGTATCGCGACAATTACCGGCCGGCGCCGTTTTCGCGCGACTATGTGCGGCATTTGCCGGGATGGTATGCGCAGAAGCATCCGGATGAGGATTTTGCCGAGACGTTTGCGGTGTGGTTGACGCCGCGCTCGAACTGGCGCAAGCGTTATCGCGGCTGGGGCGCGATCGGCAAGTTGCAATACCTGAATCGGCTGGCGCGGAAGTTGGGCAAGAGCGATCCTCCGCGGCGGCGCGGGCAGGCCGATATTACGGTCGACGAAATGGAAGGCACGGTCGCTGATTTTTACCACGTGCAGCAGACGGCGCGCGAGAAGGTTGCGGTCGCCGAACTGACGCCGGATACGGATTTGCGTGACATGTTCGCGGTGTCGAAGCGGCGGAAAACCGGGATCGCAGCCCAGGAGTTTCTGCATGAGCATCGCAAAGCGGTGATCGACAAAGTGGCGCAATGGACCGGGGCGCAGCGTCCGCTGATCAAAACGCTGATTGACGCGATTGAAAAGCGCGCAGGCGAACTCGACTTGCGTGCCGACAAAACGCGCAGCGCGGAGCATCTGGCCGAAATCACCGCCTATGCGACGGCGCTCGTGATGACGTATGTGACGAAAGGAAAGTTTATACAGCCGTGAAAAAAAGCTTCTGGCTGCTAGCTTCTAGATTTTAGCCTAGGCTTTCGAGAAACTTGGAGAAACAATGACTGGAGCAAAACTCAAAATCGCGCTGCTCTACGACCTGTGGAATGAAGATCCGGTCGCGGCGGCGGCGCAAGAAGAGGAAGCTACTCCCGCGCCTAAGGCTCGCAAGAAAGTCAAAGTGAAGAAGGTCCGCAAAGAAAAGACGGACCGCGAGGAAATCTTCGAGGCGTTGCAGAAGCTGGGCCACGAGCCTTCGTATTTCGAGATCGATGGGCGTCCGCAGTCTTTGCACACGCTCTCACGATGCGATGCCGATCTTATCTTCAACCTGACCGAATCTTTTGGCGGCGACGACACACTTGAAATGAACGTAGTCGCCTACGTCGACCTGCTGGGTCTGCGCTACACCGGCGCCGGTCCGCATGCCATTTTCATGTCGCAGGACAAAGCGATCGCCAAGAAAATCTTCGCCTTTCACGGGATCAAGACTCCGTTCTTTGCAACTTCGTATCGCGGGCGCATCGACCATGCGCACGACATTTCTTTCCCGCTTATCGTCAAGCCGTCATGGGAGGATGGATCGATCGGGATCGACGCCGGTGCCGTGGTCAGAAACATCAAGGAAATGATGGAGAGGATTCAGTACATCCAGGATGAATTCGACTCGCCGGCGCTGATCGAGGAATACATCGAGGGCCGCGAAATCTACGCGGGAGTTCTCGGCAGTTATGACCGGGCGCAGGTTTTGCCGCTGGTCGAGCTCGACCTGTCAAAGCTCCCGGAAGGCACTCCGAAGATTGCCAGCTACGACGTGAAGTTTGAAAAAAACACCGAAGCCTACAAGCTAACGAAATCCGCCATTGCCGAAAATCTGGACGACGAAACTCGTAAGCGGCTCGAAGATACAGCACTGGCCGCTTATCGCGCGTTGAAGCTTCGCGACTATGGACGGATCGACATGCGCCTGGCTCCGAATGGCGACGTCTATGTGATCGAAGCGAATCCGAACCCGTGGCTCGCGAGCCGGCAGGAATTTGCCATGGCCGCGAAGGCTTCGGGGCTTTCTTATACGGAATTGATCGGGTCGATCATTGAGCACGCGATGAGCCGGTATCAGAATACGAATCAGGTGAATGCAGCGGCGATGCACTGAAGCCATAGCCGCTCTCACCTCCCCGCCTTGGTAGAATCAAAAGGCAATGCTTTTGCCGTTCGTCCGCGAACTCTTTGCGGAGGTTGAACAACTTCCTGCCTTCACGCGTGCCGCCTCCCACCTTCGGGAGGGCGCGGGGCGGATCAGTGTGACTGGTCTTTCTCCCGCTGCCAAAGCACTTATTGTTGTTTTGCTGCGGCGGACGATTGAACGGCCCTTTGTTCTCGTCGTCTCCGACAATCGCGCGGCCGAGGATTTGCTTCCGATCCTCACAGCGTTCTGCGAACTGACGGGAGCGGCCGATCCCGAATCGGTGGTCACTCTGCCGGCGCGCGATGTGCTGCCCTTTCAGAATCTGTCGCCGCATCCGGAAATTCAGGAAGAACGCGCCACCGCACTGTGGAAGATTGCGACCGGACGCGCGGCCATTGTGATTGCGCCGGTTGCTGCGACAACGATCCTACTGCGGCCTGCCGATTACTATGCCGACCTCGCGCGAGTTCTGCGGCGCGGGGAAACATTTGATCTCGATAAATTGCTTGAACACCTGAATACGGTTGGCTACAACGCGACTGACGTCGTCGAGATGCCGGGGCAGTATGCGGCTCGCGGGGGAATTCTCGACGTGTATTCTCCGGAAGCCGATCGTCCGGTGCGGGTTGAGTTTTTTGGGGATGAAGTCGAGTCGATGCGGAAATTCGATCCGGCTAGCCAGCGGTCTTCGAATCCGGTGGATGAAGCGCTGCTTTTGCCGTTGACCGAGACGCCGGTGAGCGAGGAGCTGCTCGGCTCGATCAACGCGCGGCTTTCGGGTAAGCGAATTGCTGGCTCCGCGGAAGTGGTGGAGCAGGCGATGCGCGACTCCGGAGCGGGCGTGTTTCCGGGTTGGGAGTTCTATGCCCCGGTTGCCGGAGCGGACCGCAGCATTTTCGATTTGCTTCCGGATGCGCGTGTGATTCTTGACGAGCCCGAGGCACTGGCGCAGGAACTCGACAAAGTCTGGACGCGAATCGAAGAAGCGCACGAACGCAGCGGCGTGGGGAACCTGGTTCGTCCGGTTGATTTGTACATAACGCCGGAAAGTTGGCGAGAGAAAACCGCGGCCCTCGCCGGAGCTGATTTCGAATATCTGTCGCTGGCGCGCGAAGGCAAAATCGAAGCCGCGTTTCTTTCACAGCCGGTAACGCGCTTCCATGGCGCTGTTCCTACGATGATCGAGCAGGTACAGAAGTTGGTCGCTGGCGGAACGCAGGTCGTGCTCGCAGTTCCAAACACGGGAGAAGTCGAACGACTGGCCGACATGTTTACGGAGTACAACGCTTCGTATCGTCTCGGGAGTCGCACTCGCGGCGGCGAAAGCTATGCTGACGAGACTTCTTATTTTGCCGGCGAAGTGCTGACAACGACACTCCTCAAGGCATACCTCCCCGACGGATTTATCTTGCCCGACGCGCATCTCGCGATCTTTGGCGCGCGCGATTTATTTGACGAATCAGACCTGGTCCCGTCGCGTCCACAGCGGCAAAAATCGAAGGTCTCGGCATTTCTCTCCGACTTTCGCGATCTGCAAGTCGGTGATTATGTTGTCCACGTGGAGCACGGGATTGGGCAGTATCAGGGATTGAAGGAAATCAATCAGGGTGACGGCACCGCAGAATTCATGCTGCTTGAGTACGCGGATGCAGCGCGGCTTTACGTCCCGCTGACGCGCCTCGATCTGGTGCAGAAATATCGTTCGTCTGAGGGTGCAAAGCCGGTTCTGAATCATCTCGGCACGCAGGCATGGGGCAAAACCAAAGCGCGTGTGCGCAAGGCGATGAAAGACATGACCGACGAACTCATCAAGCTCTACGCGCAGCGGCAGGCGGCGCGTGGGCATGTGTTTCCTCCGGATACGGAGTGGATGAAAGAGTTCGAAGACACGTTCGAATACAACGAGACCGACGATCAGGCGCAGGCGATCGCGGATGTGAAGCGCGACATGGAGTCGCAGCTCCCGATGGACCGCCTGCTGTGCGGTGACGTGGGATACGGCAAGACGGAAGTCGCGATGCGCGCGGCATTCAAGGCGCTCAGCGATAACAAGCAGGTTGCGGTGCTGGCTCCGACGACGGTGCTTGCGTTTCAGCACTACGAAACTTTCAAGCAGCGGTTCGCGCCGTTTCCTCTGACCGTTGAAATGATCAGCCGGTTTCGTACGCCCAAACAAGTCAAAGAAGTTTTGCAGCGCGTGGAAGCGGGCAAGGTCGACGTCCTGATCGGCACGCACCGGCTGCTTTCAAAAGATGTGAAGTTCGCCGATCTCGGGTTGCTCGTGGTAGATGAAGAGCAGCGCTTTGGAGTTCGTCACAAAGAGCGCATCAAGCAGATGCGCACTTCCGTCGACGTCCTTACGATGTCGGCCACTCCGATTCCGCGCACGCTCCACATGTCGCTGGTTGGGTTGCGCGATATGAGCGTGATCGAAACTCCTCCGAAGGATCGGATGGCAATCCAGACCGTGGTCACAAATTGGGACGAAAAGCTGATCCAGTCGGCGATTGAACAGGAACTGGAGCGCGGCGGCCAGGTATATTTTGTCCACAATCGCGTCGACACGATTTGGGAGATTGCGGCCAAGTTGCAATCGCTGGTTCCAAACGCACGCATCGCCGTGGGGCATGGACAGATGGGCGAAGGCGAACTGGAAAAGGTGATGCTGAAATTCATGCATCACGAAGCCGACATCCTGGTTTCGACGACGATTATCGAAAACGGCCTCGACATTCCGTTGTGCAACACGATTCTGATCAATCGCGCCGACCGGATGGGCTTGTCGGAGCTGTATCAGCTGCGCGGGCGAGTTGGGCGCTCGAACCGGCGCGCGTATGCCTACCTGCTTCTGCCGGCTGAGGTCGAGCTGACGCCGATCGCTCGTCGCAGGCTTGCGGCTTTGAAGGAATTCTCTGATCTCGGTGCCGGGTTCAAAATTGCCGCGCTCGATCTTGAGTTGCGTGGCGCAGGCAATCTTCTGGGAGGCGAACAGAGCGGCCACATCGAGGCAGTCGGGTTTGAGCTCTACACCCAGATGCTGGAGCGCGCTGTTCGCGAAATGAAGGGCGAGGCAGGAGTCGAGGTCACAGAAATACAACTTAATCTCGGACTAAACATCCGTATTCCGTCCGATTACATCCAAGAGGAAAACCAGCGGCTCCGTATGTATAAACGGGTCGCGGGCGTGGAGACCGAATCGCAGTTGAAGGACGTGCGTTCTGAGCTGATCGATCGCTATGGCGAAACGCCGAGCGCGGTCCGCAACTTGCTTGATTATGCCGCGCTGAAACTGCAGGCGATGCGGGTCGGCGCTACCGCCATCGAACGCAAGCGCGAATTTGTGAGTATCAAGTTCAGCGCGAATGCGGCGATCGATCCGGGAAAGCTTGCGCGGTTCGTCGCGTCGCAGCGGGGGACGCAATTTTCTCCCGATGGAACTTTGAAGTTTTCGATCAAGATCGATAGCGCCGGCGGAATTCTGCAGACGCTGCGCGATCTGCTGGAAGAGCTGGAAGCGCCGCAGGAAGTGGCGCGCCAGGTTTAAGCGCAGGAAGTTAGGCGCACGAAGTTTAGAGCGAGCAGTTAGTATTATCCGGAAAAACGAAGGCCTCTGATGCAAGAACGACGAACCCAAGGCGATCGCCGCAAAGTCCGGAAAGTCCGCAAAGCGATTTTTCCCGCGGCGGGGTTAGGAACACGTTTTCTCCCCGCCACCAAAGCCCAGCCAAAAGAGATGCTGCCGCTGGTCGATAAACCAATCATTCAGTATGGCGTGGAAGAGGCGCTGGCTGCGGGATGCGATCAGATCATCATCATTACCGGACGCGGTAAGAGCGCGATCGAAGACCACTTCGACGTCAGCTACGAACTCGAAAAAATGCTCGAAGAGAAGGGCAAGCACGACCTGCTCAAGATCGTGCGTCAGATTTCGGACATGATTTATGTAGCCTACGTCCGCCAGAAAGAGGCGCTCGGATTGGGGCACGCGGTTTTGACCGCACGCGAGCTTGTTGGCGACGAACCGTTCGCAACGCTGCTGGCCGACGACGTGATCGATGCCAAGGTGCCCTGCCTTAAGCAGCTCATGGACGTGTTCAATGAAAAGCAGTGCTCGGTCATTGCGACACAGGTGGTCGAGGGGCCGGCGATTTCTTCGTATGGCGCGTTGAAGGCGAAAGAGGTTCCCGGCACTGGCGGCAAGTTATACGAAGTACTCGATCTCGTGGAGAAGCCAAAATTCGCCGATGCGCCTTCGAATCTGGCTGTGATCGGACGTTACATTTTGACGCCGACGGTTTTCGAGACGCTCTCAGACATCAAGCCCGGCGCCGGCGGAGAATTGCAACTCACCGACGGACTGCGCGGGTTGCTGCAGCGCGAAAAGTTATATGCCTATGTCTACGAAGGACGCCGGCACGACACGGGCGACAAACTCGGATTCCTCAAGGCGACGGTTGAGTTCGCCTTGAAACGCGAGGATCTCGGCGGGGAGTTTCTGGAATATCTGAAGAGTTTGAAGCTGTAAGTCTCGCGCCGCCTTCGTTCCCGATCGAACTCTATTCCTTCGTCTAGCTATTCCTTCAATGACGCTTGCAGCTTCTTCGATTTTTCTTCCACGCCGCGGGCGAGCTTCTCTTTATGAGCATCGAGCTTCTTTGAGATGGCCGCGTCGGCCACGCCGATGATTTGCGCGGCAAGAATTCCGGCATTGGTCGCTCCGGGTTTTCCGATCGCGACGGTGGCAACTGGAATTCCGGCCGGCATCTGCACGGTAGCCAGCAGCGAGTCCATACCTTGTAGAGAAGTCGAAGGAATGGGAACACCGATGACCGGCAATGTCGTGTGCGCGGCAATCACACCGGCAAGATGCGCGGCGCCGCCAGCCCCCGCGATGATCACTCGAATGCCGCGGCCGGCGGCCTTGCGCGCATAATCGGCGGTGCGGTCGGGGGAGCGGTGGGCAGAAGTTACATCGATCTCGAAGGTGATGCCGAATTCGTCGAGCGCCTTGCCGGCCTCGCGCATGATCTCCAGATCAGAGTCGCTACCCATAACGATGGAAACTTGTGGCTTAGTCATGATTGCGTTGCCTTCCTCGATTAGTAAAGATGAATAGATGAAAAATTGCTGAATCAGGCCCTTAAACTTTTTTCAATGCGCGCGCCGCAATATCTTTGCGATAGTGTGCGCCGTCAAATTCTATCTTCGCACATGCCTCATAGGCGAGATCAACCGCCGCTTGCAACTCCCGGGCTCGCGCCGTCACTCCAAGCACGCGCCCGCCAGCCGTGTAAAAGGATTCTTCCCGCGCAGATGTCCCGGCATGAAACACTTCGACGCCCGGTGCGTTCGTGGCATTTTCCAGCCCGCTGATTTTCTTCCCCGCTTCGTATGCGCCGGGATAACCGCCCGAAGTCATCACGACGCAGACCGCTGCATCGTTCGACCATTTGAAGTCGCCGTCGCTCGTGCGGCCATCGATAGACGCTTCCATGGCTTCGACCAAGTCGCTTTCGAGGCGCATTAGAATCGGCTGCGTCTCGGGATCGCCAAAGCGGCAGTTGAATTCGAGCACCATCGGTCCACGCGCTGTCATCATCAGGCCACAATAGAGGACGCCCTTATATTCCGCGCCCTCGGCCTTCATTCCAGCCACGACGGGACGAGCGATGTGGGTTACGAGCCAGTCGCGCATCTTGTCGTCGATGATTGTTGGCGTGGTGTAAGCGCCCATGCCGCCGGTGTTCGGGCCTGTGTCGCCGTCGCCGACGCGTTTGTGATCCTGGGCCGCGACCAGCGGCGCCACGCGTTCGCCATCGCTGACAACCAGAAATGAAAGTTCATCGCCTTGCAGAAACTCTTCCAGCACCACGCGCGCACCCGCTTCGCCCAGCATTCGTCCACTGAGCATTTCGTTGGCGACGGTTGCGGCCTCATCTTTACTCTTGGCGATGACCACGCCTTTGCCCGCTGCCAGGCCATCGGCCTTCACTACGATGGGAGCGTGGAAGTGCGGCAGCGCATCGCGCACCTGTTGCGGCGAATCGCAGATCGCATAGTGAGCCGTCGGAATATGGTGACGATTCAGAAATTCCTTGGCAAAGCTCTTGCTCGATTCCAGCTGTGCGGCAGCTTTTGTCGGGCCGAAAGTGCGCCATCCTCGACGCGTGAATTCATCGACCACGCCAAGCATGAGAGGCAGCTCCGGACCCACGATGGTCAAGTCGGGCTGAATCTTGTTCGCGAGCGCGACCATGGAATCGAGGCTCTTTACGTCCACCGCGACACACTCGGCATCGGCGGCAATGCCTCCGTTGCCCGGCGCGCAGTAAATTTTCGTCACGCGCGGAGACTGGCGCAGCTTCCACACCAGCGCATGCTCGCGTCCACCGCTGCCGATAACGAGGATCTTCATAATTGAACAATCAAGGTTAGGGGCGGGAGAGAATCATGTCAATCGAGGCGGGAGCGACGGCAGCGTGAGAGGTTAGAGGGCAGAGGTCAGATTGCAGAAGTAAGAACCTTCGTCTGAATGCTTTTAGCTCTGCAATCTGACCTCTAACCTCTGACCTCCGCCGTATACTGTCCCCGTGATTACGGTTTCCAAAGAAGACTACCTCAAGGCGATTCTTGAGGCTGAGAGCGAAGGCGAGAACGTTATCTCCGCGACGCTCGCGCACTGGCTCAAGGTTTCGCCCCCGGCGGTCACGATGGCGGTGCGCCGCCTAAAAAAAGATGGACTGGTGCGGGTGAATGACGGTGGACGCGTCCGCCTGACGGCTGCTGGAAAGAAGATCGCCCGCAAGCTGACGGTGCGTCATCACCTCATCGAACGGATGCTTGCCGAGATTTTTGGGATGGAATGGTACAAGGTGCACGACGAGGCGGAGCGGTTGGAGCACGCGGTCTCTCCCGACTTTGAGGCGCGGCTACTCGCGAAACTTGGGCGTGGAGTCGCCTGTCCGCATGGCAACCTGACAGAACTGGAAAGTCCCACCAGTCGTCGCCGCCGCGGACTGCTGTTGCTGGCGCAGGCCGAACCGGGCGGAAATTTTCAGGTCAGTGGCATTTACGAACGCGACCGCCATTTGCTCGAGTTTCTGGAGCACCGCGGCATACGGCCCGGAGCGAAGATCCACGTAGAGCATCGCAATTACGACAACACGCTTACTCTGACCACAGGCGCTGGGCGGGTTTCACTCGGCGTATCGGCGGCAGAGAAAGTGTGGGTCAACGCCGCGGATGCGAGGGGCGCGTCCAAAGGACGTCCAAAGGACAATGACGCTGACGCAATCGACCCAGCTCATTTCCGCTGAATCAGGTCCCAAAGATTGCCGTATAAGTCCTCGAAGACGGCGACCGTGCCGTAGGGCTCTTCGCTCGGGGGACGCACGAACTTTATCTTTCGCGCCATCATCTCGTTGTAGTCACGCCAAAAATCGTCCGTGTGGAGAAATAGAAACACTCGTCCGCCAGTCTGGTTGCCGACGCGAGTTTCCTGCTCGGGAGTCGCTGCCCGCGCCAGCAGCAAGTTTGTTCCTTTCGATCCGGGCGGCGCGATCAGTACCCAGCGCTTGTCGGCGCTTAAACGAGTGTCCTCGATCAGCGTGAAGTTGAGCGTGCGCGTGAAAAATGCGATCGCTTCGTCGTAGTCGCGGACTACCAGCGCAATGTGGCCCAGGGTCTGCATGGTCTTTTGTTACTTTAGCGCAACCTTTCGCTCAACTAGCTCAACTCGGATCCAACCTCCCAGCCGGGTGCCGAAAAGAATTACACTATTGTTGAGAAATTCGGCAAAAGAGAACCCAGCTGAAGGAAGATCATCATGTCATCGAATAGTTTTGGCGCTCGCGCTACTTTCAAAGTCGGCAATAAAGAATACGAACTTTACCGCATCGACGCTCTCGACAAACAGGGCATTTCGACGCGACACTTGCCATTTTCGTTACGCATCCTTCTAGAGAATCTGCTACGCACCGAAGACGGGCGCAATGTGACCAAGGATGAAATTCGCGCGCTTGCAGCCTGGAACAAGCATTCGAAGCCGGAAAAAGAAATTGCGTTCACGCCGAGCCGCGTATTACTGCAGGATTTCACCGGCGTACCTGCGGTGGTGGACCTCGCTGCGATGCGCGATGCCATGCGGCGACTGGGCGGCGATCCGACACTGATCAATCCTCTGCAGCCCGCGGAACTGGTGATTGACCACTCGGTGCAGGTCGATGAATTTGGATCGGCGGGCGCGTTCGATATGAATGCGCTGCTGGAATTCCAACGCAACAAAGAGCGCTACGCATTCCTGCGTTGGGGGCAGACGGGCTTTCGCAATCTGGCGATAGTGCCGCCGGATACTGGCATTGTGCATCAGGTAAATCTCGAATTTCTGGCCCGCGTCGTTTTTGTACAGGAAGAGGGCGGCAAGCGGACCGCCTATCCAGACACGCTCGTCGGCACCGACTCGCACACCACGATGGTCAACGGACTGGGCGTGCTGGGGTGGGGCGTGGGTGGCATCGAAGCCGAGGCGGCGATGCTCGGCCAGCCTGTGTCGATGCTGATCCCGTTGGTCGTCGGAGTGAAACTTACCGGACGGCTCCGCGAAGGGTCGACCGCGACCGATCTCGTTCTTACCATCACCGAAATGCTCCGCAAACACGGGGTTGTGGGCAAGTTTGTCGAATACTTCGGTCCGGGATTGCAAGACTTGCCGCTGGCCGATCGCGCAACGATCGCGAATATGGCTCCCGAGTACGGAGCGACTTGCGGCATCTTCCCGATCGACAAAGAGAGCCTGCGCTATTTGAAACTCACGGGCCGCAGCGACGAGCAAATCGCTCTGGTCGAGGCTTATGCGCGCGAGCAAGGACTTTTTCACGACGCAAATACGCCATCAGCGGAATACTCCGAGCTTCTCAGTCTCGATCTTTCTACCGTCGAGTCGAGCCTGGCCGGCCCAAAGCGTCCCCAGGATCGCGTCGTGCTCTCCCAAGCTGGCGCATCGTTTGAAAAAGCGTTGCCCTCGCTGATCAAGCCCCCGAAGCCCGGTTCAGCCGCGGCCGAGGCCGGACCGACCACGAACGAAGCGCGATGGGTGCAGGAAGGCGGTAACCCGGCAGCAGTTGGCGTGGAAGATCCAAACGTCGAAGAGCACGTCAGCGCAAATGCGGCGCAGTCGCTGAAGCATGGCAGTGTTGTGATTGCCGCCATCACGTCATGCACGAATACATCAAATCCGTCGGTGATGATTGCGGCCGGCTTGCTCGCAAAAAAGGCCATCGAAAAAGGCCTCTCCACACCGCCGTGGGTCAAGACGTCGCTCGCGCCTGGCTCCAAAGTGGTAACCGACTACCTTGAAGCAGCCGAATTGCTGCCTTATCTCGAGAAACTCAAATTTAATCTCGTCGGCTACGGCTGCACGACGTGCATCGGAAACTCTGGTCCGCTGCCGACCGAGGTTTCCGCCGCCATCGAAGATAAGAACCTCGTCGTCGCCTCCGTGCTCTCGGGCAATCGCAACTTCGAAGGACGCATCAACTCCGAAGTGCGCGCCAACTACCTGATGTCGCCTCCACTGGTGGTCGCGTTCGCGCTCGCCGGCCGCATCGATATCGATTTGAGCAAAGATCCGATCGGCAAAGGCAAGAATGGCCAGCACATTTATCTCCGCGAAATCTGGCCGTCACAGCAGGAAATCGAACAGGCCGTCTCCACTTCGATTACCTCGCACATGTTCCGCAAGAGTTATGGCGAAGTCTATGCCGGAGATGAACGCTGGCGCGGGCTTCCGGTTCCAAAGGGCGAGACCTACGTTTGGGAGAAAGACTCAACTTACATTCGCCAGGCGCCCTACTTCGATGGCATGACGGTCAAACCGTCCGCCGTGGAAGACATCAGTGGCGCGCGGGTGCTCGCGGTTCTCGGCGACAGCGTTACCACCGACCACATTTCGCCGGCAGGATCGATCAAGAAAGATGGGCCTGCTGGAAAATATTTAATTTCCCATGGCGTGCAGCCGGCCGACTTCAATTCTTATGGCTCGCGGCGCGGTAACCACGAAGTGATGGTGCGCGGGACTTTTGCCAACGTCCGCCTGCGCAACAAGATGGTGAACACCGAAGGTGGATTCACACGGCACCTGCCCGATGGCGCGGAGATGTCGATATTCGACGCATCGGAAAAATACCACTCGGAAAAGGTGCCGCTCGTGATTCTTGCGGGAAAGGAATACGGTTCGGGATCGTCGCGCGACTGGGCAGCGAAGGGGCCGCGATTGCTCGGCGTCCGCGCGGTGATTGCGGAGAGCTACGAACGTATCCACCGCTCGAACCTCGTCGGCATGGGCATTCTGCCGCTGCAGTTCTTGCCTGGAGAAAATGCCGAGACCCTGAAGTTGACCGGCGAAGAAGTGTTCGAGATCGCAGGGATCCGCGACGTGGTCGAGAAATTTTCTTCAGGGCGCAAGATCACCGTACGAGTGAAGGGCGGAAAGACGCCGGAATTCCAGGCAATTGTTCGTATCGACACTCCTCAAGAAGCGCTCTACTACGCTAACGGCGGCATCCTCCAGTATGTGCTGCGGCAATTGCTGGCAGGAAAGCCGCAGCCAGAAACGGTTACTGTGTAGCCGGCCAAAGCGTTGCGAAGGCTCCGTGCTAATCTCAAGTCCCCATGTCGCTGCCGGCTCAATATCTTCCAGCTGCGTATAGCCTGACCGCAGTTGGAGTGTGGGGCACGAGCGATTTTCTCGGCGGGATGGGTGCCCGGCGCGCGAACGCCTTTCTCTTCACGGCCATTGTTCACATCAGCGGCATGGTGATGATGGGGACTCTTGCCGTGATGACTCACGCGCTGTTCCCCGGCGTAGCGAGTGTTGGATGGTCGCTTGCGGCCGGTGCGCTCGGCGGTCTTGCACTGGCATTTTTCTATCGCGCGCTGTCTCGCGGGAACATGGGACTAGTGGCTCCCGTAGCGGCCGTCTTGAGCGCGGCAATTCCGACCGTCGTGACCGCATTTTCGACTGGATTTCCGGGATACCGGCACTTGTTGGGATTCCTGCTCGCGGGCATTGGCGTGTGGCTGATTTCGAGAACAGAGGGCGCCAGCGGACGCCCCGAAGGCCTGGGCACGGCCATTCTGGCCGGAGTAGGATTTGCTGGCTTCTATCTCTGCATTCACCAGGCTGGTGACGCGTCGGCGATGTGGACGGCTGCTTGTTCGCGGTTCGCTTCGCTGGTGGTCACGGCCGGCTTCGTTATTTTTGGCCGGCACATTCGTTCCGTAGCGGCGCCTGTGTTGGCGATCGCGGTGATCGCTGGGATACTGGATGTGTCTGGCAGTGCTTTCTTCGTTCGCGCCAACCAGCTCGGGCGCCTGGATGATGCCGTCGTAATCAGCTCCCTCTATCCGACGGTTACGGTGTTGCTCGCCCGCTTCTTCTTGCACGAACACTTCAGCCGGGGGCGAACGATTGGCATGGTGGCGGCGCTGGCGGCTGTGCCCATGATTGCTGGATGATGATCGCGGGATGACGATTGCTGGATGATGACTGCAGGATGATGATTGCTGGATGATGACTGCAGGATGATGATCGCAGGATGACGTCGCGTCGATGAGGTGCTGTTGTGGCTCTGGTTGAAATCCGCAATCTCACGAAAGTCTTCGGACTCGGCGAATCGGCGTTTGGCGGCCGCCGAACCGGTGAAGTGCGGGCCGTCGACGATGTTTCGTTCGACATCCAGTCGGGAGAGACGCTGGGGTTGGTGGGGGAATCGGGCTCCGGCAAGAGCACGCTAGGACGACTCGTCTTACGGCTGATCGAGCCCACTTCAGGCACTATTCTTTTTGACGGCGTCGATCTGATGAAAGCAGGCGGCTCCGAATTGCGGGGTCTGCGCCGCGACATGCAGATTATTTTTCAGGATCCGTTCGGATCGCTTGATCCGCGTTATCGCGTCGAAGACGTGATTGCCGAGCCGCTGATTGTCCACCGGGAAATCATCGGCGAGGGTCCAAGGCAAACGCGCCAGGGTGGTGGCCATGATTTTCGTAGGCAACGAATCAAAGAACTCTTGCGCGCAGTGGGGATGGATGAATCCGCCATGCGACGCTATCCACATGAATTCTCGGGAGGCCAGCGGCAACGGATCGGCATTGCACGGGCGCTCGCTTTGCGGCCGAAGTTCATCGTGGCCGACGAGCCGGTCTCCGCTCTCGACGTCAGCGTTGGCGCGCAGATCGTGAATCTGCTCCACCAACTGCAACGCGAATTTGGGTTGACCTATCTCTTCATCTCCCACTCTATGCCAATCGTGCGCTACCTCTCGACTCGCATCGCCGTGATGTATCGAGGCAAGATCGTCGAACTCGGAAGCGCCGACCAGATCACCACGGCGCCGCAGCACGAATACACGCGAAAGTTGCTGGCGGCTACACCGGAGATGGCCGCACCGTAACACCACACTGGCTGCCGTTCTCCTGTTGTCCTTCCGCCGAGGGGACACTACAATCTTGTCCTGTTTAAGGAGACGAAATGGCCACGAATCCTTCCATACCGATCCCAGAACAACCGTCGTCGCAGCCCATGCCCGGAGCAGCGCCGCTATCTGAAGGGGAACGCCTGATTGACGTTTTCTTTGCGCCCAGCAAGACCTTCAAAGACCTGCTGCTGAATGCCAGCTTCTGGGCGCCTCTGCTGATTATTGTGATCGTGTCTCTCTGCTTTGTTTTTACGGCAGATAAGAAGGTGGGCTTTCGTAAGATCACGGAAAATCAACTCCAGGCTCAGCCCAAGCAGGCCGATCAGCTCGACCGCATGGCACCCGATCAGCGCGAAAAAAATATGCAGGCGCGGACGACGGCCACCAAGTACATCTCCTACGGGTACTTCGTTTTCATAATGATCTGGTTTGTCGTTGTGGCCGCGGTTCTACTGGCGACGCTCAAATTTGGCTTGAGTGCGGATGTGAAGTTTAAGACGCTATTTGCTCTCGTTATTTATGCCGGGCTGCCCGGCACTCTAAAAGCGATTTTGGGGATCGTGTCGCTATTGGCCGGAGTTGCCGGCGACTCATTCAACTTTCAGAATCCGGTTGCCACCAATCCCGGATATTTCATCGACGCGGCCTCGAATCCCGTGCTGCACGCCTTGTTGTCGTCCTTTGACGTGTTTGCTATCTGGAGCATGATTCTGGTGGCGATCGGGATCACCTGTATCAGCAAGGTCAAAACGGGCGCTGCGTTCGCGGTGGTATTCGGCTGGTTCGCGGTCCTGATTGTGATTGGAGTGGGCGCGACGGCAATATTTTCCTAACCGGCGGCGCGTTCGCTAGAAAGAATCCAGCAGCAAGCTCTCGCTTTCATGCATACAGCAGACGTCGTTCTAATCGGCGGAGGGATTGTTGGCTCCAGCATCGCTTATCACCTCGTCTCCGCGGGTTGTAAGAATGTTCTGGTGATCGAGCGCGAGACCACGCAGGGAAAAGGTTCAACCGGCAAGAGCATGGGCGGCGTGCGGGCGCAGTTTTCTACGCCCGTCAATATCCAAATGTCGCTTTACTCGATTCCGTTTTATGCGAGTTTTGAGGAACGCCTTGGTCATCCCTGCGACTATCGTCCGCAGGGATATCTTTTTTGCGCGACAAATGAAAGACACCTCGCCTACCTGCGTTCGAATTACGAGAAGCAGGTCGGCTTGGGACTGAAAAACGTCCGCCTCATTGGCGGTGACGACATCCGCGCCATGTTTCCGCAGCTTCGTGGCGACGATATCGTCGGTGGAAGCTTTTGTGCTACTGACGGCTTCGTCGATCCTTACAGTGTGATGATCGGGTTTATGACTTGGGCGAGCGATCGTGGCGCGAGGCTTTGGAAGAACGCCAGCGTCACCGGAATCACGCAGAGAAATCAAAGCTTCGAGATCGAGACCACGCGCGACACCGTATCGACGCGAACCGTCGTGAATTGCGCGGGGGCCTGGGCGGCTCCGATTGCGAAGATGGTCGGTGTTGATCTGCCGGTCGAGCCTTTGCGCCGCATGTTGGTGCCGACGGAACCGTTCGACCAATTTCCACACAGCGCTCCCATGATTATCGACATGTCCAACGGTTTTCATTTTCGACCTGAGGGACGAGGATTTTTGCTAGCCTGGAATGATCCAGAGGAAACGCCGGGCTATAAAACCGATTTTGAGCCGAACTTTATCGAGAAAATTCTCACTCGCGCGGCCGACCGTGTACCCGCGTTCGACAGTGTTGCCGTCAATCCCAAGCGGGCTTGGGGGGGGCTTTACGAAATGACGCCCGACCATCACCCAATTCTCGGCGAGTCTTCCGAGGTGCCCGGCTTCTTCTTCGCGAATGGGTTCAGCGGGCACGGCGTGATGCATTCGCCGGCGACCGGGAAAATTCTCAGCGATTTGATTTTGACGGGGAAGGCAGACTTGATCGATGCGTCGCTGCTGAACTTCTCGCGCTTTGCCGAAGGTCGTACAATCCACGAGACTGCCGTGCTTTAGTTCTCGCTCCCATGCCCCAGGAACTCAACTACTGGCTGACCACAGTGCAGATGCCGGCTGCTCCTGAGCAGCCACTGCCGGGTAGCGCTGATGTGGCCATTGTTGGCGCGGGATTCACCGGCCTCTCGGCGGCTCTGGCGCTCGCTAAGCGCGGCGCAAAGGTCGTCGTACTGGAATCGGAAACCGTTGGCTGGGGTGCGAGTTCGCGCAATGGCGGCATGGTGCTGACCGGGCTGAAGCTCGGCGTCAACCAACTGATCTCCAGGTATGGACGCGAGCTGACGCAGCGCATGTATGCCGCGTCGCTAGAGTCGATCGACACCGTCGAGCGCCTCGTGAAAGCGGAGAACATCGCCTGCGACTTCGCCCGCTGCGGACATCTGGAGGTCGCATGCAAGCAGTCGCATTTCGACGACTATGCTCGTCAGGTGGAGGTGATCGCGCAAGCGTTCAATCACCAGTTGCGTGTAATACCGCGCGATCAACTCCGCGGCGAAATCGGGTCTGACATTTATTACGGCGGCATGGTTGATGAAATTTCCGCCGGGTTGAATCCAGCACGCTACGTAGCCGGGCTTGGCGCGGCTGCCATGCGCGCCGGGGCGCAGATTGCCGAGCGCACGCGATTGCAAAACATCCAGCGTGAAACGCGGGACGGCGCGCCCGGTCTCCGGCTCAATACCTCTCGCGGCTCGTTTTGGGCGCGGAACGTTCTCGTCGGCACCAGCGGTTACACTGGCTCGGCGACGCCGGCGCTGCGGAGAAAAATCATTCCGATCGGCTCGTACATCATTACGACTGAAGTTTTGCCCGAAGCGCTGGCACTGGAGTTGAGCCCGCGAAATCGGCAGATTTACGATTCCAAGAACTATCTTTATTACTACCGGCTGACGCCCGACAACCGCATGTTGTTTGGAGGCCGCGCGGCATTTTTCCCGGAAACCGGCGAAACCGTCCGCAAGAGCGCCGAAATTCTTCGCCTCGGGATGATCGAGGTCTACCCTCAACTCCGAAATACCAAAGTCGAATACGTGTGGGGTGGTACGCTCGATTTCTGTTTCGACATCATGCCGCACGCCGGTCAGATGGACGGAATTTACTTTGCTCTCGGCTATGCAGGACACGGCGTGGCCATGGCCACCTACCAGGGTCAGAAGATGGCGGAGTGGATCGCGGAGGGAAAAACTGACAACCCGTTCGCCGAGATACCGTTTCCGGGAGCGCCCTTTGGCATGTACAACGGCAAGCCCTGGTTCTTGCCGTTCGCGGGCGCGTACTACAAGGTGCTGGATTGGATCTCGTAAAAGATCATTGAATCATTTAGTCATTGACTCGTTGACTCGTTGACTCATTTAAACCCGGAGAACTTTACATGTCTGTCTTTGGCCTCATTGAATATGCTGACGCCGGTCCCGAAGTCCGCGCGGTATACGACGACATCATGGCGACGCGCAAAACTGACTGGATCAATAATTTCTGGAAGTCGATTGCGCACGATCCCGTGATGCTCAAACGCACGTGGGAAGACATCAAGCAGATCATGGGGCCTGGAGCGCTCGATCCCCTGACGAAAGAAATGATCTATGTTGCCGTGTCGGTCACGAACCAGTGCGACTACTGCATCGCTTCGCACACGGCATCAGCAAGAAATAAGGGGATGACCGACGCGCAGTTCAAGGAATTGATGTCTGTGGTCGGGATGGCGAACGAAACCAACCGGCTTGTAGCCGGATATCAGGTGGAAATCGACGAGCGCTACAAACCGCAGACCGGGCAAGCGACCGGCAAGTGAAGCCCATGCGCTGCTCCGCTTTGTGCGTTCTATAATCTTCGAAGGCGAATCGGTCGATGGACTGTCAATAGACTGTCGATGAATTACCGGTGCGCTCGAAAGAGGTAACGGCAATGGCTGAAATGACGGTGACTCCGGTTGCGACCCACGGTTTTTTTCTGGATGGGAAGTGGCTGGAAGAAGGTGACATCGTCGATGTCCGCGCCCCTTACGACGGAGCGCTGATTGCCCACGTCTATCAGGGACGCCGGCAGCACGCCGACGCCGCCATCGCAGCCGCGGTTAAGGCTTTTGGAACGACCCGGCGCCTTCCTGCCTTCGAGCGCCAGCGCGTTCTGCGCCAGATCGCAACCGGAATTCACGACCGCAAAGAAGAATTTTGCCGCACACTCGCTCTTGAAGCGGGCAAACCTCTGAAGAGCGCCCGCATGGAAGTGGACCGCGCGATATTCACCTTCAACATCGCTGCCGAGGAGACGGTACGCGGCTACGGAGAATACTTGCCGCTGGACTGGTTGCAGTCGACCGCCGGGCGTTGGGGGATCGTCAAACGTTTCCCTCTAGGGCCGATTGCCGGGATCACGCCGTTCAATTTTCCCTTGAATCTGGTCGCTCATAAAGTTGCGCCCGCGATTGCCGCCGGGTGTTCCATGGTGCTCAAGCCCGCGCCTCAGACGCCGCTTTCTGCGCTCCTTTTGGCCGAGGTGATTCAGCAGGCGGGATGGCCGGACGGCGGATTTAACGCGCTGCTGCTTTCGAACGAGGATTCCGGTCTGCTGGTCAGCGACGAGCGGATCAAGCTCATCAGCTTTACTGGCAGCGCCGCCGTCGGCTGGGCGATCAAAAACAATGCGGGGAAGAAAAAGGTCGTTCTTGAACTCGGTGGCAATTCCGCCGTCATCGTTCACAATGATTCCGACCTCGCTTACGCCGCCGAGCGCTGCGTTGCCGGAGGTTTTTCCTATGCTGGGCAGTCCTGCATTTCGGTGCAGCGCATCCTGGTCGAGCACACTGTTTACGGCAAGTTCACCGAGTTGCTGCTAGCGGCGGTTGCGAAACTAAAAGTCGGCGATCCGATGGACGAGTCGAGCGATCTTGGTCCGCTGATCCGCGAGAGCGACGCGATCCGCGCGGTGGAGTGGGTGCAGGAAGCAGTGCGGGGTGGTGCGCGGTTGCTTTGCGGCGGCAACCGCAAGGGTTCAATCTTCGAGCCTACGGTTCTCACCGGCACCAAGCCCAACATGAAAGTGAATTGCCAGGAAATCTTCGCTCCCGTGGTGACCGTTGAGCCCTACAACGATTTCGCATCGGCGCTAAAGCAGATCAATAGCTCCCCTTTCGGTCTTCAGGCAGGCATTTTCACGCGCGACGCCAAACTCATCTTTCAGGCTTATGACGAACTCGAAGTCGGAGGCGTGATTGCCGGCGATGTTTCCACCTTCCGTATCGATCACATGCCCTATGGCGGAATCAAGGATTCCGGTCTCGGACGCGAGGGACTCCGCGATGCCATTCAGGAAATGACGGAACCGAAATTGCTTGTGATGAATTTGCGCTGATATTTTCGCGTAATGCAATTTACGGTGCGTTCATTTGCGTGGAAAGTAAATCTCTGCCCACCCTATTTAATTTTTGCGACGCGAATCCCAAATTGAAACCGATTCATCACTAAAGAAAAGCTGCGCGCCCTGTTCCATTTCATCTCTCAACTGATATACTCTCGTGTTTCAGGAACGAACGTCACAGCAACCTGTGATCTAAATCATTGCAACCCGGTCAGCCGGAAACGGCGTGAGCTGATTCCGCATTCATTCAGAAGATTTCATAGACGATGCAGATCTTTCCGCGCAGCGCCAACGCCATCGCCCGGGCCTCTCTGGTCCTGACTGTTGTCGTCGTGGGCGGACTACTCTCGGGTTTGATGCTGTTGGAGCGCACTCCGTACATTACCAACGCCGGAATCCGCAAGGCGCAACCGGTTCCTTTCAGCCACCAGCACCACGTCACCGGTCTTGGGATCGACTGCCGTTACTGTCATACCTCGGTCGAGACGTCGAGCTTTGCCGGCATTCCTCCGACGAAGACGTGCATGAACTGCCACGCGCAGATCTGGACCAATGCGGCCTATCTCGAGCCGGTGCGCGAGAGTTTCCGCAGCGGCCGTTCGCTCGAATGGACGCGCGTTAACCAGCTCCCGAACTTCGTCTATTTCAATCACAGCATTCACATTAATAAGGGAGTCGGCTGCAACACCTGCCACGGCCCCATCGATCAGATGCCTCTGGTCTATCAATACGCGTCGCTGCAGATGGAGTTCTGCCTCGACTGCCATCGCAACACCGAAAAATATATCCGCCCGCGCGAACAGGTGTTCAACATGCGCTATCAGCCACCTTCAAACGACCTGATGGGCGTTCATGAAGTCGCATTCAATGGCAAAACATACTCCGATCAGGAATCTCTGGGTAAGGCCCTGCACGAGCAATACAACGTGCGTTCGGTAAAAGACATTACCAGTTGCAACACCTGCCACAGGTAGGTGACGGCGAATTCGGCGAAATTTAAAAGATGAGCATCGACGAGAACAAAACGAAAGCGGCCAGCGCCAAGGGTCCCGACGTCTGCCCGACCAAGCGCAACCAGCTTGATCTTGCGACGGTGAAGGAGCAGATCGCCGACACGACTGGTCCCGAGTACTGGCGCAGCCTCGAAGAGCTGGCCGGCACCGAAGAATTTCAGGAGATGATGCATCGGGAGTTTCCGAAAGGCGCTTCCGAATGGCTCGACGATTTCTCGCGCCGCGGCTTTCTCAAGACCATGGGCGCGTCACTTGCGCTGGCAGGCCTCACCGGCTGTACGCGGATGCCGGACACCGAGATCGTCCCCTACGTAAAGCAACCGGAGAATGTGATTCCCGGGCGTCCAAAATTTTACGCAACGGCATTTACGTTGGGCGGCTACGCCTCACCGATTCTGGTCGAGAGCCACATGTTCCGCCCGACCAAGGTCGAAGGCAATCCCGAGCACCCCGCAAGTCTTGGCGGCACAGACATTTACGCGCAGGCGTCGATTCTCGATTTATATGACCCCGACCGCGCGAAGGACATAACTTACCTGGGAGACGTTCGCTCGTGGCCCGCTTTCATGGAGGCCGTGAAGGGCCCCATGAGCGTGGAAACGCGCATGGCGGGTTCCGGCGTTCGCATCCTGACGCAGGGGGTTACTTCGCCGACGTTGGCCAGTCAGATCAAGAGTTACCTCGACGCCAATCCGCAGGCGAAGTGGCACGTCTGGGAGCCGGTCAATCGCGATAACGTTTATGAAGGCGCGAAGCTCGCATTCGGCGAAGCGGTCGAAACGCGCTACGACTTCTCGAAAGCCGATGTCATCGTTTCGCTGGACGCCGACTTCCTCTACGCCGGATTCCCCGGCTCGACACGCTACACCCGCGATTTTGCGGCGCGTCGCAATCCCGATGGCAACATGAACCGGCTGTATGTGATCGAGAGCACGCCGAGTTCGACGGGGATGAAGGCGGACCATCGGTGGCCTATGCGAGCGGGGGAGATTGAAGGTTATGCTCGCACGCTGGCGGCAGGGATCGGGACAGGCTTTGCAGCCGGGACAGCTGGGTTCAACAATCCGGCGGGCGGCGCGACTAAATTTGATAAGACCGTTGCTACTGATCTGTCTGGGCATCGCGGGTCCAGCATTGTGATTGCTGGCGATCATCAACCGCCAAGTGTCCATGCGATCGCGCACGCGATGAATCAGGCTCTCGGCAATGTTGGTCAGACGGTTTTCTATTCCGAACCGGTCGATGCCAATCCCGTCAAGCGCGGCGAGTCGCTCAATGCGCTCGTCGATGACATGCGCTCGGGCAAAGTCGATCTGCTGCTAATTCTTGGCGGCAATCCTGCTTACGATGCGCCAGCCGAACTCGACTTTGCTTCCGCGCTGAAATCGAACGCAGTCGAGACCAAGGTTTATCTCGGAACGCATCGCAACGAGACTGCCGAGCTTTGCCAGTGGCACGTTCCCGAAGCGCACTATCTTGAGTCCTGGAGCGATGCGCGCGCTTACGACGGCACCGCGACCATCATTCAACCGCTGATCGAGCCGCTCTATGGCGGCAAGACCGCGCACGAAATCGTCACGATTCTCGCCGGCCAACCTGGTCTCACTGGACACGATCTGGTTCAGCAATACTGGCAGAAACAGCACACGGGCGCCGACTTTGACGCTTTCTGGCGTAAGTCGCTGCACGATGGCTGGATCGAAGGCACGCAACATGCGCCGAAGACAGTCGCGCTAAAGTCCGCCAGTTTCTCGGCGACGCAGTCAATGCCGGCTTCCGGGTTCGAGCTCAACTTCCGCCGCGACCCCTCGATCTACGATGGCCGTTTCGCAAACAACGGCTGGCTCCAGGAACTTCCAAAGCCTCTAACGAAGCTCACCTGGGACAACCCAATCATGATCGGCCCGGCGATGGCCGAGCGGCTGAAACTGAATTTCAAAGATGTCGCGGAACTAGAATTCAACGGCAAGAAAGTGAAAGGCGCGATCTGGATTCAAGCCGGCCATCCCGATAATTCGATCACCGTGTTTCTCGGCTACGGACGCACCCGCGCCGGTCGCATCGGCACCGATACCGGGTTCGACGTCTATCCGCTCCGTACCAGCCAAGCGCCGTGGTTCGGCGACGGAGCCAAACTCACTGCCGTCGGCGGCATCTATCAGCTCGCCAGCACGCAGGGCTATCAGACGATGGAGACTCCGGTCGGCGAACGCCCGCTCGTAATGGAGCGCAGCCTCGAGGAATACAAGAAAGAGCCGAACTTCGCGAAGGAAGAAGAGCCGGCGAAAGATCTCACGCTCTATAAGCCCCAGGAATTCCCCTACGAGAAGGAAGCATACTCGTGGGGCATGGCGATCGACTTGAATTCCTGCGTTGGATGCAACAACTGCATCGTCGCCTGCCAGTCGGAAAACAATATTGCGGTCGTCGGCAAAGAGCAGACGCTCAAGGGCCGCCACATGCACTGGCTACGCGTCGACGCTTATTACAACGGGCCGCGTGATAATCCCAAGGGCTTCTTCCAGCCGGTCCCGTGCATGCAGTGCGAAAACGCGCCGTGCGAGCTGGTTTGTCCGGTGCAGGCGACCATTCACTCGAGCGAAGGCCTGAACGACATGGTCTATAACCGTTGCGTCGGCACACGCTACTGCTCGAATAACTGTCCCTATAAGGTGCGGCGCTTCAACTTCCTGCTCTTCCAGGATTGGGAGACACCCCAGTTCAAGCTCATGCGCAATCCTGACGTTACGATCCGCAGCCGCGGCGTCATGGAGAAGTGCACCTACTGCGTGCAGCGCATCAGCGAGCATCGCATTGACACAGAGACGGCTTCGGTGCGCGAAGGCAAAGAGATTCGCATCGGCGAGGAATTGCAGACCGCTTGCCAGCAGTCGTGCCCGGCGAACGCCATTGTCTTTGGCAACCTCAACGATCCGAACAGCCAGGTCAACAAGTGGAAGGCGCTGCCCCGGAATTACTCGATGCTGGCGGAATTGAATACGCGGCCGCGCACCACGTATCTCGCGGAAATCCGCAATCCGAATCCTGAGTTGCAGTCTGGGTTGCAATCAAAGACAGAGGCTCTTGTACCAGAAGCTGAGTTACAAGCGGAGCGTACGTAAGGCATGGCGACTCAAACTCAAATCCCCGCTCCCGACAGGCGAGTACCGGTCATTGCGCCGGGCCATACCTTCTCGACGATTACCGACAAGATCTCGAACATCGTCCTCAAGCGGCCGATATCGCTCGGTTGGATTTTCGGTTTCTTGATCGTGTTTTCGATGATGAACGTGCTGATGATGTGCCTGGGATATCTATTCGTCAAAGGCACTGGGATCTGGGGCATCAACATCCCGATCGGCTGGGGCTTTGCCATTGTCAACTTTGTATGGTGGATCGGTATCGGCCACGCCGGAACCTTGATTTCCGCGATCCTCGCGCTCTTGCGGCAAACGTGGCGCAATTCGATCAACCGCTTCGCAGAAGCGATGACGCTGTTTGCCGTGGCTTGCGCCGGCATTTTCCCGCTCGTTCACACCGGTCGTCCGTGGCTTGCGTACTGGCTGTTTCCGTATCCGAACACGATGAACTACTGGCCGAATTTCCGCAGCCCGCTGGTCTGGGACGTGTTCGCGGTTTCGACCTACCTCACGATTTCGCTCGTGTTCTGGTTCATCGGATTGATTCCCGATCTCGCCACCTTGCGCGATCGCGCCGAGAACCCCCTGCTGCAAAAGATTTACGGATTGTTCGCCATGGGCTGGCGCGGCTCCGCGCGGCACTGGCACCGTTACGAGTCGGCCTATCTTTTGCTCGCCGGCCTGGCCACGCCGCTCGTACTCTCCGTCCACACGGTCGTGAGTTTCGATTTCGCGGTCGGCATTGTTCCGGGATGGCACACGACTATCTTCCCGCCATATTTTGTCGCGGGCGCGATCTATTCCGGATTCGCCATGGTGCTGTGTCTGGCGATTCCGATCCGCTCAATTTACGGGCTCAAAGATTTCATCACCGAACGGCACCTTGAAACCTCCGCCAAAGTGATGCTCGCGACCGGCCTGATCGTCGCCTACGGCTATTTCATGGAAGGCTTCATGGGGTGGTATAGCGGAAGCCAGTTCGATTCCTTCCTGCTCTGGAACCGTTTCCACGGGCCGTATAAGTGGTGTTATCTCGGCCTCCTGGCTTCGAATATTCTGATTCCACAGGTTCTGTGGCTCAAAAAATTCCGTGTCTCGACCGGTTGGCTCTGGCTCATTTCGTTCGTTGTGCTCGTCGGCATGTGGCTGGAGCGTTTCATCATCGTCATCGTCAGCCTGTCGCGCGACTTCGTGAACTCTTCGTTCGGCATGTATTACCCAACCAAGTGGGATTGGATGACCTTCGCCGGCACCATCGGCATGTTCCTGACGTTTATGTGGTTGTTTGTGCGCGTCCTTCCCATGATCTCCGTCTTCGAATTGCGCATGCTGCTGCCTGAGGCGCATGTGCATGAGAATGCGGCGGAGGAGGTGAAGCCGTGAGCATGACAACCAGCCGGGACGTCACAGTCTATGAATCGCCGATTGAGGGCTCGCCGAGCTACGGAATGATGGCCGAATTCGATTCTGCCGAAGAGCTGATGGCTGCCGCTCACAAGACACATGATGCCGGTTATCAGAAACTCGACGCCTACAGCCCGTTTCCGATTGAAGGCCTGGCGGAGGCGATTGGCTTCCACAAGAATCGCGTTTCTTTGGTCGTTCTGATCGGTGGAATGATTGGCGGGATTTCGGCTTTGGCGTTGCAGTACTGGGTCGCCGTTATCACCTATCCCACCAACGTCGGCGGGCGCCCATATTTTTCATGGCCTTCATTCATCATCATCACGTTTGAGTTGACGATTCTGTTCGGGGGGCTTTCGGCCGTGATTGGCATGTTGGGCCTGAACGGCCTGCCCATGCCGTATCACCCGGTCTTCAACGTTCCCGCGTTTGCCAAGGCCACGGAGAACAAGTTTTTCCTGGTGGTATTTTCGAGCGATCCGAACTATGACGCTGCTCGCACCAAGGCGTTTCTCGCGAGCCTTTCACCACGTATGGTCGCGGAGGTGCCGAGCTAGCATGAATAGCGTCCGCTCACGCAACCTTCGCAAAGTTCTACCCGGCGTTGTGGCGCTGATTGCGCTTACCGCCGGATGCCGCCTTGATATGCACTTGCAGCCCTATTACCGGACGATGGCGAAGAGTGACTTTTTTGCCGACAATCGCTCAGCACGCTTGCCGGTCGATGGAACCGTGGCGCGTGGCGATCTCCACGAAGACACGTATTTCTACACCGGGAAAATCGGCAGCAATCCGGGCGACTTCATGCCCTTTCCCGTGACCAAGGAAGTTCTTGAGCGCGGACGCGAACGTTTCGACATCTACTGCGCGCCCTGTCACGGACGCGTGGGCGATGGCGACGGCTTCATCCCGTCGCGCGGATATAAGCGTCCGCCGTCTTTCCACATCGACCGCCTGCGAAAGATCCCGATCGGCTATTTCTTCGATGTTGATACCAACGGCTTTGGCGTGATGCCCGATTATTCCGCACAGATTGCGCCGCGCGACCGCTGGTGCATCGCTGCTTACATACGAGCGTTGCAGCTGAGTCAGAACGCGTCAGCCGGCGATGTTCCTGCGGGACAGAAGATTCCATCGCCCCCACCGCACTTCGGTGATATTGGCAATGGCGCCACCTTGCCCGAGCCCGAGACTGCGCCGCCCGCCACAGAAGGGAAACCGGAATGACCACGGCCACCATGAATAAATCGGATCTGATGGCGCCGCCCGTGGCTGAAGTGATCCAGACGCGGTCAATCTTTATCGGCATTGTCGGTGCGATCGCCGCCGCCTTCGGAGCATTTCTTGCTCCGGAGAATTTTTATTCCGCTTACCTCGAAGGCTACATGTTCTGGCTGGGCCTTTCGCTCGGATGCATGGCCATCCTCATGCTTCATCACCTCGTCGGTGGCTCGTGGAGCATCGTCATTCGTCGCATCCTGGAATCGGGCATGATGACGCTGCCCATGATGTTTGTTCTTTTCGTCCCAATTTTGCTTCACCTGCCGAGGCTATATCCCTGGGCGCGGCCCGAGGGAATGGCCAATCCAAAGATCGCCCACTTAACCCACAGCTACCTCACTTTTAACGGTATTTTTCTGCGCTACATCCTCTATTTTGTCATTTGGATCGCGATGGCTTATTTCCTGAATCGCTGGTCCACCGAACAGGACACGATCGCTGGCCAGAGCACGCTGCGTTTCCGCGCGGTCAGTTCGATTGGGCTCGTCATCTACTCGCTGACGATCTCCTTCGCTGTGATCGATTGGGTGATGTCGCTGCAATCGCCGTGGATTTCGACCATCTACGGTCTGATTTTCGTTGCCGGCGAAGCGCTCTCGGCTTTCTGTTTTTGTGTAGTGATTGAGACCATCCTCAGTAAGCGTAAGCCGATGTCGGAGTACCTGACGAGCGTCGAGGTTCACGATCACGGGAAGTTCATGCTCGCGTTTGTCATGGTCTGGACCTATTTCAACTTCTCGCAGTGGCTGATCATCTGGGCCGGCAACCTGCCTGAAGAAATTCCGTGGTACGTGACCCGCATGAAGGGCGGGTGGGGAGAAGTCGGGCTGTTCCTGGCCGTCTTTCAGTTTGCCATTCCGTTCGCGCTTCTGTTGGGGCAACAGTTGAAGAAAAAGACCCGCACCCTGGTTCGCATCGCCTCATGGATACTGCTGATGCGCATGGTCGATATCTTCTGGCACATCGAACCCGCGTCGCATCCCTGGTTTCATCTGAGCTGGGTTTATTTCGCCGTCATTGCCGGCATGGGCGGTCTTTGGATGGCGTACTTCTTCCACAATTTGAGATCGCGCCCGCTGCTGCCGGTGAACGCGCCGCAGACTTTGCGATTTCTGGGGTCATCGCACGACTGAGAACGCAGGTAACGCAATATGAGTGACGAAATCGTAAATCACGGGCACAACGGTCACGAGACCGAATACGAACATGAAGATCTCGCCTCCAAAGGCGTCTTCGTGTTCCTGGCGGCCCTCGTGTTCAGTGGGATTGCGATTTATTTCATCATCGTCGTCATGTACTCGTTCCTGGACAAATACGAGCATTCGCAGATGACGACCGCGAGCCCGCTGGTCACGTCGACGGACATGGAGTCGCGCGTGGTCACGCAGGCTGACATGGATAAAGCTTTCAAGGAGAACGGCGCTCCCATGCTCGAAACTAACGAGCGTGGCCAGTTCCGCGACTTCCTGATGAATCAGGAGAACCAACTCAATAGCTACGGCTGGGTCGACGAGAAGGCTGGTGTGGCGCACATTCCGATTGATCGCGCCATGGATTTGATGGTTGACAAGGTGCCGGTGTATTCGCCGGCGGGCGGGACGGCCGAGAAAGCTGCGCCAAAAGGAAGAAGCAGTGCGAAGTAGGAGCAGTTTGACGAATTCGATGGTTGCAGCGGCATTCGCGATGTCGACCCTATTGCTGGCCGCGACCTCGCTGCTTGCCCAGGGCCGTGGTTCAGGTCCAATGATGGGCGGCGGCATCATGGGTCCCTCTGCCAGTCAGCGTCCGCCTGGACTCGAATTCGTAAACATCGAACAGCATCTGAATGCTGAGGTTCCGGGCGACCTGCAATTCACAGACGAGCTTGGGAACTCCGTGAAGCTCGCCGACTACTTCGACCACGGACGCCCCGTCATTCTGAATCTCGGCTACTACCAGTGCCCCATGCTTTGCGGCGAGCTGTTGCAGGGGTTGGTCGGCTCGATGAAGCCGCTGACGTTTGATTTGGGTAAAGATTTTGACGTGCTGACCGTCAGCTTTGATCCACGCGAGACCACGGAAATGGCCGCCGCCAAGAAACGCGACATCATGAAGCGCTACGGCCGGGCGAACTCCGGTCAAGGCTGGCACTTCCTTACCGGCAAAGCCGATCAGATTAATGCACTCACCAAGGCCGTCGGCTACCAATATCAGTTCGATTCAAAGACCGAGCAATACGCGCACGCAGCGGCGATTGTGATGCTGACGCCCGATCACCACGTTTCCGGATATTTCTATGGCGTCGAATTTTCTCCCAAGGATCTGCGCCTCGGACTTGTGCAGGCGTCGCAAAACAGAATTGGCAATATCGGCGATCAGGTTCTTTTGTACTGCTATCACTACGATCCGAGGACCGGGAAATACGGAGCGGTGATCAGCAACATTCTGAAGCTCGGCGCACTCGGAACCATGCTCATTCTGGGCACGTTTGTGTTCGTGATGTTCCGCGCGGATGGACGGAATAACCGGCTTACCGTCCGCGGATCGCGCGGCGATTTGGGGCGAGTTACGTAATTATGTCGAAATACTTACCATTGTGGCCCGATCAGGCCTCGACCTTGGCAGGTCAGGTGGATGCGCTCTACATCTATCTTCTGCTGGTCTCGGGCGTCATGACTGCGATTATCTTTCTGGCGGTCGCGTTTCTGGCCGTGAAGTATCGCCGCCAGCCTGGTCGCGAGGCCCATCCCATCGAAGGCTCGATGATCCTCGAGGTCGGGTGGTCGGTTCTTCCGTTCTTTGTGATGCTGACCTTCTTCGTCTGGGGCGCGGTCATTTATTTCGAGGAACGTACTCCGCCCGCGGACTCGACCGAAATCTACGTCGTTGCCAAGCAATGGATGTGGAAGATCGAGCACATGGAAGGCCAGCGCGAGATCAACGAACTTCACGTTCCGACGGGTGAGAACGTGAAGCTGATCATGACTTCGCAGGACGTGATTCACAGCTTCTTTATCCCCGCGTTTCGAATCAAGCAGGACGTGTTGCCGGGCCGCTATACCACGCTCTGGTTCAAGGCGACGAGACCCGGTCATTATCATCTCTTCTGCGCGGAATATTGCGGCACTAATCACTCCACCATGGGCGGCGACATTGTGGTCATGGAACCACAGGAATACGCGCAATGGATGGCGGGCGGTCCGGCGTTGCCTTTACAGGAGACGGGCAAGCAGTTGTTCACTCAGCTGGGCTGCGTCACCTGTCACCGTTCCGATACTCAGGGCCGTGGCCCGAATCTGGCCGGCATCTACAACAAGCCGGTTCTCTTGGAAGATGGGCGTACCGTCACAGCTGACGACAACTATGTGCGCGAGTCCATCCTCAATCCGACGGCCAAGATCGTAAGCGGATTTAAGCCTGTGATGCCTACGTTCCAGGGCATTGTCAGCGACGAGCAATTGAATGCGCTGGTGGCCTACGTCAAGTCGTTATCATCAGCCCAGCCAGCCACGGGGACCGCCGGACTGCAAAACCAGCCCGCCGCTTCCCCGGCAGAACCACAGAAGACGCAGGTGCAATAGTCATGGCGACCACAGCAATCCCGTCGAATCAGGCTCCAGCGGCTCCGAAAACGCTGAACTATCTCAACAACGGCCACACGCTTAAGTCGTGGCTGTTGACGACAGACCACAAGCGCATCGCCCTGCTTTATCTGATCTCGGTCAGCATTTTCTTTTTCCTCGGTGGCATCTTTGCCATGCTCATCCGGCTCGAGTTGCTCACGCCGGAAGGTGACCTGCTCTCCGCCGACAACTACAACAAGGCGTTTACAGAGCACGGCATGATCATGGTGTTTTTCTTCCTGATCCCGGTCGTGCCCGCGATTCTCGGCAACTTCCTCGTCCCGCTCATGATCGGGGCCAAGGATCTGGCGTTTCCACGCATCAACTTGCTGAGCTGGTATCTTTACGTCACCGCCGGACTTCTCTTCTTGCATTGCCTGTTGAGGGGCGGCGTCGACACCGGCTGGACGTTCTACAGCCCTTACGCCACCGAATACACGAACACCAATATCGTCGAAGCCGGACTCGCCGTATTCATCGCCGGCTTTTCCTCCATTTTCACAGGATTGAATTTCATCGTCACCGTCCACCGGATGCGTGCTCCCGGGCTGACATGGGACCGTCTGCCGCTGTTTATCTGGGCCAACTACGCCACCAGCCTGATCATGATTCTGGGCACGCCGGTGATCGCCATCACCATCGTGCTCGTGGCTGTCGAGCGCCTCTTCCACCTCGGAATTTTCGATCCACGGCTCGGAGGCGATCCGCTCCTGTTCCAGCATCTGTTCTGGTTCTATTCCCACCCGGCCGTCTACATCATGATTCTGCCGTCGATGGGTGTGATCAGCGAACTGATCGCTTGTTTCGCCCGCAAGCGGATTTTCGGCTATAACTTCGTTGCCCTCTCAAGCATCGCAATCGCCGTTTTCGGATTTCTGGTCTGGGCGCATCACATGTTCGTGGCCGGCATCTCGCTCTATGCAGCGATGATGTTCTCGTTCCTGAGTTTTTCGGTCGGCGTACCCTCCGCCGTGAAGGTTTTCAACTGGACGGCTACGCTCTACAAAGGCTCGATCTCCTATGCCACGCCGATGCTCTATGCGTTCGGGTTTATCGGCCTCTTCACCATCGGCGGATTGACCGGCCTGATGCTGGCAACGATCGGCATCGACGTCCACATGACGGACACTTACTTCGTCGTCGCCCACTTCCACTACGTCATGGTCGGAGGTGTGCTCATGGGGTATCTCGGTGGCCTGCATTTCTGGTGGCCTAAGATCACTGGCCGCATGTATCCCGAAGCCTGGGCGAGGCTCTCCGCGATGTTCGTGTTCGTCGGCTTCAACCTGACGTTCTTCCCGCAATTCATCCTGGGGCAGGTCGGCATGCCGCGACGCTATTGGCAGTATCCGCCGGAGTTTCAGGTGTTGAACGTGCTGTCGACCGCCGGAGCCAGTGTGCTCGCCGTCGGCTATCTGCTGCCCATGATTTATCTGCTCTGGTCGTTGAAATACGGCCCGATCGCGAGCGCGAATCCGTGGGGAGCGGCAGGGCTCGAGTGGCAAACGACGTCGCCGCCACCAACATTTAATTTTGATGAGACCCCGGTTGTGACCTGGGAAGCTTATAACTACGACGAGATTCCGGCGCCGAAGGAACTGGAGGCTCCCGTTGCACACTAGTCCCACTCCCGGCGCGGCTGCCGGCACAGCGACGATGGAACACGAAGCGCACAATCCTGCCTTGCTCCACCACTTCGCTGACGCGCAGCAGCAGAAAAACGCCGCCTCGCTCGGCATGTGGCTGTTCCTGGTCACCGAGATCATGTTCTTCGGCGGCATGTTCTGCGCCTACTTGATCTATCGCCTCAACCATTTCAATGCCTTTGCCGCTGGCAGCCAGCAGCTCAGCATCAAGCTCGGCGCGTTCAATACGGCGGTCCTGATCGTCAGTTCGCTGACGGTTGTTTTGGGAGTAAAAGCGGCTGAGGTCGGCAAGCGCAAATTGCTCGTTTTCTACTTGGTCGTAACCGTTTTGCTGGGCATGACCTTCCTGGTGGTCAAAGGGTTCGAGTACAACGAGAAATTCGAGAAGCATCACGTGCCCGGCCCTTCTTTCAACTTTACGGACACTTTCGACGACAACGGCCAGAAGATTCCGGTTAACTCGAAAGAAGCCGAGCTGTTTTTCTCGCTCTATTTCGCCATGACCGGCATGCACGCCCTCCACATGATCATCGGCTGCGGCCTGTTCAGCGTGCTGGCAATTCTGGCGTGGAAGGGACACTACTCCCCCGGTTATTACACGCCGATAGAAAACGCGGGCCTGTATTGGCACTTGGTGGATATCATCTGGATTTACCTGTTCCCTTTGCTATACCTGATCAGCAGACATTCCTGACAGGGCCGCTGAAAACTGGGAACTGAGAACTGAGAACTGCTTTTTAAGGATTTCTATGGCGGAACACGAAGAGCACACAGAACACTCGCAGGGCTTCTACATTCTGATCGGATTCGGACTCCTGGTCCTCACCGCGATCACGGTCGGAGCCGCCTTTGTGAACCTCGGCATGTTTAACCCGGTCGTCGCGCTGCTCATCGCCACAATCAAGGCCACGCTCGTGGTTCTCTTCTTCATGCACGTCAAGGGAGCAAGCGAAAAGCTAACGGGAATCGTAGTCTTCTCGGGCTTCTTCTTTCTCGCTCTTTTGCTGACGCTGTCCTTGGCAGACTACATGACGCGAGCCTGGAAATAGTTGGAGCGCCGGTAGCTGAGGCACAAGTAGTTGGGCCGCCTGGTTTCAATCTGGTCCCACCCGCAGGCTCTTGGAATTCAAAAACGATATCGGGATTCAAGGACGAAATCGGAATTCAAGGAAGACCTCGGGATTCAAGAACGACCGCGAAATTCAAGAACCACCGTGGAAGAGCGGCCCTTCAGGGCCGCGTTCAGTCGCATCACAGCGAGGGCTTTAGCCCCTGCTAGTTCACCCACCCCGATTTCGATCCCCCGTTTGGTTTGTCGTCGTCCGGAGGGATGTAGTTTCCGTGTTCGTCAAACGTCACCTTACGGTCGTGATCCTTCATGTAGACCTCGAATTTCCGCGCCGCGCGCCGCCGCTTCCAGCGATAGTAAGAATTGCGCACGCTGAAATAACGCTCGGACGCCGCATAAGTGAGCCCACGCGAAGGCAGAAACTTCACGAACAGGTAGCCGAACAGCAGGCCGCCGAGGTGCGCGAATACCGCGACTCCGCCCTGAGACGGTTCAAACACGGCGACAATCGCAACCACCACCCAGATCCCGACCAGATACTTCGCCTTGATCCTGAACGGCAGGGGAAATAAGAACATTTCCTGATCGGCATAGAGAATGCCGAAAGCCATCAACAGCCCGAAGATTCCTCCCGAAGCGCCCACAGTCACTCTTGCCGGATCCGCGCCGAGGAAGTGAGTATACGCGATGGCGACCGTCACCAGCGCCGCGCCCACGACACAGAATGTGTAGCATTCGATGAATCGTCGCGGACCCCAGTCGCCTTCCAGATAAGCGCCGATAAACCAGAGCGTCAGCATGTTGAAAAATACGTGGCCGAAGCTGGCGTGCAGAAACGAATACGTCACCAACTGCCACAACGCGCCATGCATCACCGAGACGGGAATCAGACCGAGCCATTCCCACGCCACGCGAACCACGTCGGGAGCGAAGATCTTCATCACTGCCTGAACCAGGTAAATTCCAGTACATGCCAGGATGATGCGCTTCACCCAACCTGCAAACGGCGGGAAGCTAAACGAGATGGTTTGTCCGCGAGGCACTATTTTTCGACCTATCTTCTTTCGGCCTATCTTTCCGGCTCAGGTATCGTCGGTAGGCTGCGATGTCCAGATGCATCCATCGCGCGCACACCGAATATGACATTATCCTTCGAAACCTTCAGTGTTGCACGGGTCGCACCACTGACCGATTGGACGTACTCCCAATCGGCCGCATTCGTCGAACGCCACACCACTTCATACGATGCCGCGCCAGTCGAAGCGTCCCACGTCAGCGTCGAATCGTTTTCGAGGTTTTTCGTGAGTACTTTCACGTTGCCTGGCGCCGTGGGAGCAGACGCCAACGAGGCCAGGGTCGCGGCATTCAGCCTCGCCACATGCGATACATATTCGAAGTCCACATATTTCGCGAGATCGCCATATTCGACGCCGTTTTCCGTTCGCGGCGTCTGATGTTGGCGGTTAAAGTCTTCGCGGAATTCGGTAAAGCGCACGGCGGCGAAGCCCTGCTGGTTGAATGCCGAGTGATCGCCTCCGCGCAGGAAACGGTCAAGGCGAAAAATCAGGAGCGGCTTCACACCGGCATTGTACGAACGGCCGACGTCGGCAATGTAGCGCGCCAGTTCGCGCGAAGTTGAATCGCTTTCGCCGCCAAGCGCCCGAATCCGCCTGACCTCGGCGTCGCTCGCTGACGCCGGCAATCCTTCGGAAAACACCCGCACAACGCTCGAGTCCTGCCCCGCGCCGAGGTTCCCTCCGACAATGTCGTTGTTCAGCACGGCGTCGATTTTCCATCCCTGCTGCTTCGCCATCTGGGCAAAATGCTTGCTCCCGTTCAGTCCCTGCTCTTCTCCCGCCACAGCCAGAAAAATGATCGTTGCCGGAAATTTGATCTTGGTCGAAGCTTGACTCAGTACGCGGGCACACTCCAGGCTCACGGCTGTCCCGCTGGCATCGTCGTTCGCTCCCGGCGCCGGGTCAGTCACGTTCAGCGTATCGCTGTTTCGCGAATCGTAGTGACCGGTGACGAGGACGATTCTGTCCGCCTGCTTTGGATCAGACCCCTTCAACACCGCATAAACATTGGTGATTACTGTCGGGCTCGGAATGCGATCCGCCGGCGGTTCGGTAAAAGTATCGGTCTTCACCTCGAGGCAGCCGCCGCAATCTTTGGAGTAGCGATCGAGTTCCGCCTTAATCCAATCCCGCGCAGCGCCGATGCCTTTGCCTGACTTGATGGACTCCTCGTCCTGCGCCGAAATCGTCGACCGGTTGTGGAAGCTGACCAGTTTGTCGATTGTCTTTTCGATCCGATCGGGCGACACTTCACGGACCGCTTCTGCGATATGCGGGTCCGCGTGGTGGTCGGAAGCCAGTCGTGGAGGCTCCTGTGGCGCTTCCTGCGCTCTGCCCTGAGGCGCGCAGGCCGCGATTACCAGAAAAACGACCAGGAGAACGACCAGGGCCACCATCACAGCGGCCAGGCGCTGGCTGGAGGCGACCGCGACACTCGGGGTCTCGACAATTCTGGAATTTCTTTGCTTAGCCACTTGACCTTTTCCTCGCGAAGAAACTAAATATAACAGGGTATCCCGAGCGTGGAGGAAATCATGGTGTACTGTCCTGAATGCGAGACGGACCTCGACATCGACGAGGATGAGGTCGATGAAGGCGCGGTCGTCTCCTGCCCGGAGTGCGGCGCTGACTTCGAGGTAATCACAGTCAATCCGGTGGAACTGAAAAAAGTCGGCGAAGACGAGGACGACGAAGACGAAGACGACGAAAAAGAAACCGTCAAAGAAGAATCCGAGGACGAAGACTGAAGACCCGCACTCATCTCCCGTTCTCGCGGCGGTTGTTGGCCCTGCTTTTACCGCTGCTGCTTCTGATGCCGCTGGGCATTGCGGGATACAGGGCCGCAGGCGGCGAGAAACCGAAGGCAGAACCTCCGCCATACGCGTTGATCTTTGGAACCGTCTGGGATCCCGATGGCCATCCGGTTTACGGCGTGACGGTGAAGGTCCGGCGGGCGGACGATAAAGACGCGAAAAAAACCCGGTGGGAAACTTTTTCTAATCACACCGGAGAGTTCGCCCAGCGCGTGCCAATGGCGAAAGCCGACTATATCGTTTGGGCCGATCTGAAGGGGTTCAAGCTGCCCCCCGGCAAGAAATTGAAGGCGGCTGCGGAAGTTCCTGTCCACATCGAAGGCGACCTGAATGAGCGTGTCGATATCGGCCTTCATTTAGACTGGTAGAAGCTGCTGCAACGAAATGGCGGCATGGGGAGCAATCGTTATGAAGAAACCGGTCGCCGCAGTTGCAGCTTCGTTGTTCTCCATCACGCTCGTCACGATCACACTGGCGGTCTCGTCGGCGGCAGTGTTCTCGACGCCAGCATCCGCGCAATTGTTTGGACGCGATTCGAAGAAGGATAAAACCCGCCTGCTCACCGGCAAGGTGCTCGACGGCGGAGATAATCCTTTACCCAACGCAGTCGTGTACCTTACCGACACGCGCAACCGTTCCGTAAAGACCTACATCGTCGGACCCGAAGGAACCTATCGTTTCCCCGCGCTTCAGCCCACGACCGATTACGAGGTCTATGCTCAGTTCGAGAACCGTAAGAGTGGGACGAAGACGGTCAGCCAATTTGACGATCGTCCGCAGGTCTATATCGATCTGAAGGTCGCTGCGAAATAGCTGCTCGCCGCCGCATGTTAAGCCGCCGCGAATTCCTCGAGTTCTCCCTGACCGCAGCCGCCGGCCTCTCCGCTACGAGGCTGCTGGCTGCCGAACGCCGTCCGGTCGGAGTGCAACTCTACACTGTGCGCCAGGACGCGGCGCGCGACCTTCCAGCTGTTCTCACGGCCATTCGCCAGATCGGGTACTCCGAGGTCGAGACGTATTGGGATATCTACAATCATCCCGCCGCGGACCTGCGGCGCATGATTGCTGACCATGGTCTCAGCGTTCCAAGCGGTCACTTTGACTACCAGGGATTAGAGTCCAAGATCGAGTACGCGAAGCTCCTCGGCGTCGAGTATGTCATCTGTCCGATGTTGCCCGAGAGTATGTGGGTCACGCTCGACGCCTACAAGCAAGCTGCCGATCAATTCAACCGCTGGGGAGAACAAATCCGGCAAGCGGGAATGCAATTTGGATTTCACAATCACAACTACGAATTTCGCCGCTTCGGGGATACGACCGGTTTTGAGACTCTGATGAAACGCTGTGACCCGAAACTGGTCTGCATCGAGATGGACTGCTACTGGATCACGCAAGCCGGCCTCGACCCGTTGCAGATGTTCCGCCAGTATGGCGACCGCATCCAGTTGCTTCACTTGAAGGACCGCAAGCCCGGATTTCCAGTCACGCAGATAAAAGACGCGGCAGCGGAACACTTCACTGAGGTCGGAGCTGGAACCCTCCACTGGCCCGAGATTCTCGCGGCGGCCGGGAAAAACGGCGTCAAACATATGTTCGTCGAGCGCGACTCCGGCGACCTCCCAGCCATGGAAAGTCTGCGAATCAGCTTCGCGAATCTGCAGAAGATGCAGTGAGTTCCATGCTGGCTCGAAAACCTGCGCAAAAAAAAGGCCACCGCGAGCGGTGGCCTGTCTGCATTCTGTCTTGAGCCGAGTAGTTTTAGTTGCTGTCCCCGCCCGCGCGCTTCCACGAAATCAGGTCGCCGATCGTCGTGCTCTTCGACGACGAAGACGACGGCTGTTTATAGGACTCCACTTCCTGACGCGAGGCTTCTTCTCCTACCGCCTTGATGCTCAGGCCAACTTTCTTTTCTTCCTGATTCATCTTGATGATCTTGAAGTCGTACTCGGCACCGGGTTCGAGGTGCATGGGTTGTCCGTTGCCATCGACCGCTTCGGAGTTGTGGCAGAGGCCTTCAATGCCCTGGGCGATCTCTACAAATGCTCCAAAGTTTGCCACGCGCAAAATCTTGCCGTGGACAATATCGCCAACGCGATGTTGGGCGAAGAACGAATCCCAAACGTCCGGTTGCATCTGCTTCACGCCCAGCGACAGGCGGCGCTTGTCCGGTTCGATGGCCAGGATCACGGCCTTGACCTTGTCGCCCTTTTTCAAGACTTCCGAAGGATGCTTCACGCGGGTCGTCCAGCTTAGGTTGCTGACGTGGACCAGCCCATCGATGCCATCTTCGATTTCGATGAAGGCGCCGAACTCGGTCAGATTGCGGACGCGGCCTTCGACAGTCGCTCCGACGGGATACTTGTCGTGCAGAGAATCCCACGGATTCGATGCCAGCTGGCGCATGCCGAGCGAGATGCGACGTTCGGTCGGATTCACGCTCAGGACAACGCAGTCCACTTCGTCGCCGACGTTGACCAGCTTCGACGGATGCTTCATCCGCTTCGACCACGTCATTTCGCTGACGTGAACCAGGCCTTCAATGCCCTGTTCGAGTTCGACGAACGCTCCGTAGTCGGTAACGCTGATGACGCGTCCATGAACGTGAGCGCCCACGGGATAGCGGGCCTCGGCGTCGAGCCAAGGATCGGGCGTCAGCTGCTTGAAGCCGAGCGACACGCGCTGCTTATCTTTGTCGTACTTCAGAACTTTGACCTGAATCTGGTCGCCGACGTTGACCAGATCACGCGGGTGCGTCAGTCGCCCCCACGACATGTCGGTGATGTGGAGCAGGCCGTCGATACCGCCCATGTCGACGAAGGCTCCGTACTCGGTCAGGTTCTTGACGATGCCCGTGAGGATGCTGCCTTCTTCGAGGTGCTCGAGGGTCTTGCCGCGCTTTTCGTTCTGCTCTTCTTCCAGGAGTTGCTTGCGCGAGACGACGATGTTGCCGCGTTTCTTGTTGAGCTTGATGATGGCAACTTCCATCGTCTGGCCCTTCATGCCGTCCAGATTGCGGATGGGACGTAGATCGACTTGCGAGCCCGGCAGGAACGCGTGCGCTCCATTAATGTCGATGGTCAGGCCGCCCTTGATGCGCTCGACGACGATGCCTTTGATCGGCTTCTTGTCGTTGTATGCCTTCTCGATATCGTCCCACGCGCGCAGGCGCTGCGCCTTGAGGTGCGAAAGGTTGACGTAGCCTTCTTCAGCTTCGCCCTTTTCGCGCATCACATCGATTTCGTCGCCAGGCTTGAACTTCGGATTGCCCTCGTGATCGAGGATCTCCGCGAGCGGGGCCATGCCTTCGGACTTCGCGCCGATGTCGACGACGACGTGGGTCGCGGTCAACTTAATGACGGTGCCCTTGATGACGTGATCATCGCTGACGGCTTCTTCGGTCTGGTTCTCGAAGTTGTGCAGGGCAGCGGCGAAATCGTCGCTCGAGGCCGATCCATCTTCGTGAGCGGAGGCGTCCGCTTCCTCATGGCTTTGCACACCATGGTCGGGAGCGCTCGTCTGATGAGCCTCATTCTGGCCATGCTGATCGTGACCATGATCGACTGGGGCCGAGGTCATCGTCTCGGTTGTTGTTTCCGCGGGAGAGGGTTGCGCGTGCTCGGGAGCGTCAATTACGGCCGAACCGCCGGTGTGCGAATCGTGTGAAGGTGTCATGGTTTCAAGACTGGATGCAACGTTGTTGGATTCAAGACTGTTGGATTCAAGGGTGCTGGATTCAAGATTGCGGGCTGTGCTCTCGTCGAACAAATTCATAGCCTCGTTGTCGACGCGACGGTGATCGACGCGTGACTGGTGCGGGACGTGGCGTTGCGGACTGCTGGTGTGGTTCTTAGGTTGCGTTGAGGCCGACCTGGCGGACGACCCTAGGACAATTCCAGCTGGTTCGAAACCGCGTCCAATAGGGACTCTTCGACTATAGCAACGGCCTCAGAACAGTGTCAAACGCGAATCCGGCCACTACAAAAAATTAATCGGCGAGTCACAGTTCCCTCACAAGCCGCAGTAACCAGTTACCGTGGCGCCTCCCGCTTCCCAACATTGTCATCTTGAGCGAAAGATGGTCGCCGTCGAAGACGGCGGCCGTCTGTAGTCGAAAGACCCCGTGTTCCTCGCCACCAAGACCGGCTTCGCGAGGAGTTCTCTCCGCAAAAACGTAGGCGCCGCCACCCGCAGAACATTAGCGGCCCGCAGCTCCATTCTGCTACCCTCGGCCCATGGACCATCTCTGGACCCCGTGGCGTTACGCCTACGTTACCGGCGCGGAGAAGACCGCGGAGTGCGTCTTCTGTGAGGCCCCGAAGGAAAGCGACGAGAAGGCTTACATCGTCCACCGAGGCACCCACTGCTACATCATTCTCAATGCTTACCCGTACACCAACGGCCACGTCATGGTCGTTCCCTACGCGCACCTGGACGAGCTACAAAAGCTCCCGACCGCCGCGGCCCACGAGATGATGGCCCTCACGCAGAAAATGGAGACAGTTTTGCGCTCGCTTTACCACCCCGACGGCATCAATCTCGGCATGAATATTGGCAAAGCGGCCGGGGCCGGCGTGGCCGGACACATCCACATGCACGTGCTTCCGCGCTGGGTCGCCGACGCCAACTTCCTGAGCGTTGTGGGGGAGACGCGGGTGCTACCGGAGACGCTGGAAGTGACCTGGCAGAGGACACGAGATGCGATCAGGCAGACGTTGTAGCGTTACCTAGTGTGCTGTCCCGGAAATTTCGCGACATAACTTCGACTTGTCATCCTGAACGAAGTGAAGGACCTATGCACTCTATTTGCAGCACCGGTGCTCTGGCAACGCCATGCTGAAGTATCGCCCGATTCTTGCCACGAATTTCCGGGACAGCACACCAGGCTACCAGCCCATCTGGCGCATCCGCTCGAGGATAAGCTCGCTGTAGCGATTCATGCGTTCGGGACGCCGCTTGAGCGGAGCCGGCAGAATGGCGGCAAGGCGCGCCGCTTCTTGGCGGCTAGCGTTTCGGGCCGGGATTTCGTAGTAATAACGAGACGCCGGCTCCGCACCATAGATACCGGGTCCCCATTCGACCACGTTGAGGTAGATCTCCAGAATGCGCCGCTTGCCGAGGACGAATTCGGCGACCGGCACCAATGACGCCTCCGCGCCTTTACGGAGGACGGAGCGGCCAGTTCCGAAGAATAGGTTTTTTACCAGTTGCTGCGTGATGGTGGAGGCTCCGCGAGAACGTCCGCCATCCAGGTCGTCCTCGGCGGCGATCTCGATCTCGTGCCAATCAAACCCGTGGTGCTGGTAGAAGCGCGAGTCCTCGGCGGCGACGACGGCCTGCTGGAGATCTGGCGAGATTTGACCCATGGGAACGAATTTATAGCGTGCGTGATAGGGCTTGCCGTTGATCCAGGCCTGCATACGGCGCTGCATGTGCACCGCGGTCGTCGGCGGGTCGATCCAGCGGGCCAGCAAGAGGATGAAGGCGGCCAGCAACCACAGAGCCGCTATGGCGCTGACAAGCCATATAGCGCAGGTGCGGAGGGACGGCGGAACGCGCTTCCGAGTCACGATCTTGGGACGGATGTTTGGACTCGCTGTCACAGTCAGGATGATATCGATGATATCTGGAACTAATCTGACCTATTTCAGCTCGCGTCCAAAGAATTCCTCCGTCGCCCCGTAGGCTCGAATCCAGCTCTTCCACATCAGGAAGCCGTGAATCTCGTCGGGGAAAATCAGCTCCTCGACGTGCACCTTCTGATCGCGGAGGCGCTGCAACAGATCGACGGTTTGCGAAAACGGAACGTTGCGATCGTCGTCTCCCTGGATCAGCAGCACCGGCGACTTCCACGAGGAGATCGCCGCATTCGGTGATGACTCGAATGCCAGCTTGATGGCGGCCTCGCGATCGGATGCATCGGTTGTGATGACGTCGGTCAACACCGACCAGTCATGTACGCCATGCAGATCGACTCCAGCGGCGAACAGGTCCGAGTCGTGCGCCAGTCCCATTGCGGTGAGATAGCCACCATAGGATCCGCCCCAGAGCCCGATTCGCTTCGCGTCCACGCCTGGCTGGGACTGTAAAAACCTTCCCGCGGCGACGATGTCTTTGTACTCTGCGCCGCCGCGCGGGCCGCCGTCTTTTGGCTCGCGGAAATGTCGGCCATACATGATGCCAGTTCTGTAATTCACCGCCAGCACGATGTATCCGCGGCTCGCGAGGTATTGATTCATGGCATAGGCGTTGTGGTAGTAGTCCATGTAGTGGAAGCCGAGCATCATCTGGCGCATCGATCCGCCGTGAATGAAGATCAGCGCCGGACGCTTTCCAGTCTGCCGTGGATCGGGCTTTGGTTCGAACAGTTGGCCGTGGATTTCCCATCCGTCGGGCGTTTTGAATATCACCTGCTTCGGTGTAACCAGCTGCGATGCGGGGAAGTCCGCCGGCAGCGCGGCTTTTGCAATCATCTCGCGCCCGTTTGCAGTGACGACGTAGGGCATCGCAGGAGTCGTAGCGGTCGAACCGAGACAAACGACCTTCCCGGCGATTTCGAGCGGAGTCCATTCCATGGTCGCGCCAGAGGTCAGAGCTTGAGGAGTTCCGCCATCGACGTTGACTCGCCAGAGATGTCGGCGATCGATATCGAGAGGATCGGTGGTGACTTGATTGGAGGAATAAAGAACGGCGGTCTTGTCGGCGCTAAGCGCGACATCTTCCACCTCGAATTTTCCCTTCGTTAACTGCGTGACAGCGCCGCCCGCCGTTGCTATCGAGTTGGTTGGTACCGAATCGGCTGCTACCGAGTAAAGTTGGTTCCATCCATCTTGTTCCGAGGCGAAGACGATGCGATTCTTCGCGAAATAGAACGACTTGTCGGCGGTCAACAGTGGCAAAGAATCATCCAAAGTTTGACCGCTCGTCCAAATCTCGCGCGCGGAATCGGCGGCGACGTCATACACCCAAACTCCCCAGGGCAGCGGCAGTTGCGGAATCAGAGGGTCTTTCATCCGCTTGCCAACGAGCCGCACGTAGGCGATCTGGTTCCCATCCGGCGACCATCGCGGGTAGAGATCGCGGTCGGCGCTTGGAGAAATGAAGCGGAGAGTGTTGCGGCTAAATTCGTAGATTGCAATGAAGCTGTGGTCGTCGCGGTCGCTAACGAAGGCAATCTTCTTTCCGTCCGGTGACCACTTCGGCTGCGAATTCTTGCCGCGCGCGAAGGTCAGCGCCTTTGCCTTTTCTTTCCCGGAGACAGGCGCGATCCAAATCTGCTTCTTCGCGGACCAGACGGCAAACTCGCCATTGGGAGAAATCTGGATGTCTTCGCAATCCTCCTCGTCGCATCCCATGTCGCCGAGCAGCCTCGGCTCACCTTGGTCGACGTCCGCAGCCCAGACCTGCTGCGTGCGCTTCTCGACGCCGCTGGTCGGATCGGCGGTTTCTCCGGCGGTGTTAGCCTCGCTGCCGCGCGCGTAAACGACGGTGCGCCCGTCGGGCGTCAGCTTGAGCGCGGCAATCGGCATGCCGTCATCCCCGGTGTAATGGGTGACTTGGCGCGCCTCGAAAGCCGGCGCATCCGCCACCCAAACGTTGCGCTCGCCCTTGGCAGCGAATACCCACGCGATGCGACCAGGCTTGCCTTGCGCCGGGTCCGAAGCCACCAGATTGGTCGGGAATGGAGAACTCAGCACCTGCTCGAGTGTGAAGGCGCTAGTGGCTGGTTGCGCGGGTTGCGAGAAAAGAGATACCGGAGAAGAGCACAACAACAAAGCAGACACGCACGACGCGGCGTACAGCGTTCGATTTCTCATCGCGGCAGCGTACGCGAGAATGGCCGAGATTGACAACTGGAGAAAGCGAACGAGTGGTTAGGCTGTGCCCTCCCCTAAGGTAACCAGATAGACCCAACCAAAATGAGCCTCCCCGCCGGCAAGGGCTAAACTAGAAACATCGGTTTCTATGCTGAGATTCGCCATTTTCGCTCTCTGCGTTCTGCCCCTGTTTGGGCAGAGCAACAGCGGCGAACTGCGCCTCAAAGTGTCTGACCCCGCTGGTCTGGCCGTGAAAACCACGGTTGAGATCGTCAGCGAAGCCAATCACTACCGAAATATCATGGGGACGAACGATCAGGGCCGGCTGACCGTGCAGCGCCTGCCCTACGGCATCTATCAGCTCACAATCCGGCAGCCGGGCTTCGCTCAAACATCTGAATCTGTCGAAGTCCATTCGTCCATCCCCGCCGAACACACCATCCAACTCAAGCTCTCTTCCGTGGAAGAATCCGTCACCGTCACTTCGCCCAATCTTCTGATCGATCCAGATCAGCCCGGCGCCGTCAACCAGGTAGGCTCCGACGCGATCCAGAACCGCCTCAGCTCCGTTCCTGGCCGTTCCTTGCAGGATCTGGTGAACTCGCAGCCAGGCTGGCTCTACGAAGGCAACGCCGTCCTGCATCCTCGCGGTTCGGAATATCAAACCCAGTTCGTGGTCGATGGCATCCCGCTCACTGACAATCGCTCGCCGAGCTTCGGTCCTGCCATTGACGCCGACGATGTGCAATCGCTAAGCATCTACACTGCGGGCATTCCCGCCGAGTACGGACGAAAAATGGGCGGCGTGATCGAGGTCAATACTTTGCAAGATTCGCAGCCCGGATTTCACGGACAGCTGGTGCTCTCCGGCGGCAGCTTCAAGACGGCCGGGGCGTCGGCACAGGGACAATATTCGTGGGGCAAAAACATTTTCGGCGCGAGCGCCAGCGGAAGCATGACCGATCACTATCTGAATCCGGTCGTCCCACAGAACTACACAAACACGGGAACGCTCGGAGATTTTTCGACAAATTATGAACGCGATTTGACGCCGAAGGATCGTGTGCGGTTTATCGTCCGCCACGAACTCTCGCGCTATGAACTGCCGAACGAACAGCTGCAAGAGGCCGCCGGCCAGCGCCAGACTGCGGACAACATCGAGACCATGGGGATCGCTTCGTACCAGCACACTTTTTCATCGAATGCGCTGAGCGACTTTCGGACCATGGTCCGCGACAACGAGATTGGCTTCAACTCAAACGAAAATTCCACCCCCATCGAAGTCTTTCAGCAGAACTTGTTCCGTGAAGCGTATTTCAGGGGGACCACAACCATCACGCGCGGCCGCAACGAATGGAAGTTTGGTTTCGAGTCTGACAACACATTTCTAAACGAGAACTTCCGCTACCACATCACCGATCCCACGCAGTTCGACGCCAACACTCCGATTGACTTCAGTTTTCTCGCGAACCGTCCCGACCTTGAGCAATCCTTGTTCGTGCAGGATCAAATTCGCCTGAAAAACTGGACTATCAGCGCAGGAATACGCTGGGACCATTACCAGCTCCTGCTGAATCGGCAAGCGGTCGATCCACGATTCTCGATTTCGCGCTATTTTCCCTCGGCCGGTCTGCTGGTGCATTTTTCCTACGACCGGGTTTTTCAGACGCCATCGTTTGAAAACATTCTGCTCTCGAGTTCAACCGCGGCTGCCGCTATCAACCCGACCAATTTTCAGCGCCTCGTCGAACCATCGGAAGGGAACTACTACGAAGCGGGCCTAAGCAAGCAATTCGCAGGAAAGGTAAAGGTTGATGCCAGCTATTTTCGCCGCTACGTCAGCAACTACGCCGACGACGATCAGATTCAGAACACAACCATCAGCTTCCCGATCGCATTCCAGAAGTCAATTATTTATGGCGCGGAAGCGAAGATCGAGGTTTTTGACTGGCGCCGCTTCTCGGGTTTTTTGAGCTATTCCTATCAAGTCGGCGATGCCTGGTGGCCGGTGACCGGCGGCTTGTTTCTGGGAGACGACGCGGCCGGGCTACTGCCAAGCGGCCACTTCCCCGACTCGCAGGACCAGCGCAACACAGTCCGCGGACGGCTGCGCTATCAGATCAAGCCGCGCCTCTGGGTTGCCGGAGGCATTCAATACGACACCGGACTGCCATTTCAATTTGATGGCGATCCGGCCGAGGTCCTCGCGCAGTACGGCCAGCAGGTGCTCAATCGCATCAACTTCGCTCGCGGACGAATCTATCCGGCGTTTCAGGTCAACGCGTCGGCGGGCGTGCAAGTCTACAAGTCAGACCACTTGAATACGCAGTTCCAGATCGACGGGCAGAACCTGAACGATGTTCTCAACGTCATCGATTTCGGCGGCCTTTTCTCAGGCAACGCGATCGGCCCGCCACGGAGCGTCGCGATGCGGTTGACTACCAATTTCTAGTATCTTGCGGAAAAACTCCGATTCACTCCGGTTTGGGGAAGGCATAATCCCCGTGCCCCAGGTTCGCGCCCGTTTTTTTGGGCGCTAACCTGGGCGCTGACTCCACTCGGACCCACTCGTGCCGTACCCACCGCCCAATGAATAGCGGCTTCAAGCCGCTGGGGGAATGCTGCGCTGGGAAAACACCCCATCCCTCTCACGCGATCTGCCTACGCTGCCCAGAACAGCTCTGCATCCATCTCCAAGCGCTCGACATAATGTCCGCCAGGTCACGCTGAGGAGTCCATCCGAGAACCTCGCGAGCCCTGCTCGCATCGGCCACCAAAATTGGAGGATCTCCCGGTCTCCGCGGCCCAATCTTGCGCGGAACAGAACGTCCCGCGGCCTGTTCCGCCGCGTGAATGATTTCGAGCACGGAGTATCCACGACCCGTCCCGAGATTAAGGGCGAGCGAGTCCGCTCCTCTCTTTTCCAAATGCTGCAACGCCCGCACGTGCGCGTCCGCCAGATCGCTGACGTGAACGTAGTCGCGAACGCAGGTGCCGTCTCGGGTCGGGTAGTCATCCCCATGGATTTGCAGTTCGGGTCCCGCGCCCGTCGCCGATTGGAGCGCCAGCGGAATCAGGTGAGTTTCCGGATCGTGCAGTTCGCCAATCTCCCCGCTCTCGTCGGCTCCCGCCGCGTTGAAATAGCGCAGACTCACAGACCGCAATCCGTAGGCCCCGCCATAAGCTTCGAGCGCGTTTTCGAAAAATAGTTTTGACGCGCCGTAAGGATTGACCGGGGCGCGTGGCGTGTCCTCGGTAATCGGAATCTGAGCTGGGACACCGTATACGGCACAACTGGAAGAAAAGACGAAGCGCTGGATACCGGCGTCCAGAGCCGAGTTCAGCAGGCTGAGCGCCGCGACAACATTGTTGCCGAAATATTTGCGCGGCTCTTCGACGGATTCTCCCACATAGGCATGAGCCGCGAAGTGCATCACAGCGTCGACACGTTTGACGTCGACACGTTTGAAGACCGAGCGCAGTTTGGCGTCGTCGCCAACATCGCCCTCGATCAATTCGAACCCACGCGCCAGGCTTCGAAAGCCGGTCGAAAGATTATCGAAGAGCAAGACTTCATAGCCCGAACGCCGCAAGGCGCGCGCCACGTGACTGCCAATGTATCCCGCCCCACCCGTCACCAGTATCGCCACGCTGGCATCTTGCCCCAGAGAGCGGGCTAAGCGGCGTGATCGTCATCACTCCGCATTTGTGACAAAAGCCTGTGCCATAAGCTTGTGCCATAACTGCGCGACATAACCCGGGCGATCTCGCCGACCAAGGTTCCGACCTGGGTTTGCTAGTCGAGCAGCTTGCGCAAGAACTCCGATGCGCACGAATTTTGGGAAAGGTACGAGTTTGGGGAAAGGCACGGGTTTTGGGAAGGGCAAGAGTTCCACTCGTGCCGTAACCGCTGCCGAATCAATAGCGGCTTCTAGCCGCTGGGGGATTGCCGCCCGGGAACGCACTTTTCCGCAGCCTGCTAGTTCGCTAGCGTAGTTTGCTAGTGTAGAATTTGTAGGTCGAACCCCTACGCTGTCATCTTCGCCCTCATCTTCAAAAGCGAATCACACAGCGAACTCCGTCGGGACGTAGCGCAGCCTGGTAGCGCACTTGCTTGGGGTGCAAGGGGTCGCGAGTTCAAATCTCGCCGTCCCGACCAATAACCACATACGTTGAATCTCTCGAAAATTGCTCCCCTGCTTAGAAATTCATACAACCCCTTTTTGAGGCATTCATTCGTCTAATGACGATTTGTCGCCAATCGGCGCGGCGACTAAATCCGATAGCGCCCTTTCTTAACAACCTCGGGAGGGACCACTTCAATCCATCTCTCGGGTGACTCAGCCGATTTTAACCGGGAAAACAACGCGTGGAATTCGCCTTTTGGACTGGGGCCCACTAGCAGAGCCTTACCTGTGTCGGGATTGGTGTATCGCTCCCGAAACCACTCCGCAAACGAAAGAAAGGCCGGATCGTTGAGTGCGACCAAGTCCAAGGGGTGGTGGGGGCATATTTCATATACATCTTCTGGAGTCCACCACAAGTTCCCAAAACTCGCATATGAACTTTTCTCAAGGATCGTCGTCCCGCTACCTTCCTCAAAGAGTCGGACGAACTCGCTCCAATTCATCACCCTGCCGCGAGCCTTCAATTCAGATTGGAAGGCACGAGTCTTTGTGTTTTGAATGTAACCAGCCGCAAACGCAACGGGAAGGTAAAGAACCGCAGCAAGCAACAGGAATGGCATGAGCAGCAGTGAACCAACAGGACCAACCTCCACCCTGCGCTTCCGCGTTGCTGTATTTCTCCACACGGACAAAGTGTGACACTCTGGCGCTTCGGGATCAATCGGATAAATGTTGTTAAAGCATATCTCAATAACAACCACGGTTTCGCATCAAGCGAGAAAACTGCCAATGCAGAATGTCGCAATATTCAAGAAAGGAAGAAACGCGATTCTCGGTGTTTTTCTGGTAGAGAACAAACGCAACTAAAACCGTGACGGGGTACGTCCAGAGGGAGACAACGAAGAGATACACCGAGAAGCTCGGGCCCGCGTCGAAAGCCATCGCGCTGAAAGGAGCGAACGGCAGCCACGGCACCAAAAGAAGGATCCAGAGTACAAATAGAACTTTATGAATAGTTTCGTTCGCGAGGATTCGCATTGGCTCACATTTTGCTTCACTATTCGCAGGACGTAAAGCGCCTCCTCTTCAATAACTGTTGATAGCAAGTATATTTCAACAGCTATCATTGGGATGCGTGTGCGGAGGGGTTACACGTCTATGAAGACATACGCATTGGAGGACATTTCGTCCTGCGAGCGAGCCTCGGCTGAACTTAGGGTGCTCCTGCCCGGCCAAGAAATGCCGTGACTGTTAAAGGCACCGGACGGAGACTGCATCGCGTACTTCAAGGTCGGACCAAAAGACCTTGGGAGGACCGGCGATTGGGTAACCGCAGATATGAGCGGTCGGCACTATCAAGAGGATGCGGCTGTCGAATCCATTCTTCGCCAACTCCAATCGGCGGTGGGCGGCGTCATTATCGACGACGACGGAAAGGTGCTGTAAATGCCGGTTCTGCCGCCGTCGTTTCCCGATGCGGTTCTGAGTGGAATGGGGATTTCGACAACTACCGACGCCAGTGCAACTGCGACAACAAAGCCACGGCGAGGACAACCAAGAGCACGACCAGCGTCACTTCGAGTAAAACCGTTGACCAGCTACGCGGAGGATAAAATTTTCTGCCGCCCGGCATGGATACGAGTATAGACAGACCGTGGCTGGATTATTAGTGTGGCGCCGATTTTTTCGTGACCTACACCCGCTGCTTGTCTCCAACCCAAAACCAAGTTAACATTCGCGCGTGGAAATCCAGGACTTAGCTCAAGAATATCAGGCTAAAACTGACGAAGAACTGTTGCGACTCGCGCTCGATTCCGCCGACCTTACTCCCGAAGCCAACCTCGTACTCACCACTGAACTCTCCCGGCGAGGAATTAAAACCGAAGATAGATTGGTCTCCTTTCGGGCAGAGGAACAACGTCGAAAGGAAGAAGCCAGTAAGCACACCGGCAGCCTTTTCATCATTCACCCTTTCGGCATAGGCCATCTCCGCTTCGGAAAAGCCGACCGCGTCTACGACCCCGCAACCGGCCTGGAACGATTCAAAACTACGATATTCATTGTGTTGTTTTGGCTCCCTCTAATACCAACAGGGACATTTTTTATAGAAAAAAAGCGCTCACAGTTTTTCGGAAAACTGAGGATTCTGAAAAGACTTCCTCTCGATTGGCGACAAGTCCGCAGAGTTTGGGGCGTCGCGATAGGTATTGTTCTGTCCATGATTATTACCATTATCGCCTCGGCGATTTTCGTGCATTATTTCTTGTGACGAGGCGATCATTGCTATTCAGTTAACGGTGGCGCTATCACTCGTTAGCTTTTGAATAGCGGCTCGGTGCCGGAATGTGTAAAGGGTATCCAAGCTTTCAGGGGCACTCCATGAAACGCTCCCTTATCGCAGTAATAATCTTTTGCATCTTGAACACCGGCTCGCTCCAGCCGCAGCCCAAACGAGATGCCGCTGTCGCCACTCGCATCCGCGCTTACCTTGCTCCCTTCGCCGCCACCGGTAACCTAACGGGGACCGTCCTAGTCGCCCGGAACGGCCAAACCATCTTCGAACAATCCTATGGGATGGCAAATTACGAGTGGCAAATTCCCAATTCCGCAAAAACCCGCTTCCACCTGGCGTCGGTCTCTAAGCCATTTACCGCTGCCGCAATTCTGCAGCTTCAGGAACAGGGCCGTCTTCACGTTTCCGACCCCATCTCTCGCTACCTTCCAGATTACCCGCAAGGCGACCGAATCAGTCTCGACAACCTGCTGACCCATACGTCCGGAATCCCTGATATCAACGACCTGGAGGATTACGACACGTTCGCCCGCAGCCCTCACACCCTGGATCAACTTGTCGCTAAATTCGCCAGCCTGCCCCTCGATTTTCAACCCGGCTCGCAGTCCCGCTACAGCAATTCCAATTACAACCTGCTTGCAATGATTATCGAGAGAGTCTCAGGGCAAAGCTACGCTGATTATCTCCGCCACCCACATCTTCGCTCCCTGTGGCCTGCAGGACACCGGTGACGATGGCGATGCTGCACGCATCATTCCGTCGTCGGCGTCCGGCTACGAGCCCTTTGAACTCACCGGCTACAAAAAAGCGCCATACCTGGACTGGTCGAATAAAACTGGCCCTGGCTCGCTTTACTCAACGGTCGGCGATCTCTTGCTTTTCGATCGCGCGCTCAATTCGGGAAAGATTCTTAGCGACTCAACTCGCAAAAAGTATTACGTCGGAGGAGAGGAGAATACATACGGCTGGTATTTCCGGGATCTCGCGGGGCATCGAGCAATGTCGGGCAAGGGCCACAGCCCCGGTTTTGCCGCGGAGCTCGATGACTTTCCCGATGACGGCGTGACGATCATCATTCTGAGTAACAGCAACAGCGCGGTCACGCAGGATCCCATCCCGGGCGCCATTGCCCGTATCGTCTTTGGCAATGACCCTCCCAAGCCTCCAGTCTTATCCTTGGTGCCGCTGCCGCAATCGGAACTAGCTGCTTACGCCGGAGACTATCAATACGGCCACGAGTACTTCCGTCCAAACGCGAAATTCAGCCTGCGCCCGCACTCAGGCTCTCTCCTCATGCAGATGGACGAAATGCAATCGCCTCTCGTCCCAGCAGGCCATGACGAGTTCATCGAGCGTAGGTGGTTCGGCTCCATCAAAATCACGCGCGACGCCCAAGGCAAAGTAATTGGCCTCGTAACCCGCTACGGCATCAGAAACTTTCCCGCCAAGAAGCTGGGACCGAAGTAAGCCGCAGTCGGCCTGATCGCTTCGCCGAGACCTTGGCACCTCTAAAAGCAGTACCAGCCCGAAAGCTTTCGCCAATTGACGTAATCAGGCGATTACACTCAGAACCTCGGTTGCGAGTGAAACGGCGATCTTTTGCTATTTAGGTTCAGGATTGCGAGAGTTGAGCGGATCACTCTCAATCTTGAGCTTGGCGGAGTCCTTCTTTCCATCGAACATAATGGTGAATTCCGTTAGGAATTGCACTGGTTCTCCGTTGAACAAGTACGGATCAAAAACCCACTTCATTACCGCTGGCTTCGCGGCGCGGACGAGACGAGGATCACCCGATACGCGCTGCATATTGAGAACTCTTCCATTTTGTTGGACGAGCACTTCAAGCACAACGTCGCCGGGAATCCCTATGTCGCGGGGTAGAACTATCCTTGTCGTAATTGACTCCGCCAAATAGGTTTGAATCCGCACGCGACTGGTTTTCCGCAACTCCGCCTGCGTCGATCGGTCAGGGGTTGACCCTTGGGCAAATGCGCATGAGAGACTCCCCACGATAAAAAACATCACAGCGAGAGCCGCGGATAACCTACTCATGTGCAAAGAGTACATCGGAAAACACTGAGGTTCAGCAGAATAATTGTAGAAATCAGCCGCTTTCGCTAACCAAGAATTGCTCCAGCCGTTGCTTCAGTGCTTGCCACTCCTGTAGGGTCTTCCTGGAGCTACGCCTTGGACGTACATCTTGTCGATGGAACATACGAATTGTTCCGGCACTACTATGCGCTGCCGTCCGCACGCGACACAAATGGTCGAGAAGTCGCAGCCGTCCGAGGTGTCCTCGCGTCGATGCTGGGCATGATCAAAGGCGGCGCCACGCACATCGGAGTCGCGACCGATCACGTCATCGAATCTTTCCGCAACGACCTGTGGCCCGGCTACAAGACCGGAGAGGGAATTGAACCCGACCTGCTGGCGCAATTCCCCATGCTCGAAGAGGCGCTCTCGTCGGCGGGTATTGTGGTCTGGCCCATGGTTGAGTTCGAGGCCGACGACGCACTCGCAGCCGCGGCAGAGGCGGCGGCTGGCGATAGTCGGGTTGATCGCGTGATCATCTGTACACCCGACAAAGACTTAGCTCAATGTGTAAGAGGTACTCGCGTCGTCCAACTCGATCGCCGCAAGCGCGTTACTCGCGATGAGGCGGGAGTGATCCAGAAGTTCGGCGTCTCGCCGGTCTCGATTCCCGATTACCTGGCGCTGGTAGGCGATGCGGCAGACGGTTACCCGGGCCTTCCAGGATGGGGTGCGAAGTCATCCGCAGCTGTATTGGCCAAGTTTGTCCATCTCGAATCCATCCCCGCAGACTACCGTGATTGGCACGTGAACGCCGCCAGCGCCAGCACACTGGCATCCACTCTCTCCCGCGAGCGCGACCACGCACTGCTTTTTCGAACCCTCGCCACCCTCCGAACCGACATTCCGCTTTTCGACGACGTGGACCAGCTGCGCTGGAAGGGTCAGTGAGAACGGGGATGTTTCGATAGCTATTCAACCCCCATGGTGTAAGCGAACGTAACCTAGACACCCAAACGCCGCACCTTCTACCCTTTACCTATGTTGGAAGCCATGCCGTTGCTGGCAGACCTCTACGTTCGGATGTTCGTCTGGATGTGCGTTTACGTTTTATTGTTAGCGGGAATGGCCTTGATCGTCAGCAAAATCGTGCCACGCATGCCTAACAAGGCGTCTCGATTTGTCGTTCTGTTCGTACTGGGCGTGCCATTTAGTGTTGCTTACGGTTACTCTAAGTACTGGCCATACGGGCACAGCAAGATGAGCTGGACTGAGGCGCTGATTGTGGCTTTGCCCGGTAGTTTGATCTCTGCCATCCTATGCACTTTTTGGGGACCAGCGTCGGAGGGCTCAAGGACTCACTGATCTTGCCCTTTATGCATTGGAAGAGCAATCTCGGTCGATCGGTTCGACCTGCGGGGCGGTTGCGATGGCGCGACCCAGGAAACGCTCAAAGCGCCAAACCCCAATGGTGACGTTGAGGAACCCGATACAGAACCACATCAAAAGCAGCCCGAGCATAGTCCAGATTCCCGAGACCATCCCCCGGGTGCCCGAAAAGGCCAGCAGGAAGACACACAAAACGACGAACATGATCGCCGAGTAAATGACGAGCTGCCGATAGCTCAAACGGTAGCGAACCTCGTGGCTATCGGGATCGACTTCGAGGTCGCCAAACCCGAAGTTCACGAGAATGTTCCAATTAGTCACAAACCGGAAAAAACCACCCTTGAATGTCACGCGGTGCGGTCTAACGTCAACCTCATTTGCATCAATGTCACGCAACCGCGCGGCGACATGTGCGGCCAGCAGAGAAGAGTCAATTTCCTTGCCGAAATCTACGGCCCCCGTCGTCATTAGCGTTGGCATGTGATCGAGAATATACGACCGCTAGAAGAAATGAATCATTGCTGTAATCAGGCCATTCCACTAACTGGAATTGCCCCACAGCCCAGGTAGCGAGTCGGCCCGATTGTTAAAATAGCGGGCATGCAAAAAGCCGTTCCCAAGTCGGTGGATGAGTACCTTGCCGCACAGCCCAAGGAAGTTAGGGCAAAGCTCGAACAGGTCCGCTTGGCAATTAGAAAGGCCGTCCCGGAGGCGGTCGAGGGCATCGGCTATCGCATGCCGGGATATAAGCTGCATGGAAAGCCGATGCTGTATTTCGCTGGATTCAAGAAACATTATTCGCTATTCGCGGCGTCGGGGACGTTCTTCACCGCTCTCAGAGACCAGCTCAGGGATTATGAAGTGCAGAAAGGGACAGTCCACTTCTCACTTACCAAGCCTGTTCCCGTGAATCTCGTCAGGCGGATTGCGAAGCTTCGTGCCGCTGGGATCGCAACTGCTACGGGAAAGCGGTCCGGCTCAACCAAAAAGAAGAGCAAGTCCGAACGGTAAGACAACGGAACGAACATGAACCCAGACGACATCGTCAAGTCCTGGAGCACTAACGATCTTAGGCGCTGGCCAGTGCAATGTCTCCGCGACGTTGCGATTCCCGAGCCTTCCAAATCTTTCCTGGTCGAGGTCGGTCTGCCTGACTACAGCGACGTAGGGTTTCAGTTCCATCCGCTGGTTGGTGATCCACCCAGGCTTGCGGGGAGGCCTCACTTGCGCAGCATTGGTCACCTGCAAGAGTCTGCCCTGGTTTGCCTCGACGAACAGGCCGATGGCCGCGTGATGATCGTGGACCCGTCGCTCCGCTACCTCAACTCCAGTGTTGAACGTTTTGCTGCATGTTTGATTCTCTACCTCCAGTATCGAGCCATTGCGCAGCGTTCCAGGCCCGCAGAAATACCGAGGGAATTCGACGCGCGGTTCGAAAGAGATTTGCTCAACGCCGATCCAACCGTATTTAACGATCCGGAGAACGTCTGGGCAGTTATTGTTTGGGAAATGAAACAGGGCCTTGGGTGAGCCCGTTCAACGTTGACCGCGTGAACTTCATAGTTGGCGAAATCATGGTTGGCGAAATCGGGCCATTACACTCACAACCGAGATCATGAGTGGCCTTATCGCCAGAGATTCGTTTTTGGGCTGATGAACTCGCCAACCCAGTACAAGACTGCGGTTCCGAGGATGACTCCGAGCACGATGTAGAGCCAGCGACGCATGAGAAAATCATACGCTCAGAGCGTCACGGAGATCGATAGTGGACGAAATCAGGCGATCTCACTAACTGAGAATTCCCCAAAGGCTGGCCGGCGGCCAGTCGCAGATTGTTAGTGTCAGCGGGATATTTCAACAACTGCGCGTTGGGAACTTTAGTCCTTCTCTGATGGTGGCCGTATCACGGCATGCACGAATTTTGGGTCCCGAGTACCAAAGGATGTTCGAGGGATCGCGATCTTCGGCGCGGCCTCCGTGTCCAAAGCTTCGTTGAATGCGATGTACAAAAGACACGCCGTGGCGCCAAAAAGCAAGAAAGTAAGATCCCCGAATCCGACATGCCTAACCAATGAATGATTCTGGTAGGTTAGCTTCCCATAAAACAACGCTTCAAAGCTGCTCTTGTCGTCGAGCGAAGCCAAACATGTGAACAGCCCGACTATGGCTATCTTGGCCAACACATCTCGTGAAGAGTTCAAGCAGAGCGCCCCGAAAGCAAATACCAGAGGCAGAAACGCCGCCGTGGTCATAAAGGGAATTGACCGGGGTAGACTGCCCTCATAGATCTTCCATGCAATTTTCCAGGGACACCAATAAGTGTGGCCCATCACAGCCGGATTGGTGGTCACCAGAGGAAGAAAGAACGTGAGCAGGCCAGCGATAACCGCGATGAAAGCGAGCGACCTTCGACGCCTGCCCAGAGGCCTTGCTGACTTGACCGGTATCCGATCAAGGGTGCCAAAGCGGGGAGTGAATAGGGTCATGCCAAATACGGCAGCGACGGCGGGAAAAAATGGGGAGGTCACAACCATCTCCATCGGCATCACGATTGTACGACAAGATGGTACGGCTCCTGCTTATTGTTGAAACTAGGCGATTTCACTAAGTGAGAAATCACAAGAACGCGGTTTCAGATTCGGGCGGATAGCGGACTCACCCGCTGGTGGATTTCCTGTAAGTCCGCGCGTCTGATTTTTCATCACAAATTTCCTGTACCCACATCACAGACGCTCCCCATCACCAGATGAAACAATCGCCTCCTGATCGGAGCAGCGAAGCGTGTGTCCGTCGCAAACGACGGTTCCGCGGTGCTGCCCCGAAGCGATTTCAGCGTTCTTTGACAAGAGAAGCTTGACAAGATCCCGCCCCAGACGGGGTCGAAAAACCATGGGCGCGGCGAGAAATCCTGTAAGTCCTTATTCCGGAATACTTTGATATAACTCCTTTAGATTCAAAGACCACATCAAAAAATTCCCGCTAAGTCAATGATTTCATTAAGACCAGGGGGGAGGGGGTGGGGGTACCATATAGTAAACATAGCCCCTAACACCCACCATTTTCATTCCTATCTTCTATACACGGAGCAAATAAAAATGCCCTTATATCCGACGAACGTTTTGCGCTGTCAGCACATCAAGGTCAACGGAACGCAGTGTGCCTCGCCATCCATACGCGAGAGTACCTACTGCTACTACCATGTCCGCTACCACTGGAACGCACTCGACGCTGTGGAAAACCACAGCGAATGGCGTCAATCGTGCCCCACCCTCGAAGATGCCAATTCCATCCAGGTGTCGCTGGCCCAGGTGATGGAGCGGTTGGTGATGCAGGAGATCGACCACAAAACGGCCGCTCTGATGTTGTATGCCTTGCAGACTGCTTCCATGAACCTCAGGCGCACCTCCTTCGAACCGGAATTGCCCACGCAAGTCGTGATCGATCGCCAGTCGGTCGCCCGGCGTCCGCTTGGAGCCTCAGCCTGGTCTCGAGTCGAAGGCCGCGAATACGATGACCTGACCGCGGAGACTGACGACACAGGCGAGAGAAAAGTTAAACTTGAAGAGTCGCCGGAAAGATATCTGCCAGAACCGGCAGCGGACGGACAACTATCGTGATCAGTCCGACAAGGCCCGCGACAGCACAATGCTGGCGATATAGCAGGCCAGCGAAATGCCGACTCCTCTAAAAGGCGCACTGAAAAAGTAGGCCTTGGAGATCACGGCCAAAGCACCAAGCGTTGCCAGACCGACCACGAGCAGGAATGGAGACTGAAACAGGAGTTGGCTGTGAGCCAACGCGAGAAAACCGAAAACCAATCCGAACAAAATAAGTGCCATGCTGTGGGTCGCATTGAAACCGATCCAGCACCGCCACATGGTCGTTTCGTCTGTGATAACAGGTGAAATCTGCCTCATGCTGGTTTCGAGCGCCGGATCGCGAGGCGTGAGGTTCGGCCCCGAGAACGTATAGAAAAGGTGGCTTGCTCCGAGCAAAAAGATGATGCCCGCGCTAAGAACCATCAGAATTCTTGCAGCCATGGACGCTCCCCCAAAAAGAATCTCCGTCACCGAAAAGCCTCTCTTCGCCGAAACCCTTTTCGCCGCTTGGCATCCAAGTCTACGGTAACGGCAAACAGGACCGGAATCTGCTAATTTTGTTGCGGCAATTTCCAGCTCTTCATCGCTGATTGCCCAAAAATGATTGCCCCAAATTTGAAGTTTCAGGAGAACCCAATGGCTAAGAAACCAACTGCCAGCACTTCCACAAACGCTTCGGCGCAACCGCGCTATCACCAGTCAGCCCGCGAACTCCAGGCTTTCGGCACTGTGACCAGCACCCAGCCCCTCCAGTTAGACGAGCCGATTCGGCTGGAAATGACCGAGCAACTCAACCAGCTCCTCGCCGACACCATGACGCTCCGCGATCTCTACAAGAAGTCGCACTGGCAAACGTCAGGAGCCACGTTCTACCAACTGCATCTGCTCTTTGACAAACATTTCGAGGAGCAGGACGAAATCGTCGACACCATTGCGGAAAGGATCCAGCTGCTCGGTGGGATTAGTATTGCAATGGCCCCAGACGTTGCCGAGTTGACGCGTATTCCGAGGCCGCCCAAGGGACGCGAGGAAGTTCCCGTCCAACTGTCGCGCCTGCTCGATGCGCACCAGGTCATCATCGAGCATTGCCGCGAACTGGCGGAACGAGCCACGAAAATTGGCGACGCCGGCACGAACGACCTGGTAGTAAGCGATGTGTTGCGCGTGAACGAGCTTCAAGTCTGGTTCGTCAGCGAGCATCTCGTCGAGGCTCCGCTTGTGAAGGCTGAGCCGATTCGGCAGTCGGCGTAAGAAAACCGTCGTTGGTCGTCAGTCGCTAGTCGTTCGCGCTGCGTTAGCCATTTCGGCTTCGCGAACGACTAGCGACCGACGACCAACGACGCTCCCTTAGTGTCTTGCCGAAAGAATATGCAGGATTTGTTGCAGCTCGTTCCGCAGGTGCGCCACATTCACTGCGGGATTCACCGGGAAGGGCAAGGTCGTCTGGTTTCGCTCGGATTTCGTTTCCTCGCGTAATTGCGCCCGCGCACCCGCGATCGTGAAGCCATCGTCGTAGAGTAGTTTCTTGATCCGCACCACCGATTCCACGTCGCGCTTGCGGAACATGCGCTGGCCGGTGCTGCTTTTGACCGGACGCAACTGCGGGAACTCGGTCTCCCAGAATCGCAGCACGTAGGCAGGCAGACGGCACAAGCTGGCCACTTCCCCGATGCGGAAATAGAGCTTCTCGGGAATTATGATTTCGGCGTTACGGGCAGCCTTCTTCGAAGATTTTTTTCGGACGCTCATGGAGGCCGTTTTCGGTACTTCCTTATACGCGTTTCTAGCACGACCCGTGCCGCGCGACAACCCCCAAAAGTGCAGACCAGCCGACAGCGCGGGGCCGCTGCCGAAAAAACTGCTTGACAATCCATAACCGTATGGTTATCGTTTACCCATAACCGATGGGTTATTGATTTCTTTATGCAGACTGCCCCTGACGCCTTGTTTCGATCTCTCGCCGACCCGACACGACGCGCCCTCTTCGAACGTTTGAGCCGCGATGGCGAACAAACGGTACGGATGCTGACCGACAACTCCGGCGTCTCGCAGCCCGCAGTCTCGAAACATCTCGGAGTCCTGAAGCATGCAGGCCTGGTGCGTTCCCGGCACAAGGGACGCGAGACCCATTACAGCGCCCAGCCGCGTGCGCTCTCGCCGCTTGTCGACTGGATGAGTTACTACAGCCGCTTCTGGCACGACCGCTTCGACCGCCTCGAAGACTTACTCAAAAGGATGGAGCCATGACTACTCCGGCAACGCGCACACTTGTCATCGAGAGAGAAATGCCACATCCGCCGGAAAAGATCTGGCGCGCTCTGACGGAAGGCGCGCTGATCAAAGAATGGCTGCTGGAGAACGACTTCGAGCCCAGAGTGGGACATAAGTTTCGCTTCCGCGCCAACCCGGTGAAGAACTGGAATGGCGTGATCGAGTGCGAAGTCCTGATCGTCGAACCCCACAAGAAGCTCTCCTACAGCTGGGGCTCTTTGGGGACTGGGAGCACCGTTGTTTGGACGCTCGTCGCGACCAACGGCGGAACGCTGCTGCGCATGGAGCAGTCTGGCTTCGAATCCGACCAGGGAGCCAACTACAAGGGAGCGAACTATGGCTGGCAGAAGTTCATCGGGAACATTGAACGGGTTGTCGCCAGGCTGCAATAGGCGAAGCTGCATAGGCAAGGATGGTCACTCAAAATTGGGTATGGTTCAAAACTCTTACGACGACGGAGGAATGTTATGAAAATTAAATGGACGACACTGTATGTGAGCGATCAGGAAAAAGCGCTCCAGTTCTACACCGGAGTTCTGGGCTTCCAGAAGAAGGCCGATTTCTCACAAGGACCCTATCGGTGGCTAACCGTCGCTTCGCCGGAGGATCCGGATGGCGTGGAGCTGATACTGGAATCGAACGCCAATCCCGCGGCGAAGGCCTTCCAGGAGGCTCTGCACGGTCAGCAGATGCGGGCGGCTCAGTTCTTGGTGAGCGACGTGCAGGCGGAGCACGACCGTCTTGCCGCTAAAGGTGTGAAGTTCACCACACCGGTCACCAAGACCACCGGGTCGGTGATCGCGGTGCTCGATGACACGTGCGGGAATCTCATTCAGCTCGTGCAGCTGGCCTGGTAATGAAGCCGAACGACAATACTTTAAAGAGGAAACCGGTATGAAAAGCGTTAAGACAAAAAAAGATTTTTCACCGCAACAACGCGAGGAACTACTCGGCACCTTGAAAGCCCGTTTTGAGAAAAACATGAAGCGCCATCAAGGCCATGAATGGGCAAAGGTAAGAGCGAGGCTGGACGCAAATCCCGAAAAACTGCTGTCGCTCAGCGAAATGGAAAGAACGGGCGGAGAACCGGATGTGGTTGGGCACGACAAAAAGACCGGCGAATACATCTTTTTTGATTGTTCACCGGAAACCCCCAAAGAACGAAGAAGTCTTTGCTACGACCGTGAGGCACTCGACTCCAGAAAAGAAGCGAAACCAAAAAACAGCGCGACGGACTTGGCAGCGGCGATGGGCATCGAGCTCTTGACGGAAGAGCAGTATCGAGAGCTGCAGAAGCTGGGAGAGTTCGATACGAAGACGTCGAGCTGGGTAAAGACACCTGGCGAGATGAGAGATCTCGGCGGCGCGCTCTTCGCCGATCGCCGCTTCGGCCGAGTCTTCATGTATCACAACGGTGCGGAGTCTTACTACGCGGCGAGAGGATTCCGCGGGTGGATTGGGGTCTGAACGAGCCAGTTCCGTGAAGGCAGAAAATCAAGGACCTGTCGCGTCATGGGAAAAGCCTCTCAAGAGGTGCTTCCCTTGAGAGGCTTTGGGGAACTTCTGAACGAGCATCCGTCCGCTTAGTGTTTCTTTTTCTTGGCGGCTTTCTTCTTGGTTGCCATGAAGTGTTTCCTCCGTTTGAACGATTTGTTCTCCCAAGGTTCTCGACAGGGCACCTTGATGCCCGAACTACTCAACTACTTGTATGAGTAGCTGTCCTACCACAAGATATTGCCATTCGTATGTAATTTGTCAACACATATTTCACCGTGGTCAGCGATTTTGGCGTGGCGCGTGCTTCACTTTTCAGCGCGACATGGTGCGTAGGGTGCGCACCGTATCGTCCTCGCTGGGTGCAACCCCGCTACCACGGGGCGCCTGTGCGATAATTTTGGAAGAAAATTTATGGCCGATTACAAAGTCTTCTGCGCAAAATTGAAACAGGAATTGCCTGGGCTCCCCGAGCCTCCGTTCGACAACGAGCTCGGGAAAAAGATCTACGAAAACGTCTCACAACAGGCTTGGGGCCAGTGGATGGAGCACTGCAAAATGTTGCTGAACGAATACCGCCTGAACCCCGCACGCAAGCAGGATCAGGAAGTCATCGTGAAGCAGATGGAGCAGTTCTTCTTCGGCGAAGGCTCGGCGCGTCCCGCCGAATATGTGCCGCCGGCGCATTAAGTTTCCTCGATTCATCACGGATGGCGGATGCCTAGAATCTGCGCAGGACCAGCGATTTGATCGCCTGGGCGGTCGCGAGAGACAGTTACTGACCGGTTACCTCCAGCCTGCGGCCGATAGCCAATTCATCACCTCGTAACACTAATTAGCGACAATCTGAGCGTGGCAGCGCAAGATGTGGCACCTCACATCGGTGATCGTGTAGACGATCGCGAAGGTGATCGCGTTTACGACACGCTGATCATCTCTGATCTGCATCTGGGCGCGGACATGAGCCGCGCGCGCGACGCTTTGCGCGTGCTCAGGGAAAACAAATACCGCCGCCTTATTCTGCTCGGCGACATCTTTGCCGACCTGAATTTCGGACGTCTAAAAAAAGAGCACTGGAAATTTCTCGGCTTCATTCGCAAGCTTTCCAATCCCAAGCGGCATGTCGAAGTGGTGTGGGTCGAAGGCAATCACGACCTCGGCCTGGCCCAAATCATGGCGCATCTGGTTGGCGTCCGCGTGTACCAGGAATATCAATGGGAATATCAGGGCGTGCGTCACCTCGCAATCCACGGTCATCAATTCGACACCTTCCTGATCAAGAACCTTCAGTTCAACCATTTGTTCGGCACGCTGCTCTATCTGCAACTGCAAAAGTGGGACACGAAGAACAAGGTCCTGACCCGATTTCTCGACCGGCTGGGCACGCGTTGGCAGCGTTTGTCGGAGAAGGTCGCTGACGGCGCTCTGGCACATGCCCACCACCAGCACGCGTCGCGAGTTTTTTGTGGCCATACTCACGCGGCGATGACGCGGCGTGAGCACGGCGTGGATTATTTCAATTGCGGAGCGTGGATCGACGCGCGTCCGACCTATATCACCATTGACGAAGAGGGAGTCCGGATTCGGGAATATGTCGAGCGGCCCGAAGACGCGAATCGCAACAGCGACGCGGACGAAGACCGAACGGCCTCGGAGTTCGATGACTCCGCGGATGAGGCGGGACTGTTTGAAGATGGCGAATATGAGCGTGTCTGAGCTAGAGTTCGAAATGAAGTTCGAGCTAGAGTTCAAGCTAAAGTTCAACTTGTTCAACGAGGGCAGGTGAATCTTTGCGCAAACTGACCATCGTTTTCCACCACGCTGGTGGAGGACACAAGAGCGCCGCCGATGCGCTGAAAGCAACTCTCTCAAGCCAGAAAGAGCCGTGGGACGTCACTCTTCTCGACATCCAGGCACTGCTTGATCCACTCGATTTGATCCGGCGCTTCACTGGCTTGCGAATTCAGGACACCTACAACGCCATTCTTCGCAAGGGATGGACACGTGTGACGCCGGCACTTTTGGTTGTTTTAAAAAGCACGATCTGGATCTACCATGCACCGATCGTGAAGTTGCTACGCACTTATTGGGCCGAGAATCCCGCGGATCTCGTGCTCTCGGTAGTCCCACATTTCAATCGCGAGATTGCGGAGAGCCTGCGCCCGGTTGGAGGAAAAATCGTCGGCGGAAAAACCGCGGCGAAAACGCCGTTCGTCACACTGATCACGGACCTGGCGGATTACCCACCACACTTCTGGATCGAACGCGAATCGGAATACATCATTGCCGGAACTGAGAAGGCGCGACAGCAGGCGCTAGCCATCGGGGTTCCCACCGACCACGTCTTTCTGACGTCGGGAATGATCCTGAAGCCGAAGTTCTACGAACGGATCGCTGTGGACCGGGTTGCTGAACGAAAGAAACTGGGTCTCGAACCCGATTGTCCGACCGCCATTGTTCTCTTCGGAGGCCACGGTTCGCAGGTGATGGTCGACATCACGAAAATACTCAACGAAGCGAACAGCGGTGTTCAGCTGATCCTGATATGCGGGCACAACGAAAAGCTGGCGGAAGAAATCAAGAAATTGCCCACAAAAAAACCGATCGCCGTGGTCGGGTTCGCCAGCAACGTCGAATATTACATGGCCCTGGCCGACTTCTTCATTGGAAAACCCGGTCCGGGATCGATCAGCGAAGCGTTGCAGTTTCACCTTCCGGTGATTGTCGAATGCAACGGAGCGACACTGCCGCAGGAGCGCTATAACGCGGAGTGGGTGACCGAGAAAGGCTACGGGATCGTCGTCCGCAGCTTCAAAGAGATCGCGCCTGCGGTGCAACGTTTGCTCGACAGCAGCACCTTTGCCGAGTTCCAAACGAGGACCGGCCAATACTCCAATCGCGCGCTGTTTGAAGCGCCGGTGATTTTGGATCAGTGTGCGGAGCGGACTACCGCTGCAACTGAACCGCAGCCCGTTTGATCCACGCCGGACGAACTACTTCGCCCCGCTGACTTTCGACATTAGGCTTTCGACATCAGAATTAGAAGTGAATTGCCACTCCCGTTGAAAAGCGCACGCCGTTCTGCCCGCTGCCGTAGAAGCGAGTGTTGACCCAGTCGAGTTGACCGCGCAGCGAGATCGGGCCGGCCACCCGATAGTCGAGCCCTCCACCAACGGCATTCGCGAATGAAGTATCGGAATCGGAGACGCCGCTACTCCGGCTGATGTGGCCAACTCCGACCAGAGCCTCGGCGAACGGACGGAAGCGCTTGACCTGCACGGAAACTCGCGGACCGAACAGTGCGTTGTGCTCGGCGACGTCTGCGTTGATGCCTCCGTAGTTGCGGCTCCCATAGTGACCGTCGACATCGACGACCAAGCCAACCCAGGGAACGAGTTTGCCTTCGAGAGAAGCCTCCCAACCGTTGAGGCTGCCGTCGTCACCTTGAGAAATCGCGGTATGGTCGTACGAATATCCAAAAAATGCATTGCCTTTCGTAGGGATCTGCGCCCACGCACAACTGCACAGGATCATTGCCAAAATAAACAGCACACTCGGCTTTCTCATTTCGTCGCAAACTCTCCTTGAATGTGTTTTAAGGAATAGATGCTCCGTCGTCGAACAAGTTTGGTCCACGAGTGGAAATTCGGAGGGTGAACGGAATCTTTTGTGCAAGGCCGAATGACCTAACGGCGGAATGACTTAACGGAAGAGCGCAGCAAAAAATCCGCCGAGTCGCTTGAAGAAGCCGCGCTGTTGCGGACGGTTTGCAGTCGCCGATTCGGCGCCGGCGGGCTTTGGTGTTTCGTTCGAGGGCGGAGGCAACGGTGCGGCTATGTCGGGCGCCCCGGTCTTTGGGCGCGAATCCGTCGGCAAGGCTTGCACTTGTTCCGCCGACAGAGGCGGTGGTCCGTTCGCGTGGAAGACGAATGGGGCCTCGACCTGGACATGAACGTCGTTGGGCGCCGTGTCGGCCGTCGACGACGCGGTCATCGAGGCGCCTCCTGGCTGCGAGTCATTGGCCGCCGAGGCTTGAGGGTTGGGCGTCTCTGAGACGACAACCGGGTTGATGCTGGCGGGTGGCAGCGCCTTGTTTTGTGTTTCGTTGGGGGCTTGCGTCGGCAAATTGTTGTTTGCAAGCGACGGAGTATCGCGCGGCGGCGGACATCCACACTCGAGCGGGACGGCCATATCCACACGGTCGAGTTGACCGGAATGAAACAGCAATTGGTCGGTGGCCTTGACCTGATATGTACGGTCGCCGAGCAACTCCGACACAATCGCCGACGCAGTGTTTCCGGGGAGTGCGCGCACGCAGGTATTTCCTTGATGGTCGGCACTGAATGCGTAGTGGAATTCTCCCGGGCCTACGAGTTGGATGCGGAAATCGGGAGTCATCACCGTATCCGACGAAGCGTCGAGGCCGAAGTGGGCTTCCATTGCACCCGAGTCCATGCTGAGCATCAGGTTGTGATGGTTCTGCGACGGAGTCACCGCAACGGTGGTTCCTGGGCAGACATGCAGCTCGCCACCACTGGAGAGTCTTACGATTGCAGTATCTGGTCCAGCCGTGACCGTGGAACCGGCTGTTCCGTCTTTGCCGGTCAGGGCGAGCGGCCCGGCAACACGGATGGCCGAGACGACCGGCTGCTGGACAGGAACGAGACTGGGAGTTGCCGGTGATTGGAACGGCGAACTGCTGGCTTCGTTGGGATTTTTCCCGAGATGCACGACGAGGCGATTTCCAGCGGCGTCCCAGGTGTAGGCGCGGGGCGCAGCCAGATCGACGACCACGCGCGTGATCGGAGGATTCTGCTGGAATTGGTCGGCACGTATGGAGGTAATCTGGTCGGCCTGCACAGCGATGCGCTTTTGCTGCGCGTCCAGCCGCGCGTTTGGCAGATCGATCACCAATCGATCGGGATCGGTTATGACTTGGATTGCAGGCACCAGAGGCTTGGTCGAAAGGATCTCAACCGCGGGTCCGTCTTTTTCTTGAACTATCCGAAAACTCTTTACCGACGCGATTGGATCGTAGTGCCCCTTGATGACGGTTTTGGGAGAAGGTTGCTGCGCCGAAACCGCAAGCGTTGCGAGCAGGAGGGCCGCACCCCACCCTCTGTGAAAGCGAGGGAAGCGGGGGCGAGAGAGCCTTGGCCGCGACGCAAAATTCGACGGGAAATCCTTCACGGGAGCGCTCGGGTGTTACAGCAACGATACCATTCGCGGAAGCGCGAAAGAAGCGGGTGGGACCAACCGGAGAAACGAACGTAAGGGGGAATGCCGGCAACAGTTATTGCGGATCGGCGAGAAATTCGTATTCGTCGATGACGGCGGCGACAGCCATCTTGGTGGTGGGCGCTCCTCCTTCGACCCGCAACACGCGGCCTTTGCAGCGGACGCGAATACTTTCGGTGAGCGTGATCTCGGGGGGCAATGTCAGCGTGAAATCGATGGCAGAACCAGCTTGCACCGCAGTGTCGACAAAGAAACAAATGCCGCGGGCGCTGACGTCGCGGGTCTGGGCCGGCTGCTCTCCTTCTGCGTCGCCGCAGCGAACACTTACGGGCAGACGAAGGGCGAAACGCCGGGTGGCACGCTTGTCGTTATTGGTTTCATGATCGTGCTGCGTCTCGGCCATCGAACCTCCGGAAATCGCCTGTAAGCATGTCAATTAGCGGCGAAGCTGTCAAGAAGTAAGACTCCAACGCCAGGGCAGAGGTCGGATTGCAGAGGCTCAAATCCCTCGGATATTTGGCTGTGCAATCTGCCTTCTGACCTCTCGAACCTCGGCCTCAGAGCTACAATAAGCCTGTGGTCTTCGTCCTCGATAACTACGATTCCTTCACTTACAACCTGGTCCAGTACATCGGCGAACTGGGCGCGCAGGTTGAAGTGCGTCGGAATAACGAGGTAACGATTGGCGAGATTGAGGCGATGCGCCCAGAACGGATCGTGATTTCTCCGGGGCCTTGCACGCCGCAGGAGGCGGGTATCAGTATTGAATTGATCAGGCATTTCGCGGGTCCATCTCAGCGCCGAGTACCTTTGTTTGGCGTCTGCCTTGGGCATCAGGCTATCGGCGCGGCTTTTGGTGGAGAGGTGGTCCGAGCCAGGAATCTTATGCACGGAAAAACCAGCCCAGTGGAGCACGACGGGAAGACGATTTTTCGCGACCTTGCCACCCCCATGACGGCGACTCGCTACCACTCTTTGATCGTCGCTCCGGAAGGGCTCCCGGACGACCTTGAGGTCAGCGCGTGGACCCATGACAAAGACAGAACACGAGTCATCATGGGACTCCGGCACAAAAAGTTCCCGGTGGAAGGCGTGCAGTTTCACCCTGAGAGCGTGCTCACGAACGAGGGGAAAAAGCTGGTCGCGAATTTCCTGCGCGGATAGGCGCACTCATTCATGTATATTCCCAGACTTTTTCATGAAACCAGCTGGCCCGAAATCAGACGTGTGATTCAGGAGAACAGCTTCGGGACCGTGATCAGCTGTAACGCAGGCGTCCCGGTGGCTACGCACGTACCGTTGCGGCTGGTCGAATCGGCGGACGGAACGGCCAGGCTACAGGGACACATGTCAAAGGCGAACCAGCATTGGCAGTTGTTTGAGCCTGACGGAGCTGGGCAGGCAGGGCGCGCCCTGGCTATTTTCATGGGCGGAGACGCTTATGTCTCGCCGCGATGGTATGACCACATCAACGTGCCGACGTGGAATTACATGGCTGTCCATGTCTATGGAAAACCGCGGCTGGTCAGCGATCCTGCCGAAATGCATGCACTGATGAAGGGACTCGTCGACCGTTACGAAGGGCAATCCGAGGAAAGCGCCGATGGAACGACTGCCAAGAGCCGCTACACGATCGAGGGCCTGCCACCGGATTTTCTTGCGGGTCAGATGAAAGGCATCGTCGGGTTCGAAATACTGGCCGACGAAATTCAGGCGAGCTTCAAGTTAAGCCAGAACCGCGATGAAAAAAATCACGAGAACGTAATGGCTGAGTTGCGCAAGAGCGATGACCAGAAGGCGCACAAGGTAGCCGACGCGATGGCGAATCGGAGACGACCGAGCCAGTAAAAAAGTTGACGGCCTTGGTGGTACCCATCCTAAACGTCGCAAAGCACGCGACGTTTAGGATGGAGCAGGGCATCCCTGGTTAACACCCGAGTTAACAAGAGATACAGCTTGTCTAGAACACTTCCCTGATGGTGCGGGTGACCAACGTGACGGAGTTGTTTGAGGCTTCGCCTCCAGCGTAGGTGAAGTTGGCATCCTGTGAGTTCAGAGTCAACTGCTCAGAGGTCAAAACGGTTGTGGTGCCGGGGACCGTGATATCCACACGGTAGGTACCTGCGAGGACGATGAGCGCCGCTTCCGCGCCCTGATCCGCGGTGATGGTGTAGGTTTTCGGGGTCTTAACGAACAACTGCGTCAGCGTAGCCTGCAATGCAGGCGCGTCCGCGGCGTTCGAAAAGACGAAGCGTGCGTTGCCGGATGTTACATGCGACAAGTTGTCGTTGAAGCTCATGAGAGTCGGCTGGCCGCCGCTGATCGTCGCTACCGCGGAAATACTCCCTCCATCAACCAGCGAAACCTGCGATGTGATCAGGGCCGGGTTCGTGCATGGAGCGAGCGTGTTCGACAGACTGATTTGGACGTCATATTGTCCGGGAGCGAGGGTGAGCGGACCGCTGGTGTTACTGAAGGTGAGTCCGCGCACCAGACAAGACTTGGCGTTGATCAAAATGTCGATGGGCAGGCCGGGGTTGAGATTGGCGGCCACGGCGCGGCCTGGAAGATCGTGGATGATGTAGAGGTAAGACTCTTCGGCAGCGAAACTGGGACCGGCGAGAGCCAGAGCGAGGGTCGCGAGTTGCAAAACCACACGGATGCAGAGTTTCATAGGTCTCCTTAATAAGTGTTTGAAGGGTTCGGCGCTGGTGTGGCGCGGATGTTGATGGAAGAAGTTGTCGTGAAATCCGCGACGAAATGAGAGCGTCCAGCGGATCACGATTACCTCAGGAAACCCCAACCCGGAAGCAGTCTCGCTTCGATTGTGTAAAACCCTGGTGGCAATGGGAAGTCGCGGCGCTTTGAGAAAAATTGAGGATGTGGTGGTGTTGGAGTTGCCTATCGTCCTCGCGCCATCTCTACGGCGCGCAGGACCGCACGCGACTTATTTTCCGATTCCGTGAACTCGCTTTGCGGGTCGGAGTCGGCGACGATCCCTGCTCCGGCTTGCAGATAGGCTTTCTTGCCTTTCATTAGTACAGTGCGAATCACGATGCAGGAATCGAGATTGCCGGCAAAATCAGCGTAGAGGACCGCGCCACCGTAGACGCCGCGGCGGGTGGGCTCCAGCTCTTCGATGATCTGCATGGCACGGACTTTCGGCGCGCCACTCAGAGTTCCGGCGGGGAAACACGCTGCCAGCGCGTCGACTGCGTCCAACTCCGGACGCAGACGGCCCTCTAAGGCCGACACCAGATGCATCACGTGGGAGTAGCGTTCGACGTACATGAGGTCGCGCACTTTCACCGAACCGTACTCACTCACGCGCCCGAGATCGTTGCGGCCAAGGTCGACCAGCATGACGTGCTCGGCGCGTTCTTTTTCGTCTTCGCGCATTTTCTTTTCGAGGGCAGCATCGGCGGCTTCATCTTTTCCGCGTGGGTGCGTGCCGGCGATTGGGCGATATTCGAGCTTCTTGCCGCCAACGCGCACGAGCATCTCGGGGGACGAGCCGATGACGTGCATCGGAGCACCACCCGACTTCGCTCCCGATTTCTCTCCGCCGAAGCGCAGGAAAAACATGTAGGGCGATGGATTGACCGTTCGCAGGGCGCGGTAGAGGTCGAAGGGCGCGACTCCGGGCTCGAAATCCCAACGCTGCGAAAGCACGACCTGGAAAATGTCACCGGCAGCGATGTACTCCTTGGCACGCTCGACGCTTTGCATGAACTTTTTCTTTGGCGTTTGCGCTTCCACTTTCAGCGGCAACTTGGTGGCGGATTTCCGCCAGTGCGCTGGCTTCCAACCGCTGGCAAGCTTTTTCTCGATGCGGGTGATGTCTTTCACCGCGCGCCCGTAGGCAGCTCTTGGGGATTCGCGAGTGACGTCAGCCGAAGCTACGATGTGAATCTGGTGACGCAAGTGATCGAAGGCCAGGACACGATCGAAAAACATGAGCACACAGTCGGGGACATTAAGGTCGTCTTTCGTTTGGGAGCCAGCCTGGCCGCCGATGTTCTCCAACTGGCGAACGATGTCATAGGCGCAATAGCCGACTGCGCCTGCGGTGAATGGAGGCAGACCCTCCATCGAGGCGGGGCGATGTTGCTTCAGCAGTTCTTTGATGACGTGGAAGACATTCCCAGTTCGACGTTCGATTTTCTTGCCACGCTTGATGGTGATTTCGTCTCCCCGTGATTCCAGTCGGAGAAAGGGACGCACCCCCAGGAACGTGTACCGTCCAATTTTCTCGCCACCTTCCACAGATTCGAGCAAGAAAGCGTCCGGTTCACCATCGGCAACAGCGAGGAAAGCGGAAACCGGGGTCAGCAAGTCGGCGGAAATGGATTTCGCGACCGGAACGAGAGTCGCAGTGCGCGACATCTCGGCAAACTGTTTGTAGTCGGGTCGGATCATCGCTATTTATTATGCTATCGATTATCTCGGTTATTGAGTGTCTCGCGTCGCGTAACAACTTTCACGGTGCAAACCGGGCGCCGTGGGCTATCTGGTATCGGTTCCCATCAGCGCCTTGACCGCTTCCGCTACGGTGATCATAAGCGTCATCGGATCCATCGGGGAGGCGATAAATCCGCAATTTTCATAGAATTGCCTTGCTCGCTCCGAAATTGCGTGAACTAGAATGGCGCGGAGACCAGCGATCTCGGCGACCTGCAAAGTACGCAATATTGCATCGCGCAACAGTGCGGGACCGATCCTTCTTCCCTGAAACTCGCTGTGGACCGCGAGCCGGCCCAGGATCATTACTGGCACAGGATCGGGCATATTGCGACGGACGCGACTGGAGGCTCCGGCATGGGCGACGGAGCCGACGGCCAGCGCATAATAGCCAACCACCTGTTGTCCCGTTCGGACAATGTAGGTGCGCGATGCGCCGCTCTGCTGGTTTTGCAGAGCACGGCGAGGAAGCCAGTCGTCGAGAGATGGCTCGCCACACTCAAATTCCGTCAGGTCGTGATCGGAGCGCAGTTTCTCAGGTGCGCTGAGTTGGCCTTGACGAGAATCCAAGTTGCGTCCTCACTATGTGCGGGCCCGGTACGCTGCGATGGCTATTGTTCCCACGGAGCCTTGGTTTTCAGCAACCGCTTTAGCCTTGCGCTACTCACCGGGGGCTTGTCGAGCATGGAATTGAAGCGCTTGAAGTCATCGGCGGACAACGCGAAGTAGCGGCGATCGAGGAGTACCGCTTCGGCCTCGCGGCATGCGGATTCGAGCATGAAATCGGAACGGTTTCGTCCCAGAGCGTCTGCGGCACGGTCGATCAGCGCTTTCTGCCGACGCGTGGCGCGGAGGTTGATGGTCTCATCGCGGTTTCTGGTGGCCCGGGCGCCGGATGCTGGCATGCCTCTCCTCTGTATACACAATGAATATACATTAATGTGTGTACCATGTAAATACACAACTAGGCCAGAACCATCCTGGTGCTTGCCTACCCCGCAGGCCGGCAATATACTTTGCGAGGCTCACCCCCGGATGGCAGTCAACGTAATCTTATGGATGTGGAGACATTATGACTACAGTGGCGGAACTCGCGCAGGAAACAAATCCCTGGCAGGCGCAAGCGGCGCGCTTCGACATGGCAGCGAAGAAACTGAATCTTGACGAAGGCCTGTGGAGAGTATTGAGCAGTCCCAGCCGCGAGATCATCGTGCATATCCCGGTGATGTTGGACAACGGCCGTCTGGAGGTCTTCACCGGTTTCCGCGTCCAGCATTCGATTGCGCGCGGTCCGGCCAAGGGCGGGCTGCGTTACGCTCCCGACGTGAACCTCGACGAAGTCCGGGCCCTGGCCAGCTGGATGACCTGGAAGTGCGCGGTCGTGAACATTCCTTTCGGTGGCGCGAAGGGCGGGATCATTTGTGATCCGCATAAGATGTCGCAGGGCGAGCTGGAGCGTATGACTCGCCGCTACACCGCCGAACTGTTCGAGTTCATCGGGCCAGAAAAGGACGTCCCGGCCCCCGATGTGAATACCAACGAGCAGACCATGGCGTGGATCATGGATACCTATTCCATGCACATGCGGCAAACGGTCACGGCGGTGGTCACGGGCAAGCCAATCAATATCGGCGGATCACGCGGACGGCGCGAGGCTACAGGGCGCGGAGTACTGATGGTCTGCGAGCAGGCGATCAAAAAACTGCGGCTGAATCGCGACACGACGCGGGTCATCATCCAGGGCTTTGGCAACGTCGGATCGAACGCGGCGCGGCTCATGGCCGAAGCGGGATACAAAGTTATCGGCATTCTCGAAGTGGGTGGCGGACTCTACAACAAGAACGGCATCGACGTTGAAGCGCTTTGGGAACATCGACTGCGCAATGGCAGCATCCACGGGTTCGCGGGAGCCGAGGCGTACGATCCGGCGGAACTTCTGCTCACCGATTGTGACATTCTGATTCCAGCGGCGACCGAGAACCAGATCACGTCGCAAAATGTGGATCGAGTGAAATGCAAAATTCTGGCGGAAGGCGCCAATGGTCCGACGACGGCAGCCGCGGATGAAGTTCTCGCGGAGAAGAAGGTATTCGTGATCCCCGACATCCTGGCGAACGCCGGTGGCGTGACTACCTCTTATTTCGAGTGGGTGCAGGACCGCCAGGGCTATTTCTGGAAGGAATCGGAGGTCAATGAACGCCTGGAGGACATCATGGTCACGGCGTTTGACGATGTTGTGCGGTACTCCGAAACGCACGCCGTGAACAACCGGATCGCGGCTTATATGCTGGCCATCGACCGTGTGGCATACACAATTCGCCAGCGTGGAATCTATGCCTAGGCGTATCTAAGACCGTATCTCGGATTTAGAGTTGGGGCTTCCATCCGGAAGCCCCTTCTTGTTTTGGTTGACCCCGCGCGCTTCGCGGTGTAATCATGCTGGGGCATTCTAGGACTACCCATCTTCTGGCAGTCAACCCTTCGTGCAATCTGCCCGATGCAGAAACCCAAGAGCATCGGCAAGGAAAGGGGTTGACGCCTCTTAATCTCGCGAGGGAAAAATGAACCGTAAAAACAAACTTACTCTGTGGATGTTGGCTCTCTGTCTCACACTTTCGACAGCAGTCGCACCCGTCTTGGCCAAGGCCCAAGCAGCGTCGACCGACACAACTGCGGACACAACCACTACCAAGAAGTCGAAGAAGAAGACGAAAAAAGAAAAAGCTGCGGCCGACGACACCGCGGCTGCAGACAAATCTGCGGCCACCACCAAGTCTGGATCCAAATCTGCCAAGTCCAGTTCGACTGATAAATCCACCGACGCAGCGGACGCGACGACCAGCAAGAAATCAAAGAAGAGCAAGAAGGCGGCGACGGATGATGCGGCCGCCAAGCCGGCGGCCGATGCAACTGCGCCAGCAGCCACGACTGCTCCCGCAACCGCAACGACAACGAAAAAGAGCAAGAAATCGAGGGCTGCGGCGGACGCTGCACCCGCCAGCGCACCCGCGGCCTCGGCACCAGCTGCAAAGGCTGCGGCTCCCGCAGCTTCCGCTCCAGCCCCAGCGGCGGCTCCGTCTGCCGCGCCAGCGACGACCGCACCCGCATCTTCCGCGAAGGCAGCGGCTCCGAAGACTGCCGCCAAGTCGGCAGCTCCAGCGCCTTCGAGTCCTGAGATTGCTTCGGCGCAGGCCAGCGGGAAGGTCTGGGTGAACACCGAGAGCGGCGTTTATCACAAGAGCGGCCGTTGGTATGGCAAGACCAAGCAAGGGAAGTTCATGACTGAATCCGAAGCCCAGGCAGCCGGCTACAAAGCTGCGCAAAAAGAATAATAGTAACGAGGGAACAATTTTAAGGAGAAACTATGACCAAAAAATTCGCCAAGAAATTACTGCCTAAAATTCTCGTCGCATTTTTTGCACTGAGCCTGTTGAGCGGTGTTGCGGTGGCGCAGACTGACAAGAAGCCGGCAGCGACACCCACCGCGGGCGCAGCCAGCGCAGATCTGCTCGACATCAATACCGCCACCAAGGAACAACTCGACGCTCTGCCCGGAATCGGAGCGGCCTATTCGCAGAAGATTATCGATGGCCGTCCCTACGCGAAGAAAACCGACCTGACGAAGAAGAAAATCATTCCTGCCGCTACGTATGCCAAGATCAAGGACAAGATCATAGCCAAGCAGAAGTAAACGGCTTGGAGGTCTGAGGTCCGATCGGTGATCCGAAAACAAGGCCGCCCATCGTTTGACGATGGCGGTCTTTTTCTTGCCGTATCCCCCGCCGTCGAGTGTGTTGAAGCTGGAAGAATCGTCTTTCTTGTCCGGTTGCTTTCGGTGGGGCCGCGGAGCATAATTTGGCGTCGCTGACATCCGGCGAGGTTGCCGCGTCATGGGTCCCTACACGGTTGCGTTCCTGGCGGCAGGAACGTCCACCCCAAACAGCGCAATACTTCAGGAGGCAGTTATGGGTTTGCTCGATAATTTGGAAAACCAGGCGATGGGCAACGTGTTGGGCGGCAACTCCAATCCGTTGGCGTCTGGCCTTTTGCAGATGATACAAAATCAGCCCGGCGGTTTGCAGGGATTAGTACAGACATTTCACGACAAGGGAATGGGCGGACTGGTGTCCTCATGGGTCAGCACCGGGCCAAATCCGCCGATTTCGTCGGACCAGGTTCATCAGGTACTTGGTAGCGATCAGGTGAAGGCTCTGGCCGCCAAGGCAGGGATCAATCCCGACATGGCCGGTTCTGCAATTGCCGCACTGCTGCCGACACTGGTGGATAAGTTGACGCCAAATGGATCCGTGCCCGATCACGGCAATGTTCTCGAGATGGCGTCGAGTATGCTCAAGAACTTTGAGACGCCAAAGGCGTCCTAACGAATTCGTCTTCGAGAGCGGCGCTCACCGTTCACAACGAGCGCCGCTTTTTCATTTGCCTTCCACTGCCAAACCTGCGTTGCGTGCTGGATCATACCTTCGGTCCGTTGCCTTGCCTTCCGTTGTGGAGGATAATCAATTTACCGCCCTTGAGGCCATGCTCCAGTCTCCGGTCATTGCGTGAATCTTCCCAACTACATCACGCTCACCCGCATTGCCGCAGTTCCGCTGCTCATCTGGATTCTGATTACTCCACGCTTCGCCTCCGAACATACCGGCGAACGTGAAATCCTGGCCTCGGCCGTTTTCATCCTGGCGTCGATCACGGATGGCATCGACGGTTATCTGGCCCGCAAGCGCGGCGAGATCACTACCATGGGCATGCTGCTCGATCCCCTCGCCGACAAGCTGCTGGTGGCTGCCGCTTTCATCACGCTTGTGCAGTTCAACCCCGCGCTGGTACCGGCTTGGATCGCGGTGGTTGTGATTGGACGGGAATTTCTGGTGAGCGGGTTGCGGTCGATCGCAGCTTCCGAAGGTTTTACCATCCAGGCGAGTGAACTCGGCAAGTTCAAAATGCTGGTTCAGATCATCTCGGTCGTAGCCGTGATTCTGGCTCGCCGCTGGCATGAATGGCCGCTGTTCGGGATTTATATTTTCCCTGTCTACTGGATTGCCTGGCTTGCCATCTGGTTTATGGTTTTGCTGTCCCTGGTTTCCGCGGGAGATTATTTCATCGCCTTCTGGTCGCGGATCGACCGCAAGTCGGAAAAACGCCGCCGCCGATCCTTCGTCCTGGCCCGGCGGAGAAAACGTGATGTTCAGGCCGTTTGAGAAGACGTCCGAAAGTCTGATCGCCGGCGAATTCAGCGCTCCCCCATCCCCGGAGTTTTCTCTTGAGGAACGAAGAACATTACTTCACATCGCCCACTCGGCGATTCGTTCAGCCCTTGATCGTCCGGCCCATGATCATCCGACCCTCGATCATCAACGGTTTTCAGAAGCTCCACCTCCGGGCCTTTCAGAGCCCCGAGGCATCTTCACCACTCTCTATCTAGGTGGTCAACTCAGAGGATGCGTTGGCTATGCGATGCCGGTTGCGCCACTCTATCGCGCGGTCGCGGAAACCGCTTGCGCGGCTGCGTTCGACGATTCCCGCTTCGTTCCGGTAACGAAAGAAGAGGCTCCATCGCTGCAGATTGCCCTGAGCGTTCTCTCGCGCTTGTTCGCGATTCGTCCAGAATGCGTTGAAGTGGGACGCCATGGGCTGGTCATATCGCGCGGCGCTCGGCGCGGCTTGCTGCTGCCGCAGGTTCCAGTCGAGAATGGTTGGGATCGCGACACTTTTCTCCAACAGACATGCCGTAAAGCCGGCCTGCCATTGGATGCATGGCAGACCGGAGCAACGATCGAGGCGTTTACGGCCGAGGTTTTCGCGGATGGCGATCTGAAGATTTCAGAGCAGTAAACGGAAACGGGGGAGATGTGATCTCCCCCGTTTCGTACGCGATAATAAACTGAGCTCTTACTGTTGTTCGTCGAGTTCAACACTGTCGCCGGCGTGTACGTCTTCCAGCGTAAAAACGACCATTGCAGACGACGAAGTCGGGGTGACGTTTAGAACGACCACTTCGGCAACGGCGCGCCGCGGCAGATCGCCCACGTGGATGTTCGCGCCTTTACCCCTGGTCATCCAATTCCCTTCATAAGTCGGCGGATGCAACTGCGTATCTTCCGACGATGGTGTGTCAAAAGAGAGCGAGTCGACTGGATCGCGCAAGGTGGCGGCGTAGGTGCGCAGCACGCGGAAATAGTCGCCCACTTTCACACCCTGGTTCGAACCCACGTTCATGTAGAGCTTCATGCCAGTGCCGAGCTCGGTGTCGTAGTCCTTACCGACCAACACGCGCCCAGCCAGTTTTGAGTTGGGCGGAGCGAAACGGTCAAAGTGTCCGGGCACATGAAACGCGACCGGCTGTTTTTCCACGAAAGGTACGGCGACATCCCCTGGGTTGATCGGATCGCAACTGAATTCGACCTGAGCGATCGCGCTATGATTTCTGGTGTCGACGACACGCACACGCCCAATTTCGCCATAGGGGTGTCCGGTGGCGGCTAGCAATTTGTGTTGCCCTTCATAGAGTTCGAACTCGTTCACATCGCGCATTTCGCGGACGATCGAATAGAGCTGGCCAACCTGATAGCCACTCCCTGACAAGTAGACCGCCTCGCCGTTTCCGAACTTAGTCGACAACGGTGTATCGATTCCGCCATTGACATAGTTGGCGTCGGGCAGTCGATCTTTGGAAATGAATCCAGCACAATAAATATCTGCCGGGGTCGGCGTCTGGTAGCGCACAAATGGGACGTTGACAGCCGTGTTGATGATGCCGGATGAATCTGGCGTCGACGCTGTCGTCGACTGCTGAGCCACCGCCAAACTGGCCATTACCGTCACCAGCAGTAGCGCTAACAATCCTGTTTTCTTCATGTTGCCTCCGACCTCCACCCGTTTCGGCTCGTCCAAGCTATGTCTCACGAAAGACTAGGGTTACAGTCGGAAAGTAACAAGCCACCCGGTCTGGGTCAAGGTTACGAGGGTGTTGAGCCCTTTCGCGCCAGAGTGTTCCGGGAGGGCAGGCAATCCTTGATGTTGCATCTGTGGCTGCACCCTTGTAATATCGCGCCGTCGTTGAAAACAAATGGCCTTGGCCTTGCCTTCCACTCTCGCACCCCGTTTCCTGCCGATGAACCTGCCAAAGGTCTGCCTGGCGCTGAGCGGGGATTCCATCGAAGACATGCTCGCAACCGGCGAGTCCATGGCGCGGGATAACCCGTTCATGGAGTTCCGGTTGGACTACTTGAAGCAACCGCTGGCGGCGCTCACCAAGATCCACCGCTTCCTCGAGACTCACCAATACGTGACTGCGATTGGAACCTGCCGTCGCGCCGACAATGGCGGCAAGTTCAAAGGATCGCTCGCCGCCGAGTTGGAAGTGCTCACCAAGGCGCGTGCCGCGGGCTGCCAGCTTGTCGATCTGGAACTGCAGAGCGCTCTGAAGGCAAAGCCCGATGCGATTGCGCGGCTACGCAGCCGTGCCGGATTGATATTGTCGTTCCACGATTTCCGCGCCACGCGCAACCTCGACGAGACGCTGGAGAAGATGCTCAAGATCCCTGCAGATTTCTACAAAGTTGTCAGTGCCGCGACGACACTCTTTGACAACGTCACGATGATGAAGTTCGTGCAGGCGCGCAGTGACAAACACGCCCTCGTCGGGCTGTGTATGGGAGAGCAAGGGATCATCAGTCGCGTTCTAAGCGCGCGCGCGGGCAGCGTTTTTACTTTTGGAGCCATCAGTTCCGATCTGAAAACCGCGCCGGGCCAGGTGAGCACACGCGATCTGCGCAGCATTTATCGGATTGAGCAAGTGGATGCCGCCACGCGCGTTTACGGAGTTGCCGGCGATCCCGTCGAGCATTCGCTGTCTCCTGTGATCATGAACGCGGCGATGAGGCGGGAGAATGTGAATAGCGTCTACCTGCCACTTCATGCCAAGACGATGAAGGATCTGATCCACTGCGTGCGCGAGATCCCGCTGCACGGACTTAGCATCACCATGCCTTACAAGCAGGCGATCCTCGCGCATCTCGATAATACGGATGCGCATACGGCGAAAATCGGCGCCTGCAATACGGTTGTTCGCGGACAGGACGGCAAGCTCTACGGTTTCAATACCGACGTCGCCGGCGTGTTGCGGCCACTGGAACAGCGGCTCACCATTGACGGCGCGAAGGTTCTTGTCATCGGCGCGGGCGGTGCCGCGCGAGCCGCGGTGTTCGGACTGAGGGAGCGAGGCGCCGAGGTCTGGGTCATGAATCGCACGTCGGCCAAGGGACAGAAGTTGGCTCGGCAGGCGAAAGCAAAGTCGATTAAGCGCGCCGATCTTCGCAAAATCGCTTTCGACGTCATCATCAATGCCACGCCAATCGGCATGGGGAACACTCGCGATTGCCCGCTCAAAGATGAAGAGATCAAAGCCCGTGTCGTCTTCGACATGGTGTATGACCCGGTCGAAACACACTTGCTACAAGTCGCAAGGGCCAAGGGAATCGCGGTGATCCCGGGAGTCGAAATGTTTGTGCAGCAAGCAGCACGGCAGTTCGAAATCTGGACGGGAAAGCCTGCACCTGCTGGGGACATGCTGAGAGCCGTAACCATGGCACTGCAAGAGCGGGCATCGGCGCAGAAGCCGCAGCGGTCGTCATAAGAGCCGTGACAAAAGACGTGCCGAGAATAGCCGAAAGGCTGTATTACCTCAGTGCGAAGTTGGAAACTGACGGCAGGTTGCCACGGGACGCTTTCTCTTATACTGTGAGCAGAACAGGGGAGCTTTCCGTGGCCCAACCAGTTCCACTATTCACGCCCCATCCGAACCTCAGTGACGAAGTGAATCGCCACATCGTCCAGTCTGAGATTGAGGGCGGTGTGTATCTGAAAGACCTCCCATCGGCCACTGTGCTGCAAATCCAAACCCAACATCACTGCTACACGGCTGTCCTTCAGGAGGATGGCTCGGCGCTCATCTCGGGGCATCCGGAATTCTGCCCGCAACCGGTTCTGGTCGCAATCGCCGGCTCGACCTGGGGAGGCTCGATGCTGAAGCAGCGATATGTCGGCCGCGGCATGCACCTCGAGTTTTGCCATCCGCAGTATCGAACGCCCATCGTGACTTCGCCCATCAAGGAAATCCGGGAATGTACGCGCATGACCCCGGCCCAGCTCACGGCCCGCGCCCGGTGTCATTGATTCGAGCAGTGATCCAGAAGATCTGATCTTGTTCTAGGGCACGTCGTCTCAACCATCTCTCCCTCACTTCAGGCGCTTAACAGTCGGATGTTCTGCCTCAGCCCTTTTCACGGCCGTCCGACTGTGACCAAGGGTGACATGAAACTCCTGAAACGAACGCAATTTCCGTTTTCTTCCGTCGCGTCATGTACCCGTATAGCCCTTTGCTAGCGCGCCAAAATCGCTTTTATAGCAAAGTGCGAAATTGTCGATGCTCATGCCATAAGAAAGGTTGCAAATAACGCGGACCAGAAGTACTATCGAAACTGGACGCGGCATTCGCGTCCACCTTGTCTCAACTAACCACAACTTCCAGGTAGAAAACGCAGCCCTAGTTAAAAAATCTAAAGGGGTGCCCAAGGCCCCGGTGCAATTCGGAGAGAATGCATGTCGTGGTACGCGTACTGCCTCACGGAACACCAGACCCTAGCCAATGGTGTTCGCGCCCGTCGCCCCTTTGTCCTAGAAGGAATTCAAGGTGTGAACGGTTCTCCAGTGATGAGCTACCCTAGCGGTGAATTTGCTGTAATCGTCAGCGAATATGACCGCGAGACCTCCAAACTCGACGAAAAGTCGGTTTTGGAGCATGCCAGGGTAGTGAGTCAGAGCTTCCGAACCGCCACCGTTCTGCCGTTCCGGTTTGGAACGATTTTCGACACCGAAGATGCGATCCGCCAAGCGGTTCGCTCGAATCGCCGGACTTTCTGCGAGAGCGTGGAACGGCTTCGCGGCAAGTCGGAAATGCGCATCAAGCTGACCGTTCGCGATGGTTCGATGCGGGCCAATCTGGAGGAAATCATTCTTCCGGATACTGTCGGCCGCGAGTACCTTAGCAAGCTCCGCGAGAAGGCCTCACGCGAGCGAGAGCGCCAGACCAAGGCACGGGCTCTGTCGGTGCAGGTGCACAAACTCTTCAATCCCCTCGAAGAGGAAGTGAGCTGCAAGAAGGTTGACTCCGACGGAATGCTTCTCGATATCGCCCACCTGATCGATACCAAATCCATTGAAAAATATCAGAACCGTTACAGTACAGCCGCTAAGCAGCTGAAAAACTGCCAGATGGTTGTGACTGGCCCATGGCCGCCGTACCATTTTCTGCCGGGGAAGGTGCGAACGGTAGCCGGCGATAGCTAGACGTTTTTGAGATACCTGTAGGTTTCGAAGCCCCCTTCTAAGGGGGCTTTCTTTTTTGTAGGCGGGATCTGCGGTTGCGGGTAAGTCGGTCTCTTACAACCTTCCAATTCTTTCAATGTGCAGCTTTGTGCATTTGGGATTCGATCATCTGCGGAATATGGGAAGTTCCGCGGCCTAAGGTATTCACCCTAAACCAATGATTTTGAACAGCTTCCCAAAATGGGTCTTTTTCGGGTCCGCGGATAACTAATTTGGTTCCGCAAATGCATAGTTCATAACCAATAAAGAGGCCGTACCGTTTGAACAACTTCACTCTCGATGTTCTCGACAACTCACTCTGTCCGCTCCTGTCAAGTCCTGTCAAGGATCGGCGCCAACTAAGTTTCCTCTGATTCCCGCCATCTAGCCTCTTTGAAAAGGTTGGCCCCGCAAGGGGCCGCTTTTTTTGCTCCTGCCGCTCCTGTACACTCGCAGTTTGCATGAATTCCGAAAAAGTGAAGTCTAATCTTTCCCCTCTCCTCCGAATTTTTCTCCTGCTGACCGTCGTCTTAGGACAGATTACGGCGGACGCCCAAAAGGGTCCTGCGGCCACGGATGACCTCCTTTTGACGACGATGGAAAAGGAACTGCACCGCGGCGAGGCGCAACTCGCGAAGCAGGATCCGGCGCCTTATTTCACAAGCTATAACGTGACGGACAGCGATTCGATGGTCATCCTGAGCGCCCAGGGTGGCCTGCTTACGTCGACACGCGCTCGCCGACGTAACGCTGACGTCAGCATGAGGATTGGCACTCCCGCGCTCGATAACACACATGATCAGGAGCGTTACTCGGGACTTACTTCGGGGCAACTCCCCGAGCGCGACGATCCCGATGCGATCGCGCGCGTGTTATGGAAGTTGACTTACGAACAATATCGAAAAGCGCGACAGGCTTTCACGAACGCAAAAACAAAGACAGCGGTCCGCGCCAAAGACGAGGACGATTCGCCCGACTTCTCGGAAGAGAAACCCTCGACTTACATCGAGAAAGCATCACTGCCTGCGTTTCCCGATCAAAAGGCTTGGGAAGATCTGGCTCGCCGCTACTCGGCTTCGTTCCGGCAGTATCCCCAGGTCGAAGAGTCGCTGGTTTTTCTCTACGCTTCGAAGAGTAAGAGTTATCTGGTTTCAACCGAAGGCACGAAGATCGTCACCAACGATGCCATCTTCCGCATCATGATTCAAGCGGAGACGCGCGCCGACGATGGCATGCAGTTAATGCGCGTTGAGACATTCCAGTTTTCAGATCCGGCAGAAGTTCCTTCCGAAGCCGAAATAGCGGCGAGCGTCAAAAAGATGGCGACCGACCTGGTCGCGCTGCGCGCCGCTCCGTTGGCAGAGCCATACAACGGTCCCGCGATGCTTTCGGGCCGCGCGGCTGCGGTGTTTTTTCATGAAGTGCTCGGGCATCGTGTCGAGGGACAACGCCAGCGTGGCCGCGACGAGGGCCAGACCTTCACAAAGAAGGTAAACGAGAAAATCATGCCGGAGTTCCTGAGCGTGACGGACGATCCAACGCTGCGCACGCTTGGGAAAACGGAGTTGTCCGGCTTCTATCGCTACGATGATGAAGGCACTCCCGCGTCGCGAGTCGAGGTGGTGAAGGACGGCATCCTCAAGAATTTTTTGATGGGTCGGCTGCCGGTAAAGAATTTCAGCAACTCGAACGGGCACGGCCGCGGTCAGGAAGGATTGATGCCCGTCGGCCGGCAGGGCAATCTGATCGTAACTTCCTCGAAGACGATTCCTGACGCGCAGCTGCGGGCGCGCTTCATCGATGAGATCAAGCAGCAAGGCAAACCTTACGGACTCTACTTCGAAGACATTCAAGGCGGATTCACGCTGACGACGCGCGATCTGCCGCAAGCGTTTCAGGTGCTGCCGGTGATGGTGTGGCGGGTTTACCCAGATGGGCGGCCGGATGAACTCGTGAGGGGAGTGGACATCGTTGGCACTCCGCTGACAGTGTTGACGCAAATCGCGGCCACAGGTGACACCATGAGCGTCTTCAACGGAATCTGCGGAGCGGAATCGGGCAGCGTTCCGGTATCGGCGGCGGCTCCGGCAATGCTGTTTTCTCAGATGGAAGTGCAGAAGCGCAAGTACGGAGATACGCGGCCGCCGATTCTTCCGCCACCACCAGGGGCGATAGATGACAAGGGAGGCAAGCGATGAAAGCCATAGACCTCCTGATTGCTTGCGCCGTCTTGCTTTGTGGCTTGTCCGCTTCCGCGTTCGCTGCTGATGCTGCTTCCAGTGATGCTGTGCTGCGTGCGCTCACCGAAGAGATGGAGCGGTCAAAAACCAAACTCAAGATGGATAACGTCGCGGCGCCCTATTACATCGAATACCGCGTCACGGAGATCGATCAGTTCGACGCCAGTGCCGTCTTTGGCGCGCTCCGTTCCCAGCAGCATGATCATGGGCGCTTGTTGCGTGTCTCTGTCCGTGTCGGCGACTACAAACAGGATAGTTTCTTCGGAACCGGCGAAGGGACAGTCGATCTGGTTCCATCCGACGACGATGTCTTCTCGATTCGGCATCGCGTGTGGCTGGCCACGGACCGCGCCTACAAAGCCGCGACCGAAGCGCTCTCGGCAAAGCAGGCCGCGCTCAAGCAATTAAAAGTCGATGAGCCAGTGGACGATTTTGCGAAGACTTCGCCGGTGCAGTCCATCGAGCCACTCGCGCGGTTTTCTTCTACCGACTTCAGCTCGTGGCAGCGTCTGCTCGAAGAATCCTCTGGGCTTTATCGTTCGGACCAAGAGCTGGAAAGTTTCGATTCGTCGCTGCGTTTCACGGTTGAAAACCGCTATTTCGTAAACTCCGAGGGAACGATCGCTCGCTCCGGTCACACGCACTACGTCATTTCGGTCGCGGGATCGACCCAGGCCGCCGACGGCATGTTGCTGCAACGTTCGCACGCGGATCAGGGCAACGAACTGAAGGATCTCCCGACGCGCGAGCAGTTTTTGAAGACGACAGCGAAGATGCTTGAAACCTTGAAGCAGCTCCGCGACGCACCCGTGGTTGATGAGGAATATCGCGGGCCGGTGCTGTTTGCCAACGACGCCGCGGCTACGGTGGTCACCGAACTGATCGAGCCGAATGTTCTTGGCCGCAAACCGCAACTCGGCGAGAACGCCCGCACGACGGGGAAATGGTCGAGCAGTTATAAGTCGCGCGTGCTCCCCGACTTCATCAATGTCTTTGACGATCCGACGGTGTCGACAATTTCGGGCCAACCACTGTTTGGCAACTACACGCTCGATGATGAAGGAGTGAAAGGGCAGCGGGTTTCCCTCATCGAAAAAGGGCAGCTGGTTTCGTATCTCATCGGACGGACCCCAATCCGCGACTTCCCGACGTCAAACGGTCACGGTCGAGCGGCAGCCACCGCGTCGGCTACGGCCGATCCTGGCAATCTGGTTTTGCAGTCAACCGATCCCCAGCCTGACGCGGCGCTCAAGACAAAGCTGATCGATCTCTGCAAGCAACGCGATCTTCCATACGGACTTTATGTCGAGACCATGGGACCGCGGCTCGAGCCACGCTTGATCTATCGCGTCTGGACCAAAGACGCGCATGAAGAACTTGTGCGCGGCGCGGTCTTCGGAGATCTCGATATACGTTCTCTGCGGAGCGATTTGATCGCTGCAGGAACCGCACCAGCGGTCGAGGACCGCTCGGAGCCGGTCTGGTTCAGCGTGGCGAGTCCGGCACTTCTGTTCGACGAACTGCAAGTGAAGCGGACGCAGGCAGCGAAGCAGAAACTTCCCGAGTATCCGGCGCCAGCGATCGGGGCCGCCGCGAACCAACCGTGATTGCAGAAAGATGATTGCCCAGAACACGTGAACCTCCTCCGTTTGACGCCTGCTCTCTTTCGCGCTTAGGATATTTGTTTGGCTCAGGGGCCGTGGAGACCCTTGGAGCACCAGCTTTCAATGAGCGTGGGGTCGTAATCCAGGTTGCAATCATGGACAAGAAGAAACTTGAGGCATTTAAAAAGAAGCTTGAAACCCGGCAGCAGGAATTGCGTCACATGGTTGTCCGGAATCAGCAAGACGGTCGCACCGCCGACGACGAGGCTACACAGGACGTCGCCGATCGCGCCGCCAGCTCGTACAACAAGGAATTTCTCTTCAGCCAAAGCAACAACGACCGGCAGTTGCTCAACATGGTCGATGGCGCGCTCGCCCGCATTCGCGAAGGCAGCTTCGGGGAATGCGTATCCTGCGGCAAAGAAATCAACGCCAAGCGCCTGGAAGCCGTCCCGTGGACGCGGCACTGCATCGAGTGCCAGGAGAAGGCTGAGCAGGGGCTGCTGGAAACGGCGCAGTAGTCCAACTTCACGACTAAGTCATTGATAATATTGCCCTTCCTGCTGGACGCTGGCCCTCATCCTGCATCCTAAATATGGCCCGTTCGTGCCATATTTTCTCCGATTTTTAACCGTCAGATCGAGCCCTTCGGATGATATGATTCCTCATCGCCAGTCGCGCCTTGCCAAAGGCGCGGTGAGGCAAAATCTCTCGGTAAAGGGTGAACGTCATGGCTTGGACCACTCCGGTGTTTGAAGAAGTTGTTCTCTGCTGCGAAATCAATTCCTACGTGAGCGCGAAACTCTAACTTCAGCTCAAGAAGATGCGCATTCAGATCCTCGGTTCTGCGGCCGGGGGTAGGTTCCCGCAGTGGAATTGCGGCTGCGGAAACTGTGCGTCTGTTCGCAATCATAAATTTTCTGGCAAGGCGCGCACCCAGGCTCAACTGGCCGTGAGTGCCGACGGCGTCACTTGGTTCCTGGCCGGAGCTTCTCCCGACCTCGCCGTCCAGATCGAAGCCTCCCCTACGCTTCATCCGCGGACGCTCCGGGATTCGCCAATCGCCGGCGTCGTGCTGGCTAGCGCCGATCTCGATCACGTCGTCGGCTTGCTCCTGCTCCGCGAACTTCAGCCCTTGCGAGTCTATGCCGCTCCTTCGATCTTGAAGATTCTGCGCGATGAGAACAGCATGTTCGGAATGCTGAACCGGGTCGAGCCTCAGGTGGTCTGGACCGCCATCAACGCAGGCGCGCCCTTTCCGTTGATGTCTGCCGATGGCAAAGACTCGGGCCTGCGATGTGAAGCTCATTACCTTTCCGGACGCTATCCAAAATATGTCAGGAGTGAGACGTCGAGCCTCGGCCGCGATGAGGCGTCGGCGGCGTTGTTCTTCGTTTCCGCCTCGGGGAAGCGCGTTGCTTACGTTCCCGCGATTGGAAACCTGTCCGACGCGCTGCTCGAAAAAATAAACCGCGCGGACTTGCTACTGTTCGACGGCACTTTCTGGAGCGATGACGAACTCACGCGTGTGCAGGGTAGCGGCGAGACCGCGCATCAGATGGGGCACATTCCGGTGGAAGAAAGTCTGCGCCTGCTGAAAAATGTTGACGCCCAGCGCAAGATGTTTATTCATCTAAACAACACAAATCCGATGCTGGATGAGACAAGCGCAGAACATCGAGCCGTTCGAGAAGCTGGGTGGGAAGTGGCGGAGGACAATTGGCAACTGGAACTATAGCTTCCGAAAATGGTGTGGGAGGCACTCCATCGAACGGGCCGAAGCTGACCTTCGAGGAGCTGCGCGCGGCGCTGCGGCGCGTGGGCGAAGAACGCTATCACCATAAGCATCCGTTTCACCTGTTAATGCACGAAGGCAAACTCAGCCGGGGCCAACTGCAGGCCTGGGCGTTGAATCGTTACTACTACCAGTCGATCATCCCGATGAAAGACGCGATCATTCTCTCGCGAGCGACCGATCCGGCATTTCGCCGTGTGTGGCGGAAACGTATCGTGGACCACGATGGAGATGAAACGCGTAACGGCGGAATCCTGCGCTGGATCAAGCTGGCGGAAGCGACGGGCCTCGACCGCGAGCGAGTCATGCGCGGAGACGAAGTGCTGCCCGCCACGCGCTTTATCGGAAACGAATATCTGAACCTGGTGCGGACGCGTCCGTTTCTGGAGTGCGTGGCTTCGTCGTTGACGGAGCTTTTTTCACGCGACCTGATCACACTGCGCATGGAGAAACTGCGCGAGCACTATCCGTGGCTTTCGTCTGGACTCGACTACTTTGAGGCGCGGCTGACGGAAGCTCCCGAGGACGCGGCCTTCGCGATCCAGTATGCTTTCGATCACGCGGCGACGCGCGCGGACCAGGAACGCGTCATACAAGCATTGCGCGACAAGTGCGACATACTGTGGGCACAGCTCGACGCCCTTTATTTCGCCTATGTCGAGCCGGGCTGGCCACCACCGGGCGCGTTTCGCATCGACAACGACGGCGACCCGAAACACGAGGGGCATCGTGGCTGAGCTTACCGAGACAAGCGTTCCAAGGTTTGCCGCCGGATGCCGTTGGGGTGGGACGACCGACGCGCCTGTGGTTTTATTTCCCGAAGGTGCCGTTCGCGTCGAGGGAACGGGGCGCATCATTCTCGAACTCTGCGAGGGCCATTTTACGTTTGACGAGATTGTGCAGAAGCTCGAAACCCAGTTTATGCTCGCGCCGAAAGGTAAGATACGCGCCGAGGTGAAAGTATTTCTGGAGCAACTGCACGCCAAGCGGATTATCGATTATTGAAACGCAGTCTTTAGGTTCTAAGTTTCCGGCTTTAACTGATAGCTGAGAGCTGAGAGCTGACAGCTTCCTCACACCGGCGTCCTGCCCTTAAACAGCCAGATCAAATCAATAATCAGAATAATCACCACCATTAACTCCAGCACAAACGCCCGGCTCTGATGGAATTGGTCCACCATGAAGCGGTAGAGTTCCTCGGCCGTGTGAACTTTCTGGTTGACCAGGTCTTTGTAGTCCGTGACGCCAATTTTTGACGCGGCCACTTTGTATAACCGGGCCGAGAACATGTCGCTCAGGAACTTGATGGCGTTGTCGGCGCGTTCGGTCAGTTCGTCCACATCGAGCAGGACAGTGTGCAGGCGAGTCGCGCGTTTGGCGGTGCGCCAACGGGCCCACATTCCGGTCGAGCCGTGATCCATGAAGTCGTAAACGCTCTGAAGTTCGCGGGTCAGAAATTCGTCGTAGTGGCGGAACTCGAGCAGCTGCGAGTTCGCGTATTCGAGCAACTGGATGGCGGTTTCCGCGCCCGCTGTCGAATCGTAAAGGAAAGCTCCGTTCCAGCTAATGACGGCGAGATCGTTCGGATAATACGAAATCTTCGACTGCATGATCTCCTGCTGCTCGCCGTCGGAGAGAGGAATATGTTCACCGCGGACGATCTGGGCGATGCGGCCTCCCTGGGCCGCGAGTAATTCGGCCGCCGTCGGATTGCCGGCGATGTCGCGCACGTGGAAGACGAAGTAATCTTCATGCAGCCAACTGTCGTAGAGTTTGACGAGTGCCGGCCGGGCGCGCTCGATCTTCTGTTTGACGATCTTCTGGGCGAAGCTCGTAAAATCGGTGTCCCAAACCCAGCGGCTGGCGAGACCGACGAGCGTATCCCAATCGCCAGAAAACGGCAGCTCGAAAACGACACTCAAAACACCGTAATCGTAATACTTGATCTGGACGTCGAGACGTTCGCCGCTTTCGAGGATCAGCGGCTCGACTGGCTCGACAACCGGGGCACGCTGAAACCGGACGTATCCCGGGGCAGGGTGCTTGAAGCTGGCCTCCTGGCGGCGGGCTCCTTGTCCAAAGATGTCTCGCAGGGCGTCAAGGTTGATCTCTTCACAAACGTCGAACTGGATCAGAACGAGCACCGACCCCTGAAGTGTTTTGTCTTGCGAACGCGCGGGCGACGGCACGGGTGTCGTGAGCAGAATGGTGGTATTTTCGGTTTCCATAGGTTCAGCTTTCCGGCGAATGGCGCTCGGCGGCGAGGCCTAAGCAATGACAGCAGGCCCGGCGTCGGGGCCAGAGCAGGCCGCTAAGACGAAAACGTAATCTCAGCGATACTCTATTGTCCCAGAAAAAGGGAGAGATGGGGAGTGGAGAAACAACTCGTTTGTTATCAATTGTTTAGGATCATACATTCAGATAGGACCCGCCCCGTCTAGCGCTTTCTGGCCAGCGCCAGCAGCAGGGCTGCCCCTGCCGCGATCCCAGCCACCGTCAGCCCAGTCCGCTTCATGGATTTCTGAATGGCCGCTTCGTGCGGCCGTACCCAGGCGTCTTCGGGAAAGTGCTGTGGGGCGGGGTCGAACATGGGAAAGCCTTCCGGGGTCTCGGTCGCCTCGCGGAGAGCCATCTGAAGAACTTCAGCCAGGTGCAGGGCATGGCGGTCGGTTTCCTGCGCGATCTGTTCGCGGCAACTGAAGCCGTCGGCTACGATCAGCCAGTCGGTCGGAGCCTGTCGAACGGCCGGCAACAGTTCGAGTTCGCCGATGGCTTTTGAAACATCGTATTTCTCTTTTTCGAAACCGAAGGCTCCGGCCATGCCGCAGCATCCGGGAGCGGGCGCGGTGAACTTGATTCCCATACGATCGAGAACCGCTTCTTCGGCGGTCATCTTCATGACGGCTTTGTGATGACAGTGTCCGTGGACCAGGGCCCGTCGCGGCAATTGGGGGAGCGGGAAATTCTGCGCTCTTTGTTCGAGAAATTCGCTGAGCAAGAAGACTTGCTTCGACAGGGCCTGCGCGCGTTCGTCCTTGGGGAAAAGGTTCGTGAGTTCGTCGCGAAAGACGGCCGCGCAGCTCGGTTCGAGAACGATGACCGGCGTGGCCGCCTCGATTTCAGGAAGAAGCTCATCCATGATCTGGAGCAGCAGCTTCTTGGCGCGGTCGAGCGCGCCGATATCGTAGAGTGGACGTCCGCAACAGAGATGAGCGCTCGGGACGGTGACGTCGAAGCCCGCGGCCTCGAGGACTTCGGCGGCGGCTTTCGCGGTCGCGGGGAGGAAATGGTTGTTGAAAGTGTCGGCCCAGAGCAGGACGGTGGAAGCCGACCTTCGGACGGACGCGGCATCAAGCCCAGCTACATCACGATTTTTCGCCCACCACTGTTGGAATGTTTGTGGGGCAAACGCTGGGAGGCGCCGCTCGCTCGCGATTCCCCCGACCAGTTTCGCTAGATCGCGCAAAACTGGGAGTTGAGTCGTGATGTTTACCAGCCCCGGAACACGCGATGCGGCCCGCGCCCACAGATCGATATTCGAAAATGCCAGCGCATTGAGCGGACGCCGATTTGTTTCGTAATAGTGAGAGAGGAACTCGGCTTTGTAGGTCGCGACATCGACGCCAACCGGGCAATCGCTCTTGCAACCCTTGCAGGCCAGGCAAAGATCGAGAGATTCTTTGACCGCTTCGCTCTGCCAGCCATCTTTGATGACATCACCTTTCGTCATCTCCCAGAGCAGGTGCGCGCGGCCGCGAGTGGAGTGCTCTTCATCGCGCGTGACACGAAAACTTGGGCACATGACTCCACCCTCGTCGCGGCGGCACTTGCCCACGCCTACGCAGCGCAGCGTGGCGGCGGCGAGGCTGCCGCGGTCGTCGGGAAATTTGAAATGCGTCTCCGGCTGCCACGGATCGTAGCCCGCGCCGAGCCGCAAATTTTCATCCAGACGATACGGCTCAATGAGTTTGCCGGGATTCATTTTCCAGTCGGGATCCCACAGCGACTTGAAGTCGCGGAACGCCTGCATCAGCTCCGGGCCAAACATTTTAGGAAGAAGCTCGGCGCGGGCCTGCCCGTCTCCATGCTCGCCTGAGAGCGAGCCGCCATAGCGGACGACGAGATCAGCAGCCTCCTCCATGAACTGGCGAAACATGCGCACGCCCTCATGGGACTCGAGATCGAAATCAACGCGGGTGTGGACGCAGGCATGGCCAAAGTGCCCATAGAACGAACCGGTGTAGTGGTAAGCCTGCATCAGCTTGCGGAGATCGCGCAGATACGCGCCCAGTTTTTCCGGGGCTACAGCGGAATCTTCGAAACCCTCCCAGTGATGGGGTTCGCCAGGAGTAAACGACGTGACGCCTAAGCTCGAATCCCGGACTTCCCAGATGCGCTTGGTCTGACGCGAATCCGTGAACAGGCGCATGTTTGGCGGGGCCGCCGAGCGGTCGAGCGCTGCCATCAGATTCTGAGCGTGCGACTCAGCTTCGGCGATCGTGCTAGCGCCGAATTCCGCAATCAACCAGCCGGCGCCTTCGGGCAGCAGTGCCAGGCCTTCGAGGTTCACGCCTTTGCGGCGACTCGCGGAGACCATGATGTCATCCAACCCCTCGAGGCCGATCGGACGATGCTCCATGATCTGAGGAATGTGGTCGGCACAGATATAAATGTCGGGCCATCCGATGACCAGCAATACGCGGGCCGGCGGGCTTTCAACGAGCCGGCAAGTTGCCTCGAGCACCGTTACGCACGTGCCTTCGGAGCCAACCAGCGCGCGCGCCACGTGAAAACCGTTTTCGGGAAGCAGGTGGTTAAGGTTGTATCCAGAAACGCGACGCGGGATGTCAGGGAACTGGCGGCGGACTTGCTCGCCGTGACGATCAGCGAGCGATTTGAGGCCAGCGTAGATTCCGGCGCGGCGTCCGCCTTCGCGGATGTAGCGGTCGAAGTCCTCGGCACTCGTCGCGCCCACGTGCAGGCGTTGTCCGTCGTAAGTGACGACCTCGAGCGCTTCGACGTTGTCGTCGGTCTTGCCAGCCATGATCGAGTGCACGCCACAGGAGTTGTTGCCGATCATTCCTCCAATGGTGCAGCGATCGTGCGATGCGGGATCGGGCGCGAAGGTGAGGTGATGCTTTTCGGCGGCGGCGCGCAGAGTGTCGAGGACGACTCCCGGCTCCACGCGAGCGATGCGGCGCTCGGGATCGATTTCTAGGATGTTCGAGAGATACTTTGAAAAATCGAGGATGACCGCCGAATTACAACATTGTCCGGCGAGCGAAGTGCCTCCGCCGCGAGCCAGCAGCGGAGCACCGTGTTCGCGACAGACCGCCATGGTCGCGATCACATCTTCCTTGTCACGAGGAACAACCACGCCGATTGGGACTTGGCGGTAGTTGGAACCATCGGTGGCGTAAAGAGCGCGGCTGCCCGAGTCGAAGCGAATTTCTCCGCGCAGATGGCGACGGAGAGAAGCCGCAAGGGCGGAGGCGTCGAGTTGCCCGGGTTGAGCCGTCGGTGGGGCTATGTCTTGCGGCATAGGGTACTGAACATCTTCGAGGATGCGGGCGGTTGGCGCAAGAGCTGAAAGTAATTACCCCGCATGGAAGAAGAGCGCAAAGGCTTCGTAGATCCGGGCCGGAATTTCCTCAGCGCGAAGTTTTCCTTTGAATCCCAAATCGTGCCCCGCGCCTTCCACTCTCAGTAATTCGGTTTTGGCAGGCACCAAGTGCATGGCCTTTGTCATTTCTTCGATGGTTCCGAAGGGGTCGCGCGTTCCATGGACGAACAGGCTCGGAGTACGAAGGTCGGGCAGATGCTGCGTGCGAAGCTGATCTGGTTTGCGCGGTGGATGCAGTGGGTACGAAAGCAGCAGAAGTCCCGCGGCCAGGTCAGGATCTTCAGCGCACAGCATGGTGGACTGCCGCCCTCCGTAAGAGTGGCCACCCAAGAAGACTTTTTCCGAAACTTTCTTGCGCATGACTTCAACCGCATTGCGAAGTCCGGCGCGGTCGCGCGCCGCCTGCGCAGGAAACGGCGGCCCGAAGCTTTTTGCTTGCCGAAACGGCAAATCGCAGCGCAGAACGGTATAGCCGTGAGAAGCAAAAGTCTCCGCCAGCGCGCTGAGGAGCGAAGCATTCGCGTTTGCTCCCGCGCCATGTGTCAGAACCAGGGCATGGCCATTCGCCGTTTGCGGAGTGTGGAGGTATCCGCGAACCGCAGGATCGAGAGTGTTGTCGATAAATGAGGTCACGACTTCCGAATGTCTGCCCTGAATAATACCTGCCTACTTCTTTCGACGTCGTGTCGTCCGCGAGCGCTCTTCTACCGTGTGGAGCCTCATAAAATTCGTCGCGCCCGACGTGAGCTTGGTCCCAGCGACCAGACCGAGCACGTCGCCGGGTCGTAGAAGCCCCTTCGGCAACAGCGCTTTTTCCGCCGTCCTCAGCATCGATTCCGCAGAGTCCCATTCGTGTTTGTGGATGGGATGCACGCCCCACAGCGCATTCATCCGATTGCAGACCTCGGGCTTGCGGCTGAAGGCATAGATACAAACCTTCGGCCGCTGCTTAGACAGCATCCGCGCGGTGTTGCCGCTTTCCGTGAACACTGCAATCGCACCCATCGGCAAATCTTCGGCGGCGTGCGCGATCGATTCGCAAATGGTTTCGGCCACCGAATAGCGATGTTGTTCGTGGCGGCGGCGCGGCGATGATGGCAATTGCGCAATGCTCGCTTCCGCCTCGAGAACGATGCGGGCCATCATGGCAACGGTTTCGCGGGGATAGCGGCCGCTGGCGGTTTCGCCCGAAAGCATGACCACGTCGGTGCCGTCGAAAATCGCGTTGGCAACGTCGCTTGCCTCAGCCCGTGTGGGGCGCGGGTTTTCGGTCATCGACTCGAGCATCTGCGTCGCCGTGATCACCGGCGTGCGCCAAACGGCAGCCCGCTGAATCACCAGCTTCTGAATGATGGGAACACGCTCAGGGGGCAACTCCACGCCCAAATCGCCGCGCGCAATCATCACGCCGTTCGATATCTCGAGAATCTCTTCCAGACGCTCGATGGCCTGCGGCTTCTCGAGCTTGGCGATGATTGGGACAGACTTCCCGAACCCTCGCATCAGGGTCTTGGCCTCGCGGATGTCGTCGGCTGAGCGGACAAACGACAGCGCGACTGCATCGACGCCATGCTTGAGCCCGAACTCGAGGTCACGCTTGTCTTTGTCGGTCAGGGCGGGAATCGACAGGGCTGCACCGGGGAGATTGATTCCTTGCTGCTCTCCGAGCGTGCCGCCGTTCATGACTTCGCACTCCACATCGTCGCCGTGAATGGCGCGCACTTTGAGTTCAATCCGTCCGTCGGAGAGGAGCACGCGTGATCCGGGTTCGACCTCGCGCGCCAGGCCAGCGAAGTCGGTGGAGATGAGCGCAGCGGTTCCCTCCACTTTGCGCGGCGTGATGGTGAGGATCGCTCCGGCCGCAAGCGAAATTGCTTTCCCGTCCTTAAGGCGCCCCGTGCGAATCTTGGGGCCTTGCAGGTCCTGCAATATGCAAATGGTTCGCTTCAGACGCTCGGCCGCGCGACGAAGGCGTGTGATCCGCCGGGCATGTTCGGAATGCGTACCGTGGGAGAAATTGAGCCGTGCCACGTCCATACCGGCGCGCATCAGGTCGCGAATCATTTCCTCGGAATCACAGGCCGGACCGATCGTGCAGATGATCTTGGCACGGCGCAGACGTTCCGGTACCTCTGCCGGCGCGGACTCGGCGGAGGGTAGACTTCCGTCAACCAGATCCGGTTTGCGTTGTTTCAAATTCGCGACATCCTTTCGGCGGGAGGCTGGTTCGATTTTATTGCACAAACGAGTTCACTAGAAACGAGGCAAGTTGTCTTTTCTACACTTCCCTCGGTGGAAGCGGACTCTTTACGCAACGCGGGAAGAGCATGGCATTGAATTCGGCGCCAATCAGCACGACGAGTGAGATGAGGTACATCCATACCAGCAACGCGATGCCCACGCCGAGCGAGCCGTAGATGACACTGTAGTCGGCATAGTGCTGTAAATACCATCCAAAGAGTGCGGTCGAAGACAGCCAAAGAAAGGTGGCGAGCACGGCCCCGGGCAGAACGCTGTGCCAGGGCTGGGTGCGGGGGACCGCGTTGTGATAGATCAATTGGATGACGGAGATGCTCGTCAAAATCGCGATGGTCCAGCGGATCGCTCCCCACAATAAAAGGATCAGAGGCCCGAACTCGTGCCCGATGTGAAACAAAATCCGCGTTTCAATGCGGCTGCCGAAAGCGACCAGAATGGTCGCGAAGGTTAAGGGCAGACCGGCCATCAAGACGAGAGAGACCGCTATGAGCCGCTCCTGGACCAAGCCCCAGGTTTTCGGGAGCTGATAGGCGCGGCGGAAACCATCCATCCACGAAATGATCACGCCTGAAGCGCTCCAGATCGTCAGCAATGAGGTCGAGACGAGCAGCCCGACCGGGCGGTCCGTGCTGCTTCGCAGGTACGCCAGCACCGTGGAACTGCCCGCAGGCAGGATGGTGCCAAGCGCATAGGAAATTTCGCGCAAGTAAACCTGGCCCCGGCTCAAAGTAGCGAGAACAGAGCCCAGCACAAGCAAGGCAGGGAAAAAAGTGAAGAGAGAAGAATACGCCGACGCCTTCGCGGTTCCGAAAGCATCGTGTTCGAAGGCACGCCAAATCGACAGCCGGAACAAACGCCAGAACCGCCCCAGGGCCGGAGCCAGAATCAGTCCGCCGGGCATCGGCTCCGGCGCGGAGTTGCGATCCTGAGGCTGCCCCGTGAGGCGCTGTGGTTGCAATGCTAGAGACATGAGGTTATACAGCGTTTAACCCAAAACGTGATCCAAGAAAATCAGGGGCGATGTCGTTACTCCGACGATCGCCCCTGTTGGATTCCTGCGTTTACTCCGCTGCGAGTTCTTCGGTCTCTCCCTCGTGGCGCATGAGTTCGAGCGCGCGCTCGGCATCTTCGTAAGCTTGCGAGACTTCTTCCTGCACCTTGCTCGCGGCCTCTTCCATTTCTGGAGAGAGACGCACGTTCCGGTAATACTCCATGCCGGTGCCGGCGGGAATCAAGCGGCCCACGATGACGTTCTCCTTCAACCCGCGCAGATGATCGACTGCGCCTTGAATGGATGCTTCGGTCAGCACTCGAGTTGTCTCCTGGAAGGAGGCAGCCGAGATGAACGAATCGGTCGAGAGCGACGCCTTGGTGATACCGAGCAGCAACGGGCGTCCGGTGGCCGGTTTGCCACCATTCGCGATTGCACGCTCGTTCTCCTCGTGGAAGCGGAATTTGTCCACTTGCTGTTCGAGGAGAAACTGGGTGTCGCCAACGTCTTCGACCTTCACCCAGCGCATCATCTGGCGGACGATCACTTCGATGTGCTTATCCGAGATGTTCACGCCCTGTAAGCGGTAGACTTCCTGGATTTCGTTCACCAGGTAAGACTGCAGCTCTTTTTCACCGAGCACCGCAAGAATGTCGTGCGGGTTGAGCGGGCCATCCATCAGAGGTTCGCCAGCTTTCACGCGCTCGCCTTCCTGCACGTTAATGTGAACGCCGCGCGGTACGGAGTATTCCTTCTCCGTGCCGTTGTCGGCTGCCACGTAGAGTTTGCGCTGTCCTTTGGCCACTTCACCAAAGCGCACCGTGCCATCGATTTCGCTGATGACAGCGGTTTCGCGCGGCTTGCGGGCTTCGAACAATTCCACCACGCGCGGCAGACCGCCCGTGATGTCCTTGGTCTTCGTCGTCTCGCGAGGAATCTTCGCGAGGACGTCCCCCGGATACACCGTGTCTCCGTCCTGCACCATGAGGTGAGCGCGTGAAGGCATCAGGTAGCGCTTGCTTGCCTTACCCTTGATTACAATCGCGGGCTGGCGCTTTTCGTCGGGCGAATCGGCAACGACGTGACGCGAGAGGCCGGTAACTTCGTCGACTTCTTCGTGCAGCGTGATGCCTTCTTGTAGATCCTTGAACTGCGCCGTTCCACCAATTTCGGTGAGGATGGCGAAGGTGTAAGGATCCCACTCGACGAGTGCTTCACCAAGCGCGACCGGACCGCCGTCGGTAACTTTCACCTTGGCACCGTAGACGACTGCATAGCGCTCGCGTTCGCGGCCTTTTTCGTCCACGACCGCAATCGAACCCTGACGATTCATAACGACCAAATCGCCAGTCTTCGACTTCACGGTTTGCAGGTTGATGAAGCGCACGCTGCCGTTGCTCTTGGCATCGAGGCGCGACTGTTCCGAAACTCGCGATGCCGTACCACCGATGTGGAAGGTACGCATGGTGAGCTGCGTTCCGGGCTCGCCGATGGACTGCGCCGCGATCACGCCGGTAGCCTCGCCCAGTTCGACGAGACGTCCGGAAGCCAGGTTGCGTCCGTAACACATGACGCAAACTCCGCGCTTCGATTCGCAGGTCAGCACCGAGCGAATTTTCACGCGCTCGATTCCGGCAGCCTGGATTGCGCCTGCCAGATCTTCGCTGATTTCCTGGTTGATGTCGACGACGACCTGACCTTCGTAGTCTTTGATTTTTTCAAGCGATACGCGGCCAACGATGCGGTCGCGCAACGGCTCGATGATCTCGCCGGCTTCGACGATACCGGAAACGAAGATTCCGTCGACGGTGCCGCAGTCGTATTCGCTGATGATCACGTCCTGCGCCACATCGACCAGACGCCGCGTCAGGTAGCCAGAGTCGGCGGTCTTCAGTGCCGTATCAGCCAATCCCTTGCGGGCGCCGTGCGTCGAGATGAAGTATTCGAGCACCGTTAGACCTTCACGGAAGTTGGCCGTGATGGGCGTCTCGATAATTTCACCAGTCGGCTTCGCCATCAATCCGCGCATGCCGGAGAGCTGACGAATCTGCTGTTTCGATCCTCGAGCGCCGGAGTCGGCCATGACGTAAATCGGGTTGAGCCCGCCTTCTTTGTCGCGACGCTGCATCTGGCCGAACATTTCGTCGGCAACTTTTTCGGTGATCGCCGACCAGATTTCGATGACCTTGTTGTAGCGTTCGCCGTTGGTGATAGCGCCGTCTAGGTATTGCTGTTGGACCGCGATGACCAGCTTGTCGGCGTCTTTCACCAGGGTCTTCTTGTTATCTGGGATGACCATATCGTCGATGCCGATCGACAGACCCGAGCGCGTGGCATAACGGAAGCCAAGCGATTTGATCTCGTCGAGCATCTTGACGGTAACTTCAAGCCCAAACCGCAGATAGCAGTAGTTGACCAGTTGTCCGATGCCCTTCTTCTTGAGCAAGCCATTGATGTACGGCATCGCCATGTTGACGCCGGGCACCGCTTTCGGCAGATGGTCGTTTAGGATCGCGCGGCCCACTGTCGTGTTGAGATATTCACGCACGATGTGGATCGGCTCGGTGTGGTTTACATCCTGATCGTCGTACGCCGCGGTCAGGTCGATGACCTCACCGGTGTAGCGCAGACGAATCGGGGTCAGCGTTTCCACTTCTCCCATTTCGAGCGCGAGGACGACTTCGTCAATGTTGGCAAAAGACCGGCCTTCACCCTTCGCGCCTGGCTTCGCTTTCGTCAGGTAATAAAGACCGAGCACCATGTCCTGGGTGGGGACGGTGATCGGCTGTCCTGACGCGGGCGACAGAATGTTGTGCGAAGACAGCATCAGAACGCTGGCTTCCACCTGCGCTTCGGGCGACAGAGGAATATGCACGGCCATCTGATCTCCGTCGAAGTCCGCGTTGAACGCGGTGCAGACGAGCGGGTGGATCTTGATTGCCTTGCCTTCAACGAGCACCGGCTCGAACGCCTGGATACCGAGGCGGTGGAGCGTAGGGGCTCGGTTCAGCATGACCGGATGGTCTTTGATGACCTCTTCCAGAATGTCCCATACGATCGGATCCTGCTGCTCGACCATTTCTTTCGCCTGCTTGATGGTCGTGCAGTTCCCGGTTTGCTCGAGGCGGTGATAGATGAACGGCTTGAACAGTTCGAGCGCCATCTTCTTTGGCAGACCGCACTGATGCAGCTTGAGTTCGGGGCCGACAACGATGACGGAACGTCCGGAGTAGTCGACGCGCTTGCCGAGCAGGTTCTGGCGGAAGCGTCCCTGCTTGCCCTTCAGCGTATCGGAGAGCGACTTCAGCGGACGGTTGTTGGCGCCACGGAGAACGCGGCCGCGGCGTCCGTTATCGAACAGCGCGTCGACCGCTTCCTGCAACATACGCTTTTCGTTGCGCACGATGACTTCGGGAGCGTGCAGGTCCATCAGCTTCTTCAACCGGTTGTTGCGGTTGATGACGCGGCGGTACAGGTCGTTCAGGTCAGACGTGGCGAAACGGCCGCCGTCGAGTGGAACCAGCGGGCGCAGCTCGGGTGGAATCACCGGGAGCACGTCGAGAATCATCCACTGCGGCTTGTTGCCGCTCTTGCGGAAAGCCTCAACCACCTTCAAACGCTTGGCATATTTCAGGCGCTTCTGGAGCGAGGTTTCGTGCTTCATCTTCTCGCGCAGTTCGACGGAGAGACCGTCGACTTCAATCCGCTTGAGAAGTTCCTTAATCGCTTCCGCGCCCATCATGGCCTTGAAGCCAGCGGGGCGATATTGCTGATCGAGTTCGCGATATTTCGCTTCGTCTTTAATGACTTCGCGCTCTTTGAGCGGCGCGTCGCCAGGATCGACGACCACATACGCTTCGAAGTAGAGGATGGCTTCGAGATCGCGCAGGGAAATATCGAGGAGATGGCCGATGCGGCTCGGCAGTCCCTTGAAGAACCACACGTGCGAACAGGGCGATGCCAGCTCGATATGACCGAGGCGCTCGCGGCGAACCTTCGAGAGGGTGACTTCGACGCCGCACTTGTCGCAAATCACACCGCGATGCTTCATGCGCTTGTACTTGCCGCAGAGGCATTCCCAGTCGGTGACCGGGCCGAAAATGCGGGCGCAGAACAAACCGTCGCGCTCTGGCTTAAAAGTGCGGTAGTTGATGGTTTCCGGCTTGGTCACTTCCCCATGCGACCAGCTCCGGATCTTTTCAGGTGAGGCCAGGCTGATACGAATGGCATCAAAATCAGCCACGGGATTTGCCATATCGAACGGGCTCGAACGAAACATGTGTTCTCCGCTTTCCTGTGGATCTCACGCGCCACCGGCGGCCCTCAACTGCAGTTCTCAGTTCCCGGTTCTCAGTTCTCAGCAAGAAAACCGGTTTGAGCTTTGCCGTATCGCGACGCTGAGAGCGAGTGCCGCGGCGGCTAATTGTTCAAAACTTTGCTTCAAAATTCTCGCAGCATCCCGGCTCTGAATTCTGCTCGCCCTCGACTACTGAGAACTGAGAACTGAGAACCGGGAACTGGTCTTAATCCGCTGCCACAGCCACCGGCTTCTTCTCGGTAGCCTTGATCAATTCGACATCGAGACACAAGGCTTGCAATTCGCGAATCAGCACGTTGAACGATTCCGGCACGCCCGGCTCCATCGCGGCTTCGCCTTTAACGATCGCCTCGTAGATTTTGGTGCGTCCGTAAACGTCGTCTGACTTTGCGGTCAGCAATTCCTGCAGGATGAAGGCCGCGCCGTACGCTTCCAGAGCCCAGACTTCCATTTCTCCGAAGCGCTGGCCGCCGAACTGCGCCTTGCCACCCAGCGGTTGCTGCGTGATCAGCGAGTACGGGCCGATGGAACGAGCGTGAATCTTGTCGTCCACCAGATGCGACAATTTCAGCATGTAGATGTAGCCGACCGTGACGGGCTGTTCGAAAATCTCGCCCGTCATTCCGTCTCGCAGGCTGGTCTTTCCCGACGTGGGCAGGCCAGCGCTCGTCAGCAAGGCTTTGATTTCCGTTTCACGAGCGCCATCAAACACGGCTGACCCCATGAAGACGCCCTTTTTCAAGGTTGGCGCCACGGCTTCGAGTTCGTCTTCCGTCATGTCGCCGATCGTGTCCGCGAGCACGGTGTCTTTGAACAGCGTCTTCAGATCCCGGCGAATCGCTTCGGAGCGCGTGTTCTGCTTCAGCAATTCCGTGATCTTCACGCCCAGTTCGTGACCGGCCCATCCGAGGTGGGTTTCAAGAATCTGTCCCACGTTCATACGGCTGGGTACGCCGAGCGGGTTCAGGACGATCTCAACCGGCGTTCCATCCTCGAGGTACGGCATATCTTCCTCGGGAAGGATGCGCGCGATCACGCCCTTATTACCGTGACGTCCGGCCATCTTGTCGCCGACGCTCAGCTTGCGCTTCATCGCGATGTAAACCTTGACGAGCTTAATTACGCCCGGCGGCAGCTCATCGCCCTTGGTCAACTTGTCTTTCTTTTCGTTGACGATTTTCTTGAGCACGTCGATCTGGCGCGAGGTCATTTCCTCGATCTCGTCGATCTGCTCATTCACCCGCGGATCTTTATCGGCGTACTTGATCCGCTTCAAGTTACGGGTCGAGATGCGCTCGATGGCGTCGCGGTCGAGAATCGCGTCTTTGGTCAGCAACCGCTTGTTGGTGCGCTCGTCGTGCAGATCAGCCTGCACTTCCTTGCCGCCCAACAGCCCTTCGAGACGCTTGAGGCGCTCGTCGGTCAGAATTCGGATCTCGTCCGACAAGTTCTTCTCGAGTTTCGCGATCTGATTCGCTTCGATCGCTTTCGCGCGCTCGTCCTTTTCCTGACCCTTGCGCGAGAAGATCTTCACGTCGACCACGATGCCTTCGATTCCCGGAGGGCAGTAGAGTGAAGCATCGCGCACATCACCGGCCTTTTCGCCGAAGATCGCACGCAACAGCTTTTCTTCCGGTGTGAGCTGCGTTTCACCTTTCGGCGTAACTTTGCCGACGATGATATCGCCCTGCTTAATTCCGGCGCCGATGCGGATGACGCCCGCTTCGTCGAGATTCCGCAGCGTCGATTCACTGACGTTTGGAATATCGCGCGTAACTTCTTCAGGTCCGAGCTTCGTGTCGCGAGCTTCCAGTTCGAATTCTTCGATGTGAACAGAGGTGTAGTAATCCTCTTTCACCATCTTTTCCGAGACCAGAATCGCGTCTTCGAAGTTGTATCCGCGCCAAGGCATGAACGCGACCAGGACGTTGCGTCCGAGAGCCAACTCGCCGAAGTCGGTGCAGGGGCCGTCGGCGATGACCTGACCTTTTACGACGCGTTGTCCCTTCTTCACGATCGGCTTCTGATTGATGCAAGTGTTCTGGTTCGAGCGCTTGAATTTCGTGAGCTGATAAATGTCGCTACCAACCTCACGCGAAAGCTGCATCGGATGATGCTCGCCTTCGACGCGAACGATAATGCGCTCGGAGTCGACCGAATCGATGATTCCGTTACGTTTTGCCAGAATGACTGCGCCGGAGTCGCGCGCCGTCACGCCTTCCATGCCGGTTCCAACAATCGGAGCCTGCGCACGCAGCAGCGGCACCGACTGACGTTGCATGTTCGCGCCCATCAGCGCGCGGTTCGCGTCGTCGTGCTCGAGGAAGGGCACGAGTGATGCGGCCACGGAGACGAGCTGCTTTGGACTGACGTCGACGTAATCGACTTCATCGCGGTTGACGAGCACAAAGTTGCCCGCCTTACGAGCGTTGACAAGTTCGCCAGCGATCTTGCCTTTGTCGTCGAGTTCGATGTTCGCCTGCGCAATCGTGTGACGGTCTTCTTCCCAAGCCGATAGATAGAAGGAGAACGGTTCAACCTCGACCGGTTTCTTCTTCCGGTCTTTGAGATCGGCGTTAACCTTCTCCATCTCGCTCTTTTCGGCGTAGTCGCCGACTTTGAAGTTGCTATCGCCGGCGTTGACGACGATCACGTAATCCACCACGCGAGCGTTCTTAACCTTGCGATATGGAGACTCGATAAAGCCGTAGTCGTTGATCCGCGCAAAGCAGCTCAACGACGAGATCAGTCCAATGTTCGGGCCTTCCGGCGTTTCAATCGGACAAATACGCCCGTAGTGCGTTGGGTGAACGTCGCGGACTTCGAATCCAGCGCGTTCGCGCGACAAGCCGCCCGGCCCAAGGGCCGAGAGACGACGCTTGTGCGTGATTTCCGACAGCGGGTTCGTCTGATCCATGAACTGCGACAGCTGCGACGATCCGAAGAATTCGCGGATCGCGGCCATCACCGGCTTGGCATTCACCAGGTCGTGCGGCATCGCAGTCGACATTTCCTGGTAGACGGACATTTTTTCTTTGATCGCCCGTTCCATGCGGACCAGGCCGATGCGGAACTGGTTTTCGAGCAACTCGCCAACCGCGCGCACGCGGCGATTGCCAAGGTGATCGATGTCGTCGACCGCACCGATGTTTTTGCGCAGCTTCAGCAGGTACTTGATGGTCGCGTAGAAATCGTTCGGATCAAGCGTGCGCTGTTCCAGGCTGGTTGCTTCCTGGTTCTCGAACAACTTGATGTTGAACTTCAATCGCCCCACGCGCGAGAAGTCATACTTGCGCGGATCGAAGAACATTCCCTGGAACAATGCCGTCGCCGTATCAAGCGTCGGTGGATCGCCCGGGCGCAACTTACGATAGATCTCGATCAACGCTTCCGAAGGAGTCGTGACCGAATCACGGCGCAGGGTCTGGCTGATCACGGTACCGACATCGTCGCGCTCGGGGAAGAACACGGTCAGTTCGACCACGCCCGATTCCAGAATCTTCGAAACCTTGTCGGCCGTGATTTCAGAGTTCGCTTCGAGCAGCACTTCGCCAGTCGTCGTATCGACGATGTCGCTGGCCGCCCATGCGCCCTCGAGATCGCTCATGTCGATCTCGATCTCGCTGATCTTTGCCTTCTGAATTTCCTTCAAGGTCGCGGTGCTGATCTTCCGGCCAGAGTGCGCCACTTCATCACCCGACTTCGACTTGATACTGTGCGCTAGTTTCATTCCCACGAGATTCGTAGCCTTGTCGCTGGCCGGATCGAGCGTCCAGAACAGTTTCTTGTCGCGGACCACGAGGCGGTCCGTCGTGTAGAACGTCTTCAGAATGTCTTCGCCGGAGCGCAGACCGAGAGCACGCAGGAAAATCGTGCCCAGGAACTTACGCTTACGGTCGATACGCACGTAGAGGACGTTCTTCTGGTCGTATTCGAATTCAACCCACGATCCGCGGTAGGGAATGATCTTGCCGAGGAAATAGGTGCGGTTCGCGGCGGTTTCAAAGAATACGCCGGGCGAGCGGTGCAACTGGCTAACGATGACTCGTTCAGTGCCGTTAATAATGAAAGTCCCGTTCTGCGTCATCAGCGGAACGTCGCCAAAGAAAACTTCCTGCTCCTTGATATCGCGGATGGAGCGATTGCCGGTCTCCGGATCCTTGTCCCAGATCGTCAACCGCATCGTGACCTTGAGCGGCGCGGAGTAGGTCATGCCGCGCTCTTCGCACTCGGCCACGTCGTACTTCAACTGCAATCCAACCGGGTCGCCGCACTTGTTACAGAAGTCGGGCGTGTTCGCGTTGTAGGTTCCGCACTTGTGGCACAGAACGTCGCCGGGATGGAACGGGTCGGTGATCACCGTCGATCCGCAACTCTTACAAGTCGTGCGCAGGTGATGGAGGCCCTTCAGGTGGCCGCACTTGCACTCCCAGTTGCCGATCGCGAAATCGACGAACTCGAGTTGCGAAACATTGCGGAAGTCGGTAATCGGAAACACCGACTGAAAGACCGCCTGCAAGCCGCCGTCTTCGCGCTCGCTGGGCAGTTTGTCCATCTGTAGAAAGCGGTCATAGGAGCGCTTCTGAACCTCGATCAGGTTCGGGATCTGGATGGTTGCTGGAATCTTGGAAAAATCGAAACGTTTGCGATGGATGCTATGCTTTGCCATTCTCGGGAACTCCTGCTTTCAGACAGCCTGGGGCTGCAGTACAAGCGGAATGAAGGGCGCAAAAACTGGGCGCCAAATTACTGCTCCGGGTTACAGAAAACGAGCGGTATACGTGGACAAAAGACGACGGCCCCCGCGAAGACATGAATGTCCGCAGGCGCCGCGTGCGACGCTTAATTCCGAATAACTTTTAAAATTCCACGCCAGTTCAAGGGCCTGTTCCGTCCCGCCGCCCGCGGGACCGGCTGCCAAACTTCTATTCCAGCGACCCTATTCCGCTTCCTGGGTCTATGCAGAGGATTCCGGGTCGCCGTCGCCTCGTGGTGAAGCCAGGGTAAGCGGGTTATTTATTAGATATTAACACCGCGCAAAGGATTCAGCCACTGTTCGGTCAAATAATTGCAGGCGGGGGCGAAATTTCGCGCCCCCGCGCTGCCAGGATTACTTGACTTCCTACTTAACTTCTACGACTGCTCCCGCTTCGGTGAACTTCTTCTTGATGGTCTCGGCTTCGTCCTTCGAGACGCCCTCTTTTATGCTCTTGGGAGCGCCATCGACCAGGTCCTTCGCCTCTTTCAGACCAAGGCTGGTGACTTCGCGTACGGCCTTGATAACGTTGATCTTATTGGCTCCGACTTCTTTCAAGACGACCGAGAATTCGGTCTTTTCTTCGGCCGGAGCTGCGCCGCCCGCCGCCGCGCCACCGGCAACCATCACCGGAGCCGCTGCCGCCGCGGAAACGCCCAAACGCGCTTCCAGTTTCTTCACCAGGTCCGCCGCTTCCAACAACGACAGGCCAACAATTGACTCTTCCAGTTGCTGTAGATCCGCCATGTGAATTTCCCCGCTTTATTTAAGATTTTCGATTTTGCTACCGCTCCGCCGGGTTTCCAGTGCGACCAGGCTTACCTCTCAGCGCCAGACAACGCCAAGTCTCAGCCGCGCAACCCCCGCTTTGCGATAACCAAATCTTTTTTCGGACAGCTTGCTGTCCCGAAACTCTGTTGGATTTGTAATTGGCGATTTGTGATTTGTAATTGAAAACCAGACGCAGTCGGATTCAAAATCGCAAATTACAAATCACCAATTACAAATTCCTTACGCCTCTTTAAACTTCTTCTGTTCCACGCCCTGGCCAACGACCACAGCCAGGTTCCGTCCGACCGCATTCATCGCCGTGACCAGCCGTTGCGACGGCGCGTTCAACAGGAACAGCAGCTTCGAATACAGCTCTTCTTTCGAAGGCATGGTGGCGAGCGATTCGATCTCTTTGACCGTAATCACGCGGCCTTCAACCAGACCCGCCTTAAAGCTGAACTCCGGATTCTCTTTAACGTACTTCGCCAGCGCCTTGGCCAGCGCGACGGGATCGCCTTCTGTGTAGGCAATCGAGGTCACGCCCTGAAGGTTCTTCAATACGCCTTCAACCTTGGTGCCCTTGCCCGCGCGCTCGGCGAGCGTGTTCTTGACCACGCGGTACTTCGCTCCGGTCGGACGCAACGCCTTGCGCAACTCGAAATCCTGCGTCACCGTCAGCTTTGAGTAGGTGGCCACGATCATGCTCGAAGCGTTCTTCAGTTCGCCGCTGAGCTTTTCAACCTGTGCAACTTTCTTAGCTCGAGTAACCGCCATATAGAAACCCTTTCAGAAGATCTTGTGTGGAGACGGGCGACTCGCCCGTCCGCCGGGCAAGGCCCGGCAACAAATTAAGCCTTGGCCGCAACTTCAATCGGAGTCGTATCCAGCGAAATCCCCGGCCCCATGCTCGAACTCAGGTAGCAAGCCTTGATGTACTTGCCCTTCGCGACCGAAGGCTTCGCCTTGATCACGCTCGAGATCAGCGTCGTAGCGTTGTCGATCAACTTGTCAGGCGTGAACGAAATCTTGCCCACGGGGACGTGAACCAGCGCCGTCTTGTCGGTGCGGAATTCGACCTTGCCGGCTTTCACTTCCTGCACGGCCTTCGCAACGTCCATGGTGACTGTGCCGGTCTTTGGATTGGGCATCAGACCCTTCGGTCCGAGCACCTTACCAAGGCGACCAACCGATTTCATCATGTCGGGCGTAGCGATCAGAGCGTCGAAATCGGTCCAGTTTTCTTTTGTGATCTTCTCGACCATGTCTTCGCCGCCCACGAAATCCGCGCCTGCCGCTTCGGCTTCGCGAACCTTTTCGCCGCTCGCAATCACCAGAACTTTTTTCGACTTGCCGAGGCCGTGCGGAAGAACCACCGTGCCGCGCACCATCTGGTCGGCATGTTTCGGATCGACGCCTAACCGCAGCGTGACTTCGACCGTCTCGTCGAACTTTGCGAATTTCACTTTCTGCAGAAGTGGAACCGCTTCCTGCAGCGTATAAGGCCGCGCTTCGACAGCTTTGCGCGCCTTCTCGATATTCTTACCTGACTTCTTCATTTTTCCCTCAGTCTCCCACCGCTCATCGCTGATCTGATGAGCCGTGGTATTTGACTACATCTACTCGTGTGGTGACGGGGCTTTGCCCGTCCAGCGGGGCGGAGCCCCGCCACCACACTAAACTCTATCCAACCACTTCAATGCCCATCGATCGCGCCGTGCCACGCACGCTCCGGATCGCGGCATCGACCGACGCTGCATTCAGATCGGGCATCTTCTGCTTCGCGATGTCCTCAACCTGCTTCAGCGTGACTTTCCCGACCTTATCTTTATTCGGAGCGCCCGATCCCTTGGCGATGCCGGCCGCGCGCTTCAGCAATACCGATGCCGGCGGCGTCTTTGTAATAAAGGTGAAGGTACGGTCGCTGTAAACCGTGATCACAACCGGGACAATCAGTCCCTCGAGTTCCTTCTGCGACGTGCGAGCGTTGAACTGCTTGCAGAACTCCATGATGTTGACCTGCGCCTGACCGAGCGCCGGTCCGACCGGAGGCGCTGGCGTGGCCTTGCCCGCCGCAATCTGCAACTTTACCGATCCTGTAGCTTTCTTAGCCATGATGCCTTTCCAATACCTGCTTTAAATTCCGCCGAGTCTAGGATTTTCGGCTCAGCGGTTTCGAGCGGTCGTTTTTACGCGACCTTTTCAACCTGTCCAAATTCCAACTCCACCGGAGTCGACCGACCGAAGATGGTGACCATCACTTTCAAGGTCTCGCGATCTTCATTCACGTCGTCGACAATGCCGGTGAACGTGGCGAACGGACCCTCGCCGATGCGCACCGTCTCTCCCTTTTCAAACTTGACCTTGAGTTTCGGCTTCTCGCGGCTGTCAGCAACCTTATAAACGATGTGGTTGACTTCATCTTCCGAAAGCGGCGTCGGTTGCTGTCCGGTCCCGACGAAGCCGGTGACCCGAGGCGTCGACTTCACAACGTGCCAGACATGATCGTCCATGTCCATCTCGACCAGCACGTAGCCGGGATAGAACATGCGCTCCGAGGTGTACTTTTTGCCGCCACGGACTTCGGTGACCGACTCAGTCGGAATCAACACTTTGCCAATCTTGTTCTGCAATCCGAAAGCCTGTACCCGCGATTCGAGCGACTCGCGCACCTTGCGCTCAAATCCCGAATAGGCGTGGATGATGTACCACTTCATATTCGGATTGTGCGCGGGCTCGCCGCCCGGCGTTGCTCCCGCTGGCGGCGCCGCCTGAGCTTCGCCGACCACCGCGCTTTCGACCTTTTCTTTTTCCGTATCCGGCATTCAGTCGCTTCTTTCGCCCGCGCCTAATGGCGCGAGAAATAATGCAGCATCCGCTCCAGGCTGTTGCTGATCGCCAGATCCACCAGCCAGAAATAGAACGCAAAAAGGAACACGGTGATAATGACCACCGTGGTTGTTCCTTGAACTTCCTTGCGCGACGGAGAAGTGACTTTCTTCATCTCTGTGCGCACGTCGTGGTAGAAACTCTTGATCCGCTCCGGCCAGGACTTGAGTCGATCGCCGAAATCGCCGCTTGCGGTTGCGATTGAATTCGTCATTTTCTTTGCTTCTACTCCCATCACTCACCTGGCCTTCATTACTGTTCCAAAACTGGCAGGGGCGGAGGGATTCGAACCCCCAAGTTCGGTTTTGGAGACCGACAGTTTAACCGTTGAGCTTACGCCCCTAAAAACAGTTCTCAGTTCTCAGCTGTCAGTTCTCAGTCAAACGTTGCTGCCGACTGCCGATCACCGACCCTGCCTATTTAACTTCCTTGTGCGGTGTGTGTTTGCGGCACCGGTTACAGAACTTTTTCAGTTCCAAACGATCCGGTGTCGTTTTGCGGTTCTTGGTCTTCGAATAATTCCGCTCTTTGCAATCACCGCACTGCAACGTAATGATCTCTCGCATTGCTCACTCCCTGAAACCAGCTCTTAGTTCTTGGCAATTAACTCGCAGCGGCGCTACGTCACAATCTCCGCAATCGTTCCTGCGCCGACCGTGTGTCCGCCTTCGCGGATGGCGAAGCGCAAGCCCTTCTCCATCGCGACCGGCGTGATCAGTTCGATCACCAGGCTCACGTTGTCTCCCGGCATCACCATCTCCGTGCCCGCCGGCAACTCCGCAATCCCCGTCACGTCCGTCGTCCTCAAATAAAACTGGGGACGATATCCCTTGAAAAACGGCGTATGGCGCCCGCCTTCTTCCTTCGTCAGGATGTAGACCTCAGCCTTGAACTTCGTATGCGGCGTGATCGATCCACCCTTCGCCAGCACCATCCCGCGCTCAACATCTTCTTTCGCAATGCCGCGCAGAAGAAGTCCAGCGTTGTCGCCCGCCATACCTTCATCCAGCTGCTTCTTGAACATTTCGACGCCGGTCACCACCGTCTTGCGCGTCTCCCGGAAGCCGACAATTTCCACTTCCTCGCCCACCTTCACCTTGCCGCGTTCGATACGACCGGTGACCACCGTGCCGCGTCCTTGAATCGAGAAGATGTCTTCGATCGGCATCAGGAACGGCTTGTCCAGTTCGCGCGCCGGTTGCGGCACGCTCTTGTCGACCGCTTCCATCAACGCGTCAACTTGCTTTTCCCACTTCTCTTCGCCGTTCAGCGCACCCAGTGCCGACAAGCGAACCACCGGCACATCGTCGCCCGGAAACTTGTAGGCCTTCAATAGTTCCCGAACTTCAAGCTCGACCAGATCGAGCAACTCCGGATCGTCCACCGCGTCGCACTTGTTCAGCGCGACAACGATGTAAGGCACACCGACCTGGCGGGCCAGGAGAACGTGTTCGCGCGTCTGCGGCATCGGACCATCCGTCGCCGCGACCACCAGAATCGCGCCATCCATCTGCGCCGCGCCCGTGATCATGTTCTTGATGTAATCCGCGTGACCCGGGCAATCCACGTGTGCGTAGTGCCGGTTCGCCGTCTCATACTCGACGTGCGCTGTGGCAATGGTTATGCCGCGCGCCTTTTCTTCCGGAGCGTTGTCGATCGAATCGAACGACCGGAACTTGATGTTCGGGTTGTGCTTCGACAATACCTTCGTGATCGCCGCCGTCAACGTCGTCTTGCCATGGTCAATATGACCAATCGTTCCTACGTTGCAGTGCGGCTTTGTCCGATCAAATTTTTCTTTCGCCATTTCAGCTTTTCCTTTGTAGCGCCGGCGTCTCGCCGGCTGGTTCGCAAATCCGTGGTCGTCCTGAGATCCACTCAGTAGTACTGATAAAGCTTGTGAAACTTTTGTCGCAGCTCCGGCTCGACTTCTTCGATCTTCGAGAGATAAAACTCGCGAATCTGAGCCTGATCCGAAACCGGCAGCGACGCATACAGAGTTCGCGCCGTTCCCGCCTTGCTACCCGCGCCAATGTCGATCACGTCCGCCGCGAAAACCAAATCCAGGTTGCGGACGCGAATGCTTCGACCGGCGAGTGCCTTCATATACTTCGTGACGCGTTCCGCCGAAAATGCTTTTTCAATTGCCGATTTCAGGTCGCCGAACTCTCGCTCTTTCTCGACCGGAAGCACGCCCTGCTCAAATTTCGCCGTTCCCATCCAAATGCACCCAATTCCAATTGCAAAATGCTCAATCTCTGGAGCGGGAGACGGGGATCGAACCCGCGACCAACAGCTTGGAAGGCTGTGACTCTACCACTGAGTTACTCCCGCTCAGCCTCAGCGGCTAAAGCCGCTATCTCTGTGACGCTTAGCGGCACGGCTAAAGCCGTGCCCTTCCACAAACCCGCAGCCAATTCCATGGAGCCGATGATCAGGATTGAACTGATGACCTCTCCCTTACCAAGGGAGTGCTCTACCAACTGAGCTACATCGGCCCATCTACCGCTCAAAAGCTGAACTTGCTAGCGTTCATCAACCGGCTCTGAGTTCGCCCGTTCTTCCTCGATCCGGGTCCGCCAAAAATACAGCGCCCCCCGAAACGCGAACAATCCCAGGATCACCAGCGTCGCCGTCCGCAATCTCACGTTCGCGTCGAACACTCGAATCGGATCGTCCGACAGGGTAGCCCAGGCTAAAACACCGAGCACCGCATACGCGATCAGCGCCAGCACGAACTTCTTTTTAACCGTCACCGCTCGACCGCCAACCAACCTACGTCACTCTGGTGCACAGGGGAGGATTCGAACCTCCGTACCTCCTGAGAGGGACAGATTTACAGTCTGTTGGCTTTAACCACTCACCCACCTGTGCAAATCCGAAAACACCGCGCCGCACGCAAAACCACGTCGACACCGCTTAGCACTTCTCAGCTCGGGAAACGAAAATGCGAGGACTCCCGCCTGAACTACACTCGCCGGAAATAACTTCGATGAAGTGTCTTAAATGCCTGTGTCTAAAAGCTGCGCCGCCAGCGCGCGTCACCGCGCGAACCTTCTGTTTCCGGAATCTTATTTATCTGGAGCTGGCGATAGGATTTGAACCTACGACCCTCTGATTACAAATCAGATGCTCTACCGACTGAGCTACGCCAGCAGGTGGAAGTGCACCCTATTCGGGCGCAATACTTCCCTGATCCCTTCTGAAGTTCCGGGACAATTATTTAAGTTACCACAAGGGGTATCGAGGCGCAACCGGAAGCATCATCCCTCGAATTCGCCAACCTATTCAGAAAGCTCCGTTTCCTCCGGTACGTCCGTCGGACTCGTGAAGTGCAGTTTGTAGCCGTCCGGGTCGGACAACGTTACGACCCACATCGCATTGCCGACAAACGGCCGCTCCGTCTGAATCCCGCGTTTCCTGATCTCGCGATAAATCTGCAGCGCATCTTTGCACTGAAAGTAGATCGACACTCCATCTCCGACCTTGCTGCCGGGCACCCAGGAATCGGGGCCCTCCTTGCGGAACTCCTGCAACATCAGCGCCGCGCCATCAAGCTGGAGCCAGCACCAGCGGAGCTTGCCCTCGACAACCCATTGATTTTTCATCTCGAAGCCAAGGCCGTCGACATAATAGCCAACCGACGCCTCGATGTTCGAAACGGAAAAGAACGGTACTGCCTGCTGCACGTTTACTTCGGTTTTGGTTTCGAGTGACATTGGCACGATGTCCCCCTCCCTGGCCGCGAGGTCTTTTCCGAGGTCTTTTCAAAGACCGCCGGGTGCTATCATACCCAAGTTCGGCTAGGGCAATCTAGACGAGCCGAGTCTCTCCCGATCAACATCAATGCGCTTTCGACGACGCCTCCCCATCCCCCTGGCCGTCTTGCTGATTGCGGCTGCGGTCACCCTGATCGTGCAATTGCGAAAACACGCCCCTCCGGAAGCCGCGCGCCTGCTTCCCGGCGCGGACGGTTTCTTCTACATCAATCTGCAATGGATTCGCACCTTCAACGCCACCGGCCAATTGCCGCCGGTGTCCCGCGATCCGGAGTATCAGAAATTTGTCGACGAAACCGGCTTTCAATTCGAACGCGATCTGGACCAGGCCGCTTTCGCCATCCACTATCCGCAGAGCTGGGGCGGCGGCCCCGCGGAATCGCCTACGGAGCCGCGCTTCTCGGAAGTGTTTGTCGGCAAAATTGATTCGCCGAGACTGACCGCATATCTGAAGAAGCTGTCGTCCTCGATCGACGACTATCGCGGGTTCGAGATTTACAACATCCCTATGGAGGGTCGAACCGTTCGCGTCGTCATCCTCTCCTATGACAGCGTCGCGGTTTCGAACCATCCCAATCCCGACGTGATTCGCGGCGTGCTCGACCGCTCCCGCAAGCTGGCCTCGCCGTTCGGTGGCCCTTGGCTACTCCGCAGGTTCTATAAGAGGGTTCCACTGGCGAGCCTGTGTTTCGCGATTCTGCGCGTCAGGCCGGAGATGAGTTCGTTTGGCGGACTGGGCAGTTGGGGACTTCTGTTTCCCAAGCCAGCCGTGGCGGTGATTTCGGGACGCTATCTCCGCGCTCTTCACTTGCGCGCGGAGGCGTTCACTGCAAGTGACGAAGACGCACACGACGTTACCGAGAAGACGGCCGCGTTTCTCGCTCTGTTTCACGCCGCTGAAGGCAGCGTTGGAGCTCACGGCACCGATGCCGATGTAAAGGCTTTCTTCGGCAGCCTTAAGGTCGAGCAGTCTGGCGATCGCGCCATTCTGACCGCCGTCGTTCCGCCTGGATTCATCAAGAAAGTTCTGGCCGAGGGCTCGCCCGAACCGACAGCGCCCAACGCGCCTGCTCCTCCCGCCAAACAGCCGCCAGCATCCAAATAAAGTGCGAGGCGAAAAGATGCAGGCGCGATAAACGGTCATTCGGTCGCTTCGTCCAATCCCTTGGAGAACGCTGAGCACGAAAATGATGTAACAATCCCGTTTCGCCAGCATCTTCTACAATAGAAATATGACGAATTTGCCGCTACCGTTGGCCGTCTTCGGCGCAGGACTGATTTCATTCCTATCGCCGTGCGTGCTTCCGCTCGTCCCTGGATACGTTTCGCTGATCTCCGGCGTCGGCGTCGAGCAGTTGAAGATGAAAGAAGGCGAACTGTTCCGCAAGGTGATGTTCAACTCGGCGGCATTTATCGTAGGCTTCAGCATCGTCTTCATTACCCTCGGCGCAATTTCAACCGAGGTCGGCCAGGTGCTGGCGCAATACAAATCGCTGCTCGCACGCATCGCCGGAGTGGTCATCATTCTCTTCGGTATTCACCTGACCGGCGTTTTTCAGTTCAAAGCACTACTGGCGGATACGCGCCTCCACAGCCTCAAGGGAAGTTCGTCGGCGTGGGGAGCGTTTGTGATCGGATTTGCTTTCGCCTTCGGATGGACACCCTGCGTCGGCCCAATCTTGGCGGTCGTTCTCGGATTCGCCGCCACGCAAGACACAGTCTGGAAAGGTATCTTTCTCTTGGCAATTTATTCGGCGGGCCTGGCGGTGCCGTTCCTGCTGACGTCGCTCGGCATCGAGCGTTTTCTAAAATTTTATAACCGATTTAAATTCCATATGCACGCCGTGGAAGTTGCGAGTGGGGTGTTGCTGATCGCGTTAGGAGCCCTGCTGGTTGCGGGTCGCTTCACAGTCATCAGCCGCTATTTTACGTTCCTGAATCGCTTCGCGCTTTAGGACTCGGATTTGAAGGAGCGCGGCTTTAGCCGCCGGGGTTTACCAGTGAAAAGAAATCCTCTGATACTGTTCTTCGTCGCTGCCATTGTCGCGGCCATGCTCTTCGCAGGCATTCACGCGTCTCGTCGCAACCGGGCGAACTCTCCCACGAAAGGTCAATTAATCGGCAACGTCGCGCCCGACTTCGAACTTCCAGGACTCGACGGCAAGAAACTCAAGCTCTCCGACTTGCGCGGTAAAGCTGTTCTGTTGAATTTCTGGGCGACGTATTGTGAACCATGCAAAGTCGAGATGCCCTGGTTCGTCGAACTTCAGAAACAATACGGCCCCGACGGATTCCAGATCGTCGGCGTAGCCATGGATGACGCCAGCACCGAAGACATCGCAAAATTCGCCAAAGACATGGGCGTGAACTATCCGATTCTTATTGGCGAGGACTCGGTTGGCACGAGCTACGGCGGAGTTGGCGTTTTGCCCACCACGTTTTTCCTGGACCGCGACGGCAAGCTGATTGCCCGCGAATTTGGCCTCCAGAGCCGCAGCGTCTTCGTCGATCACATCAAGAAGGCCCTGAGCCAGGGACAGGCAGTACAGGCTCGGAAGTAACCTCGTAATCACTAAAAGCCGCGTCTGAACTGGAGTACTCTGGAATCACCGAGTCCATAGATTCAGCGAATCGGATCGGCGAATCGATCAGCGAATAATAATGAGAGTCCTTCTGGCGAGCGCGCTCCTGCTGTCCTGTGCCTGTGCCCAAGTACAGGACGCACCCATACCTACAGGGCCTGCCGTGAAAATGGCGCCCGCTCCCGTCATCACGATTGTCCAGGGTAAGCCGGCGACAGTTCCGCTGTCGTTTCGCGTGGCCAGCGGCTATCACATCAACTCGAACAAGCCTAAGTCTGAGTTCCTGATTCCGACCGTACTCAAAGTCGAAGCCACCACCGACATCGTCATCGGCAAAACCACATATCCCGATGGCCAGGACACGAGTTTCGCTTTTGCTCCCGACGAAAAGCTCAATGTCTATAGCGGTGATTTTCAAATCGATGTGCTGGTTCGCCCGTTGAAAACGGTAGAGAAGGGAAAATACATCATGCGCGGGACGCTGAAATATCAGGCCTGTGACAACTCAGCCTGCTATCCGCCGAAGCAGCTGCCGATCAGCTTCGATGTGAAGATCGCTAAGGCCCCAGCCGCCGGCCACAAGAACCCCGCCCAGAGCCCGCACGCGCATCAGTAGAAAAACAACTCTCACTTCGTCGCACTACTTCTTCGCATCGAAGTCATTCTTGAACACCTTGCCGTCCTTCATCACGAAGCCGACGTTCTCCAATATTTTGATATTCGCCAACGGATCGCCCGAAACCGCGACGATATCGGCATAAGCTCCCGGAGCAATCACGCCGATCCGGCCCTTCATCTCAAGCAATTCCGCCGCCCGCGACGTTGCGCTCTGGATAGCTTGCATAGGCGTCATGCCAAATTCAACCATCCGCGGAAACTCCTGCGCGATGGGCTCCGTCCATGGAATGCCGCCCATGTCGGTGCCAAACGCAATTTTCACTCCCGCTTTCAGAGCCTTGCGAAATGACACCTCGTGCTCCGACGCACGCATGCGGTCGCGCTTCCCTTCGGGAGTATCGGCCGGAGCCCAATCGCCGTAATAAACGCTCAGCGTGGCGCACAGCCACGTGCCCTGCCGGATCATCTGTGCGATCTGCGCGGCGGTCAGAACTAATCCGTGCTCGATTGAGTCGCAACCGCCGTCGAGCGCGCGCTGCATGCCTTCTCCGCTGTAGGAGTGGCACGCGACTTTCTTGCCCCAGCCATGCGTCTCGTCGACGATCGCCCGCAGTTCCTCGACCGTCAGGGTCGGCTGTGAAACAAGTTCGCCGTTCTTCCCGGCCCCGTTTTCTCGCACCCACGACCGGTGCGTCATGTAAACCTTGATCCAGTCCGCTCCATGATCGAGTTGTTCGCGCGCCGCCTTGCGCGCCTCAACCGGACCATCGATGATCTGCACACCCTTCGGCACTTCAATTTCCGGCGCATAACCTTCGAGTGGATATCCACCCGTCGTCGAGATGGCACGCGTTGAGACAAACAAACGCGGGCCCGGGATGTATCCCCCTTCGATGGCCATCTTGATGCCGACGTCGCCGTAGCCAGCGCCTTCGGTTTCCATGTCGCGCAACGTAGTGAACCCCTGTTCGAGCGCGCGCCGCGCCGACACCGTCGCCCGCGCCGCGCGAAATGCCAGCGGATACTTGAGCAGTTGAATGTCGTATCCGCCCTCGGATGGAACTTCGCCTTGAAGAAAAATGTGCGTGTGAGCGTCGATCAGGCCGGGAAGCACCGTCGCCTGCGACAGGTCGATGAAATTCACGCCAGCGGGGATGTTTGTCGGGAGCACGACGGCGCCATCGGCAACGTCGGTAATCAGATTTCCGCGAATGGTGATCACCACGTTGCGACGGGCCGTACCAGAGACTCCATCGATCAGCGTGCCCGCACGGATCATCGTCACCGGCGCGGTCGCGGACGCAGACACGTTGCTCTGGGCCCAACTGTAGGTAGCGGCAATGACGAAGACAATAACGAAGACGAAACTGAGGAGAAGAATCCTGCGCAAAACAGTCCACCTCCGGAAAGTGTGGATTGTACTACTCAGCAGGGATCCAGATAATCGCGCAGCGATTGAACCAGGGCAATCACTTTCTCAGTTTGTTGCAGCGCCGCGGCAACACTCTCCCGTCGCTGCTCCACAATTTCTTCGAGTGATAGCCCGGCCGGCAGGTGAAGCGAAAGCTCTAAGGAACAAAGCAGCCCGGTCAAAGGCTGGCTCAGAGAGTGCAGCAGTTCGCCAACTACGTCGGGATCGCGCGGCAGTCGTTGGCGAGAACGGGGGTCAGAATGCGGGGCAGAACGCGGGCTGGCGCTCATGCCGAGGCCCCCTCCGGACTCATCTGATATCCGACGCCGCGAACCGTATGAATCAATGTCGGAGTAAAGCCATCGTCCACTTTGCGGCGCAGATAGTTGATGTAAACATCGACCACATTTGTCGTGGAATCAAAAGTCAGGTTCCAGACATGCTCGATGATCATCGCCCGCGTCAGTCGCCGCCCTGCATTGCGCATGAGGTATTCGAGCAGGGCAAATTCCTTGGTGGTCAATTCAATGTGACGCCCCGCCCGCGCCACTTTTCGTTCCACGCGGTCCAACCGAAGATCGCGGACGGTGAGCACTGACTCCGATGGCAAGTGACTGCGCCGCAACAACGCCCGCGCCCGCGCCGAGAGTTCGAGAAATGAAAATGGCTTAACCAGATAATCGTCTGCGCCAGAGTCGAGACACTGCACGCGATCTTCGATCCGGCTGCGCGCCGTCAGAATCATCACCGGCAAGTTCGCCTTGCGCTGCCGCAGACTCTTCAGAAGAGATAACCCGTCAATCCCCGGCAGATTCAGATCGAGTACGACCAGATCGTAGTCGAATTCAATCGCCATCGAGCGGCCCTGATTGCCCTCATTGGCAACATCCACCGCGTGACACTCGGCTTCCAGCCCTTTTCTGATAAAGGATGAAAGCGCCGCATCGTCTTCCACAATAAGAATTCTCATGAGATTCGCCTAAGTTGAATGATCGTGAAGCGATTCTCATTCTCGGATGACGGGGGTCGGGACACAAGATAACTTGGTCGTTCAAAGGGACGTAGTTGCAGATGTGAAACGTGGGTGTGAAATGTGGATGTGAAACCTAAATATCAAACGCCGAAGACGAGTCTCGGAGTCAAGCGGCTCGGCCGAACTTCCCTATATCCCCAGCGCGGCCTGAATCGCCCCCACAATCTCTCCCGCCAGCCGATCCATTTGCTCCTTTGACTCCGCTTCGATCATCACCCGCGCCAGCGCCTCCGTGCCGGAGTAGCGCACGACGACTCGCCCATTGCCGTCGAGTTCGCTCTGCGCAGCCGCTATCGCCGCCTGCACCTTTGGAATTTCCGCAAATGGAGTCTTCTGCCGCACGCGCACATTTCGAATTGTCTGGGGAAACACTTTCAGGTCGCCGACAAGATCGGCAAGTGCCTTGCCTGTTTGTGCCTTGTCAGTTCCCACCATGATTTCCAGCACCCGCAGCGCGGTCAGCAATCCGTCGCCGGTGGTCGCCTCTCCATCGCGAAACAAAATGTGGCCGGACTGTTCTCCGCCTAGAGTCGCGCCTACGCGCTGCATTTCTTCGAGCACGTACTTGTCGCCGACATTGGCGCGGAGCATCTGGATGCCCGACCGCTTCAGCGCCAACTCCAATCCCATGTTCGACATTGTGGTCGCGACCACCGTGGATTTCGCGAGCGTGCCTCGCGCTTGCATCTCCCGCGCGGCGAGCAACAGAACCGCATCGCCGTTCACGACCTTCCCCTGAGCATCGCAGAAGAGCGCGCGATCGGCATCGCCATCGAAGGTAACACCGAGGTCGAAGCTGCCCTGCTTCTCTGCTACAAAGCGGGCCACAGTCTCGGGATGGAGCGCTCCGCAACCCTCGTTGATGTTTTGTCCGTCTGGAGTGACGTTCAAAAAAGTCGTATTGACCTTCAACGATTCAAACAAAGCCGGGGCTTCGGCCGCCGCCGCACCGTTGGCGCAATCGACCGCCACACGAAGCTTTGTCAGGTCAGCGGAAACGCCACTCGCGAGCCACCGAACGTACGCATGCCGCAATGCCTCTTCGCCGGGGAGGCTAGAAATCCCGGGAGCGGAATCCGGCGCTGGAGCAGTCTCGGCGTCCTGTAGCAGTGCGAAAATCTCTTTTTCGATCGCCAACTCGCGCGCGTCCGGCAACTTGTAGCCGTCGCCAGAAAAAACTTTGATCCCGTTGTCGGTCCAGGGATTGTGTGAGGCCGATATCACAACTCCTGCGTCGAACTTCCGCGAGCGCGCCAGAAACGCGACTCCCGGCGTCGTGATCACACCTGCGCTACGCGCCTCGACTCCGACCGACGCTAACCCCTGCACAAAGCGGTCGGCAATCCATCCGCTCGAAGCGCGCGTGTCTTGCCCGATCACGACTCGCGCTTTGTTGTTGACTCGCAACAGGTCGTGTCCGAGGGCGCGCCCGATCCAATACACACTGTCTCGCGTCAGCGGAAATTCTCCCGCGACGCCGCGAATTCCGTCCGTACCGAAGAGTTGTCTGGTTTGTGTCATGCAAGGGTTGGAAAGAATTCGGCGCTTATTTCTGCCCGTCTCCCGAACCATCCATCATAACCGTGACACGAATCAAAGTGGGGTGGGCAACCTGGATCAGAGGATCGGGAACGAAGGCGTGGGTAATAAACGAGGTTTGCGTCATCACACCGGTCGCATCGACTGGATCGGTGGTGGCCGCTTCGATGGCTTCGACGCGTCGACGCGGCCCTGAGATCGTAACCGTAGCCGGATCGGCAACGACTTTCGCTATACGCAGTCCACTTGCGAAATTTCCAGTGACGCGCGGCTGAACCAGGATCTTTCGCGTTGCGCGCTCGTCAAACGAAAGATGAAATTGGCCCGGTATGATCTGCACCACTTCAAGATCCTGCGGCACATGCACCCGATCCGTCAGGTCAAACGTTCTTTCCCCAGGTCGAACCGTCGCCAGATTGACCTGTGCATGCACCTCGGAAGCGTCGAGTTGATGAATCAGCCGCTCCGGACCTCGCACGCGGACCTGGACCGCGGTGGAATCGGCGGAATCGATTTCCATGTTCGCCGGGAAATTCTGGAATTCGATGGGCACTCGCATTTCGACTTCTGATATCGGATTGCGCGCAACTGCCATCCAAAGCCCGACAGCGAGCAACAGGGAAACGATCTTCAGCAAAATGTTGTGGAGGAATACCCGCTGAAAGAAATTAAGAGGCGCCGATCCCGGCATCGCTAGTTTTCCTTTCCGGGACGCACCGAATCGGGCCGGCGCGAAACTTGTGAACTGGGCGGCTCCTCTTCAGCAAAGCTCTCGTCGATTGAAGTCGGCAGCGTCGCCGACGGGGCATACCGGCGTAGCAGCCCGCCCAGTCGCTCGCGGAGTCGCTCCACCGTCAAATCGCGTTCGATGCTTCCCGCCACCGCGAGGCTGATGGTTCCTGTCTCCTCCGAAATGATGATGGCGACCGCATCGGTCTCCTCGGTGATTCCAATGCCAGCGCGGTGGCGTGTGCCGAGTTGAGTCGAGAGCACAGGGTTCATCGAGAGCGGTAGAAAGCACGCGGCGGCAGCAATCCGGTCGCGCTGCACAATCACGGCGCCGTCGTGCAAGGGCGCGCTCGGACGAAACACCGTTGCCAGCAGGTCATACGATAAGCGGGCGTCGAGCGCGACTCCACTTTCAATATATGTACGCAAACCGATCTCGCGCTCAATCACAATCAGCGCGCCGGTCTGATTCTGAGAAAAAAGGTTGGCGGCCAAAACGATATCGTCATAGACGTCGGCCACCGAACTCGAACCTCGCATCAGCGAGATACGGCTTCCGAGGTTAGCCAGAGCATGCCGGATTTCCGACTGGAAGACGACGATCAGCGCGAACACCACATACGGCAGCAGCGTACTGAGCAGCCAGTTGAGGGTGCGCAATTCGCCGAGACGGGCGAAGTAGAAGGCCAGCCCCAGTGTCGCCACTCCTAGGAGCATCGGCGCCGCCCGCGTGCCGCGCACCAGAACCAGGAACTGGTAGATCAGCATCGCGACCAGCACAATGTCAACGATCGAGATGACCGAGATGTGCGACCACGCCTGCGACGGTGTCACGTCAGCCTCACGCCGATCCGACGCTGGAAGTCAGACCGCAACAGAATCGAGAGCAAAAGCGAAAGCAGACCCGAAGTTGAATTGGCTTTATTCTAATGCAGCGCCGGATTTCGGTTTGTCACGATTTGTTTCCTTCGGTGGAGCTGACACGCGCGCGCACTCGTCCGCGCGCCAGTTGAGCGGTCAGTTCGTCCCCAGTCTTCAGACGCGCCGCATCTTTCACCAGGCCGCCATGGGCGTCGAAAACGAGCGCGTATCCGCGATTCAGAATTGCGACCGGCGACAGCGCTTCCAGACTGGCGGTCTGGCGATCGAGGGCTCCGCGGCTGTGGAGCAGGCGCGTCTGCGTCGCCGAGGCCAGTTTCGCAACCTGTGCCGTCAGTTGCTGCCGGATCGCCGCCAAGCGACGCCGCGCATCATAGTGCCGCACCGACGCCGAAACATTTTCGCAACGACGCAGCAGTCGATCCAACAACTGCCGTTCAGCTTTCTCCAGCCGAAAACGCTGCTCATCCAGCTTCTGCTGACGCCTGTGGATGCCATCCATCATGCGGGCGAAGGCTCCGTGCTGTGCCCGCTCGGCCAGATCCTGACGCGCCATCAGCAAGCGATAGCGCAACGCCCGCTCCAGTCGGCGATATAGATCTTCGGCTTGCGCTTCAATTTCCTGACGCGAACGGATCACCAACTCCGCCGCTGCCGACGGCGTGGGCGCTCGCAGATCGGCAGCAAAATCAACGATCGTGAAATCGGTCTCATGCCCGATCGCCGAGATCACCGGAATCTTTGAGTCCGCAACCGCCCGAGCCAGTCCTTCATGATTGAACGCGGCCAGGTCTTCAACCGATCCGCCGCCGCGAGCAATTATGATGACTTCGACTTCGACCGCGCCGCTGGAATGGCCTGCACCGAGCGCCTTGTGAAAATGTCGCAAGCCCGCGATGACCTCACCGGGTGCCGAGTCCCCTTGAACTTGCGCCGGATAAATCAACACGTTGGCCGAATGGTGCCGCCGCGCCAGAATGTTCAGAATGTCACGCAGGGCCGCGCCTTGTGGCGAAGTGATGATGCCGATGCGCTGCGGCAATGGCGGGATCGCCTTCTTCCGCGCCGGGTCAAACAAGCCTTCGGCCTGAAGACGCGCTTTGAGTTGTTCAAACGCCAACTGGAGCGCGCCGGCGCCCTTCGGCTCCATGAATTCGGCGGAAACTTGCAGTTCGCCGCGATCTTCGTACACGGTGATACGCCCACGGACCGTTACCTGCAACCCGTTCTCCGGCCGAAACCGCAACAGTTTTGCCGACGAGCGGAACATCACCACGCGGATCTGCGCGTTCTCTTCCTTCAGCGTGAAATACAGATGCCCGGAGTCAGGAATGCGCAGATTGGAAATCTCCCCCTCGACCCAGCAGTCCGAATATTCGCGCTCGATATGCGAGCGGACGGCCGACACCAGCGCTCGCACAGTCCAGACACGCCGCTCCGGGGGACGAAACTGGAATCCGAGTTGATCCTGCATCTCCACGGAAGATCAGTGTATCCGAGGCGTAGGTGAGGACGGATACCCCGGTTGGTCCAGGCGAGACTGTTTCGTTCGCGCTTTTGCGTCGGCGAACTCTACCGCCTCAGCCGGCTAATCAAGAAGAAAACCAGAGACAGCAGGACACTAATCAGGATGGAACTCGCCAGCGGAAAATAAAAAGTGGCTCTCTTGCCGCGGTACAAAATGTCCCCCGGCAGACGACCGATGAGCAGACCGGTGCGTCCGGCCAGCATAATGATGCCGCCGATTATTGCCAGCACCACGCCAAGAGCAACCAGCATTCTGCCCATTCCAACCATGCGAGCAGTTTAACCCGAGCAGTTTAATCCTACGGCAGGCCAGCGACGAGACATTCAAGTTCAAGCAGAAACTTATTACGGGTCGAATTTCACTTCGACGGGTTCGTGCGATTCGCGAGGTCCGGCTTCCCATTTCCATCTGCGGACAGCCTCAACCGCAGCCTGGGCGAGCACCGGATGTCCGCCTTTTATTGAGACGCTCTTGACGCTACCATCAGGACCAACGACCGCGTCAACCCGGACGATACCGGCCAATGCCATACCGCGCGCCAGTGAGGGATAAACGGCAGGGCTTTGCTGAAGCAGGCGGCGTTTGGGCGCAGAATCTGGTTGGGCCTGAGCCGTCAGCGAAATCGGCCTTAGGAGAGTGAGGATCGTAATTAGAAAAAATGACGCCGCGATCGAACACGTTAAACGTGGGGAAATGGTTTTCATAATGTGGCTATTTGGAGCAGGGCAGGTTTCATTACGCCGGATGCTACAGGGTCGCCTGTAACAAATCTAAATTGGGTCTAATCTTGCTAGAAGATCACGTAAGTAATGCCCCGTAAGTGTGTCTCGCGGTTATAATGCTCGCCCTTAGAACCGAGGCTGAATTGACCCGCGTAAAATAAGTCCGGATTCTGAACGGTGTCGGATGACGATCCTCGAGACCCCGCGCCTGCGCCTGCGTGAGTTCACGGCCGAAGACACCGATGCGCTGTAACTGGTTCTTTCCGATCCCGAAGCCATGCGCTATTACCCAGCGCCCTATGATCGCGCGGGCGTCGAACAATGGATTGCCCGCAACCGACTTCGCTACAAAGACGATGGCGTCGGTTTGTGGGCGATGGAGCTCCGAGAGACACAGGCTTTAGTAGGCGACTGCGGCATCATCCGCCAGCAGGTAGAAGGCGAGTCGCTCTATGAAATTGGATATCATCTGCGCCGCGACCTCTGGGGTCAGGGCCTCGCAACCGAAGCCGCGATCTCCTGCCGAGACTGGGCTTTCGCAAACCTCAGTGCCGATCGCCTGATTTCTCTGATTCGGCCTGACAATCTTGCGTCACGTCGTGTCGCCGAACGTAACGGCATGACTCTATGGAAAGAGGTGAACTGGCGCGGGCTCGCCCATTCCGTTTATTCCGTCGAGAAATCGTCGAAGCTGTAACTATTAGTCGCGGCTACTACACCAAGTCCTCCACCTTCAACTCCTCGGCGCCGCCCTTCCACGTTTTGCGAAATTCCTGTTCTACAAACCATGCGTCCGAATTTCGATCTTGCGCCCGCAGCGCCTGATGCAAACCAAACAAAGACCGCGGATTCCGCAGATTCCTCGACAGGTCATCGCGAAACACCTGCTCCGCCCCCTTCGCATCGCCCGTCATCAACAGCACTCCTCCGAGCGATTCACGCACGGGATAGAACCAATCCTGCGGCTCGTCGTACTTCAACGTATCCTGCACGGCGACAGCCTCGCGCAGCATAGTCATCGCCCCTGCATTGTCCTTGCGAGCCAAGGCCACCTGCGCCCCAAGAACGTTCTCGGCGATCTTCAGAATGTCTTTCGTTTTGTTGTTAATCGGCATCTGGAAAATCGCATCTGGCGGTGTCGCTTTCTCGGCCTCGGCGACGATCTTGTATTCCGCTTCTGCTTCGCCAATTCTGCCTTTGCCTGCCAGTGCCATGCCGCGCGAGAAATGCCAGAAGCCGACAGCAGCCTTCATGTTCGCCTCGGGCTCTTTCATCGCCAGAATCGCGTCCCACTTATGGAAGCGGACATTCACCGCCATGGGGATCGTCATGAATCCCTCGAGCGGTGGCATCTCTTTTACTGCCGGCCCCACATGGCTCGCAAGCATGTCCGCTGCCTTATAGGCTTCGGCGTAATCCCCCGTCATTGCCGAGCACATGGCGATGAAATGCAGATTGTGGCTGTAGTACATCATCGGATAAATGCCCTGCACGCCAGTCTTCTCGATATACGCCCGATCGACAGCCGCCGCTTCCTGGTTGGTCTTCACCGCTGCGGCGTAATCACCTGTGCGGATATAAACGTGCGCCGGCATGTGCACGATGTGTCCCGCGCCGGGGGCCAGCGCCGCCAGACGGCTCGCGCCAGCCAACGCCCGCTCTGGCGAATTTGAGGCCTCCACAGTGTGAATGTAGTAATGCAGGGCACCCAGATGGTTGGGGTCGCGTTTGATCACAGATTCGAGAGTGGCAACGATCTCCTCGGTACCCTGCTCCGGAGTGCCGTCTTTGCGCCACAATCCCCAGGGATGAAGGTTCATTCCCGATTCCGCGAAGAGCGTGGCTGCGTCCAAATCGTCGGGATTGTTTTTCACCACTTCGCGCATGGCATCGTGATAATCTTCCGCCGCTTTTCGAAGATCCGCTTTCGGGTCGGCGGGAAAGCGTTTCGCAAGCGCAAAAATATAGCCGCGCTCAGCCTCGGATGCATTGCCGCTCAGATCCACCGCCGTCTGGATCGCCTCGTGCGCCTTCTTGAAGCGGTCTGCACTCGCGGGATCGTTGTAGTTCGGCCCCACCGCTTCGGCAATCCCCCAATAGGCGATCGCAAGCTTCGGATCGAGTTCCGTCGCCTTTTGAAACGAACGAGCCGCCTCGTCATGATTGAAGGCGTAAATGAGCCGTAGGCCCTGATCGAAGAATTCCTGTGCCTGTGCGTTCCTGGTTGAAACTGGATGATGCAGATCGCCGAGACCCGTCATGATCGTCACGGGCCTGTCGGCCCCCTGTTCGTGACCGGCGTGCTCCTGAGCGGCGGCCACCGCGGCTGGGACAAGGACGATTACGAGACTGAGAAGAATTTCTGGACGCAGCACTTTCCGAGCATTCGTGAGCAGCTTCATACCGACCTCCCGAGGTGAAGCAGAGTGTATTCGTTGACGAAAAAGAACGCCCCAAAGACTTTGCGGCAAAGCATCGTGCAAACTCCAGCAAACTCCGTCAAACTTTAGTCCAGCTTGTCTGTGGAAGCAACCGCCTGCTAAGGTATCGCACCGGGAGAGATTGTCCACACGCTATGCCCAAGAAATCCACGGCACCTTTCGTTCTCGCCGATGCTCTGCTCTCGGCCTTCGACACCAACGACCGCATCAACCAATATCTGCTGGAGAGTCTCCCAGACGAAGCGTGGCGTGCGGAGCCGCCGGGGAACAAAGGCCGCGACGTTGCCGGAGTGATCGCACACATGCACAATGTCCGGGTGATGTGGCTGAAGGCCACTAAAGGGAAAATTCCCGAGCAACTGGACCGCTTCACGGTCACACCCGCGCAGGCAAAGAAAGCGCTCGAGGCCAGCCGAGCCGCACTCCACGAAGTCCTGAAGGCAGCGCTCCAAGCCGACGGTCGGATCAAAGGCTTTCGCCCGGATGTCGCCGGCTTCTTCGGCTATCTGATCGCACACGACGCTCACCATCGCGGACAGATCACCATGCTCGCCCGTCAAGCCGGGCACCCCATCCCGCAGAAAGCGATGTTCGGCATGTGGGAGTGGGGCGTGCGGTAGAGGACAGTATTCTGGTCGAGCCAATCCGACTGGGCGCGAAGCAGTTTGGCGCGTTGGTTCGTTCACTGTGCGCGTTAACGCTGCGTTAAACTCGGGTACGCTAAACTCAGATGAGAGCCAGTCTGACGAATGCACAAAGCCACGATCCTGTTTAATCCCAATTCCGGTCGCCCCAAGCGCGACGTGGAGTTGAACCATGCCATCGGGATCATTCAATCAGCCGGCGTTCGCACCGAACTTACGGTCTGCCGCTCCAGCCAGGAAGCGACCGATAACGCCCGCTGTGCCGTGGCTGCCGGAAGCGATACCGTTTTTGCCTGCGGCGGCGATGGCACCATCCACGATGTCATTCAAGGGTTAGCGGGCACGCCGATCGCGCTGGCCATTCTGCCCTTTGGCACCGCAAACGCCCTGGCACACGATCTTGGAATTCCGTTGCGTCCGAGTGCCGCCGCTGAAATCGCGGTGAAAGGCACCGTCCGCCGCATTCCTCTCGGCCGCGTCGAGTATGAAGATTTTCACGGCAAGCGCGCCGCGCGTTACTTCACGGTCGCCGCCGGCATCGGCGTGGACGCCCACCTCTTCTACAAACTAACTTCTGAACTCAAGAAGCGTTCAGGAATGGCTGCGTATTATTTGAAGGCGCTACAACTGGTTGCGACCTATAACATGCGCCGTTTCGAAGTCGAATATACGAATGGAAGCGCCCACTGCCAGCAAGCTTCGCTCACAGAACTGCTCGCCGTAAGAATTCGTTTTTTTGGAAACATACTCCGCGAACTTGTCCCCGGAGCATCGCTAGACTGCAACGAACTGCGCGCTGTAATGTGCCGTACAGCCAGTCGTCACGCCTATCTGCAATATGTAGCGGGGACCCTGATCGGCCGTCGATGGAATATCGATGGCATCGATGTCGTCAGTTGTTCGGAGATCGTCTGTAAGACACCGGAAAATGGGGGTAAGAATAACGGCAATCATGTCTACATCGAGGCCGATGGAGAACTCCTGGGCCGTCTCCCCGCACGCATGACGATGCAGCCGGACGCCCTGTCGCTCGTCGTGCCAGCGGCAAAGAACTGAAGCCAAGGTCAAGGTTCGGGAAGTCGTCGTTCAGGAAGTCGTCAGCTCGACCTTTTTTATCTTTCGCCCAAGCCGCAAGGTGAGTGTGGTGCCGGGCGTGGCCTTCACAATCGGCGCGGACGCTTTCACTCCATCGACGCTGACTGCGCCTTCTTTAATTTTCCGGTCCGCTTCGCTCGTCGACGCCGCGAACCCGATCTTCACCAGAACCTTCGCCAGTCGCACACCATCCCCTTCACGATTCGCCACCTCCGCGAAAACAACCGGGACGGTCTCGACTTCTTCCGGTACTTGGTCCTTCTGAAACTGCCGCGCCCAATCCTCGCCCGCCTTCGTCGCAGAATCGGCGGAATGAAAATCGGCAACAATGCCGCGCGCCAAATCCTTCTTGAGCGTCATCGGATGTGCTTTACCGCTCGCCACATCGGTCTTGAAGTCTGCGATCTGTCCTACGGTGACGTCGGTGAGCAATTCGTAATATCTCCACATCATCTCGTCAGAAATCGACATCACCTTGCCATACATTTCAAGTGGAGGCTCGTGAATGCCAATTGCGTTCCCGAGCGACTTTGACATCTTGTTGACGCCATCAAGGCCTTCGAGAATGGGTGTGGTCAGCACGACCTGCGATTCCTGCCCATAAGCGCGTTGCAATTCGCGACCCACCAGCAGATTGAATTTCTGATCGGTGCCACCGAGTTCCACATCGGCTTCGAGCGCCACCGAGTCATATCCCTGCGCCAGCGGATAGATGAGTTCGTGCATCGCAATCGGCTTCTCGCCGCGGAATCGTTTGTGGAAGTCCTCACGTTCCAGCATCTGCGAGACCGTGTACTTGGCCGTCAGACGAATGAAATCCTCGGCCGAGAATTTCGAAAACCACCGACTGTTGAAATCAACCACCGTCTTTTCCGGACTGAGAATCCTGAAAACCTGCGCCTTGTAAGTCTCGGCATTCTCCGCAATCTGCTCCCGCGTCAATGGAGGCCGCGTAGCCGAGCGCCCCGTAGGATCGCCGATCATCCCCGTAAAGTCGCCGATAAGGAAGATGACAGTGTGGCCGAGGTCCTGAAAATGTTTGAGCTTGCGCAGCAGTACCGTGTGCCCCAGATGGAGATCGGGTGCAGTCGGATCGAATCCCGCCTTCACACGAAGAGGTTTGCCGGAAGCGAGCGAGCGTTCGAGCTTTGAGCGCAGTTCGGATTCTTTGACAATCTCGGCCGCGCCCTTTTTGATGTAGGCCAGCTGTTCGTCAACCGGCGGAAAGTTAGGCATGCGTAGTGATTATAACGACGGGAGAGAAGCAGGTCTCAGAGTCAGGTGCCGGCCTCGCTACGAAGGGATCGTTCATTGGTGGTGCCTGGGTGATTCGGTTTTCCTGAGACCTGAGACCTAACACCTGCGACCTGCCTCACGGCGTTCCTTCGAACAGCGGCCACAGCCCGTCAGCGGTGACGCGATAAATCGCGTACGAACTGCCATCGTCGTTGGTGCGCCGGAACAATAGTTCTCCGCGGCCATCGCCATCGGCATCGACCGCGTCGACCAACTCCATACGCGGCGCAACATCGAGATGATGCGAATCGGTCTGCGAGAAAAACAGCTTCTTCAATTCGCCTTCGAGGTTGGTACGCGCGATCAGCGTGATCTCCTGCGGTTCGAATCCTTCGGGGGCATTCGCAGGGGGATGAGTCTTTGCCGACAACACCAGCACAAGGTCGTTCGAGTTAGAAAGATCAAAGAAGTGCAGGATTACGCTGTCGAAAGCGAGTTCGGCCGAGTTGTGGGTGGATTTCCCCTTTGCCGGTTTCTTGCTCGCGGGCGCGTCTTTCGCCGCAGCTCCAGCGTGAGCACGAAGCTGCGTAGCGGCCAGTTCCAGCATTTTGTTGCGGTAAGTCGCCTCTTCTGCCGGCTTCAATTCGTACGTGTAGGGGCGCGGATCGGGTCCGGTCGCATCGGAAATTGCGGGAACGAAAGTAAACTGCGGCGTATCGGCCGCGTATCCTGTTGTAGTTTTAGCGTCGGCCTTTGCGGCGGGAGCAACGTCGGACAAGGGATCGAATGTCGCGTAGGCTTCTCGATGCTCGGTCGACTCTGGCTTGCCGCGTCGCAACCGAGGCCGATTCGGATCGGAGATCTGCTCATCCGTCGCAGGAGCGCTCGCAGCGGCGGTCGCGGGAACGGTCGCAGGAGCAGACGACTTGGCCGTTTCGGGAGCATTCTGCGCTTTTCCAGGATCTGCCGACGGGGTAGTCGACGCTCCGCCAGCCGGCTGTGCGCTTGGAGGCTCTGAGGTCGGCGGTCGGACCAGCTTGGGGCGATCGTCATCTTTATCTTTATCCGGAGCCTTATCTTTATCCCTATCCTTGTCCGGAGCCTTAGCACCCGAGCTACTATCGGAATCCGCCGTGCTGCGCCTATGAAGAACCGGCGGCGCGTCTTTATCTTCGATTACGGGCGTGGAGTACTTTTTGCTTTTTTCCGGGACCCTCTCACCCGCCGGAAGCCATGTTCCTTCGGCGATCCAGACGTGATTCAGTTGTCCAGGCTGCGTAATCGTGAAGAGGCCCTGCGAAACGCCACTGTGGAAGCCTTCGTAAACGGTGTCGAAATCAAGCGCCATCGGAACCGGCGAGGCCTTGTACGATCCCGCGTCGTAGAACTTCCCGTCAATCATGATCGCGATTGGGATGAACCGGCTCTTCTTGCCCTTGGCAGCAATTTGGACCAGTCCGATCGCCCGCGGCCCCTTGTTAGCCTTGGGCTTTTTCCCATACTGCGTTATTGGGGCTTGGGCCTCCAGCCACGAACCAGCAAGTAGCCCGCAAACGGCTAGGATGACGGAAAGCAGCCGCCTACGATATAACTTGCCATACAATTTGCGGGGTGCAGACGCTCGGCGAGGAGAAAATTCCATGGAAGTTAATGATAAATCCCCAGACTTCAGTACGACGGATGAGAACGGCAAAGAGGTTGCCTTGAAAGATTTCCGCGGCAAGACAGTTGTGCTTTATTTCTATCCCAAAGCGGATACGCCCGGATGCACCATCGAAGCCTGCGAGTTCCGCGACCAGTACGCGGCGATCAAGAAGACGGGCGTTGTGCTGCTCGGTATTTCAAAAGATACCGCTGCCTCGCAGAAAAAATTCCGCGACAAATTCGGCCTGACATTCCCACTTCTCGCCGATCCCGAGAAGAAAATTGCCACTCTTTTCGGTGTCGTCAAAGAAAAGAACATGTACGGCAAGAAAGTGCTGGGCATCGCGCGGACCACATTCGTAATCGGCCCCGACGGCAAGATCAAACACATCTTCAACAACGTGAAAGCGGAAGGCCACGCCGAGGAAGTGCTGGCCTATCTCAAGTCAGCAGCCTGAACCGGGGGGGACTCACTTCAACCAATTGTCATCCCGAGCGAAGCGAGGGATCCGCAGTGCTCGGCAAAATGCAGATCCCTCGCATAGCTCGGGATGACAAACTCGTGGGGAACTAACGTGGCGAACTAACAATGACCTCGCTCGGACGCGTGACTTTGCTGAAACCCGAGTTCTTCAACCGCGATCCTCGTCGCGTAGCGCGGGCATTACTCGGCAAGCTGTTGATCCGCAAAACACCGCACGGCACTCTCGCCGGTCGAATCGTCGAGACGGAAGCCTATCTGGGCGAGGGCGATCCAGCGTCGCACTCGGCGAGGGGAGAGACGCCACGCAACGCGGTGATGTTCGGCCCTCCGGGCCATGCCTACGTGTATTTCATCTATGGCAACCACTATTGCCTGAATGTTTCTTGCCTGCCCGTAGGCGTTGCTGGAGGCGTCCTGTTTCGAGCGCTCGAACCAGTCGCCGGCGTCGCCGAGATGGCCGCGGCGCGAGACATCGAGATTCCAAATTTAGATGAAGCGAAGCCGCCCTTGCTGAAGAAAATCAGTTCCGGCCCAGGGCGCATGAGCGAAGCCTTCGGAATAACTCGCGAGCGCGACAACGGAAAGGACTTTACGAGTAAGCGCTCCGATCTCCGCATTGTCGAAGACGATTATCGCGTTCGCGGTGTCACAGTCACGCCACGCATCGGTATCGTGAAAGCGGCGGACCGGCCGCTGCGCTACTTCATCACGGGAAATCCATTTGTTTCGGGGCGAAAGTCGCAAGACAGGTGACAGCAATCACGATTCGAGCGCAAGATTTTCGAGCACAAGATTATCGATCAGCCGCGTCGAACCAACGTAAGCCGCAACCGCGACCAGCGCTGCCCGTGAAATGTTTTCGATCGGATCAAGTGTCTGCGGATCGACGATCTCAAAATAGTCGAGCACAACCGCAGGCTCTTCCGCGAATATCCGTTTCGCAGCTGCAATGAGAACTGGGGCTCTTTTTTCGCGGTCCTGAAATTCCTGCCGCACTCGCTGCAGCGCCCGCTGCAGCACCAGCGCACGCAGCCGTTCTTCGCGATTCAGATATGCGTTTCGCGAACTCATGGCCAGGCCGTCGGGCTCACGCACGATCGCGCCAGCCACAATTTCAACCGCGAAATTCAGATCTCGCACCATGCGCCGGATCACCGCCAGCTGCGCCGCGTCCTTCTGACCAAAGAAGGCTACGTCGGGCCCGACGATGTTAAACAGCTTGGCAACGATCGTGGTCACGCCGCGAAAATGGCCCGGACGCGACCGTCCGTCCAATTTATTGCTCAGACCCTCGACCTCTACCCATGTGACCGCGCCATCGGGCACCTGAGGGTAGATTTCCTCGACGGGCGGGGCAAAGAGAATGTCGACACCTTCTGCTTCCAGCATCCGGCGGTCGCGATCGAACTGCCGCGGATATTTCGACAGATCTTCGGCTGGTCCAAATTGCGTGGGATTCACAAAGATAGAAACGGCAACCGCGCCGCACTGTGCCTTCGCCGCCCGCACCAGCGAAATGTGTCCGTCGTGCAGAGCGCCCATGGTCGGCACCAAACCGAGACGCCTTCCGGCCGCGCGTGCTTTAAGGCAGGCAGCGCGAGTTTCAGAAATCGTAGTGCATATTTTCATTGGAAAATGCCGCAAGGACGATGCGCCGTTCTTAGGTTAAGGCGCCTCAAAGTATTGAACATCGAGTTCCTTGAGCGTGCCCAACAGCAAGGCGCGGTTCTTCCGCAAATCGGCTTTGGTCTCCGGCGTCAGGTTCTTAGGGACGGCCTGAGTGATGAGCACCGCGCGGCCATAAGGCCAAGCGCTCAACGGCAGAGTGGCCAGTTCGGCTGGGATTTCTTCCTGCGTCAGGATATGGATCTCCCGATTCGAGAGATCGACAATCCCGATCCCATCCTCGCGGACCACCAGATTCGGATTCTTCCAACTCCCCATGTCGTTTAGGTGCGGATACTTCGACGGATCCGCCGCAGGTATCCGTTCGAGACCGGTCGTCTTCGGCACTTCTACGGACTCGGGTTGCTGCGGTTGGGGCTTGGAACAGGCAATGAGGCCTGTCAAGAGAACGACAGCGAAGATTGTTTTCACAAACGACCGCTCTATCGTACGCACAAGAGTCTCTCTCCGACCGCCATTATCGCCGCAACGCTCGTTTTCGGTGGAGTACCGTTTCGAGTGCCGCCTGTGTCTCTTTCGGTAAATGATAAGACTCGTTGTCGTTTGGAAATTGGTGCGACATGACGTCCGCTTTGAACGCCAGCACCGATTGCGTGATCAGAGCAGCCGCGTCTCCATAGCGGCGAACAAATTTCGGCGCCTGCCCAAACGTCAGGTTGACCAAGTCGTGGAAGACAAGCACCTGGCCATCGCAGTCAGGACCAGCGCCGATCCCGATCGTCGGCGTTTCGACCTCGGCGGTAATCATGGCCGCGACTTCTCGGGGAATCCCTTCCAGATAAATACAAGCCGCGCCGGCCCGGTCCAGCGCCACCGCATCGCGCATAAGTTGCTCGACAGCGTTGAGCGTCTTGCCTTGCACCTTGTAGCCGCCCATCATGTTGACCGATTGCGGAGTGAGTCCGATGTGCCCGGCGACTGGGATCTCCGCATCAATCACGCGGCGTATAACGTCCACGCGTTTCTCGCCACCTTCCATCTTCACCACTTCAGCGCCGCTCTCTTTCACAAAACGCGCAGCGTTATGGACCGCCTCCGTGGGGTCGGCCTGGTAAGACCCATAAGGCATGTCGGCGATCAATAGCGCGTTCTTCACTCCACGCCGAACCGCTCGGACATGGTGCAGCATCTCGTCGACCGTGACCGAAAGCGTATTTTCATACCCGAGCATGGTCATGGCCAGCGAATCGCCCACCAGAGCGATGTCGATTCCAGCCTCGTCTACCAGTCGCGCGGTAGCGTAGTCGTAGGTGGTCAGGCAGGTAATGGGTTCGCTGTGAAGCTTCTTTTCGAGAAGTGTAGCGATGGTGATTTTTTGGCTGGGACGATGCCCGCCAATCGGCGTGAGACTCACGATGTCCTCCAGTGCCCCTCCGCAAACCGGGCGGATAGAGCCTGTACCGTCGTTTAGATGACGTGAAGGGGATTATAGCCGCAAAATGGGTGCCGGTCGATAGTCGGTATCTAATTGTCCGTAAAGGCTTTACCTGCCTCTGCAGAAATCTAGGGTTGACGACGGCGCGCCTAGGCGCCGGCCGCGTTCTCGCTCCCGAGCGGCAGAAAATACTGTGTGCCTTTGATCGGGGCCGACACTTTTCTTAGTAGCTCCTGCAAATCTTCGTTGCGGTCAACAAAGTCGATTTCCGAAGTATTCACAATCAACAGATCCGACTGCGTGTAGTGAAAGAAGAAATGTTCGTAAGCCTTCACCACTTCCATCAGGTAGTCCTCGCTGATGGCCTTTTCGCCAGCGGCGTTTTTTTTCTTCAGCCGCTTCTTCAGGACTTCCGGAGTCGCCTGTAAATAAATCACGAGGTCGGGAGTAGGAATCTGCTCACGAAAATAATTGAAGTAGCGGTTGTAGGTATCCAGCTCCTGATCGTTGAGGTTGAGGCAGGCGAAAAGTTTGTCTTTTTCGAAAATGTAATCGCAGACCACGGTCTTATTTGAACGTGGACCAAGGTCAAGCGCACGTAACTGTTCGAAGCGGCGGATCAGGAATGCCAACTGCGTCTGAAACGCTGCGCCCGGTTCGCCTTCGTAGAACGCCTTCAAAAACGGATTGTCTTCCGGTTCGACGACGCGCTGTGCCGCCAGGCGCTCTCCCAGAACCCGCGCCAGCGTGCTCTTCCCCACTCGTATTGGACCTTCGACCGCAATATAACGGGGAAGCTCGAAAAGGTTGGCCATGAGGTTCGGTTGTGCCGGAAAATTGTGCCGGAAACTGGGAAGCAGAATATATGGCTTCGCCTTCAGACGCAATTGTGGATTAAGGCAAGTCAGAGGTCGGGGGTCAGATTGCAAAGATGAAAATCTCTTGGCGTCGAGCCAAAGATATGGCATTCCGAACTCAACTTCTGCAATCTGACCTCTAACCTCTGACCTCGATTTACAATTCGCTGATGCTTCCCGCCATTATGGGACTGACGGCCACCGCGGCTGCGATTGCCGCGGGGTACCAATCCATGGCGCCAACCGGGCAATGGTTCGGCAACACTTTCACGGGCTCACCACTAGGAAGCAAGCAAATCGCCCTGACCTACGACGACGGCCCGAACGACCCGCACACTTTGAAGTTGCTCGATGTGTTGGCCAAGCACGATGTAAGAGCGACATTTTTCATGATCGGCCGCTACGTGCAGCAGCGGCCCGATATCGCACACGCTGTGGCACAAGCCGGACATGTCATTGGCAATCACACCTTCACGCATCCCTTGCTGGTCTTCAAATCGGCGGCAGAAACCCGGACCGAACTTCTGCATTGCCGGTCAGCTTTGCAAGATGCGATCGGGCAGCATTCGAATCTGTTTCGGCCTCCATTTGGAGGGAGACGTCCTGCCACTCTCCGCATCGCCAGGGAAATCGGATTGCAGCCCGTGATGTGGAACGTCACCGGCTACGACTGGAATGCCCCGCCCGCAGCCACCATCGAGAGAAAAGTTGAGCGCCAGATGAGCGGCGGCGACGTAATCCTGTTGCACGATGGCAGTCATCGCGCCATGGGCGCCGACCGCGCGCAAACCGTGATCGCGACGGACAATCTCATTCGGCGTTATAAAGACATAGGTTGTGAGTTTGTGACCATCGACGCCTGTTTAAAAGGTCATCCGACGCAGCCTGCAGGAGTTATTCGATGAAGCACATCGTTCTCTTTCTTTTCTTGAGCACCATCATGGCCGCAGCCCAGCCCAAGTCGCTCTTCTACATGATCGACCGGCCCAACTCCGTGCAATCGTTCGTTGACCACGCGGACAAAATCGACATCCTCGTGCCTGCCTGGTATGGCGTTGATGGCAACGGACTCATCTCGGGCGGGCCGAATCCATACGTTCTGCAAACTGCCGCCCAGCACCGTGTGTCCGTCATGCCGATCGTCGCCAACATGGTGCAAGCGGACCTGCACAAGATTTTGACGACTCCAGCGGCGCGCAAGGCTCTCATTGACTCGATGCTCACCGAGTGCAAGAGAAACGGATATAGCGGCTTTCAAATCGATTTTGAGAACGTGATCTGGACGGACCGCGACGTGCTTTCGGACTTTGTTGTCGAAGCCGCGTCCGTCCTCCATAAACAAGGCTTGCAACTGACGATCGCTACGGTGCCCAACGGTCCCGGGTCTCCGTTCAAGAGTGGCTATGCTCACTGGCTCTATGCCAACTGGCGCGGGGCCTACGACCTGAAAGCTCTGGCGCAGACCGCCGACCTGATTTGCCTGATGACCTACGATCAAAACACGCGATGGACAGCGCCCGGCCCGGTCGCTGGTTATCCGTGGACGGTGGAGCAATTGGAATACGCGCTGCAATTCGTTCCCAAGGAAAAGCTGTCGCTCGGTATCCCGCTCTATGGCTATCACTGGTATGCCGGAGAACCCAGCAAGGACGACAAGCCGAACCCGACCGCCGACTCCGTCGGGCAGCAGGAGATCGACCAGTATGTGGCCGCCTATCACCCGCATCCCGAATGGGACTCTATCGATCGCGTCGCATGGTTCTACTTCTATCAGGACGACAATCGCGAGTGGGTTTTCTACACCGACAAGCGCGGATTCCAGGAGCGCCTGAATCTAGTCCGCGATCGCAATCTGCAGGGTTTTTGTTCGTGGGTGCTGGGGACCGAGGATCCCGCAATCTGGACCGTGTTGCCTTCGCACAAATGAGAAGGACGACTTCGCCAACTCGCGTTCGCCGGTCCTGGTAATCACTGTTTAAGACAATAGGAACCTGTGGCTAAGATAGGCATAATCAGTCAAATGGACTCTGAGCAATCAAAACCAATGGATTGGGTTAACTTACCCGAAGGCGTGGAGACTGTCAGCCTTTGGGACATCCTCCATGACGGGAATCTGTTGACGGTGGAGTCGGACCTTCTGACCCGAACAGTCACCCTAACGTTGGATGTGGATTATGTCCGAGATTTCCACGGTTTACCTGAGGACACCCGCTTCGTGGTGACGCTCTCGGGCGTGCAATCGGCTAGAGTCGTGCGCTCGGAGATTTGGCCGGGTGAGTTTTCCATTCCGAAGGGCATCTCCCGGGAAGATGAATCGAGACTCGTTGCCGACTATCAGTCCAAATGGCGCGAAGAGTCGCAAACCTGGAGCGAGTTCGAGTTGGCATCTCGTGACCACGCGGTAGTGTTGGATGCCGACATCGCTGTAGGTAACTCCAACCAGCTTGCGCTGAGACTAGTCGTGATGCTGGCAAACGGGCCGATCTCCGAGGTATTTGTCCGTGCCGAAGGAATCAAGTTCTCGGTTGGGGAGCGTCAGATGGAGCAAGCCGAGTTCACTGCGCTGGGAGAAGAGTACTGGCAAGCATTCGCCGCGAACGCCCCAAAATAAGCAATGCGACGGCGTTTAGGGAGGAAGACGGCCAGTTGTCGCAGAATCACCCGCAGCAACTAGGCCCGTCTACGCATGCACCCCCGCAAACGCCTGCTTCGCTGCCGCCACCGTCTGCTGCACATCTTTCTCGCTGTGCGCCGCTCCCATAAACGCCGCTTCAAACTGCGACGGCGGCAGGTAGATTCCGTTCTCGAGCATTGCGCGGAAGAAGCTCCCGAAGGCTTTGGTATCGGATTTCTCCGCCGACGCCCAGTCCGTCACCGGGCCTGCCGCGAAAAACCAGGTGAACATCGACCCGACTCGGTTGTGGCACATGGTCGCGCCGGCATCTTTGGCTGCGGCCGCCACTCCAGCGACTACTTCGCCGGCAAGCTTGTCGAGCTTGGTATAGATATCTTTGTGATCGCGCAGATAACTGAGCGTCGCGAAACCAGCGGCCATCGCCAGAGGATTTCCTGACAATGTTCCGGCCTGGTACACCGGGCCAAGCGGAGCCACCAGGTCCATAATTTCGCTCGGGCCGCCATACGCGCCCACCGGGAGACCACCGCCAATAATTTTCCCCATCGTCGTGAGGTCAGGTTTTATTCCGTAAAGTTCCTGCGCCCCACCGAATGCCAGCCGGAATCCAGTCATTACCTCGTCGAAAATCAGCACCGTCTTATCGCGAGCGGTGATGACGCGCAAAGCCTCCAAGTATCCGCGAGCTGGAGGCACGCATCCCATGTTGCCGACCACCGGCTCCACGATCACACAAGCGATCTGGTTTTCAAATTTTTCGAAAGTTTGCTCGATTGCGCCAATATCGTTGTAGGGCAGCGCGAGAGTAAACTGCGTAAATTCCTCCGGAACGCCCGCCGATCCTGGAATGCCGAGTGTCGCCACGCCCGATCCGGCTTTCACCAGCAGCGCATCCGAGTGCCCGTGATAGCAGCCTTCAAATTTCACGATGTACTTACGCTTTGTGTATCCACGCGCCAGGCGAATGGCCGACATGGTGGCCTCGGTCCCCGAACTGACGAAACGCACTTTTTGCATGTGCGGAAAAGCGGAGATCACCAGTTCGGCCAGATCGGCTTCGGCAGGAGTTGACGCTCCAAAACTCGTGCCCTTCCGCGTCGCAGCGACGACAGCCTCGACCACCGTCGGCGCCGCATGTCCAAGAATGAGTGGTCCCCACGACCCGATGTAGTCCACATACTCGTTACCGTCCGCGTCCCAAATGCGCGACCCTTCGCCGCGCACGATATATGGCGGCGCGCCGCCCACGCTGCCAAAAGTGCGCACCGGCGAGTTCACGCCTCCGGGGATAAATTGTTCAGCGCGTTTCTGGAGCTTGCGCGATTGTTCAGTTCGGCGGGCCATCGTTATTTCCTTCCTCAATTGCAGGGGACTGGTGGGAACACTTCGATCAATATAGCAGCGGTCCCGGCGACCACCGCAACGCGGAGGATCACATCAACTTGTGACGGTGAGCACACAATCCGAGCACACAACATTGATAGGCGGCGAGGCCCCGCTTACTACCAAAAGTGGTAGTAGCCCGCGCGCTCTGAGACTTCTAGTTTTAGTCCGAACAACTCCTCCAATGATTCGGCCCGCAGTAAGTCTCGCTTCCTTCCGTCGGCCACGATCCTGCCCTTCGACATCAGGACGACTCGCTCGATCTCGGGGACAACGTCGGCAATCTCGTGCGTGACGAGAATAATTCCGATCCCTGACTTCGCGAGCGAGCGCATGGTTTCGCGCAGTTCATGCTGCGCCCGAATGTCCAGCGAATTGCACGGTTCGTCGAACAACAACGCTCGCGGATTGTGCACCAGAGCCCGCGCGATCAAGACCCGCTTGGCTTCGCCCGACGACATTTCCTGCACGGCGCGATCTTTCAAATGGGAAACCCCAAGCGCGCCAAGCGCAGCCCGGGCACGCTCGATTTTTTCTGGATCGACGGTGTGGTTCGGAAAGATTCTCGTACTACTGAAAAACCCGGAGAGCACCACGTCAAGTCCGCTGGCATCACCGGTACAAGATGCCATCAGATCGTTCGAGACGATGCCAAGCAGGGAACGAAGTTCGAAAATATTCCAAGTGGCGTGGCCAAGAATGGCCATTCCAGAATCTTTACGAACCACTGGATAACATTCCCGCGTAATTGTTTTTATCAGCGTCGATTTGCCGCAGCCATTGGGACCGAGCACGGCAACGTGTTCATCGGTTTGCACGCGCAGGTTAAAGTCGTCGAGGACAACGGCATCTCCGCGCATCACGCGAACGTTCCTGAGATCGAGAAGCGGCGGTTCGAGCTTTTGCACGCTACAGTATCGCAAGGATTTCGCACTGGCGGGACCTTAACAGGCTGGTCCAAATTCACCGGACTTTCATAAAACTGCAATATTCCTGCAATCTCCCGCGTCTAACCTAGGGTCAGTTGCCCTTCTAACCGGGAGGGTTTATTAGGACGGCCTTGGGGGGCTCCGGGCTGTCCTTTTTCATTTGCCCCGCGAATCTCCCGCCCCAACGCCAATCGCGATGACAAGCGAATCACTTCAAGTATGACCGCACGATATCGATCAGTTCATCGGCGGCTAAGGCCTGTTCCGAACTGATTTTCTGTTTCTGGTCGATGACATGAAAGCGGATGTGGCCTTCGAGCAATTCGGCCATCAATCCGTTCATCGCGCCGCGAGCCGCCGTGATCAACTGCAAGACATCTGAACAATCCTCGTCCGCTTCCAAGGCGCGCTCGATCGCCGCGATCTGACCTTTAATCCGTTTGATTCGGAGGATGAGCTTGGGCTTTTCTTCGACGGTGTGCATTTTTCTCTTGACCTCGGTACCGCTTAGCATGGTATACCCCCCTATAGTATCAGAAGAGAGGCCAGCCATAAAGCGCGCCTCTCTGCCATCTGTACCTCATCCCAATCAGGGTCAGAGACAAAAATAACGCCTTTATTGAATCGACGTTGATTAACTATAGTTAATTAACTCTGATACACTTTAGTTAATTTACGGAATGGGACTGCGGCGTTCGCGATTCGATCGACAACTGTAACCTTCTGTTAACCAAACGAAGGCATACTCCGTGGGCAGCGGGACGTTACGTGATCAAAGTCACACTCATGGGTGATGAGCCGCGCTGAATCGACGGGAGGTCCGTGACTACCTTGGTTTCATGATATTGAAATTGAAATTCATTTTCATTATGTACTTCTTTTCTTCAATCCGCCCGACGGTCGTGCGACGCAACATTCGCAAAGGCAAAGGTAAAGACGGAGCGGCCGTCGCCTCATCCCTCACCCTGGCACTACTGCTGATCCTTGGTTCTTCCAGCGCCGCAGAAGCACAGCAACAAACTCAACCCGCCGCGACACAGTCAGCAAACACAACCACAACACCCGCGTCCTCGAATTCCGACAGCCCGACCAGCGCACCGGCGGACCCTGCCGCCGATCGTCCTCCGGCCGATGCCGGCACCGAGACCGTGCTGCCGCACTTCAAGAACTCGCGTTTCTGGCTTTCGGGACAGATGAATTTCATTTTCCAGACGCATCCCGATTTTCACGCCGACTACAGCGGAACCCACAGCCTCAGTCCTGACTATGAAAAGGGAACATCGCGCGTCCTGACGCTTTACACGGGCGTGCGCCTCAACAACTCGACCGAGTTGCTGGTCGACCTCGAAGAGGCTGGCGGCTCCGCGCTCAGCCTCGGCTTCGGATTGGCCGGCAACACGAACCTCGACATCGTACGCAACCCACTCTTGAGCAAAGAAATTTACCTGGGAAGGGGGATGATCCACAAGGTTTTTGCTCTGAGCAAAGACAAAGTCGAGAACGAGCGCAATGCCTTCTCGCTCTTTGACGAACTGCCGCGACGCCGCCTGGAAATTCGGTTCGGCAAGTTCAGCATGCCCGATTTCTTCGACGTCAACTCCGTCGGATCCGACACGCATTTCCAGTTCTCTAACTGGACGATCGATAACAACGGCGCCTGGGATTATGCCGCCGACACTCGCGGGTACACGGTGGGAGTCACCGCCGACTACGAAGATCGCAACTGGGGATTTCGCTTCGCCGAAGTGTTGATGCCAACCGTCGCCAACGGCATCGATCTGGTCTGGCGCCCCTGGCAAGTGCACGCCGAAAACTACGAATACGAATTGCGACGTGGGTTCATCCCAAAAAAGCCGGGCGTAGTTCGCCTGCTCGCCTTCACCAACTACGCCAACATGGGAATCTATCGCGACCAGAACCTGAAGGCCGGTTCGGGAACTCCTGACATCACCGATCACCCGTGGCATATCACGCGCAAGTACGGATTCGGGGTAAACCTCGAACAAGATCTGGCTGCCCATCTGACGGCCTTCGCCCGCTTCGGTTGGGACAACGGCAAGACAGAATCGTTCGCCTACACCGAGGTCGATCAAACCTTCGCCGCCGGACTTGGCGCGCGCGGTGCCTGGTGGCATCGTCGTCAGGACCGCGCTGGCATCGCCGTCGTTACAAATGCTATTGCCCGAGACCACCAGGAGTACTTGCGCCTCGGAGGCCTGGGCTTCTTGCTTGGCGACGGCAACCTCAATTACGGCCGCGAGAACATTTTCGAGAGCTACTACACGGCGCACGTCTGGCGCGGTATCTACATCGCTCCCGGCGTCCAGCACATCAATAATCCGGGATACAATCGCGACCGCGGACCGGTCGTCGTGCCTTCTTTCCGCTTGCACCTTGAATTTTAAGCAGAGTTTTATTCCGATTAGGCGGATTGCCGAACGCCAGCTTCTTTTCTCTTCTCGGTCTGGTATGCCCAGGCCATCCGCGGTGTGTTGTGGGCAATTCCAAATTGTCCCTGCGTGTCGAGCAGGATGATGCCCCCATGCCCGTTGAGGCGCTGCTTCAAATAGTTCATCGCTTCCTCGGCGACCCACTGCGGCAGACTGCCGGATTCAACCCGATCCGCGGCCCATTTCGCCAGCACCAGCTTCATGATGGGTTCGCCCCAACCGGTCGTCGACGCTGCCGCGCTCAGATTATCGGCGTAGCATCCGCAGCCGATCAGCGAAGAATCGCCAAGACGGCCAGGAGCCTTGTTGAGCGTGCCTCCGGTCGAAGTGGAAGCCGCAATGTTGCCGCTGCGATCGAGCGCAACCGCTCCCACCGTGTCGTGCGAAATTTCTGGAGCAAACAGGTCGTTGCCATCCGTCGAAGGCCGGGCCTGATAGGCGCGCAGCCGCTCAACCTCTCTCGGGATGATGAGGTCTTCATTCCGGCACAGCGTGATGCCATGCTCCGCAGCGAACCGCTCGGCGCCCTCGGCCACAAAATAAACGTGTGGACTGTCGCTAAGAATTTTTCTCGCAGCGCGGACGGGATTCAGCAAACGCTCTACGCACCCGACGCCGCCTCCGCGGAGGGTCGATCCATCCATGATGAAAGCGTCGAGTTGCACTTTGCCGTCGCGATTCAGGAAACTGCCGCGCCCCGCGTCGAACGTCTCGTCATCTTCCAGCACGACAACGGCTTCCTCGACCGCATCCAGGGCCGACCCGCCGCGCTCGAGCACGGTCCATCCCACTGCCGAGGCACTGCGGACGCCGTTCAGGTGCGCCTCGACCATATCGTCGGGAATATCCCAGGCGCCGCCGTGAACGACCAGGACAGGATTTGTTGGCAAAATGAAAACTCCGCGGGAAATCTCGGCGACTAGTTTAGCACCGGGGGAGTTTCATTCCGTTTCGCGCCGAGGCCGGTTGGCGATCGCCAGCAGCACTCCAGCCGCGAACATACCGTACATGGCAAAGTGAAAAATATGGCTGCTCTTGAGCCCTCTCGCTGGGTCGATGAAAAAAGCTGCCAGTAACAGAAAAGGGGAAGCCAGAATGAGCGCGGCCGCGACCCGTTGCGCCCAGCCGTCCGGTCGCGCGTTCGATAAAGCCAGATTCGCCACTGCCGCCAGCAATAGAAACAAATGCCGGGACCGGAAAATTAAGCGAGGGACGCTATCGGAGTGGGGAACCGCAGCGATATGGAGCATGTAGGCTCCGGTCAGCGGAAACGCAATCAGCGTCAGCAGCCCTACCAGCCAATGGGCTCTCCCCCAGTTCACGGCCTCTCTCCTGGGTCTCCCCTCAGAATGTCGTCGCGAAAACGCGACGACGCAAAACGGAACAACCACGGCCCCCATATAATGACCTATGGCGATGATTTCCGTCATCCAACTCGGCCTCGTCGATTATGCCGAGGGCCTGCGGCTTCAGCGGAAGCTAGTCGATCTGCGGAAATCCGCGCAGATCGGTGACGTCCTGTTGCTGCTCGAACACACTCCCGTGATCACCCTGGGACGCAATGCTAAATCTGCGAACGTACTTTGCTCCCCCGAACAACTCGCCGCACGCGGCGTCGAGTTATTTGAATGCGACCGCGGCGGCGATGTCACGTTTCACGGCCCCGGACAACTGGTGGGCTATCCCATTTTCGATTTGCGCGGGTTCGAGAGCAATCAGCAAACAGCACTCAGCCGGCACTCACCGCAGCGCAAGACTCTGGGCGCTGTCGATTACGTCCGGCGGCTTGAGGAAGTTCTCATTCGCACCTGCGGCGATTTCGACATTCCAACCAAGCGCATCGCCGGGCTCACAGGAGTTTGGACGGAACGCGATCCCTCCGCCAAGATCGCAGCCTTCGGCGTACACATTTCGCGCTCCGTGACTTCGCATGGCTTGGCTCTGAATGTGAATACCGACCTCACCTACTTCGATCTGATCGTCCCCTGCGGTATTGCGACCAAGCCAGTCACCTCGATGCAGAGGGAACTGGGACGTGAGTTGGATCTCAATGAAGTGGCACAAGCGGTTTCACGCAATTTCGGCAGCGTATTCGAAACTCAGATGCTTTGGGTCGATACGGTAGATGCGCTGATTGGAAACACCGTGGGCGTCCCGATGAAAACGCCCGACGCCTTGCGGCAACTTCACGGCGAGGACAACGTATCTCTCGCGTAGAGACTGAGACGCCAGCGCGCTCCCTGCGCTAGCATGTTGTCGAACGACATGCTTGAAAACCGATATGCCTAAAAAAGGCGTCGCCAAGAAGCGAACTGCCAGCAAGAACCTGCCCCGCCCCTCAAAGCCGCACGCAGACGGCGACCTTCGCACCTACACCATCCGCGATTACCGCCTCGAAAAGCCAACCTTCGAAGTGCGCCGGATTCGCGGTGGCGAAGGAGTTCGCTACGAAATAAAGAGCGGCGATCTGGCCGCGCCCGTCCCGCCGATTCGCGACTCGAAATATCTCAGCCGCGAGCAGATCATCGAAATCTACCGCTGGATGTTGCTCAACCGCCGCATGGAAACGGCGCTGGAAAATCTCTACAAACAGGGCCAGGTCGTCGGCGGTGTTTACTTTGGACTCGGACAAGAGGCTTGTTCCTGCGCCTCCGCCTACGCTCTCCACAAAGACGACTGGCTCGGCCCGATGATCCGCAACCAGGGCGCCTTGCTCGTCCGCGGTTTCTCCCCCGCCGACATCATGATGCAATACATGGCGAAATCCGGATCGCCAACTAAAGGCCGCGACGCTTCCTCGCACTTTGGCGACATCGAAAAGCGAAATGTGGTCTCGCCCATATCGATGCTCGGAGATTTGATCCCAGTCCTCGCCGGCGTCGCCCTCGGCGCGCGTCTGCAAGGCAAGCAAATCGCGGTGATGACTTACGTCGGCGATGGCGGCCAGTCGACCGGTGCGACCTATGAAGGTCTGAACTTTGCCGCCGTACAAGACCTCGGACTGGTGTTGGTGGTCGAAAATAACCTGTGGGCCTATTCGACGCCAGCTGACATGCAGTTCCGGGTCAAGGATCTAGCGGAACGCGCGATCGCCTACGGAATCCCCGGTCTGATCGTCGACGGTACCGACGCCTGCCAGGTCTACGATGCCTGCCACGAAGCCTGCGAACGCGCCCGCCGCGGCCAAGGCCCCACGTTGATCGAAGCGAAGATGATGCGCATGAAAGGACACGCCATCCACGACGCCGCCGATTACGTTCCCAAGCCGTTATTCGAGTATTGGAAAAAGCGCGACCCGATTGCCCGGCTCGAAGATTACCTGGTCAAAAAGAAAAAGTGGCTGACAGCCGTGGAAAACGAAAAGCTGATCGCCGGCGTCGAAAAGCAGCTGGAGGACGATCGTGCAATCGCCGTCAATTCCCCGATGCCGGAGCCTGAGTCGGCAGCGACTGGCGTCTATTGCGAGGCCGGATGCCACGAGATCAAGCCCAAATACGCAACGCCCGCAATGCCCGCCACGACTCAATTGGGCAAGGGGAAGTCATCCAGTCCGAAGCGCTCCGAAGCTGCGGTGCACCTGAAGTAGAGCGGTTGGCCGTTGTCATCGCCGAGAGTTTCTATGCCCCCTTACGTTTTTCATGCAGAACAGTTTGTCCCGCGGCCGATCGAAGAAGTATTCGAGTTTTTCTCGAAAGCCGAAAACCTGGAACTGCTGACTCCTCAGTGGCTCAACTTCCACGTCCTGAGCGTCACGCCGACGCCGGTGCAGAAAGGCACGCTGATCCGCTACAACCTGCGCTATCGCATCTTTCCGATTCGTTGGACGACCGAAATTGTCGAATGGGACCCTCCGCATCGTTTCGTCGACGTGGAACTGAAAGGCCCGTACAAGCTATGGCATCACGAACACCGCTTCATTGCCGAGGCGAACGGCACCCGCATCGTTGACGAAGTCAAATATGAGTTGCCATTTGGATTCTTCGGTTCGATCGTCCACGCCCTGAAAGTGCAGAAGGATGTCGAAACGATCTTTGCCTATCGGACCAAAGCCGTGGAACGCCTTTTTGGACGTGAGGTATCCTCTCTGAAAACTGAATCCCTGCCATAAACAATTTTGATTGGACTTGCCTCATTTCGCCGCCTAGAGTTCCAAGGGTGCAGCATAGCCGTCCCAGAGCTCGTAGTGTGTTGAGACCCGTGGTTGTGCCCGAGTCGACGCGCGCCTTGTTCCGCCCTCCGTTCCGCAATTACCAGTTCGACATGGCCTACGACGAAATGTTTGAGGCTCCGGGCGTTCCGCGCCAGCATTATCAAGCCCTTTTTCAGACGCTTCTCGGACTGCCTCCCGAGGAAATGCGCAAGAGCCAGCAGGCCGCCGACCTTTCATTTTTGCACCAGGGCATTACCTTCACCGTCTACGGGAACGACGAAGGCACGGAGCGTGTTTTCCCGAACGACCTTCTGCCACGAATTATCCCCAACCATGAGTGGCGCAAAATCGAAAGCGGCCTCACGCAACGAATCGCCGCCTTGAATCTTTTTCTCGAAGACGTTTACCACCGCGGCCGGATTCTCGCCGATGGCATTGTCCCGCGCGAACTCGTCTATAGCTGCCGCCACTTCCGCCGCGAGATGCGGAATCTCACCGTCCCACGCGGAATTTACGTCAGCATCTGCGGCACCGACCTGGTGCGCCTGCCCGACGGCAATTTTGCCGTGCTTGAAGACAATCTTCGCGTGCCGAGCGGCGTCTCCTACATGCTCGCGAACCGCAAGGTTCTGAAAAAAGTCTTCCCCACGCTGTTCCGAGACTACGGCGTTTGCCCAGTCGATCACTACGCGCAGGCATTGCTCGCGACTCTTCGGGCCCTGAGCCCGTTGCATTCCACGACGCGCCATGAACCGACCGTCGTGCTCCTGACGCCCGGAGTCTTCAACTCCGCCTATTTCGAGCACACTTTCCTCGCGCAACAGATGGGAATCGAACTCGTCGAAGGCCGCGACCTGCTCGTGCACGACAACATTGTGTACATGCGCACCACCGCCGGATTGCGGCGCGTGGACGTGATCTACCGCCGCGTCGATGACGATTTCCTTGACCCGCTCTGCTTCCGGCGAGACTCCGGCCTCGGCGTTCCTGGACTCTTCAACGCCTATCGCGCCGGAAACGTTGTGCTTGCGAACGCGGTTGGAACCGGCGTGGCCGACGACAAGGCGCTCTACGCCTATGTACCCGCGATCATCCGCTATTACCTCGGAGAAGAGCCGATCATTCCCAACGTCGAAACCTACCTGCTCACTGATCGCAGCCAGCGAAATTACGTTCTCGAAAATCTGAATCAACTGGTCGTCAAAGCCGTCGGCGAGTCGGGCGGATACGGGATGCTCATCGGACCGCACAGCACCGCTGAGCAGAGAGAAGAATTCCGCCAGCGCATCGTAGCCGAACCGCGCAACTACATCGCGCAGCCAACCTTGAGCCTTTCGAGAGCCCCCTGTTTCCTCGAAGGCGAAGCGCAGGCGCGCCACGTCGATCTTCGCCCCTACATCCTCTATGGAGAAAATGTGACCCTGGTCCCGGGCGGTCTTACGCGCGTTGCACTGCGCCGCGGATCGCTCGTTGTCAATTCTTCGCAAGGCGGCGGCAGCAAAGATACGTGGGTGTTGCGAGCATGAGCGTTTTGTGTCGATGTCAATTCCAATGTCAATGGCGATGACGACCAACGGCCGCCGCGAAACCACCATGCTTTCTCGCGTGGCCGACAGTTTGTATTGGATGAGCCGCTACCTCGAACGCGCCGAGCACACCGCCCGCCTCATCGATGCGGACTTCGAGTTGCGGCTCGACCAGTCGCCGGAAGCCAGTTCCGGCCGCTGGTGGCGCTTGCTCGAAGCTCTTCATGCGCCGCCTCCCGAAGACGGCGTTATCGACGCCACCACCCTCACCCACATTCTGACGCTGGACAAAACCAATTCTTCGTCGATCATTTCCTGCGTGGCTGCGGCGCGCGAAAATTTGCGCCAGGTCCGCGAACAGTGCAGCTCTGCCATGTGGGAGCAACTCAATCGCCTATATTTGCAGGTCAATAGCACCACGTCGAACGAAGCTTGGCTCCTGCATTCGTATGTATTTTTCCGCGCCGTCCGTGAAGGAGCGCATCTCTTTCAAGGCGTGACCGACTCCACCATGTCTCATGGTGAAGGCTGGCAATATATTCAGCTGGGCAGATACGTCGAGCGGACCGACGCCGTCGCGAGGCTGATTGGCGCCTACTTCAGCCGTCTGCCTTATTCTCCCGACCAGGCAGTCGAGAGCGAAGAGTATCTCGAGTGGGTAGGATTACTGAAATCCTGCGCCGCCTTCGAAGCCTACTGCAAAAAGTACACCGCCGAACTTCGCCCGCTGCGGGTCGCCGAATTCCTCTTGTTGAATCCCGAGTTCCCGCACTCCGTGCGCTTTTCGGTGGATAAAGTCCATGCGGCCCTACGCGCCATCGCCGAACTCACCGAGCGCAAGGCCGAACAACCCGTTCGCCTGGCCGGGCGCTTGTGTGCAACTCTTAGCTTTAGCCAGATTGATGAAGTCATGGCCGAAGGCGCGACCGCCTACGTGGAAAGCGTCCGCCAACAGTGTGCTCAGGCTCACACCGCGATCCACCAGATTTATTTTGACTATCCGGTAGAGTCGGCGCTGGTTGGATGAGGCATTGAGGCACTAAATCATTTAGTCATTGAATCGTTGACCTGACAGATGCAGTGAATCCGGTTCTCAATGATTCAATGTCTTAATGATTCAATGATTTAATGACGTAATGGAGAGCAGGGCACCTTTGATCTATTCCGTCCGTCACGTCACTACGTTTCGCTACGAACCCGCTGTGCGCGAGAGCGTGATGGAAGTGCGCTTGCAGCCGCGAAGCGAGGCCAACCAGCGCTGCCTGAGCTTTCATCTCGACGTGCATCCTGCGGCCAACATCACGCAGTACCGTGACTTCACCGGCAACATCGTTCATCACTTCGATATCGCCGGATCGCACAAGGAAGTCAAAGTCACGGCGCAGTCAACCGTCCAGCTTCAAGCGGTCCCGGCTCCGCGACCATCGGAAGCGGGCGACTGGGCCGATCTCGACGCTCTGACCGCCGGCGACGACTTTTGGGAAATGATGTTGCCGAGCGAATTTGCCCACTCCAGCGAAGCGCTCGACCAACTGTCGAAAGAACTCAAGTGCGAGCGTCGCGTAGGCCCGCTCGAATTGCTCACCGAACTCAACGAGCAGATTTACAATTTGTTTTCCTACGTGCCCAACAGCACCAAAGTCGATTCTCCGATTGACGAAGCTTTGTTGACCCGCGAGGGAGTCTGCCAGGACTTCGCCCACATCATGATCGCTCTGGTGCGCCCGCTGCGCGTCCCCTGCCGTTATGTAAGTGGTTACCTCTTTCACCAGGAAGAAAATGGCCACAAAGATCGCTCTCTCGAAGGAGCGTCGCACGCATGGGTCGAGGCGCTGGTGCCGCGCCTTGGCTGGACGGCTTTCGACCCGACCAACAACCTGATTGGCGGAGATCGCCACATCCGCGTAGCCATTGGACGCGATTACGCGGACGTCCCGCCCACACGTGGCGTCTACAAAGGCGAAGCCCACAGCGAACTAAGCGTCGCCGTTACGGTGAGCCCCTCCGACGCAGTCCCACCGGAACCGAGTCCAAGTATCGTGATTCAGTCCCGCCCCGTGTTTGCCAGATTGAGTTCTCGCACCGATCAGGAGCAGCAGCAACAGCAGCAGTAATCTATCGCTGCGGCGGACGGCACTGCAGCGAGCGTTCGCCGACTCGCTCGATCGCGACGAATCCGCGATCATTGGCATCTTCCCAGACAGGAAGTTTCGGACACGAGGTGCGCCACGCCTCCATAACCTCGCCGTAACTGCGCTCGCGAGTCGCCAGCCACTTGAGCAGGTCGAGGATGAGAGACTCGACGACGCCGTCGGTCATGTTTCCGCTCCTCCTGTTTTCGCTCCGGCCTTCCATTATCGTACGGCGCGGGCCCCCTGCTAAGCACGGTGCCGGTCACGAACTGTTAGAATTAAGCTTCGTTATGTCCGCATCTTCCCAACTGATTCAGATCGACCTGGGACCAAGAATTCCGACTCCGAAGCCCGCCTGGCTCAAAGCCAGGGCCCCCGTCGGAGACAATTTTCACAACCTGAAAAAGCTCGCGCGCGGCCTCGGCCTGCATACCGTCTGCGAGTCGGCGCAGTGCCCGAATATCGGAGAATGCTGGGATCACCACACCGCAACCTTCATGCTGCTCGGCGACATCTGCACCCGCCGCTGCGGATTTTGCGCCGTCCCAAAAGGCCGTCCGCAGCCGATCGATTGGGATGAACCTCGCCGCGTAGCCGAAGCCGTAGCCACGCTCGGCCTGCGTCACGCCGTCGTAACCAGCGTCAACCGCGACGACGACAACGTTGGCGGGGCACAAATTTTTGCCGAGACCATCCGCCAGATTCGTGAAGCTGTCCCCGAGTGCCGCGTTGAAGTGCTGATCCCAGACTTTCAGGGTTTGGAAGAACCGCTGCGCATCGTCGTCGATGCCAAGCCGAATGTGCTCAATCACAACACCGAAACTGTCCCGCGCTTGTATCGTGCCGTGCGCTCGGGTGCGCGCTACAAACGGACGCTCGATCTGCTCCAGAACGCGAAGAAGTTGGATCCTGCGACGGTTACCAAGAGCGGCGTCATGGTCGGCATCGGCGAAGAAACATCGGAGCTAATCGAGGCCTTCCGCGATCTGGGCGAACGCGGCGTCGATATTCTGACCATAGGACAGTACCTGCGTCCCTCAAAAGATCACCTTCCGATGACGCGCTACTACGCGCCCGAGGAATTTGTTTCGCTGAAGAAAGAAGCTCTGAAATTCGGATTCAAGCACGTCGAGTCAGGCCCGCTGGTTCGTTCCAGCTATCATGCCCACGAACAAGCCGACGTAGCGGCCCGTTAATTCACGCCCTTCACAAAATCACCCGCTCATCGCCCACGCGCCGCGTGACCCTCTCCCGGTCCAGATATTCCAACAAGGGAATCGCATACTTGCGACTGACACCGGTCATATCCTTAAACCGCGCCACGTCGATTTTCGGTGTGCTCACCTTCAGCGCCGCAATCTTCGAACGCAACTCCATGAGCGAGCTCTGGTGAAAAACAAGCTCTTCCGAGATCTTGATGAGCACTTTGTCGCGCAGGAGCAACGTCACAATTTTGTGGGCCCGAATCTTGTCCACCTTCAACCCCGCCAACACTTCCTTCAGCGACGGAACTTTCAGTCCCGCGGAAGCAAAAGCCTGTTCGATGATCTTCTTCGACTCGGCCTCGTCGTCCTTCATCACCACGCTGCGTCCAGCGAGGTGAACGACTTCTCCCGCAACCTCCAATTTCTTTCCTTCTTTCGTCTCTTCTGCCAGCTTTCCAAGAATGCTCGAAAAAACCTCGGGACCCAACTTCAAGCGATCGCGCAACTCCTCTTTGCTCATTCCCGCGACCAGCGGGTTCGCCTCATGAAATTTCTTGACCACGAGTACCGCGTCCGCCTTGGCCTTCGCGTAGGCCGCCTCCGAAACCAACACCGCGCCGCACCACACCAACCCCGCTCTGGTCGCGAGTTTCCTTGTCTCGTCGAGACGGATATTCATTTCTCCAGCAACGTCGCTGAGACGCAAACCGGCCGATCCGCGCCGCGCGACACGCGCCGCGAGCACCTGGTCGGCAGCGCCATCCTGCATGATTTGGAGAAACGCGCTCCCCTCTTCGGACCTTTGTTTGCGAATCAAGGGCGACGCGTCGAGTACCGTACCTCCGCCAATCGTAACCACCGGTGAAAACTGCCGCACGATGAAACGATCTCCGGGCAACAGCAGCAGCGGCTCCGCTAGTTTTAGTCGCGCGAATCCGTCACTCCCAGGCTTCAACTGCTTTGCAGCATACAGACGGACTTCCGCAATCGTCTCCGAGGTGTACGCATGAAAGTGCACTCGTGCGCCGTCTTTGAGGAGCTTCGCCGATGGCAACAAAGAGAGCGACACGTCGACGCGCGCCGTGGAATGAAACGTATCGGCGGCCGCCAACGTCATTCCGCGCGCCAGGTCTTCCGTGGACACGCCTGCAAGGTTCAGAGCCGTGCGTTCCCCCGCGACGGCAGTCTCGGTCGAAGAGCCATGAACCTGGACTCCGCGCACCCGCACGCGCTTGCCGGAAGGGAACACCTCCGGCTCGTCCTCTTTTCGTACCGTTCCCGCAACCAGAGTCCCCGTCACCACCGCGCCGAATCCCTTCATCGTAAACACACGGTCGATGGGGAGCCGAACCATCGCGCCTGAATTCTTCGCTGCCACCTCGGACGCAACCTGAGCCAGCGCGGATTTCAACTCACCAAGACCCGCGCCCGTCAGCGAACTTACGGCGACCACCGGCGACCGTCCCACGTCGAGAAACGATCCCCGCACATAATCTTCAACTTCCATGCGGACCACTTCGAGCGTCTCCGCGTCCACAGCGTCGGATTTCGTCAGCACCGTGATACCGCCCTGAATTCCCAGCAACCGGCAGATATCGAAGTGTTCGCGGGTCTGCGGCTTGATGCCTTCGTCCGCTGCAATCACGAGCAGAACGAGATCAATGCCGCCAACACCGGCCAGCATGTTGCGAACAAAACGCTCGTGGCCGGGAACGTCGACGAAACCGAGGCGAAGCTGGCTTCCGTCGGAAGCAGGCAGTTCAAGGTGTGCAAACCCGATGTCAATTGTGATCCCGCGCCGCTTTTCCTCTTCGAGGCGGTCGGCGTCGATGCCGGTCAGCGCCTTCACCAGCGCTGTTTTGCCATGATCGATATGTCCCGCCGTGCCGACAATAACGGACTTCATCCCTGCCAGTATAAGTGTGGGGCGGGCGCCCCCGCCCGCCGCTGTTGGTTTTGATTTTGTTGTTGGTTTTGATTTTGTTGTTGGTTTTGATTTTGTTGTTGGTTTTGATTTTGTTGTTGACGTTGACTTTGCTTTTGGCGTTGAACTTGATGTTGTTCCCGTGGTTGCTCCCGCCGCTCCTGCACATCACCAGAATTTATCCCCCTTATAAGAAAACAAACTCACCGAATGTCCCTTCCATCCACGAATCCGCATGCGAAAATCCGGTCGGGATGCGACAATAAAGATTCCCTGATGACCACCTCCTCTGTGATTCCTGTCATTACGCCGGAGATGATCCGGGAGCACGGCCTCACTCCGGACGAATTCGAAAAAATCAAACAGTTGCTCGGCGGCCGCGAACCTACGCGCACCGAGCTCGGCATCTTCAGCGTGATGTGGAGCGAGCACTGCTCCTACAAATCGTCACGCGTCCACCTGAAACGCTTGCCTACACGCAGCAAGCTGGTCCTTCAGGGTCCCGGAGAAAACGCAGGCATCGTCGATATCGGCGATGGCTGGGCATGCGCCTTCAAGATCGAATCGCACAATCATCCGTCGTTTATCGAGCCCTTTCAGGGTGCTGCTACCGGAGTCGGTGGAATTCTGCGCGATATCTTCACCATGGGCGCTCGACCTGTAGCTGTCATGGACTCGCTGCGCTTTGGCCCGATCAATCAGGATTCACCACATCGTGATTCACCACAGGTGACGAAAACCGAGCTGCACAAAAACCATTCGGTGATGGAGGGCGTAGTCTCCGGCGTCGCCTCCTACGGCAACTGCTTCGGCGTTCCGAACCTCGGTGGCGAAGTGAAGTTCGAGCCCTGCTACTCCGGCAACCCGCTGGTGAACGCCTTCGCTCTCGGCCTGGTCCGGCGCGACCAGATTTTCTACGGACGTGCTTCGGGTGAAGGCAATCCCGTAATTTACGTGGGGTCAAAGACTGGGCGCGACGGCATCCACGGCGCGACCATGGCGAGCGAAGAATTCAGCGAAGGGTCCGAAGCCAAGCGCCCCAACGTCCAGGTCGGCGATCCGTTCCTCGAGAAATTGCTTCTCGAAGCCTGCTTAGAAGCCATGCAAACCGGCGCGATCGTCGGCATTCAAGATATGGGCGCGGCCGGCTTGACCTGCTCGACCTGCGAAATGGGCGCGCGCGGTGCCACCGGAGTTGAAATCGAACTCGACCGTGTTCCACAACGCGAAACCGGCATGACTCCCTACGAGATCATGCTCAGTGAATCGCAAGAGCGCATGCTCCTCGTGGCACAGAAAGGCCGCGAAGAAGAAGTTTTTCGCGTTTTCCAAAAGTGGGGCCTTGACGCTGTCGAAGTGGGACGAGTCACAAACGACGCGAAGATGCGCGTTCTCGAACACGGCCAAATCGTAGCCGAAATTCCGAATGCCGCCCTCACCGACGACGCCCCGGTGTATAAGCGTCCGCTGGCGCGCTGGGAACCGCCGGTCGACCGCGAGAAACCCGAGCACATTCAATTTTCTGGCGCACCGGATTTCACGCCGCAGCTCAAACAACTGCTCGCGAGCCCCAATATCTGCTCCAAGCGCTGGGTCTGGCAGCAATATGACCACATGGTGCAGACCAACACCGTCGATGCTCCCGGAGCGGGCGATGCCGGCGTGATCCGCATCAAAGGCTCCAATCGCGGATTGGCCATGGCCCTCGACGGCAACGGTCGCTGGTGCTATCTCGATCCGCGTCTCGGCGCCATGCACGCCGTCGCCGAAGCCGCGCGCAAAGTTGCCTGCGCCGGAGCGACACCGATCGGCGCCACCAACTGCCTCAACTTCGGCAATCCCGAAAAGCCCCACATCATGTGGCAATTTTCCCGGGTCATCGACGGCATCACCAAGGCCTGCGAGGAACTCGATACCCCGATCACCGGCGGCAACGTAAGTTTCTACAACGAAACTCTGGGCGAAGGAATCTATCCGACTCCGGTCATCGGAGTCGTCGGAATTCTTGAAGACGTGCACAAAGCGGCGAAGATGCATTTCGCCAGGGCCGGCAGAAAAATCGTCCTGTTGCGCGCCAACGAACCCGGAGACGCGGTCGACGCCGAATCCGAATTCGGCTCATCCGAATACGCCAAGGAAATTCTGGGAGCCGTCTGGGGCTATCCGCCAGAGTTGGATCTGGAAAAAGAAGCCACGCTGCAGCGCGCTCTGGTCGCCCTGATTCAGGCCGGACTGATCGAGTCAGCGCACGATTGCGCCGATGGCGGATTGGCCGTTGCGCTGGTCGAATCGGCGCTGCCAGCGGGCATCGGCCTACGCGTGAACTTGCCGAAGCAGAGGATCGCGCACGAATTTGCACTGTTCGCCGAAGACGCCAGTCGCGTGGTAGTTAGCTGCGACCCGCAGCACCTCGCGCGAATCCAACAAGTAGCCGAAGAATACGATGTGATCGCGGAAGTGCTGGGCGAAACCGGATCGGACAGAGTAGAAATCGCGGTTGGTGAAGAGCCGATAGTTTCCGCGGGCATTCACGAATTGAGAAACGCATACGAAGGTGCGCTCGAAAAAGCGTTGCTGACAGATCCAATCGTCGCCGTAGACAACTGAATTAGCTGGAGTAACTAAAGCTAAGAGCTAAAGGCTAACTGCTAAATGCTTCTTCCCGACAAATTTCGCGATGAATGCGGCGTCGTAGCCATCCACGCCCATCCCGAGGCGGAGAAACTCGCCTATCTCGGCCTCCACGCGCTCCAGCATCGCGGACAGGAATCCGCCGGCATCGTCACCTCCGACGGTGAGCGTTTGCGCCAGCACAAGTCCATGGGACTGGTCGCCGATATTTTCAGCCACAACGTCCTCAGTTCGATGCGCGGCATTCTGGCCATCGGACACACGCGCTATTCGACGGCGGGCGATTCTGCCCTGCTCAACGCCCAGCCCATCATGGTGCAATCCAACAAGGGCACCATCGCGGTTGCCCATAATGGCAACCTGACTAACGCACATGCGGTTCGCGCCAGGCTCGAAGGCCAGGGCTCAATCTTCCAGACCAATAGCGACACCGAAGTCCTCGTCCACCTCATTGCGCTCTCTCGCGAACAGACGTTGCCCGATGCCATCGCCGACTCTCTGCGTCGAGTCGAAGGCGCGTTTTCGCTGGTCATGATCAGTCGCGACCGCATTTTTGCCGCCCGTGATCCGCGCGGATTCCGGCCTCTCGCCATGGGCCGCATCCCCGCCCTCACCAGCGACAAGAAAGACACAATCGTCTTCGCCTCCGAGACCTGCGCCTTTGATCTGCTCGGCGCGACTTACGAACGCGATGTCAAACCCGGTGAACTCGTCATCGTCGGACCCGAAGGCGTAAGCTCGCGTTTCTACTCGCCGTCGCCCGCGCAGTCGAGCTGCATTTTCGAACACGTTTATTTCTCGCGTCCTGACAGCCTGGTCTTCGGCCGATCCGTCGATCAAAGCCGCGACGCCATGGGGCGCCAACTCGCTCGCGAGGCTCCCGTCGATGCCGACATCGTCGTTCCCGTTCCCGACTCCGGCAACACCGCTGCCATCGGATACGCCGCCGAGAGCGGCATTCCGTTTCGTCTCGGCCTCATCCGCAACCATTACATTGGTCGGACCTTTATTGAGCCGCAACAGGCGGTTCGCGATTTTGGCGTCAAGCTCAAGCTCAACGCCATTCGTAGTCTGATCGAAGGCAGACGCGTCATTCTCATTGACGACTCCCTCGTCCGCGGCACCACCAGCAAGAAGATTGTCCGCATGATCCGCAACGCCGGCGCGAAAGAAGTCCACATGCGGATTTCTTGTCCGCCCACGATTTCGCCGTGTTTTTACGGCGTCGATACACCGTCAAAGAAAGAGCTGATCGCCGCGAATAAAACGACCGAAGAGATTCGCGATTTCATCGTCGCCGACTCCCTCGCCTATCTCTCGCTGGAGGGCCTCAAGAAGGCTTGCGCCGACGGAGTACAAACGACTTACTGCTCGGCGTGCTACACGGGAAATTACCCTACCAAGATTGATGTCGAAGAAATCCTGCCCGCGGCAGCCACGTCATAACCTCCGGCGCGCCGTCCTGTGCAAAGTTTTTCCCTCCGAAGCAGTTACGTCGGCAATTCCTGATTTTCGATTTTCAATGATGCAACCCGCGCCGTTCAATGCTATGCTCTCCGAGCGACGGTCGTGCGTCGGCGTTTTGCCATGGTAAAGGTGTTTTCCATTTTCGGTTCCGCCTCCCAGTTGGGCCCGCTTGAGCAGCAGTTGCTCCAGAAGCTGTGGTCCCAGGGAAATGCCACCGTTCGTGAATTGCTTGCCGACGGCGAGATCCGCCAGGCCTATACGACCGTTATGACCACCGTCGACCGCCTTTACAAGAAAGGTTTGCTCGACCGCGTGGCCGAGGGCAGAGCCTTCCGCTATACTCCGCGCCAAACCTCCGAGGAGATGCAGCGAGTCACTGCACTCGAGAGCATCCGTCAGTTATTGACGGCTGGAACCCCGTCTCCGTTGCCACTCTCGTATCTTGTCGAAGCCCTCAGCGACCACGATGCGCAATTGCTTGATGAGCTGCAGCTCCTGGTCGAACGCAAACGCCGCGAGCTTCGCGAGCGCAAAACCAACAAGGGCCACGAAACAAAGGAGACAAAAGACTGGGGGCAAGGCTAAGGCTAATGCTAATGTTTGCCCTCCGCGGAATCGCCGTCTCGCTCACCTTCTTTGTCCTTGTCTACTGTCTCGTGTCGGCGTTCGTTGCGGTCGTTTGGCGATCGCTGCACCTACTCCGCATCCGCGAAAAGACTTTGGCGGACTCGCTTTTCTTACTGCGAGTTCTTCCCCTCGCAACTTCTCTGGTCATAACCCTGGTTTTTGTTGTGCCATCTTTTCAGATTCTCGAGCCCCGAGCGGCTAACGAGGGCATGGGATCGACTCCGCTCGCCCTCGGCCTTTGCGCCCTGGGATTGCTTGCATGCGGATGCTTTCGCGTAATCTCCGCTCAGGCAAAGACCTCGCGAGTAGTTTCACGCTGGCTTGAAGGCGCGAGTCCGTTGGATGGCACCGCTCATGCCGTGACACTCCAGGCGCGCCGCGAGGCTCCGCCGCTAACGCTGGTAGGAATTCGTCGCCCGAGAGTACTGATTTCGGAATCCACGGTCGCTCTCCTCAGTCACGACGAACTTCGGATCGCCCTGCAACACGAGCGCGCTCATGTGCGGGCTCACGATAACCTGAAAAAGCTCATCTTCCGTTTCTGTCCGTTCCCAGGCATGTCGAAGCTGGAGAGCGCATGGTCTCAGGCAGCCGAGATGGCCGCTGACGATGCGGCATGCGCCTGTCAGGACAACGCTGTCGATCTGGCCGCAGCTCTCGTTAAGCTTTCGCGCCTGGTTCCAGTCGCTGCTGCCCCGGTTTGCACAGTGGGCTTCGTAACCGGATCGCTCAGCGTCCGCGTAGCCCGCCTCCTTGCCTGGAATGGAGATGCCGCCGGCAAATCCCAGTCGTCTCCAGTGCGCGCTTGGTACGCCGTGCCTCCCGCTCTCGTCGCGCTCTCTTTGATCTTTGTCGGTTATGGCCCCGTTCTCGCCCTCACCCACGAAGTTACCGAGTGGCTGGTCCGATAAGTACCCCTCTTCACACCCCCTCTCCTTACTATCGCTGGTAGTAAATAGGCGCCTCCTATTACTCTCATCCCGCTAGTCTGCACAGCCGCGCAGGCGACTTTCCCCGAAGCAAGTCTCGACAGCGGCGAATCCCGTTCGATCACCGGAAGGTTTCATGCACAGCAGGTCTTTGCTCTCAGCAACATGTCGACGGCGGTCACTGCTCATTGTCGTTCTAATTCTTCTCGTCGCGGAGCCATCCCTCCTGGCCCAGAATCCAAACGGCGCACTACGAGGCGAGGTAGAAGACGCGAGTTCCGCGCGAATCGCCGGAGCTCATGTCACTGTCGAATCCAGAGGCTTAGCCGTTACGCGCGAGACCAATGCCACCGATCAGGGTGAGTTTCGCATCGATGGCTTGCTCCCCGGTTCTTATCACGTCACCGTTACCGCCAAAGGCTTCGCCCCGGCGGCTGCGGACGTAGACGTCGCTGTCAGCTTTGTCCGCGACATAACCGTGACACTCAAGCCGGAAAGCGCGCGCACGACCGTCACCGTGCAGGGCAGCGTCTCTTCGATCACGACTGAGACCATCGACACCGCGACCGCTGTCCGGGGGGGCGTGGTAACGAGCCACGACCTCGCAACGCTGCCACTTTCGGCCCGCAGTTTTGCCAACATCGCCTTTCTTGTGCCAGGAACCGAGCCCGTCGAACCCTCTGACCCCACCAAGGCGCGTATCACCGCCGTCTCTACTGGTGGCAGCTCCGGATTGAATAACGAACTCTCGGTGGATGGCGGCGACAACTCCGACGACTTTATTGGCGGCTTCCTGCAGAATTTTTCTCCGGATGCGATTCAAGAATTCGCAGTGCGCACTGCCAATCAGGACGCCGACACGGGCGGAACCACCGCCGGATCCGTCGTCATCACGACCAAGCACGGGACCAATGAATGGCATGGCGACGCCGCATTCTACGGACGCGCTTCGTCGCTCAATGCCCGTTTCCCCATCGAGAATCCGGCGCCCAATCCCAAGCAGCCGTTTTCCCGCCAAAACTACGTCGGAACTATCGGCGGCCCCATCGCAAAAAATAAACTCTGGGTCTTCGCCTCGTTCGAGCACGTGCATGAAAACGCCAGCATCGCCTATAGTCCGGCGAGCACCACGCAATTCGACGCCCTGGCACAGTTGGCGGCGGACGGCCTCATCGCGGGAACTCCGTCGATTGCGGTTCCCGCGAATGTTCCAGTCCCTTTTCGCGATTACATCAGCTCTCTACGTCTCGACTGGGCGCAGTCCTCGAAATCGCAGTGGTTCCTCCGCACTTCCCAAGACAGCTACATCACGCGGAACGCCCTCGTGGCACAAGCCACCTTGCCCTCCACTGGATTAACAACCCATAACAACTACTTCAACTCGGTGCTGAGCAACACGTATTCTTTCAGTCCGACATGGCTTGGCACTTTCGTTTTCGATGCCAGCCTTTTACATCTCACCCAGACCAGGAACTCCGACCTGGGTTTTGCGCTGGCATTTCCCTTCAGCTCGACCTCGCTGACCATCACCGGATTCGAAACCTTCGGCGACAATCAATTTGCCACTCCCATCACGCTGTTTCCGTCCCTGCGCAATCAGGACAAATATCAGTTCCGCTACGACGTCAGCCACGTCATGGGCAGTCACGCCATCAAGTTTGGAATCAACTTTGTTCACGAGCCCGTGTTGAGTGGAGCTTTCGCAGCCACAGATGAAACGCTCGTCCAGTACGCTCAGGACCCCATTGTTTATGCGCAGGACGAGAGCCAGTTCAGCTTCAGTCCACAGTGCACCAACTTCACCGCCACGGACGGCTCGACGTGCACGTTCACTCCGGCCGGCGACGGTAGCTTCTCGCAAAACGTTCAGCGTCTCGGACTGTACGCGCAAGACTCGTGGCGCGTTACACCTCACCTGACGGTCAACTACGGTGTGCGCTATCAGACGACATTCGGATTATTCGAGGCATCCGGACGCAGCCAGTTGGAAAATCCCGCGTATCTCACTTTGCATGCTTTAGGCATTAACTTGATCAATGGCGCTCCGCACGACTATCGCAAACAGATCGCGCCTCGGCTTGGAATCGCCTACTCCCCCGGCGGCAGCGAGAAAACCGTGATTCGCGCCGGCTTTGGCATGTTCTACAACGACCTGGCGCAAGGCGGATGGGCCACTGCGTTCCAGGGAGTGAACAATTCGAACGCGGGGACTTGTTGTCTGAATCCTGGAGATCCCGGGTCATTGATCGATCCGAATTACAAGACGCCCTACGCCATCCACTTTACGGGTGGCATACAGCATGCCATCAACGAACATTGGACCGTCAGCGCCGATTATGTCCACGAGCAGGGCAACCACGGTTATCGCGGCTACAACTACACGCCCGGAGTCAACATCGATCCCAATGCCCCTAGCCTCAGCGTATTCCGCTCCGACAATCGCTCCAGTTACAACGCCTTGATGGTCGTTGCCCAGGGCAACGTATCCCGCCGTTTCAACCTGATCGCGCACTACACCCTCTCGCGCGCAGAAACATGGGGCTGCTTCCTGGGAGAACTGTTCGATTACGTTAATGGTGTCTGCGATCCTCTTCACCCCTTCGCCGCTGGCGACTACGGTCCCTCCGGCGAAGACGTCACCCATCGCTTCGTTCTCGCCGGAACGCTTCATCTCCCCGGTGGCTTCGAGGTCTCGACCATCACACAAGCGGAGAGCGCGCGGCCGATCACTTTGACCACTCCCGGTGCCTCTGGAACCCGCGCCTTTGTTAACGGCAAAGAGACTTCACTCGATCAATTTCGCGGAACGCCCTTCGTTCAAGTCGACCTCCGGGTAAACCGGCCAATCAAAATCGGAGAGCGTCTGCAAGTCGACCCGTTCGCGGAATTCTTCAATCTCTTCAATCGCAACAATCCGGGAGCGAACTACGTGACCGACATTTCGGTGTTGCCGAAACCGGTAGATAGTCTGGACAACGCGACCATGATCTGCACGGTCGTAGCGGCTCCGGGATCTTGCCCGTCCTTCGTGCCCATCACCAACCCACAAAAACAGTTGTTGTTCCCGTCGGGTGCCCTCGGAGATTTCTTCGGCCCCGGCACAACCGTAGGCATCCCCTTCGCAGCCCAGTTGGGAGTACGGGTAACGTTCTAGGGATTTGGGATGCCGCGCGGCATGCGATCATGAGGGGCTTCTTAGGGTCGGCCCCTCGTGGTTGTTTTCAAGTGACTTCCGCGCGCGCGCGACCCGCGCAATCCCCTGCAGGTCGGCCGTAAGATCTACACGATCCCAGCCAGTTAGCAATGTGCGCACGCGATCAGCAATGGTCCCGCTAATCTCGAATACGAGCCATCCTCCGGGGCGAAGCGCCGTCCAAGCCTGCGGAATCAGCCGCTCGACCACTTCCAGCCCAGTAGGCCCGGCAAACACCGCGTTCCGCGGCTCGTACTTGCGCACCTCAAGCTGCACCGACTCCCCTTCCGATTCCCCCACATAGGGAGGATTCGAAACGACAAGGTCAAAAGAAGCGGCGGGCAATCCGCCCAACAAGTCCGCCAGTAAGAATTCGACCCTCAAACCGACCTCAAGCCGAGCCGCATTCGCCCGCGCGACCTCAAGCGCCTCAGCAGAAATATCGGTAGCGTGAATTTCCGCCGTGGGCAGTTCCGAAGCGAGAGCCAGTGCAATCGCGCCGGAGCCCGTCCCGACGTCAACAATGCTAAGTTTGTGTGGAATGAGCCCGTGTGGAGCGGGCGCCCTCGCCCGCTGCGGTTGTTTTTGGTTTTGATCTTGCTTTTGCCCCTGATCCTGCTCGCCCTCTCCGTCCCCCCCCGAGACAATCTCCAGCACCGCCTCCACCACATGCTCCGTCTCGGGACGCGGAATCAGCACCGCCGGCGACACCAGAAGATCGAGCCCCCAGAATTCCTGATGCCCGGTTATGTATTGCGCGGGAACGCCAGTCGCTCGGCGAGCGAGAGCCTCGTCATACTGCTGGCATTCAGTAGAGCTGAGCTCACGCTCAGGATGAGCGTAGAGATACGCCCGATCACACCCGAGCGTAAACATAATGAGCAATTCCGCATTCATCCGCGGAGAGGGAACGTGCGCAGCCGTCAACTGTTCGACCGCCGCATTCAGAGATTGGCGAAGTTGCACACTTCTATTTCACCACGGAGAGACCGAGCACGGGGGACATTGCACGAAGGAAAACAATTAGGAAATCCAAAAGCATTACACTCACTTAAGGCTGATGACGCGGAGGCCAGCGACTAACGACAAACGACTCGCCTTAAACCACGCCCGCCGTCTCCTGCTTCATCTTCTCCGCCTGATAGTGTGTAGTCAGTGCGTCAATAATCGGTTGCAGCTTCCCATCCATCACCTGCTCCAGTTGATGAATCGTGAACCCGATGCGGTGGTCCGTGAGCCGATTCTGCGGAAAGTTATAGGTACGGATCTTTTCTGAACGATCCCCCGACCCAACCATCTGCTTGCGCTCTTTCGCCAGCGCATCTGCCTGCTTCTGCATTTCGACTTCGTACAGGCGCGAACGCAACACCCGCATCCCTTTTTCGCGGTTCTTGATCTGCGACTTCTCGTCCTGGCAGCTGACGACCGTCCCCGTCGGAATGTGCGTAATCCGCACCGCCGAATATGTCGTATTCACCGACTGCCCGCCCGGTCCCGACGAACAGAAGGTGTCGATGCGTAGGTCTTTCGCCTCGATCTTGACGTCCACTTCTTCCGCTTCCGGCAATACCGCGACCGTGATCGCCGACGTGTGCACCCGCCCTTGTTGCTCCGTCGCCGGCACTCGTTGCACGCGATGCACGCCGCTCTCGTACTTCATCCTCGAAAACACGCGGTCGCCTTCAATGAGCGCAATCACTTCCTTCAACCCGCCGACGCCCGACTCCGAAGTCGACAGCACTTCGACCTTCCACTTTTGCGTTTCGGCATAGCGGTTATACATGCGGAAGACTTCCGCCACAAACAAAGTAGCCTCATCCCCGCCGGTGCCCGCTCGAATTTCAAGAATGACGTTCTTGTCGTCGTTAGGATCCTTCGGCAGCAGGAGCACTTTGAGTTCTTCCTCAACCCCGCCGATCCGCGCCTCGAGTTTGGCCAATTCCTCTTCCGCGTAAGACCGCATTTCAGCATCGGTCTCGTCCACCAGGACTGCCCGGCTCTCGGCAATCCCGCGTTTCAGGTCCTTGTACTCGCGATACTTCTCAACGATCTCCGAAACTTCGCTATGAGCCTTGGCAGTCTTCTGGTATTTGGCCGAATCATTCGTAATGTCCGGCGACAAGAGCGCCTTCGTCAGCTCTTCGTAGCGGATTTCGATTTGATCAAGACGTTCAAACATAGTCGTTGGTCGCCAGTCGTTGGTCGTTAGGCCGCATTTTCCCGGAACTTGTTGATGAGAGCATTCAAACCTCGACCGATCACATCGCTTCGGCGACAGAGTTCCGCCGCTTTCTCTGCTGAAAGGTATTGTAAACGCCGAGCAATCAAAACCTGGGTCTGGAGTTCCAACAATGACCCCCTGGCATGAAGCAGAAATCGCACAAATTCAAGATCCGAACGGTGCCCTTTCCCCTCGGCGATATTGCTTGGGACCGAAACCGCCGCCCGCCTCATCTGCGATACCAGTCCGTAGAGCTCATGCTTGGGAAAGCCGCTGGTCACTCGGTAAGTTTCTTCCGTCAGATCCATGGAATCCTGCCAGATCCGCAAGTCTTGAAACGAAGAACTTGTCGTCATTCGCATCACCTGCGTGCAACGTAATCCACTCCTGCCGTGACCGTCTAGGACAGATGACCCCCACAATTGTGACGTTTCAATACGTCCTTGCGGAGAGGGAAAATGCCGACCGGGAGGGGTTTTCCGAACGACCAACGACTATCGACCAACGACCATCTAGGCGATGACCAGTTCTCCGCCGCGCTGCTTTTCGAGCGCCATCGCAGCATCCAGCGCAATAATCGCGCACTCAACTTCGCGATCATCCGGAGGCTGTGTCGTGATCCGTTGCAACCACAGTCCAGGCGCCGTCATCAGCGCAAACAACGAACCGCGGTGCTTTGCGGCAAACCGGATGATTTCGTACGAAACCCCGGCAATCACCGGCAACAGAGCGATTCGAATGCCAAAACGAGCCCAGAACGTGTGCACCGGGATCGCCATATAGACAATCATCGAAATGATCATCACCGTCATCAAAAAACTTGTTCCGCAGCGCGGATGATACGTCGTATATTTCTGTACCGTGGCGGCGTTGAGCGGGTCGCCATTCTCGAAAGCAAACACCGTTTTGTGTTCGGCTCCGTGATATTCGTAAACGCGCCGAATGTCTTTCCACAGTGAAACGCCCCACACAAACAGCAGGAACATGCCAATCCGAATCAGCCCATCGACGAGATTGAACAAGAACTGCTCGCCAAAGATCGGATTTACCTTCTTCAATTCCGTCGTCGCCAGCAGCGGCAAAAACTTATACATCACGATGAAGAACACGATGGAAAAAGCCATGTTCACGCCGGCCATCCACCCGCTGATTTCCAGCTTCTTGCCCGAATCGTCGATCGGCATCTCTTCGAGCGCCGCATTGGCCGAAAATTTCAGCGCGCGGAATCCGAGCGTCATCGCGTGCCCCAGCGTCATCACGCCGCGCACGACCGGCCAGCCCATCCACTTATGCTGCTCCGAGGGACGCTCCAGCGGTTCGCTGTGCGTAACGATCTCGCCCGACGGCTTGCGCACCGCGATACCCCAAGCATGCGGCGAACGCATCATGACGCCTTCCAGCACCGCCTGGCCGCCGACGAGGGTTTCCTCGCCGCTTTCAAGAGCCGGCAGCAACTGCACCGCCGCCAGAAAACGCAACATTTGCCGCCAACTTTTTCGCCAACTACGCATAGTGATTGGATGCTGCCTCGAGAGGGACGACTCGAACCCCTAGCCTACCACAAAACTACCCATGTAAGACCATCGAAAACTCCTAGCTGGATCGTCTAAACCTTTATTTATCAATCGATTAACTAGGGATTTCAGCGTCGCAATCAGGGCGCTCGACTAACTCGGGACGATAGAATCCAATGACCCATGCTCAGCTTCGCCCGGACGAGCGACACGATCGCCGCGACTACCAAGAAACTGGAAAAAATCGGGCTGGTTGCCACCTACTTGAGATCGATTCCGCTCGACCAGGCTGCCATCGCCGCCGTTTTTCTTTCCGGGCGCCCCTTTCCCGCTTACGAAGAAACTACTCTCCAGGTTGGCGGATCACTCCTCTGGCGAACCATCGGCGAACTCTCGGGTCAGTCCGAGACTGAACTCACCGAGATCTATCGCCGCTTCGGTGACGCCGGATCGGTAGCGGAAGCTGCGCTGGCGAAAGAAGCAATACAAGATAAGGCAGTTCCCGACGTATCGCCATCGTCGCTCTCGCTCTCAGATGTTCAGCATGCTTTTCGCGAACTCGCCGCCGCCCGTGGACCCGCCGCGAAAGCGGCGCTTCTGCGCCAGCTTCTTGTGCGCGCCACCCCGCTCGAAGCCAAATACATTGTCAAGATAATCAGCGGAGATCTCCGCATCGGCCTGAAAGAGAGTCTTGTTGAGGAAGCGATCGCCCGGGCCTTCGACGCGCCGCTTGCCGATGTGAAGCGTGCCAACATGTTGCTCGGCGATTTAGGCGAAACGCTGAGCCTCGCCGCGAATGGAAAGCTCGCCGATGCGCGGCTTCGCATTTTCCATCCCATGGACTTCATGCTCGCCAGCCCCGTCGAATCGGCGGAAGAAGCGCTCAGCTATTTCGCCAACGCTTCGATCGAAGACAAATATGACGGCATCCGCGCTCAGGCCCACGTCAGCGGAGGCGAAGCGCGCATCTTTTCGCGAACTCGAGACGAAATCACAGAATCATTTCCCGAACTTCCGCCCGCGCTGGCCGGCTTTCCCAAAGATGTCATTCTGGATGGCGAAATCGTCGCCTGGAATGCTGCCGACGCACGCGCCTTACCCTTTAGTGCGCTCCAGCAGCGCCTCGGCCGGAAAAAAGTCAGTAGCAAGCTGATGCATGAAGTTCCCGTCGCCTATTTCGTGTTTGACATCTTGTATGCCAACAGAGAACTTCTCCTCGACCGTCCGCTCCGCGAGCGCGCTCAAGTTCTCAGCGACCTTTTTGCAGCTCCACGCACAGCCGTAATTCCGCGCCTTGCAGCGCAGTCGACGCTTGCGTTCGAAGATTCCCGGCCAGAGTCGTTGGAAGACTCGTTCGCGAGGGTGCTGCGCGCTCCCGCCGCTACCGCCAACTCCACCGAGCATCTCGAGGCTCTCTTTACTGCCGCGCGCGATCGCGGCAACGAAGGCCTGATGATCAAAGACCTCGACTCTCTCTACACACCCGGTCGCCGCGGCAAATCGTGGCTCAAGATGAAACGCGAACTCGCGACGCTCGATGTAGTCGTCACCGCCGTCGAATACGGACATGGCAAGCGCATCGGCGTCCTCAGCGACTACACCTTCGCCGTGTGGGATGGCGAGCGTCTCGTCAACATCGGTAAGGCTTATTCGGGATTGACCGACGCCGAAATCGCCGAAATGACCAAATGGTTCCTGGCCCACAAGATCAGGGATCACGGATTAAGCCTGGAAGTGGAACCAAAGATCGTTCTGGAAGTGGCCTTCAACAACATGATGCGATCCCCCCGCCACGAAAGCGGCTACGCGCTCCGTTTCCCAAGGATTGTGCGCCTTCGTCCGGATAAGCGCCCAGAAGACGCCGACACGATTGAAACAGTGAGAGAGATTTTCAATAAGCAGTGAGGAGCCAGAGTAAGCGCCCCGCGAACCGGCGTCAGTGCCTGTGCCCCGAGTGATCGTGCGACGAGTGGTCGTGTTCGTGGATTTCTTCATCCTGCACCGCAATCACGCACCCATGCGCCGTCTCGCAAACCACGTGCTCCAACTGAATGGTGGTGTGCCGGATGCCAAAATCCTGCCCTAGCCTCTCATTGATCTCGCGCAAAATTGTGTCGCTCTCTGACGTTGCCATATCTTCAATCTTCACGTGGGCTGAGAGCGCGTGATTTTCCGATCCAATGCTCCACAGATGCAGATCATGAACATCGTTCACGCCCGGAATCGCGCGTACCGCCGACTCCACCGCCTCCAGGCTCATTCCGCGCGGAGTTCCTTCCAGCAGAATATTCAGCGTCTCGCGGACAATCCCGAAGCTCGACCACAAAATCAGCGCGCCAATCCCAAACGATAACGCCGAGTCGATCCAGTACTGTCCCGTCCACAAAATCGCAAGGCCGCCGACGATCACCGCCGCCGTTGAAAGCGTGTCACCGACCTGATGGAGGAGTGCACTCCTGACATTGACGTCTCGCGACGAACGCCACAACAAAAACGCGATCGCGCCGTTCATCACCACACCCATCGCCGCGACCCAAATCATCACGCCCGCACGCACCTGCTCAGGATGCTGAATCCGCTGAAACGCCTCGTAGAAAATAAAAAACGACACAGCCACGAGCGACAGCGCATTCACCAGCGCCACCAACACTCCCGCGCGGCGGTATCCGTAGGTCTTGGTAGCGCTCGGAGGCCGGCCCTCTAGATAAACCGCAACCAGAGACAGCAACAGCGCCAGAAAATCGGAGAGGTTATGTCCCGCCTCGGAAATCAACGCCAGAGAATGCGCCCGAACTCCGGCCACGACCAGCAGGACGACATACAACATGGTCACACCGAGCGAGATACGTAGCACCCGCCCCGTCCCATGATGATGCTGATGTCCGTGCCCGCCGTGCGAATGCATGTTATTAGGATAGCGCAATCAAGCCAGCAGGATGCCCAGACTATGTGGTTAGACTGTGTGGTGACGGGCGTCTCGCCCGTCAAGCCGATCGCAGCTCGGCCGTTTGTGGATAATCCCCGACCTTTCGTCCCACACAGGTAGCGCAGTCACACCCACCCGCGCTATGCTTCTCCCTCAGCTTTTTCTCGCAAGGAGAACAAGAAAATGAAGACGTGTCTCGTAGTCCCGGCCCTCCTGTTGCTGGCCGCATCCGCCGTCGCACAAGCTCCCATCCCAGTCAAAGATCCGATCAGCAGTGCGCTTCGCGACATCATTCCCAACCGGCAGAAAAATACTGTTGCCGCCGTTGAAGCCATGCCTGCCGACAAATTCAGTTACAAACCGACCGCTGACCAGATGACGTTCGGTCACCTCGTCGTTCACATGATCGAATCGAATAACCTGTTCTGCAGCAAGGCAGCCTCCGTCCCCGCTCCCAAGGTCGACGAGGTGAAAGACACGGACCCGAAAGACAAGCTCCTGACCGCGTTCAAGGCCTCTTTCGACTTCTGCTCCACTGCGCTGGGGAAGATGGACGATTCCAAGTTAGGCGAGACCACCGAAGGTTTCGGCGGAAAGCAGGTTACGCGCGCTTGGTTCAGCCTCGTTCTCGCCAGCAGTTGGGCCGACCACTACGCCGAAGCATCAATGTATCTTCGCCAGAACGGCATCCTGCCGCCCACCGCGAAGAAGTAGAGGATTAGTAGTGCATTCAATGATCGTGGAGTGACGGGGATCGGCCCCGTCACCCACCTGATCTACACCTACTGCAACAACTCCTCAAGTTCGGTTTCCCCGATCACCGTTACCCCCAACTCCCGCGCCTTGTCCAGTTTCGATCCCGCATCGCTGCCGGCAACCACATAATCAGTCTTCTTGCTAACCGATCCTGAAACTCTGCCGCCCGCGTCTTCAATCATCTTCTTTGCTTCATCGCGCGTATGCCGCTCGAGCGTGCCTGTGAGCACAAAAGTCTTCCCCGCCAGCTTCGTGCCTTTTTCTTTCTTCTGTCCCGTGAACGTAAGTCCCGCCTTGCGCAAATCGCCGACCAGCTTGCGATTGTGTTCGTCACCGAAGAACTCGATGATGCTCTCCGCGATCCGTGGGCCGACTTCGTTTACTTCTTCGAGTTCCTCGGCACTTGCATTCATGATCGCGTCCAGCGAACCGAAGTGTTCCGCCAAGAATTGCGCCGTGCGCTCGCCCACCATCCGAATCCCCAGTCCGTAGATGACGCGCTCCAGCGGCAGCTTCTTTGAAACTTCGATCTCGCCGAGCACATTTTCCGCCGACTTCTCGCCCATCCGCTCCAGCTTCAGCAGATCGTCTTTCGTCAACTTGTATAGGTCGGCAACGTTTTTGACCAGCCCGCGTTCGGTAAGCTGATTCACCAGCGCCTCGCCGAGCCCATCGATATTCATCACATGCCGCGAAGCAAAATGCAGAATCGTTCCCTGCAACTTCGCGGGACAATTCGCGTTCACGCAGCGATGATCGGCCTCGCCCGGTGTCCGCACCACATTGCCGCCGCATACCGGACAATGCTCCGGCATCTTAAACACCTTGTGGCCGCGAGGATGGTCCTTATCCTCGACAACGCGAACCACCTTCGGAATCACGTCACCGCCGCGTTCCACCTCAACCCAATCCCCGATCTTGACGCCGAGTTCGTCGATGAAATCCATGTTGTGCAGCGTCGCCCGCGAAACCGTCGTTCCGCCAATCGGAACCGGCTTCAACCACGCCACGGGCGTCAGTTTCCCAGTGCGCCCAACCTGCGGAACGATGTCTTCAATCTTCGTGACCGCGCCGCGCGCTGCGAACTTGTAAGCAATCGCCCATCGTGGAGCCTTCCCCGTGAATCCCAATTCCCGTTGCCACGCCGTTCGATCCACCTTGATGACAATCCCATCAATTTCGTAAGGCAGCGAATCTCGTTTTACTTCCCAGCTCTGAATAAATTTCCAGACCTCCTCCAGATTCTTCACCAGCTTGCGATTCGGATTGACTTTGAACCCCGCCGCCTCCAGCGCATCCATCGTTTTGGATTGGCGGTCGAGAAGCGTCTGACCACCCTTCAACAGGAAATAAGCAAAATAATCCATGCGCCGCTGCGCCGTAATCGACGGCTCGAGCTGCCGCACCGTCCCCGCCGTAAAGTTGCGTGGATTCGCAAATGTCGCCAGCCCCTGTTTCTCGCGTTCTTCATTCAACTTGCGAAACGCCGCCAGCGGCATCAGCATTTCGCCGCGAGTTTCGAAATCCGGAGGAATCCCGGCCTTCTTCAGTTTCTCCTTCGCAATCACCAGCGGGATCGAACGCACCGTCCTCACATTCGCGGTCACGTCTTCGCCGATCGAGCCGTCGCCGCGCGTGATGCCCTGTTCCAGCCGCCCATCGCGATAATGCAAAGCCAGCGACATCCCATCCAGCTTCAATTCGCACATGTATTCGAGGTCCGAGCGCCCGCTCAACTCCTGCACCCGCCGCTCCCAGTCGCGCAACTCTTCTTCGGAGTAGGCGTTGTCGAGCGACAGCATCGGAGAAGAATGCTTGGCCTTAACAAACCCTTCACGCGGCTTCCCTCCAACGCGCTGCGTAGGCGAATCCGGCGTGACCAGTTCAGGATGTTCCGCCTCGATCCGCTTAAGCTCGTTCATGAGCTTGTCGAAGTCGGCGTCAGAAAGTTCAGGATTGTCGAAGACGTAGTAGAGGTATTCGTGGTGCCGAATCTTCTCGCGCACGGCGTCGATCTTTTTCTGGATAGCGGAACCGGACATGACTGGGTTGTGATTTTACTGGATACTGAGCACTGGCAACTGGCTACTGTTTCTTCGCCTTCCGAATCCGGCCACGTCCCATCGCGCCGCTCCCAACGCTTGAAGGAGGCTTCTTCATTCCTTCCAGCAGTTCCTTGAGCACGATCGCATTGTTGTGCTCCAGGTCGCGTGACGCATACAGCAGGGTGAGGCGTCGCTTGCCTTCCGCCAGATCATGCAACTTCTCAACCGCAGCCGACGCCTCTTCGCTCGTCAATTCTTTAAGGTAGCGCTTGCGAAACATTCGCCACGCCTCGGGATTGGCATGGAACCACTGCCGCAATTCATCCGACGGCGCGAGTTCGCGCAGCCATAACTTGACCGCCGCCGCTTCTTTGGTCAGCCCGCGCGGCCACAAACGATCCACCAGCACGCGCACTCCGTCAGAAGTCGAGGCCGCCTCATAAACGCGTTTGACGACAACGCCCATGCCGTCCGTATTATCCTACTTCTTGACCAAGTCCAACAATTCGCAGTCGTGATGAACTACGCCGTGATGAACTTATAGAGATGAACTTATTACATAGAGTTTCTCCGTGCCTCCGTGTGTCCGTGGTGATCCTTGCGCTGTTTGCGCTCGAGGCCTGCGACGTGGAGCGCCGCAAATCCGATGCCGAACTTCACCTCACGCCGCAACAATCCACCGGCAGAAGACTCTACGACGACTATTGCGACCGTTGTCACGAACCGTACTCGTCCCGCGGGAAAAAAGGCCCGAGTCTGCAGGGCGTATTCAAGCAACAGTACCTGTCAGTCAGCGGCTTGCCTGCCAACGACGAACGCGTAGGAGAAATCATCAAGACAGGCCGAGCCAAGATGGAAGGCTTCGGTAGAGTAATGACCGATCAGCAGGTTGCGGACCTGCTAGCCTACCTGCACACGCTGTAGTAGTAAGTTCCCAGCCCCCCGGTTTTCACTGAGAACTGAGAACCGGGAACTGAGAACTGCCCTATGGCATAATCCACGCAGTGTCCGCCGGCAACAAATCGACGCTGTTTCAGAAGCTGCCATCGACTGACGAACTGCTGCGCCAGCCAGAGATCCAAGGGCTGATCGAACGTGACGGCCATCCGGCTGTCGCCGAGAGTATTCGCGTTGTGCTGGCACGCCTCCGCGAGGAGTTAGCCGCCGGCCAGCTTGACGAGAAAGCGCTTGATCTGGCTCTCGACGGCCTATCCGCTGCCATCGAACGGCAGCTTCGCCAGTCGCTCGGCTACTCATTGCAGCCGTTAATCAACGCCACCGGAGTAATCCTGCATACAAATCTGGGCCGCGCTCCGGTGGCGATCGAAGCACTCGATCACATCCGCGGAACTGCCGCTGGCTACTCGAATCTTGAGTACGATCTCTCAACCGGCGAACGGGGCAAGCGCGACCTCCACGTCGACCGCCTTTTTCAAAGGCTTTTGGCAGATACCAGTGACGAGAAACGTGCAGTTGCGGGGCAGAGTGCCGCCGTCACATCCACCATCGTCGTGAACAACAACGCGGCCGCCGTTCTGCTGGCGCTCAACTCTCTGGCCGAAAACGGAGAAGTCATCGTCTCCCGCGGTGAACTCGTCGAAATCGGCGGCTCTTTTCGCATCCCCGACGTGATGCAGAAATCAAACGCCACTTTGCGCGAAGTTGGCACCACCAACCGTACCCGCATTGGCGACTACGAAAAGGCCATCACCGAGCGCACACGGCTCCTCCTCCGAGTGCATCGCTCGAACTTCGAAATCACCGGCTTCACCGAACAGCCCAGCCTCGAAGAGCTGGTCGCTCTGGCGCGCCGTCGAAACATTCCTCTCGTGGAAGATTTGGGCAGCGGCGCTCTCTTCGATCTGCGTTCGGTAGGAATCAGCGGCGAGCCGGGCGTGCTCGACTCTCTGCGGGCGGGAGTCGACGTCGTCACCTACAGTGGAGACAAACTTCTCGGCGGTCCGCAATCAGGATTAATCAGCGGCCGCGCCGATCTCGTCGCGCGCATGCGTTCGAATTCACTCTTCCGCGCCCTCCGCGTCGACAAGCTCACCTACGCCGCCCTCGAAGCCACGCTGCTCGCCTATGTCAAACGTGACCACGACGCCGTCCCCGTCTTGCGCATGATGCGCCTCTCAAAGGACGAGATCGCGCGCCGCGCCGAAACCATTGTTTCTCGCGTCGAATCGCCGGAAGCCAGGCCGCCGAAGCTAAAGCTCGAACTCCTTGATGGTGAATCCGTGGTCGGCGGAGGCGCGGCCCCGTCTGCGATTCTCCCGACGCATTTGATCGCGGTCACGCATTGCGATTTCAGCGCCGACGAACTCAACGCTCGTCTCCGCTCGAACGTTCCGCCAGTGATCGCCCGAGTCGAAGAAGGGCGCGTTTTGCTCGACCTGCGCACGGTTTTTCCGGAGCAGGATGCGAGCCTGGTAGCGCTGCTATCATCCCTGAGCTGAGCACCAAGACGTCTGTGGCAACTCTCTACACGATCGGCCATTCCACTCGAACTTTCGATGAACTCGTGTCGGCTCTGAAGGCGCACGGCATCGAGACCCTAGTCGACATCCGCGCTTTCCCGATGTCGCGGCGGCTGCCGCAATTCAATCGCGAATCGCTCGAACGTACGCTGCCCGAGCATGGGATTCGCTATATCTGGATGAAGGCTCTTGGCGGTTACCGCAAAACGACGCGCAAAAACTCGCCGCATACGGCCCTCCGTAACCCGAGCTTTCGCAACTACGCCGACTACACTCTGACGCCCGAGTTCGAGCGTGCCGCCAATGAGCTGCTTCAAATTGCGGACACATCGCGCACTGCCTACATGTGCGCCGAGCGCGTGTACTTCCGATGCCATCGCATGATTGTTTCCGATTGGCTCGTAGCACACGGGCACGAGGTTCTCCACATCGACGCTGAAGACCCGCCGCGGCCGCATACATTATTAGCCGAAGCGCGAGTCGTCGATGGACAGCTCATCTACCGCGGCGACAACCTCTTTTAACCACAGCAATTAACCGCAGCAATAAACGACGGCAATTGCCAAACACGATTTAGCAAGTAACATATCCTCATGATCATTGGCACCGGTGTGGACCTCGCCGAAGTTCCGCGCATTCGCCAAAGCATCGAACGCTACGGCGCACGTTTTCTCAATCGCATCTACACCGAAGCTGAAATCAGCTACTGCGAAGAAAAAGCCAGCCGTTTTGAAAGCTACGCCGCTCGCTTCGCCGCTAAAGAAGCCGGCATGAAGGCGCTAGGTACCGGATGGAGCCGGGGCGTTCGCTGGCGCGATATCGAAGTCGTGCGCCGCCGGGGCCAGCGCCCAACCATTCAATTCCACGGCGAAGCCGCAGCTATCGCGACCAAACTCGGCGCGAAAAACATCGCGCTCTCCATCACCCACACTTCCGAGCAAGCTCTCGCCCACGTGATTCTCGAGAATTAAGCAGACTGCGGGACGTGCAAATTTTTGCGACTGTTGTTCATTCCCGCGACACTTGCAAAATTATTTCGTTGACATACAGAAAACCCGCGTTATTGTGGTGTCGCTCAGGCAATGGATGCCTCTCATCCACCTTCCCCGCCGAGCGAACCTAGGGTAGTTCCAATTCGCACAGCAAGCTGATCGCGGGGACGGCCCGTCACGTCGCCCATAAAGAGGGCTGGGCGCCACGGCTCAAGCCTCCCTTGGTGGTAGCGAGATTTCCAGAACGAAAATTTCAAGAAACAGGAGAGAAATAAACCAATGAAACATTCATTGTTAGCGTTGGTTGTTGCCGTTGCAGTCTGCTTCGTTGTGGGCACTGCCGCGCAGAAGTTGCCGGGGAATCACCAGGTACCCCAGGCATCTCAGGCGCAGGCAGGCCCGCACAACTGGGTCACGCCGGCCAGCAGCGTTGCCCGCCCCGAAGATGCCGGTCACCGCGTTCACACCAATTGGGTGTTCGCAACCGCGAAGGGTGAAGTCGTGAAGGCACCAAAAGCAGCCGTCATGGGTGGGGCGAGCCCGCTGTTGACCCTGGGCACGAGTTACGAGACGCCAAGCTCCATGGCTTGCATCTATAAGATCCCGTCCAACGGCAACACTTCGGGATGCGTTCCTAATTTTGCAGCCGGAACCGGTGGACCGCAAAAGGGCGGATGGGGAGCAATCGCGATCGTCGACGCGTATGACAATCCTTACGCCGCTTATGAACTTGAAAACTTCGATTCTTTCTGGGGACTGCCGGCGGCTAATTTTACTCAGGTCTATGCCAACGGAAACGGTTCCTGCTCTGGCGCACCGCCGACCGACCCCGGCTGGGGACTCGAAGAATCGCTCGACATCGAGTGGGCGCACGTCATGGCACCCGCAGCCGCAATCTACCTCGTGGAAGCATGCTCCAATAGCCTCGACGATCTGACCTATGCCGAGTATGTGGCCGCGTCCATCGTTTCCGCCTCCGGCGGTGGCGATGTTACCAACAGCTGGGGCAGCGGCGAGTTCTCGGGTGAGACAGCCTATGATGCGTATTTTGGATACTATTTCCCCATCAACATTTCGTACTTCGTCTCGGCTGGCGATGACGGCTGCGGCGCGGCATACCCCAGTTCCTCACCGTGGGTGGTCTCTGCGGGCGGAACCACCGTTTACCGCAACGTTAAAAACAATCATTTCGCTCTGGAAGGTTGTTGGACAGGATCTGGCGGCGGCACAAGCTCGGTCGAAACGTATTCCACGACCTTCTCTGCCGGCAGCTTTACTGGACCCTGGGCCAACTCCCAGTACGGAATCTTTGGGCAGGGCCCGCGGTCCACTCCCGATCTGGCCTTTAATGCAGATCCGAACAGCGGCGTAATCGTTCTCGATTGCGCGTACTACAGCGGCACTTGCTATTTCTTCGAAGTCGGTGGAACCAGCGTCGCTTCGCCTTCATTGGCTGGCATCGTTAACAACGCTGACAACGCGCTCGGTGTGGGACACGTTAACCCGGCCACTGGGAGCGGCTACTACACAAGCGAAGAAAATAACTTGCTCTATTCCCAGCTTGGCGCCAAATCGGAATATGTCAAGAATTTCTACGACGTAACCATTGGAACCAACTCCTGCACGGTCGGCAAAGGGTGGGATTACTGCACCGGAGTGGGCAGCCCGCGCGCCCTCATCGGCAAATAGAGGTTGTTTTTGCAGTCCACGAGGCCCCGGCTTGCCGGGGCCTTTTTTTTCGCCCCTTCTTATTTCTCACCCTTGCTCGCCACCGCTGCTGACTGGCGTTACTCACCGCCGTTACTGACAATGCAAAGCTCTCGCTAAGGCTTCGGATCGGGAGGAGTCTTCTGATCGGGGCCTTTCTGATCACCGTTACTCTGATTCGGAAGCGGCCGCTTGCTGGGCGCCACCTGATACGTCTTCTCTGGCGGAATGCATTTCCCCGGCAGAACAAAAAAACTCTCTTGAGGCCCCACGACAACATTTTTATAGAACGCGATCTCGGATCCTCCCGGCTCCCCTGAAACCAGGTCAATCTCGAGTGGGACACCTTGAAGGTCATCCGCCGTCCAGATCTTGGAATTGATCGTCCCTTTCGCTAACGTCGTCACCCCAGTCACCAACGTGCAAACGTGCCCATCAATTGTTACTTTCTCAGCCGTCGCGGTCCTGATCGTGTTCGGGCCATAGGCCAGCTGAAAGGGGGTGCGCATCACCTTGGCCTCGGCTGTTTTCATCACAACGCACGTCTTCCTCTCGGGAAGAAGCAGAAGGTTGTACACCCTGTCCTCATCCGGGTCCCAGATCGTTGCCGCCGCCGAACTGGCATCCACGCGTAACTTAGAGCCGGAATGATGGATGTTCCAGTGGATCGCCCCACGAACCTCAGTCGCGGAGAAATCAGGCAGCCCACCCCACCCAGTGGCGCCCTTGTCCTGCGCCATCTTGTCTTGCGCAAAACCCATCACTGCCCACGTGACCATCAACAACAGAGCGATTCTCGCCACCTGCAAAATTTTCCGCGGAATCAATAATAGTTTCGACGAATTCAAAGGCGCCTCCCACATTGGAATCTGTGCTTGTCGGTGTGCAAACTCCAGCCCCAGACCCCCAAAAGCGACCAACATCTTGATGCACGCAACTATGGTTGTCAATCCATGCAACAGGCATTCCGGATTCACGAAAACGGATTTCCCCGCCAAATAACCCCTGAAATCCGCCGCTCTTTGCTATTATGTTGTGTCGTCCACGGACCCCTTTGCCTAGCCAGAAACAGCTCAAATGGTCGCAGCTCCGGGTGGGACTCACCGTCCTCGTTGCCAGCATCACGCTCATGGTCCTGATTTTCCTCATGAGCGGCACTGGCGGATGGTTCACCAGCAAGATCACCATACATTCGTACTTCGATAACGCAGCTGGCCTCCGCGAGGGTGCGCCGGTTCGACTGGCGGGCGTGGACATCGGCAACGTGACCGGAATCCGCATCGTCAAGGGAAGGCCGATGGCTCCCGTTGAAGTCACGATGAAGGTGAATACCAAGTACTCCTTCAACCTGCGGAAGGATTCCGTGACTCTGATGAGCACGGCTGGAATCCTCGGTGAAACTTTCGTGGATGTCGACAGTTCGGTGGCCAAGGGCCCGGAAGCAACCGACGGAGACGTACTCGCCGCTCGCGACCAGCCCGACATTCAGGACGTAGTCCGCGCCAGTCAGGGAACGCTCCAGAATCTGGACTCGTTGCTGAAGCGGGTCGATCGCATCGTCGCCTTTATTGAGAGCGGCCAGGGATCCATCGGCAAAGTGATTTACGATCCTGCGCTCTACAATCAGATCAATGCGACCGTCACCGAGTTCAAGGGACTGGTGGATGACATCCAGAGCGGAAAGGGCTCCCTTGGCCCGCTGTTTACCAACGACGAGATGTACAAGAAGGCGATTGCTGCCGTCGACAAGCTCAACGTGATTGTTGACGAACTCCAGCAGGGCAAAGGCACCGCCGGCAAACTGCTCAAGGATCCCGTCCTCTTTGATAACGCGAACAAAACCGTCGCCAACGTCCGCCAGATGACCGACGACATTAACGCGGGCAAGGGCGCGCTCGGCAAGTTTACGCACGATCAGGAATTCGCCGACAAATTGCAGGTCACCATCAGCAATCTGGCTGCTCTTTCATCCAGCCTTGAAAAGGGTGAGGGCACCGCCGGAATGTTGTTCAAGGATCCCGCGCTCTACAACAACAGCAATCAGATGCTGGTCGAGACGCGCGAACTGGTGAAGTCGATCCGGGAAAATCCCAAGAAATATCTGACGTTCCACGTAAAGGTGTTTTGATCGTGTATTTCGACCGTTGCGTCCCGATTTCATGTTGACGCCGTCAGTAGTTTCTCGTCTAACGAAACGAATCAGCGCCTCGTAATGTAGTGTCGGAGGAAGTTGCCGAAAGAAGCCCGCTTCTGCGCGTGTGGCGCCGAGCCCAGCATCACCAAATCTCGATCCGAGGATTCCCATGCACAATCTATGCAGAATTTCGACTGTCTTTATCTTGATGCTGCTCGCCTCCGCCCTACTCGCGCAGAGTTCGACGACGACCGCGCCTGCGAAACCCGCGGCTGGGGTAACCTTTTCCGCCGACATGCTCGATAAAGACATCGATCCGTGCAACGATTTTTACGCCTACGCATGCAGCAAGTGGAAGGCGAAAAATCCCGTCCCCTCCGACCGCCCAGGCTGGGGTCGTTTCGACGAATTGCAACAGCGCGGCGAAGCGATCGTACGTGAAATTTTAGAAAAGGCGTCCGTCGCCAGCGCCGGCCGCAGCGCCGCCGAGCAGAAAATCGGCGACTATTACGCCAGTTGCCTCGATGAAAGCGCAGTTGAAAAAGCCGGACTGAAGCCGCTCGACCACGACTTCCAGAGTATCGCCACGCTCAAGTCGAAAGACGACCTGACCAAAGAAATCGTCCGCGAACATCGCGAAGGCATCGACTCTTTGTTTAACTTCGACTCCGGCTCCGATTTCAAGAACGCCAGCCAGATCATTGGACAGGTCGACCAGGGTGGCCTCGGTATGCCCGACCGTGACTACTATTTCAAGGACGATCCCAAATCCGTTGAGTTGCGCAAAAAATACGTAGAGCACGTCGCCCGGATGTTTACTCTGATGGGCGACGACGAAGCAAAAGCCGCATCCGAGGCCAAAGTCGTTATGGACATCGAAACCGCCCTCGCCAAGGCGGCTCTCGACCAGACCAGCCGCCGCGATCCGCAAAAGATCTACCACAAGCTCTCAAACCAGGAACTCGCAGCTCTCAGCCCCGCCATCAATTGGACTGTTTATTTCGAAGGCATGGGCGCGCCCCGTTTCGATTCGCTCAATGTCGTTGAACCGGATTTCATCAAGAACATGCAGGATGTAGTCGGCGCGCATTCACTCGAAGACTGGAAGACCTACCTGCGCTGGCATGTCGTACATGGGACTGTGACGATGCTGCCGGCAGCCTTCGTTGACGAGAATTTCAATTTCTACGGCAAAACCCTCGTGGGAACGAAAGAGCTACGCCCCCGTTGGAAGCGCTGTGTAAGCTACACCAACGCTGATCTCGGAGATTTAGTCGGCCAGATCTACGTGCAACAGACATTCGGCGCTGAAGGCAAAGAGCGCACCCTCGCCATGGTCGCCGCGCTCGAAAAAAGCTTAGGTGAAGACATTCAGGGTCTCCCCTGGATGGGTACCGACACCAGAGCCCAGGCACTCGTGAAATTGAAGGCGATCACCAACCGCATCGGCTACACCGACAAATGGCGCGACTACTCAACGCTCACCATCGTCCGCGGAGATGCCTTGGGCAACTCGCAGCGAGCCAACCGGCACGACGTTGAGCGCCGGCTCAACAAAATCGGTCAGCAGCTCGACAAACGTGATTGGCCTTATCCGCCAATGACCATCAACGCCAGCTACAATCCGCTCGAGAACAACATCACGTTCCCCGCCGGAATCCTCCAACCGCCGTTCTATGACAACAAGGCTGACGACGCCATGAATTTCGGCGGTATCGGCGCCGTCATCGGACACGAACTCACGCACGGCTTCGACGATCAGGGCAGCCAGTTCGACGCCGATGGCAATCTCCGCGACTGGTGGACTGCAGACGACAAGAAGCAATTCGAGCAGCGCACCAGCTGCACTAAAGATCAATACGGAAGCTTCGTAGCGGTCGACGATTTGAAGCTGAACGGCAAGCTCACTCTAGGCGAGAATACCGCCGACAATGGCGGCATGCGCATCGCCTATATGGCCATGCTCAGCACTTTCGCTAGCAAAGAACCCGCGCCCATCGACGGCCTCACCGCCGAGCAGCGCTTTTTCCTCGGATGGGCCAACGTTTGGTGCCAGAACCGCAACGATGCTTACTCTCGTATGCTGGTCACAATCGACCCGCATTCGCCCGGCAAATATCGAGTGAACGGAACCGTCTCCAACATGCCCGAATTTCGCCAGGCTTACCACTGCGCCGCAACCGCGCCAATGGTCAATCAAAACGCGTGCAGGGTCTGGTAAGCAGCGCCTGATAAGACCAGCGGCGGGCGTAAAGCCTGCCGCTTCCACCTGCTCCAAGTCGCTCTGTCTAGATGTCCCTCTATAATGAGTGCAGCAATTTTCTTCGCATTCAATCTCCATGCTAACCATCCGTCCTGCCACCATTAACGATGCCGCGCTCATCAGGCAACTGATCTGGGAGCTCGCTGACTTCGAGAAAGAACCCGATGAAGTCCTTACCACCGAGGCCGACATCGCTCGCGACGGCTTCGGCGCAAGCCCTCAGTTTCGCGCGTTGATTGCCGAATGGCATGGACAAACCGCAGGCTACGCCCTCTTCTTTCCCTACTACTCGACCTGGCGCGGCCCCGGATTGTATCTCGAGGATGTCTTCGTCCGCCCCGATTTCCGCAGCCGCGGAATTGGCAGCGCCCTGCTCTCCCACGTCGCCCGCATCGCACAGCAAGAAGGCCGCGTCTTCATGAAGTGGGAAGTCTTGAACTGGAACCAGCCCGCCATCGACATGTACAAAGCGATGGGTGCAGATTTCATGAATGAATGGCGAAGTTGTTTTCTGACGGGCGCCAATCTCCGCAAATTAGCTGGGGAAATTTCGTGAAGCAAGTGAGAATCATCGGCGCGGGCCTGGCAGGATCGGAGGCCGCCTGGCAGTGCGCAAAGCGTGGCGTCGAAGTCGAGCTTTTCGAAATGCGCCCAGCGCGCTCGACCCCCGCCCACAACACTGAAGATTTCGCCGAACTCGTCTGCTCGAACTCTCTGAAGTCCGACAGCGAAAACACCGCACCCTGGCTACTGAAAGAAGAAATGCGCCGCTCCGGTTCGCGCCTGCTCGAAATCGCGCGCGATACCGCCGTCCCCGCCGGCCACGCGCTGGCTGTCGACCGTACTGAATTTTCGCGGAAAGTCACAGAATCGCTTTCCCGCGAGCCACTCATCAAGATCCGCCGCGAAGAAGTCACGCAAATTTCAACCGACGAAAACACGGTCACGGTCGTTGCCACTGGCCCGCTGACTTCCGATGCGCTGTCGATGGAAATTTTACGGCTCAGCCTCGAACCAGAACGTGCCGACTCGCCCGCTCCACACAACCTGTTTTTTTACGATTCCATCAGCCCCATCGTCGAGGCCGAATCCATCGACATGAGCAAGGTCTATCTCGCCGCCCGCTATGACAAGGGGTCCGCCGATTACATCAATTGCCCAATGTCAAAAGAAGAGTACGACCGGTTCTACGATGCGCTGATCGCCGCGCAGTCGGTCGAACAAAAAGACTGGGAGAAGTTGAATTACTTCGAAAGCTGCCTTCCCATTGAAGAAATCGCCCGCCGAGGACGCGACACACTGCGCTTCGGCCCCATGAAGCCCGTCGGTCTCAAAGACCCGCGCACCGGACGCATTCCCTACGCTGCCGTACAACTCCGTCAGGAAAATCTGCGCGCCGATTCCTACAATCTAGTCGGCTTCCAGAATCACCTGAAATTTGGCGAACAGGCGCGCGTCCTGAGCCTCATCCCCGGCCTTGAGCATGCACGCTTCCTCCGCTACGGACAAATTCACCGCAACACCTACATCAATTCGCCCATGCTGTTGAATTCAACTTTGCAGATGAAAGCTCATCCCGAAGTGCTTTTCGCGGGACAAATCTGCGGCGTCGAAGGCTATGTCGAATCGATTGCCACCGGCCTGATCGCGGGCATCAATGCCGCCGCCCTCGCCACAGGCGCGGACCCTCTACCGCCGCCAAGGGCTACCGCGTTCGGATCCTTGATCCACTACATCACGCGAGCCGAGAGCAGGAATTTCCAACCCGCCAACATCACCTTCGATTTGCTGCCTGCTCTCGATCGCAAAATCCGTGATCGCAAAGAGCGCCATCGCCTCCAGTGCGAACTGGCGCTGCGAGAATTCGACCCCTGGCTCCAGCAGAACTCGCGGCAGCTTAGCCCCGTTTTATAGCCATTTCGTCCCCGCCGGTTAAAACCCCAATAGACTCAGAATCGACCTTCCCACGGAACCAACCCTCCCGATTCCACGTACAACAAACCAGGCCGTGGATGCGCTTTCATTTAACCGCCAGCCACGTCGAACCTTTGCATGTCGTTACGCGATCTCATCCAGGACGTGTTCCGCACTCTCTGGGCGCACCGCGTCCGCACCCTGCTCACGATGTTCGGAATCGCATGGGGCGTGGTTTCAATCGTGCTCATGGTCGCCGCCGGCGAGGGGTTGCGCGTCGGCCAAGCCAAGCAAGCGCAAACTCTTGGCAAAGATCTGATGATCGTCTTCCACGGCCGCACCAGTCTCCAGGCTGGAGGCACGCGCGCCGGCCGCCAGGTGCACTGGGTCGATTCCGATGTCCCGCATCTCCAGGAAGAAGCCCCCGACTGCCAATACGCGATCCCGGAACTCGAGCAAAACGACGTTCGCTCCCACACCGCTTTTAACGCCGCTGCATTCACCGTCACCGGCTCTACGCCTGAGTTCGCCGAGATTCGCAGCCTCGGCATCGGAGAAGGCCGCTTCTACGATCAGAGCGATATCGCCGAAAGTCGGCGTGTCGCCTTCCTCGGCTCCGACGCCAAGAAGCAGCTCTTCGGCAGCCGTCCGGCTCTCGGCCAATTTGTCTATCTCAACGACATCCCTTTCACTGTGATCGGTGTGATGTCGTCAAAGAAACAAGATTCGAGCTACGACGGCTGGGACATCAATAAAATCTTCATCCCCTTCGCGGCCATGCGTCGTGATTTTCCTGACAAGCCGCCCGGAACGTCCGAGACTTTCGATCAGTTGCTGGTTGTCCCGCGCTCCGTCGAAAATCACGAAGCCTGCAAGCGAGAAGTCCGCGGCGTCCTTGGCCGACTCCACGACTTCGATCCACGCGACAAAGAAGCCTGCCCCATCTGGGATACCGTCCAGGAGGCGAAGGCATTCCGCACCATGACCGACGGCATGAAATATTTCCTGGGCGCAGTCGGCATCGTCACACTCTTTCTAGGCGGACTCGGCGTGATGAACGTCATGCTGGTCGCCGTACAAGAGCGCACCCGCGAAATCGGAGTTCGCAAAGCCATCGGCGCGCCTGCCAATAGCATCTTGCGTCAATTTTTCCTGGAAGCACTGATCGTCGCGATGATCAGCGGAGGCACTGGACTGCTACTCGCTTTCGGCCTCTGCGCCTTGGTCGACTTGTTGCCCATGCCAGATTTCTTTGCCGGACTCTTGCCCACGTGGCAGACCGGAACTGTAGCCCTGGCCGTTCTCGGGACCATAGCCATTCTCTCCGCGCTCTATCCCGCGCGCCGCGCCGCCGCCATCGATCCCATCGAAGCTCTGCGTCACGAGGCTGGCGGCTAGCATGGGCTTGGGCATATGAACATGATTTATCAAGTCCTAAGCGAAGCCTGGCTGGCCTTGCGCCGCAATCGCACACGCAGCGCTCTCACCATGCTCGGCATCGTGTGGGGCATCGCGACCGTCACCTTGTTGATCGCCTACGGCGGCAGCTTCCGCGAGATTCTCGTCGGCGGATTCAACGCGTTCGGCAAAGGCGCCGTCATCTGCTGGCCCCAGCAAACCAGCGAACAACCCGGTGGCCAGCGCGCCGGCAAAAAAGTTGTCCTCGAACAAGCCGACGTCGACATGATCAAAGAGACGGCCAACTACGTCCGCCACGCCTGTCTCGAAACCGTACGCCGCCCCGGCATCGCCTATGGAGACCGCATGGTCGGCACCGCGCCCGTCCGCGGCGTCTGCCCGGAATACGGAGACATGCGCAACGAACAGCCCTCCGAAGGCCGCTGGATCAACTCTCTCGACGAACTGGAACGCCGCCGCGTCGTGTTCCTCGGCGCGCGCGTACGCGAACAACTTTTCGGTGGACGTCCCTGTGTCGGCGAAACCGTGACCATCGGCGGCGTGCGCTTCACAGTGATCGGCACCATGGATCGCAAGATTCAATTGAGCAATTATTTCTCGAGCGACGACGAGTCCACCTGGATCCCCTACTCCGCGGCGAACGATCTCTGGAACGCGAAGTACGCGAGCGTTCTCGTCTTTGAACCGATCGCGCCACAGTTCGAAGCCCGCGCCGAAGCCCAGGTTCTCGCCGCCATCGCCACGCGCCAGCAATTTTCGCCCACCGACAAGAAAGCCATCCAGATGTTTGGCCGCGAAGAGTTCCGGCCCGTCATCAACGGCATCACCATCGGCCTGCAAGTATTGCTGATTTTTATCGGTATCCTCACGCTCGGCATCGGCGGCGTAGGCGTCATGAACATCATGCTGGTTTCCGTCGACGAACGCATTCGCGAGATCGGTCTGCGCCGCGCTCTCGGCGCCAGAAAATGGCACATCAAAGCCCAATTTCTTGCCGAGACTCTGCTCATCATGCTCCTCGGTGGCGTCATCGGAATCGTCGTCTCCTACCTCGTTGCTGTGGCCGTAGGCACACTTCCGCTGATGGGCCCGCTCTTCGAAGACGACTCCGGCAAAGCCGACATCCACCTGAAAATCTCGTTCTTCACCGTAATGGTCTCGACGATAGTGTTGCTTTTCGTAGGAGTGCTGAGCGCGCTGATCCCCGCATCAAGAGCCGCAAATCTGGATCCCGTCGAAGCCCTGCGCTACGAATGACAATCGCACTAACCTTCTTTTTGAATTGTCATCTCAAATAGAATTGTCATCCCGAACGAAGTGAGGGATCTGCATTTCTCGGCACGACACAGCACCTTTCCATTTGACTCCCTATCCCTCCCGCGATACCTTGGCCGCTTACCTCGAGGTGACCGATTGCCCGTCTCTGCCGTCGATTGCGTCCAACCCGCGCTCGCACATACCCGAGACCAACTCTTCCGTCCATTTCGCATGGGCCAGTGGACGCGACTGGCGCTGGTCGGTTTCCTCGCAGCCGAAGTTAACACTGCCAGTTGCAATTTCAACGGCTTCAATTTTCCCGTTCCCAACCGCCAACCTCGCACCGAAGAATTCCTGGCCCAGTCGCATTTCCCACACCTCGATCCAGCGCGCATCGCCCAGTTTGGCGCGCTGATTGCCGCGGCGTTCGTGCTTGCGGTCGTTCTGTTTTTTGTCATTCTCTACTTGAACAGTGTCTTCCGCTTCATCCTGTTCGACTCCGTCATCAAGAAGCACTGTTCCATCGGCGAGGGCTGGACCCGCTGGCATCGCGCTGGCCGCAGGTACTTTGTCTGGCAACTCGTCTTCATCGTCACCGAGGTCTTGGCATTATGTTTTCTGATCGGCTTGCCTGTGGTTATCGCCGCGGCTCTGGGATGGTTCCGAGACCTCGGGCAACACCTCGGCCGATCCGCGCTAGGGGTGATTCTGCTGGTGGGGTTGTTTCTGGTGTTCGTGCTGCTGGCAGCATCCGTTCGGTTGATCGCGAAAGATTTCCTCGTTCCCGTCATGGCGCTGGAAAACCTGGATTTCGCCGACGCATGGAGCCGTTTGCTGGGGATCATCCGCCCCGAGCCCGGCAAATACGTCATCTACCTGCTGCTGAAATTTGTTCTCGCAATCGCTGCCGCAATCCTTTTCGGAATCCTCACTCTCATCCCCATCTTTGCAGTAGTCGTACCCGCAGCCATCGCCTTATTTGCAGGTTACAAAGCAGGCTTAGGATGGAACGTTACAACCGTCAGCCTCGTGATCATCGGCGGAACTGTACTGCTTTCAGTTTTGCTCTTTGCCGTCTCTCTGATCAGCGTCCCCGGGACAGTATTTTTCCCGGCCTTCGCGATTTACTTCTTCTCGTCGCGATATCCCAATCTCAACGCTCTGCTCCATCCTGCTCCGCCCCCAGCCCCCGTCCTGCCACCAGCTCCCGAAAATCCGCGGCCATTCGATCCGCCCGCGCCCTTCGAACCTCCGCCGCTCCCACCATCACCGGAACCAATCGGCTAGCCGAGCGCGAACCACCAACGAAGGTAGGGGTCACCGCCGAAGAACAGGCCCTTCAGGAAATCAATAAGCGTAGGGATCACCGACGAACCAACGAATCACCGTAGCAGAGTGGCCGTTCAGAAAATCAATAACGGGATCACCAACGGACCTATGGATCGCCGTGGAAGAGCGGCCCTTCAGGGCCGCGTACTCTGCCCAATCACGGGGCTTTAGCCCCTGCGGTCTGTCGTGGAAGCCCCCAACTAAACCGTCGCCCAATAATGCACTTCACAATCAAATGATCCGCGGAGTTACTCACATCGACTCCCGCACCAAAATTAATCTCCCAATTCGGAGATACATTCAAATCAATCACCGGAAAAATCTGCTGCGACTGCTGGGAAATAGGATCGAACTGTGAAACCGGCCCGAGCGCCCCGTAATATTCCACACCGCCCGTAATCTTTTTCGTGAAGTCGTAACTGATCTTCACATTCGGAGAAAACTCCCATCCCTTGCCCGTATTCAGCCCGTGCAGCGCTCGGTCGAAAGCCGGATTGAAGTCGAAATACCAGCGCCCAATTTTCTTATCGATGATCGGGCGCAGCTCATAATTCCAGCTATCCTCCGCAAACTGCCGCCGCTGATATCCAATCTCCTGCGAAATACTCACTCCCACCGGCCAGTGCCATGAGGATGGAGCAGTAAATCGCGGACGAATATGATCGCCCACCCAATTCCATCCCGCGTCGCCAGAACTCGAAGGCTGAATACTGGAAAAGACATAAAACCCAGTCTCGAACCAATCCGTCCAGCCGTGCGTGATCTCAAGCGTCTCGTGCTCAGCATGATTTGAAGGCAGCACGCCATTGACCACCGTCTTTTGCCCGTCAACGGTGAAGTTCGAATGAATCTCGACGAATGTAACGTTCTTCGGAGTCGCTTCTGAGCTATAAACCTGAATTTCGTAGTTGTCCTGCGCGACAGCTGATACAGCGAAGGTAAACAGCAACATTCCGCGGATTGCCAGTGATCGAATCTTCAATGTGATCCCTTAATGCCCGTGAACTTTCTTCGATTCTACTGGCACGCGCTTTGGAGCAGAAAATTCGCAATTATTCCACACTGTCATCCTGAGCGAAGCGAAGGACCTATGCACTTTGCCACTGAAGTACGGGACGTAGCACCCGCCAAACGAGCAGAGCGGGAACTCTCTCGTCCTCCCGGGTGTCCAATGAATCAAGACACGCGCGTGCCGGTCCATACAACGAAAGGAAAGTTGAATGGGATTCTCCGGCGGTGGTTCATTTTCAACAGGTCCCAAGATGAACGTCACTCCCTTGATTGACGTTCTGCTGGTGCTCATCATCGTTTTCATGATCGTGGTGATCGAGCAGCAGCCAACCGGATTGCAAACCGAACTCCCCCAACAATCCAAGTCAACCGATCCGTCGATCCCGCCTCCGCTGGCGACGATCGTGATCCAGATCCGCCACGCCAAGCCCGGACGCCAACTCGGGCACCCCGAGGTCATGGTCAACGATGAAGCCGTGGCATGGGATCACCTGCCCGACCGCCTGCGCGATATCTTCGCGATTCGCGTCGAACGAATCGCCTATCTCAAGGCCGAAGACGATATTGATTTCCAGGAGGTGGCCGACGTGATCGCAATCGCGAAGTTTGCCGGCGTCGATCGCATGGGCCTACTGACGGAGGACGGGAAGCATTTGCCGATGGCGGGGTAGGGCTATCGTCGCACCTAGTCCGAGAGTTTTAGCAAATGATACCCGTCTGTATCGGTAGTAAGTTTTTCCAACTGCTTCACTGACAACTTTCGAAGAGATTTTCGACCAAAAGTAACGCTGATGGTCCAGGTTCTTAAAGGATCCTCGGCGCCGCTCACTTTGATCGCGTTAAAAAGATACACGCCGCAACTGGGGCGATAAGACGGAATACCCACTATAACCCTCCCGTCGGCGGGTACGGGATAATCTGTTGCGTGATCGACATAGACTTGGACGACATAGAGATCTGGGGACTTCGCAACGATTCTGATACGTTCTTGCGTGGGTGGACTAATCGGGGGTAGCCGAAGGTAAGTGCCGCGCCAATGATAGCGGCCGATAAAGACTTGAACGGAATGGGGCAGCATTCTTCACGGTCATTTTTGTAGATCGGGATACTCCGATTCGGTTGAGCCAATTCCTACTTCCAGAGCTAACCCTCAAGGCATCGTTTTCATCGTGTTCGGTCCACTCTCACGCCCGGTTCTTAATCCAAATCGGCGATCCCACGAACCCAAACGCCTCGCGAATCTGATTCTCCAAAAACCGCTGATATGAAAAATGCAGCTTTACCGGACGATCCGTAAACAGGACAAACGTCGGCGGCGCGACTCCCGCCTGCGTCAGGTACTTGATCCTCACCCGCTTGCTCATCGGAACCGACGCACGGTCGAAGTCAACTTTCTTTAGGAAGCGATTCATCTCGCCCGTCGTGACCCGCTTCCGCCGTTCCGCCGCCACCTTCTCAATCAGCGGAAGAATCTTCTCCACACCCTTGCCCGTACTCGCCGAGATAAATACCACCGGAGCATAACTCAAGAATTTGAGCCCATACCGCAGTCGCTCTTCATAAAGCGCCCGATCCTGCGGACGCTTCGCATCCTGAATCCGCGCCGTCTTCGATTGGCTGATCGCCCGCTTCTCGCCGCTCGCGATCAAGTCCCATTTATTGACCAGAATAATCACCGACCGCCCGCTCTCGTGCGCATAGCCGGCGATGTTGGCGTCAAGTCCGCTCGCACCTTCGGTGGCATCGACCATGAAAAGCACAATGTCGGCGTCTTCAATATTCTTCCGCGAAAAAACCACGGAAAGCTTCTCCGCCATCAGATGAGTCTTGCCCTTGCGCCGAATCCCGGCCGTATCCACAAACCGAATATCGCGTCCGTGATATCGAATCACCTCATCGATCGAATCCCGCGTCGTCCCCGCAATCGGAGAAACGATGGCCCGCGCCTTCCCCACCAGCTGATTCAGCAAAGTAGACTTGCCCACATTCGGGTGCCCAATGATGGCGACCTTGATCTCATGCGGCTCTTCCGTCGTCGGAGGCTGTTCCCCCGTGCCGTCCTCCGCGACCTCAGCGTCCTCCGCGGCGACAGGTTTTACCGTCGGCAGCACCAGAAGCAACGCGTCGAGTAAATCATCAATCCCGCGCCCGTGCTCAGCCGAGATCGGAAACATCTCCCGCATCCCGAGGACATGAAAATCGCTGAGCAACGTGTCCTGCTTGTCGGAATCCATTTTGTTGACTGCGAGAAATAGAGGCTTACCCGTACGCGCCAGGAGGCGTGCCAATTCACGATCAGGCCCGGCGATTTCAGTACGCGCATCGACCACCATCACAATCGCCGCCGCTTCTTCGAGCGCAACTTTCGCCTGCTTGAAGATTTCCGACGGAATGAAGTCGTTATCGTCGGGGATGATCCCGCCCGTGTCCACCACCCGAAACAAGTGTCCGCGCCATTCCGCCTCGCCATAGAGCCTGTCGCGCGTAATCCCAGGCTCGTCGCCGACGATGGCCCGCCGCGATCCAGTCAGCCGGTTAAAGAGCGTAGATTTGCCAACGTTCGGACGTCCAACGATGGCGATCAGTGGCGATAACTTCTTCTTGCTCAATAGATGTCTTTTCTTATCCAGGCTCAGTGGAGGTTTCTACTGAGAACTGAGAACCGGGAACTGAGAACTGTTAGCTATTATAGAGACTCCGTGCCGCCGTCATCCCAATCCGCAGTGAAGTCCGCGACGAAGTCGGCAACGAACTCAACGTCAACGACCGGCGCCACAGGATTCTCCCTCTATCAGTTTTTCTCTCCCGGAGGCCTGCTCTCAAAAACCCACCCCGCCTACGAGTTTCGGCGCGGCCAATTGCAGATGGCCCAGGCCGTGGAAGAAGCGCTCGAAGAACGGCGTCACCTGATCGTCGAGGCCGGCACCGGCACCGGCAAAACCCTCGCGTATCTCTTGCCGGTAATTCGCTCCGGCAAACGAGTCATCATCTCGACTGGCACCAAGAACCTGCAAGAGCAGCTCTACTTCAAAGACGTCCCCGCGCTCGAACGCGCACTCTTTCCTGGCGGAGATCGCAAACTCAGCGTCTGCTACATGAAGGGACGTAACAATTATCTCTGCCGCAAGAAGCTCATCGATCTCACCGATCAACCCGTGCTCAGCGGCCTTGAGGAAATCGAACACTACCGCGCCATCGCCGCCTGGGAAAAAACCACGCACACCGGCGACCGCGCCGAACTCGCCGAACTGCCCGAAGCCAGCGCCCTCTGGCACAAGCTCGACGCCCGCGCCGACACCTGCCTCGGCCAGAAGTGCAAAGAATACGAGCGCTGCTTCATCACCGAAATGCGCCGCCGCGCCGCCGAAAGCGACATCATCATCGTTAACCACCACCTGTTTTTCGCCGATCTCTCCATCAAGCTCGAAGCCGACGGCGCTCCTGACGCTGGCGTCCTCCCGGAATGCGGCGCCGTCATCTTCGACGAGGCCCACGAACTCGAAGACGTCGCCGGCAACTATTTCGGTATCTCCGTCAGTAACCTCCGCATGGACGAACTGACACGCGACGTAGAACACCTGCTCCAGCGCGAGAAGCTCTACACTCCGCAAATCTCCGGAGCAATCCAATCAGTGCGCGAGCGTTCGCAACTTTTCTTCTCACTTTTGCCCTCGAACGAAGGCAGATTGGCCTTCGAGTCTCGCCGCGAATTCCTGGAAGAAAACGGCGAAGAATTCATCGCGCTCAATCAATCGCTAAACCGGCTGGCCGCCGAATTAGAGCAACTCCCACAAAAGCCAGAGGAAGTCTTCACTCTCAACCGCCGCTCCGAGCAATTACGAGTGCAACTCAGTTTTGTCATGGAGAACGAAGATCCCAACACCGTCTTCTGGATCGAACGTCGCGGCTTTCGTGGCGCGCCAGGTTCTCGTCGCAAGTCTCCCACGGAAACATCGTCAGGCGGACGCAGCAACGTTTTTCTCCAGGCGACTCCCATCGAGGTCGGCCAAATCCTCCGCGAATGCCTGTGGTCAAAGCTTGAAACCGCGGTCTTAACCTCAGCCACGCTCGCCGTAGGCGGCGGTTTCGGATACATCCGCCAGCGCCTCGGCCTCGACCACGCCCGCGAACTCGTCGTCCCCTCGCACTTCGACTACGAGAGCCAGGCAATTCTCTACGTCCCACCCAACCTGCCCGACCCGCGCACCCCGCAATTTCCCGGCGAGGCCGCCGGCCTCGTGCGCCGTCTGCTGGAAATCACCCGCGGACGAGCCTTCGTCCTCTTCACCAGCTACTCGCAGATGAACGAAATCTACGACCGCCTGCTCGGCGTGATCAATTTCCCCATGCTCAAGCAAGGCGACGCCCCAAAGTCCGCGCTGCTCGAGGAGTTCCGCCTCACACCTAACGCCGTCCTCTTCGGCACATCGTCATTCTGGCAGGGAGTCGACGTCCAGGGCGAACAACTCAGTTGCGTAATCATCGACCGCCTGCCCTTTGCAGTGCCCAGCGATCCAATCGTGGCCGCGCGCGTAAAAGCCATCGACGCCGGCGGAGGCAATGCCTTCTTCGAATACCAGGTGCCCGGCGCTGTCATCACGCTGAAGCAGGGATTCGGAAGATTGATCCGCTCCCTGCATGACCGCGGATTGCTCGTGCTTCTCGATAACCGGATTTTGAAGAAGCAGTACGGACGGGTATTTGTGGAGAGTCTGCCGAACTATAGCCGGACGACGGACTTAAAGAAGGTAGAGGAATTTTTCGGATCTGTTTCTGAAACAGATTAGCTTGGGTGGTAGTTGCTTATGTGGTGGCGGGGCTTTGCCCCGCCAAGACGGGGCGAAGCCCCGTCACCACACGATCAAAGTTATTCTGCGACCGCTTCCTTGTCGACGACGACCTTCAAGTGCGTGGTCACATCCTTGTGCAGTTTTACGGGGATGATGAACTCGCCCACACTCTTCAGCGGCTCGTGCAACTGGATTTTTCGCCGATCGATGTGGAAGCTCTTTTTCTCCAGCGCCTCGGCGATATCGCCGGCCGTGACTGATCCAAACAAATGATCGCCTTCGCCCGACTTGCGCAGGAACTTCACTTCGAGCCCGTCAAACTGTTTGGCCAGCGCTTCCGCCTCAGATTTCTCCTTGGCCGAACGTCGCACCGAAGCTGCCTTCATCTGCTCGATGACGGTCTTATTGGCTTCCGTGGCCTGGATCGCCAGCTTGCGCGGCAGCAAAAAATTCCGCCCATATCCCTCGGCGACTTTCACCACCTCGCCGCGGTTGCCCAGCTTGGGCACATCTTCTTTCAGAATGACTTCCATGATAGCTCCTAGCTCTTAGCTGTTAGCCTCTAGCCAACCAAAACTTCCGCCCCGTTTGCTAGAGGCTAGAAGCTAGGAGCTAGAAGCTGCTTCTCTACTGCGCCCGTCCCGCAAACGGCAGCAATGCGATGTTTCGAGCCTGCTTAATCGCCCGCGACAGCCGCCGTTGATGTGGAGTGCACACTCCCGTCAGACGTCGCGGCGTGATCTTGCCGCTCTCGGCTACGAATTGCGCCAGCAGACGCACATCTTTGTAATTGACCGCTTCGATCTTCTCGACGCAGAACTTGCAGACTTTCTTGCGCCGGAAAAACTTGCGCCCGCCTTCGCGTGGACCGCCAGGCCCTCCACCAGGACGCGGACCACGCGGACCTCCGCGATCTCCACCACTGCGCTCGGGGCGGCTGTCGCCCGTCGATGCTGCTCTCGTTTCTTCTGCCATAGTGCTCCTGCTTTCTGGGTGCGCAGCGCTTCAGCGCTGCGGCAATTGCTCGTTATTGAATTCAGGTCAACTCGCCGAGTTCATTCCTCAGCCTAGACCGGTGCCGAAGCCGGAGCTTCCGCCGCCGCTTCGGGCGTCGGTGTCACCGGAGTCGCAACCACCGGCTGGGCGCTGACTTTCTTCTTCGCATCGCGCAGCTTCTTGATCTTGTCGACGCGCTTCAGCTCTTCGTCCGTACGCACCGTGAGGAACTTGATCACCGGTTCCGTCACCCGCAAACGACGTTCCACTTCGTGCACTGCCGCACCCGTCGCCTCGATCAGCATCAGGACAAAAATGCCGTCGTTAAACTTCCCGACCTTGTACGCCAGCCGGCGCTTGCCCCACACTTCCGTCTTGGCCGTGCCGCTCGCCGCCGTCACCGAAGACTCCAACGTGGAAATCAGTTTGTTCAGTTCCTCTTCCACCATGTCGGGTCGCACGATGAACATCAATTCATATTTACGATTCATTCGTTATCTCCAAACTTTCTGTGTTGCGCCGTTGTTCGCTAGCGACCAACGACAATCGACCAACGACCGTCCTCATTCCGCAGCGTCATTCTTGCGATTAAACCGGTTCATCGCCGCCGCCGGTCCCTCTTTTAAAATTACCTCGACCGCCAGCGCCGCCGCGTCGAGAACTTCGTCCACAACTTTTTCCTGCGCCTTGCGGAACGGCGTCAGCACAAATTTCGCCCCGTCCCCAATTTTGTGATCCGGCGCAACTCCCAGCCGAATCCGCAAAAACTCATCGGTCCCAAGCGCGCCGAGGATCGACTCCACCCCGTTGTGCCCCGCCGAACTCCCGCGCTGCCGGATACGCATCGTCCCCAGCGGCAAATCCAGTTCGTCGTAAATCACAATCAAGTCGCGCTTCACGTCGATCTGATGTTCTTCCACCAGCTCAACAACCGAAATCCCACTCAGATTCATGTAGGTTTCCGGCTTGGCCAGGACCACCGCTTCCCCGGCCAGCGTAGTGCGAGCCGTTAACGCCCGGCACTGTCGATTCCGAACCTCAATCCCCAGCCCGTTGGCGATCCGATCAATCGTCAGGAAACCGAGATTGTGGGGCGTGAACTGGTACTCGATTCCAGGGTTGCCCAAACCGACAATCAGTTTCACGCTTCAGCTCTTAGATAATCCGTGCCCCAGGTTCGCGCCCGTTCTTTGGGCGCTAACCTGGGCCCTGTTGGCCCTGCAAATAGCCACAGCTCAAAGCTATTTCTTATCCTTCTTCTCAGCCTTCTCCGGCTTAGCCTTACCCTTGGCATCGTCGGCCTCGCCCTCACCCTCGACTTCCTGCTTACCCTTCTTGATAACTTCCGGTTCCGCAGGAGTCGCCGCCGCATCCGCCACTGCTTCCGGAGCCGCAACCACTTCTTCTTTCACGGTGGTGATGTGCGCAATCATCGCGTCTTCGTCGGTCAGGAACTTCAGCTTCGGATTGTGCGGCAGATCCTTCACGCGCACTTCAATGCCGAAGACCAGGTGGCTGATATCCACTTCGATATTTTTCGGGATGTCCGCCGGCAAACACTCGATTTCGATCTCGCGCGTCAACTGCTCGAGAATTCCGCCCTCGGTCTTCACGCCCGCAGCCTCGCCCTTCAGGATGACCGGCACCGTGACCGTCAGCTTCTTATCCATCGCGATGCGTTGCAGATCGACGTGGAGCAGCGTGCCTTTAATCGGCTCATACTGCCAGTCGACGATCATCGCTTTCACGCGATCGCTGTCAACCGCCAAGTCGAAAATCGTGTTGTGTCCGCTCTCAGAGCGCAAAATCCGCAGCACCTGCCGCGGATCGACCGCCAGCGTCGCCGAATCCTTGCCCGCGCCATACACCACCGCTGGAATCTTTCCAGCCGCGCGCACACGCCGCGCTGCGTTCTTCGTACCCGGTTCGCGCTTCTGCGCTTCCAGAATGCTTGTGTCCGTTGCTGTCGCCATAATTCCGTTTCCGTCCTTATCTACTCGTGTGGTAGCGGGGCTTTGCCCCGCTAAAATCTAACTAAATAGCCGACTCACCGAAGTCTCTTCGTGAATCGACTGGATCGCTCGTCCAATCAGCCCCGCGATCGAGAGCACCTTAATCTTTGAGACCTGCTTCGCCGCTTCCGTCAGCGGAATCGTATTCGTTACCACCACCTCGGCAATCGGAGAATTCACCAGATTCTCCACCGCCGGACCCGAAAGCACCGGATGCGAGCAGCACGCATAAATTGTTTTCGCACCGTTGGCGACCAGCGCATCCGCCACTTTCACCAGCGTGCCCGCCGTATCGATCAAGTCATCGATGATCAGACAAGTGCGGCCGTTGACGTCGCCGATCACGTGCATCACTTCCGCGACGTTCATTTCGACGCGGCGTTTGTCGACGATCGCCAGCGCGGCGTCCACTTTCTTCGCGAAGAACCGCGCTCGTTCCACGCCACCCGCGTCCGGCGAAACCACCGTCAGATTCGGCAGGTTCAGCTTCTTGAAGTGATCCACCAGCACCGGCGACGCGAACAAATGATCCACCGGGATATTAAAAAATCCTTGCAACTGCGGCGCGTGTAAATCGACAACCAGCGCTCGATCTGCCCCTGCGGTCGTCAGCAGGTCCGCCACCAGCTTCGACGATATCGGCACTCGCGGCTTGTCCTTGCGATCCTGCCGCGCATACCCGTAGTAGGGAATCACCGCCGTGATGCGTCGCGCCGAAGCGCGCTTCAGCGCATCCATCATCAACAGCAGTTCCATCAGATGCATATCGACGGGCTGACACGTCGGTTGCATCACGAACACATCGGCGCCGCGAACGTTCTCCTGGATCTGCACATACGCTTCGCCATCCTTGAAGCGCGTGACCAGGGCTTGCCCGCGAGTCAGCCCGAGAAAATTGCAGACCTCATCGCAGAGAGCTTCGTTCGCGGTTCCGCAAAAAACTTTGAACCGGTCGTCGACCCGGGCTCGTTGTGGCTTGCGCTCTGTTTTCTCGTCCGTAATCGGCTTTTTTTCCGCGGTCGATTTTTCAGCAGTCGTTTTCTCTGCAGTCGTCGCAACAGTGGCCATAGGTCAGTTCTCAGTTCGTATGTGTCAGTCCTCAGTCTTTGGGGCTCCAGCGTCTCTACTGAGAACTGAGAACTGGCAACTGAGAACTGGGATCTTGGCTGGGCCGCTAGGATTCGAACCTAGACAAAGTGCTCCAAAGGCACTTGACCTACCATTAGTCGACGGCCCAATTTCTGCGTGCTTCTAGTATGCCGAAGTTGAAACCTCAAGCAAACAAGAAACTGGAGCAAAAACGACTAACCACTAATCACTAATCACTAATCACTAATCACGAACCACTCGTTTCCAATACTGCCGCCGCGACAACGTCCGCGTTTCGACTGCGCGTAAGCCCTGTTTCCGCAACCGCCCCACTGCCTTGGCAGCTTCAGCCGGCGAGCGAAACAGTCCGTACAACGTCGATCCTGACCCTGAGAGCGAAGCGTAACTCGCCCCCGCGCGCACCAGCGCACCTTTTATGTCTCGCAATTCGGGATATTGAGAAAAGACGACTTTCTCGAAGTCGTTTTCAATCCCGGTACGGACAAGGTCGGAAAGCAAATTTCCGGCCCGGCTCCCGCCTTTTGCAGAAGCACCGGTGTTGGGGTTACCACTCAGCCAGCCCGATATAACGGCACTGACCTCAAACAGTCTATCGGACGCTGTCGACTGCGTCAATGTCAGGGTTGTGTGGTGGCGGGGCTTTGCCCCGCTAAGACGCGGCGAAGCCCCGTCACCACACTGCACCAATTCATCCCAATCGGCAAATGCACGTGGCGTGGAAACTCCAACTTCGGGCGTAATCACAACCATCGCGAACGACGGCAAATCCGGGAGCGGATAGACTTCCTCACCCCGGCCAACTCCGAGTGTCGTGCCGCCCACCAAAAACAGGGGCAAATCGGATCCAACCTCAGCCGCAATCCGCAGACGCACAGCAGGAGCCAGTTTCTTCTTCAGCGCACGCTCCAATCCAATCATGGTCGCGACCGCATTCGAAGAAGCAGCGCCCAATCCTCCTTGGACCGGCAAACGCTTTTCGATCTCAATCGTGACGTTAACTCTCGCCCCCAGCTCATCAAGGACGCGCACGGCCATGCGATGACAGGTGTTCGAGCCATCGAGCGGAACACGCGGATCGTCGCACAAAAGCTCGATTTCGCGGCCACGCGCATCCCGTCGAACGCCAACTCGCATGACATCATGCAGCGCGATCGTTTGATACACCGTGCGCAGATCGTGGAACCCATCCGCGCGCCGCGCACCGATGTAGAGGCCGAGATTGATCTTGGCAAACGAACGAACCGTAACCTTCATAATTATCGAAGCAGTCGCCTTAAAGACGACGGGGAATTGTAAGCGATTTCCGCCTCTTCCAAGTTTCTCGGCGCACAGAGATTTGCCAGCAATCGCCCATGAGCGAGGAGGAACGCTGGCCGCGTTACAGTCCGAACTGCGAGTCCTCGGCGAAAGAAACGCCTATGCCGAACTACGATAACCGAACCCTGCGCCAACCGAATTAAAATAGTCGAACTATGAAACCGCCCCGCCTCCTGCTTTCGACCGCGATGATCGCCGCCGCGCTTATTGCCTCCCCGCTTCACTCAACTCACGCTGACGAACCCTCTTCGGGTGCCGCAAAACCGGTACTCGTCAATACTTGTCTGATCACTGCCCGATTTCGCGATCTCGTCGAGTTCTATCGTCGCGTTTTAAGCACCGACGCCCAGATTTCAAATGGCAACTACGCCGAATTCCCAACCGGCGCCGGAGTGCTCGCCATCTTCGCCGCCGACGCTCACGAAAAGTACATCCCCGGCTCCGCCGAACCCGCAATGAATCGCAGCTCCATCCTTCAGTTCCGCGTCTCGAACGTCGACGCCGAATATGCTCGCCTTCAGAGCATCGTCAAAACCTGGGTCAAGCCTCCCTCGAACCAGCCTTGGGGGACGCGCTCTTTCTATTTCCGCGATCCCGACGGCAACCTCGTCGATTTCTACGCGCCGCTCAAACCAAAGCAGCCTGACTAAACCTATCGCCCGTCTTTTGAAAGATGCCGTTCAAGCCTGTCCACGAAATCCGTTGACTTAGCGGGGAACCGCCCTAGAATTTAAGGAGTCGATCCGTTGCAAAGCGAGCAATACGTGCTTCGATCTAGTTTATTTTGAATACTTTAGATGTAAGCTATCTGGGATCAATGGTTTACAGAGCACAACTCGGGAAAATGTATCGATTCTGGACCTAACTTCAATTTATTGAATACTTTACCGATAAACACAATCAGCTCAATACTTTGAAAGGAATTCTCCGCTAAGTCTCTGATTCCAATATACCGGGGGTTGGGGGAGGGGGTATCTACCGCGATCACGTTACAACCGTCGCATTTGACTTGTGCCGTGCGAGACCTGATAACAGATTCTGATAAGTCTGCTAAACAGAACCTGGAGACCTGTCCCATGCCAGTGGTCACCTACCTCGAAGCCATCCGCCAGGGAATCTGGGAGGAGATGGAACGCGATCCGAGCGTCTTCTGTCTGGGCGAGGATATCGGCATTTATGGCGGGGCGTTCAAAGTCACCGACGGATTCATCGACCGCTTCGGACCTGAGCGGGTCATCGACACACCGATTGCGGAATCGGCCATCGTCGGTGCAGCTTTTGGAGCGGCGCTCACCGGAATGCGGCCCGTTGCTGAATTCCAGTTCATGGATTTCATTGGGTGCGCTTTTAATCAGATCGTTAACATGGTCGCGAAAGCGCACTACCGCTGGGGAGCTCCAGCGCCCCTTGTGCTGCGCGGGCCGAGCGGAGGAAACGTGCATGGTGGGCCGTTCCATTCGCAGAATCCCGAGATGTGGTTTGTCCACACGCCTGGGCTGAAAGTAGTTTGTCCGGCGACCGCCTACGATGCCAAGGGGCTGATCAAGTCTGCAATCCGCGATCACAATCCAGTGATTTTTTTTGAACACAAATATCTCTATCGCAGAATCAAAGAAGAAATTCCGGCGGACGACTATGTGGTTCCGATCGGAAAGGCGCGGATCGCCCGCGAAGGGCGCAATCTCAGCGTGATTACATATGCTGCCATGCTCTACACCGCTCTCGAAGCGGCGGAGATTCTGAGCAAAGAGGGAATCGAGATCGAAATTCTCGACTTGCGTACGGTTTCACCTCTCGATCGCGACGCGATCGCAGCCACGGTAAAGAAGACGAACAAGGTCATCGTCTTGCACGAGCACGCGCGCACCGGAGGACTGGCCGGAGAGATTGCCGCGATTATCAATGAAGAAGCCTTTGACGAACTCGATGGTCCCATCGTCCGCCTCACATCGCTCGATACGCCCGTTCCTTTTTCTCCGCCCCAGGAAGAATTTTTTCTGCCCAAGGTCTCAGACCTGGTGCGGGAAGCTCGCCGTCTGCACGCTTATTAGTCAAGGAGATCGGCCATGCTAACTCCAATCGCGTTCTGCAAGCTTTCCTGCCGCTTCGCTCTGATCGCAGTTGTGTGTTCGCTTCTTGTCTCGGCCAGGCCGCGAGAGAAAGAGAAGGAGAGCAACTCCGAAGTCAAGTTCACCTCACACACCGAATTAGTGCTGATCCCAACGCTCGTGACCGACAAGTCAGGCAATCACATCAAGGGACTGAAGCAGGAAGAGTTTACGGTCCTCGAAAACGGCGCTGAACAGAAGATCGCGACCTTCGAAGAGATCACGAGCGACGCGCAGCGCGCGTCGCGGCCCAGGAATCCAGGCGAGTTCAGCAACACGGTTACAGGAGGCACTCCGAACCGCCGCCTTACGATCATCGTCCTCGATCTGCTCAACACACGTTTTACCGATCAGGCCTATGCGCGGAAGGATCTGTTGAAGTATCTGTCGGAGTCGGTGAATCAGCGTGAGCCTACCGCGCTCTACACGCTTACGCGCACTGGCATTCATGTCGTCCACGACTATGCCACCGACCCGCGTGTTCTCGTCGCCGCATTGCATAAGGTGCGGGGAGACGCCTCGGAAATGGTGGATAGCCCCGAAACCGTGGAAGGCATCACCGGCACGGCCGGCCCGGATGGCAGCGCCGGCATCGATGCGGAATCGGTTCGAAGCGAGGCCTCGGAAATCCAGTCCATGATGGAAGATTCGGAGTTGAATTTTCAATCGTTCATGCAACGGCTCGCCATCACCTACACGTTGGAAGGGATGCAGCAGGTCGCGCAGGCAGTGTCGGGATTTCCCGGTCGCAAATCGCTGATCTGGGCGAGCGGTGGATTTCCCTTCAGCGTGAGCGATAACAGCATGTCGCTTGCGCCCGCGGGGCGCGACAGCCTTTCTGATGTAATGCCTCTTTACGAGCGCACGTGGCAGCTTCTGAACAATGCCCAGATCTCGCTTTATCCCGTGGATGTCAAGGGACTGCAGAGCTTCGATGCTCCCTCTTCGGTAGGCAACCCCGGGGAGAACTACGGCCGCAATATGAGATGGCGGAATCTCGATACCCTGTCGAGTTTTCAGACTTTTGCGGCGATGACCGGCGGCCGCGCCTATTACAACTCCAACGATTTGGCGAAGGGTTTCCGCGAGGCCGTCAGCGATTCGTCCGAGTACTACATGCTGGGATATTACCTCGACCGCACGAGGACCAAGGCCGGATGGCGCAAGCTCGCGGTCAAGGTGAAACGCGATCACATCGAAGTGCGCGCTCGCAGCGGATTCTTTGTGACCAATGTGACGGTCGATCCCGGGAACAGCCGCAATAATGACATCTCTTCGGCGTTGCAATCGCCCCTCAATTACACCTCATTGTCGATGGTCGTTCGCTGGGACAAAATCGACCCCGCTCAAGCCACCGGCAAGAAACATGTCAATTTCGTAGTGCACCTCGCTCCCGATACCACATTCATCGACGCCGCCGACAACAATCATCTGGCGCTCGATGTAGTGGTACTCGCGAGGACGCCGGAGGGGAAGTCGGCGGATCCGCCTGTAACGACGAAGATCGACACGCACCTGCCGGCCGACAAAGCGTCGGCCATGAGCCGCGATGGCATCGGATACCAGAGCGCCATCGATCTCGCGCCCGGAGAATACACAGTGCGTTTTGTCGTCCGCAACGCCCTTAGCGGACGAACTGGATCGGTGGCCGCGCCCTTGAAGGTAGAATAAACGGGAAACGTCAGGGGTTTTTGTTTTAACGAGGGCTTAGATGCGCAACTTCGTACTGGGAATTTTCGTCACGATTCTGGTCCTGGTGATCGGTGGTCTGGGGTTCGCGCTTCTTGGCTTCTTGCCGACGCGGGCCAACAGCACTCCCCCACAAGCGGAAGTCCACATCGCCATGAGCGCGCTCGATAATTCTGTCGACCGTCACGCGGCTCACGTCAACAATCCTGTTCCCCCCACTGACGAGAATCTGATCGAAGGTCTGAAGATTTACACGATGAATTGCGCTCTTTGTCATGGGGGCATCGATCGCCAGCCTTCGACATTAGAACACTCGTTCTATCCACCCGCTCCAAAGCTCATTCTTTATCCGCTGGACGATCCGGAATGGCACGTGTATTACGTGGTGCGCAATGGCGTGCGCTATACGGGCATGCCCGCATGGGACAAAACGCTCTCCGATGCCGATCTGTGGAAGGTCACGGCGTTCCTGACGCGCGTCGAAAAACTACCGCCCGCGGTGCAGGACTACTGGAAGAAGTCGACTGGCGCGAGCGCACCGGCGAGCGGGGTTGATCCGCACAACGATTCGCACGATGATCCGCACGCGGAGCACAAGTAGTCTCGCGGTCCTGACTGTCTAACTAGGATTATTGAAGTTGACCGTGATGACGGTCTGGGTCGATGCGGCGCGGCCTCCAGCACTGTAAGGCTGGAAGCGCCACTGCTTGACTGCGGCAATCGCGGCGCGGCCAAGAATGAAATATCCGCGAACGATCTTCAGATCTTCGACGCTGCCATCCGGCCCAATCACGGCTTGCAGCACTACCGGTCCGTGAAGCTTTTGGGGCAACGCTTCGGGCGGATAGATGGGATCAACTGAGTGAACCAGTCGGGCCCTCGCAGCATCTTCGCTCATTTTCACCGGCTCGTTGGTGGCCTGCGTCAGATTCTGGCCAAGTTGCGGCGACTGTGGCGCCGAGACAGGCATCATCTGGGCTGGGTTCACTGTCACGACCGTTGGGCGCTCGATGGGAGGCGAGTTTCTCATGCTCTCAGGAATCGCCGCTCGCTGCACATGCACAGGCACGGGAGCAGGCGCCTCGTAGGTCGGCGCTGGCAAAGGAAAGTCGGAGGCTTTTGGCAACGGCGTGCGAGTGTCCGCGATGGTCGACTCGGTTGCAGCCACTCCGAGGGTCGGAGCCGAGGCGTCAGTCGGAGCGGGGCCGCGGCTGAAATATGCGTCCTGTTGCGCGGCGCTGCCCGCCGAGCTGATCGGCAACGCGCCAGTCTGGTTCGAATAGAACAGAGCAGCCACCGACTCGCGCAACACGCGCCCTCCGCCTTCCGGCGTCCGGGCAAGATATTGGATGACTCCACTCGCTCTCCAAACAAAGAACACGGCCGCGAGCACCAGCACGGCTGCGCAAGCTTCGCGGATTCCAAATGCGCGATGAGCTTCGTGAGCTGGCCCGTCATCACCTGCGGCTTCGTCAGCGGCCGCGGCTTCCGCATACGATTCCGATTGTTCCTGGTGGCTCGGTTCGGGCACGCCGCTTTTGTCGCTGACCGCGCCCGAATTCTGACTGCTGGCCTGGTTGTCGCTTTCGGCAACCGCCGCATCCACGGAGCCGAGCGGCTGCATCTGCTCACTTGCTTTCACCAGCACCGCCGTCGCTTCTTCGTCGGCGATCGGACGATAAATCAGGAAGTCGAGGCGGTTATCGTGCATTTCCGCCGACGTCGGCTCGTGGTCAACGATGGCGATCGCCACTGTGTTTCGGTTTTGAGCAGACTCGCGAGCGCGCTTCAGCAGAAAACTTGCTTCCGGTTGGTCAGCCCAGTCGGCGATCACGCACGAGAAGGCGCGGCTCTTTCCTTTTTCGATGGCAGTGAAAATGTCGGAGCAAGCGTCGACCAGAATGCCTGCGTTTCGGCACGCCGCCGTCATCGCGGAATTTGTCTCGACGTTTTGGGAGACTAAAAGGGCGCGGAAAGCCATCGAAAACAGCTTACCGGGACTGACTTGGGCAAAACAGGTAACCGGGGGGTAGTACACCATTGGAATGCGGCCATGCCAAGCTCAGTAAAGGGTTCCAGGCTCTAACGTGGGGGATGGTGACCTTTGTAACCGCGAAGCGGCGGCCGCCGGACTAGGTTGCCGGATTGGGTTGCCAGGAATGGCGCTCGTCGTTCGATTCTTGATTAAATCTCTGCCCAGGAGCGGGTTAACTCGTGGCGCAACTCCCGCTCACGCTCGCGGAGCTCTTGTCGCCGCTCTTCCAGCTCTTTTCGCCGATCCTTCGATTCCTGCGTCCGTTCTCTGGCTTCGCCGCGCAGCTGGTTCTGGATCTCTTTCTTGCGTTCTTCCAGTTCTTTCTTGCGGTCCTGCTCCTCTTCCCGCAGTTCGCGCAGCCGTTCTTGCGCGTCCTCACCGGTCACATTCCAGGCACGCTCCACTTCCCTCGTGATCGCGGGGCTCATCTCGGCGAGCTCGTCTCCAGCGCGGTTGAGGGCCTGTTCCATCTCTGCCGAGGAATCGCCTTCGTCAAAACTGTTTTCCTGTAAGCTGCCAGAATCTTTCTTTTCGGGAAGCGTGAGAGTCAGGTTCTGTTCTCTTTTTTCACGCATCACCGTTACTGCCGCTGTCCCGGAAGTCGAGCGCAGCGCATGAGTGAAGTCAGAGGTGTCGTGCACCGACTGGGTGTTGACCTTGACGACGACATCCCCGGCGCGGAACCCAGCTTTTTCTGCGCGGCTGCCCTTCTCGACAGAACGGACCAGAACACCGTTGCCGTTCTTGACGCCAAAGAATTCACCGAGTTGTGCGGTGATATTTTCCACCATTAGACCAGTACGCACCGAAGAATGAACCATCACAACCGACACGGCCGGCATGTCGAAGTCAGGCACGGCGGGCATCGCCGGAATCTCTGGCATCGCCATATGAACGTTTGGCGGCCACGACGACTTGTGCCGGTCGGCAAGCTGTACTTTTAGTGTCAGGGGCTGGCCGTCGCGGCTAATGCCGAGGGTGACGACGCGGCCTGGCGGCGTTTCCTTGATCATGCGGCGCAACTGGGCCGTACTTTCGACCGCTGTGCCGTTCAGGCTAACGATCACGTCGTGTGGTTTCAATCCCGCTTTGCCTGCTGGAGCGTCTTGATCGACCATGGTGACCTCGGCTCCGTGCTCTTCCTTGAGCTTCAATTCACCGAGGCGCTCTGGGGATACGTCGGCGATGTCCACTCCGAGATACGAGGAGCCGCCGCCACCTTCTTCGGAACCATAGATCGAGTCCCAGGTCTCACCGCTGAGGTCGTAGTTCAAGGTAGACGGCTGGGCGCTAGAAGACATCGAGAAGATCATCGACAGCAAGAACATGGATAACGGAAAACGATGGGTCATTAGTTCTCCTGACTGAGACGACGTCGATAGTCGCGTCGTTGGTCGTTGGCCGTTAGCAAACCGCAGCCATCGAAATATGAATCGCGAACGACCAGCGACTGACGACTAACGACGGTTCGATCTTCACATCCTCTACCGATTCACTCGGCGGAAGCTAACGTTGCCGGAATTTGTCCGCACTTTGAGGACAGGCCCGCCGCCGTTCAATTGACCTTCGGCGGTTACGGTTTTTGGGCCCCACTGTCCACCTTCGGCCGATACGTGAATGTCCGAAAACTCGCTGTGAATCGTGTGGCTGCTGGCCATTTCGATTTCCGCGCGAACAGAGATCGCAAGATCGCTTGCCAGATACACAGTAATGTCGCCCGCCGATGTTTCGAGCGAGGAATCGCTGCGATGGTCAGCACCCGACAGAAGTTTTACGACGATTCCTCCGGCCGCTGTTTCCGCTTTTACCGAGGTCGCGCCGTCCAATTGAATGCTGCCGCCGCCCGTCTGGGCCTGCACCCGCCCCTTTGCGGAGGCCAGTCGAATACTGCCTGCGCCGGTTTCAATGTCCGCCGGCCCATCGATCTGGCCGAGATCGATGCTGCCGCCACCAGTTGTGGCCTTGACCGTGCCACCGCATTTTTCGACGCGGATGCTGCCTGCGCCGGTTTCGAGGACGGCACCTCGCAGGCCAGAGAGCACGACGAGATTCCCTCCGCCGCTCTCGGCGTTGATCTCGCCCTTGACGGACGAAATCTTGATGTTGCCGCCACCCGTCTGGAGATTTACGCTGCCTTGCACGCTGCCAATCTCAATCGTCCCGCCACCGGTCTCGGCGTTGAGTTCGCCGCCGATGTCGTCGATGTGAAGGTTTCCGCCGCCGCTAGTGATCTCGACGCGGCCTGAAATACCCGTCGTCGTGACATCGCCGCCGCCAGTCTCGATTTTGGCAGACTCCATGTTCCGCGGCACGTTGATTACAAAATCGTCGGAACAGCGCCGGTCGCGCCCGCTCTGCGATTCAGCCACAATCCATGCCGTGTCGCCTTTGACCGATGTGTTGAAGCGGTACGACTCAAATTCGCGACGCGCCTGCTGTTCTGACGATGTATAAGCCCTGCGATGAATAACGTATGTAATGCCCGCCTGGGAGCCGCCCTGAACTTTTACCGATCCGGAAGCCAACTTGGCGCGGAGATTCCTGGCCGAGCCAAGATTGCCGGTCATTTCCTGGACCCAATTGCTGCCTTCGCGATACACCCGAGTTTCCTGGCACAGAGCCAAGGATGCCAGCACAGTGGTTAACACTGCAATGCCGGCGAGTTTGATTGCCTGCTTCAATGAATGTTCTCCTTACCGCACGGTCGTGGTTCTTAGTCGTCAGCGACTAACGACGTTCTTAATCCATCTCTGGCATCTGCGCCAGCATTGTACGAGCCTGCGAACGAATCGACGGGTTCTGGTCCGTCTGCGACAACCGGGTCAGTACCGAGCGGACGTTACTGTCCGCTTTCAACGGCTCGACGAGGCGTAATGCTTGCAGCCGAACACCAGAATTCGTATCGCTGATCAGCGCCCGCAAGATCCCGTCTCGCACTTGTGGATCTTGCTGCACAAAACTGCTCAGGCCATCGAGCGCTTTCAGGCGAACGCCGGGATTCGTATCGTTCTGCAATGCATACAGCAAGGCCTCGCGCACGCGCGTATCGTTTGGCGCCTGCGTCAGCACATCCACCGAATCCATACGGACTCCTGAGTTGTAATTGTTGCGCGCCGCATACAAAAGCAATTGCTGAATGTTCTGATCATTCAGTGGACCTTGCTCTTCCTTAGTCAACACCGTGTCGTACTTGATGGTGACTTGATTCGAGCCGGGCTCCTGGGTTACGGAACGAATGCCGGCGATTGAAGAGGCATCAACGGAAGGGCTATGCGTGAGCGGATCGGTAGTGCCGCCAATGTTCGCTTCGGTTATCGCAGGGCGGCTAGCAAGAAAGTTGTAGGTCGCGCCAATACCACCGCCGAATCCGACAATGAAAATCGCTGCCGCTAGCGCTGGAGCCATGCGAACCTGCCGCAGCCATGCTGCCGGTTCAAAAATCAGGCGCTGCCAGAAGCCTCCAGTGTGCGCCGTTTCAAGCGCTTCCTGCAGCCGCATCCGGGATGAAGCCAACAGATTGGGGGTCGGCTCGGCCACCGTTTCCGAGAACACAGCGTGAAACTTGCGCGTTGCCTTCAACTCGGTCGCGCACTCGGGACAGCGCGCGAGATGCTGTTCCACCTCGTAGCGCGCGTCGTCTTCAATTTCGTTGTAGACGTAAAACAGAATATTTTGCCGTACCCAATCGCATTTCATTTTCGTATTCCTCTAGCGTTCTCGGGTCGTGAGTGCAATTTCACGCTCATCGCATCTCCGCCAGGACGCCGCGCAATTTCTGTGTCGCGCGAAACAAAGTATTCTTAGCCGTTTCTTCCGTTGTGTTCAACATCTCTCCCACGGTCCGCAATTTAAGCCCGTGATAATGTTTCAATTCGAAAACCATGCGCTCACGCGGCGTCAGGATATCCAGAGCCGCTCCGATCTTTTTTCCCAGTTCACGGCGCATTAGATCGCGTTCCGGATTTGCCCCCGAACGCACATCGGCAAACTGCTCGATCCGGCTGTACTCTTCTCCAGAGGCATCGACGGCCACCGGAGCGTCTTCCTTCCGCACGTTCCGTTTTCGCAGGTGATCGAGGCAGAGGTTGGTCACGATGCGGTAGATCCAGGTATAGAAGGAACACTCGAAACGGAAACTACCGAGATTCTTGTAGGCCTTGAGGAAGGCCTCTTGATACACGTCCTGGGCGTCGGTCTCGGAGCCTGTGAGGTGTAGCGCCAGCCGCAGCACCGACTGATCGTAGTGACGCACCAATACCTCGAAGGCTGCACGGTTGCCCTGTTGCGCCTCGCGGATCAGACTCGTATCGTCGATGCGGTTGCTATGCGCTGCCAAAGAGCCCCTCTGATTCCCATACAACGTGGGGTTCCGGATGCCGCTATGCTGCTCCGCCCGCCTCTGGCGGTAATTTTCGCCAACCGCAATTGCTAACGCACAGGAATCGGCCGGCATTGTCTGTCTCTGTCCCCTACAAGTCGTTGATCCTTCATATCGCCTTGCACAGAAATAGACGGAGCAGCTAGCTGAACGTTAGCAGATTATAAGGAGTTGGCCCTTGGTTTGCAGGACAGGGGGGGGGGACAGCGGGTGAGAGCTGGGCTTCGGATGCGACTAGGTCAGAATTTCAGCCGCATTTCGTTCGTAGCCTCAAACCCCAGCTTTTCGTACAAAGTCCGCCCCTCCGCGCTGGCGTGTAAATTGACTCCGCGGAAGCCCTGTTGCTTAAGCCATTCCAAGATGGTCAGCATGATCTGCCGCGCAATCCCGCGTTTCCGACAGTCTGGCTCGGTGTAGACATTCAGGATCACCGCCCGTTCCGTGCATGGATCGTGCGGATTGGCTGGCCATGGACAGAGCAGAACTCCGCCACCGGCGACGACGCGTCCCGAGCTGTCCAGGGCCAGCCAGTGACGATACGAGCCATCGGCCAAAGCCTGCGCCAGCCATGGGCCAGCGACTGTCACCATGCGATCGAGTTCCTCGACCGTGCCTTCACCCATGTCGCGGAACATGGAACGACGATGGTGCAGAATGATGGCCGACTCGCTCGGCTTTGCCAGTCGAATCGTGATTTCATGCTGTGCCCCATTCATAAATTGTCATCCCGAGCAACGCGAGGGATCTGCAGTTCGCTCGAAGTCCGAGCTACTGTGTCTGCCCGCCCCTCAAAAGGTACAATAAATCTGTCCCACGTCACACCCCGAGGCAACCCGATTTCATGTACGAAGTAACCGTCGAAGACACATTCGCAGCAGGCCACTACCTGCGCAACTACAAGGGCAAGTGCGAGAATCCGCACGGGCATAACTACAAGATTCGCGTGACTCTGGCCGGCGCAGAACTCGACAAGGCCGGCCTGCTGCTCGATTTCAAAGACCTCAAAGACGTCATGAAGCACGCCATCGACCGTCTCGACCACCAGATGATCAATGACATCGAGCCTTTCACGCTGCTAAATCCGTCGGCCGAGAACCTGTCGAAGTATTTTTATGACGAGACGAATGCGCGCCTCAAAAATGTGACCAATGGCCGGGTCCGGGTGAAGGATGTGACCGTGTTCGAAACAGATACGACCACGGCCAGATACTCGGAATAGCGCAACCAGGTGTGACTGAAGGCTGATAGCTGACGCCTGACAGTTCCCCATGCAGATCACCGAAATCTATAAATCGCTTCAAGGCGAGTCGACCTACGCAGGTCTGCCCTGCGTCTTCGTTCGGCTGACCGGGTGCAATCTGCGCTGTACCTGGTGCGACAGCGAGTTTAGTTTTTATGGCGGCCGCAAGATGACTGCCGAAGAAGTTCTTGCCGAAGTAGCTCGCCTGAGCCCGGGCGGCGGATTGGTTGAAATCACCGGAGGCGAGCCGATGTTGCAGGAGCGCGAGGTTGTCCCGCTGATGGAGCGGCTGATAGCAAGCGGCTACACGGTACTGCTCGAGACCAGCGGTGAGCGCGTTTTGGCGAGAGTACCGAAACAAGTCGTCAAGATTGTTGATGTGAAGTGTCCGCACTCGGGCGAGGGCGACAGTTTCTCGCTGGAGAATCTGCGAGAGCTTCAGCCGCACGATGAACTGAAGTTTGTTTTGACCGATCGCGCCGATTATGAATTCGCTCGCGACTTCGTGCGCTCTCACTCACTGGCCGAGCGCGTCAATGCGGTCCTATTCTCTCCTGCCTTCGAAAAGACCGCCGCTGGCTCGCGCGACACATCCCACTGCCTGCTCGATCCGGAGGAACTCGCGCAGTGGATCCTTGCAGATGATGTTCCCGCTAGACTCAGCCTGCAAATTCATAAGCTGATTTGGGATCCCGCGGCGAAGGGCGTGTAGACGGCCAACAGCGGCGTCTCAAGCAGTCTTCGGTACACGATTCTCGGCGCGTAAGTGCGCAACCACCAAACGTATGTCTTCGAAACTGACATAGGGCGGCAACGCGTCTTTGATATCGCGCAACCGCTCGACACCCTGCTTCAGACATGCCGCTTCGATCAGCGGCTGCGCGTCGGGCGACACCCACTTGGGATTTAATCTTATTCGCGCGGTTTCGACCAGCCCCGCCACCGTGCACACCACGGTTGAAATTTGGCGCGCTCGAATGCGGGCGATTTCCTCGAAGCTGTGTCCTTCGTTTAAGAGCTGAAGAGTCTGCTCGGCCGGACCCGATTCTTTTGCGACCGAGGGAACAGCGCGGGCTCCATCACTGAAGTTCCGCAACGCCTGCAGAATTTCGCCGCCGTACATCTCCGATTTTTTCTCGCCAATGCCTGGCACCTGGCGTAACTCGGCAAGATTAGAGGGCTTCTGGCGACAGAGTTCCTCGAGCGTGCTGTCGTGCAAAATGATGTATGCCGGAACTTTATTTTCGCGAGCCATCGTCCGCCGCCACTCGCGTAGATACTCCGCCAGCGCGGGATCGGCTTCCGCCGGCGCCGAAGTTCGCGGCAGCGATTTATCGGACGGCGATAGTCTGCGATAGGTGGGTGCGAATTTCTGAGCCGCCGGCAAGCTCGTTTTTTCGTTCAGCCAATCCGGTTTTGCTCCACAATTGTCGCAGCTGGCGCAACGGTCCCACTTTGGCGTCTCGCCGAAGTGCACGCAGATTTGACGATGACGGCAGTGATGAGAATCGGCAAAGCGACCGATCACGCGCTTCCGGTCGGCCGCACGCTCGCGCTCCGCGTCATCCGAAATCTGTTTGATGAAGTATTCCAACAGAATGTGGTCGCGCTTCTGCCACAGCAGCAGGCAATCCGCGGGGCGGCCATCGCGTCCGGCGCGTCCGGCTTCCTGGTAATACTGTTCGATCGACTGCGGCAGCGATAGGTGGATCACGGCGCGAACCGCTGGCTTATTAATGCCCAACCCAAATGCGATCGTCCCCACCAGCACCCGAACTTCGTCCGACATCCACCGTTCCTGATTTTGCCGGCGCTCGGATGCCTCCATCTTGGCGTGATAGGGAATGGCTGCGATCCCGTTCTCTTCCAGATATTCGACCGTCTCTTCGACGCGGCGAATTGTTGGTGAATAGATGATCACACTCTCGCCCGCATACTGCCGCACGGCTCGTGCGAGCAGTTCCATCTGCGTGCGCGATTCGCATTCGTGGACCACATAGCGCAAATTTTCCCGATGAAAACTGGCGATGTAGCAATCGGGCTTGCGCATCTGCAACTGCTTCAGGATGTCGTGCCGCACCTGCTTCGTGGCGCTGGCAGTGAACGCCGCAATCGGAAGATCAGGAAAACTCGTGCGCAGGCGGCTGAGCTGGCGATAGTCGGGGCGAAATTCGTGGCCCCACTGCGAAATGCAGTGCGCCTCATCGACCGCGAAAAAACCCACTGGAACCTTGCTCAGCCATTCGAAAGTATTGCCGGCGGCCAGTCGCTCTGGCGAAAGATAGAGCAGGCGGTATTCTCCGCGCGCGGCTTTTTGCATCACTTGCCGGCGCTCGTCTGGACTCTGACTACTATTGATCACCGCCGCCGGAATGCCCATCTGCGCCAGTTGTGCCGCCTGGTCTTGCATCAGCGCGATCAGCGGAGAAACCACGACCGCGGTCTTCGCGGAAATCACCGCCGGAAGTTGGTAGCACAGCGACTTTCCGCCGCCGGTCGGCATCACGACGCAGGTGTCGTGCGCCGCCAGCAGGCTGCGGATCACGCTCTCCTGCTTAGGGCGAAACTCGTAGTATCCCCAATAGCGTCGCAGCACTTCCGAAAGATTTGGAGTCTCGGGCACTGGTTTGGAGTATATCGTTGCAGGCAGCCTCGGAGTCTGTGACCAGTTTCACGGCTGATATGTGATGAACTTGTGATGAACTGATCTGTCATGAACTGGTCTGTGATGAGCTGATGCGTGACGAAGAGCTCCGCTAAATCCGAGAAGACCACGATCGGCGTCATCTCCGACACCCACGGCCTGTTGCGGCCCGAGACCGTCGAAGCTCTGCGCGGATCCGATCGCATCCTCCACGCCGGTGATGTCGGCGCGCCGGAGATCCTTGAAGCGCTCGCGAAACTTGCTCCCGTGACCGCCATCCGCGGTAACGTCGATACAGACCATTGGGCGCGTTCGCTGCCAGCAACCGAAGTTGTCGAAATTGGCGGCGTATCCATCTATATGCTGCATGACCGCGGCCAACTCGACGTGAAACCGGAAGCAGCGGGATTCCATGTAGTGATCTATGGCCACAGCCATCAACCGAAAATCGAAGAGCGAAACCGCGTCCTCTATTTCAATCCCGGAAGCGCCGGGCCACGACGCTTTAACTTGCCCGTGAGCGTAGGGAGACTGACGATCGCAGGAGGAGAAGTGCGCGCGGAATTAGTAGAGTTGAAGATATAGTTTGGAACGGGCGTCAACGACCCGCCATCGTTATTCAAGGACGAATCCTAGAAAAGAAAAAGGCCGACTCGAAAGCCGGCCTTCTCATTACTCCAACTTTTCGCGGGCGAGGCGCCCGCGCCACACAATCACAAACTACTTTTTCGGGGCGATCGAGTCCTTCGCGGCCTTAGCCACGCGGAACTTCACTACCGTCTTCGCCTTGATCTGAATGGGCTCGCCAGTCTGCGGATTACGTCCCATGCGGGCCTTGCGATGCGCCTTCACCAGGCGGCCGAGGCCGGGAACCACAAACACGCCGTTCTTCTTCGTCTCTTTGATCGCGGTATCTGCCAGGTGCTCCAGGAAAGCTGCGGCAGTCTTGTTGTTGAGTTCAAGCTTTTCGGCCAGGTGCCGAGTGAGTTGGGTTTTGGTCATACCAGAAGCCATGAATTTCCTCCTTCAGGAACTTGCTAAATGGGCTGTATCGAGCGAATACTAACGCACTCGGCTGTGGAAAAGTAGCAATTTATGCAGATTTTATGCGGTTCCCACTAAGGTACCCCGCTAAAAATGGGCATAAAATCAAGGTCAGTCAGCGTGAAGTCCATGAAAATCGCCGTTTTTGGATCGCAAAATGCCCAAGAAATGGGCACCGACAGCTGTCTTTCAGTCACCTACTAGAAAAAAGTAGGGTTAGCGCTGGCCTCTCGCGCCGCTCGTTGGATACACTGAACACCATTTCAAACTGTCCAGAAAGCATTTCGAGGAGGGAATTATCCATGGCCGATGCCGCTCTCACAGGCACCGAATTCAAGAAGCAATTACACGCGGGCAGTCCAAAAATGGGCCTGTTCATCAACTCGCACAGTCCCACGGTCGCCGAACAACTCGCGCACAGCGGCTATGACTGGCTGCTCGTCGATACGCAGCATGGCCCCATGAATTATGAAAAGTTGTCCGCCATGCTGAGCGGCATCGCGAACGGTGGCGCAACGTCGCTCGTACGCGTCGGCGGATACGACGATCGTCCCGGCATCCAGCAGGCTCTCGACCTCGGCGCCGGCGGTGTCCTCGTCCCTTACATCAACACCGCCGAAGAAGCGCGTCAGGCCATCAGTTGCGCGAAGTATCCAACGGTTGGCACGCGCTCCGTTTACTTTCCGCAGCGCAGCATGAATAAAGGCGGGCTGCTCGGCTACGCCGGCGGATGGAACAACGAAGGCATCGTCGCTCTCCAGGTCGAGACGGCCTCGTGCATCGAAAACATCGCCGAGATCGCCGCTGTTCCGGGCGTCGATATTCTCTTTCTCGGACAAAACGATCTCTGCATGTCGATGGGCCTCTACAACAAGTATGAGTTCCCGCATATGTACACGTCGCCCGAACTCGGAGCCGCCACGCAAAAGCTAGTCGATCATGCGCGGAAGAATAACGTCATCCTCGGATTGTTTTTGTTTGGGACGTCGCGCGTCGGTGAGTTCCTGGACAAGGGGTTCACCTTCATCAGCGTTGGCAATGACCTGCATCACGTGCTCACGCAGACCGGCGCTTACGTCAACGACATAGAGAACATCGCGAAAGAAAAAGGGAAGAGTTGGAAGAGAAGAGCAACGGCACTGTTCTAGACCGTTGTTGCGGTCTGTGTAGGGACGGGCCACTCGCCCGTCCAGCACATCCCATTCAGCGCGGATGCAACCGGCATGAGCGAGACACAAAATACCGGTTGCGCGCAAACCAGCGGTATCCGGCGTGGATCATCCAGTTGAACCCCGGCAAGCTGAAGATTGCGTAAAAAGGCCAAGCCCACCAAATCTGCCGCGCTACATAAAGATAAACATCGGCCCCGGAAATCAGCCGACCATCGGCTGTCAGCAGCCGAATGTCGGTGAGTAGTTCCTCTTGCGGCATCTTTATTTTTTCCGAGACCCAGGGCTGATCGAGAGAGGCGATTTCAAATCCATGCTGCGCGAGGGTTCGCTTCCAATATTGCGCCCAACGCGAGCAAAAGCCACAATCGCCGTCGTAGAGAACAACGCCGAGAACGACGCCCGCCCGAGCGGTCGTTGGTGTCGGCACGGTCACAGCCTTTGTCCTCGCATCACGCTGACGGCAGATCCTTCCGCCAGGAACGCCGATGCTGGTTTCCTTCGCAGTACTGCTGCCCAGTCCTCACCGTAGAGTCCTTCCGCGTCGCCGTCGAACGCGGATTCGCGAGCCTGCCAGACTCTCCACGACGGATGCGCAACGCGATATTCCACACACCCGCCGCCAGGCTGCCCGGCGTATCCCCAGTAGTGCTCGGTAATGAACTGTTCGGCCGAACCTTCACTCGGGATCTCGCAATTACCAATGGATTCGAGGCTGATCGTATTCCAGATGTTCTTGCTCTTCAATGCGGTCTTCCACCGATACGAGACTCTAAGAATATTCCTGTCGAAGTGAATGTCGTGCACCATTGGGAGCGCTACATAGTTTTCCTGGTACACAATTCGAGCCACGAACGCGATCGCACGCCGGGGAACAATCTCCTTGATGAAGACTACGCCTCTCCGCGTTTCTTGCCCGACCTGCCGCCGCACGTAGAAGCGCAAGTTCACTTCGTCGAAACTGGAATGGAGTGGGATCGGGAGGAAGCCGAGAATCTTTGTGTTCAGAAAGCGAAAGCCAACCAGGCTGGCATATATCCTTCCGTTCCAGCGATCGAGTTCGGTTCCGGCAGGAACAAATGGAAGAAGCAGGCGGTCGTCCACCTCATAGTTCAACATCGCCAGGTGCTGCCACTGCGCGGTGAGAAAAACCCGGTCGGCCTCCATACATGTACCATGGCGCGAGTATGCGCTCCGATTCATTCGCGACGGCCAAACGTCTTGGGCGCAGCAACTGGGAACCGAGAACTGCCCTACGGATCGTAAACCGCGGAGTGCATGCCTGCGCGCCGCGCTGCTTCCTGCATCTCGAGGAGCGTCCTTCGTTGTTCATCGAGGCGCAGCTGGATTTGCATTACTTGTTGCATTTGCCGGGCTTGGCCACGGCCGCTCGGCCCGTCAAATTGGGCGCTTCCGTTCGCGGCTTGCATCGATGCATTAAGCTGATCGACGCGCGCCTGGAGATTTGCCATCTTCTGCTTTTGTGTCAGGATCCTCGTTCTCCACTGCTCGGCTGCTCGTTGCTCCGCAAGCGTTTGTTGCACGGCGCGGTGATCTAACTTATTGCTGGCTGCGGTAGCCTGGGGCGGCGCGTCGCTCGATGGAGGATTTGTGTTCTTCGGGAGGTCCGCATTTGTGATCACCTTCGGCGGCACCACTGACGCGTCGTCAGCCTGCTGCTTCTCGCGATTGGCGCGCGCGATATCGCCCAGTGACTGTCCGTAAGAGGACCCACTGGTGAGAAGCCCGACTGAAGAAATTAGGAATACCCAACTACACAAATAGTTTCGTCGCATAGCCCTCCTGGCGCGTTCCGACAAGACCGCTCTTTAATGCTAACCCGGTCTTGAGTACGTTGTTACGCGACAAATGGGCAAGGAATCAAACGAAGGTGCCGATCTGGCGCGGCCAACCGGCCATTGCCAGCACCTGTTCTGCGGTCATTCCGCTTTCCCGCAAGTGCCGCAGACTCAGCGAATCGTGGCGTTTCGCCAGCCGCACTCCGGCAGCGTCGCGGACAAGTTCGCAATGGAAATAGGATGGGGTTGAATATCCGAGCGCGCGGATAAGAAGGAGTTGCCGTGCCGTCGATTTCAACAAGTCAGCACCGCGCACCACTTCCGTGATGCGCATCGCCGCGTCGTCGACCACGACAGCGATTTGATAGGCGGGAACGTCGTCGCGTCGCCACACCAGGAAATCGCCGAAATCTTTGCCCGCAGTGTAGGACTTCGGGCCGAGATTCAAATCTCTGAAGTCGATAGCCTCGCCGTCGGGAACGCGGAATCGCCAATTGACTCCAGCAGGCGCATCGAATTTGGCGGCATCGCGCCGGTCGCGGCAGGTTCCAGGATAAAGATAAACAGGTTCGTCGTCATTATTCTCTCCGTCATGCGGAGCACTGGCCGACTGGGCCAAATCTTTGCGGGAACATTGGCAGGGGTATAGCAACCCAGAGTCTCGCAGTCGCCGCCACGCCTCGAGATAGTGCGCCCGGCGCGCGCTCTGCTGGTAGGGACCATGGTCGCCGCCGCAATCCGGGCCCTCGGTCCAACGAATGCCGAGCCAGCGCAAATCTTCGATCATGGCGCGAGCGAACTCGTCGCGCGAGCGCTGCGGGTCTAAATCTTCATTTCGCAGAATCAAGGTGCCACGATTTTCGATCGCACGCTGCGCTGCCACCCAAAAGGTTCGAGCATGGCCAATGTGCAGCAGGCCAGTCGGGGACGGGGCCAGGCGTCCGCGATAGGCGTTGGCATTGGCATTGATCGGGGGCACGCAAGCATTCTAGGGGAAGAATCGCGGCAGACGGTGTGTTGCCCGCCACACGGCGTGTATGGCGTGGCACGTCGTCTCACGGCCGCCGAACCCATAAGTCACGCTCCATCAACGCGCGTCACTTTGGCCACCCTCCTGCCATATCACTTCCGACTGCGCCAGCCGCAGAGGAGGTGACACCGTGGCAACTGTTTGGAAATCTACAGATCAGAATTCCGTTACGCAAAATTCCCCTAAGAAAAACTCCGTTAATCCGGCAACCAAAAACCCAATCTCCGGGACGATGCTTTCGTCCTGGTCGCGCCAGCAGAAGATTGCCATGTTCGCGGCTTTCGCCATTCTCGGGTTGCTGCTCGTGGTGAGTGCCTGCTCGAAACAAGCTTCAAAGACGGCATTGGTCGGGGTCTCTGGAAACGTGTCTGGGAACGAGCCTGGACGGGAGTCCGCCCCCGCGCCAAACTCGGCGAATCCCTCCGCGAACCCAGTAGAAACTTCAGCCGCGGCCGCGTCCACTGCGCCCGTAAAGAAGGTGCTCGGACACAAGAAACGTCCGACGAACGTCATCTACAAAGACGCTGACTCTGGCGTTTCGTTCGTTTATCCCCGGAAGTTCTCCGTCAAGTCAGGCGACAACGCCTACCCCGAGTTTGCCGGACTCGGCGCTGCTTCGATGAACTTCGTACAGCCCGGCGGAGTACCCGTCGCGACCGTCGTCATGCCCGACAATTTCTATCCCGGCACCGACTTCGCATCCGCTTTCTTGAACGTCAATGTCAACCGCTCACTTTCCGAGCAGGAGTGCGCGCACTTCGCCATGGCCGATTCGCACAACGTCAATGGCGCAGCCGCGGACGCCCAAACGGTGAAAGTCGGTCCCGCCGAAATAGCAATGGCAACGACCTCAAACTTCTCCGGCAGCGCGCTGACGCGGAGCGAAACGCAGTATTACCACAGCTACCAGAGCGGAGCTTGCTACGAATACATCGTGAGTCTCGGCACTGCGGGATTCGGCAGCAAGGACGGCGCCAAACCTGTCAACCGCGACGAGGTCTTTGCCAAACTGGAAAAGATCATGGCGACCGTGAAGATCAGCCCCAGGAGTGATAAAGATCTCACCGAGCCAACAGTTGCGACGATCGCTACAGGAAAGTAAGAGTAATGGTGGGTCTGGGGCACAATCTGCAAGGGCCACGCTGCTCGTCGGCGTGGCTCTTTTGTTTTATGTTTTATTGCATCGTTTATTTCAGGGAATACATCTGAGTGCTTTGACGCAGGTCGCTGGCAATTTGTGACTGCCCCGTAGAAAATCTAACAAACTCTCTCAAAGGACACCAAATTCGTCATGACGAAATTCAGTCGAAGCATTCGTTTGATTTTCCTGCTCTCTGTTCTCGGCACTGTGCAGGCGCTCGCCCAGACAAGTACGACAAATACATGGAACATTGATCCCAACCACTCGACGGCGCAATTCACCGTCCGCCATTTTGGCATTTCGAATGTCACGGGCAGCTTTACGAAAGTGACGGGCACTGTCGTTTTCGACGAGAAACAGATTTCTAACTCCCAGGTTTCCGCAACCATCGACGTGAACTCGGTCGATACCCGCGTCGAGGCGCGTGACAAAGATCTCAAGAGCGACCACTTCTTTGACGTGGCAAAATATCCCACCATCGAATTCAAGTCCAAAAAGATCGTGAGCGGCGGCGGCAAGCTGCAGGTGATCGGGGACCTGACCATCCACGGGACCACACGGGAAGTCACACTCGACGTCGATGGCCCGACACCGGAAGTGTCGGATCCCTATGGCAATTTGCGCCGCGGAATCTCGGCCTCCACGTCCATCAACCGGAAGGATTTTAATCTGCTCTACAACAAGGCGTTGGGCACGGGAGAAGCGGTCGTCGCGGACACTGTAAAGATCCAGATTGATGCGGAGATAACCAGGAAGAAGCCGAACTGAGCGAGCAGCTCACGTTGCAGGTTTCCTCCAGCAAAACTGCCGGCTTCTCCGTCCGGTATCATCGAGCTGTGGCGACCAAGAGCATCGCGAAAAGTAAACTACAATTCCTGCGCTCCGAAAACCTGAGCCGCGTGCCTTGGCTGGTGCACGCTTTTTCCACGCGGCACGGCGGGGTGTCGCGTCTGTACGGTGCCAGCGCGCTGAACCTTGGTTTCACTAAGCAAGATTCGCGCGCGGATGTCGAACGCAATCGGGCGATCTTTGTGAGAGCACTCGGGGCGAAAGAACTCGGGGTGAAAGAAGTAGGTGGTGGGCGGCACAGCTGGCCACTGATCACGGTTCGCCAGATCCACTCCGATTTGATTCACGCCGTCGATGGTGTGCCGGAGCAACCGCTCGCCGGTGACGGGATTATCACCGACACGCCGGGACTGCTCGTGGCCATCCAAACGGCCGATTGCCTTCCTCTCATCCTGGTCGACCCGAGACGTCGTGCGGTCGGAGTTTTTCATGCCGGGTGGCGGGGTACGGTGAAACGCATTGCCGAAAAAGGGGTCGGTGAGATGCGCAGGCATTTTGGAAGCAGCCCGAGAAGCCTCTTGGCGGCGATTGGACCCGGCGTTCGCAGCTGTTGTTATGAAGTGGGCGAAGAAATTCGGACTAAGTTCGAGAGCCAATTCTCCTATGCTGCCAAGTTGTTCCGGGAGGTGAAGGAGTCGGATCCGGTGCGCGAGAAATATCCGCTGCTCTTTCTTACAGCGCGCGCACCCGGACACAGCGAGCTGCCGGTAAAACTCTTTCTTGATCTCGTGGAGGCGAACCGCTTGCAACTTCTCGACGCTGGCTTGCTGGCCAAAAATATTGCTGCGAACGCTCCCTGTACAGCCTGCCATACTGATCTCTTGTTCAGTCATCGCACGGAGAATGGCATAACGGGAAGAATGATGGCGGTCGCGCGCATCGACCCGAAACAAAAATGAAGATTGGGCCATCAAGGTTTCCGATGACCCGATCATCCGATGCAGCGATCCAGATCACGCTAAGTCAAAGAGCAGGACTTCGGCGTCCTCGGTAGCTGTGACCGTCAACAGCTTTTCGTCGGAGATGGCCGCGCCGTCGCCTTGGCGCAACTTCTCTCCATTCAATTCCACTTCGCCTTTCGCCACTTGCACCCAAGCGCTGCGTTTCGGGGCCAGGGGATGCGTGACTTCTTCTCCGGGCGCGAGCAGCGCGACCCGGAGCTGGGCGTCCTGATTGATCTTGACCGAGCCTTCCGCTCCGTTGTTCGAAGCAATCAGGCGAAACTTGCCGCGCTTCTCCGCCTCCGGAAAACTTCGCTGCTCATAGCCAGGTTCGTGTCCCTGTTTGTCCGGGAGAATCCAAATCTGAAGCAAGTGCACCGTGTCGGTCGCAGACGGATTGGCCTCGCTGTGTCGAATGCCGCGCCCAGCCGTCATCCTCTGGCCGTCGCCCGGAAGAATTACAGATCCCGTGCCGAGACTATCCTTGTGCTCCAGTTTGCCGGAAAGCACATAGGTGATGATTTCCATGTCGCGGTGCGGATGCGTGGGAAAACCGCTTTTCGGGGCGACCCAGTCCTCGTTGATCACCCGCAAAGACCGGAAGCCCATCCACTTGGGATCGTTGTAGTCGCTGAAGCTGAAACTGTGCCGTGTCTTAAGCCAGCCGTAGTCGCCTCCGCCCCGCTCGTTGCTGCGCCGGATCGTTATCATGCGGAATTTCCTCCTCGTCTTGCCATTAGTCGTTATAACGAGTACATCCGATTAGATGTGGAACAGAAGCGAAAGATTCGGGCCGCAGTCGGTGAGGCGGCCGGTAGGGGGTGAGCGCCTGCTATGCTTCCAACGACCTTTATGCCTTATCGCGTTGTCGCTTTCACAATGGCCCAGGTACGCCAGGGCGCGCTTGGGTTCCAGCGTCAACTGGGCACGGTGCTTGCCGAATCGCCTGCGATTAAGGTCTATGCGGTGAGCCCGTTCGATCTGGACGAGCGGCGGCGTTTCAAGGACCGGTTTGGCGGGGACATTGTTTATTTCTTCAACGATCCTGCGTATGAGGCAGCGGTGAGCCTGGGGATTGATTTGGAAGTACTGGCAGAACTCTCGGAAGAAGAACTGCCGCGGCGCCGGACAGTCGTGATTGGCGCGCCGGAAATATCGCGGAGGCCCAGTCCCTGAAGGTGCGATTGATTTTGCAGCTTGCGGCATCGCGAAAGCGACGCCCTGATACGAAGCGGCGACTCTGAATCGAAACCCCTAGTCCTTCTTGTGCTTCTTGGCCGAGCCGTCGGACTTGGGCTTGTCGTCTTTCTTTGTTTCTTTCGTGCTCTCTTTCGTGTCTTTCGAGTCCTTCGCGTCTTTGCTGTCTTTCGCGTCTTTCGAGGCGCTGTCGCCATCTGAGGATGACGATGACGACTGAGACGAACTGGCCGAGCTTGATCCCTTCTTGGCGTAATCGGTCACGTACCATCCCGAGCCTTTGAATTGCACGGTGGGAGCGGAGATTAATTTTTCGAGAGCGCCGCCACATTCAGGACACTTCTTCAGTGGCTTATCGGAGAAGCTTTGTATTTTTTCCAGGCGGTGTCCGCACTTCTGGCACAGGTATTCGTAAAGAGGCATGTGTAAATGATTCTAGAGGCCGGGATTCACTGGCGTCAATTTTCTCGCTCAGGAACGAGCGCTTTTCTAAACGAACTCACTATTCTTTTCTTTTGGGAGAATTACCTTCGTCGTCTCCGATTAGATTTCGGAATCGCTGCTGGACTTCCGGGCGGCCCAAACTGCGCAATGTGGAAACGGGGTCGTCAATGTATTTCTTTGCGGTTGAATTGTGAATAGCCAAGAGAACCATCGACTCATCAGGTGCCAGGAGCTCATAGTCGGCTGTAATCAGCACGCATCCAAGTCGTCTCGCTAATTGGCAGAGGTCGCGCACCAATTCGAGCTGAATCGAGCTGGCATCAAGACGGAAAGAGATCGCTTCAACCTCATTTTTATTCTCGTCGCGATAGTACACATTTGCGTCGTTGCCGTCCTCCTGTCCCCACATTCGAATGCTCGTAGACCAAGAAGCTCTCTCGGGAAGAATATTGTCGAGCTGACGCTCGAACCCAGGGTGAGGCTGAGCGTCGGACCACCACGGGAAATCCTCTGCCAACGCCTCGGGAATTACGAGTGGCAACACTTCAAATTTGGTTAGAAGTATATTCTCAGGAATCAGACTCAGTCTGAATTGCCAAATGGCCATATCGACTCACACGTGAAGCAGCGTCCTCACCGTTTCAGCAGATCCACCGGCTCGCGCACGTCGTGTACGCGGAAATATTTCGCCAGCGCCGGATACTTTGCAGCGACCGCCTCGTACATCGCGTAGGCCACGTTGCGATAGGACGTGTGGCCCGCTGGAGTCGTACGCAGTTCGGAAATATAAACAGCTTCGGCAAAGTCCATCTTGAATAACGTGCGCTTGCGGAATGCCAGAGGGATCGCGTACTGGGCGTTCTCGACGGCTTCCAGACCGCCCGAATCTGAAAGCTCCCGCACCGCGGCCGCCGCACGTTTCATAGCAGATTCATATTCCGAGCGCACTCCCGCTGCCTCAACTTCTGGTGGCGTGTCGAAGCCATGAACCGTCGTGAAATCCTGCATGATCTGGACGCAACGGCGATGGCGGTGCATGTCGCGGAAACCGCCGATGTCCATGAGAATGTCGAAGCAAAACTGCTGGCCCGCCAAAAAAGGACGCAACATCTCGTCGTGTTTGCTACGGTGGCGCAGTCCAAGATCGATGATCTCGTTGCGCCGCAACGCTCCTACCGCTTCAACCTCTTTTCGAACCTGGCGGTAGGAGTAGTGGCAATTCCCGTATAGCAGCGTTGTGGCGAGTTCGATCTCGAGCGGATCGGCGTCGAGCAGATCGACTAGCGGCGACGGTTCGATGGCCGCGCTTTTCATTAATTCGATAGCGGCCTGTTGCAGTTCGCGGCGGGTTTCGATTTCGTAAAGATTGGGATCGGCATATTTGACGAGCGTCGGTGCCACGCGGACTTCGCGCAGGAGTTCGCGTTCGGCACGCTCAGCGATTTCGGGAGAAGCGCCGCGGATCGCCGAGATCAGTGCGTGCAGCGATTCTTCGTTCGCGTTATAGGCCGGAGAAATCGCGGCCTGCTTCAGCCGGGTTCCGAGGTCGCGTACCTCTTTATGCGGCTGCGCCAGCAGATGAGCGACTTGGGTTTCGAGTGTGCGCGCGTTGACAATCTCTCCCAGCGAAGTGTTGGTCGACAGCGGCAATAGATAGCGCGAGATGTCGAAGGCGCGCGCGCGGAGCGTGCGCTCGTAGGCATCCTGCTTCATCTCCGGGGGACACGGGGTTATGCTGGCGAGAAATTCGAACGTGCGCTGGGATACTTCTTCGTAGGTTGCGAATAACGATTCAATCGTTTCACGATACAGATCCGCGGACGGAGCATCGGCAAAATTCGGTGTGTAGTAACCGCTCTTCCGAAAATCCTGATAGCGCGTCGAACGTTCCTGACCGTCCCAACGTGGCTCGTCAGCGACAACGATTGCCGCAAGAATTGATAGCTTCTCGATGGCCAGAGCGATGTGCGCCAAGTCGGCAATCGACCGGTGCCCATATTGAAAGTAGAAAGTGTTAAGAAATTTTTCTGCTTTCTGAGTCGTGATTTCCCGCAGCGACTCCTTCATCGAGAGCGAAGAGCGCGAGTATTTCGCCATGGCGTACGCCTGAATCTCAGGCTCGACGCCGTAGACAGCGAATACTTCGACGGAGGGTCCGGAAGCGGCAGTGGAAACGGGTGGCAGCGTGGTGGGCTCGGTCGCAATCACTTCTGACATGGGAGTGCAGAAATCTTAGCCGTCCCAAGCGCCCTACGCAATCGGACAAGTGGGGGATAAAATTCCAAGATAGGTACCGGCCATGAAGACGCCTACTGAGGATGCGAAGCCCTCGATTGATCTCATTGAAGCCACGCTCCCCGAGCACATCACCCAAGCGCGCGAGCTTTTTCTCGAATATGGCAAGTCTCTCGGCTTCAGCCTCTGCTTCCAAAGTTTCGACGACGAAGTAAAGAAACTGCCCGGCGCCTATACACCACCGAGCGGAAGGTTGCTTCTGGCGCTCTGCTCCGGGCACGCGGCGGGATGCGTCGCCCTGCGTCGGCTCGATCCGACTACCTGCGAAATGAAGCGGCTTTATGTGCGGCCGTCCAATCGCGGCCTGGGCCTCGGCGGCGCTCTTGTAGATCGTTTAATCACCGAAGCGCGAACCATCGGGTACAAGCGGATGCGTCTGGATACGGTCGAATCGGCGATGAAGCATGCGGTGGCTCTCTATCGCAGCATTGGGTTCCGTGAAATCCCCCCTTACTCCGACATCCCAGTCGAGAGCGCGACATGGATGGAATTAGTTTTGTAGTGGGTCTCCAACCGCTTTCGCAGGCGATGGTTTGGGCACGATCACGGGCGCGTTCGGCAGAGCTTTGACCGTCGGGGCCTGCGCTGAGGTCTTAGGCACAAGCGGCGCGGCTGGACTCGTAGACGGACCTCCCGGAGTCGCGGGATCGGCGGGCAGTCCGCGTCCGAGGACGACGATGTCCACGCGGCGATTCATGCCGCGCCCTTCCACGGTGAGATTGCTTGCCACCGGGTGATACTCGGCGTAACCGGCGGCGCTCAAGCGGTTGGGCCCGAATCCATCGCGGACAATCAGCAGCCGGACGATTTCAGTCGCGCGGGAGGTCGATAGCTCCCAGTTCGAAGGGAACTGAACCGTATGAATCGGTGCGTTATCGGTGTGACCCTCGATGCGCAAGCGGTACTCTCGTTGACGGAGCATTCCGGCGATGCGGTCAAAGGCGGACTGAGAAGCAGCCTTCATCTGAGCCGAGCCGCTCTCGAAAAATCCGACCTCGCGCAGACTGATCACCAGGCCGTCGGGTTCGCGATGCAGGGCGATTTCTTTGTGCTCGATTTGTGAGGCGAGCGCGGTTTCGAGTTCCGCCTGCAACTCGGCCAGATCGCCATTCTCCACGGTTGTGCCGGGCGAGCCATTGGGAGAAGACGCGATCCGGCCAAGGCTGGCGACGCGTTCGGAATTCTCGACTGCCTGTGCCGTGCTGAAGGGCATGGGAGCGGACGAGTCAATCGGAACTTCCGTCGTCGAGGCTTCAAACACGCCCATTTCCTGGAAGGCGACCTGGATTGCCAGGGCGAGTTTGCCGACTTTTCTCTTATCCACCTGCGACGAAGCGTAGAGCACCACAAAGAAAGCAAACAGAAGCGTGATGAAGTCGGCGTATGAAACCAGCCAGCGTTCATGATTGGCATGGGTCGGACGACGTTTGCGGCGGCTCATACGCTCGGCTCCTCGGAAACGACAGGACGCTCGTGAGCGTCGCTGAGGAAACCGAATAGCTTGGTTTCCAGCATGTGCGGATTCATGCCTTCAAGTATCGAAACCACGCCCTCGATCGTCATTTCGCGGATGACCTGTTCGTCGCGAATCCGGATTTTCAATTTCCCCGCTACAGGAAGCAAAATCAGATTGGCAAGGCCGACTCCATAGAGCGTGGCCACGAAAGCGACGGCGATGCCCTTACCGACTTCGTCGATCTTGTCCAGATGCTGCATCACCTGGATCAGTCCCAACACAGCGCCGATGATTCCGATGGTCGGAGAAAACCCCGCGGTATTCAGATTGGCGAGATTATGGCCTGCCACTTCCAGCGCCTGGCTCTGTGCCCGCAAACCCGCGCATGCTGCGTAAAATCCACTGTCCACGTTCGCGCCTCACCAGACACACTGCAAGCGAGTCGCCAGTAACGAAACGTTAAGTATTTTGAAAGATGACTTTGTTTTGAGGCGCTTAAGTGGCGGAATCGAGTGAAGAAATATTGGAGATTTCTAAGGATTCGACGGCGGGAAAACTTTGCCGGGCGAATTGCGCAAGCCCGGCAAAGTTTTTCTGGGGGTGGGGTTCGCACTTAGTCTTGCAGTTGGAGACGAACCGCGACCGGAGCACTCTCAAAAATCAAGACTGTTTCCATGAAATCCCCGTCAGCCATGGAATGGAAGCTGTATTCTCCGCCATTGATGACGGTCGGAACGCTCAGCATACATCGTTCATCGGTACCGGCGAGCTTGTTCTTGAAGTTTCCCGCGACCATGTTGCAGATTTCGCCGAGCGCGTCCGCCACCTGTTCGGCGGAGTCGGCTGCATCGCCCAACATCGCCTTGGCAATCAGCGCGGCGGTTTTCGCATCGCAGCGCACCGTCAGAATCCCGCAGAGAGCTCCCGCCAGGCCAACCATGGCAGTGAATTCTGCCTTTGGCTTTTGCTCGGCTTGGGCGCTCGGTTCCACCCGGCAACCCAGCATGATCTCGAAGACTTCCTCAACCGCCAGCTCCAGCACCGGAAGCCAATTTTCCTCATGAGCGCGGGTTCGGAACGAAGTATCTGTACTCATAGCTTCTTCCCAAGCAGCGGCAACACATGCTCTTTCACCTGATCGGGAGTAAAGGGTTTGCGGATGTATCCGCGAGCGCCCGCCGAAAGAGCCTGCACGACATGGGATTCGCTGCCTTCGGTGGTGATCATCACGATTGGGACACCCTTTGCGCTTTCGACGGTATGCACCTGGCGAACGAATTCGAGGCCATCCATCACCGGCATGTTAATGTCGCACAGGATGATCTGGACTACGTTGTTCTGCAGGGCCGAGAGTGCCTCGGCGCCATTCGATGCTTCGAAGACCTGTTCCAGTTCGACGCCTGCCTGGCGTAGCGACCGTTCAACGATTTTGCGCATCACCGAAGAGTCGTCGACAATGAGCGCCTTGATTTTGTCCATAGTTCACACCGTAGATCACACCGTCGTTCACATCAGGTCACACTCGCTCTCGCAGCAATACCCGCTCCTGAAATCCGTATTCGAACTGACTTGAGGTACATCGGCAGTTGAAACTCTTGCTTTAGGGAGGGGAGTGGCTGAGGGAGGGATGTGGGCGTGCATTTAACCAGGTTCGGCCAATCTGGTTAATCCACGATTTCTGCCCCTAAGAAAAAGGGCGCGGATCGGAATCCGCGCCCACCCTGTTCCATGCTGCATTTGAAAAACAACAAGTCCACTCCTACTCCGTGCCACTGAAAGGCTGCGGGAAAGACTGGCCCGCCGGGGTAAAGTAGCCGACCATTACGTTGGTGTCGTTGATGCCCCCCACGCTCGTGCTTGATCCGTTGGGAAAGTCGAAAACGTAGTAAGTGGTCCCCTTCTTGAGTGCACCGTGCTGGAGTCCATACGGGTCGAACCAATGGAACACGATGTCCCCGGCTTTGTTGATTCCGGCCGCATACGTGGAGGCAGCACCCGGAACATTGATGGAGGTGAATTTCTTCGCGCTATAGAGTGAGGACTGCACATAACCGGCCGAGTCGACCCAGAAGAATGTGGCATGGCCGTTCACGTTGATTCCACCACTGAAGGTATTGGTTGCGCCCGGCACGTCGAGTTGTGTGTAGGCGCCGGCTTTGAACAAGAAACCGTGGTGATGACGGTCAGATCCGAAAAAGTCTCCCACTATCTCTCCCGAGTCGTTGATTCCCGTCGTGTCGCTCGAGAGTGCGCCCGCCGGACCCGGGATGTCTGTGAAGGTCCCGGAGGAGTATTCGAACCCATGTGGGTTGCCGCTGCTGTCGAAATAATCGCCGACGATCTGATTGGTCGAATTAACGCCAAACAGATAAGTCTTGACGCCTTTGGAATCGTCGATGGTAGTCACCGTGCCCCCGGAGACCATCATGCCGTGGAAGTTAGCGCTCAGGTCGAGGTAGAAGCCAACAGTCGTGCCAGCGTCATTGACTCCCAGCGACCAGGCTGCGAGCGAGTTGGGAACAGAGCCTTGGGATAGTGTGAAGGCCTGGCCTTCGGCGAGATATCCGGTCGCGACTCCGTCGACGCCCCAATAGAACCCGGAGTAGGCGCCCTTGCTGTTAACCCCGCGGGTCCCGGCGAAGTCGGTCTGAGCGTAAACACCCTTGCTGTAGGTGAAACCATACGGCAGTCCTGAAGTGTTGATATAGGTGCCGGTGATCTCGCCGAGGTCATTGATTCCGTAGCAGGTGGTTTGGGCCGCGCCGGGGTACTTGATCTCCGTGATTGTCCCCGACGCGCTGCGCAGAAATCCGTGCGAGACACTACTGGAATCGAAGTAAACGCCGACGACTGCATCAGACTTGTTGATGGCGTAAGCGTACGTGGGATCGGTACCCGCGCCATAGAAACTGGTGACCGTGCCGCCAATATCGACGAAACCTTCTTCGACGTGAGTGTTCGTCGGAACCCAGCTGCCCACGTAGTGCCCAAGGCTGTTGATTCCAAAGAGTCCCGACGAAACTACGCCCTTATCGATGTCGTACTGAGTGTAGGTCCCTGAGACGTAGGTAAAGCCGTGGTAAAAATTGTCGGATCCGAAGAAATCTCCGACGATCTTGCCTGAATCATTGATGCCGCTAGCCCGAGTGTAATTAACCGAGCCCGGGAAAGTGATGTCCGTATACGTCTTGCCGGCAAGTAGAAAGCCGACCGTGGCTCCGGAGGAGTTCAAATAACTGCCAACCACATCGTTAAGTTTGTTCACCCCAAGCGGGGATACACTGCCCGCTTGACTGCCGGGGGGATTCACCAGCACCATTTTGAAACCCTGCGCCTGCGCTGCTTGCGCTCCGAAGACTGCAACCAACAGCGCGAGAAAAAGCATCCCGGCGCTTCTGAACCGAAGTCTTTCCGAGCCCGGCTTATCTTTCCCAGCTTTATCCTTCAATGACTTATTCATTGTTCTCTCCATAAAAGTTCTCTGCGTAAATGCAGCGAATGGTATTTGTCGAGCTATGCCTGCCAACTTTCCAATTTGAAAGCGGTAGAAAAGCGTGCGCGACGGGGCTATACTGTCGCGACGCTCCCTCCCTTGCAACTGGCGTCTGCGGACATCTGCGGACATCTACGGGCAAAGCCAAGAAAAGATGAATATTGCGGGCAAAATTCAGCCGCCGAATGAACGCCTTGGCTCGTGGAAAGAGATCGCCGCCTTCTTCCAATGCGACGAGCGGACAGTGCGCCGGTGGGAAAAGGAGCGCGGTCTACCCGTCCACAGGACCCCAGGGGCAGCCGGCGGGAAAGTTTTTGCCTATACAGGTGAGCTGTCGGACTGGCTGGCAGTGTCGCGCAGCCCAGAAGTCCTCCAAACCCGACCGGCGAGTGCCCGGTCGGAACTGGATCCAGACCTCGGGAACGCCCCGGCGGCGAACGTTTTATCCTCGGCGCCCCCTTCGATTCAACAGCCCACGATCGTCCACCGCTGGAAAACCGCAGTTGTGGTGCTGGCGGCTTTGTGTGCCGTGGCCGGGTTGACCCTGGCAACTCTCTATCGCTCTCCAGGTCTTGATTCCATCGCGGTTCTGCCCTTTGTCAACGCCGGTGGAGACGCTAACACCGATTACCTCAGCGACGGCATCACCGAGTCGTTGATCGACAACCTCGCGCACGTCCCCGAACTAAAGGTCCGGTCGCGCAACTCGGTATTCCGCTACAAAGGGAAAGATGTCGACGCGCAGAAAGCGGGCAGTGAATTGGGAGTATCCGCTCTGGTGAACGGCCGGGTCGTGCCGAGAGGCGACATCATCGAAGTCAGCACCGAACTCACCGACGCTCGCGATAACACAGTGATCTGGGGCCAACACTACAGCGTCAAGAGTAAGGACATCATCACGTTGCAACAGCAGATTGCGGGCGACATCGCCGACAAGTTGCGCTCGAAACTCAGCGCGTCTGAAAAACAGATCATAACCAGACAAGGCACGCAGAATCCTGAAGCCTATGAGTTGTATCTGCGGGGGCGTTATGCCTGGAACAAACGGACTCCCGCCGAACTTGAGACGGCGATCTCTTACTTCAATCAAGCCATCGCTAAAGATCCTGGATACAGCCTCGCCTATTCGGGTCTGGCCGATGCCTATTATGTCCGCTTGCCCGTTTTAAGCGGTGCACCCAGCGAGAACGATCCGAAGGCCAGCGCTGCCGCGCGCCGCGCCCTTGAGTTAGACCCGAGCCTGGCCCGACCGCATGCCGTTCTAGGTGGCAGCGAGACCGAGTACGACTGGAATTTTTCCGGCGGCGAAGCCGAGTACCGCAAGGCCTTCGAGATCGACCCCAACGATGCAACGGTGCACGAGTGGTACGCGGAAAAAATAGGGATGATCGGCGGACGCGAACCCGAGGCCTTGGCGGAAGTCAACCTTGCTCGCGAACTCGATCCGCTCTCGTCGGTCATTAACAGCCAGATGGGAGATGTCCACGTCATGGCGCGGCGTTTCGACGATGCCATCGCGGTTTGCAAAAAGTTGGCCACCGAAGACCCGACATTCGCCCGGGCGCATCATTGTCTATACCAGGCCTATTGGGGCAAGCGCATGTATCCGCAGGTGATTGAAGAGTGGAAGATCTTCGGGCAACTCTCCGGCGATCACAACGAAATCAATCTGGCTTCCGCCATGGAGCAGGGATACCACGCGGCTGGCTGGAAGGGTGCTCTCAGGAAGGGAATTGAAGTCCGGGAAGCCGAGCGGAAGACCGGCTACTCGTCTGCGTACCTGATTGCCACCATGTATTCCGACCTGGGAGATAAGGAGCAAGCCTTCCGTTGGCTCGACACCGCATATCAAGAAAAAGATTGGCTGCTCGAGGCTTTGAACACCGACTTCTTACTCGATCCTATCCGCTCTGACCCACGGTTTGCCGAGTTAGTCCACAAGATCGGGCTTCCGCAGTAACTGGCCCGCGTCGGAGGCATAGCGGAATCCCCGAACGAAGGCCTGACTCAGCTTCCGGTCGCGTTTCTAGTCAAAGCGTCGGTCGCCGGGCTATACTTGCCTCGTCGCCCGCCCCCTTTGTTACTGACGTCCGAAAAGACCTGACGGTACGCCAGAAAGTATGAATCCTACCAGCAAACTTCACCCGAACCAGCGGCTCGGATCATGGAAAGAGATCGCCGCATTCTTCGCATGCGACGAGCGCACGGTCCGCCGCTGGGAGCACGAGCGCGCCCTTCCCATACACCGGACTCCGGGAGCTCCTGGAGGCAAGGTTTTTGCATTTACCGACGAACTCACCGAATGGCTGGCAGCATCCCGAAATTCGACCGTGAGCCCGATTCGTCCCGAGGCCGCGGAGCCTGAACCCGGCGACGCGACTCACCCGCCGACCATCATCGACGGCGGCAGCCCAGTAGAACGCGTCTCCGCGCCCGAACCGCCAATTCAACGCACAGCCACCTCCCCGCGCTGGAAAGTTTTGCTGGTGATGGCCCCAATCTTCGCCCTGGCAGTCTTGACCCTTGCCACCCTCTATCGCTCGCCCGGACTCGATTCCATCGCTGTTCTGCCATTCGTCAACGCGGGTGGTGACACCAACACCGACTTTCTCAGCGATGGAATCACGGAATCCCTGATCGACAACCTTGCGCATGTACCCGAATTGAAAGTCAGATCTCGCAACTCGGTGTTTCGCTATAAAGGGAAAGACGTCGATGTGCAGAAAGCGGGCAGTGATTTGGGCGTGTCCGCGCTCGTCAGTGGGCGAGTCGTACCGCGCGGAGACACGATTGAAGTCAGCGCCGAGCTTACCGATGTTCGCGACAACACCGTTATCTGGGGACAGCACTACAACGTCAAGAGTGCGGACGTTCTGTCATTGCAGCAGCAGATTGCCGGCGATATCGCTAACAAGTTGCGCTCCCAGCTTAGCGCTTCAGAAAAACAGCAGGTCACAAGACAAGGCACGGAGAATCCAGAAGCCTATGAACTTTATTTGCGTGGCCGTTATGCGTGGAACAAGCGGACCGCTGCGGAACTTGAGACGGCGATCTCTTATTTCAACCAAGCGATAGCCAAAGACCCGAACTACGCATTCGCCTATTCTGGTTTGGCGGATGCCTTTGCGGTCCTGCCCAACTATGGTGGCACCCCGAGCGAAGACTTTCTCAAGTCGAGCGCAGCCGCCCGGCGGGCATTGGAGTTGGACCCGACGCTGGCCCACCCCCACGCCGTGATCGGCGAGAACGAGATGCAGTACGACTGGAATTTTACGGGCGGCGAGGCTGAATTCAAGAAGGCTTTTGCTCTCGATCCGAACGATGCCACAGCGCATCAGTGGTACGCGGACAACCTGAGCATGATTGGAGGGCGGGAACAAGAGGCGCTTGCGGAAATCACTCGCGCCCGTCAGCTCGATCCGCTGTCACCGGTCATCCGAAGGGTGGAGGGAAGCGTCCGAGTAATGGCGCGGCAATTCGACGAAGGCATCATCGTCTGCAAAAAGCTGGCCATCGAGGAGCCACGCTTCGCGATCGCCCATGATTGTTTGGCTTATGCGTATTGGGGCAAACGCATGTACCCGCAGGTTATCGAAGAATGGAAAACCGCGGCCCGGCTCTCCAGCAATCAAACCGATACTGAGTTTGCCGCTGCGCTAGACGAAGGATTTCATTCCGCGGGCTGGAACGGCGCTCTGAAAAGGGCCATCGAAAATATGCTGGCGCTGCGCCAGAATGGCCACTACGTGCCCGCGTGGAAGATTGCCCGCTTTTACGCTGACCTCGGAGACAAAGAACAGGCCTTCCATTGGCTCGACACCGCCTATCAGGAACACGATTGGCTGCTCATAGGCCTAAAGACCCATTTCCCCTTCGACCCCATCCGTTCCGACCCCCGTTTCGCTGAACTGGAGCGCAAAGTCGGCGTGCCACAGTGACAAAGCAAAAAAGTAAGGGAGCGAGAAAAGGGGAAATAAGAAACGACCGTGCAATGAGTTTCTGCTCAGGGGAGCAGCCCGAATTCCTTGCCGAGTTGCACCGCCTGCGTTCTTCGCTTGGCTCCTAATTTGTCGAACACGCGACTCGAGTGCGTCTTGACCGTGTTCTCGCTGACAAAAAGTTTCTCTGCGATTTCGCGATTACTCATTCCCTTGGCGATCAGTTCGAGGATTTCGAGCTCACGCGGCGTAATGCTGAGGTCTTCTCTTTTTCTCTCGGCCTTACTCTCGTCAAACGCCGTCGGCCCCTCGGCGGGTACTAGCACCTCTTTCACAACAATCGTCTCGCGCTTTCCCGTTAACCTGAGGCCAAGCCAGATCCCGAGTACAGCGAAGATTGCCGCGGTTAACCCTCCGTAGATTTCGATCGAATGGTCGATGACCAGGAACTGATATTCAGTCCACTTCAAGACGGCGATCAGGATTCCGCCGATTAGACCGTAGATGAGGATGTGGCGCTTCATGCATTTCAGCGTTGGAGAATCCAATAAAGGTTATCCCGCGGGAGAAGTCCGCAGCAAGACAGGTCCACAGCAAGGCTACTTAAGGCCTTCGACGGCGTAGAGATCGGAGAGAGTCCGAATATAGCCGTAGACGTATGCCTTGGCGTCAGGTGTGATCGTGATTCTGCGGATGGTGTCGATACCCGCAGCGTCAGCCGGGACGAGTTCTTTCCAGAGCTTCCTTTTCCCGGTCGCTATTTCCAACTCAAACACCTTGGCAGGGATCAATCCAAAGCGATACACGTAAAGCGAACGGCCATCTGCGGACCATCCCGTCGGCTCCTCTTCCGGCTCTGTCCCGGCAACCGCTATCGGCTGGCCACCCGAGACCCGATAGAGGTAAATCTTGTGATCGGGACCGACTGTGGCGGCAAGATCCCCCTTCGGCGAGATCACAACCGTCGGGTTCACACCTTCCGGAGAAATCGCGACCGGCTTGCCTTCCCCTGGAGTCTCCACATAGAGACGAAATCCGTGACCAGCTTCGTTGCCCGAGAATATGATTCGTTTCCCGTCAGGTAACCACCGTGCCCACAGATGATTGATGGAATCATGGGTAAGTGGTTTGGCGTCGCCGACTCCAGTCGGCAGCAATACCAGGGGCGACGGAGTGATGTTCGGTCGCGCCAGCGCCCATTTCCCGTCCGGCGACAACGCTGCTCCTATCCCCTCACTGAGGCGAATCGCCGGCGAGCCATCGGTCTTGCGCAAGTAAACCGCGTACTTTGGTCCTCCGCCTTCGCCGGTTTCGCCAAACAGGACAGTTCGTCCATCGGCTGACAAATCACCCGGCACAGACCAGTCGAGCCACGATAGGTCTGTCTCCTTGGACTCGCCCGGAGCCAGTCCAATCATTCCGGCCCGGTCGTTGCCCCGTGTCATCAGCACACTCCCGTCGCGATTCACATCCAGAAGGGTAAGTTCCCCCGGAACCCGCGCCAGCAGTCGGACCGCGCCCTTGGGAGTGACCGCATACAGAGATCGATCTCCTCCAGTACGCGTAGCGGTGAACCATATTTCGTCGCCGCCGGGCGACCACGCGATGCCGGCCACACTGTCCCATCCACTGCAGAGAGTTGTCTTTTTCCCGGAGAGATCGACAATCGCAACCTCGCCGCCGTCATCGCCCAGTTGGGGATGGTCGATGAATGCAATGATGTCCCCTTTCGGCGAGACGCGAATGTGGCCGATCCAGCCGTCCGCTTGATACAACAATTTGCCCGGAGGGAATTCCAGCCGATGCCGGCCCTGGTCCTGGCGCACAATCGCCAGCGACGTGCCGTCCGGAGACCAATCCGCCCACTCGACATTCTCCATAACCTCGCGCGGCGCGCCACCCACCAAGGGAACGCGCGCCAGGGTTCCAGAGTAGAGAAATTGCGCGGCTGGATGACTGCGAAGGGCCAGTGCCATTTCGCCAGTCGAAGAAACGGCCAGCACGTCCGCTCCCGCCGGTTCTAACTCATGCGACTCAGGACTCTCCGGCCGAGTCGTGAAGAGTTGTAGCGATTTTCCTTCCCACGCCGCGCTATAGATGATGGTCTTGCCATCCGGAGCAAAACGCGCCGCGTGCACCATGCCACGACGGAAGGTCAGCGGATGATAGATGGGCAGGCTGGCCTGCTCTGCCGGGCGCTGTAGCAAAAATCTGCCCAACACCACTCCGCCGACCAGTGCGATGGCGGCCGCTGCCAACACTGCGGGTAAAAGACGCTTTCCAGGTCCTCCCGAAGGCTCGGTAACTGGCGCTGCACCCGCCTCTGGAATGATCGGGATGGCACTCGAACTCTCCGCGCGCACCCGTGACGTGTCGAGAGCGCGCTTGATACGTTTCAAATCTCCGCGCAACTCTGCCGCAGTCTGAAAGCGGTACTCGCGATCTTTCTCGATGGCCTTAAAAATCAGCTCTTCAAGCCTGGCTGGTATCGTCGGATTCGCAATCGACGGCGACACAGGAGTGCGATTCAGGATCGCCTCGGAGATAACGCCACTGCTGCTTCCAGAAAACGCCAGAGTCCCAGTCGCCATCTCATACAGCACGGAGCCAAAGGCGAACAAATCTGTGCGCGGATCGAGGCTCTCGGCGCGAACTTGTTCTGGCGACATGTAGGCAACGGTCCCGATCGTCGACCCGGGAGTCGTCATCATTATTCCGTCGGTCGCTGTCTGCAGTGCGAACTCCGAACCGCCGTGGCGATTCTCCGACGAAAGTTTCGCCAGACCGAAGTCCAGGAGCTTGGCCTGACCACGCTTGGTCACAAAAATATTTGCCGGTTTTATGTCGCGATGAATGATGCCCTTGGAATGCGCGGCATCGAGCCCATCGGCAATTTCAATCGCCAGATTCAGCAGCGTCTCGGTGTCCAGCGGACGGCCAGCGATGCGGTGCTTCAGGGTCTGCCCTTCGAGGAACTCCATGACGATGAAGGGCTGGCCATCCTGCTGGCCGATCTCGTGGATCGTGCAGATGTTGGGATGATTGAGGGCCGAAGCCGCCTGCGCCTCGCGTTGGAAGCGGGCCAAAGCCTGAGCATCTTTCGAGACGTCGTCCGGCAGGAACTTCAAAGCGACAAAGCGTCCGAGCGCAATGTCTTCCGCTTTGTAGACGACTCCCATCCCACCACCGCCGAGCATTTCTACAATCCGGTAGTGGGAGACTGTTGTACCGATCATCGTTTAATGTCAGGGCTCAGATTTTTCGGGGGAATCGGAGCGCTGCCATCTTAGGGGCAATCGTCGGTGCCGTCAATCGTGGGGGTTGCGCGCGAGGTTGCGCGGTGCAATCCCCGTTCTGGCAATTGGCTATCTTCTTCCATCCTCGCCGTCTTCGCCTTGACCGTTTGCGTCCGCTCGCGCAACAATCCTTATTGACGTCTGACTTTGAGCGTAAACGTCGAGCCCACAGTCGAGCGTAATGAGGTGTGGTTTTATGCTGGCCTATCTATTCGTAGTCTTTGCCGTCGTGGCGCGGATGCCCTTCATGCCGCATCCCTGGAACTTCACTCCGGTAGCGGCCGCACTGCTCTACTTTGGCGCTCGCGGACCAAAACGCCAGCTCTGGGCTCCCTTTGTGCTGCTCGCTGCGTCCGATGTCATCCTGACGAAGTTCGTCTACTCCTACGTATTTTCCTGGGACCACCTCGTGACGTGGGCCTGGTATGCGGCGATTTTGTGGCTCGGTTACCAGCTCCGCGACAATTCGAACTGGGTGCGAATCGCGGGCGCGTCTCTGGCGAGTTCTATCTCTTTCTTCGTCGTCAGTAACTTCGCGGTCTGGGCTTGCTGGGATATGTATCCGAAGACTCTAGCCGGCTTGATGACTTGCTACACCGCTGGGCTGCCGTTCTTCCGCCGCGGGATCGCTGGTGATTTGCTCTTCACCGCCGTCATGTTCGGAGTGCCCGCGATCGTAGCGGTAATCGCCCGCTCGAGTGACGGTTCTCACAACACAGCCGCCGCATAATCGAAGCAGTCAGATCAGACAGAGACGCTCAACCGGCCTAGGAGGCAGTCGGATCGGGTTCTGACTTGCCGCGTCGGCGTTTCGCCCGGCGCCACAACATCCACGCTGCCACCAGCAACAACACTCCCACCAATATCGCAACCGCGTGGTGCGCGAAAAGATTTGTCGTAAGCGTCACGATCTCGGGCCCGAACCACAATGTCAACAATGCTTCAATCAGGAAACGCACAAACCGGCCGGCGAAAATCGCGAGCAGGAAGTGCCCAAAATTCATCTCAAACGCAGCCGCGGCCAGCACAACCATCTTGAATGGCGTGGGCGGGGGCAACATCGCCGGGAACATCAGCGCCCAGAATTCATGCCGTTCAAACGAAGAGTGGATCTTCGCAAAGCGTTCGGGTGACATCCGCTTACGCAACAGGACCTCGCCGCCCAGATAGCCAACAATGTAGAGCACGATACTCCCCAGGGCCGAGCCGGCCGAGGCCAGCAGCACATACATAAGGAAGCGCGGGCGGTCGTTGTAGACGTAACCAACGAAGATTGCATCCAGAGGCAGGCCCAGGAACGATCCGTCGACCGCCGCAAACGCCAGCATGCCCCATGGTCCCAGAGGCGCGAGGACCTGGCGGATCCAGTCTCCATACGCGTGAAGGAAATGTTTGATCTTGTTCAAAGGTTGGATTTTAGTTTACAGCCACGACTCTACCGCCCATCATGCTCCGTCTTGCCGGCAATCAGGTCCAGCGCGTGTGGCAACAGTTCCATCACGGCCTCGAGCGATTCCACCGCTCCCGCCGGGCTGCCCGGCAGATTCAGGATCAGGCTCAATCCACGCACGCCACAGACTCCACGGCCGAGTGCCGCGTAGCGCGTCTTGCGAATCCCTTGGAATCTCATCTGCTCGGCGATCCCCTCCACTAGGCGCTCGCACACCGCGAGAGTCGCTTCCGGAGTCACATCCCGCGGAGCAAGGCCGGTGCCCCCGGTGGTCACCACCAATCGTGCCGAGCGGCACAACTCAATCAGTTTTTCCTGAATCGCGATGCGTTCATCGGCCACCACACTACGCACCACGACTTCGAACTTGCGGCGGTCCAGCGCCTTCGCGACCGCCGGACCGGAGAGATCCGCTTTTTCGCCGCGCGAACAGGAATCGCTCACCGTCAACACGGCCGCGCGTGTGCCCGCAACCTTTAAAGCATCACGTGTCGAGAAGGACATCTTCACCCTCGGCCGCTGCGTCGCGCTGCGCCTCGTCGAGCAACCGCAAGCCCTCCATCAACAACCCCTGCGTATTCAGGGTTGTCGTTTCCTGCGAAGACTTGCCGTTGAAATCCACTTGAAAATTTCCGTCGGTCCAACGCAGCACTTTGAAAACCGCCTCGTCCCCTGTCGTCGAACCATACACGGCGTGCTTGGCCTGCCCCTGGCTGAAATAAATTTCGCATTTTTCGTCGCCGTTGGTCGTCGTCAGCAAACAACTCTTGCGCCCCATTTCGAGCGACTGCACGAGATCGATCACATTCATCTGCGACAAACTGCCCCGCAACACACCGTCTGTCGACGCCGCCTTGCTCAGCTTTTCGAGGGCAATCCGGTCGACGACGCGCTTGATCTTATGAACCGCGTCTTTGAGGAAAAAAGGTTTTTCCAGATAATCTTCGATCGGGTCCTGCATCGACAATCGTTCACTGATATCGGCTTTGCTGGCCATCAGAATGACAGCGATCCCGGCGGTTGCAGGCCGGCTCTTCAGTTTTTCGAGAAGCTGGCGCCCATCCATTCCGGGCATGCGGTAGTCGCAGATCAGAACATCGGGCACGTCCTCCACGGCTTTCAGCAAAGCGTCCGCCGCATCGGTAGCGACCGTGACTTCGCCCAGTACGGAGAGTGCCTGCTGCAGCATCCCGAGCACCATCGGGTTATCGTCCACCAACAGAATTTTGACGTTGCTCGCCATCACTATTTTCGTTTGCTGCTCTTACCCGGGACATCCGAACCTGCGACATGCGGAGCCCGCGCTCGCTTGTATTCTCCGCTCTTGCCGCCCGATTTCCGCTCCAGCACCACTTCCCGGATTTCGATTCCCTTATCGAGCGCCTTGCACATGTCGTAGACCGTCAGCGCCGCAACACTGGCCGCCACCAGCGCTTCCATCTCAACGCCCGTTTCGGCCGTCGTCTTGATTTTTGTGGCGACAGAAACGCCATTCTCGCACACGCGTAGAGTCACAGCAATGTACGAGAGTGCCACGGGATGACACATCGGAATCAACTCAGAAGTCCGCTTCGCCGCCATAATCCCAGCCGTCCGCGCCACTTCCAGCGGATCGCCCTTGGGATTCGCCGGTAGCGCCCGGAGCACCGATGGCGACATAGCGACGAAAGCGCTCGCTTCCGCTTCACGCGCCGTTCGCGCCTTCGAAGACACGTCCACCATGCGAGCCTGTCCGTGGGCGTCATAGTGCGAAAGACGGTGCGATAAACCGCGCGGAAGCTGCTGCGAAACTTTTTTCGGCATCCTCAACAGATTATCCTACCCACGCGATCCTACCCACGGACCTGTCATCTTGAGCGGAGTGCCAACATTCACGAAGTGAATGATGACGCGTAGTCGAAAGACCCTGTGTTCGCTGGCATCCGCACGGCAGTGAAATAATCACCGCCGCAAAACCGCTACCCACTCTCCCGCCCCAATCCGCTCCCGATCTGCAGGAATCACTACGTAGCAATTCGCGCCGCCAAGCGCGGCCAGATCGCCCGACCCCTGCCACCGCGCCAACTCCACCTCGGCATTCTCAAATTCTCCCGAGAGCACGCCGGGCAAGAATCTCTTCAGCCCAGTCTTGGTCCGAATTTCCGATTTCAATTGGGCCCGCAGAAAAATCAGCGGTGGTTGCGCCAGTCCCGCGAGGGCCTCAATCATCGGCCGCGCAAACAGCTCGAAGGTCACCATCGTCGAGACCGGATTCCCCGGCAGCCCAAGAAAGTATTTCCTGTGCTCCAGCCCACACGACCCAAACACCACCGGCCGCCCCGGCTGAATCTCAGCGCCCGTGAAATAAAATTCTGCCCCAAGTTCTCCAAGCACCTGCTCGACCAGATCGAACTTCCCCGTGGAGACGCCGCCGGCCAGCAACAACAAGTCGCACTTCAATCCTTCTTCAATCAACATCCGCAGCCGCTCACGCTCATCCGGAGCGATCGCCAGCCGCACCGCGACTCCGCCCGCCTCCTCGACCTGTGCCGCCAGTGAATATGTATTCGAGTTCCGAATCTGCGCCGCTGCCGGAGCCGCATCAATTTCCACCAGCTCATCTCCGGTAGCGAGTACCGCGACCCGCGGCTTTCTGAAAACTTGAACCTTGCTCTTGCCCACCGAAGCCGCAATCGCGACGGCCGCATGATCGAGACGCCGTCCGCGTTCGAGCAGCACCTGCCCTGCTCGCGCTTCTGCGCCACGCGGAACAAAATTCTCGCCGACCTGAACGCTGCGCTGTACCTCAATGAATGTCGGCTCAACGAATGTCGTGTCGACGGAATCAAGACTACCGAGGGTGCCCCATCCTAACGTCGCGTCTTTGGCGACGTTAGGGTGGGCCTCGGAAGTGCAAGTAGTGAATTCAACCATCACCACCGCATCCGCGCCCGCCGGCAACGGAGCCCCTGTCATGATCGAGACCGCCTGCCCGCGCCCAACCGCGAGCCCGGATGCTTCCGGCCAGTCTCCCGCCTTCACTTCCCCCACAACCATCAGCCGCGCCGGAATCTCGACCAAATCCGCAGCCCGCACCGCAAATCCGTCGCGCGTGGCCCGGGGAAACGGAGGGAAATCGCGATCGGCCAAGATCTGCTCCGCCAACACGCGGCCCACCGCGGCCAGAAGGTCGACGGCCTCGATATCTCGCGCAGCCACGCCGGCCGCATGCAGTTCGACGAGATGCCGAGCCTGTTCAAAGCTCAAGACAGTTGGCACTGAGGCAGATGGCATTGAAGAATGATACGCCGCCCGATTCTGCATGGCAGACGATAGGCGGCGATGACCGAAGTCAGGGAGTTTGGTTTTTCAGAAGCTGAGAGCTGAGAGCTGAAAGCTGACGGCTGTCGTTAGTTCCTCGCCAGTTCCTGTCCCAGCACCGTCGCGTTGCTGGCAAAGGCCAGGCCGGTTTCGAGATCGACCAGTCCCGAGCGAACCAGTTTCGCAATCTCTGCGTCGAAGTGTTGCATGCCTTCGCTTTCGCTGCCCTTGATCGCGTCGAGCAGCGTGCGTCCCGGACGCTCGCCTTGTTCGACACAATCACGCGTCCGCGAATTAGATTTCAGGATTTCGACGACCGCAATTCGGTCGCCGCCGTCGGCGCGTGGAATCAACCTCTGCGCGATGACGAAGCGGAAGGTCTTCGCGAATCGTTCGCGCACCGATTGCTGATCGGCGGCGGGAAAACTGCCGACGATGCGCTCCACCGTCTTCGAAGTATCGACAGTGTTCATGCTGGAAAGCACTAGGTGTCCATTTTCTGCGGCTTCGAGCAGAATCTCGAGCGTCTCGCGATCGCGGATTTCGCCGATCATAATGACGCGTGGAGCCTGCCGCAGCGCCGCCCGCAGCGCCAGGGTGAAATTCGGAGCGTCGCTGTGCAACTCGCGCTGGTGCACCGTCGATTTCTTGTGTCGGTGCAGAAATTCAATCGGATCCTCGACCGTCAGAACGTGATAGCAATGTTCGGTATTGATGCGGTCGATCAAAGCTGCCAGCGTTGAAGATTTGCCCGATCCTGTCCCTCCGGTCACGAGAATAATTCCGTTGCGGACCTTCGTGGCTTCTTCCAACTGTCCCGGCAGGCGCAGTGAACCGAAAGTCGGAATGACGGTCGGAATCACGCGCATCACAATCGCGCAACTTCCTCGCTGGATGAAAACGTTAACGCGAAATCGCGCCATCCCCGGCAATCCATAGGAAATGTCGCAAGAACCCTGCTCACGTAGGGTGGTGATGGCCTGCTTGTTGGTGCCGATCAGATCGGCGGCGATGCGGCGCGTATCGTCCGCGGAAAGAACTCCACTGCCAGAAATCTCAACCGCCGTAAGTTGCCCGTGAATTTCGACCTGCGGCGGACGTCCCGGCGAAAAAACCAGATCGCTGACTTTTTCCGATGCACGCAACATGCCCGCAAGCAGGACTGCGGTCGGGATCGCACCTGTCCCCGCGCCTTCGAGTCCTTCAAAAGCAATTGCAATCGGGGAATTCCCCGGAGCAGCCATTTCTTACACTCCCAATTACCGGCTTAGTTAGAAGCTAACGACACCACAGGGGAGACACTTCGAGCAGTTAAAAGCCTGTTATGAATGTAGCGCGTAAGGACAAAAGCTCGAAGGACAAGTAGGTCATAGACCTCGGTAACCAAGAGGTCGGCGGGACCGAATCAGCGGGACAAAAATCAAAAATAAAGAGCGGCTGTTGAAAAGCCGCTCTTTTGCACCTGCCGAATTTGTCGGTTTTTACCCTACTTCTTTACCGGTTTCTTCTTTCCGAAGCCAGTCTCCACGGTCGCACCAATACTCGTCAGCATGTCTTTGGCGGGCTGCGCGAGTTTCCCCTCGGGTTCCAGTTCGAGATACTTCTGGAAAGCTTCGGCCGTACCTTCGGGCGCAACCATCTTGTCGCCTTTAAGTGTGGCCTTGCCGATCAGATTCACGCCTTTCCAATAGTAAGCAGCGGCTCTCGTCGGATCGGTCGCAATCACTTTGTCGAATGCCACGATCGCGTCATCGACCTTGCCCGCGTTCGTAAGGATGGCCCCCTCGTTGAAGTAGTAGGTGGCCGCGTGCGTAGGATCGAGACCGGCTGCTTTGTTGTAGTTGGCCAGAGAATCATCGACCTTGTTGGACTTGGCATAAGCCTCGGCCAAATTGTTATAGTACGCAGCCAATTTCAGAGAATTGTCCGCTTCCTTCTGTTGTACCTCCGAAGCACTTCGCAGATCGATTGCTTTCTGGTAGTCGGCTGCGGCCGTCTCGTAACGCTTCTGCTTTTCCGCAGGATCGGTCTGCTTGGCCGCCGACCCTCGGTACGCGTCGCCGAGTTTGAACCAAATCAGGTCCCGGGTTGCGTCGATCTGGTTCGCTTCATTCAGAGTTGTAATGGCCGTATCGAAGTCGCCCGCATCCGCAGCCGCTTTGGCTGCGTTGAGTTTTTCGTTCAGCGAACCGACGGTCTTGGTTTCGGATGCGGCCTTGGCAGCAGCGTCCGCCCGCGCCTTGGCTTCTTCCGGCGTCAACCCCTGCCCCTGAGCGGCGGTCGCGGCTTCCTTCTTCAAGTCGAATGGCAGCTCCGTTTCATCCAAGCCTACCGACACATTGTTGAAATGGAACAGTTCCTTACCGTCTTTAATGAGCTTGACATTGTATTTACCCGGCACAATGCCCAGCGAGAAGTACTCGCCTTTGGCGTTCGTTTTGAGCTTGTAGACATGGCCCGATTCGACACCTGTCCACTCCACATCAGCCTGGACGATTGGCTTCCCTTCGCCGTCCTTACAGACTCCCTTGATCGTGCCCGTGGTTTGCGCAAGCACGAACGGAGACGACAGCACCGTCGCCAACGCAACCACCAGCAGGGGGAGAATGGAATATTTCCGCATGATTTTGCCTCCCGGCATTGAATCTGAATTTACTGAACTCTTTTGCGCCCCTAAACGGCGCATCGAATTTCGAAGAACTTTGCTCCATCGCTCAAGCGATACCCCTCATCCGAATGGTACGAATAATACGGATCGCCGCTAACGCGACCGCGCAGCCGCTTCCGCGTATGGAATCGGGTCTTGTGCGCCCGCATCGCGAAACGCCCGCAGACGCAGAACACAACTGTCGCAAACCCCGCAGGCGCGATCCTCACCTTGATAGCATGACCACGTTAAATCGAACGGGGCATTCAGTTCAAGGCCAAGCCTTACGATCTCGGCTTTGTGCATGGCGATTAAAGGAGTCACCACTCGGATCGTTCCTTCTTTCGTGCCCGTCTTCACGACCTCATTGAACGCTCGATAATACTCCGGACGGCAATCGGGATAGCCCGAACTGTCCGGCTCAACCGCTCCTATATAAACTTTTTCGGCTCCGAGCACTTCCGCCCAACTGACCGCGACGGCAAGAAAGTGCGCATTGCGGAACGGAACATAAGTCACGGGAATGCTCTTCCCGATACTGCTTTGCCCAATACTGCCCGCTTCGGGCACCGCGATGGCCGCATCCGTGAGCGCCGATCCTCCGATCGCGCGCAAGCTTTCATTGCGCACCAGCAGGCGGTCGCGAATTCCCAGCCGGTCGCAAATGCTCTCAAACGAACGCCGCTCGCGCCCTTCGGTCCGCTGCCCGTAGCTGACGTGGACGGCAGCAGCCTCATGGTCCCGCACGGCAAGGGCCGCGCACACGCAGGAATCCATGCCGCCGCTGAGCAAAATCACGGCGCGGGTACGGTTGTTCCTGGACTTGTTCGCTGAGCTTGGCATTGTGGTCGTGTCTCTGTCTTGCCTTAACGATTTTATGCCAGCGGCACGAGTTTCATCCCCGTGTCGAAGCCGCCTTCCAACATTGACCGCGACTCCGAGCCACAGGTATTCTGCGAAGGACTCTCCTGAACTGGCAAGTCCGCGGAATCCAATGGAGAACCTCAATTTCTGAGTCGCGGGAGAGACTCTCTCTGAAAATTAAACACTTCGCCGGCCTGCTGCTACTGACCGTCCTCGCCCTGCTGGTCCATGGCTATCATCCCTATGCGGAAGACTCGGAGATCTATCTTCCCGGCGTCTTGAAGATCCTGAATCCGGCTTTGTTCCCGGCCAACGCGGAGTTCTTCGGCGAACACGCCGGGCATTCTCTCTATCCGAACTTGATCGCCTTCTCGGTCCGTGCTTCGCATTTGCCCTTGCCCGAGGTCGCTTTTCTCTGGCATCTCATCTCTATCTCCCTGCTGTTGGCGGCCAGTTGGCGCTTGGCGTCAGCTCTGTTTGAATCGGAAACGCCTGCCGACAACCAGGACGTGCTCTCGCGCTGGGGCGCCGTCGCATTCATGGCCGCGCTGCTCACCCTTCCGATCGCGGGCACTTTTCTCTATATCCTGGACCAGTATTTGAATCCGCGAAATCTGGCGGCATTTGCGGTTTTGTTTGCCGTTGCCGACCTGTTGTACCGAAAGTATGCGCAGGCGACAATCTGGCTGGCATTTGGTGCTGCCATGCATCCCTTTATGGCAAGTTTCGGAATCTTATTCTGCGTCTGGCTCGTCTTGCTCGATCGTTTTCGTCCGCGATTTCTTGGATTCGCTGCAGCCCTTCCTTTCGGAATCTCTCTCGAACCTCCTCCTGACGCCTATCACGAGGTTGCACGCCTGCAGCGTTCGCATTTCGTTTTGCGCTGGGAGTGGTATGAATGGGTCGGCGCGCTCGCCCCGGCAGTTGTATTTTGGTGGCTCGGAGGTTGGGCGCGCCGGCACCGTCTGAAAAATCTGGAGTTGGTGTCGCGCGCCATGGTTCCCTTCATTTTGATAGCCGCTGCCGCGGCCATTGGGCTCGGGATTCCTCCCCGTTTCGAAGCTCTCACCCGGCTCCAGCCGATGCGCTGCCTCGCCTTGTGCTACATGGTGCTGATCGTTGCGGGCGGCGGCCTGGTTGGACGTTACATTCTGCAGCGAAGCGTTTGGCGTTGGCTGGTATTGTTCGTCCCGCTCAGTTTGGGAATGTATTTTGCACAGCGCCAGGTGTTTCCGGCGAGTGCGCATATCGAATGGCCCTGGGCCGCGCCGCGCAATCCGTGGGCACAAGCATTCGTATGGATTCGCGACAACACCCCGGCCGACGCGCTGTTTGCCCTCGATCCCGCGCACATGCAATTGCCGGGTGAAGACGAGAATGGATTCCGCGCCCGCGCTGAGCGCAGCATGCTGGCCGACCTCACCAAAGACAAGGGAGCGGCGTCGATGTTCCCTCCGCTCTCGGTCTTGTGGGCGCAGCAGATCGAAGACCAGAAAAATTGGAAACTGTTGGGCAAATCAGACTTCGAACATTTGCGCCAGAAATACGGCGTCAGTTTGGTCGTAGTCGAGCAGCCGGGCCCACTGGGACTCGATTGCCCATACCAGAATTCCGCGGTGAAAGTCTGCCGCGTAGATTGAGCCGAGCACGGTGAGCTGTGGGCGATCTCAAAAGCAACTTCCAGAAAACTGCGGCCAGCACTGCGCCTTAGCGTAAAATAAACTTTCCAAATCTGCGCATGGCGAATCCGATTGTTACCCCCGCAACTCGGCTGCTGTTTCCGTATGTGAAGTGGTCTTCTCAACTGCCCACCCTGCGACGGCAGTTTCGTGACAATCAGCCTTACCCGCACGTCCACCTCAAAGATTTTCTCGACCGCGAGGTTGCCGCTGAAATATCGTCTGAGTTCCCAGATATGGCGACCGACGCGTGGACGCGCTACAAGCATCAGAACGAAAATAAATTGGGTCTTGCCAAGCGCGAGATGTTTCCGCAGTTGTTGGGAGAAGTCGTGGACGAACTGAATTCGGACGCATTCGTTCACTGGCTTTCAGAACTAACTGGGATCCCCAAGCTGGTTTCGGACGACATGCTCGAAGGCGGCGGCCTTCACCAGTCAACGACCGGCGGATTTTTAAACGTACACACCGATTTCAGCAACCACCACTATCACAAGCATTGGCGTCGGCAGGTCAATCTCATCCTCTATCTCAACCCCAAATGGGACGAGCAATGGGGTGGCGCGCTCGAACTATGGGACCGCGAAATGCGCCATTGCGTCACCAGGGTGCCGCCGCTGTTCAACGACGCCCTCATCTTCCGCACCGACGAAATTTCTTATCACGGTTTTCCCGATCCGTTGCGCTGTCCCCCGACCGAATCGCGCAAGAGTCTGGCGCTGTATTACTACACGGTCGAGTCGGAAGGCGAGGTCAAGACGCGCTCCACCAACTATCGGCCGCGTCCAGAAGACGGCGTACTGAAATCGAGCTTGATCTGGTTAGACAAAGAGGCCGTAGATTTGTACTCCCGCGCAAAAGCGCGCTTCGGATTCTCCGACGAACTTGCTAGCAAGATTCTGGGATTCCTCTCGCGGAAACGCTAGTCCCCGCAACTGTGATTCGTGCCAGTAACCTGATACCCTGCTCCCCGCAATACCACTTCAATATTCCGAGGCCCTAATGAAACCACGCGGCGTCCGGCTCGCACTTCTTCTCCTGTTTTCAATCTCGGCTTCTTTCTGTTGGGCCGCCGATGCAGACCGTAAGCACGTTGTGCTCGACGAATCGGCCAAGCGGAAAACCTTCCCCTTCAGCGACGCCGTGGTCGTCGGCAACACCCTTTATCTCGCAGGCACCGTCGGTTTTGACCAAACTGGCAAGGTTCCGCCCACTCCCGAAGAGGAAGCGAAACTCGCCATGGACACGGTCAAACAAGTCCTCGAAAGCCAGAGCCTGTCCATGGAAGATTTGGTCTCCGTGCAGATCTACTGCACCGATTTCACTCTCTATGACAGATTCAATGCCGTCTATCGGACATACTTCCACGAACAGTTTCCAGCGCGCGCTTTTCTCGGAGTCAGCAGTCTGATCCGCGGCGCACACTTCGAAATCACAGGCATCGCGGTGAAGCGGCCTAAGTAGTGGAGAGAAAAACGTTGCTCATGGAAATTTAACGGCGCGTCGATGCGGTCGGAAGCCCTTCGCCGTAGTAAGCCTCGGGCACGCCCTCGAGCGTCTTGCCGTTATCGCTGAAGATAGGGTTGTGTATGATCCCTGCGCGCTGCAACGCGAACTGTACTGTGGTCTGCAGAACTTCGAGGCCATAGCGAACACTGCGCCGGAAATTGATCGAAGACGCTTCCTCGAAATATTTTGTCGGGCATGAGACTTCGCCGATGCGGAAACCGAAATACACGCACTGGGCAAGCATCTGATTGTCGAAAACAAAATCGTCGCTATTCTCGCGCAGCGGCAGACGGGTCAGCACTTCGCGGCTAAAGGCGCGGTATCCGGTGTGATATTCAGACAACTTGACCCGCAGGAACAAGTTCTCAAATGCAGTCAGCAGGCGGTTCGCGATGTATTTGTAAACCGGCATGCCGCCACGGAGCGCGGTCCCGCCGATAATGCGCGATCCTAAAACCACGTCGTAAACGCCGTAGGCGATCATGCTCGCCATCGCGGTCACGAGCAGCGGCGTGTACTGATAATCGGGATGCACCATGATCACCACGTCCGCGCCGGCGGCCAGTGCTTCGAAATAGCAAGTCTGCTGATTGCGGCCGTATCCGTAGTTGCGATTGTGAACGAACGACTGCAATCCCAGCCGGTGCGCAATTTCGACGGTGCGATCGGAACTGTGATCGTCGACCAGAATGCGGATATCGACCAGGTCCGGCAACTCCCGGACGGTCGCTTCCAGCGTTTTTTCCGCGTTATACGCGGGGAACACCACGGCAATGCGTTTGCCGTTAATCATGCAGTCTTTTCCTCGAGGGTCTAATCATAAACGAAAACGAACGCCGCGCGGCCTTGAACTAACCGCATATTCTGGGCGAAACTTAAGCAATGGCTCCTCGCACTCTATTTGAAAAGATCTGGGACGCGCACGTGGTCGCGGCTCCCGAAGGCCAGTCCGCGCTTCTCTATATCGATTTGCATCTTGTCCATGAGGTGACTTCGCCCCAGGCTTTCGACGGTCTCCGCGCCAATGGCCGCCGTCTGCGCCAGCCTCTTCGTACCGTCGCCACGGTTGACCATAACATCCCGACGACGCCGCGCGGCCTTCCGATCACCGATCCCATCGCCGCGAGGCAGATTGAGGCTCTCCAGAAAAATTGTCGTGAGTTTGGAGTTCCGCTCTTCGACATGGATTCGGCCGAGCAGGGCATCGTGCACGTAATCGGCCCGGAGCTGGGCATCACGCTGCCGGGGATGACAATCGTCTGCGGTGACAGCCATACCTCGACCCATGGCGCATTCGGATCCCTCGCCTTCGGCATTGGGACGTCAGAAGTTGAACACGTCCTGGCGACGCAATGCCTGCCGCAAAAAAAGCCGAAGACGATGCAAGTCCGCGTGAGCGGAAAACTGGCTGACGGTGTCACGGCCAAGGATCTTGCCCTCGGAATCATCGGCCAGATCGGCACCGACGGCGCCACCGGATATGTCATCGAATACGCCGGCGATGCGGTGCGCAGCCTGTCAATGGAAAGCAGGATGACGCTCTGCAACATGAGCATCGAAGCCGGAGCGCGCGCCGGAATGATCGCGCCCGACGATACGACCTTCGCTTATTCGAAAGGCCGCCGCTTTGCTCCAAAGGGGCAAGATTGGGAAGACGCGGTCGCGCATTGGCGCACTTTGGCAAGCGATCCCGGAGCGCGATTCGACAAGGTCGTTGAAATCGACGCAGCGTCGCTCGCGCCATTCGTGACCTGGGGAACAAATCCCGGCATGGTGGTGGCTGTCAACGCCCGTGTTCCCGAGTTGACGAGCTTCGCGCAGGAATCCGACCGGCGAGCGGCGGAGCAAGCGCTCGCGTATATGGGCCTCGATCCCGGCACTCCAATGGAAGCGATTGCCGTAGACCGCGTCTTTATCGGATCTTGCACCAACTCGCGCATCGAAGATCTGCGGGCAGCGGCACGCGTGGCCAAAGGACAACACGTAAATGCGAAAGTACGCGCCATGGTGGTCCCAGGATCGCAGGCCATCAAGCGCGTCGCCGAACAGGAAGGCTTGCACCGCATCTTTCTCGATGCCGGTTTCGAATGGCGTGAATCGGGATGCTCCATGTGTCTCGGGATGAATCCCGACATCCTGCAACCCGGAGAACGCTGCGCTTCGACCAGCAATCGCAATTTCGAAGGCCGGCAGGGCCGCGGAGGTCGCACGCACCTCGTCAGTCCGATGATGGCCGCAGCCGCGGCAATCACCGGCCACTTCACCGATATCCGGAATTGGAAATTTTGATGGTTGGTAGCGACCTCGAGGATTAATCATGCAGCCGTTTCGCAAGCACAAAGGCAAAGTCGTCCCGCTCGACAAGGTCAATGTCGACACCGACCAGATCATCCCCAAACAGTTTCTAAAGCGCATCGAGCGCAGTGGATTCGGAGAATTTCTCTTTCACAACTGGCGCTTCGAGCACGACGGGAAGAAGATCGAGGACTTCATCCTCCATTCCCCGCATCATCAGAACGCAACCATTCTGGTCGCCGGCAGAAACTTCGGCTGCGGATCATCGCGCGAACACGCCGTCTGGGCGCTCACAGATTATGGCTTCCAGGTGGTGATCGCCCCGTCTTTCGGCGACATTTTCGCCAACAACAGTCTGAAAAACGGCCTGCTGACGGTGCAGCTAGGCGAAGAACAAATCGCAGAAATCATGCGCCGCGCCAATGAGATTCCCCAATACGAGCTCTCGGTCGACCTCGAAGCTCTGCGAGTCGAAGACGCGCATGGATTCTCGGCCGCGTTCGCCATGGACGACTTCTCGCGACACTGCCTGCTCAATGGATTAGACGACATCGGGCTGACTCTCCAGCACGAACGAGAGATTGCATCCTACGAAGCCAATCATCCGGTGCCCGCGGAGATGAAGGCGATCCTTGCCAGTTGACCCTGACACAACTGCGTCCAACGCTGTACACTCGTGAGTTTCACGACGAGCGCCGCGCCGGGAAAACACTTCATGTCGATCGGAGTAAGTTCGTGAAACACGTTCTGCTCGTCTTAACCTTGCTCGTTCTCGCCGTTCTTGCCGTCCACGCTCAAACCTCGGCGTCCCAAAAGCTGACGATCGAGAAAATCTTTGCCGATGGCGGAATCACCGGGCGCGCTCCGGAGACGATCAAGTGGAGTCCCGACGGCACCAAGGTTTCTTTCGTGCAGCGCGACGACGCGGGCGAGCACGGTGAACTCTGGTATGTGGACGTCGCTACCGGCGAAAAGAAAGTTCTCGCCGGCGAAGCGAAGCTTTCGCAGCTCGCCCCTTCGGCGAGCAAGATCAAAGACGAGCGCGAGAAAGAGCGCGTGATGCGCTATCACGTTGCCGCATATATGTGGTCGCCCGATTCCAAGCACCTGCTCTTCGATGCACAAGGACAGCTCTGGTATTACAGCCTCGACACCGGAACAGCCGTGCAGCTGACGTCGTCTCCCGATCCGAGCGACGACCCGAAGTTTTCGCCCGACGGCAAGCGCCTCGCCTACGTGCGCAAGCACCATCTCTATGTGCATCCCGTGTCAGGCGAGGTAGGCGAATACGCCCTGCCCCCCGAAGCAAAGCCACGAGACAATCAAAGCGACGCCGATAAAGAAAAAGAAGACAACATTTTGAATGGCGAAGTCGACTGGGTCTACGCCGAGGAGTTAGACGTACGCAGCAATTATTTCTGGTCGCCGGAAGGTAAAGAAATACTCTTCTTGCAGATGGACGAGACCAGGGTACCGACGTACCCGATCACGGACTGGATACCCACCCATCCCAGAGTTGAGCAGGAGAAATATCCGAAAGCTGGGGATCCGAATCCGACCGTGCGTCTGGGAATCGAGAGCAGCGGAGGCGGCGGCAAAGTTCACTGGATCAGGCTGACCGATGACGATGACACCTATGTTCCGCGCTTTGGCTGGATTCGCGAAGGCTGGGCTTGGGCCGAGGTCTTGAATCGCAAACAGGACACTTTGGACCTCTACTTTATCGATACGCGGTCAGGAAAATCGCGGAAAGTCTTGACCGAATCCGAGCCAGACGCCTGGGTCAACGTCAACGACGATTTCCGGATCCTGAAATCTGGCGACCGCTTTCTGTGGACCAGCTGGCGCGACGGCCACACTCATATTTACCTCTACAGTTTCAATCCGCAAGACCCGGCAGGGTCCGATGCCAAACTAGTGCGCCAATTGGAAAGCGGGGACTACGAGGTCATCGCCGTCAGCGGAGTCGACGACGCATCAGGCACGGTGTTTTTCACCGCCAACAAAGGAGACCCGCGGCAACAGAAGATTTTTTCCGTCAAGCTCGATGGAACGGAAATGAAAGTCGTGTCGTCAGGCGATGGGAACAATACCGCGATTTTCGACGACGATGGCAAACACTTCGTCGAGACGCACTCCGCAGCCCTGACTCCGCCGCGAATTTCCATGTGCACCGTCGGCAACTCCTGCCAGACGATATGGGAGAGCAACGGCATCGCCGCCTACAACCTGATCTCGCCCCAGGCTCTGGAGTTCAAAGCCGACGATGGCACGGTTCTCTACGGCTACTTGATTTTGCCGCGTAATGCAGACGCCAACCAGAAAGTTCCCCTCATCGTCCACATCTACGGCGGCCCCGCCGGGCAGACCGTGGAGGACGCGTGGGGAAGTGAGTCGCATGCTGGCACTTCGCTCTTCCATCAGATGCTGGCAAACGAAGGCTTCGCGATTTTCTCGGTCGACAATCGTGGGACGCCCAATCGCGGCAAGAAATTTTCGGCGGCGATCCGTAAACAGTTCGGCGGCGTCGAACTAAAAGACCAGCTCGCTGCGCTCGATCAGCTGTTTCCTCAGTTCCCCCAACTCGACCCTGCGCGCACCGGCATCTGGGGATGGTCGAATGGCGGATCGATGACGCTCTACGCGCTCACCCACTCCGACCGCTACAAGGCCGGCATTTCGGTGGCTCCCGTGACCAACTGGCGCGACTACGACTCCGTATACAGCGAGCGCTACCTGAGCCTGCCGAAAGATAACGGCAACGCCTATGACGATTCGATGGTGAATGCAGCCCGTCTTCTGCACGGTTCGTTGCTGCTGGTGCATGGAACGAGCGATGACAACGTACATTTCCAGAATACGATTCAGATGACCGACGCTCTGATCAAAGCGGGGAAACAATTCCGCCTGATGATCTATCCCGATAAAACGCACGGAATCTCTGGTTCAGCCACACGCATGCAGCTGTTCCACATGATGGAAGATTTCTGGAATAAGGAGCTGAAGTAAGCAGTCCATGCATCGCACAACTCTAGGCGACTTCGAACTCACCGTCGTTTCCGACGGAACCTATTTCCTCGATGGCGGAGCTTTCTTTGGGGTCGTCCCCAAAACCTTGTGGTCCAGGAAGGTTGCGGCTGACGAGTTGAACCGGCTTGACGCCGGGCTGAACTCGCTCCTCGTGCGCACCGGCGATAAAAACATTCTGATTGAGACCGGCATCGGCAACAAACTTCCCGACAAGTTGGTGCAGATCTACAAGCAGCCCGCTAAGTTGCTCGACAATTTAAACGCCGCCGGAGTCGTCCCCGAGGACATCGACATCGTCATCAACACGCATCTGCATTTTGACCACTGCGGCTGGAATACAGTACGACGCGGAGATGGAGATAAAGTCGTGGCGACGTTTCCGAATGCGAAATATTACGCGCAGCGGGGCGAGTGGGAACATGGCCGCCTGCAACTGGAGCGCGATGCCATCAGCTACATGAGTCCGAACTACGATCCGTTGATCGAGAGTGGCCAGATGGTGTTGCTGGACGGCGATTCCGAGATTTCGCCTGGCATCTCAGTCAAAGTCTTCCCGGGACACACGGCCAACATGCAAGCGGTCATCATCGAGAGTCAGGCGAAGAAGGCTTGCTATATTTCCGACCTGATCCCGACTTCAGCCCATCTCGACATTACATGGGCAATGGCGTTCGATCTCTATCCGCTTCAGACCATCGAGAGCCGTAAGAAGTACTATTCGTCTGCGATCCCGGAGAAGTGGCTGACAGTATTCACTCACGATGACGCGACGCCTTGGGGAATTGTCGAACGCGACGAGCGCGGGCGGTTAAGGCTCGCAACGGTTAGTTGAGAATCAGATCGCGAGTGCCCCTCGCGAGTTCTCTCCGCAGGAGGGGTACGAGTCCCTCTTCAAAAGCCACTCTGTGCCGCTGCCACCGTCCGGGATACGGAAGCTCAAAATGTTTCCCTGTCCAATTTGCCTCGTCTTCGGCGCGTTTGACATTCGCCGCAATCGACCGAACGACGGTGATCACAATGTCGGGCTGAAGTTGCTTGAGCATCCTGCTCAAACGAGCTTCGCCCGCTATACAAAGCCTTCGACGCTGCTCTGCGGCTAAGCGATCGACCGGAGTTCCACACAAGTCGACCAAATAGCAGCCAAGCCCGCGAAATGACTCGAGAAAATCAGCGTCTTCGAGAGCAGGAAACGCCTCGACGAACGTGTGCCGCATGCCGCGATAAAGTCCCGAGTCCGCCTGATAAAAGAATCGTCCCGATGCAGGCGGCGACTCGCCAACAAAAAGCAGTCGCACATGAGCTGGACGGTATTGTCTTCGCAGACGTTCTCGGGCAAGTGCAGTTTTGCCCAGTACTGGCATGGATTTTCTATCGTGGATCTTCTACGCCGATGTAGTTCGCACGGCCAGTTTAGCTTCGAAGAACTCCTCAACGCGTCCAAGAATCTCCGCCCCGCTCTTCGCTTCGTAGATCGCCTTCCGCAGCGCGGCGCCTCCGGGAATTCCATGTGTGAACCACGACGCGAACTGCTTCATCTTGCCTTCAGCTCCAGACATCTCTTCCTCGAGCAACATCTGGAAATAAGTGCGAATCATCTGGTAGCGGTCGGCCTCGTTCGGCTGAACATAGGAACCCGTTCGCACATATTGCTCGATCTGGCGGAAGATCCAGGGATTTGCTGGAGCCATCCTGCCAATCATCACCGCATCACAGCCGGTCTGCGCTACGATGGCGCAGGCATCTTCAGGCGACCGGACGTCCCCATTGCCGATCACCGGAATCTTGACCGCCTGCTTAACGGACGCGATCCACTCCCAACGCGCGTTTCCGCTATAACCCTGCTCGCGCGTACGGGCGTGGAGCGCGACCGCGCCCAGCCCGCATTCTTCCGCGAGACGCGCCAGCTCCACGCAGACAATTTCGTCGTCGCTCCATCCGGCGCGAAATTTAACGGTGAATGGAATCTTCACCGCGGCCCGCACCGCCTCGAAAATTTGCCCGATCAGAGGCAGATCGCGTAGCAGGCCCGAGCCCCCATTGCACTTCACAACCTTCTTCGCCGGGCACCCCAGGTTGAGATCGACCAGGTCAAAACCGAGGTCCTCCACCAATCGCGCTGCGTCGGCCAGCACCGCCGGGCTGCTGCCGAACAACTGCGCTGAAACCGGATGTTCATCTTCGTAGAAATGCAGATAGCGTCCTCGCACACGCGCGTCGCGCAGAACACCGTCGGCCGAGGTGAACTCGGTCATGATCAGGCCGCATCCACCGAGATTCTTGATGAAGCGACGGAAAACGGTGTCAGTGACTCCGGCCATCGGAGCCAGAACCGTGGCTGGCGAGATGCGAACATTGCCGATGGTCAGGCCATCGGGAAACACGCGGGCATGTGGGGTGACGGGGCTTTGCCCCGTCTCGATAGAACCTGCACCCGCGCTGTCCCAGAACTTGTTCACAAGCTGATTCTACTTTCTTTTCCCATCCGGCCAAAAAGAAAGCCTCCCGCGCGGGGAGGCTTCAGAACTTCTTCTACTCGAACCTTATTTCTTTGCTTCGGCGGCCTTGGCTGCTTCGGCTTTCCCGGCGTCGCTCTTTGCGTATTTGCGACGGAAACGCTCAACGCGGCCGGCCGTATCCATAAGCTTCTGCTTTCCGGTAAAGAACGGATGGCAAGCCGAGCAAATTTCTACGCTGATGTCGCCCTTATGGGTCGAACGGGTGGTAAACGCGTTGCCGCAGGCGCAATGCACCTTGATTTCGCTATAAGTGGGATGGATCGCTGCTTTCATATCGGTTCCTAAATCCTCGATTCAGACATTTGATTCTACAGGATTTGGAAAGGATTCAGCAAGACGGGAATCACCGATTAGGCAACGCGATAAGGCTGATTATCGGATCCCGGGTCCTTCCAAGTCCGCAGACCGTAAGCGATCCCCGCCGCCGACCATAGCGTTAACAACCAAAGAGCGTCGATCGGTGTTAGAGCAAAATGGCCCAAGTACTTGTGTGCGATGGATTGGTACGCTGCCATCCCCGCGCCCATCGGCCAACCGAGCAATAAAAGACCCGAAATCAAAACATATTTGAACTTGCCGAGCGGCCGGAGAACGACATTCGCCTGACGCCGTCCAGTCCACAAGGGAAGCGGCACACGCACCCCAAATGGGCGTAGGACAGCCATCACAACTAAATCGAACACAAGTATAGTCGAGGGCCAGACTACAACGGCACAGATCCAAAATACGAAATGCACGTTCTTACCTCGCTGCCCTCGACATTATAAGCCCTAGCGAGCGGTGGTAACTCACTTTCACCATCACGCGCCTTAGCCAAAAACGTACGGGTCCAAACAACAAAACGGCAGGGCCGACCCCCTGCCGTTTCGCTCTGCTGCAAAAGTCTGGGGCCCCTACTTACCTTTATTCACCACTTTCTTCAGTTCGTTTCCAGGAGTAAATTTGGCGACTCTACGGGCGGCAATTTTGATCGTTGCACCCGTCTGCGGGTTCCGGCCATTGCGGGCCTTGCGCTGCGAGACGGAGAACGTGCCAAATCCAATCAAAGCAACCCTGTCCCCTTTTCGAAGGGCAGATGTAACACTGTCCACGGTGGTATCGATCGCCGTCGTCGCCTGCGCCTTTGAAATACTGCAGGCTTCGGCGATCCGGTCAACCAGATCAGCTTTGTTCATGCTCTCTCCTGACACTAGTCGTTACGGTTCCCGCGCATTCAGCCGGGGAGGATAGCTCAAGGCGCGAGCACCGGCGATGGCCATTCTCGCCCATGCCCAGTTATTGTCAATGGGAAACACGTGCCAGTTGCCGGTTTTGACACTTAGCCGAAAGTGCCACACGGCTCCTGCACTCAACGATTCACGCGCTTAAAAAAGAACACTCCGTTGCGAATCGTAATTCGTCAGCGCTGTGCAGTCCGTTCTCCACAGCTCACCGCTGCTCTCCACAGGATGTGCACAGACGGCGACCGGATTCGAGTTGCGGTCCAGGCAGGTTCCGGTGCACAGTTGAATCACACAGAATTATGAAAACAACAGCGGAAGTTTGCCCGGTATGCGCGGGCTCAGGATGGAAGCCGGTCGCAGGCGCGCTCGATGCCGGCGTCACGCGCTGCGACTGCCAGTTGCGTGCCCGGGGCGGCGCCATGGTCGCGGCGGCGCACATTCCAAAGAGATACGAGCACTGCGAGCTGTCGAACTTCACCACTGATTTTCCTGGCGCAGATCGCTCCGTCGCGCTGGCTCAGATCAGTGCGACCAGATTTGTGCAGGAGTTCGATCCACGCGAAGGCAAGGGATTGCTGCTGGTCGGCGGAATCGGCACCGGCAAGACTCATCTCGCAGTCGGCATCCTTAAAGAACTCATCGCCAGCCGCGGAAGCGCGTGCCTGTTTTGCGATTATCGCGAGTTACTGAAGCAAATTCAGAATTCCTACAACGATTCGGTCAAAGCGACCGAACTGCAAGTGCTGCGCCCGGTATTTGATGCCGATGTGCTCTTGCTCGACGAACTGGGCGCAGTGAAACCGAGCGAATGGGTTTGGGACACGGTCAGCCTGATCCTCAACACGCGATACAACGACAATCGCACCACGATCATCACGACAAATTTCGCGGATGAGCCGGCTGCGAGCGCCATCCGGGCAACGTCGCTGTCGCCCGCCCGCGCAGCCACCCGCGAAGAGACTCTTGGCGACCGCATCGGCGAGCGTATGCGTTCGAGACTCCAGGAGATGTGCCGCATCGTAAAAATGGACGGCCCCGACTTCCGCCAGAAGTTCAAGAGCGCCAGCTTCGGATAGCCCCCTCCCCACTCTGTCATCCCGAGCGCCGCCCCGAGCGAATGCGAGGGTAAGTCGAGGGATGACATAGCGTGGGAGCGGGTCTGACCTCTGCCCTCTGACCTTCTACAATCGTCTTGTGCTGCGCGAACGCATCGAGTTCCGCCCGGAGGCCGACGCCGAGATTTTCTCTGCCGTCGCCGCTGCTCCCGCCGTCTTTCTCCTGCGCGGAGCCGATCTCAGCTCCGAGCCCTACGTCAGCAAAACCGCCAACCTTCGGCGGCGCCTGGAACGGCTGCTCTCTCCACCGGAGGAACGTAGTAAGCGGCTGAACTTGCGCGAGCGCGTCCGCTGGATCGAATACACGCTGACCGGATCGGACTTCGAATCGGGATTCGTTCTCTACCAGGTTCTGCGCGAAGCGTTCCCCAAGACCTATTCCAACCGTCTGCGCCTGCGCTTCGCTCCTCTAGTCAAGCTGCACCTGGAAAATGAATACCCGCGCGCGTCGACTACCACGCGCCTCGGCCGCATTTCCGGAAAGAACGTTTACTATGGACCCTTTGCCTCGCGTGTTGCCGCGGAGAAGTTCATGAATGACGCCCTCGACTTCTTCAAGATGCGGCGCTGCGTCGAAGACCTCCATCCCGATCCCAGTTTTCCCGGCTGCGTTTATTCCGAGATGAAGATGTGTTTGGCTCCTTGCTATCGTGGCTGCACCGATGACGAATATCGCGGCGAGGTCGCGCGCGTCGAAAATTTCCTCGATTCGCGAGGGCAATCCCTTCAGCGCCAGCTGCAACAAGAGCGTGACGGCGCCTCCGCGAAGATGGAATTCGAATCAGCGGCAGCCATTCACACCCGCCTCGACAAGCTCACCCCCGTCCTCCAGCAACTCCCGGACTTCGTCCGCCGCATCGACCGTTCGCACGCCATCATGGTGCAGAAGTCGCGGCAGCCGGAGTGCGTCGCACTATTTCGCTTTGACCTCGGCGCATTGGCGGGGCCGCTGGAATTCCCAATCTCCGGCGGCGAGCACACCAAATCTCAATCGATGGAAGCGCGTATCCAGACGGCGCTGACTGAATTTCCGGCCTGCAACCCCGAGAGCGCGATCGAACGCATGGAGCATCTCGCGATTCTGAAGCGCTGGTGCTATCGCGGCAGTCGCGCCGGTGAGATCTTCTTCGCCGATGACCGTGGAGAGCTGCCGATGCGCCGCCTCGTTCGAGGCATCGGTCGAGTCTACAAAGGCGAAGCTCCAGAAGCCGAAATCATTGCGAAACCGGCAGGATAACCGGTGCATCTTCTGTAACTGTAAATCTTCATCCGATGGAATCCCTATGGCGAAGAAAAAAACATCCGCAAAACCCAAAGCGCCCAAAGCCCTCAAACCGAAGAAACCAGCACACAAAAAGAAATCCGCTGCCACCTCCGATCAGCTTCTCCGCGACCACCTGCTCTATCTGCTGAAAGGCGGTGGCGCTCATATTGGCTTTGACGAGGCTCTAGCGGAATGGCCGTTACAGCTGACCGGGACGAAGGTCGCAAACTTTCCTCACACGGCGTGGATGCTTCTCGAGCACATGCGCCTGGCGCAATGGGACATCCTCGAATTCAGCCGCAACCCCAAGCACGTTTCCCCGGCGTGGCCCCAGGGATATTGGCCTACCTCGGAGGCGCCCGCGGATGAAGCGGCCTGGAATGCAAGCGTCGCCGCGTTCAAAAACAATTTGCGGACAATGGAGCGGCTCGTCGCCAACCATAAAGTCGATCTCTATGCCCGGCTCCCGTGGGGAGATGGACAAACCGTTTTGCGCGAAGCGTTGCTGGTTGCCGATCACAATGCCTATCATCTCGGCCAGCTGGTCATGCTGCACAAGAGCCTTGGCACTTAATCAGGCGCCAATCGGCATTGAGTCCGGTGCACGCACCGGCCTTTTTCTGAACACGACGCGAATCTCCTCGCGCCAGTGCTCGTCGATGCCGAACACTTCCCATTCGATCTCCGGCGACAGATATCGCAGGATCGTGTCCGTCGTCGGATGGACGTGAAGCGCAGGTGCGACCAGCATGAGCAGCGGCTTTTGCTCAGAAATCTGTTGTCCCGGGAAATATCCGAACTGCGCGAACTCCCCGCGGCTCTGGTGCCACGCCACGCGCGACCAATAATCGACGCCCTGCAGCGGGAGGTGAATATCCTCGTCCGCCTTGAGTTCGATGACTGCAAGCCGTGCCTCGCGAGTCGTCGCCAGAATGTCGATCATGGCGCGATCCGCCGCAGCGAAGGCCGGCACTTGAGCGTAAACAGTCTCTGCAAGCAGCCGTCGATCGAGCGCGCCAATATTCCCGAAGACCAGAGACTCGAGCCATCGCTCAGGATGCATTCGCCACAGGGCGTGGTTTTTCGGGCCATCCTTATTACGAACGGCCGCCGCCAGCCGCACCAGATCGGCAAACTGCTCTTCATTCTCAGGGTTCAGGACGCGTTCCTCGGGCCCGACCCCGAAAGCAATTTCTTCTCTGCTCTCAAAATTTCGAGGATCGTGCGCAATTCGTGCCTGCGCAAATTCCAGGCCGCATTGGCGAAACGAAATCAGCGCGGGCGAGAGCGCGACCACCTCGCACTCCGGCAAAATGTTGCGAATGCGCGTGATCGATTCCGCGAAACGTTCGTATGCCATTCCCAAGTCGACAGAACGCACGAGCCGGGTAGCCAGATTCCCGCGATCTCCGGTATCGAGCGGGACAAGCGCATCTTCGCGCTGTTCAAACTCATATAACTGCCACTTCGCCGCCGTAGGATGCAGATGTGCCATGCGCTGCCGCGTGAGCATGCCCATGCCCTTCGGCACAATCATCGCCAATCCTTCTATGCATCGCCCCTGCTGAGCCATGCGACACGCCTCCAGCCACAGCAGGCCGCACGTCAGTGCGCCATCGACCGTCGCTTGCGTCTCCTGATCGTTTACTCCAAGGATTGCCAGACCCCGCTGACCACGGCGCATCCAGCCGCGCAGATATGCTGGACCGAAAGAGTGCTCGAGATCCATGCTCGTAGTCAGCCGGACAATGTTCCATTCGGGATAATTTCTCTCGATCGCTCGGCGCAGTCTGGGCTCGTAGGCGATGCGCGCAGCTCGCCGCGCTGCCGGCGAGCGCCGGTCACGATCGCGGCAGAAGTCGAGCCGCGTTGGGCGATTCTGGCCCATACGCTGCACCTGCAACCGCAGCGTCGTAGCCTTCACTTCCGCATCCAGCACGCGACGAACCACATTCCGCTCGTTCGACCACAGATGCAGCAGGCACTTGTTGTATTCGCCCGAGATAGAATATTTCGATTCCGCGAGATCGAACGCAATGGCGCCATCCTCCACCACGACTGCCGCGTGCGCACCGTGGAGAAAGTCGCCGAGTTCCTGGCGGAGAGAGTCTGGAGTCATCCATGAATTATTCGCTCCACGAACACACGCGTCAGTGACCGTTGGACCGCGTAATTGTTCGGTTTCGCCTGACTTCCGTAATCGGGGCCAACACTGACGCACCAGCACTGACGCCCTTCCGCTCGTGGGATAATGCAATCACGCGCTACGAGTCGTTTTCAGGCCAAAGGCATCAAAATATGGTGACTGTCAATCAAGAACGTTTTTTCTTCCAGCACTACGGCCTTACCCACCAGGATCTCGAGAACTACCTCAACGCCGCGCTCTCGGCCGGTGGCGATTACGCCGACCTCTATTTTGAATACCTCACCTCGACGTCGCTGATGGTCGACGAATCGCTCGTGAAATCCGCATCGCAAGGCATCTCCGCGGGCTGCGGTGTTCGCGTGGTTTCCGGCGAGCGCACCGGATATGCCTACACCGACGATCTTTCTCCGCAACGAATTCTCCACGCTGCCCGCACCGCCGCGTTGATCGCGAGTGCCCCGGCCAAGTCGACGGTTGCCGGATTCCAGCAAAAGCCCGCGCGCAGTTTGTATCCCGTGACGTTACCGTCCGTTGACGCCGAGATCACCGCCAAAGTTGAACTGCTGATGCGCGCCGATCGCACCGCTCGCGGTTACGATCCTCGAATCAAGGAAGTACGCGCGAGCTATGCCGACGAGCTTAGAAATATCTTGGTAGTAGGATCCGATGGCACCTTTGCCGAAGACTCGCAGCCGCTGGCGCGCGTGAACGTTTCCTGCATAGCAAAAACTGAAGCGAGTTCAGGCCGCGGCAGTTCCGGCGGCGGCGGCCGTGTAGCGCTCGACTTTTTCTTCGGGGGTCGAGAAAACGACAAGACTCCCGAGTTCTTCGCCAAAGAAGCCGCGCGCCAGGCAATCCTGCAGCTCGATGCCCGCGAAGCTCCGGCGGGAGACATGGAAGTGGTCCTCGGTCCCGGATGGCCCGGCGTCCTGCTCCACGAGGCCGTCGGTCACGGACTGGAAGCCGACTTTAACCGCAAAAAGACTTCTGCATTTGCCGGACTGATCGGCAAGCGGGTTGCGAGCGAAAAGTGCACGGTGGTCGACAACGGCACGATGCCGTGGCGTCGCGGGTCTCTGAACGTAGATGACGAAGGCCAGCCCACGCAGGAAACCGTGCTCATCGAGAACGGCATTCTCAAGGGATATCTCAGCGACAAGCTTTCATCGAAGCTCATGGGCCTCGCCGATACCGGCAACGGACGCCGCGAAAGTTACGAACACATTCCGATGCCGCGCATGACCAACACTTACATGCTGGCCGGCCAGGACGATCCCGGAGACATTATTCGTTCCGTGAAAAATGGCGTCTACGCCGTGAACTTCGGCGGCGGACAGGTCGATATCACGAACGGTAAATTCGTGTTCTCAGCCTCGGAAGCCTATCTGATCGAAGATGGACAGATCACCGCTCCGATCAAAGGCGCAACTCTTATCGGCAACGGACCCGATGTGCTGACCCGCGTTTCGATGGTCGGCAACGATCTGAAACTTGATGAAGGCGTCGGCACCTGCGGCAAAGATGGGCAGGCCGTTCCGGTTGGCGTCGGTATCCCAACGATCAAAATCGATCGTATGACGGTCGGTGGGACTGCGCGGAAAGAGTCCGGCGGGTTCATGCAGTAGTTTGTGGTCCTATAACACCCGCGCCGCCACTCCCTGCGCCTTCAGCATCTTCACCGCCTCCGCGTCGAACGACAGAAACATCTCTGCGCCTAGCCACTGCCCCTCATGTGCGATTACGCCGTCGGCAAAATCGCCGCCCGCATCGAGCATTGCCAGGCCCGCTTCAACCGCTGGCCGGTTTGTTTCTACGTTCCCGGCTGCGAGCGCCGCTCGAATGGCTTTAGCTATTTCCGTCGGCCGGAAACCATAAACGCTCCGCAGCACCCATGCAAACTCGCACAGGCACGGAAGCGCGAGAGCGAGCAACTCGGCCCGGCCCATTTCCTTCATCGCCACTTCCGTTTGGCCCGGATGATCTCGGACGGCGGCTCGCACCAATAGATTCGCATCGACTGCGATCTTCATTTCCGGACCACGCGACCTTTTTTCATATCGACACGGCCCGCCCAGCCCGCTGCGGCGGCTTCGTTGATTTCTTCAATCGTGGCGACTTTCTTGGTCTTCCCAGCAAGAATCCCGAAGAAGTCTTGAATTTTTCCGGTCGGCCGCGCCGCCCGAATCACACCTCGACCGTCGGGCAGAAGATCAAGCTCGATTTTGCCACCGGGCTTTACGCCCAGATGCTCCATCACCTTCTTGCGAAAGGTGACTTGTCCTCGCTGAGTCACAGTTAACGTTGCCATCGCGTACCTCGCGTCGTTATCTCGGATTATAATGCAAATCTGCATTACTACAAAGCGCCTAACCTTGCATCCCTGGCACAGCGTTGCTACTCAAATCAATAGCTGTCCTTCCGCAGACGCTGACTAAAGATCGGGGGCAGCCTGCGTGATAGATTCAGAATTACCGAAAATGACAACAACACTAGAGACCGCAGCCAGCCAATCCGTAACCGACCTTAAGCAAATCGCGACCGATGTAGTCGCTCGCGCCATGAAGGGCGGCGCTACTGCCGCCGAGTGCGTGGTCCGCGAGGGCGACGAATTTTCCACCTCCGTCCGTCTCGGCCAGGTCGAGACGTTAAAGGAGTCCGGATCGCGCGCCATCGGCGTCCGCATCTTCTTCGGACAGCGCGCTGCCAGCACTTACTCCAGCGATTTCTCCGCCGCGGGCATCGACCGCATGTTGAAATCCGCGCTTGAGCTGGCCAGAATCACTTCCGAAGATCCCTTCGCGGGCATTCCCGAAGCCGGCAAATTCGGATCGCTTCCCGGCGACCTCCATCTTTTTCACGAGGACGTCTACTCGTTGCCGAGTGCCGAGCGCATCGAATACGCGCGCCGCGCCGAAAAGGCCGCGCTCGATTTCGATCCGCGCCTCAAGAACTCCGATGGCGGATCGTTCGACGCCGCGACCGGCCGAAAAGTGCTGGCGAATTCTCACGGATTTGTCGGCGAATACCGCCGATCCTATTGCTCGGTCGCAGCCGTTCCCATCGCGCAAGACGAAAATGGCGGGATGCAGCGCGATTACTGGTATTCAGTAGCTCGCAGCCTGGCAAAGCTTGACTCTCCGGAGCAGGTCGGCAAAGAGGCTGCGCGCCGCACTCTGCGCCGTCTCGGAGCACGCAAGGTCAAGACTGCGGACGTTCCCGTCGTGCTCGACCCCATGGTCGCCACTTCGATGCTCGAACACATTTTCGAAGGCATCAACGGCGATTCCGTCTATCGCGGAGCCTCGTTCCTGGCCGGCAAACTCGGCGAGAAAATTGCCGGAGCGAACGTCAACGTCATCGACGATGGAACCCTATCCGGCGGTTTCGGCACCACCCCGTTCGATGGAGAGGGCATTCCCACGCGCCGCACCGTCGTCATTGAAAACGGAGTGCTCAAGTCTTATCTGCTGAATACCTACACCGCGAAAAAACTCGGCCTCGAAACCACCGCCAACGCCGCTCGCGGACTCGCCGGCACTCCCGGCATCGGCCCCGGCAATTATTTTTTGGAAGCCGGCGAGAAGAAGCCCGAGCAGATCATCGCGGAAATCAAAGACGGCCTCTACGTCACCGAATTTCTCGGCCACGGCGCGAACCTTGTAACTGGCGACTACTCTCGCGGAGCCTCCGGTATGTGGATCGTCAACGGCGAACTGGCCTATCCCGTCGAAGAAATCACCGTTGCCGGCAATCTGAAAGAGATGTTCAACAATATTTCCGAGATCGGCAGCGACCTCGAATTCCGAGGCAGCGTCGCCTCGCCCACCATCCGCATAGACGGCCTGACCGTAGGCGGCGAATAGCAGGCGTAAACTGCACAGATGAAATTCGCCAAAATCGTCTTCTGGATCGCCGCCATCTGGGGACTGCTGGTTCTGACTCCGCTCTACTTCATGTTCAACCTGATCGGCCGCCAGGACCCGCCTCCGATCACCCATCCTGCGTTCTACTATGGATTCATAGGCGTAGCCCTGGTCTGGCAGATCGCTTTCATCGTCATCGCCTCTGACCCAGTCCGTTTTCGCCCATTCATGTTCGTCGCCGTTCTCGAAAAATTCAGCTACGCCATCGCCTTGATCGTGCTTCATCTGCAAGGGCGATTGCATGCCTCTGATCTGACATTTGCGGGAACGGACCTCCTGCTAGGAGTGCTGTTCATCGTGGCTTTCGTGAAGACAAAACTTTAGCCTCGTGGCCTGATCTTCCGCCGCTCACCGCTGGCTGTAGTCGATTCGTGCCCCAGGTTCGCGCCCGTTTTTTGGGCGCTAACCTGGGCTCGTGCATCGGCTCCGCGTTCTAATTCAGATTCCGCAACGCCTGCACGATCTCGTTCATGTCGATACCCTGATCAATGGGATAAACCTTCGCAAACGCGATCTTTCCCGCCTTATCCACGATAAACGCCGCGCGTTCGCTGATGCCGGCCACGGGAGGGCCTTCCCGCAGGATGCCGAACTTGCGCGTCACTTCGGCGTGCGGATAGAAATCGGAGCCGATCGCGACTTCGACCGGGCCGATTTCCTTCTCGCGCCAGGCGATGTGGCTGGGAATCGAATCTACGCTGATGTCCATGACCTGGGCATTCAGGGCCGCGAACTCACTTTTTCTGGCGTCGAGTTCGGGCACCTGCGCCGCTCAGGTCGGAGTCCAGTCCAGCGGATGAAAGGCCACAACCAGGTTCTGGCGGCCAAGGTAGTCGCGCGAACGGATCCTGATCCGGCGCTCACCGGCGATCGCGGGGATCTCGAACTCGGGCGCTGCATCGCCAACTTTCAGAGTCATGCTGCTTCTTCCTTTTTCTCCGAACAAAATTGTACTTGAGAACCGTACTCTAACTTTGCGCTGACTTTACTCTGAAGCCCGCCGCCGCGGCTCTCCGCCGGTCGCCGGAATTAACCTGTTTTTAACACTTCATCGTTTATTGGCCGTTAACATTTCCTCCATGCCAGATCAGCCATTGCAGATCGAAGAGTTTCCTGGGTCTCAGAACGGAATCAATGTCTTACGCCTGACGGGTCCACTTACGCTTCAGAACTTGTTCGGATTTCAGGCCAAAGTCCGCGCCGACCATTCGCGCGCGTTGATTTTGGATTTCACGAATGTTCCATTAGCCGATTCCGCCGGAATCGGTGCATTGGTCGGAGCCTACGTCTCACGACAAAAAGATGGACGCAGTTTGGGACTGGTCGCCGTGAATCAGCGCATCCATCACGCTCTGGAAGTTACGCGAGTGGATGGATTTTTTGCCTTCTTTGCCACGGTGGCAGAAGCCGAGCAGGCAGCGTAAACTCCAGCCCAAAAAGAAAAGCGGCCTTTGCAGGCCGCTGATCCGTTCCCGAATTTTGCTTGTGGTCTAGACGCCTTTAACGTTCTCGGCCTGCCAGCCCTTGGGGCCCTTCACCACATCGAACTGAACTTGTTGACCTTCCTGCAGGCTGCGAAACCCGTTTGCCTGAATGGCGGAGAAGTGCACAAAAACATCTTCACCATTCTGGCGGCTGATAAAACCATAGCCCTTGGCATCGTTAAACCACTTTACTGTTCCTGTTTCCATGATGTTGCAGTGTTCCTTTTGTTGAAGTGTGCGCTGGAGTTCGCAGGATGGTGCAGGCAGAACACGCTCTGGAGCCGGGCGCTGCTGTACAGCCTCAAAACGTCAAACGCAGCTAAAATTGTACATATTCAGTGCAAAATGGCGAGAAAATTTTGGCTTACAGAGGTAACGGCTGGGGCCTTACTTCAGACGCCTCACGCCAGACGTGACCTTCGCCGCCAGGCGTTCCATAGGTAGGCATTTCATGGCTCACCCTCCAAGATTTCCCAATGTTTTCCTCCCCGATTTCGTATCCTTCTGAAAACTAAAGCTCTCTCCTTTTGGCATCGCTCTTGCTCCAAATGGCAACTAAGGTGTGGGGGCTTTTATGCTGACCATACGCGTCGAAAGACTCGGCGACCTCGCATTGATCGAATGTGAGGGCAGAATCGTCCACAGCGATTCTGTTTTCAAGCTGCGCGATGCCGTCAGGGCACAGTATTCCGCGCGCGTCGTCGCGCTCGATCTCTCCGCGGTAGAAGCCATCGGCGGAGGCGGACTCGGGATGCTCGCGTTTCTCCAGCGTTGGGCCGACGACAATGCTATCCAGCTAAAACTCTTCAGCCCTTCCGAACCAGTGAGGCGCCTTTTGCAGAATCGCCAGGCGAACTCTGATTTCCAGTTCCACATCGCAAGTTTTCAGGAAATGATTGGGATCCTGTCCGCCGCCCAGTCGCACTATGCGATCGCAGCCTGAGCATGACGGTTTGCAACTTAACGCAGCCTCATTCATCATCAGGTGATGCGTAAGACGACGCGTAGTCGAATGGGGAAAGCCGCGCTTCTCACTGGATTTTTCTTCGCTGGGATCTTGCTTCCCAATGTTCCGTCAATCGCCCAGGGTGATCTAGTCGGCGATGTCAGGGCCCAACTGGCACAGAATTCTTTCTCCGCCGTCGAGTCCGAGCTCCAGAACTATAAGGCTCAGCGCGGCGTCACGCCCGAATATCTAGAGGCGCTCTCCTGGATGGCGCGCGGCGCAGCGTCCGGTCAACAGTGGGACAAAGCGGCCGCTTACGCCACCGAGACCCGCACTCTTGCCGAGAAAGAGTTGGCGAAGCGCAAACTCGACGCCGAGCCTCATCTTCCCATCGCCCTCGGTGCCTCCTACGAAGTCCTCGCCCAGCAACTCGAAGCCACAGGAAAACATCCCCAGGCCGTTGCCCTGCTCCGCTCCGCCTTAACTCGTTACGGAAACACCTCGATTCAAGCGCGTCTGCAGAAAAACCTCAACGTGTTGGCCCTCGTCGGACAACCCGCTCCCGCGCTCCAATCCACCCAGTTTCTCGGACCGAAGCCCCCGTCTCTCACCTCGCTAAAAGGATCGCCCGTTCTTTTATTTTTCTGGGCGCATTGGTGCATCGACTGCAAAGCCGAGGTCCCGGTAATCGCCCGCCTGCGCCAGGAGTTCGCTCCTCAAGGATTAGTCGTCATCGGTCCCACGCAACTCTACGGATACGCCGCGCAAGGTGCCGACGCCCCGCCCGAGAAGGAGCGCGCCTATATCGAGTCCGTTCGCGCGCGCTATTACGGCGGCCTGCAAGACATGCCCGTCCCGCTGAGCAAACAGAACTTCAACGCCTACGGAGCCAGCACCACGCCGACGGTGGTCGTTTTGAATCGCGCCGGCCACGTCTCGATGTATCATCCGGGAGCCATGCCCTATGACGAACTGCGCGCCGCCGTCGAGAAAGCCGTGCAGTAGCGTAAGAGAGTAGCGTAAGAGAAAGGACGAACACGAACTTATGGGTTGCCTTATCCTGCTAGTCTTTCTCGCCTTCCCTCGAATCGCGCTCGTCTTATTGTTCCTGTTCTCCGACTACCTGCAACGCGCCTACCACGGTCTGCTCTTGCCCTTGCTCGGATTCATCTTCCTGCCCCTCACCACCCTCGTCTATGCCTGGATGGCCCACACCCACCAGCCCATCGTCGGCCTCAATGTCGTGATCCTCATCATCACCGTTGTGATCGACCTAGGAGGCCTAGGCGGCGGCGCCTATCACCGACGAAGACGCTACGATTAGCTGGCCTTTGGGTGGCGCAGCGCTTCAGCGCTGCGATCACAGCATCGTCTTCAAGTCGGCTTCAGCCGCTGGGGAAACCAGCCTTCCCAACGACCCTCCCTTGACTCACCCACCCCATGAGCATAGGATGCCGCTGCGGTCAGGCGGTGCCCGCGACCGACAAATTCCATCCAAACCGCTGATTTTTCAAACTTAAGGAGAGAGTTATGAAGCGTAGTTCCTCGATCTTCGCAATCGCATTCGTGTGCCTCGCCCTCGCCGGATCACTCGTCGCCGAGAACAAGGCCTTTGTCGGCACCTGGAAGTTGAACGTGGAAAAATCAAAGTTCGCCGCCGGCAAGGCCCCCAAGAGCCTCACCCGCACCGTCACCGCCGATGGAGACACGGCGACCTACAAGTTCGACGGCGTCGCCGCCGACGGTTCCGCCTACACCTACGGATTCGCCTCCAAGTACGACGGCAAAGACTCTGAAGTGACCGGAACCGGCGCCCCCTTCGGCGCCGACCACATCGCCATCAAACAAGACAACTCGCACATGGTTTCCGTCACCCTCAAAAAAGGAGACAAAACCGTAGCCACCGGCTCCACAACCGTCTCTCACGACGGAAAGACGACCACCGTCATTCTGAAAGGATCCGATGCAGACGGGAAGCCGCTAAAGACCGAGACGGTTTACGACAAGCAGTAGATAACGACCAACAGTCGACAAGCAATCGCCACAAAGGATAGGACGATGACAAGAAGACACCAATTAACAGCCGGGTGCCCATCCTAAATTTCGCGTTCTTTGCGAAATTTAGGGTGGGCCTCTCTTGCCGCTAAGAAGTAAAGAGCCATCTTCCCAACTCTGTCATCCCGACCGGAGCAGATCGTCGCGAAGGCGATGATCTACGAAGCGGAGGGACCTTGCGTTAGGCGTATGTCGGACGCCGGAGGATGGGGCCGGGTGCCGGGTGCGGGTGCCCCATCCTAAATTTCGCGCTCTTTGCGAAATTTAGGGTGGGTGCTAGCCTTCTCCTTAGCCTCCACAGCCGGCGAAAAGTTTAAACAGCGGTCGCCCTGAGCAATCGGGCGCCTGAGTCCTCTTCGATGAGGAAGTGAATGGGGTCAATATTGAACAACGGGGACGGGGATCTCTTGCCGCCGACGATGGGAAATATCTTCCAGCCGCTTTCCCCCGAGAATTGGCATTCGCCCACCAGTCTTGCTCCATGCCAGACGACACATCGTGGGACATCGCTGTCGTGACCAAATAGCACGACACCGACGGCGTGGTCTTTGCTGCTGAGAACGACCTTCGAGGACACACGCTCCGCAGAATAGCCAGTCTCGGGGCGAACACAAGCTATCAAGCCTGACATCAGCGCTTCACGATTCATTTGTAGGGGTAGTATAGCTCTTTCGAGGGACGCTCACAGAGCATGACACCGCTCCCTGTGGAACCGCAAGTGCTAATTTTGAGACGGTTTCCCGGACTGAGAATAACCGACGTTCTTCCCGAATCGCTTCCTCCTCGCCTCCGACCGTTCTGAGGCGATGTTACGGGCAACAGTCATCACACCGCCGATTATGAACTGTTTACCCCACTTCTCATAGTCACGGGGGCACTTTTTCCCACGCTCGCCGATCTCCCACGCCTTATTAACCGTTTTTTCGCCCCAAACGAGAATAGAGTTTCCCTTGGGCTTTGCTTTCTCGAGAACCGACATGCAGGGAATGTCGCTTGGCCCGTCGCCAACGTAGATCATGTGGCTCAGCGGAACTGGACGATCTTCAAGAGGCATATCGACGTTGACTGCGTAAGGCGTGATGTAACTCTGTTCCCTAGAGATCCCCTTGTTGATCAAAAACAGGTAACGAGTCTTCTCAGTGAAGCTAATCACTGCCTTAGGTCGTGCGATTACCCCGCCGTCGTCGAAATCATATTCGCACGCCCAGATTTCTTTGAAATGGTGAGCAATCGGCGCGCTCCTTACGACGTCACCGATCCCGCCACTCACTATGTAATATTCGAGTGTGAGCTTCTCTTCAATGATCAGCGGGTCGGTCTCGAAAGTCTGGCGCAATTCCGTAAGGAACTGATCTACACCCTTGTGGATGATCACGAATTCTCGTCCTATTTTGTTGAGATCTTCCTTCCGGATTTGAGGAAGGGCGCCCGACTTTACCTTGTCAACGAGTAACGTCAGGTACGCCAATGGCGGATCCCATCCATGACTGACAAGGTCAGCTGCCTCGTCATAAAAAACTTGAGCGGCTTTGTTAGTCGGATCCTTACGTTCTGGATCGCTGTAGTAAGAAATCAACGCCGCCGTGGAGTCCTCGGCAAGCGTGTCGTCAAAGTCGAAAATCACCGCAATGCGGTTTGCCCCGGCCATGGGTTTTATCCTCTAGCTTACAGGCTCTCGGCTTGCAATTTAACTTTGTACACGATATAAAACAAAATGGACGTTTGTCAACACCGAATTCTTGGGGGACGGAATGGACCTCGTAGGTACGTCCGAACTTGCGGACATGCTCGGAGTGAGCAAGCAGACGGTTTCAAACTGGAGAGTCCGTATGGCGAACTTTCCTGCCCCGGTCGCCGAACTAAAGAGCGGACCGGTTTGGAAACGTGCCGAAATAATTGAGTGGGCGAAATCAACTGGCGTTCAGGTCGCGACGGCTGAGTCAAGCAAGGCTCAGAGCACCCCCCGCAGGAAGACCTCGGTCGTGGTGGCTGTTGTGAACATGAAGGGTGGGGTTGGAAAATCGACGGTCACTGCCAATTTGGGATGGCATTCTGCATACAAGAAAAATCATAAGGTTCTTCTGGTGGACCTTGATCCTCAATTCAACCTCAGCCAGTATGCGCTAGGACGCGAGAGGTACCAGGAGTTTCTCAGGAGAAAGCGGCCAAGCGTTTACGAAATATTCGAACAAACCAGCTCCTCACCAGGAATGCGAGAGGCTCATGCAGATCTTTCGCAGGCGATCATTCAGGTGAAAGCGTGGAGCGACGGCAGCCGCCTAGATCTTGTTCCCTCCCGACTGGATCTAGCGTGGACACTTAAGAGCTCTTCGTACAGCAAAATAGAGCATCTCTCCAGCTTCCTGGAGCCGTTGCGGCGTAAATACGATCTCGTATTAATCGACTGTCCCCCAACGCAATCGATGCTGACAGATGCCGCGTATCGAGCGAGTGGCTACGTCCTGATTCCGGTGAGGCCGGAATTTCTATCAACGATCGGGTTGCCGTTGCTTGTAAAATCCCTTGAGGATTTTCAGCTTGAACACCGAAATAAGGAGATCGAAATCGCCGGAATTTTGTTTAATGCGGTAACGATATCGAAGAATGAACATCAAAAGTCTCGGAATGACGTCATGACTCTAGCGAAGAAAAATGGCTGGTATGTCTTCAAGAATGAAATCAGCTACTCGGACTCTTATCCAAAAGGATCCCGCGAGGGCAAGCCGATTTTTCTAACGGGATATGCTCGCTGGGACAAGGTGAATGAGTTTGAGGCTCTCGCGAACGAGTTTCTCCAAAGGATTGGGCTGTGAACAAAAGCGCAAAGCGATTACTGCGGGATATTGCTGCCCTGTTTGAGCGTTATCCGGCGCATACATGGGCCGAGTTGGTTAGCCTCCTCGACCCCAAAAAGACTCGCACTGAATCACCTCAAGCTCTGGGAAGCGTCGAGAAAAACGAGAAGCTGCAGGGAGCGAATCAGCAGAAACAAGGGTCGCGACAGGTGACTTCCCAGAAGGCCAAAAGAGCAGCGCTCGAGCCCGAGGGCAAACGTGACGAATGGCTCGAATTAGAATTATCGCGACTGCCAATAGCCGATTTACGGACACTTTTAAGGAACTCCGGTGTGCCGTTCTCGCATAAGGACTCGAAAGATAGGCTCATTCGCAAGATATTAAGGACCGCCCCGGAACAAGTAGGGAGGTCGGTTGCACGTTCCATAGGGCGACGCAATCCCGGCGACTATGCGCAGTGGGCGGAGATCATTATGGGCGGGGATAAACGAAAACCAACGCGATGAGTCTCCATCTCGAACAGGAGCTCCCGAAGAAAAGCGCGCCCAATTTTTCGACGCCCCAGAACAGGCCGACCCTTGATTGCCTTTAACCGCGAGCCCATCCCCGACTTTTCCCTGACCCAAGCGCCACCGCCCGTCACGATAAAACATCATCCTTAGGAAACAGAGAACTGCATTCATCACCATCCGCCTGTACCGCCGTCACAGACACATCATCACAAGCAGTGCAACACTATCGCTGAATTGTGTCCGCCTCCCGAGACGGACGGCACCCACCTTCTTTGACAACATGAAATTTCAAATGTCGACAGGCGCAATTACGTCCACGGAAGTCGTCCAAAACCCCTTCAAATTCCGGCCAAATCGATGACCCTCTCCCTTAAGTCCTTTAGTTTGATGGGTCTGGAGTTAACTATCCTGTAATGAATAAGTTACACGGAATTGGGGGGGGGGGGGGGGGGGGGGGGTACCACCCCAACGTCGAAGCGGAGTCCAATTCTCAGTTGAGGCTAGAGCGTCGCGGCCTGTTCTCGCCGGCGAGCCTGAATTTCGATGTAGACATTGATCAGCGAAACGGCGGCGGGTGTGACGCCGGGGATACGCGACGCCTGGCCCAGAGTTTGTGGAACGACGTGGCCGAGCTTCTCCTGCATTTCGCGCGACAAGCCGCTCACGGCCCGATAGTCGAACCAATCGGGAATCCGTCGCTGCTCAGCTTTCTTCAGCCGGTCGATGGCGCGCTGCTGCTGATCGAGATATCCCGCGTACTTGATTTCAGTTTCGACCGACTTAAGTTCGTTGCGAACTTCGGACGACAACGGAAGAGACGCAGCATTCGCCGGGTGATCTCTCTCAAAAAATTCGGGCATAACATTTCTTAGAATCGGAGCCAGTTGCTCGATAACGATCTCAGGCCGCTTCAGCAATTGCGCAAGCGATTGCCCAACAGCAGCGGAAAGATCAGTCGTTGTTTCTGTTTCTGTGACAGCAATCTGCTCCGCCATCGAGTTTGTCACTCGCGTCTTTTCGAGCAACTGCTTCAATCGCGCCATCCGATCTTGCTTGGCTTCGAAGTCAGCCCACGCATCATCCGAAATCAGTCCCACTCGTCGTCCATGCGGAGTCAGTCGCCGATCGGCATTGTCAATCCGCAGATGCAATCGAAATTCCGCCCGCGAAGTGAACATGCGATACGGCTCGTTCGTGCCCTTCGAAATCAGGTCGTCGATCAGAATCGCGGTATAAGCTTCGGTGCGATCGAGCAACAAAGCAGGCTCACGCTTAACCTTGAGCGCGGCGTTGATTCCAGCCATCAGTCCCTGACACGCGGCTTCTTCATAGCCGGAAGTTCCGTTAATCTGCCCAGCCAGAAACAGCCCCGCAATCTTCTTCGTCTCGAGCGTCCGGTTCAGTTCCGTCGGATCGATCGAATCGTACTCAATCGCGTATCCAGGTCGCATCATCTCTGCGGATTCGAGTCCAGGAATCGACTTCAGAATCGCTAGCTGTACATCGATCGGCAGCGATGTGCTCATGCCGTTGACGTAAATCTCATGCGTGTTCAATCCTTCTGGCTCGAGGAAAAGCTGGTGCGTGAGCTTCTCGGGGAACTTGACGATCTTGTCCTCAATCGACGGACAGTAACGCGGTCCAGTCGATTGGATCTGTCCGCTATACATCGGCGAACGATGGACGTTCTCGCGGATGATGCGATGCGTTTCTTCGGTGGTAAACGCGATGTAGCAAGGCACCTGCGAATCGTGATGCGCAACCCGCTTCGTGCGAAAGCTGAATGGAGTCGGATCGATGTCGCCAGGTTGCCGCTCAAAGCGCGGCCAGTCGATGCTGCGCCCGTCGAGTCGCGGAGGAGTTCCGGTCTTGAGTCGGCATCCGCGCAACCCGAGCTTCTTCAGCGCTTCGCCAAGAAGAACTGCAGCCGGTTCTCCCGAACGTCCCGCAGGATACTGCTGCTCGCCGCAGTGAATCAGCCCGTTGAGGAACGTCCCAGTAGTAATGATGACTGCTTCAGCAGAAACGCGCCGACCATCGCGAAGCAGAATGCCAGTAATGCGGTCGCTAGTCGGCTGTTCCAATATTACATCGGAAACTTCCGCCTGCTTGATCTTGAGATTCGGCTGCGCTTCGAGCACCTCGCGCATCTTCAACCGATACGCCTGCTTGTCGCACTGCGCGCGCGGCGACCAAACGGCAGGTCCGCGCGACGTATTAAGCAAGCGGAACTGTATTCCGACAGCATCGGTGATTTCGCCCATGATGCCACCAAGCGCGTCGACTTCACGCACGAGATGCCCTTTGGCGATGCCTCCGATCGCTGGATTGCACGACATCTGCGCGATCAGATCGACGTTCAGCGTGTAGAGCGCGGTCTTCAGCCCCATGCGCGCGGAAGCCATCGCAGCCTCGCATCCCGCATGGCCAGCACCGACAACGACTACCTCGAAATGTTCGTCAAACGTCTGCATGTGCGCTGGTTCAGGACCCATTTGGCGGGAACACTGCTGGAACGATTGTAAAGCCTGATGGTACCAATCGTCTTTGAGTCCTATATCAGATCTCTATATCAGCGATAACTCGGAGGCAGAGGATTACGGTCCTGGAATTGGCGCTGATGCCAATAAGGATAGGCAATCTGCGGCGCGCTGGCCTCATCCAGCTTCGCGACCTGTGCTTCGGACAACGTGAAACTCGCGGCAGCGAGGTTGTCGCGCAACTGCTGCTCATTGCGCGCGCCAATGATAACGCTCGAAACCGTTGGCTTGCGCAACAACCAGTTCAGCGCCACTTGCGGCACCGACTTGCCAATCTCCGCCGCAACCGCGTCCAGTGCATCCACAACCTTATAGAGGTACTCATTCGGGACTACTGGACCTCCGTCAGCGGCCTTGTGCAGACGGCTCACTTCCGGCAAGGGCTGTCCGCGGCGGAGCTTCCCTGTCAAGCGACCCCATCCGAGCGGGCTCCAGACCAGAGCCCCAATATTTTCGGTATAGGCTTGCGGCATCAACTCCCACTCGTAGTCGCGACCGACGAGCGAATAGTACACTTGGTGCGCGGCGTAACGAGTCCAACCGTAGCGTTCGCTCAGGTCGATCGACTTCTGAAGATGCCATCCAGAAAAGTTAGACGCCGCGATATAACGCACTTTGCCCTCGCGCACGAAATCGTCAAGCGTTCTGAGCGTCTCTTCAATCGGAGTCGACGCGTCGAACGCATGCATGTGATACACGTCGATGTAATCGGTCTGCAGGCGCTTCAGGCTGCCCTCGATTTGCTGCGTCAAGTGAGCGCGAGACGAACCGACGTTGTTCGGACCCTCGCCGAACTGGAAGGTTGCTTTGGTCGAGATCAGGACGCTGGCGCGAGGCAAGTGCTTGATCGCGTGGCCCAGAATCTCCTCAGAAAGTCCCTGCGAATAAACGTCGGCAGTATCGAAGAAATTCACCCCAGCCTGCATGCACAGGTCGACGAGCAGCGTTGCCTCGGCGACATCCGTCGCGCCCCATGCCCGGAAGAATTCATTTCCGCCTCCGAAAGTCCCCGTGCCAAAACAAAGCACCGGAACTTTCAATCCACTTCTGCCTAGTTGTCGGAATTCCATGGAGCGTTTGATGGCTTTCCGCAGCCGTCGGTTACAACGTTTTTGGGCGCAAGCGGGAAGAGCTCGGTGGTCGCGTGACGAAGGACTCTTGTATCCACGGGCTTCGAACCGTATAGTGGCTTTTTTAATTTAGCAATTTCATGGCTCGAACCGTTCCGATTGGCGCTCGCGGCGAGGCATCAGAGACCGTAGCTTTGAAACACACGCTCTCGGCGCATCACCCGGAGTTGCCGGCTGTTTACTCGACTCCCGACATGATTCGACTGATGGAGACGGCGTGTTTCCACGCGCTGCAGCCCTATTGTGATGAAGGGGAAATCACGGTTGGGACTTCCATCCACATCGAACATCGCGCTGCCAGCGGCATTGGAACCACCATTCGCGCGGAAGCGGAACTGGAATCGTTTGACGGGCGCTTCTATCTCATGCGCGTGAGCGCTTACGACGGCACGCTGGAGGTTGGGCGTGGCACAGTGGGCCGTGCCGTTGTGCATGTTCCGAGTTTTGTGAAACGAATGCGCGAAAAAGCTGGCGGTGGCTAACCCGGCCGTTCTGACGACCGACGATCCACTCATCAACTATCCATCGTCCCTATCCGTCATCCATTGATCAGACTCATCATGTGCTCTGGGTAGCGCGTCCCTGATGCGACGCCGGTTGGAAACAAGTCGGTCAGCCGGCGCAATTCGTCCGGGGTCAGCTTGATATCGAGCGCAGCGACATTTTGCTCAAGATACTTCCGCCGCTTCGTGCCCGGGATCGGAATAATATCGTCGCCCTGCGCGAGTACCCAAGCCAGAGCGATTTGCGCGGGTTCACACTTCTTCTCGGCCGCCATCGATTCGACCTCAGCGACAAGGTCAAGATTCTTCCGAAAGTTTTCGCCCTGAAAACGCGGAGAGAACCTGCGGTAGTCATCCTCCGCCAGGTCGTCGAACTTCTTAAATTGGCCGGTTAGGAAACCACGGCCAAGCGGGCTATAGGCAACAAATCCGACTCCAAGTTCGCGGCAGGTCGCGAGGATTTCGTCTTCTGGATCGCGCGTCCACAGTGAATACTCCGTCTGTAAAGCCGCCACGGGATGCACCTTCACTGCACGCCGCAGAGTATTCACGCTGGCCTCCGACAGGCCGATGTGGCCGATCTTGCCTTCCTTCACAAGTTCCGCCATGGCGCCGACCGTATCTTCAATCGGAGTTCCGGGATCGACGCGATGCTGGTAGTAAAGATCAATGTGTTCCACACCCAGCCGCTTGAGACTCGCATCACAGGATTTTTTTACATACTCGGGCTTGCCGTTGACGCCACGCACACTCGGGTTGCTCGCATCGCGGACGATTCCGAATTTCGTCGCCAGCACCGCCTGGTCGCGCTTGCCCTTGATTGCCCGACCGACCAGTTCTTCATTCTTGAAAGGACCATAGACATCGGCGGTGTCGAGGAAGTTAATCCCCAGTTCGAGGGCGCGGTGAATGGTCGCAATCGACTCTGTGTCATCAAAACCGGAATAGAACTCCGACATGCCCATGCAGCCGAGGCCGAGGGCTGAAACTTTGAGATTGGAACGTCCGAGATTGCGGGTTTTCACGAGTTGCTCCTTTCCCGAGACAGCAATAAGAGTAAGCAAGCTACTCGTTGTGTAGATGCGGAGGGGCACAGAAGGCTTCGCACAAAATTCGAAACACGCAGGTCGGGGCGTTCTAGAATGAGGCCGAAATCGCGCCGGTGGCGCTCTGCTGCTCCAGACGTTGCAGGATCGGAAGCAATTTCAACCCCGTCGACATTCGGTACAGCGCGTAAGCGTGGAAAGCAATCGCCAGATAATCTTTGAAAAGCAAGAGCAGAACGCCGTCGATCGCGTAGAGCCCCATACCCAGGTACCAGGCCCAACTCTGCCCTTTACGGGCAAAATTCCAGAACAACACGAAGACGCCGGCGATGATGCCGTTAATGATCAGGTCGAGCACGTAGCCTGTTGAACCATCTTGATTAGCGAGTCCATCGACAATCTGCGACAGCCCGAGGCCAAAGATAAATCGGATACTCGCCCCCGACATCGAGAGCACTGAATTCACCACTGACAGGCCCGCAATCATTAGGAACCAGCTGGCGCTCCCTTTCAATGCCATCAGAACACGGGCTTTCTGTTCGTCGGCGACCGAAGGACTGCTGCCGCTCGGCGACAAGGTGTATCCAGGATCTGCCATGTTGAGACCTCGCGCCAAACTATGTATCTTGAATCCCGGAAAGGTATCACAGGTTCCGGGAAAAGTAAGTTGGAATTTTTCGAGTTAACCGCGTGGCTGAAGGCCGTCACGACGCGACGTGGATCAAAGGCTTTGTGTTAGACACCACTTCGCCGATCTCGATTGCGGGAACAGAGGCGTCTTGCAGCGCATGAAGCAGCGTGCCAGCATCGTCGGCGGAGACGGCGATCAACAAGCCTCCCGCGGTTTGCGGATCGAAGAGCAGGGTTCGAATATCATCTGGAACCGATTCCTCATAGCCAACCATGCACTCGGCGAAGTCACGATTCGCGTTCAATCCTCCAGGAATGTACCTCGAGCGAATGCAATCGAGCGCGCCTTCGAGAGCGGGAATTTTGGTGGCGCGGAGAATGATGCCGACATTCGAAGCCAGCGCCAATTCACGCGCGTGTCCGATCATGCCGAAGCCGGTGATGTCGGTTAGGGCGTGGACGGCTAAACCGTCGCTGGTCGCTGGTCGGTGGTCGTTCGCTTCGCGTCCATGAACTCTGGCGATCACTTCAGCGGCGGTTTTGTTTAACGTGGTCATCGACTTCACTGCCGCATCGATCCATTCTTGTTTCGCAACACCTTTCTTGATTGCCGTCGAAATCACTCCCGTGCCGAGCGCTTTGGTGAAAAGCAAACGGTCGCCGGGTTGCGCGCCTTGATTGGCGAGCACACGCTTCGGATGAATCAGGCCGGTGACCGAATAGCCGAACTTCGTTTCGTCATCGCGAATGCTGTGGCCGCCGACGACTGTGCAACCGGCTTCCATCATCTTCGACAATCCGCCGGCGAGAATACGCTCCAGGATTTCGAGATCACCTTTTTCGGGGAAGCAGACCAGAGCGAGCGCCGTCAGCGGCTTTCCGCCCATCGCATACACGTCGCTGAGAGCGTTGGTCGCAGCGATCTGGCCGAAGGTGTAGGGATCGTCCACGATCGGAGTAAAAAAATCGACAGTCTGGACGAGCGCCATCTCAGGCGTGATTTGATACACGCCAGCGTCGTCGGCATGATCGAAGCCGACCAAAACATTCGGGTCATGTTGCCGGGCTAATTTCCCAAGCACTGTGTCCAGCGCCGCCGGACTCAGCTTGGACGCTCAACCCGCGGCTTTAACAGACTCCGTGAGACGGAATGGTTTTGCTTTAGGCACGATGCCATTGTAGCGGAGGAGAGAAGCAGGTCAGAGGTTAGAGGGCAGATTGCGGAGGTAAGATCTTCACTTCACGCTGACAGCGGCGATTTGCAGATCTGGATAGGCGTGGTTCCACTGCGCGGAAATGTTTTCGAAGGTCAGACGGAAGGGCTTGCTTTGTCCGGGCGCCAGCGGAGACATGACCAGGTCGACGGCTTCGTCGTAGGGGCCTCCGGTTTGCAGAACGTGGATGGGGACCTCATCGCGCTGCGCGATCTGGCCCATCTCGTCTTTGAAGGTGACCTGCACGACGGCGTGGATTACCGTCATATTGCCGGTGTTGGTGATGACTCCGTCAATGTAGCTAACGGTTGCGCCGACAAAATTCTGCGCCGCGCTGGTCTTCAGATCGGAAAATTTCAGGTTTGCGGCGTAAGCGGGAGGCTCGGCAGGCTTTTTTTGCTCTCCGCGGAGAATCAGCGCGAGAGCGCCGACGACAACTCCGACGACGACGATTCCGATCAGAATCGGGCGCAGGCTGGATTCTTCTTGCCCGGTCATTGGATTTGGGTTTAAGTTCGGCCCAAGCAATCCGCCCATGGCGGGATTGTACCCCGGATTCTACTGCCGGGCGTCTTGCTGATTGAATCGAATCAGCCTGCGCAATCAGCGGCGAGTATCGTTCACACGATAGTTTTCGTATTCGATGGTCAGCGTGGCGCGTCCACCCAGGCGAATGTAGCTCACGGATTCATTGCGCCGCGGCAGCCAGAAATCCTGCACTTTTATGTACTCGTGGTGGATATCGCTTTTCTTGGTCCAAAAAGACGGGTTGAGCGCAGGCTCGGCCTCGATTCGCGTCACTGCGAAGTCAGTCCCGTCGATCCAAACTTTGCCACGATAGACATACTTACTTCTCGCTTTCGGCGCCACAGCGAGCACATATTGACTACCTTTCTCGGAGCGCTCGAATCCCACCAGGGCAATGTCATAGTTGTCGCGGTTCAACAGCGTGCGAGCATGAACCTCGGGCTCCGCCGCCTCCTTTTCACTGTCGAGCAGCCGTTTGAACACGCGATCGATAATCAGCTTCGATCCAGTTTGAGAAACGATCTTGAAGGTCTTGGTTGAGGGGCTATCGAAGGTCGCCTCGACCGTCATTTCCGCGTCGCGATCGCTGGGGAATCCACGATAGGCGAGACGGTAAACGCGGGTGCATTCGTAGTGGCGTAAGGCATGGGCCCGCGCCTCGTCTTGCGGGACGAGATTGGCGACAACCTGATTGACGCTTAAAGGTGCGGTGGTGATGGAAGGGGGCAGAGAAGAAGAATCCACGGCGGAGACGAGAGTGCTGAGGACGGTGAGCGTGGCCGCGAGCAGGATGGGCGTGCGCTTTCCCGAACGTTTCCTCGAACGGCGCGAACTAGCCATTGCCCGCATGCAGTATGGTCCGTCGAAGGAGATAGCTTATCACCGTGTCTTTACCCCTGACGCGGCTCCGACGCACCTCCGACGCAACACGGCGGTCAAGTCGAGTGTCGGCCTCGGATGTTAAGATTTCGGCGCCATGGGCAAGTTTTGCCTGGGTGCTGCGATTTTCAACACGATCTTGCGACGAAGGAGTAGGATGCTCGGGGAATATTTTCAAACACTTGCAAAAGAAAACAAACGGTTAGACAATTGCTGAGGAACTAGTCGCGCACTCAAGGAGCCCTCCCCCATGTGGATCCGCGAAAGTGAAAGATTTGTACATTTGAACTGGTTTGCCATCTTCTCCTACACCGCATCGCTCGCCATCAGCCTGGCAATTTGGCGCGGCGTGTTTCGAGCGGTTGGATACCTCGTTAAATAAGCCGGCAGCAAAAAATCTCACGACATCCCTTGGTGGCGGCGCAGGTCAACTCTGATCGGCGTAAGCGCGGAGTTTCGCAACATTTTGCGAGAGTTGGGCTTCGTTTACGTTATCGGATCGGCGCGGAGTTAACGATCGTCGGATTTAGTGGTCGTAGTGCAGTAGCGAAAAGACGTCGTACTTCTTGAGCTTGTCGCGGCCCTTCAGAAAATCAAGTTCCACTACAAACGTCAATCCGGCAATACGCGCGCCGAGGCCGGAAGCCAGCTCCGCCGTTGCGACGGCGGTTCCACCCGTTGCCAGTAGATCGTCGACGATGAGAACGCGCTGGCCTTTCTTGATGGCATCTTTATGGATTTCAAGAGAGTTGCTGCCGTATTCGAGGTCGTAGCTGACCTTCATGGTTTCGGCGGGAAGTTTGCCGGGCTTACGCACGGGGACGAAGCCCGCGTTCAAACGATAGGCGAGCGCTGGGCCGAAAATAAATCCGCGAGCCTCCATGCCGAGGACGAGGTCGATTTCCTTGCCAATGTAGTTTTCAGAGAGCGCATCAATCAGCCGCGCGAAGCCCAGCTTGTCTTTGAGGAGAGTCGTGATGTCGTAGAAGAGGATGCCTTTTTTCGGGAAGTCAGGCACCTCGCGAATCAGCTTCTTGAGCCCATCGCAATCTGCCTTCTGGATGGCCTTGGCGGCCGGGACTCTGGTTTGCATTCTCGACTACGCTCCTCGAACCTGAAATGAATTGAGTCCGGCGATCGGCTCGGCCTCGACTTCTTCTACGTTATCTACACGCGCCGCGCGCGGACCTTCCGAGAGACGCGACCGGAATCCGGCCAACTGCTCTCTCGTCCCCATGGCCAACACTTCAACGCTGCCGTCCGGATTGTTGCGAACCCACCCCGCAATTCGCAGTATGTGCGCCTCGCGCTCGACAAACCACCGGAAACCGACGCCTTGCACGCGTCCGCGAACGAAGAAACGGCGGGCCGGGAGTGAGTCTGGGGTTGAGGGGGTCGCCATAGACGGATTGCAGAGCCTCTCTAAGCTCGCGACAAATCTACGCTCGCGACAAGTACGTGCCTTCCGCCGTATCCACCTTGATGCTCTCGCCTTCGTTGATGAATGGCGGCACCTGCACGATGAGTCCGGTTTCTGTCGTCGCCGGCTTGGTCACACTCGAGGCGGTGGCGCTTTTCAGTCCGGGCTCGACTTCCACGATCTTCAGGATCACGGTCTGGGGCAACTCGATGCCGACTGCCTTGCCATCGAAGAACTCCACCTTGATCTGGAGATTCGCCGTCAGATAGTCGACCGCGTCGCCGAGAATATCGCGAGTGAGATGGGTCTGCTCGTAGTTCTCTGTGTTCATGAAGTAGTAGTCGTCGCCGTCGCTGTAGAGGAATTCCATGTTTTCCTCGTCGACGTTCACCTTCTCAATGGGGTCGGGTGAACGGAAACGATGTTCGAACATGGCACCGGTACGCAGATTGCGCAGCTTGGCCTGGATGAAGGCGCGCAGGTTCCCCGGCGTGCGGTGCTCGACGCTGAACACGGAATGCAAGTCATTGTTGTGCTTGATGATCATGCCGGGACGGAGTTGGGTCGCTGGAATCGACATTGCTGGGTTACATCTCCTTCACTGTGTGAGGAAGTCTGGGTAGCGGGGCAGGTCGCGGAACGCTTCCGCCGCACTTGGAATTAACGCTCCATTTTACACAGGCCGATAGGACTGTGGGAAGCGGGGGATCGGGCCATCGTTTGGCCCGGCGGTTGATCCAGCGATTGATCGAGACAGATGGGGCTACAATATCAATTAGCTAGGAGGTTCTTATGCGCATTGGAAAATACGAAAGTTCTGACGGTACTACGGGAACGGCAGTCACGTTTCTTCTGATCGGCCTGGGCGTTGGCGCCGCGCTCGGTCTGTTGCTCGCTCCGAAACCGGGTCGCCAGCTACGGAAAGACTTGCGGCGTTCCTACGACGACGTCCTCGAAACAGCCTCCGACTGGACCGACGAAGCGAAAGAGCGTCTGGACGATGTGATCGAAAAAAGCGGCGACTTCGCCGACGAACTCCGTTCGAAGGCCAAGCCCCTGAGCGATCTGCTTCGCCGCTCGTGAGCTAGATCAATCATCTTGGATCAACGCTGTCGGAATCAGACAATGATCCGGCCAGAACCGCTTACTGCTCGGGCTGCGTTTCGTCCTCGAGACGGCGTTTCTTCTTGTGGACGCTGCGAATCACCACGCCCACAGAAAAACGGAAGTTATCCTGTTTTTGCTTGGGGTTTTGCGGAAATGCGGTCGCCGTCTGCAAATAATCAGCTTTGACCCGCAGGGCAAAACGCTGATTGATTTTGTAGTCGATGCCGCCGCCGGCCAAAATGGCCCGGCCGGTTCCGATTTCCGTGATGGTCGTGCCGCCAATCGGAGTTGCCTCGCCCCTCACACCTTGATGTCCGTACATGATCTGGGCGATTGGCGTCCAGTGTTCATACTTGCGACGAGCGAATTGTGCGCCGAAAAGAAAATTGTATTCTTTCGTCGAGACCGGGAACGTGCAGCCCGGAGCGCTGCAAAAGCCTCCCTGATTCGACGGGAAAGGCGCCGGGACCGCTCCAGGGATTTGGGAGGTTCCGAAGTATTGGCCGCCCTCGAAAAGGAATCCCAACCAGTGCGTCGCATTGATACCGAATGAGGCGTCCCAGCCGGGGAGGCCCGCCCAATGCCCGGCATTGAAAAATCCAGCCTCAGCGTAGGTGCCACCGGCGAAGATCTCGAAACGAGGGTACTGGATCGGGGGCTTGGCATTGACGGGCGCGGACGGAATCGTGGTCGCCTCGGGCGTCGCCTGCACAGGAGCGGACGGGGCCGGAGCCTGAGCTGGTTCTTGCGTGGCGGGGGCCGGGGCTGGCGTTGCGGCCTGCGCCCATGACATCACACAGAGCGCAGCCACCACCGCCAACACACCCAGGTATTTCCTCACGAATCCTCCTTGAATTCAGTACCCAGTACCGGTTGCCAGTACCCACAACACCCTTCTGTCCACGGAAGCCAGGATCATCGGGCGGCCCAAAAAACAGTGCCTATGTCGGGTTACTAGGTACTGGGTACTGGCTTTCCAAACGCTGTAGTGTAATGAAGCCGTATTTCCCCGCACGTCCCCTGCTCGGGTGAATAGACCACGCAAGTATCAAAGGGCCGCGAATACACATGCAGCGACACCGCCCGCCGGTTCGCCTCGCGCGGATTTAGCACGCGATGCACCGGTTCGCGCGGGTCGACAGCACACGGATTCGACACGGTCAGTTCCACGGTGTTAGATGCGCGCAAATCGGCCCTACCCGCTTCGACATCCTGAAATCCGACATCAAAATTTTCCACCAGCAGCCGTCCTACCGGGGCTGCCATCCAGCAGTTCTGGTCGCGATGATTGTGGACCGAGCTGCTTTGGCCAACCTCCCAGCAAATCGCGATCAGTTCGTAGAGGTCGGTCTTGTCGATCAGGTTTCGCGTGTAATGCTGCCGGTCCCAGCACAGATAGGGCGCGAGACTGGCCTCCTCGACGGGCCGCTCCGTGAGCAATTCGAGGATCTGCTCGGTCGTGTCGAACGCCGATCTGGGACATGCATGAAGCTCCCGAACCAGTTCGTCAATCGACACTCGCGGCGCTCCGGCCTCATTCATAGCGGTACTCACAAACGGATGTATCCGACAAACTATTGAGTATATCGCGGGCGGACGCGGATACTGCTCCGCACCACCGCTCGAAATGCATCCGTCGGACGAGAGTCACAGTCATCGAGCGGGGGGCGGGCGCTCGCACGTCTATTTCAGTGGATACAATGAATGGTCCATGCCGGAAATCAAACTGACTGAAACCGAAGTCCGCGTGCTGGGGTCGCTGATCGAAAAAGACATCACCACGCCGGAGTACTATCCCCTGTCGCTCAACGCGCTGGTGAATGCCTGCAATCAGAAATCGAATCGCGATCCGGTCATGCAGTTGGACGAAGACGCGGTCCGGGATGCACTCGACGGACTACAGCAGCAGCGTCTGGCCGGACCCGCGCGCGGCGCCGACAGCCGCGTCACGAAATACGAGCAGCGATTGCAGGAGGTATTTAACTTCACGCGCGCGGAGACTGCGATCCTATGTGTGCTGCTGCTCCGCGGCCCACAGACGCCGGGAGAATTACGCGGGCGTTCCGAACGCCTGCATCGCTTCGAAACTCTCGAGGACGTGCAATCGGGGTTGCAGAAGCTGATGCAGCGCGAGCCGCCGCTGGCGAAGGTACTGCCACGGCAGCCGGGGACGAAAGAATCCCGCTACGCGCATCTGCTCGCCGGAGATGTGGTCGAGGCGGAAGCGCCGGTTCAGGCTAGTGGCGCAGTGGAGCGCCATTCGGCGGATGGGGACCGCATCGCCAGCCTCGAGGCGGACGTAGCCGAGATCCGGCGAGAATTAGGCGAAGTGAAGGACAAGCTGGAGAGATTTCGGAGGCAGTTCGAGTGAACATCAACGCCTACATCACCCGTTCCTGGGCATAGCCCGCCGCGCCTAAGGCCGCAATAATTTCGGCAATGTGCTCCGGACCCCGAGTTTCCATGGTGATTTCGATGGCCGTCTCACCGAGCCCGACTCCGTGGTAGGCGCGGTCATAGGCCGTCTCGACAATATTGGCGCGATGTTCGGCCAGAATGGACGTGAGCCGATTCAATGCGCCGGGATAGTCCGGCAGATGAACCCGCAGGCGCACCAGTCGTCCATCTTTCACCAGACCGCGTTCGATGATGCGGGAGAGCAGTGTCACATCAATATTTCCGCCACACACGACCACGGCAACTTTCTTCCCGACAATCGGCAATTTGCGATTGACGAGGGCCGCCAGGGCGGCCGCGCCCGCTCCCTCTGCCAGAGTCTTTTCGCGCTCGAGCAAAAGAAGAATCGCGTTCGCAATTTCTTCCTCTTCGACGGTTACGATATCGTCCACATACTTCTGAACCAACGGCAGCGTGCGGTCGCCCGCGCGCCGCACGGCAATACCGTCGGCGATAGTCGAAGCCGCAGCGAGCGTGACCGGTTTGCCTTCCGCCACGGCAACTTTCATTGAGGGCAGCCGTGAAGGCTGCACTCCAAAAACCTGAATTTTCGGATTCGACTCTTTCAGCGCGCACGCGATCCCGCCGATCAACCCGCCTCCACCGATCGGCACGACGACTGCGTCAAGATCGGGATGCTGCGCCACCATTTCCAATCCGATCGTGCCCTGACCCGCAATCACGGCATCGTCGTTGAACGCGTGCACAAGCGTGAGTTTCTCTGCCTTACTGCGGCGCAGAGACTCCTCGTAAGCCTCGTCGTAATTCGCGCCGTGCAGAATCACATCGGCGCCATAGCCCCGTGTCGCCGACACCTTGATCAATGGCGTGGTCAGCGGCATGCAAATTTGCGCGCGAATTCCGAGTTTACCGGCGTGGTAGGCAACTCCTTGCGCGTGATTTCCAGCGGAAGCCGCGATCACTCCGCGCGCCCGTTCTTCTGCGCTCAGCAGGAGCAACTTATTGAGTGCGCCGCGCTCCTTGAAAGCGCCGGTCCGCTGCAGGTTGTCGAGCTTCAAATAAACATGGTTCCCGGTGGACTCGGAAAATGTCTCTGATTTCGCGCAAGGCGAGAGATAGATGGAGCCTCGAATGCGCCCGAGCGCCGCCTGGATATCGCTGAGACTGACCATGGTTGTGTTTTGTACCGCCAACCAACCGCAAGGATTGCAACATCTTACCTGAGCCGCGGGCCCCACCCGCACGAAGGGACAAGAGGTAACCACTTCAGGTACACCTCCCTCAATGGCCTATCGCAACCTCCGATACGCCCTTCCGAAACCTAGGCAACCGTCAAAACGCCCGTCAGAATGGGGTTTTAGAGGAGTTCATCCCCCTGAACCTCATGACTACTTCGACCGGCACAGTTCTCGCTCCCATCTCCACCCACCGAAAATCCAGCGCGCGCGTCGCGTTGTTTGACTTGCCAACGGCATCGGCGCAAATCGTCACTGACTGCTTTCGTCAGTTCGGAATCGAGACCGTCTCCGTTCCGCATGACCAAGCCGAGCGCCTGCGCCGCGAGAAGTTCGAGGCCTGCGTTCTGCCCCTCGGAGAATCCGCAGGCAGCGTCATCGAACTGGCTCGCGGATCGACCTCGAACGCCCGCATGATCATTTACGGGCTCGGCGGCTCGGCGCAAGACGCTATGCGCTATTCGAAGCTGTGCTTGAACGCCGTGTTCCACGAGCCGCTCGAGCGGTCGGCGGCGATGAAACTGGTGCGTTCCACACGAAGCCTGGTGCTCCATGAATTCCGCCGCTATGTGCGTATCCCGGTCATGACCGAGGTTGGGATCGTGATGAACAACGATGGCCGCATGACGGCCACAAGCTTAGAGATCAGTTCCGGCGGCATGTCGGTGAAAGGCACTCACGTACCGGAGCCGGGAACTCCGGTGGAGGTGTCGTTCTCCCTACTCACCCTGCCTCGCGTTTGGGTCCGCGGCCACGTTACGTGGAAAAAGCCCAACAAGAGCTTTGGCATTCGCTTCGACGCCGCCGACGAGCGCCGGCGCCCTCTGAAAGACTGGATCACAGGATATCTGGAAACGTAACGCTGTCGGCTGTCAGCTGTCAGCTCTCAGCTTTCAGTGAAAACTTCCTTCCCGGCTACAATGTCGGCGTGAGTTCTTCTTCCGGCGCAACCGAGGCTGAACAACTAGCGACGCAGCCTCGATTCTCGTTCCGGCAACGAATTCTCTTGTGGCTGATTAGCTGGGCTAGTTACCTGGCGATTGCGATCATCGGCCGCACTCTGCGCTATTCCATATCCTGGGAAGAACAACCCTCCTCGCCCGACGTGATTTTCGAAGCTCCTATGATCTATTGCTTCTGGCATCGCGCAGTCTTTCCCGCGGCATGGCTTTGGAAGAAAACTGGAATCGCCGTGATGGTAAGCCGCAGCTTCGATGGCGAATACATCGCGCGCACGATCGAGAGGTTCGGCTTCGCAGCCGTCCGAGGATCCAGTAGTCGTGGCGGCGCAGCCGCGTTGCTCGGCTTGAAAGGCCAACTCGAGAGCAATAATCCAGTGGTCTTTACAATTGACGGGCCACGCGGCCCGAAGTATGTAGCGAAGTCCGGTCCCGTCCTGTTGTCGCGCGCGAGCGCAGTGCCGATGCAAGCCTTTTACGTGGCCCTCAGCGACGCCTGGGTGCTCAACACCTGGGACGCGCTCATGATTCCGAAACCATTCTCAAAAGCGCTGGTGCGCTTCAGCACGAAGATGCGAGTTCCGGGCGAAACTGACGCACAAGACGATGACAAGGCGATGACCGACCTTCAACACCAACTACAGACCGCTCTGGAACGCGTCACCACTTTCGCCGAAGAACACGTGAAGCAAGTAGGATCGCCAGAGTTTCCCATCATTAAGAGTTAAGGGTTTGACTTTCCATCTCCACGCCCATTAGATTGGCTGGGCTGCTGTAGTCGCTCTTTCTCAACTTCTATATTAGGTTCGCGCATGATCGTAGGCCAGCGACAAGCTGGCGCTATGGGAAGCGGGTGCAAATCCCGCGCTGCCGCGCAACTGTAAGCGAGGACACCGCAGCTGGTCACTGGGTTTGTTTGAAGCCTGGGAAGGCCAGTTGTAGCAACCGGATGCTGAAGCGAAGGCTTTGCATCCTGACTCGCAAGCCAGGAGACCGGCGTGAACCGTCCACACCAACCCCTTTCGCGTGATAAAGGAGACGTGCCATGCGGTTTTCTCGTGTATTTGCCCACGTATTTTTTCTGTCGTCGATCTTGCCGACCGTTCTTCTAGCCGGCGCTTCCGCTGAAATCAGAATTAAGGTCGTCGATCCTCAGGGCGCTGCCGTTGCCGGAGCGCAGGTGCAACTTCTGAGTTCTGGAAAGACAGCGCTCATAGACGTTTTGAACACCAGCGCCGAAGGAACCGCAACCTTTCGCGGAATGCCATCGAGTTCGTATCGAGTTCAAGTGCTGGCCCCCGGCTTCGCCGCAGACACCATCGACCTCACTTCAACTTCCGGAATCATTACCCTTCAGCTTCATATCGCCACCGCCGCTGAAACCGTGGTCGTGACTGCAACTCGTACGCTGGTTACGGGCGAGGCGGGGGGCGCGGATGTCACATCTCTGACTAATGCGCAATTGGAAGTCATGAATTCAACGGCGGGGAGCGACACGCTTCGATTTCTACCCGGGGCAGTCGTCAATTCGGCGGGCCAGCGTGGAGGGCTTTCCTCTCTTTTCGTTCGCGGTGGCGATTCCACCTACAACAAAGTGATCGTCGATGGCGTGACCATCAACGAACCCGGAGGCACGTTCGACTTCGGGACGCTCCCGTTGACCGAGGTCGATCGCGTCGAGTTTGTTCGCGGGGCGCAGAGCACGCTCTACGGTTCCGATGCCATGACCAGTGTCGTGCAGATGTGGACTCGGACAGGAAGCACTCACATCCCCGAGCTTCGTTTTGGGGCGGACGGAGGCAACTTCGGCACAGCCAACGGTTATGGCTTGCTCGCTGGAGCATACAAACGGTTCGACTATAACGCCTTTGCAAACCAGTACTACACCGACGGCCAAGGTATCAACGACTTCTATTCCGATTCACTGCAAGGCGCGAACGTGGGAGTAGCTCTGACTGACGAGGTGAATCTTCGGGTGCGGGTCCGGCATTCGAACAGTCACACGGGAATTCCGGGGGAATGGAGCTTCAACGGCAACGATCCTTTGGTTCCATCCAACGGTCCGAACGAGCCGTTTGTTCCGCTCCAACCCGACCCGAACGAATGGTCTCAGTACAACAATATTCTCGGAAGCATCGATCTCGCCATCGCGACGCGCAATGGATGGCAGCATCATTTCACCGGCTTTGATTATCTTTACCGATACAACGAGCTCAACCTAAACGGGGATGCCGCTCGTGTGGATCCTTTCGGCGACCCTATCGACTTTGCCTCTCACGAAGTCGACCGCATTAATCGTGTCGGCTTCGAATATCAGGGTGACTACTCGGAACGCTCCTGGGCCCACACAACCTTTGGATATCGAATCGAAAATGAAAATGGCTTTGTAGGCGACGTGAATTTTGGCCAAACCCCTGGTCAACGGTTGAACGACGATTTGTATATTCAGCAGCAAATTACCTACGGACGCCTCACCGCGATTGCCGGGGGCCGCTTCGTTCACAACAGCGCTTTTGGAAATATAGGAGTGCCACGGATCGCGCTCACGTTGTTGGCGCTTCGCGGAGGCGATATCTTCTCCGGAACACGGTTGCGCTTTTCCTATTCCGGCGGATTCAAGGAACCTCGTCTGGAAGAGACTTACGCCGGTCGCCCGTTTTCCGATCCAAATCCTGGCTTAAAACCTGAGCGGGTTCGCGCCTTCGAAGCTGGAATACGACAGGACTTTTTCAAAGGAAAATACGCACTGAATGCCACGTATTTCAACAACCTGTTTCGCGATCAGATCAACTATGTCGAAGTCGATCCCGTAAATTTTATTGGCGAATACGTGAACGTCAACAAAGCGTTCGCGCAGGGTGCGGAGATTGAGCTCCAAGCCCGACTTCGCAGCCGGTTGTCGCTCAACGCTGCCTACACCTACACATCCACCGAGATTCTGGAAAACCCCGCTCCTATCGATGGGCAATACCTACCCGGCTCGCCGCTCCTGCGACGTCCTAAACACTCCGGCACTACGTTGCTGTCGTATCTCGGCAGTCGCTGGGCCGCGAATGTTGGTGGAAGTTTTGTCGGCCGGCGCGCCGACGACGATTTTGACAACTTCGAAATTCACCACGCCGCCGGCTACGCCCGTGTCGATCTCGGAGGCTGGTACGCAATCAACTCTCGGGTTACGGCTTACGTGAATGTCGAGAACGCTCTTAACGCTCACTACAACGAGGTGGTGGGATATCCGGCGCTCAGTGCGAATTTTCGTGCGGGGTTCAGGTTTCGAATCGGAGGGGAGTAAGACTTACCGGCGGCTAGCGGCCGTCTCGCGCGGCTCATCGTCGGATTGGAAATCATCGGTCGCCACCGGCATGCGCGGAGGCACAGAACTTGCTCCGCCGTTGTAGCGGTGGCGCACTTCGTGAAGCTTCTGTACTTCTTTCTCGCCGAGCGGTTGCTCGTTGCCAAGCAGGTGGGTGACCAGAGCGATCTTCGCGAAGTGCTCCACCGTCTCCATTCGCATGTAGGCGCTCTCGAGCGATGAACCGAATGTCACCACGCCGTGGTTCGCCATCAGAATCGCTTCGTGATGCGGAATGAGGGGTTCGAGCGCATCGGTGAGCTCGGGCGTCCCGGGGGTGCCATAGCGCGCCAGCGGAATCGATCCGAGACCAACGACAACCTCGCACACCAGCGGCCGGTTCAGATCGTAGCCTGAAGCCGCAAAGCCGGTGGCTGTCGGCGGGTGCGCGTGAACGATACCGCTCACGTCGGGCCGGAGACGATAAATCAGCAAGTGCATTCCGATCTCGCTCGAGACTCGGCGCTTGCCGGCAAGGCGTTTGCCATCCATGTCGACAATCACCATGTCAGACGTACGCATCCTGCCTTTGCTGATACAGGTGGGGGTTACGAGGAGACGATTCTCGTCGAGGCGGACAGACAGATTTCCGTCCGTAGCCGCAACAAAACCGTTTTCGTGCAGCAGCCGACCGAACTGCACAATCGCTTGACGATGCTGTCGCTCACTCGACATCTGAAATTCTCGCGCGGCCATGGTACAGCACGCCTCCGAAGCCTTACAACCATTTAGAACGTCAAAGTATGTAAAATTGCCGTCATGCTTCGCCCTTTCCGGGAAATTGGCCTGCTTGCCGCGCTTTTTTCTTCTCTCGTCGTCTTGGCTCAGACTCCCAAAGACGCGGCAGATACATGGCGCACCGCGCACGAAGCCCAAATACTCCAGGAGTTTACCGGCCTTCTCTTCATCCCGAACGTCGCCAACGACGCCGAAAACATCCGCCGAAATGCCGACACGCTGGTCCAGTTACTCCAGCGCCGAAATGTGAATGCCAAGCTACTGCTCGCGCCGGGAGCGAATCCCGTTGCCTATGGCGAGGTCAAGACTGCAGGAGCAAAACACACCATCGTCTTCTACGCCCACTACGACGGCCAGCCCGTGACCCTTGATGAGTGGGAGGGGAAAGCGCCCTTTACTCCGGTCACACGCATTGTGAATGGCGAACCCCGCATCTACGCCCGCTCGGCATCCGACGATAAGGCGGCCATCATGGCACAGCTCACCGCGCTCGATGCGCTGCAAGCTGCGCACATTCCGCTCAAAGCCAACCTGCGTTTCGTTTGGGAGGGCGAGGAAGAGGCGGGCTCGACCCACCTCCGCGACGTGCTCGAAAAGTATAAGGACGAACTCGGCGGGGATGTCTGGTTGATCTGCGACGGCCCCGTCGACCAGAGTGGACGCCAAAGCGTCGTTTTCGGCGCCCGCGGAGTTACGCATCTCGAAATAACGGTCTTCGGCCCCAACCGCGAACTGCACAGCGGACACTATGGAAACTGGGCTCCAAACCCAGCCATGATGCTGGCACAACTGCTGGCGGGCATGAAAGACGCGACCGGCCACGTGCTGATTCCTCACTTTTACGATGGTGTTACGCCGCTGAGCACTCTCGAAAAGCAGGCCATCGCCGACGCTCCCCGCAATGAGGAGAGGCTTCGCCATGAATTTGCGTTAGGTCACACCGACGGAGGGGGACAGCCCCTGCTCGCGATGCTGAATGAGCCGTCGCTGAATATCGATGGAATCTCCTCGGCCCGCACTGGATCCAAATCGAATAACGTCATTCCATCGACCGCGACCGCCGATATCGACCTGAGGCTCGTCAAGGGACACGACTGGAAAATGCAGCAGCGGCGCGTCGTGGACTATATCGCAGCCCAGGGATACTTCGTCACCGACAAGGCGCCGGATACGGCCGTGCTCACCGAGCATCCCAAGGTAGCCTTTGTGAAACTCGATGCTGTCGGTTACAACGCTGTGCGCACGCCGATGGACTTGCCCATCGCGCAGGAAGTGATTGCGGCAGTCGAAGGCGCGCGCGGTCCCGTGGTGAAGTTGCCGACGATGGGCGGGAGCGTTCCGCTCGAGATGATCGAGCAGACCCTCGGCGTGCCGACCATCACCGTCCCCATCGCCAACTACGACAATAACCAGCACTCTGCGAACGAAAACATTCGCCTCCAGAACCTGTGGGACGGAGTCGAAACCATGGCCGCGCTGGAGACAATGGAATAGAAGCGTTTCTCTCGTTGCCGCAAAGGTTTTAGCTCTCGAATTTGACACCACCGTCAAACCTTCCTAGACTGACCTCATGGAAGTGCGTCTTCAACCCGACAAAGAAGCGCAGCTCGCTCAGATCGCGTCGAAAAAAGGTCTTCGAACCGACGAACTCGCGCAGCAGGTTCTTGCCTGCTACCTTGAAGATGATCGGCGTTTCATCGAAGCTGTGAACTTAGGCCTCGCCGCGGCCGACCGCGGAGATCTTATCGACCACGAAGCTGTAGGCGAAACTTTGAAAAGGATTCTCCGTCCTTGAATGCGCGTTCGCTGGACGAGCCCGGCAACCCGCGACCTATACAACATCGTTCGCCACATTCAGCAGGACAACCCACCGGCCGCGGCTCGCGTCGGAGAAAAACTCTATGAAAGCTGTAGCAGCCTCGCCAACTTTCCTTCCCTTGGTCGCATCGGTCGTATCGAAGGCACCCGCGAAGTTGTCATTGCCGGCCTCCCATACATCGTCGTCTATCGCACCCAGAGCGCTTTCGTAGAAATCATTCGCGTCTACCACGGCGCTCAAGACTGGCCCTAGACACACGTCGAAGCGAACCCTGCACATTCGTAATACCGGTCGCGTGCTTTCCGGTGGCGCAGCGCCTTACCGCAGCGATAACTGGCTTTTTTTCAGCGCGGTCTCATAGAAACCGCTGAGGGTGGGGGCCTGCCTCAACTCTATAATCTCCTCAATGCTGGTCTCTGACTTTGATTACGATCTGCCGCCAGAGCGTATCGCGCAGCAACCGCTGGCCGATCGCGCCGGGTCTCGATTGCTCCACCTGAATCGCAAGCTTGGCACTTGGCAGGATCGAACATTCCACGAGTTTCCAAGTCTGCTGCGGCACGACGACCTTCTGGTCGTGAACAACACGCGCGTCTTTCCTGCCCGTCTCCACGGCTACCGCAGTGGCCAGCGCGCCCAAGCACTCAGTCCGGACAATCCAGCGACAAAAGACTTTCTCCGCGAACGAATTGAAGTTCTCCTAACTCGGCAGCTGTCGGAGAATCCCAATGACTGGCAATGCCTGGTGCGCCCCGGCCGCAAAATTCGCGAAGGGGAGAGACTTTACTTCCGCAGGCCTGATGCAGGCGCCGCGCACGAACTTGAAGCTGAGGTTATAGAGTGCGGCACATCCGGCGAGCGCCGCATTCGCTTTGCTCCGGTGCCCGATTTTTTGGGCGTTGTCGAGCGTATCGGAAAGGTGCCGCTGCCGCCCTACATCGAGCGGGATGAGGACGAGGAGAATGCGAGCGATCGGGAGCGTTATCAGACCATCTACGCCCAGACGCGGGGATCCGTCGCAGCGCCGACCGCAGGCCTGCATTTTACGTCGGAGATCCTGCAACAAATTCGAGCCCGTGGAATCGAAGTTGCCGAAATCACATTGCATGTGGGCCTTGGTACATTTCAGCCCGTGCGGGTTGAAAAAGTTGAAGACCACAGACTTCATCGGGAGTGGTTCGAGATTCCGGCAGCCGCTGCGGAGGCGATCAACCGCGCAAAAAACGAAGCCCGTCGCGTCGTAGCTATCGGTACCACCACCGTCCGCGGCCTGGAGTATGCTGCCAAACGCGCCGGACGCGACGCCGTAGAAGCTGGCTCAGGCGATGCGGAAATCTTTATCTATCCCGGCTATCAATTCCGCATCGTTGACGCTCTGCTGACGAACTTTCATCTGCCGCAATCAACCCTGCTGATGTTGGTGTGCGCCCTGGGAGGCAAAGATTTCGTCCTGAATGCATACCGGCACGCGGTCGAATCGGGGTATCGCTTCTACTCCTACGGAGACTGCATGTTCATCGAGTAATCGGTAAACTGGACTTACATTGATTCGGCTCGGCACACTTCGTTGCATTGTATTGGTTGCATTGTTAGTCCTGAGCCTTCCTCTCAGCTTCCATGGCCAAACCAAAAGCGGTCCTGCCCCGAAGCGGCCGGCCAAGCCAGCCGCGCCTGCCGAAGATCCCCAGCTTTATCGCAACGCCGCTTACGGATTCCGCTACTCCATCCCCTACGGGTGGGTCGATCGCAGCCAGCAGATGAAGGAAGGTAGCGTCCCCGGCAAATCCGAACTTCTGCTCGCTGTCTTCCAGCATCCTCCCGAAGCGACCGGAGACACGATCAACTCCGCGGTCGTGATTGCCACCGAGAGCGTCACGTCCTATCCCGGCCTGAAAAAAGCCGAGGACTACGTCGGCCCACTCACTGATCTGGCAACCGCCGGAGGCTTCAAGACCGACGGCGAACCCTACGCACTGCAAGTCGAATCGCGATCGCTCATTCGCGCCGATTTCGTCAAGACGCTGGTTGGCAAGACGCCCACTGCCAATGCGCCCGAAGACAAACTCACCATGCGCCAGTGCACTCTTGTCATGCTCAGCAAAGGACAGATCGTTTCCTTCACCTTCATCGCAAGCGGCGAAGATGAACTCGACGACTTGATGGATGGCCTGCATTTCACCGTCGCTACCCCGCCCCGAAAATCGCCTTAGAAAAGGGGTTTTGTCGTTTGCGGTCCTCACCCCAAATCTACGTCCCTAAGAGCAACAAAAAACGCGGTTTACGGTCTCGATTCAGGCCTCAAAATGTGCCCCTTTTGTGTTAAAATAAACACAGCTCTGGTGCCACCTAAATAGCAGAAAATTCAATAAGTTGAGGTCACCCGAGCTGTCCCGGAATCGCCCCCTCCAGTCGGGCGCCCGATCCGGCTTATTCCACGGAGCAGAATGGCCACGAAAGAATTGCAAGCGGAACCCGTCGACACCAAAAATCTCGACGCAAAAAACGTCGACGCGAAGAATAAAAACGGCAAAGCCCCTAACGGCGACTATACCGCGGACTCGATCAAAGTCCTTGGCGGCATGGAAGCGGTGCGTAAACGTCCCGCGATGTACATCGGTTCGACCGGTGAATTAGGGCTGCACCATCTGGTCTACGAAGTCGTCGATAACTCCGTTGACGAAGCGCTCGCCGGCCATGCCGACAAGATCGAAGTTACGATTCACATTGATAACTCCATCACCGTCGTCGACAACGGCCGCGGCATTCCGGTCGACAATATGACGCTCGAAAACGGCGACGTGCTTCCCGCCGCGCAGGTCGTAATGACCACGCTGCACGCGGGCGGCAAGTTCGACAGCAACTCGTACAAAGTTTCCGGCGGATTGCACGGCGTCGGCGTGAGCTGCGTCAACGCGCTTAGCGAGGAACTCGACCTCGAAATCTGGCGTGACGGCTTCACCTGGGAGCAGACCTACTCGAAAGGCGAACCCACCAGCAAGCTAAAGAAAACCGGAGCTGCCAAGGTAAAGACGGGCACCAAAGTCCATTTCATCCCCGACAAGACAATCTTCACGACGACCGTCGAGTACAACTTCGACACACTGTCGCAGCGCCTGCGTGAACTGGCGTTCTTGAACAAAGGCCTGGTCATCACGCTCACCGACGAGCGCCAGATGGATTCAAAGACCGGCGAAGCCAAGCACACTGAGTTCAAATACACGGGCGGCATCGCAGAGTTCATCAAGCATCTGAACCGTGGCAAGCAGACGCTCCACGACAAGCCCATCTACATGGAAGCCGATAAAGACGACGTGCATATCGAAATCGGCTTGCAGTACAACGACGCCTATTCGGAATCCGTGTTCAGCTTCGCCAATAACATCAACACCATCGACGGAGGCACGCATCTTTCCGGCTTCCGCACCGCGCTGACCCGTACCATCAACTATGCCGGGCAGCAGATGGGCTTGTTCAAAGACGTAAAAGAAAATCTCACCGGAGACGACGTCCGCGAAGGCCTGGTTGCCGTGATCAGCGTGAAGCTGCCGCAGCCGCAGTTCGAAGGCCAGACCAAAGGCAAGCTGAATTCTGACATCGCCGGGGTGGTGCAAGCGGTAGTCAACGAACGCCTCGGCGGATTCTTCGAGCAAAACACGGCTGTCGCGCGCAAGATCATCAACAAAGCGATCGACGCTGCCCGCGCCCGTGAAGCCGCCCGCAAAGCCCGCGACCTCACTCGGCGAAAAGGTGCGCTAGATGGTGGAGGCCTTCCGGGAAAGCTCGCAGACTGTTCCGAGCGCGATCCGAATCGCTGCGAGCTGTTTCTGGTCGAAGGAGAATCCGCAGGCGGCACCGCGAAACAAGGCCGCGATCGCCGCTTCCAGGCGATTCTGCCGCTTAAGGGAAAAATTTTGAACGTGGAAAAAGCGCGCTACGACAAGATGCTCGCCCACGAAGAAATCAGAGCCATGATCACCGCGCTCGGCACCGGCATCTCCAAGGAAGACTTCGACCCGACGAAGGTCCGCTACGGCAAGATCATTCTGATGACCGACGCCGACGTCGACGGCTCGCACATCCGCACATTGTTGCTTACGTTCTTCTTTCGACACATGCAGGAGCTGATCAAGCGCAACAACGTCTACATCGCGCAGCCGCCGCTGTTCGGCATCAAGAAGGGCAAAACGCATCAGTACATCAAGAACGAACACGAATTCGTAAAAGTCATGGTCAAGCGCGCCTCGGAAGGCCTGGTTCTCCGCTACGGAGAAGGCGCGGCCAAGCTCGAAGGCGCAGCCCTGACCAAGTTCATCACCGTGCTCAACGAGTATCTGGGATTCCTCGACAAGCTCAACAAGCGTATTCGCGCCGAGGAAATCACCAGTCTCTTGCCGAAGCTCGACCTGGCAAAGCGCGCCGATTTCGAAGGCGACAAGAAAACGCCGCCGAAGAAAATCGAGAAGCTCGAAAAAGAACTCAAGCGTCTGCAAAAAGACTTGAAGCTGAAGAGCGTCGACACGCGCTTTGACGAAGAACACAACCTCTGGGAAGCAGTCTTCGTCAACGCGCAGGGCGCGGAGCACATCATCAATTGGGAGTTAGCTTCGACTCCCGAATGCCGCCAGCTTATCACTAAGTTCAAGCAGATTGAACAATATCTCGAGCCGCCCTTTGTCATCGAGAGCCTGCCGAAGGCCGCGAGAGTGAAGTCCGGCGCTGAAGGTAAAAATACCGCCGAAGACGAAAACGAAGAATCGGGCGATGGCGAGAATGACAGCTCCGACGAAAGTCTGAGCGCGACCGAAGGCGAGTCAACCGAGAAGGCGCAAAAGAGAGCTGGCAAGCCCGCGCAAAAAGGTAGAGCGAAAGAACCGGAGATCGTCGAGAAAAATACCGCTCGCGAACTCTTTGATTATGTCCTCGGCGAAGGCCGCAAGGAATATATGGTCCAGCGCTACAAAGGCCTCGGCGAAATGACCGCGGAGCAACTCTGGGAAACCACCATGGACCCCGAGCGCCGCACGCTGCTCCAAGTCCGCTTGGAAGACATCGCCGAGACCGAAACCATCTTCACCACCCTGATGGGCGAAGACGTAGAAGCCCGCAGAAAATTTATCGAAGACAACGCGCTCGATGTGAAGAACCTGGACATCTAGCTTTGTATGGGGCGGGCGCCCTCGCCCGCTGCTTTTGACTTCGGTCTGCCGTGGTTCCAGCGAAGGCCCAAGTTACCTCTCGTTACTTTCGGGCCACTTCCCACGCCCGCAAGTTCGCAGGCAATCCCCGTTCTACCTACGGACGCAGCGCAACGCGCCACAGGAAAGAGCCCATGCACAAACTTCTAGCCGCGCTACTCAGTCTCACGCTCACACTCGCCGCCGCGCAAGACACCGCGCCGTCACTCACGATCTACAACCAGAACTTTTTCGTCGCGCGCGACCACCTCGCGCTCGACCTGAAGAGCGGCACCAACCACGTCGACTTCGCGGGTGTAACCGCCCACCTTGAGCCCGATTCGGTAATCCTGCGCGACCTCACCGGACGCCCTCTGCAAATTCTCGAGCAGAGTTACAGGAACGATCCGGTCTCGCAGGAACTGCTGCTCTCATTCTACGAAGGCAAGACAATCGACTTCGCAGTCGGCAGGAATGCCGATGGCAGTGACGTTAAGATTGAGGGGAAAATCATCCGCAGCGGATTTGTCCCGGCCGCCTACATCAACGGATATCCGCAACAGCAGGCATCTACCCAGCCGATCGTGGAGATCAATGGCATTCTGCGCTTCGGTCTTCCCGGCGAGCCTAGATTTCCAGCGTTATCCGAAGACTCCATCCTCAAACCGACCCTGACCTGGCAACTCGCCACGGCGCAGGCGGGAAAGTCGGAAGCGGAAATTTCCTACGTTTCGAGCGGCATGACGTGGCAGTCCGATTACAACCTCGTCGTCTCCGATGGCCCAAAGAATTCCGGCATGAACTTGCTCGATCTCGTCGGGTGGATCACGATGCAGAACCACTGCGGCAAGACGTTCGAGAATGCGCGCATCCGTCTGATGGCCGGCGATGTCAGCAAACTGCAAGGCCCGGTCGCAATGAAGGCCTACCGCGCCGAGGCCAGAGCGATGGACGTGAGCGCCGGCGCGCCCGTTGTCAGCGAGAAAGCGTTCGACGAATTTCATCTCTACACGCTGGAGCGCTCCGCGACACTGCGCGACAACGAGACAAAGCAGGTTGAATTTGTGCGCGCGACCGGCATCCAGTCGCAGCGGCTCTACATCTACGATGGCGCCCAGACAGAGCAGTACGGGTACTATTCTCCCGAGCAGGTCCGTAGCGAGCCCGGATACGGCACGGCTTCAAACCCCAAGGTTTGGGTGATGCAGGAACTGAAAAACTCCGAAGCCAATCATCTTGGCATCGCGCTGCCCAAGGGGCGCCTGCGTTTCTACCGCCGCGACACGGACGGCAGCCTGCAATTTATCGGCGAAAACACGATCGACCACACGCCCAAAGACGAAATGATCCGCGTCTATACCGGCAACGCCTTCGACATCGTCGGCGAGCGCAAGCGCACGAATTTTCACGTCGAGTCGGGTCAGCGCTGGATGGATGAAACCTTCGAGATCCACGTGCGCAATCATAAGAAAGAAGCGGCCAACGTGAGGGTCGTCGAGCACCTCTACCGCTGGACCAATTGGAAGCTGACCCAGCAATCGCAGGAATTCAAAAAGCGCGATGCCCAGACCGTCGAATTCCCGGTCGAAGTGGCGGCCAACGGAGAACAGGTGGTGACCTATACGGTTCACTATTCGTGGTGAACTCCTGGTAAGCCGTACTTCACCTCGGGGTGCGTCCGGTCGAATAAGACCCACAGTGCTCCGATCAGGACGAACACCAGGTAACTGCCTTCCGGCCCGACCGAGCCGCCCGTGAGCCACTCGGGACCGTGCAGACTGGAATTGATCAGGTGGCCGGACAGGACGGTACCGCTGTCTGGGACGGAGTAGAGATAGCTCTCGCCCCAATCCCACGCCAGGTGAAATCCGACTGCCCACCAAAGATCGCCTGTCCGCCGCAGCGTGAGGCACAAGAAGAAGCCGATCAGGCCGGCGGCTACGAGGCCGGTCAGCGATTCGCCGGCATTGCCGCGATGGATGTATCCGAAAGCGAAGGAAAGAAATGCCGCCGCGGGCCAGAAACTCATTCCCCGCGCGAGCACCCACTGAGAGTAACCGCGCATCAGGAAGTCTTCGAAAAATGCCGTGAAGAGAAAGAAGACGGCGTAATACGCGGCGAACTTCCAGACGCGCACACCGCTGAGCGCGAGAGAACCGAACTCAAACGCACCCATCGCTCGCAACGCCAGCATCAGCACGCTCAGCGAGCCGATTCCCCATAGCGTCCCAATCCAAAAATTCCGCTGAAAAGCGCGCTGGGCGGGCAGCCCGAAGTCGCCGAACCGATGGTTCTCAAAGGCGGCCATGACGAAGCCTGGCAAGGTCGCAGCCAGCATCATGCTGCCTTCCGCCATCAATCGCCACACGAGAACGCTGACCTCGGATCGCAAGGAAAAGACAAACCACATCTCCACCTGATAAACGATCCACGCCATCGCGAGATAAATCAGCCAGCGCGTTCCGGAGTAAAGTCCTTCTCGCCCTGCGAAAACCTCGCGCAGCGGGTTTTCACGCGTTGTCATCCCCGTGTTGGGCTGAGGCGCAGGCGAAGATGGAGTCGGGCCCGAAGTGTTCGCCGCTAATGGCTGCTTCGGTTCCACCCGCGAAGAAGCCTGAGGTTTGTCATCCATCATCGTCCCGGACATGGTAAAACACTCGGTCGCTCTTTGTTGAAGATCGGTACGTATGTTGCGGCGAATCCTTCACTCCGATGCGTTCCGAGGTCCGCAGTTTGTCGCCGCTGCGCTGCTGCTGGTCTATCTTCTGCAATGTGTCTGGCTGGTACGCTCGCGAACGCTCGACGCCGCGGTTCCAGACTCCGATCACGCTCTACGCATCTATCAGGGCTTGCAGCAATGGAAAGGCGGCCCGATCGCAGGCACTCCCGAATCGCTTCGCTCGGAAGCCATCACTGACCTTCCTTCGGCTGGCCGCGAAGGGCATCTCCGCGTGCGCGACGGATTCGATGAGGATCGATCTCCGCTCTACTATCTGGTCGCGGCCTCGCCGTTGCTCTTGCATCCCGGAAAGTGGCTCCCCGACTCGTTCGGACCGCTGATCGCCGCGGTTCCCGACTTGTTCTTCGGCCTTATGCTCGGCGCTTCGCTCTGGTATGTCGCACGACGGCTCTATGGCAATCCTGGTGGATACATCGCGCTCGTGCTCTATTGCTTTTCTCCGGCAATGATCGTGAATGTCGGTGGCGAACAGAGTCTCGGGGAAATGGGCGCGGTTTGGGGAGCGTTTGGAACAGTCTTTACCGCCATCGCCGTGGCTCACACTCTGTATGCTCCGCGTGAAGTCGTAATCTGGAATTGGAAACGAATTCTGCTTCTTGGCCTGTCTCTAGCTCTGGCTGCGGGCAATCAATTCTCGCTTGGAATACTCGCGCTCGTGATTCTGCCTCTCATGTTCTGGGTTGCGCCGGTGCGTCCAGGAGCGGTACTCGCGATTTGGATTACCGCAGTCGCGGTCGCGAAGGTGTGGATTTTTGCCGCCTACTCTTTCAGGCCCGGGCTGTTCTTGCAGGGAATGCTGCACGCTCGTTGGATCGATTTCGCTCCAGGAGCGTTTGCGACGCGAGTCTCTTATCGTGGGCTCTTGCAATCGATCTTCACCGGCGCTCCTCCACTAATGCTGGCTTTGCCGGTCGCGCTGGTTGCATATTTTGGATGGAAGCGCGCCCGCTATTTCGGCAACACCGCTCCGCTGCTGATTACCTTGGTGATGGGTATTCTGGCGATCGGCGCCGCGGATTTCACAGGACGCGGGTTTCAGCTGACGTTGCTCGTGTTCCTTTTTGTTTTCGTCGCTGGGGTTTTTGCCGACCTGCTGGAGACGCGTCAGGGACCGATCGTGACAGCAGGCCTGATCGGCCTTTTGGGCTTCTCTGCGGTCTGGAACCTGTTCCAATTGTGGCACGCCTGAATCCCATGGCTTAGCGGCTCGTCTCTACAGAACTTGAATCGTCGCTTAGAATATTTGTATGGAATCGAACACGATCTACGTGACCCGCACAGGGCTCCCGCTTCGCTTCACATTGGAATGGCCCTTTCGGCCCGCGACGTCAGGCGCGGACTTTGACGTCTTGCACACGGTGATTCATCTTGAAAACTCCGACGGATTACGCGCTCTGGTTGCCGTCAACCTCTCGGTTACCTTGCGTGAAGTACTGCCGTCGCTCGAACCGAAGGACACGGAAGGTCCGATCATCAACGCTCTGCGCAATCAGCTCGACCGCAAACAGATTGAGTTTGCGAAGTCTGGCAAACTCGTGCCCCTGCCATTCTCCAGCCGCCATTACAACTTCAAACTCAAGCAATGGGCTTTCGCCAAAGCGACCGACGAGGAGATCTCCCGGATGATCGAGCGCAAGGTGTACTGGCAAACACGCGCAACTGGCGGAGATGTGTGGCTCGGGGATCCGATTGAGGCACTTTATGTGGACACGACTTCCGATCACATCGGTGAAATCGCAACCGGACTAGCCAAGCAGGGACTCTTCACATTGGCGCGTTTCCGCGCGACCGCGCTTCCGTCGCTGATGGATCAGAAAGACCGCTTCGAGTCGGAGATGGCAGCTGCGGTCCGAGAGTTGGAAGAAAAACACGCTTTCGAGCGCGGATAAGAGCGCTTGGGTGGAGTGGACACTGTTGTCCGCCGCTTTGACTCTGAAGTTGACACGCGCGCACCGATCTACAACAAAGACCAAGGTCAACACCAAGACCAACAACAAGAGCAGCGGGCGAGGGCGCCCGCTCCACACGAGAAAACTTACCAGATGTGGCAGGCGTTCTCGCGGACCATCGGCTGGCCGGGTTTGCAGCGGAACGCGGCGCGAAACTCCGCCATGTTTGCGGCCACACCGTTGGCGCGGTATTTTTCGGGCGAGTGTGGATCGACGGTCGCGCGCATCCTCTTGTCTTCGTCGCGCTGGTTCGCGCACCAGCTCTGCCCGTAGGCAACGAAGAAACGCTGATCAGGCGTCAAGCCATCCAGCAGCTCGAGCTTCTGATCTTTCGTATCTTCCTTCCAAGCCAGGTATGCCAGCAAGGTTCCACCAAGGTCGGCGATATCCTCGCCATTGGTTAGCTTGCCGTTGATCTTGATGTCGTCGACGATGGTGTATCCCGAATATTGATCGACGACGCATTGCGCTCGCTTTTCGAATTCTTTGCGGTCGGCATCCGTCCACCAGTTCCGCAAATTGCCTCGCGCGTCGAACTGGCTGCCTTCATCGTCAAAGGCATGCGTCAATTCATGGCCCATCGTCGCGCCCGTGTCTCCGTAGTTGGGAGCCGCATCTGACTTCGCGCTGAAGAGTGGAGGCTGCAGGATTCCAGCCGGGAAGTTGATGTCGTTTCTCTGCGGATCGTAATCGGCATTCACGGTCGGCGGAGTCATATCCCACTCGCCGCGGTCGACAGGCTTTCCAATTTTCGCGAGCCAGCGGTGGAACTCGAACCAGGAGGCGCGCTCGGAGTTGCCAAACTCATCTCCGCGGACGATTTCGAGCGAGCTGTAATCGCGCCACTTATCGGGATAGCCGATCTTGTTGGCGATGGCGTGCAGCTTGGTCAGAGCCTGCTCCTTCGTGTCCGCTCCCATCCATGGCAAGTTCCGAATCTCGCTTTGCATCCCCACTTCGATTTCTTTCACCATCTTCAGCGCGGCGGCTTTCGCTTCAGGACTGAAATATTTCGCCACGTAGGCCTGGCCGAGAGCTTCTCCCAAGTCGCCATCGACGTCTTCTGTGCAGCGCTTCCAGCGCGGTGGAAGTTGTTGGCGGCCTCGCAAAGTCTTGCCATAGAAGTTGAAGTTTTCATTTACGAAAGCCGACGAAAGCGAGTTGGCCGCCTCGTGTGCTGCGTGCCAGCGGAGATACGTTTTCCAGTCCGCCAGACTCTCCTTTTCGATCTCTCCACTCATGGCGTGGAAGTAGGATGGAGTCACGACGTTGAGCGTTGCCAACGATGCCACGCCAGTTTTTGCGAAATAGGTCTTCCAGCCAAACGCGGGAGCCAGTTTCTCCAGGTCTTCCACGCTCATCCTGTGATAGAGCTGGGGCGGGTCACGGCGTTCCACTCGCGTCATCTGGCTGCCGGCTAGCGCCGTCTCGATGCGTAGCACTGTGGCAGCTTCAGTAGATGCTTGCGCCGGGCTATCCCCTAACAACTGAAATATTTTGGCGACGTGACCCACGTAGGCCTTACGCAGCTCTTCGGATTTGGCATCGGTTTTGAAGTAGTAGTCTCGGTCGGGAAGGCCGAGCCCGCCCTGATCGGCTTCAGCGATCACCTGCGTCGAGTCTTTGAAGTCCTGACCCGAGCGAAACGCGAAAAGCGTTCCCCCGCCTTCGAGCGAAGGTGGAAACTGCCCGGTGGCGAGATACTCCGCCAGCTCGCTCTTAGACTTCAGGGCTTCGATGCGCTTTAATTCGGGCGCGAGCGCAGCGGAGCCAATCTTTTCGATGGCCGCCTCGTCCAGGCAGGACGCGTAGTAATCGCCAATTTTTTGTGTCACTGCGTCCCGCGTCGCACTCACGTTCGCCGCTTCTTCCAGAATCGTTCGCAACTGTGCGCGGTTCTCGTCCTGCAGCTTGCGGTAAGTGTCCCAGCTGGACTGGTCCGGCGGAATCGGGTTGTTCTTCATCCAGCCGCCGCAAGAGTAGGTATAGAAGTCGACGCAAGGATCGACAGTTCTGTCCATGGCGGAGACATCAAGAACGGGTTCGGACTCAGAGTGCTGGGCAAGAGCGGGCACGCCGGTGGCGAGCACCGCGAGCAGAAGGCAACCGAATTTCACGTTCATAAGGTTTTCTGGCGCGAATTTGCTCTCTGAGACTATCAGCTCAGATCAAAATTTATCCAGCGTGACCGACCCATCGCTGGTGTGAACAGTCAGCCGGTTTCCGCCGCCATTCATCTTGCCGTGCAGATCGTGACCGCTAAAACTACCTTCCACCACGATCGGGATATCCGTTGTGATGCGGCCGTCACTAGTGTGGAGTTCAACATCCGCCGCCAGATCGCCGGGGACTTTAAGGTTGACGCTACCATCAGAGCTGCTCACTTCCCACGGGCTTTGCAGTTGTGATCCGGGCCGGGCTTCGACTTCTACACGGCCATCGCTGGTGCGCAACTCGAGCGCGTCGAATCGCCCGGACACTCGCACGGAACCGTCGCTGGTGTGGGCGCGCAAGCTACCATCCATGTCTTCGAGTTCAAGCCTGCCATCGCCGGTCGTGAAGTCGAACTCACCCTCTAGCCCCTTGGTGGTCACGTTTCCGTCGGCACTGCGGAGATTGACCTTCGCGCTGCGAGGCATTCGAATTTCAAGTTCCGTGTGCCGGGATTCCATGCCGACGGAGAAATGGGTGCGGCGGGGTTCTCGCAGCTCAATGCTCACCGCGCTGCCCTGCTGACTCTCCACGATCTCCAGTTGGCGGCTACCGATATGCCAGCCGCGAGTTGTGACTCGAGCCTCGATCTTGTTTTGATCCCACGCCTCGATGTGAATATTGGCGTCACGCGCTTCGAGACGTAAATCGGGCTTGCCGCTCAGGTCATAGGTCTTTGACCAGTCATCAGCGCGAGCCGCCGCACTGAGGGTTGAAACCGCGAGGATGGCAGTGAACAGGCGGAGGCAAGTCTTGGGCATGTCGGCAGTCTCCTGTATGGCACGGCGGGACAGACCGGTCCACGTATTCAGACGTAGGTACGGGGCTTTGGTTAGGGAAGTTCCCAGGGAAAATTGGCCGATAACTAGGGTCCTTAGGACAGAATCCTGAGGGGTGATTCACGCCGCTCAGGAATCATATAAGTCGCTCGTTAGACCACCGGTTGAAGCCGACCGAAAAGCCGTCCTCAAACGCCAAATTGGGTTTTCCGTGCGCGATTTTCACTCCGCAACGGCCTTCGCCGTCATTTTGGGATGGATCGAACAGAAATCAGGTTTAGGTCCGCGCTTCGCGAGGGTGAAGCTTCGCTGGAATAAAAGCGCTCGGCGCTGGTTTACTCTTATCTGCGTGGCCGACGGACGCTTATCGACGGAATCGTTTGAGCAGCTGGCGATGCCGCTGTTCGAACGACTTTACAACTTTGCGCGCTGGCTGACGCAAAATCGCGAAGAAGCCGAAGATCTTGTGCAAGAAACATATGCCAAGGCGCTGAAGGGGTTTTCTTCGTTCGAACCGGGAACGAATTTCAAAGCCTGGATCTTTCGTATTCTGCGCAACGGATTCCTGAATTCAAGGACTGGACTCAAGGCAGCCACGGTCTCGGTGGATATGAACGACGAAGACGCGATTCTTCCAGCCGAACTCCGGACCCCGGAGACGATCCTGATCGAACGTGTCAGCCAGGAGATGCTTCAGCAGGCGATCGCGGAATTGGCCGTCCCGTACCGCGAAGTCTTACTGCTCGCGGAGGCGGAAGAAATGTCTTACCAGGAAATCGCGGCGGCACTGGCCATCCCGGTTGGAACCGTGATGTCGCGGCTCTCACGCGCCCGAAGGATGGTTCGCGACGCCGTGCAAAAGAAATTGGGCAGGAGTGCGCCATGAACGAACCGACGACTCATACATCGTGGACGGAGCAACTGGACGCATACCTCGACGGCGAGCTTGACTCTGCCCGGACGGTAGAGCTGGATCGTCATCTGCGTGAATGCTCCACGTGCGCTGCGGAAGGGTTGCGGAGGCTCCAGTGGAAACGGGCGATCCATTCGGCAAGCCAACGTTATGCGGCCGATCCTTCACTGCGTGATCGAATTCAGAAAAGCATAGCGCCGCGCAGAATGGCGTGGTGGCAGTGGAGGCCGGCGTTCGCTCTGGCAGCCGCGGTTCTACTGCTATTTGCCGGCGTCAGGATTTTTGAGCAAGAAGTCTTGCGGCCAAAGCAGCACGTGGTTCAAGAAGCCCGACTCACGAGCGAATTGGCCGACTTGCACATAGCGACCCTGGCTAGCGCCAATCCGGTCGATGTCATTTCATCGGATCGGCATAACGTCAAACCCTGGTTTGCCGGCAAAATTCCTTTCACGTTCAACCTTCCTGAGTTGCAAGGAACTCCGTTCGAATTGGTGGGAGGCAGAGTCAGCTACCTGGAACAATCGCCGGGCGCACAGTTGCTTTATGGAGTCCGGAAGCACCAGATTTCGGTATTCATTTTCCCGGTGAGAACCTTGCCCCGAGATTTGGCAGCTGCCGGGGAAACCGATGCGCGATCCTTCCACATGGAAAGCTGGCAAAGAGACGGCCTACAGTATTTCGCCATCAGCGACGTCGCGCCGGATGACCTTCGCGCGCTGAGCGAGCTATTCAAGAAATAGTGCGACTGGCCGTCCGCTACACCTACTTTAGTACATCTTCGTTCGTCCATTGTGATACCTATTTCACTCGACTGTCTGCCTAACATACTAAGTGCACAAGCGTACGATGTCGCGTGACTTTGTGTCTGGTTTTGACAAGTGCACAATTGTAAGGAAATGAAGTTGACTTAGTCACTTCTGAAATATAGGATCGCCTTGTTATTGGCACTATACGGTCTTCATATTTGCAGTAGGGAGTTTCGGCCATGATAGAAACACAGATCAACGACAGCGAAGAAAGGAACTTCGGGGAGTTCCGCCGCAAAGTTCGCGCGGCGGAAATGCTTTCAGCAGCCATGCAGCGGTTGTTGCAGACGATTCACTTCAACGGTCATTTGAGCCTGGTGGTCCGGAACGGCCAGGTACTCAAGTCGGGTTATGAGGAGAGTTACTTCCGGCACCCGGAATCCTCAGTAACTAGATGACATAACGATTTCCCTTACAACTAAATAGCAAACGAAGGTCTTCGTAAAATAAACGAGCCCTGGGCCGATCAATCGGCACTGGGGCTTTTTGCGTTTTGAACTGGATTCCGTCCTCCCAAAGGAGAGGCAATGATCAAAATGAATTTCATAAACGAAGCAGACAACGACCAAGAAGCAAAAGTCGAACTCAAGTATTGCGAACGTTGTGGCGGGCTCTGGCTACGTCCGGGAGGAGCGGACGGAGTCTATTGCGCGAGTTGCAAGGTAAGTCTGGCCTCCCGGCCCGACCCTGACAGGCCGTTCGTTCGCACCACGCGCCGGCGGAAGGCCCGGCTACCCGGAACTCACGCTGCGGGTGCTCCGAGCCCAGGGCGCATTGAATCTCTTCAGGGCGTGGCGCTGAGCGGGGTGCGGGCATGAAAAACACCCCGGTGTTAGGCACCTACTATCGGCACATGATCGCGCAGGCGGAAGTGCCGCCCTCCGTCGTTTTCGGCGAAACAGAGATGGATCTCTGGCCCTACCGCAGTCGCACCACAGCCCTGCTGCGACGTTACGCCAGGGCTTCGGTGGAAGTAGGAAGACTGCCGTCGCTGCTGGGGAGGGAGTTCTTCCGCTCGCGGGTGACTTCGTACACAATGCGGAATTTCGAGGATGTGGTCATCTTTGTGGCCGACATGGAGAGGGCCATCGAAAAACTCAGCACGATTGAAAAGAAAATGCTGGCCATGAACATTCTCGAGGAATACACAGTGGACGAAGTAGCCCGATTACTCGGATATCACTCCAAGACGATTCGGCGCCTTTTGCCTGAGGCTCTCGACCAGCTTTCGCGGATACTACTCGCCGGCGGACTTTTGGACGAACTTCCCTGCGTGCGAAGCGGTTCGGAAAGTTGTCAAGGGGGTAAAAGCCACCGATTAGCGGTAACTAACTCAAAGGATGGAGGAAATAAAGGTCGCGGAAATGTCCAATCCAGGGGTTCCGATTTGATATCCTAAACTTAAGAGTCGAGAAAAAACGATTCCGAAGGGCGCGAAGGCAAATCGCGCCCTTTTTTACTATGATCGGAAGGAACGGGCAAGAGTCGGGAAGGCGGAACGGAACGCGGCATGGACATGTCCTGGGTCACGGAACGAATTGCATTGGGCGGGGGAATCTGGAACGCGCGGAATATGGAGGAAATCGCGCAACTGGGCGTCACGCACGTGCTCAACATGCAACTCGAGTTCGACGACCGTCCGTTGGCGGAGCCGCTGGGGATCCGCGTGCTGTGGAATCCGACGGATGACGACTTTCTGCCTAAGCCGGTCGGATTGCTGAAGCGTGGCGTCGATTTCGCGCTCGAGGCATTGTCCGACCCAGCGACAAGACTCTACATCCATTGCGCCGCGGGAGTTCACCGGGCTCCGATGATGACGCTCGCCGTACTGTGCGCAATGGAGTGGGAAATCGAAGCGGCGATGGTTCTGATCGAAACGAAAAGGCCGGTGGTCGACTTCGCTGACGTTTATGTGGAAAGCGTGCGCCGTTTTGTAGAGACGCAGGTAGAGAGCGAACAACGCAGTTCAGGTTAGCAGCAGTTTAGGGCCGGTTTTATCGCAAGTGTGACGCCGCTCGGCATGAGCGGCTTTTTTTATTGCCCAAAATAGGGCCGCTCGCTTTCGAGGAGAGGACGAGAAATGCTCGGATGGTTCGCAACGATCGACGAGAACTTGAAGACAAGCCGGCCCGCAAAATTGATTGCGATCTTGTTGCTGCTGGTGCCCGCGATGTCTACGGCCGTGAATGCACAAGGACCCGCACTGACGACGATCAGCGGCACGGTTTATCGTGCGGACGGGACTGCGGCGGCGGGCACCGTGTTGATCTCGTGGCCATCATTCCAAAGCGCCGAGGGAGACGTGGTGGCGGCCGGCAACCTGGCCGTGACCATTGGAGCAGCGGGCGCGTTTACGACACAGCTTGTTCCAAATGTCGGTGCCACTCCCGCGGGAACGTACTACGTCGTGGTGATGCAACTCGATGATGGAACGGTCCGCACGGAATACTGGGCGGTTCCGGCAACATCGCCGACGACGATCACGGCGGTGCTCATCACTCCAGGCACGGGGCTCGGGAACCTTGCAGTAACTCAGCAATATGTTGACGCTGCCGTGGCAGACCGAGCACTCGATTCGACGGTCGTTCATCTGGCGGGCGCGGAAACAATTACGGGGACAAAGCAATTCACGATACCTCCCATTCTCCCTTTGCCGGTTGGGTCCAGTGACGCAACGAACAAGGAGTATGTGGATACGGCAGTATCCAACGTAGGGTCGGGGGCATTCGTCGAAAAAGCGGGCGACACCATGTCCGGACCGTTAGTACTCCCGTCGGATCCAACGGCACCGAATCAAGCGTCTGACAGGCACTACGTGGATAGTGGACTCGCCGTAAAGGCGGATTTGGTGAACGGCACTGTTCCATCGGGCGAACTTGGGGTGGGAATCGCGAGCGCAACGACTTGTTTGAACGGCAATTCCACGTGGGGAACCTGCGGTGGGGGCGCGCCTGCCGGGATTACTTATGCAACCACGGCGCTGAATTGGACGCAGACCATTTCCGGGTCACTCACTGCCGGAGTGCTGGCCACGGTCACCTTGACTCCCTGTCCGATTGGGATCGACACAACGAGCGGCGTTGGTTATCAGGTTCTAGTCTCCGCCGGGGGAACGAGCGAGGCGGTCAATGTGTCCGCAACTTCTGGCGGGTGCACCTCTGGAGCCACCTCGGGAACAATCCGGTTCACGCCGTTCAATTCCTATGCGTCCGGATATACGATCAGCTCGGCGTCTTCGGGCATACAAGAGACTTTGAATGCGGGTTGCGGAGTAGATCCCACCGCGTATAAGAATAGCCAGTGCAATGTGACAATCCCGGCGAATGGACCGAATGGCTCGGTCAACACCTACAACGTGTTTGGGACGATCTTTTTGCACTCGAATCAGTCCATCCTAAGCGGGTATGGCGTGTCGCTAAGCTGTCAGGGGCGCGGCGCCTGCCTGCAGGTTGGCAGCCAGGGCACTTCCAACAATTTTACAAACAACGTCGTCTCGGGGCTGAGTTTTCGGACACCGACCGATCTGTCAGGCAACTCGGCCTTCGCAGGAGTTGCGATCACCCAAACGCAACGCACGTCTCAGGTCGCAACCATCACCACGGCGACCGCGCATGGCTTTCGCCCCGGCGACATGGTTACGATCCTCTTCACAGACAGCACTGGTTACTGGGGCGATGCGGTCGTCTCGGCGGTGCCGAGCACAACAGCTTTTCAGTATGCGCATGTTGGCAGCGATATCGCGGCACAGGCAAGTCCCGGCGTAGTAGCGCTGGCTTATGAAGCGATATTAGATAATGCCGCGGACACCCACTTTGTCGACATTTCTTACGATAAGGTCGGAGAAAACGGAAGGTTCAACAATTTCTTCGACATGTGGGACGACGAGAACGTCACCATCGATCACTTCAATAACCAGGCCGTGCCGTTGAATGCAAACGCGAACTGGACCGGATCTTTTGTTTTCTCGGGCGGAAACCAGAACTTCCAGGTTGCTCCGGTCATCACTCTGCGTGATTCGAGTATTACCGCAAACGGTTCGAACGGCGTAACTGTCTACAACTCAAACGGCCTTTACATCGAAAACACGGTGCTTCAGGCGACCGGCTTATGGCAAGTGTTTTCTTCGAATTCAACCGGGAACCTGCAAGGCGCGGATCTTCAGAACGTCTATTCTGAAAGCACTGTAGGAGCGAATCCCGCCTCGCCTGCCCGCTCCCCCTTCCCTGGTCTCGGTATCGCAGGCCTGATTGCCGGAGCGTCGAGCGCTGCCGCAAGTTTTCAGATCACTGGAAACGGTGGAACCGCGGGAGGGTTTGCGGCGGGAGGGACTGGCTCGATTCCGTATTCGTACTTCATCGTGGTCAACGACACGACCGCGGGGGGGCAAACCTCTCCACTGCAAGTGATGAGTTGGCTCTCCACCGGGAGCGATTCGATTCCGGTGCAGTGGCCGAGAGTGGCGAATGGAAGCGACGCCATCAATTATGACGTGATTCGAATGACGACCCCCTCGGCCATCGGATCTGCGTATCCCTACAACGGCGGATGCCCGGGGGGATCGGGCGGGACTTGTGGATACGTGGCAAAAGGACTGTCTCAATCAGCGGCATGTGCGGGTGGACTGGTGTGTAGTTACACGGATAGCGGATCCGCATCCACCTCCGCCTATACGGTGAAACAGGCAACCTACAACGGCATCCTGGCGTTCTGGCCGGGGGCGGTCGTTTCAGTCAACAAGACGATCTCGGTTGATCGGGAACAACCGGGCGTTGGTGTCGGACTGAATGGGAACCCGTTGGAGGTCGCACGGCAGTGTCCAGGCCATGGAACGACGTCGCCGGGAGGTTTCACGACTTGTCTCGTGAGCGTAACCTCGAACAGCGGCGTGGGCGCCAACCAAACGGCTACGATTTTGACCGACGGACAAGAGTCAGGCGGAGGTCAGTCGCTAGTCAAGGGGAGGTTGAACTTCTCGACCTCGCCTGGGGCGAATCTTTCGGCGCACCATATCATCACGCTTATCGACGCGCAGCCTGCCCTGACACAGGCAACGTGGGGTTATCGCCCACCAGCCAATGCGAATGACACATGGATCGGGACCGATGTCAGCGCGACAGCCGCGCTCGGCTCAGGACAACTTGCGTTTGGAGCTCCAGTCGCGATTACGAATTACATTGCGCAAACCGGCGATGGCGTCCACGCAAACTGGCTGGAACGGTTGAATGCTTCGTTAAAAGAATTCAACGTGCCGGCGAAGTTTGATCAGAGCGTTACGCTCGCAGGACTCGCCAACGGGTGCCTCAATATTGCGTCGGGAGTGATTACCTCGACCGGTACTCCTTGCGGATCTGGCGGCGGTGGGGGCAGCGTCAGTTCGGTGTTTGGTAGAACAGGGGCCGTCGTTGCCGCGAGCGGCGACTATAGCGTTTCACAAGTTACTGGCGCAGCGGCCGACGCAGCGGTGGTTCATAACACGGGCGATGAGTCCATCGCCGGAACTAAGACCTTCAACGGTAATTTGGTATTGCCTCAGGGCAGCGGTTTCATACCAGCAGTGGGCGGGCTCGGGCTGGATACAACGGCGATGCTGCCGGTGGTGAATCTTGGCGGCACCACCCATCAGGTCGCTTTTACGAGTTCAAACATCAGCGGGCAGGCGGGGACGGCGCTGGCGCTGGCGGCGACTCCGACGCAATGCAGCGGCGCGTTTGCAACCGGCATCGCGGCCAATGGCAACGCGAATTGCACGACGGCGAATGTAATCCAGTTGTCGGAAACGACTCCACCCACGGGGATACCGAACTGGGGTATTTTCTGGTTTGACTCCGCTACACATACTCCGCGAGTTATCGAGAACAATGGTCAAGCGATTCAATTAGGCCTCACTAACTTATTTAATTCTGACCCCGGTGGAGACCCTACTGACAATCTCGAAGAGCTGAATGGATCGTCGGCACAGAACTTCCGTGTCTATTCGAGTTATACAAACAGCACAACATGGCAGCGAACTTCGTTGGGATTCGATACGACGGATAGCTACTCCGTGTTGCGAAGCGAGAATGCGACGTCGGCCTCGGCGCCCGGACTTGGTTTTTGGATTGGGAGCGGTTTGAAGTGGGTGATCGATGCCACCGGCAACCTCAAACCCTGGACCGATCTTACGTTCAACATAGGGAGCGATACTGGCAACGCAGCAAAGAGCGTTTTTGCGAAGACTTCTTTCAATATCTATAACAGCGGACGTCAGGATTTTGAATTCACCAACGACACCACGAACGGAACTGCGGCAAACCTGCTGGCCGTATACAACAGCAGCGCTACGGGCGCGCAAACGGCAGCGACTTCGAGCACGGACGGCGTCATTGGAGTTGTGAGCGGCGGAGCGGGCACAACCGGCAAGGCAGTACTCACGTGGGCTGGGTTTGCGTCCTGCAACTTTGACGCATCGAGCCCAGTGGCGGGCGACTTCGTTGTCGCCAGCACGACCCAGGCTGGGAAATGTCACGACACGGGATCGACGACGCGGCCCACAGGAGTGCAGGTCATCGGACGGATTGAAGCGGGAGGAGTGCGAGTCAGCCTCGACTCTCCGAGTGGAGGCAGTGGAGGAGGAGCCGTCAGTTCCGTTTTTGGTCGTACGGGCGCGGTGACAGCGACGAGTGGAGATTATTCAGTGTCACAGGTAACGGGCGCAGCGGTCGATTCCACGATCGTACACCTGGCAGGAACGGAGACCATAACCGGAGCGAAAACATTTTCCAGCGACGTGTCGTTGGGCGGAAACCTGAATGTCGCCGGAAATATTAATCAGACGGGCAGCGGGCCGACACAGTGGTCGGGGAAAGAATGGACGGGAACGACCGTCACGGTGCCGAGCGGTATGGATTTCTCGCTCGGAGTTGGATCGGACGGATTATTCAGATGTCAGTTGGCAGGCGGATCGTCGTGCCTGGCATCGGGTGGTGCGGTAAGCAGCGTGTTCGGACGAACCGGCGCGGTTGTGGCGACGAGCGGAGATTACTCAGTGACGCAGATCACCGGCGCTGCCCCACTAGCCTCGCCAACGTTTACTGGATCTCCCACGGTTCCCGGTTACGTTCCGACGAGCACGACGGTCAATGGTCATGCGCTCTCGGCGAACGTCACAGTCTCCGCGTCAGACCTCACGACCGGCACGCTTCCTGTGGCTCAACTGCCGGCTTCCACATGCTCGTGGATCACGGTTCCGACGGAGGCAGGATCGGGCAACGCGTACACTGGAACGAACAAGGCAATTCTCTGGGGAGTGTATAACCCGTACCCTTGCGTGACTAACAACGTCGCCTATGTGGTCGGGACCGCCGATAACACCAGTAACAGCTATGCCCTGGGACTTTATTCCGGCGCCTCGGCTGGAACGGGCACGTTGGTCGCAACAACGGCGTCAACGGCGGGAACAACCTTCGCCGCATCGACCGGGATAAAGCACATCGCTTGGAATGCATCCAGCATTGTGGTGCCAGCCGGGCGTATCTACATCGCATTGACCAGTAACTGTGCAGCCACATGCGTGGCATTGCTCGGAACGTCGGGATCAGGTGTGACTTGGGCTGCCAACGTCCAAGTTAGCGTCACGACGGGCGGGGCTGCCCTGCCGTCTACTGTGACCTTGCCGGCCGACAGCTTCAGTTCCGGTGCGTCGATTCCCGCGCTGATTGTGTATTGAGTTGCAGGATTGAATAACAGGATCTCAGGACACAATCATGAAACGAGTGCTGTTCTTCCTCCTGCTGGGAGCGCCGTGGGCGTGTGCCTCTAACTATTACGTCGACTGCAATTATGGGTCGAATGGGAACCCTGGGACGAGCCCGCAGCAGGCGTGGCGCACGCTGCTGCAGGTCGGGATCTCGGCGTTTCAGCCCGGCGACACCATCAACTTGCGCCGCGACTGCACATGGAACGAGACTCTGACTCCGCCGGCGAGCGGGACCAGTGGATCGTTGATCAAAATTGACAGTTATGGAAACGGATTGCCTCCACACTTGACCGGATACATGCCGATCGCAGGACGATGGTGGACTCAGGTGGGGAGCTCGAATGTATGGTCAGCAACCTTGTACTCAGCGACCAGCGGACTGACCGGAGTTGTGCAATGCGGCATTCGCGGATTCTATTGCCTTACACAACCACCATCTCAACTGCAGTACGTACGCTTTGGCACGACTTGGGGAACGGCACAGTTAAACCAGTCCGCTCTTAGTCAGGATCGAGACTTCTGGTACGACTCGACTAACTCTATTTTGTATGTGTACAGTGCGACGGGAAATCCGGCGTCGCATTACTCGACGGTCGCGCCAATCGTGCTGAGCGGCGGGACGATGTTGAATGTAAACGGTGTGTCCTGGTTGGAAATCCAGCACTTGCAGATCGATTGGTTCGATGGATATGGGGTGCAGGTACAGGGACCGAGCGACCATCTATGGTTCGCGAATATGTCGGCGAACAGTGAAGTGGAGAATTCGACGGTGCCTCTGGGTTTTTATGTACAGCCGACCGGCACGCCCGTCGACATCCATCTTTATAACACCGACGCGAACATGAACTATGTAGGTTATCACTTCGATCGCTGCACCGGGGGCGGATGCTCGTTTGAGATTAAGAATTGCCGCGCTTACGGAAATCGGGCCTATGGCATCGTGGATAACGTGCATGGGGCAGTGAGTTACGACTTTTGCCATCTTTACGCAAACAATCTCGCGACAGCAGTTACCGTGGATACGTCGGGAACTCCGGGTCCGACGCCGGGCACCCACAATGTTCCCGCAGAGACTCCGCCCTGGATACGTGAGTGGCGGCGGTGGCCGGCGTATACAACGGTGAGCTACGACGATCCGGGGTTGGTGCAATACAGCGATACCTACGTCAACTCTCTCTTGCCGATCATGACAGCCAAAGGAATCCCGTTGTCGATTGCGGTGGTCACTGGCGGCAGTTATTCGCAATCGATTATCGGCGAGGTGCAAGGCTGGATCAACGCGAGTTGGGACATTAATGCCCACTCGATTTCGCATGAGTACTGGGATCCGCCGGCCGCGAATTGTGGAACCAGCGGGCCGTTTCCGGTGCCGTGCCATGCTTTTGAGAACTTGCAGTATGTCGGTACCACCGCGTCGACGGTGACTTTGAACGTAACGCATCCGTCCGCGGGGCATGCGACCTTTACCGTCACGACCAGTCCCGACGATCCGGCGGCAGATATCAACTGGAATTTGACGCCGGCCGCACCGGGACAGTTGTCGACGGGGCTCGACACGCTGGGCGGAATCCTGTTTACGCTCCAGCAGCGGGGCGTGTTTTCGGTCACGCTCGATCCGAATGCGAAGAGCACTGCCCGGAGTATTTCACTGGCCAATATTTCCAGTCTGGATATTCGAACCGCTGCACAGAACCTCGACCTCGACGAGACCCAGATGGAAACGGAAGAAATGAGCTGGGCGCAGGGATGGATGAATCTGAATTTCACAGGACTTCCGACGCAGCGAGTGTATGTGATGCCGGGGACTTACGAAGATCCGGCCACGGAGAACATTGCGGCGGGGCTGGGATATGTAGGAGTTCGCGGGACTGGCAGTTTGAAACCCTGTTGCGGAGCGAACACCACCCTCGGGGCCGGCTACGACGTGTTCAATATTTTGAGCCAGGGCGTCGTGCCGAACTACCAGGGGCTCAGCTATGTGGCGATGCGAAATCGAGTGCGTCAGGATCTGTTCAAGAATGCGTTGTGGGGGCGTCCGATCGGCTACTTCTGGCATGTAAACGAGTTGCGGCCCGACGAGGTTGCGAACTTCATGGATGCGCTCGTCCAGGGCGGAGCACAGCTCGAATCGAACACGCAGATGGTGAACCTGTTGCTCGCGTGCCAACAGAATGACTTGGTACCCGCAGGGTATGTTGCGGGGAGTTATTACGTTTGTCCGGGGAACAATGTTGCCGCGGATTTTCGTCCAACGGTAAATTCACCGGTGCGGGATGCGGGGACGAACCTGGGATCGGAATACCAGGACGACTTGATGGGGATCAATCAGAATCTGTACGGAGCGGGGTGGGAGATCGGGGCGTACGCATACGTGCCGGAGAATTTCAGCGCGACGCATTGAGCGAAAGATTGAACGACAGATTGAGCGAGGCTTGTGCGCTGCTGGACAGCCGAGAGCGGCTGTTGCCAGGTTGTGATCAAGGAAGGCCGTCAGGGGATGGCGTTTGGAAGATGAATTTGGGCCCGGGTATTTGGAATGGTTAGGAAACAATCTTGACACACGGCGGAAGGGTGACGAGCCGTTTTATCAACCGAGCAATGGTGAGATTTGGCAGCCGACGGAACGTGATCATTTCATCACGAAATTTCTTAAGATCCGGACGAAGACCGCCGGCCGCGCCTGTTTCGAATTGAATCGCGCCCAGCGGGAATACTCCGCAACTTGCTCGAAGCAGAACGTCGTCCTCAAGGCGCGGCAAATTGGGATCACGACATATATCGCGGCAAGGTTCTTTGCTCAGACAATTTCGCAGAGCGGCATCTTGAGCATGCAAGTGACCCATGACCGTCAATCGGCGGAAGACGTCTTCCGGATCGTGCGCCGGTTCTGGGACAACCTGCCTGAGGAATGGCGGAAAGGCAATCTGCGAACTTCGCACCGTAACGTGCGGCAGTTAGTGTTTCCGCATCTGGACAGCGAATACTGTCTGGCTTCGGCTGCGGAAAATGCCGGACGCGGGCGGACGATCCAGAATCTGCATTGTTCGGAGGTCTCGCGCTGGGGCGGGGATGGCGACGAGGCCCTGGCGTCATTGCGCGCGGCGGTTGTGCCGGACGGGCAGATGGTTTTGGAATCGACGCCCAACGGAGCTGGTGGTCTTTTTTACGAAGAGTGGCAACGTGCGGCGGAGACCGGATACACGCGGCATTTTTTTCCGTGGTGGTATGACGCAGCCTACGCGATTGAGCCTGGCTCAAATTTTGGGGAACTGACGGAAGAAGAACAGGAACTGGCCAGGCTCCACGGACTGAAGCTGGATCAGATCGCCTGGCGGCGCAAACAGTGGGCGTCATTCCGCGGACTGGCGGCGCAGGAGTTTGCCGAAGACGCGGCCTCGTGTTTCCTGGCGTCGGGGGAATGTTTCTTTGAACTCGCTGCGGTGGAGCGGGCGCTCAAACAGATGGGCGAACCCCTGACGACTCACGATAACGGCCGCGCGTCGACTTGGTTGCCGGCACGGACGGGAAAATCGTTTGTCATCGGAGTGGATCCTGCGGGCGGCGGCGCGGAGGGCGACTACTCTTGTGCCGAAGTGATCGATTTCGAACTCGGGGCGCAGTGCGCTGAACTGCACGGACATTGGACACCGCGGGAATTGGCCGACAAAGTCGTCGAGCTGGGAAAGCAATACAACACAGCGTTGCTGGCCGTGGAGAGAAACAATCACGGGCACACCGTCCTGGCCCGCATCCGGACCCTGGATTATCCGCGGGTGTTTCAACAAGACGAAAAGGATGGCTGGCTGACGACGGCGGCGAATCGCCCCACGATGCTCGAAAATCTCGCGTCGGTTTTGTCAGCGGAGCCGGAGCGGTTTCGAAGTGAACGGCTGCTGCATGAATTTCGTACGTTCGTCCGAGACGCGGACGGGCGTCCGGCGGCGGCTTCGGGAGCACATGACGATTGCGTGATCGCGATGGCAATCGCCTGGGCAGTGCGAATGGCGGAGGCGGGGCAGCGAGCAAAGAACTGGACCGACTTCAGCTCCCTGGAAAAGTGAACATTCGCGCTGTGGTGGCCGTCACAGGCAAGAAACGGCGAAAACGATAGTTTGTTGGTTGGGCGAAGCCATGTCGCCACGAGGTCCATGCCAACGACTGCCGTTCAACATGTAAAGAGGATGCGGGGCGGGGCGCAGAGTCATCTGATGCGCTGCGACGACGGTCATTATTACGTGGTGAAGTTCCGCAATAATCCGCAACATGAGCGGGTGCTGGCGAATGAATTTCTGGCAACCCGATTGGCAGAACGAGTGGGATTGCCGGTGCCGGTTGCCGAAGTGGTCGAGGTGCCGCCATGGCTCGTGGAGCATACGGCGGAACTGACAATTGTGCTCGGGAATCATGCGATTCAGGTCGAGGCAGGACTGCAATTTGGTTCGCGATTTGTCGTCAGTCCGGTGGAGGGACAGGTGTTCGACTACCTGCCTCCAGAGATGCTCGATCGGGTGCGGAACCTTAGTACATTTACGGGGATTCTCGCGCTCGACAAGTGGACTTGCAACGCCGACGGGCGCCAAGCCGCATTCTGGCGCAAGATGCGGGAAAAAAAATATTCCGCGGCCTTCATCGATCAAGGCTACTGCTTTAACGCTGGCGAGTGGACGTTCCCGGATTTTCCGCTGCGGGGAGTTTATCCGCGAAACGAAGTGTATGCGCGGGTGAACGGGTGGGAATCGTTTGAGCCCTGGTTGTCGCGGATTGAAAGGATCGATGAAGACGCGATTTGGCGAGTGGCCGGAGAAATCCCTCCGGCTTGGTATGGCGGGTCATGGGACGAACTGGAAACACTGGTGCGTGGACTGATCGAGAGGAAGACGATTGTGCGGGAATTGATTCTGGCGTTTCGAGGGTCACCGCGAAGACCGTTTCCGGAGTGGATGGAAACCAGCTGTTAGTGCTGATTTTCCATGGCTGACAAGAGACAACTCGATCTTCATTTGCTGCGATTCTTGCCGCATCCGTTGCGGGACGATTTCGTGACGGTCGGAGTGTTGCTCATGGAAAGCGATGGCGGATTCGCCGATGTGCAGTTTACCCGCGATGGGAAAATGTTGCAGTGCGTAGCACCGGAGGTTGAGTCGGAATGGTTCGAGTTGGTGGAAAAAGAGATTCGCGGCAGGCTCGGCCATCTGCACCGCCGCGACGATCTCATGGAGTTCATCAGCGAGCGATTCGGGACGGCGATCGATGTTGGGCCGACGAAGGCTGTGTTGACCGAGGACCCCGCGAAAGAAATGGAAGTGCTCGCTGCGATGTACCTGGTTCCGCTGGGACGAGGTGAACGCCCACAACAGCGTTCGGGACGCAGCGCGATCGTGAGCACAATGACCGAGGCTTTCCGCACGGCCGGCGTGCTGGAGCTGATGCAGCAGAACATGGACGTAGTGAAGTACACAGGGCAGGGCGATCCCTTCCGAATCGACTTTGGATATCGACTGGGAAATACAGTGAAAATGTTCCATGCGGTCTCGCTTGCTGCGAACGTGGATCAGGCGCTGGCTTTGGCGTACCGCTACTCGCGAGTCGAAAGCGGGATGCGGCAGGAACACCTGCAGGCTTCGTTGACTGCGGTTATCGACCACGAACTCGTAGTGCAAGAGGAAAAGATGCGCTTTGCGATTGGGATGCTGGAGCAGAATTCGGTGCGGGTAAGGTGGACAAGCGACATGCCGGAGATCGCAAGCGAAGCGCGGCGTGAGCTGCGGGCGTGATATTGCAAGAGTCCTGAACTTCAGAAAAGTGAATGAGCCAACTACGGCACGGTGAACACTGTGCCGTTTCGTTTTGGCAGCAAGCCTCGCGACATCAGCGTTCCGTGACATCAGCGTCCCGTCACACCAGCGTAAAGAGGAGATCATGAACATTCTAGAAAGCGTTCGCGGCGCCACGCGCCGGGTGGAAGGCGTGTCTTCTTCTTTTTCCCTGCCATCACGCTTGCGTGAATTTGCCACGAACTTGTTCGCCGGGCGCAGTGGGCGGCGGACGGCGGGAGCGGGGTCGAACCTGGCCCCGTTTTCTACGCCTAATTTCTCACGGTCGGGGATGCCCGGAAGTGGGTCGCGGTCAGGATCCACGCCGGCGAACAATCTCGTGCCGAAGCCGACACCGGTGAATCTGCGGCGCTTCGCCGAGACTCCGGTGGCGCGGCGCGCGATCAACGTGATCAAAGATCGGATCGTCGGTATGCGCTGGCGCATTCAACCGCGGCGGGGGCGCGTTCTCGAACAGATTCCGAATGGAGTACAACGGATCGAGACACTGACCGAGAACTTTGAGGCTCCTAACCCCGACGACTCCTTCCGCTCTTTGATTGAACAAGTACTCGAAGATGTGATCGTTGGTGGATTTGGTGCAATCGAGCTTGACTTAGTCGACGGATGGACACCGGAATCCACAGTTAGCCTTCCACTTACTATGTGGCCAGTCGACGGAGCGACGATTCGCATCATGGCGAACTGGGATGGGCGTCCTGACTCGCTGCGATACGCTCAGACGACCGGGCTGTATGGCGCGGATGGCTTGGTCGTGTTGAACGACGACGAGTTGAGTTATATCCGGCTCAATCCTCGGACACACACGCCGTTTGGGTTGGGGCGCGTCGAGGTGGCTTTTGAAACCATCAATGCTTTTCTGGGTGCGCATCGCTATGCGGGGCGGCTCGCTTCGAACTCTGTGGTGCAGTATGCGCTTTGGCTACAGGGGCTGACGCCGGCACATCATGAGCGGCTAATCCGATGGTGGCAGGACGAAATCGAAGGCACGGGCCGCGTGCCGATCATGTCAGCGGAGTCGAAGCCCGAGGTGTTGCGATTTGGCGCGGGAACCGATGCGGACCTGCGTTTGGGGTGGCAGGAATTTCTGATGCGGATCATCGCCGACGCCTTCGATCTGCCGGCACAGTTTCTAGGCCTGGAGCAAGACGTCAACCGTTCGACTGCCGCGGAGATGAGCGAGATGGCATTCCGCTCAGCGATTGTTCCAACCGCGCGACTGATCGCCGAGTATCTGACTCGCGACGCGATTGGCAAAAGACTGGGATGGACAGACCTGGAATTTGTATTCACCGATGTCGACGCCGAGGACGAGATGGAACAGGCGCAAATCGACGAGATACTGCTGCGGAACGGCGTGGTCACTGTGAATGAAGTCAGGCGAGCGAGAGGTCTGGCGGAAATTCTCTAAAGCAGACGTCGGGTAACCAGAGGCACGTTGTGAAGGCGCAATTCCTAGGAGATCACAGATGGGTTTGTCACTGGAGTCGATGGCGATCGAGATGCCGGCCGTGTACGGACATCCGAACCGGGCGGGGTTTCGGGGAGTGTTGACGGTCGTCGATGTTGCGTCTGACAAATCACCGTCCGGCGCGCGGGGGCATCGAGTGCTATTGACCCGGCGCGCGGCAGAAGCTGCGATGCCATCGCTGATGGGGATGGGATTGGATTATTCGCCAACCCTCGATCGACACGACGCGCGGCGAAAGATCGGCGTGATCACACGAGCTGAAATTGTCGGGCGTGCCATTGAAGTCGGCGGATTTCTCTACGCCCGGGATTTTCCGGAGATTGTCGCGGAGATTGGAAAACCGGAGCGGAGGGGATCACTTTCCGCAACGCGTGAGGGTATCGCGAGCCGCACATCAGCATCCGGACTCGGGATGTCGTATGAGATTGCCGATGCGCTGGTCGAAGATATTACGGCGTCGATCTGGGTGCTGAATCGCGTCACGTTTACCGGAGCAGCCGTGCTACGGCGCGATAAGGCGGCTTATGGATCGACATGGATCGAATTAGGGAAATGACGATAAGTGCTCTTATCCACAGGTTCGCAATGAAGGGTACGTAACAAAAACGGAAGCGACAAGGGTCCCTACCTTCTTCCATAACCAGAGAGGACATCGAGATGAATGAGGAAATAGTGAAACAGATGATAGCGGCAGCCGAAAAGCTGGCAACGGCTACGGAATCATTAGATCGTGTGCTGGGAAAACTGGATGCGCAGCAAGAAATGCTGAACGCGAAGGTCGACCGGATCGTCGCGGCGGTCGAGGAGAGCGTGACGCACACAACCGACCGTCGCCAATCGGAATCGGCCGGAAGCGAACTACAGCAGCGCGTAGTCGAACTCGAGAAGTCGAACGCCGATCTGAAGGCACAGGCATCGCGAATGGCGCGGAAGACTCTGTCGCCGGTGGTCTCGGCGCTGATCGGAAAAAACGAAATCGAAGGCGAGAGGCTCGATCCAGCGGTACTTAACAAGACGCTGGCTGCTCTCAGCGTGGAGCAGCGGATCGCCGTCAAGGCCGAGTTGGCGCGAGCGGGGATGATCGAGTAAGTCGGCGCCACAGCCTTCGGGATGGCAATTAGTGAATGGGACGCGACTTAGATCGCGTCCTTTTTAATTGGCACCAAGTTTTGACAAATCAATTGAGGAGAAGACATGAAGGCGAATTTTCTGGATTTGCACGCGGCGGCGGATTTCCTGGGGCCGGGCGCGATTGAAGTTGAACGCTATCAGACCGAAATCACTGACATCGTGCGGCGCCGGGGCGTATTCGGTCAACGGATCAAGCAAGTGCCGGCTACCGGACATCCTTCGCGATTCTTCGAAGAGACGGCGATTCCCTCGCCAACAGCTGCGCAGGCCTTTGTTGATCCGCGAAACATTGCGCCGGTGTTGCAGACGCCGACGCGCGTGGAGCGCAGCGTTCCGCTGAAGGCGCTGGTCTCGCAGATCAACTACAACCTGTTCGACATGGAAGTGGGAACGCAGCAGAGCCAGTTCGCTTATCTGCAAGCGAAGGATCTGACCGATTCCGTCGTCGGCGTTTTGCGCACGCACGATGTTGCGTTATGGAATGGGAACGACACATCACTGTCGACTCCGACGACGGCGCAGTATTTCGGCGCTATCGGACAGATCGAGGCTGGCGGCAACACCACGACGATTGCCACCACGGCGAGCATCGTCGACGGGCTGAAGAGCACCATCGCTCAGATGGTCTCGAGTTCGTCTTATGATGCGCGGCCGACGGCGATTTATGCCAATCCGGTGCTGCTCGACCTGATCGATCGCGAGATGAAAGCGGAGTTCAACGTTGTGCTCTCGACCATGCAGATCACGGGCGGACTCACGGTGAAGGCCCTGAGCACGCAGGCGGGCGAGTTGCCTCTGATTCCAGAGTGGGCTGTTCCTTACACGGGCACGCCCGGAAGCGGTACGGCTGTGCTGCCAGCTTACATCGTGACCGAAGACATGATCGAGTATCACTGGCTGACAGATCCGAATCCGCGTGTGTTCGCACTCGGATTGCCCAGCACCCTTGCGACGCAGAGCGTGGTCGTCAAGTTCGGCGCCATCGTGGTAAAGGGTGCGAACTACGCTCACTACGAAGTGAAAGTGAACCGGTAGTCATCGCTGTGAGTGCTCACTCATCGGAATCGTGATGAGTGGGCACTCGACTTTCATCGTCACGAGAACGGAAAAACAACCATGAACTATTTGCAACCGTCCGAATACGAGTTATACGGGCTGGAATCGACCACCTCTTTGTCGTGGGTGACTGCGGCATCGGCGATGATCGATGCACATTGCCGGCGCACCACGCTGGCGACGAATCAGTATACGGAAAGGGTGCGTACTGAAAACGGACAGCGCCCGGTACGGCTAACGTATCTGCCCTTGAATCCGGTTGCACCTGCGGCTTCGCCCATTGTCTCGGCCCGGGCTCGCTACGCGACGCCGCGAAGAGGCCAGCCGGAATTCGACGCGATGGTGTGGGACGCAGCGATTGCGTTTGGAATTCCAGGCACATGGGTAGCCCTGGACATCACGACGCTCGACGTATTTCTCGAGACTGGAGAAGTGACCCTCCCCGTGAACATCATGGGCTGGACGTTTACCGAACTGGAGTTTGTGTATACGGCAGGATTGGATACGTTTCCCGATGTCGTCAAGATCGCGTGTGCGCAGTTAGTCAAGAACGCGCAGGCTACTCCTGCACTGAATGTGAAGAAAAATGTGACTCCCGACAGAATGCAACTGATGTATTTCTCTGATTCTCTGTTGGACGAAACGGTGCAGTCGCTGCTCGCGCCCTATGTGGCGCAGAAAGTGGGATAGGCATGACTGGGATCTCTGGAACAGCAGCAGCTCGGGCAGCGGATGCCATTTTGCAAACCATGGGCGGCACTGAAGTGATTTTGCTGTTTCCCGCGGCCGGTTTGCCAGGTGATGGAGGGTCGGAACTCGGCCTGGTCGATCCAGGAGTGGTGCAAGCTCCGATTTCTCCGGTGATCGTCCGCGAGTTGACGACAGAAAACAATGGTCCACGACGCCGCATCGAGTTGCTGGCGGGGCAAACATCTCTGGCCGAGCAGGTAAGCCAGCGCAACGTGGCATCGGCGGAAGTGTTATTTGCAACGGCCCTGGGCCTAATCTACTGCGGCGAGATCTTCCACATACAAGGGGTCGTCGTCGAGCGGGTGGGCGGGGTTAGTTATCTCTATCGAGTTGCGGCGGTCTCGTGACTTGCTCGCTGTGAGCCAGCACGGCCGACTTAGTAGCGATTCGTAGGAGAACTCCCATAGGAGAAATATGCAAGCGGCGAAAGACAGCTTTTATATGGCGCTGCGGGCGCGATTGGCGGCGCTGAATCCGGCGCGGACGATGGTCATCGACGGAATCACCGTGCCGGCGATCGTGGTCCGTGAAAACCTGGAGCCGCGATTTGTCGAGGCACAGCCCCAGGCTTTCTATTTTGATTTTGGCGACATCCTCATCGCTGAGAGCAGCCGCCCGATGTTGGGAGTGGACTGTCATATCTGGTACGCAAGCGAAGGCAGTGGCGGAACTGGAGTGGATCGAGGGCGTGTACTGGCGGAAATGGACACCGAGCTGGTCAGAATCTGTGACCCGCCACACACGGAAATGCTCGATTACAGCCAGAATCCGGCTGCGGATTTAGGTTCGGGGATTTTCTGGACAGCTCCGGAGATGGCCAACGCACCAGGAGATGTTGAGATCCAAAAGCTGCAGTGGAGCGCCGGCGCTGGGCGCGTGGAGCGCTATGCTCAGGTACGGATCTATTTCTTTCTGCCCGAGGTAGAAGCATGACGCGGGCTGGATTGCGCCCGATCGCGCGACAGACGCGAGCCTATTTCGCCGCGGTGGACAGGGTGAATGGGCCGACAGCGATTTTCGATCCGTCGAAAGACAGCGGATTCCAACTCGATGCGCCACCCGCGCCCTGGATCGACCTGGGTTGGATTGAGAATTTTCAGCGCACGACAACGTCGCAGATCGAGGCTTTGACGGGCGGAGCCGTCGGCGCGGTGTCGGGGCAAGCGCGGCACGCGTTAGGTGCGCGGGTCGATTTCGAGTTTCGCGACTGGGGAAAATTGCAGATGGCCTTGGCTGGAGGCGCCGAACACATGAACGTGCTGGCGACTGACCCGAGTGCTTCGCGCGCTGGCTCGGGTGGCATTCCGCTGGCTGCCGTTCCTCTGCTAACCGGTTCGACCGCTGAAGAGTTGGTGGTAGGGACCGGCGCCGTCGCGGGGTTCGAAGCTGGCCAACGCATCGCATGTGACGTCGATTACGCGCAACAGGTTGGGTACGTTGGAACCGGCATCGCGGGAGCATATGTAAAGAACCCGGCTGATGTGCGTCAGGATGTCAATTATGTCCGGCGAGTTACTTTCAATGTTGCTTGTATCGCCGAAGTTACCGCGACGTCACTTGTCCTTACGCAGGCGCTACCAGGAGGAACACCAGCAGCCGGCGCTTCGGTACAGCAAGTGATGACTTTCGTTGATCGAGAAGGTGGCGCGTTCCTCCAACAGTGGTCGGGATTGTTTGTAGCCGATGACGAATCGGGCGGACGCGTTTGTTTTTTCTATCCCATCCTGAGCCCCTGCACGGTCAAACCAGAGTGGGTCAGGGAGAGTCTGGTTGAAATCAAGAAGCCGCTCGGAGAACTTGCTCTGCAGGCTTCATTCACAGCTTTACCCACCCTGGACGGCAACGACGGTGCGCTCGTCCTTTGCTATCGCAGTTATTTTCCAGCGGCCAACGCGGCGGTTTACTAAGCGGATCGGCGATTGAACACCGCCCCGAGATAGTCAGTCGCAAGCCAGCCCAACCTCAATGGAGCTTTTCGAATCTCGATGAAATTGACGATCGACAATCTCGACGGCCTCGGAGCCCAGGACTACACAGCGTTCGTGGATTCGAGCAAGAGTCCGAGCCTGGTTCGCAAGTTGAATGCGCCGGCAAAATTGACGGTCGGTCTGGTCACTCAGGGCGCTACCCTCGCGGTGCCGATCGTAAGTGCACGGGTGGTGCTGACTCTCGATAACGGCAATGATCTTTTTACGGGATATGTCGTCGATACTCCGACTTATCAGTATCAGGGCTGGGCAGAGCGTGGCGCGACGTATCGGTACGAAGTCGTCGCCCTGAGTGACGTAATGATACTGGATCAGAAAGCCCCTCCCCCGCACCCTCCGTTTGTTGAGCGCAACGCCGGTGATGCTTTCGCGCAATTGACGGCGGAAGCGCTACCGGGATGGTTTGACGTCACCGGAGTTCAGGCTGCGGATCCGATCCCGTATTACGGCGTTGATCCAGCGAAGAAGTGGACGGCATCAGCGGCGGAGATTGCGCTCGCCGCGCGCTGTTCGTATCGGGACGATGACAGCAAGCTCTTCTTCACTCCGCTCGGCACGAACGTCTACGTACTGTCTGAAAGTGACACGTCGTTTTCTCCGAGCGATCTCCAACTTCAGAGTGTGAATCGACTGATCAACGATTTGACGATTCTTGGCCCACTGGAGCCGAGCGCTCACGTCACGGACTATTTTGTCGGCGACGGAACGACAACCAAGTTCTACATGTCACAAAAGCCGTTCACACGCAGCAGTCAGGTCGCGCTCTATAACCGGACGATCCTCAACGAGATTTATACAGAGTTAGATCCGACTCATTGGACGGTAACCGATCCGCTCGGCGTCATTACAGTGAGCAACGGACAGTTACAGGTGGCGGGAGGAACGGGAATCGATGGACAAACACTCCTCGACTTCGTCGAGCAAATCGAGTTAGGGGGAGCCACAGTTCTGGAGCATGGCGACGTCGTGTTCAATGCTGCGTCGGATGGCGTGATCGGGGGACTTTACGCCCGAGCGGTTTCGATCGCCGGCTGCGTGGCAGGTTTTCGTATCACTCCCGCGGGGTCCAACTGCAGCATACAAGCGCTTGTCGCAGGATCTCTAACCGGCACGGTTCTCTCTACCCAGCCTGGACATCATTACGTATTCACCACGCTGCTTTATCCGACGGAAGTGTATCGCACACAGCAGGTGTATCACTCCTCGCTTCACACGAGCGGGTCGCCGCGTGGCGGCGCGCCTGTCGCTTGCGATGTACGAGTTGTCCTGAGAGTCCATGATATTGACCCCACCAATCCCGCGACGCAGGTCGCACCGGCCACGATTCTCTACGATGGTGTAGCCTCGAACGCGCCGGGGTTCTGCACCTATGCGCTGATCAACGCCGGCAATATTCAGTGTTCGCTCGCCTTCACATTCATATGGCTTCCGGTCGATGCGGTCGTGCGCAGTACTCTGCCCGGGGAGAATCCAGTCACAGTTCTGGTCGGATCACTTCTCGATGGAGCTGCGTGTCAGGTTTCCACCACACCCGACCTGCAGTTTTACCCCGAATACATCCCGGCGCCGAATGAGTTGATCCAGGTTAGTTATCGCGGTCAAGGTCACGCGGCGGCGCGGGTCATCGACTCCGCGACTATTGCCGCCCACCAGCACGGCGGGGACGATGGCGTGCGCGGCAGCGTGCGAGGGATTGGGGTTCCCACTCCTCGGACCTCGGCCGATTGCGAAATCGCAGCGCTCGCTCTGCTCGACGACGCATCGCAGGGTTGGGCTGGAGAGTATCAAGTCTGGAGTCAATTCCTTCCGGGCGGGGCCGCGGATATTTTTCCGGGCGACGGATTGGCCGTGAATGTGCCCTCGCGAGTAGCGGAGTTCACTGCGATTGTGCGCGAGGTAGACGTTGTGATCCTGGACATCGCCGGCGAAAACAGCCGGTATACGCTCCGGTTCGTCGACGCCGGTGATCCATCACTTGACTTCGAATTTGTGACGGCTCTGGTGAAGCAGAAGCAGGCGCTGATCCCTATCGATGTCACCGAAGTCGGAAATACCTATCTCGCCGATCTCACGGATGCGCAGATCACGAGTGTTACATCGACGACAGTAACCATCGATGTGGGATTCACTCCCGTCGCGGGCGGCGGAATTGAAGTAAGGTACTCGGACTCGGGTTGGGGTATTGGTTACAACGGCAATCTAATCGGGCGTTTCACAAGTAGCAGCTTTACGCTCACCCGCTGTGCCCGGTCGCAGACTTATTTCTTAAGGAGCTATGACGGCAGCGGCCCGCCGAAGTATTCGCGGTATTCGACGTCGCTGCATGTTGACTATCCACTATGAGCAATGCCAACGGGGAAATGGGGCCAGTACAGCGTCTGCATGAAACGTCGAGCAGCCGACAGGGCGGCGACTTCCAGGATAACGTGCTCGAGAAGTTGGCGCGGTTGGAAGCGAAGGTCGACGTGATTTTCGGGAACGGGCAGCCCGGTCGCATGAAATTCGCCGAAGATCGTCTAGTAGCGCTGGAAAGGAACGACCTTCGACGAACCGTTTATGACCGCCTCATAACGGCAGGGATCACATTCGCGATCAGCGGGCTCATCGCATGGCATGACCACCTTGGGCTGAAATAGAGCCATCCGAAAACTGGTTGGCGGCGAGAAGAGGGCAGCATGGTTTTCAAGCACCCGAATGTTCACCGGGAATCCGTCGAGTTCGCCGAGACGCAGAAATTACACATTGTTTCGGTGTATTCGAACCCTTACCGCTGGCAGCGGCGACGGGAAAGCTTCCACGATTTTCGCCTGCACATGGAAGCGAGTCCCAATGTTTCGCTCCATGTGGTCGAGGTCGCGTTCGGTGACCGTCCGCACGAAGTGACGAGCGCGGACAATCCATTCGACTTGCAATTGCGAACCGATTCCAGCCTTTGGATTAAGGAATGCGCCATCAACGAAGGGGTGCGGCGGTTCCCGGTCGGTTGGCAATACGGCGGCTATGTGGATGGTGACTTCCATTTCACTCGCTATGATTGGGCGCTGGAATCAATCCACATGTTACAGCACCATAGCTTTGTCCAGTTATTCAGCACTTATAGTGACTTGACCGGAGAGACATCAACGAGCTATCTCGGACATCGCCCGTATCGAATGAGCACGAGCTTTGCCTGGAATTATATTCACCAAAGCGAATTCCTCAGTTCGCGGACGGCACGGCGCGGTGGAATTCGCGGTGGAATCGATAGTTACTATGCTCCTCTTCATCCATCGAAGACATTCCCGTTTGGCCACGCTCCTGGAGCGACTGGCGGCGCGTGGGCCTGGCGCCGGGATGCTTTCGATATGGTGGGTGGGATGTTAGACACATGCATTCTGGGGAGTGCCGACTGGCATCAGGCTTTCGGACTTGTGCAGGCAACGAACGTTGCCTCGGAAATGAAGCGGTGCACGCAACCTTATGTTGAAACGGTGCTCAACTGGCAGGCGCGAGCTGCAAAACTGAACAACATCGAGGGGCGGTCCCCTATCGGATGCATCGACAACTTCGCGACGCATTCGTTTCACGGCAGCAAGTCACTGCGCGCTTACGGGGAACGATGGGGGATCCTGCGGAAGTGGGACTTCAATCCCGCGACAGACATCGCCAGAGACTGTCAGGGTTTGTGGCGTTGGACAGGAAACAAGCCGGGGCTGCGCGATGATGTGGCTCGATATTTCATCGAGCGCTCGGAGGACGGCCCAATGCTTCTCGGCGAAACGCCGCTCGTCTGAAGTTAGCGATGCAGTTAGTCGATGAAGTTAGCCGACTTCTTCGCTCCAGTTTTCCAAGGTCTTCTTCACGATGACCATGAACTGGTCGGCCAGCGCGCCGTCGATGATGCGATGGTCGTAGCCGAGCGTCAGGTGGACCACCGAACGGATCGCGATTGAGTCCGCTCCGTCTTTGTCGGTCATCACCACCGGTTGCTTGGTGATGCCGCCCACGCCCATGATGGCCACGTTCGGCTGATTGATGATGGGCAATCCGAATACGGCGCCGAATTGGCCTGGGTTCGTGATGGTGAAGGTCGCACCTTCGACATCGGTCGGCATCAGTTTCTTTGAGCGCGCCCTTTCGCCCAGATCAGTGATGCCGCGTTGCAGTCCCAGGAAGTTGAGTTCGTCCGAGTTTTTGAGAACGGGAACGATGAGGCCCCAGTCGAGCGCGACGGCGATTCCGGCATTGACGTGCTTGTGGTAGCGGACATTGTCGCCTTCGAGTGAAGCATTGACGACCGGGTACTGCTGCAAAGCGATGATGGCAGCGCGAACAAAAAATGGCATGAACGTGAGCCGCGCCCCATGGCGCTGCTCGAATCCGCTCTTGAGTTTGTTGCGGAGGTTGACGATATGTGTCATGTCCACTTCAAACATGCAGTGGACGTGAGCGCTGGTGCGGCGCGATTCGATCATGCGCTGAGCGATGATCTTGCGCATTTGCGACATCGGGACAAGATCGCCGGGAACGGAACTCGGGGCAACAGTCGGGGCCGGGGCCGGGCGTGTGGCGGGCGCGGGCGGAGCTGACGAGCGGCGCTCGACAAAATCGAGGACGTCCTGCTTCGTCACCCGACCACCAGTGCCGGTGCCACTCAATTTGGCAAGATCCACGCTGTGTTCACGGGCCAGCTTGCGGACGAGCGGTGAAGAACGAACGTCGGAGTCCTCCTCGTCATCGGTGGTGGGGGGCGTGGAGGAAGTGGAACTAGGAACGCTGGCCGCGACGGGAGCGGGGGGGGCCGGAGCTTCTTTTTTTGCAGGAGCAGAAGTCGAAGGCGCGGGCGGCGCGGCCTTGCCGGGGGCGGCAATCGCGCCGTTGCCGTCTCCAATCACGCCAACAATAGTGTTGACCTGAACCGTGTTGCCTTCTGAGACCTTGATTTCCTGGAGGATTCCGCTGGCAGGAGCCGGGATTTCCGCGTCGACCTTGTCCGTGGAAATCTCGAAAAGGGGCTCGTCGCGCTGGATTTTATCACCGGGCTTTTTCAGCCATTTGGTGATGGTTCCTTCGAAAATCGATTCGCCCATCTGGGGCATGACTACGTCAGTCGGCATAGTTCCCTTTCCGTGAAGCCCGGCACAAACGCGGGGACGAGCAACTAGACATTATAGCGAAGCTGGAACCGAGCGCGTGCACGGAGGTGCGCCCGCGGCCCACCGCTTTTTCAGCCTGCTGGCTTAACGAAGCTGCGATCTCTTTAAGAGCGACGGGGGAGCAACGCGTGATGAAGCAATTCGTAGCGGTCATATTTTGTTCTTTGTCCGCTTTTGGGCAAGCGGCGTATGGCGGCGCCGGACGGAGTTCCGGGGCCACGGGATTCTATGCGTCCGGCAACAGCAGTTGTGCGGCGCCCAACTTTTGCGCCTACGCGGGGGCGGACCTGGTTCCTTCGGGCGCAACGCCAAATTTCGGCGCTCTCATAAACAACAACGCGACGGCCACCGACAGTTCTTATCTCGGGCATACGAATTTCGACGGCACTACGTTCGGTAACTCGGCGCTGCTGAGCCCGATCACGCGGCTGACGGATTCGGTGAGTGCGCAGGGGAAGACGAATGTCAATTTCACGGCCGGGATGGGCGGATCGGGCGTCTTCACGCTGACGAACACGAATACAAGCCTGGTACGCATCGACCAGAACTCTCTTGGACTCGTCTGCCGGTTCTACACCAGCGGCGCAAATAAAGGACACTGCGCCGCGCCTCCGAGTGGCTGGGGCGGAGGTGCGCCGGCTTTGGGAATTTTCATCACTACGGGGCAGCTATCCGGCGGCACATGCACCAGCAACTGTCCCGCGAACGACTTCGGCGCTAACAGTTTTTCACTGACCGATCCGACGGTCCTTTATACGTTTGGCAACGATGCTTACGATATCTCGAGCGCGACCACGGTCACTCCTTACACGATCAGCCCATCGACCGGTGTCTATAGCGTCGGCTCTCCGCTGGCGGATTTTCAATACGGATTGCCGCTCGGCTCAAATGCACCGCTGTGGCAAACAAGCACGAGCTATCCCTACGGGGCTTACGTGACGCACAGGTTGACGGCAAGTGAGATGGCCGGCGGAACCGGCGTGTGGGCGCAGAACACCGCTTACAACCTTGGTGACATTGTGGTCAGCGGTGGCTCGGGCGCGGGTAATTGTATGTATCGGGTGATCGTCGCGGGAACTTCGCTCGCAACCGGCACCGGTCCGGCGTTTGTAACGACTCCACCATGCAAGAACGACACCATCAAAGAGGCTGCGCCATCGACCGTGCAATGGCGCGGTACGAATAGTACCGCTCAGTTCGTCTATCAGAACACAGGCGCAGCAGGCACGTCGGCCGCATCGGCCTTTCAGTGGATTGCCACCCCTGCGACTCTCGCGACCGACGGATCGATGAGTTCGGGATCTGCCGTTCTAACTTCGCCAAGCAGCCCGTTCACAAGCGCCCAAGTTGGGCAGACGATTTCAGTCGCCGGAGCGGGAAACAGCGCTGGCACCGCTCCGCTCTACAGCACGATCCTCAGTTATCAAAATTCGGGACAGGTCACGCTCGCCATCCCGGCAGCCGCCACGGTTTCGGGGACAGCCATGATCGCTTTGACTGGCCATCCCGACCTGATGTCGTCGGCTGTCGCGGATAGCCACGGAATCGTCTGGACCAACGTGGGCACAAGTTATTCTATTACCGCGGGGAATCAACTCTGGCAGGCGACGGGTGGTATCAGTCGAGATACCGCGTACGGTGGCTATGCCTCGCAATATGGGATTGCGATTTCAACTAACTCCTACGGGTTCGCACCTACTTACTCCAAGTACACGGCGGACCAAGGGTCAGGCAATTGGGCACTCGAGTACGATCATACCACGAACACTTATCACCTCTTGAATACTCTCACCGGAATTTGGACAGACTGGTCTTGCATCGGTGGGTCTGGGTACAACTGCGCTGGCGGGACCGTGTCCGGTTCGACTGTCGGACCTTTGCAGGCGATCTCCAACCCGCTCGGCACCGGTCAGAACTGCCCGTTCTTCGTCCACAACGAGAAGATGAGCAGCAACGGCCTTTACATCATGATTGTGAACCAAGCCGATGTGTATGCGGCGTGCGCTTCGCTGCAAAACTTTCTGTTGTGGCAAACTTCACCTTCCGGATTCAATCCCATTTCCTCTTTGCAGTTCACTTTTGCCGGGATGAATCACTGGGCCATTGGCACCAACAAGATGGTTGCCTTTAACAGCTCCGGATGGGGTCACACTGCCGGTGTCTTCATCGGCGTGTATAACGCCAATAATGCACAGGGTAACAACGGCTCAGGGACGGGCTATGCGCCGCCGTTTAGTGTCTATCTCAACCCGTTGACCAGCCAATCGACCGCGCAGACCGTGCCTCCAGGTTGCTATGTGACTGTGGCGTCCATCCAGAACCCGGATTGTAATTTGTCCGAGATTCTCGATTCGCATCTTAGCTGGGTGGGCGATCCCGGGTCGGACACTTACCCGGTATGCGGCACGTCTTTCAACTACGCCACTCTCGGCCCGGCGTTTAACGCGTGGCAGAATATGGAGACTTGTTACCAAACCTATCCCACCTATCCGACGGGTTATGCACCACCGGCGTCTTACACGCTGCCGTCGGCGAGCGTCGGCAACGTCTGGCAATTTACCCACACCTTCGCGACTGGGACGAGCGCCGCTTTCTCCACGCAATTTCAAATCAGCGAATATTCTCAGGACGCCAACTGGTTGTTCTGGTCGAGCGATTGGAACTGCCAGAACGGATCGACGACCGGAAGCGCGCCAACCGTCTATCCGGGAAGTGGGACCTATGTCGACATGCTCGCCGTCACTGCGTTTCCTGCGAACCCAACGAGCGTATGCGGACTTCCATGGGCCGCGTCGACGACCTATGTTGTCGGGAACATGATCAACCCGATCGAGGGAACGACCGGTACCGGCGCGGTCGACGACGTGTTTCAGGCAATTTACGCGGGCGGACCGACTGGCAGCACACAACCGGGGCCGGCGATTCCGAACTCGTATTTCAGCACGGCGACAACCCCGACGAGTTCATCGCCCGGCAGTACGATCTGCGACAGCGCTTCGGGCGCGTCTTTGAATCCGTCGCTTCCTTATTCGACGAGTTGCCCGTCAGGCACGGTTTGGCAAGACATCGGTCCGCAGACGCAGCGCGGAGATGTCTTCGCCGTGAACCTCGGAAACCAGCATTAAATCGGCACTCCAAAATCGGGCATACCTAAATCGGGCAACCCATGAAAATCTCAGAGCACTTCACACTCGGGGAGCTTACCTTCTCCGCCGTGGCCGTTCGCCGAGGCTTCGACAACACTCCCAGCCTCGCCGTCATGAGAAACCTCGCGCGTGTCGCTACGGTTATGGAAGAAATCCGAACGCAGCTTGGTTGCCGGCCGATCGTGGTGCACAGCGCCTATCGATCGGTGGATGTGAATCACGCCGTGGGCGGCATTTCGACCAGCGCTCATTGCCAGGGCCTCGCTTGCGATTTTGTTTGTCCTGCGTTTGGAACGCCAGCGGCCATCGCATTGGAGATCGTCAGGTCTGACGTCGAATATGACCAACTGATTCTCGAGTATGGATGGGTACATCTTGGCTTGGCACCGGCGGGCTCAACACCGCGCCACGAGGCGCTGACGAAACGTTCGCAAAGTGCGCCCTATGAGGTCGGAATTCGGATTGACGCTTGAGGCGTAGGCGAGCTACCCACGCCGCCCGATAGACCAAAGCAAATCATTCAATCAGGAGGCACTATCTTGAACAAATTCTCTGCCTATCTACCTACGGCTTTGCTGTTGCTAACTTCGCTCGCGAATGCAGCCACACCAGCTGTCGCGGCGTTCTGGATGAACCACGCGACTGCGGCTGCCATTTTGGCGCCCTTGGCAGTCATCGTGGCTCATTGGTTGCCATCGCCGGCGACAGGCTCTAACTCGAAGTAATTCACGATCTGCAGTAACTCACGATCTAACGAGTCATTGGAGGAAATAATTTATGCAAAAACTTCTCGTAGTCACTCTGTCTCTGGCCATTCTGTGCACAGGGTGCTCAGCCGCATGGGTCGCGACGCTTGATTCCATTCTGGCAGCGGCCGCGCCCGCACTGATCAACATTCTGCAAATCGTCGCGGTCGCGAACGGTCAGCCGGTGAATGCCACCCTCGCGGCCAAAATCAACACCGATGCCGCCGATATCAAGACGCTGGCGACTGACTTCGCCAAGCTTTCGTCGGGATCTGGTTCTGGCGTATGCCAGCAGTTACAGGCCGCGGTGAGTACATATCAGGCAGACCAGGAATTGGTGCTGCAAATGGCGCAGGTCGGCGATCCGAACACACAGACGAAGATCACGCTGCTCACTAGCCTAGTGGCTGGGACGGTAGAGGCGATTACGGCCGTGATTCCATCGTGCCAGACGAGCGCCCAAGCCATGAAGGGTACACCCCCTTTCAACATCTCGAATTTTGCGGCTGCTTACAACAGCATCTTGCTGGCGCCCACCGGCAACGCGGCGGTCGATCAGCTGACTCCGAACCTAATCCTTCATCGGCACTCGAAATTCGTACGATTGACGACCTTCGGACGATTGCAATGATCGTCCGCAAGTTCGGCGCACTGCGCGATCTTCACGATGTGAGGGATCGCATGTATCGGGCGTCGCAGCGGCCTGGGCTGTTCCCGCAACACGTCGATCTGCGCGAGTGGGCTGGACCGGTCAAAGATCAGGGTGACGAAGGCAGTTGTACCGGGCACGCTTTCTCATCTGCGCGCGAGTGGATCGCGCGGAAGTATGACCGCTGCTCGCCGGTCCTCAGTCCGCAATTCCTTTACGTCGAGGAACTGATCGCGTCTGGATCGTTTCCCCACGATGCGGGAGCCATGCCGCGAACCGCATGCCAGACGCTCACGACGAAAGGCTGCTGCGAAGCGTCTCTCTACTCTTATGTTGCCGGCAAGTTCAGCCGGCCGACGGCGGAGCAGTCGCAGAATGCGCTGCAATACAAAACGGGTGCTTATCACCGCATTGAGAATTTGGATGATTGTCTCCGTTGCCTGGCCGATCCCACACCGTGGCCTGTGACGATCGGGTTCCCGGTCTACGAGTCATTCATGACGCAGCAGGTTGCGGACACCGGAATCATGCCAGTTCCGAAGGCAGATGAAGAGCCACAGGGCGGTCACGAAGTGCTATGTCTCGGTTATAGCCTCGCGACCCGCAGCGCCCTCATGCAAAACAGTTGGGGCGACGGCTGGGGGCAACGCGGATATTTCTGGATGCCGTTTGAAGTAGTAGCGTCGCCCGCCACGGATTTGTGGATGGTGCACACCGGCGCGCCGTGGAATCCTACAGCTTGATGCGCGACAGCAAAGCCGGGGATGGTTTGGCGTCGTAACGATTCCTTGCCACTTGGATTTGTTCCCGATTTTCTTGCGCCCACTTGGCGAGAGTCTGGATCGGCTTGCGCAGCGTGCATCCGAGGTCTGTCAGTTCGTATTCGACTCGCGGAGGCACCGTGGGAAAAACGGTGCGCGTCACGAGTCCGTCGCGCTCCAGGCCCTTGAGCGTCAACGTCAACATGCGTTGCGAGATGCCTTCGATCGCGCGGCGCAAATCGCTGAAGCGTTTGGGACCGCCCGCCAGCAATTGGACGATCAACACACTCCACTTGTCGCCCACGCGATTTAACACCTCGCGGACGGCGAGGCATGACGTGGGAACATGTTTGTGACTCGGTGACATCGATGTGCCTTCTTGCGTTCTCTCTTGCCTGGTTCTATTCTGTCGCTGGTTACCTAATTATACCTAACCACAAATAGGAACCTAGCGAGGCAGCAAACCTATGAGCGGAACTCACAGCACACACCCGGCTGGCGAAATCGCCAGCGACGCCCTCGATCAGCTTTTCCGGCAGGCTCGAACGCACTCTGCATGGCTTCCGAGGCGCGTGCCAGTGGAGACGCTGCGTGAGGTCTACGCCCTGGCGCGTTTTGGGCCAACGAGCGCAAATTCCAGTCCCGCGCGATTTCTATTTCTTGAAAGCGAAGCGGCAAAGGCCCGTCTGCTGCCGGCGCTCGCTCCACAGAATGTGGAAAAGACCAAGGCCGCGCCGGTCACGGCCATCATCGCCTGGGATGTCGATTTCTTCGACCAGCTTCTGAAATTGTTCCCCCATTTTGATATGCGGCCGCTCTTTGCCGGGAATGCGGCGCTGGCTGAGGAAACGGCATTCCGCAACAGCTCGCTGCAGGGAGGCTACTTCATTCTCGCAGCTCGCGCCGTGGGTCTTGATTGCGGTCCGATGTCCGGGTTCGACAAAGCGAAGGTGAATGCTGAATTTTTCCCAGACGGCAAATGGAAGGTGAACTTCCTCTGCAATCTTGGATATGGCGATAGCAGCAAGCTGTACCCGCGGAATCCGCGGCTGGAATTCGAGGAAGCCTGCCGGGTCTTGTGAGATTTGGCCCACGGGCAAGGGAGATGCGGCAAAGCCGCGTCTCAACTATTTTTTCTCGTTCTTCTTTTCGACTTTCGCCCAGGTATCTTTCAGGGCCACGGTGCGGTTGAAAACGAGGTGGCCGGGCTTCGAATCCGGATCCACGCAGAAATACCCAAGCCGCTCGAACTGATAACGGCTTTCAACCGGAGCATTCGCCAGCGACGGTTCGAGCTTCGCCTGCGCGATCACTTCGAGCGAATTCGGATTCAGGTTCGCCGTGAACTCCTGGCCTTCCTCAACCTGATTCGGATCCTCTTTGCTGAAGAGCTTGTCATAGATTCGAACCTCAGCATCAACGGCGTGCGCGGCCGACACCCAATGAATGGTTGATTTCACCTTGCGCCCGTCGGGAGCATTGCCACCACGCGTGGCCGGATCATAAGTGCAGTGAACTTCAATCACTTCTCCGCGATCATTCTTTACCACCGACTTCGCGGTGATGAAATAGCCGTAGCGCAACCGCACTTCGCGCCCCGGTGACAGACGGTAATACTGCTTCGGCGGATCTTCGCGAAAATCGTCCTGTTCGATATACAGCACTTTGGAAAACGGCACTTTCCGTTTTCCCGCGCTCTCGTCTTCAGGATTGTTCACCGCTTCAACTTCTTCTACCTGGCCTTCCGGGTAGTTATCGATGACGACCTTGAGCGGGCGCAGCACGGCCATCACACGCGGTGCATGCTTGTTGAGGTCTTCGCGGACGAAGTGCTCGAGCATCGCGAGTTCGAGCGTGCCATTCGTCTTTGATACACCAATCGCTGCGCAAAAATTGCGGATCGCCTCGGGTGTATACCCGCGACGGCGTATGCCGGAGAGCGTTGGCATGCGCGGATCGTCCCATCCCGTTACGTATTTGCCCTGCACCAGTTGCAGCAGCTTGCGCTTGCTCAGCAGCGTATAGGTCAGGCCGAGACGATCAAACTCCATTTGCTGCGACGGAAAAATTCCGAGCTGCTCAATGAACCAGTTATAGAGCGGGCGGTGATCCTCGAACTCGAGAGTGCAGATGGAGTGCGTTACATGTTCGATCGAATCCGATTGCCCATGTGCGAAGTCGTACATAGGATAAATCAGCCACTTCCCGCCGGTACGATGATGTTCGGCGCGCAGAATGCGGTACAACACGGGATCACGCAGATTCAGATTCCGCGACGCCATGTCGATTTTTGCCCGCAACACGCGCGAGCCGTCGGGAAATTCGCCGTTGCGCATGCGCTCGAAGAGATCGAGGTTTTCTTTCGCCGAGCGGTCGCGATAGGGACTGTCTTTGCCCGGCTCGGTCAGAGTGCCGCGATACTTACGAATTTCTTCTGCGCTCAGGTCGTCGACATACGCCTTGCCGCTATTGATCAGCTTGATCGCCCACTCATAAAGCTGATCGAAGTAGTCCGAAGCGTAATGCAGTCCATCCCATTCAAATCCCAGCCAGTGGACGTCTTTCTTGATCGAGTCGACATACTCCTGCTCTTCTTTTTCGGGATTGGTATCGTCGAAGCGCAGGTTGGTCTTGCCGCCGAATTCGTCGGCGAGTCCAAAGTTCAGGCAAATGGATTTCGCATGGCCGATGTGCAAGTAGCCATTCGGCTCGGGGGGAAAACGAGTCTGAATGACGGCGTCGCCGAATTTTTTCGTCTTGAGATCTTCGATAACGGCGTCACGGATAAAGTTCGATGGCCGAGGCTCGGCAGGCGAGGCTCCAGCGGGTTCGTTTGAGGTAGATGTGTTCGCAACACTCATGCTGTCTTTATTTTATATGGGAAGCGAGAGTTCGCGTCGATTCACGGCTTTCGGGGCGTTGCTCAGCCGCCGAATGAAAGAAGAGGAAGGAATCTGCATGATAATCTGCGTCTAGTAGCAAGTTTCATGTCATGGCAAATTGTGTTCAATGCGGTCGGCAACTCCCGGGCCTGACCTTTGGCAAGAAGCTTTGCCAGTGGTGCGTCCAGCATGAAGCCGCACAGCGTGGCGAGGATTCGCCCATCCAACGCATCGAGCCCGCACCGTGGACGCGAAGCCAGTCGAGTTCGATGCCAGTGACGCAGGCGATATTCGCTATCAATGTCATGGTGTTTATTGCCATGGCCCTAGCCGGAGCTTCGATCACCCAACCTAACTCGGCTGACTTGCTCCGCTTTGGAGCGAACTTTGGCCCATACACCATGGCTGGCCAATGGTGGCGATTGCTGACTTGTGTGTTCGTGCACATTGGCATCATCCATATTGCGCTCAATATGTGGTGCCTCTGGGGCCTGGGCCGCTTGGCGGAGTCGATTTACGACCATTGGACTTACGCCGCCGCCTATCTGATCACCGGCGTATCGGCGAGTGTGGGCAGCCTGATCTGGGATCCCGCGCGCCTCAGCGCTGGAGCCTCGGGTGCAATATTTGGAATTGCCGGGGCGTTGATTTCGTCGCTGTATCTCGGCGAATTCAACATTCCGAAGACATCGGTGTCGGCGATGTTGCAGAGCATCGTGAGATTCGCGGGCATCAACCTCGTATTTGGAGCCATGGCCGGCCACACCGACAACGCCGCTCACGTTGGCGGTCTGGTTTCAGGACTGATTCTTGGAGCGCTCATCGCAAAGATCGCACCGAACAACGATGATTTCCCTCGACGCGTTGGCGTTCTTTTGATCGGGATCGCGTTGGCCTTCGGCGGCGCGGCATGGCTACAGCGTTCACATGGATATGTCGTTCACGCCGCCAATGGACAGAAACTGCTCGCCGAAAAGAAAACCGACCAGGCGATCGCGGAGCTGCAAACAGCCATCCGCCAGCGGCCCGCATATGTCGAAGGACATTACGAACTGGCGCACGCTTATTGGATCAAGGGCGACTTGCCGAGTGCCCAACGCGAGCTCAAGCGTGTGATTGAACTCGATCCGAGCAATGAGAGGCCGTATTTTTCCCTCGGCATGTCTTACCTCGATCAAAATCATCCCCAGGAAGCCCGCGCCAGTTTTGGGCAACTGCTCAAACTGAATCCCAGCAGCGCCGACGCGCACTTTGGCTTGGGTGTGGCTTCGGCGACCGAACACAACTACGCCGATGCGCTCGAGCAATACAAACTCACGCTGAAGCTTGACCCCGCCTACGATGGTGTTTATCAGGAGATGGGCGTGGTACAGGCCAAGCTTAAGCTATATGACGATGCGTTGGCATCTTTGCTGCGGCAACAGAAGGATGGAGACAATCCTGAAAACGAAGCGGCCCTCGCCGGCGTGTACGAAGCGAAAGGCATGCATCGCGAAGCTGAACGAGCGCGACAGCTAGCGAAGCAGCTTCAAGATCGAAACCCGAATCAAGATTAGAAAGTCAAAACTAAACCCCCAACTTTTGACGGGCCTGCTCGATCCTCTTGAGCGTTGACTCCCGCCCCAGTACTACCAAGGTCTCAAATAATGGCGGCGCGTTCTTGCGTCCGCACACGGCGACTCGTATGGGCTGAAACATTTGGCCCGCCTTTACTCCCAACTCCTGAGCGGCAGCGCGCAGGCCCTGGTCCAGCGGGTCGTGTTGGAATTCGGTCTTTGCCAGTACGTCTTGTGCCCGATTCAATACCTTGAGCGCCATCGCGGCGTCGCCCTTTTGCGGAACGAGCTCTGCCGGATCGTAGGGCGGCAGCTGATCGACGAAGAAAAAATCGGCCGCAGTCAAGACGTCGCGCAGAAGCTTGATCCGCTCTCGAATGAGCGGAGTGATGTCGCGCATTTTCTCGGGCGAGATCGAGAATCCGGCCGCGTGGACGATCGGCAGAAGTCGCGCGCTTAATTCGTCAACCGACAATCCGCGAATATGCTCCGCATTGAGCCAGAGAGCTTTCGGATCGAAGGTTTCATCCGGAGTCGCAGCGGGCTCTTTGAAATTCACCACTGCATTTGCGCGGTTGATGCCTTCGAGCGAAAAAGCGTCGACGAGTTCCTGACGGGTCAGGTTTTCCCGATTATCTTTCGGCGACCAGCCCAGCAGACAGAGAAAATTGATGAAGGCTTCGGGGAGAAATCCCGCGTCGCGGTACGTAGTGACGCTGACGACCGGTCCATGGCGGCGTTTGGAGAGTTTCGATCCGTCCGGCGCAACGAGCAGCGGAAGATGGCCAAACTGCGGCGGCTTCGCGCCGGCTCCTTCAAAAATGAGCACGTGCTTGTAGGTATTCGAAAGATGGTCCTGGCCGCGGATGATGTGGCTGATGCGGAGATCGATGTCGTCGGCACACGAGGCCAGATGATAGGTGGGCATGCCATCGGACCGCAGGAGCGCGAAGTCTTCGATATCGTCGGCAGACTTGCTCTGTTCGCCATAAACCGCATCGTGAAAGCGGACCTGCTCGCCGGTGCCTCGCGGAACGCGGAAGCGCAAGGCAAAGGTCTCTCCTGCCGCGGCCCGGCGATCGCTTTCTGCGCGCGGCATTTCGCGCATTCCTTCGTTGAAGAGCCACGTTTGACCAGCGCCTGATTTTTCGCTCTCTCCGGTATGGGCCGGCGTGAAATCGCGGTACGCAAGTCCCTTTTGAAAGATTGCGTCCGCGATCTCGCGGTGAAGTCTCAGACGTTCCGACTGTTTGTATTCTTCGTCCCAGCCGAGGTCGAGCCAGCGAAGCCCCTCGAAAATGGAGTTCACGGAGGCGTCGGTATTCCGCTCGACGTCGGTATCGTCAAGGCGCAAGACGACCGTGCCCTTGTTGTGGCGCGCGTAGAGCCAGTTGAAGATAAATGTCCGGGCACTGCCAACGTGCAGAAAACCCGTGGGGGACGGAGCGAATCGAACACGAAGCATAACTTTTGAGTATAGCGGGATTGGAGTTCAGGCTCTAGCGGGCGAGCCGCCTGATCGAGAGCGATTTAGGGTCGGTTACCCGGCGGTTACCAAGGTAATGTTCCGTCTGAAGATCGCACTGGCGGCGCCGCATCTTATAAGAAGATACTCGTGAAAACGCCGTGCCCAGGGCGGAACCTGCCGGAAGACACCTGTTGTTTCCATCTGTCTGGTATGACAGGATTAGGCGAGATTCAAGGCCGTAGACGTGAGCTTTTCCAGCCCGGCCACAACTTGAGAGTGCTGAGGAGCGTTTAGGGATGAATAGTGTTGCCACAGGTCTGGTTCTGATTCCGGGGGCTGTGGCGCTCCTCGTCTTTCTCGTCTTCTGGTACCTATACGAGCAGAATCGGCACAGCTATTTTCGCGCCTGGTTGTTGGCCTGGGCCGCTTACACGCTGCACTACGCGCTCCGGGCGGTCGAACATTTTGCAGGTATGTCGGCAGTGTTGTTTTTGCTGAGCTCCATCCTGCTTGTCGCGATGGCGCTCTGCATCTTTGTATCGACCCGCCTGATGAAAGAACCGTTTGAGCTGAAGTGGTATGACGTCACGCTGGCGGTGATCGGATGCTTGCTGGTGTATTTCAGCTTGCGGTCGCACATGGCGAGCGGGGTTTTCGCTGAACGAGCCGCGCCTCTGCCATTTTATTTGCAGCTCGAAATCGGACTGGCCGCAATCCTGTTCTATTGTTCCTTTCATTTTTATCGCTATGCGTTTCGCCGGAGTTCTATTGCTTTCCGGACCCTGGCATTTTCGCTGGCCCTCTGGGCCGCTCTCATGGGCGCGGGACAAATGCGCCAGCCTTTTCTCGATGTCGTGGGTCAGCTCGGAGGTTTCCTCGGACCGATTCCCCAGATGCTTTTGGCCATCGCGATGGTGATGGTGCTGTTTGAGAACGAACGCAACGCGGTCCAGGAAAATGCGCTCACATTTTCCACGCTGGACGTTGATCCGCGGCGGTTGCTCTCGGCACCCGACCTCGTTCCAAGATTGCAGACGTTCGTCGACAGGCTGGTAGCGCCATTGCCTTCGCGGCGCGCGGTCTTTTTCGTTTCGCAGCAATGGCGCGGCACTTTGCCGTCGGTGCAAAAGGGATTCTCCGCGGAATTTCTGGAGAAATTGCAGAAAACGCAGGCTGGCGATTACATTTCCGAGCTGGCCTTCCGGCGGGGAGGCGTTGCCACTTTTCGCAGCATTGCCGATCTCGAAGAGCCGCTACCGGCGCTTTCGGGAGGAAAGTTTGAAGCCTGTAAGCAGCTGCTGCTTGCCGAGGGGATCGCGGATTTAATGGCGGTGAGCCTGCAGACACGGGAACACAATTTCGGCGTTCTCATTTTTCCGCACGCTGAGCGGCGGATGTTCGGCTCATCGAATTTGCGCTTGTTGATCGGGCTGGCGCTCCAGATCGCACTCACCCTGGAGAACTACGTCGTCATGCACGCGGCCCAGCGGCGAACGAAAGAATATGAGCTGCTCACCGAGATCGGGCAGGCCATCAGTTCTCACCTCAATCAGGACGAGGTGTTGCGCACGGTGCAGGTCGAACTTGGCCAGATTTTCGATACCAGCAACTTCTACATCGCGTTTCAGGAAGAAGATGAGATTCACTTCGAGCTTGAGATCGAAGGCGGATTCATTCTGCCGCGCCGCTCTCGCAAGCTGAGCAATGGGTTGACTGAATACATTATCCGCACTGGGCAGCCGATGCTGATCGAGACCAATCTCGAACAGACTCGCGCGAAACTCGGCCTCGATTTCCTGCCTCCGAAGCCGGCACGTTCGTTCTGCGGCGTGCCAATCTTTCTCGGCGGTAAGGCGGTCGGCGTGATGGCAGCGATGAGTACCGAGCGCGAAGCGCAATTCCAATCGCGCGATCTTGAAGTCATGCGAACCGCCGCCGGGCAACTTGGCGTAGCCATCGAAAATGCGCGCCTGTTCACCGAAGAGCAGCGGCGCGCGCGGCATCTCGCCTTCCTCAACAATATTTCGAAGATGGCGATCTCGAGCGACGACGCCGAGCGGATGATGGCCGACATCGTGCGCGAGATCCAGAAGAATTTCCGTTACGACCACATCGGCATCGGCATCATGGATTACGCCACCAAAGACATCGAGATCAAAGCCGAGGCAGGCAGCACATCGCAAACACTCGGCCGCCGCATTCCGGTCGGCAGCGGCGTTCTTGGCAAGGTCGCGCGCACCAGCGTCAGTGCGCTGGTGCAAAATGCCGGTCCCGGACAACTCGCCGGCGTTCTGCCCGAATCTCGCGCCGTGCTTTGCCTGCCGATCAGTTATGGCGAGACGTTGCTCGGCGTGCTCAACATCGAGAGCCGCGATGAGAACGCGTTCGCGCCGCAGGACGTTCTGATCCTGAACACGCTGGCCGATCTACTGGCGACGGCATTGCACAATTCTTTCGTGTTCCGCAAATTGCAACAGCAATCGATCACCGACGGTTTGACCGGCATTAAAACGAGACGATTCTTCTGGGAAGCCCTGAGTTCTGAATGGAAGCGCGCATCCCGCTCCGGACGGCCCTTCTCGGTCGTGCTCATCGACTTGGACAAATTCAAAGAGGTCAACGATTCTTACGGCCATCTTGAAGGCGACCTGGTGCTGGCTCGCGTCGGCCGGCTCCTCGAACAGAAGTGCCGCCAGTCAAACGTGGTCGCCCGCTATGGCGGAGACGAATTCATCATCCTGATGCCTGAGACGGGGATCGAGCAGTCGCAAGTGTTAGCCGAGAGACTGCGACTGTGGCTGGCGACCGACCCGATGCTCGAGGAACGCCACATCACCGGCAGCTTTGGAGTGGCCAGCTTCCCGGTGCACGGATTTTCCATGGAGGACCTGATTCGCGTCGCCGATGCTGGCATGTATGTGGCGAAGCACGCCGGGGGCAACCAGGTTTCCACCTCCGATGCATTTGGCGAAGGCTCTGCGGTCCAGCGCCAGCTCGTCTCCGGCTACATCGAAGGGTTTCTGCAGCGCGAACACAATGGCCCGGAACACCTCGAGGAATTGGTGCACACGCTCCACAAGCTTTGCGAAAACCAGGAAGACGCCGATCATAAGGCCATCAAAGAGGCGGTCGAAGCTTTGTCGCGCGCAGCCGAACTCCGGCAGCACAATGCCGCGGGACACGGTGAACAATGCGCGCACTACGCCAGCATTATCGCGCGGGGTCTCAATCTCCCGGCCAGGGAGATAGAAGATCTCACGTTTGCGGCACGCGTGCATGACGTAGGCAAGTTGTTTATCGCGGATCGAATTCTTAATAAAGCGAGCGCGCTCACCGAGAGCGAGACTGCGGCAATGAAGACCCACACGCTTGTGGGATCAGAAGTCTTGCGCGCAATTCCGGAAGTCGAGCGCGTAGCCCAGGCCGTCGAGTCTCACCACGAGGCCGTTGATGGCAGCGGCTATCCCTTGGGATTGAAGGGTGAAAATATTCCGCTCTACGGCCGCATCATCGCTGTCGCGGATGCGTTCGTAAATATGACCAGTGAACGCTCCCTGGCTCCGTCAAAGACCGACGAACAAGCGATTGCGGAATTGGCCAAACAGAGCGGCACTCGCTTCGATGGTATGATCGTCCGCCTCTTCGCGCGCTTGCTCAAGATGGAAAAGGCAACGAGCTTGGGCGGAGTGAACTAGGAAAGCAAACCGGGAAAGTAAACTAAGAAGACTGGCTTATCCAGCCGGTTCCGGGCTAAGCGTCAACACCAGCGTTGCATTCTTCGGCAAGTAACTCTTCCGCCGAAACCAATCTTCCATCGCCTCCCGAAGCTGATCAATCGGAACCTTTGCCCCGATCTCCATGCAGCCATCGCTCACCGGCAACGTGTCGTCAAACACGGTTGCGTTCGTGAAATTGCGCATGCTGAAATTGTCGAGCCATTTCAATGGACAAGGCTGGAGCTGTCCGTCGTGCTGGTATTCCACGCGGATTTTCCGGACAAACATGGCTTGATTTAAGCACGGATGAAGTCAGAGGCAGAGGTCAAAGGTAAGAGGTCAGAGTGCAGAGGTTAGAACCCAGATTTGACGTTTAACCTCTGCAATCTGACCTTTGCCCTCTGACCTTACTATGCCTTCCGCAATCTCTTCTCGAGATCGTCGACTTCCTGCTTCAGCCCCGCCGGAAGGTGGCTGCCAAACCGTGCAAAGTGTTCGCGGATCAATGGTACTTCAGCCAGCCAGCCGTCGACGTCGACGCTCAGCAACTTGGCCATGTTCGCTTCGGGCAAATCCAGGCCTCTCGTGTCCAGGTCCGCAGGCTCGGGGAGCCTGCCAATCGGCGTCTCCACCGCGTGCGCCTTGCCCTCGCAGCGTTCGAAGATCCACTTCAGCACGCGGCTGTTCTCACCGTATCCCGGCCATAGGAATTTGCCCTGTTCGTTGGTCCGAAACCAGTTTACGTAGAAAATCTTCGGTAGTTTGGCGCCCGGCGTCGCGCCGATCTTCAAATAGTGCGCGAAATAATCGCCCATGTGATAGCCGCAGAAGGGAAGCATCGCCATCGGGTCACGCCTCAGCTGCCCGACTTTGCCGGCCGCAGCCGCGGTGGTTTCGCTGCTGGCGGTTGCCCCGAGAAACGTCCCATGCTGCCAGTTGAAAGACTCCGTCACCAACGGCACGACACCGGGCCGGCGGCCGCCGAAAAGAATGGCGTCAATGGGCACACCTTTCGGATCTTCCCACTCCGGCGCGATTACCGGATTCTGGCTCGCCGGCGCTGTAAAGCGCGCATTCGGATGCGCCGCTCTTCGATCCGACGCCGGAGTCCACGGACGCCTCAGCCAGTCGATCAATTCGGCCGGCTTCTCCGAAGTCATCTGTTCCCACCAAACGTCTCCGTCGGGAGTCATGGCGCAATTTGTAAAAATAGAATTCTTGGTGGCCGTGAGCATGGCATTTCGGTTGGATTTCATGCTGGTTCCCGGCGCGACGCCGAAAAAACCGTATTCCGGATTGATGGCATATAAGCGGCCGTCGGCCCCGAACTTCATCCAGGCGATGTCGTCGCCAATGGTCTCGACCTTCCATCCCGGAATCGTCGGTATCAGCATCGCGAGATTCGTCTTGCCACAAGCGGACGGAAATGCTCCCGTCAGATACTTGACCACACCTGCGGGGCTCGTCATCTTGAGGATGAGCATGTGCTCCGCCATCCAACCCTCGTCCCGCGCTTGCACCGAAGCGATGCGCAGCGCATGACATTTTTTGCCGAGCAGAGCATTGCCGCCGTAGCCCGAGCCATACGACCAAATCTCGCGCGTCTCCGGGAAATGACAAATGTATTTGTCGACCGAATTGTTCGGCCAGGTCGAATCGGCCTGAGTCGGGGACAGCGGAGAGCCCACCGAGTGCAGGCCGCGGACAAAATCTCCGTCGCTTCCAAGCACATCCAGCACGCGAGTCCCAACGCGAGCCATGATGTGCATGCTCGCTACAACGTAGGCGGAATCTGTGATCTCGACGCCCGCATTCGCAATCGGCGATCCGATCGGGCCCATGCTGTAGGGAATGACATACATCGTGCGCCCCGTCATCGCGCCGGCAAACAGGCCCCGCAACTTCTCTTTCATCTTCGAAGGCTCTTCCCAGTTATTCGTGGGGCCAGCTTCTTCCTGGGTCCGCGCGCAGATGAAGGTTCGATCTTCGACCCTGGCCACGTCCGCCGGACTTGACCGCACCAGAACACAATTCGGCCGTTTCAGCTCGGATAACCGGATCGCCCCTCCAGTCAGCACCATCAGTTGCAACATCGCGTCATATTCTTCGTGCGAACCGTCGCACCAGTGCACCCGATCGGGCTTGCAGAGCTGAGCGGCTTCTTCTACCCATGCGGCGAGACGCGCATGCCGGACCGGCGATTTCTTTTCAGTAATGGTTTCCATATCGGATATGAGGCTGGACATAGGGAATCTCCTGAACAACAATCCGCACGACAAGCCGCACGATCCCAGGAGTGCTCTGTGAAAATGGCATTCGCAGGCAGACCACGCGAGAGTGTGCGGGAACATCTGCCCATGCCATCTAGGGACAGACATCTATTGTCCCTCATTTCGAGGGCTATTTCCAACTAGGATGTGGCAATGGCGGGGGTTTCGACCTGGGAAACAACTCCGGCAAGGTGTTTGAGGGTCTCATCGATGGTCAGCGAATACATCTCCCGACCAAGGCCCTCACCCGATTCCAAAGCCGTTTTCAAATAGTGCCCGGCGATTTCCTTGGCCAGTGAATCGGTGATGAGCTTCCCAGCACGCTTCTTATACTCGACCCATGCCGGATGCGGCAGAGCTACCCACACCGGACGCCCGTCGACCAAAAACTTGATATCCACCGCATCGGCATGACGGGTGGCCAGGGCTACGATGAGGGCTTGATAAATGCAGTGGACTTGCTTCTTGGTCCAACGGTCGGTAGCGACGAAATCGGTGTACATAGAGAGAGCCGAAACAACCGCTTATTAATATATCGTCGCGCAGAATAGGTGGCAAACCATACATGGCAGAACAAGGGGGCTGGTGCGTCAGCATGAATCCCCGCAATGCCGTGCCCGACGAGTTTTGGCTTTCCTCTACTTCGTCGTCTATTTTGCCGTTGGCGGTCGCTTCCCAGAAACCGGAATCAAGTGATCCTGATCCAGAAATTCCATCGGCCCGTGATCGGAATGCGCATTCGGCACCGCACGATCCTTGTCGGCGCTCATCACTTCCGTCTCCAGCGTCGGGGCCAACTGACCCGCAGCCGTCGTGTAGATCGCCTCGTGGAAAAGGGATCCTGTTTTCGCCTGAGCCAGCGCAAACACCGGAAACGCCTTCCCGCCGCCAAAGCCCACGGAAATGTAATCCGCCACCATCGTCCCCGAGAACGTCTCCGGCAACCACGTCAACTGCATCGGACCAGCCAGCGTCTCGGCCGTCGTCCACTTCGCTCCGCCAGTCGTGGACTGAATGAATCCAACCGACAGTGAGCAGTTATTTCCACAATTCGATACAGGATAGAAGTAGTAGGTCAGCGCTAGATGCGCGGTCGATCCTTTCGTCCCCGGTTCAATCCCGAGTCCAGTGATGAAGTGGTCCACCGTGCTGTTCACCGCATCGATCGGCACGCGCTTTACAGCTGACCAAGTCGTCCCGGTTGCCGACGTGCTATAGACAATGTCATTCGACGAGCAGTTGGTGCGGAAGCGGCAATCTGGCCACATCACGTAAATCTTGCCGCCTGCATCGATTCCCGACGAAATCAGTCCGGCGCTGCGGAGGCTCCCGGCTTCTGCGTGACTGATGTCAGCCGCCACATTCACTGCCGCGGACCAACTCTTGCCGCCATTGGTCGAATTGAATGCGATCACATCGCCGTTGAATCCGAGGATGGGCACGATAACTTTTCCGCCCGGTTTCACCACCGGCACGCCGCCGATACCGAAATCCTGCCCAGCCGTCGTCAGCGCCGCACCCCAGGTTTGGCCGCCATCGGTCGACGTGCTCATCATGATCTCGTCGCCGTTCGAGGTGTTGTCCCACTCCGAGTAGCAGTGCCCGTAATAGTGGCTGGTCGGAGTGTTGTCGCATACGATCCAGTTCTTGTCCGCCGATGCCGATCCCGTGACCGTGACCGGGTTCCCCCAGGTAATTCCGTCGGTCGACCGGCTCACCGCCACCGAAGTATTGGCGCCGATCGGCAGCGTGGAGATTAACCAGACAGCATGTAGCGCGTCATACGCGACGGCGGCGTCGCTCGCCGCCGAGTTCGTTCCGCCCTCATAAATCGTGATCCCTGGCAGATAGCCGTGAGTCCATGTCGATCCGCCGTTGGTCGAAGTCGCGAAGCCGATATCAGCGCCGCCCCCGCTCGAGATTCGAGCCACCTGAAATGCCGTTACTATGGTCGACCCGTAAGTGAACGCGCCCGGTTCCACTTCGGTCTCGTGCTGGCTCGGAGTGTCGGTGAATGTATCGTCGCTGAGCTGGGTGAGGCTGACTTGTGCTTCAGCCTGAGCGAAAGCGGCAAACACCAGGCCCGCGGCGAACATCACGCGGCGCACTGACTGCGACCCGAATAAAGACAAGAAGCCACCAGAGAGAGATTTGTGCTGGGAAGCGCCCATTACGATCAGACCTCGGACAGGATTTGGTTGAAGATTGAATGCAGGTGTAACGGGCCGTCCCAAGCCAGTTTCGGTTAGGAGCTGCTCCCAGGTGGCGACCCAACTACTATGGGCGAGAGTAGCCGCGCTCGGCAGTCCTGTCAACACTCATTCGGAGCAGTTGCTCCGGGCCGGACTTTACAAAAGGGTAAACTGGCCGCTAGCCTATTGCTATGCCCCAGTCCGTAAAAGAACGCGTTGGCAAGTTGCGGGAAGAAATTGCAGAGATCAGTGAAGCAAACCGCCAATACCTGCAAGGCGGCAAGAAGCTGATCGGAGCCTCAGATCAGGAACGCCGTATCCAAAGATTGCAGGAAATCATGGACGAGCTAATGTCGCTCACTGAATGGAAGAAAACTTAGTGATCTCGCCGAAAACAGTCCCGCTAATTTGACGACTGCACCTGCATATCTTCGGTAATCCAAAGCTGCGCCGGGGTGCCTTTCGTCGTGCGAGTAGCCGTCACCCGAAAAGTCCCGCCAGGAGTTTCGACGTCGTAAACATAAGGCGGCCGCTCACCTTTAATCGTAATGTAGTTCCCTGAAGTCAGTTCATCGAGCGTCCCATACTTCCCGGTTTGCGAGAGATAGCCGCGTTCGGCGTTCGCGATCACGATCAAATCATTCTTGACCCCCGTGAGCAACGCGATCTCCGCAGGATCGCTACTTCCCACGCCAGGGCCCAGAGCCTTGGTTTGAAGCGAGTAGATGTACATCCCAATCGCCAATGTGATGACCGTCCCCAAAAAGCCAAACGCACGCATCATAAATTCGCCCCGTCAGAAGCGATCGAACACGCCCCTCTGAAGCTAATTGCACCGCGAATCGCCCCAGCCAGCAAGTAACCAGAGTGTAGGTGCAGAATTTGTGGTTGTTTCAGGAGGCCGCAGAAAAACAACCTTCGAAGTGGTGGCCCCGGAGGGGCTCGAACCCCCAACCCTCAGTTCCGAAGACTGATGCTCTATCCAATTGAGCTACAGGGCCGTAACGCCTCAATACTATCAAGATGTCCTGGAAACAGTGTAGCGGTTCCGGGAGACGGTGTGGCCTGCTAACTATGGCTGCTAATTGTGCAGCGACTGCGAAAGGTTGATCAGGTTCTGTGGAAGCACACGAATAACGCCTCTGCGTGGGCTATCGATGTCAGCGATGAGAAAGAACGCGGTTGCGACAACAAACGGCAAAACGGTTAACAGAAGACCGACCACACGATGCGAGCTGTAGCCGACCAGCAGGCTGCAGCAGATGGCCAGAATTGCCATCAGGCTCCAGGCCCCACAGGGAATGCGGTTCCACCAGGCGGCCTGCGTGTATCCTGCCGATTCAAGACATCGTTCATCCCCATGACGACGAGCCCGACGGGAGGGGTGGGTCGCTCCGTCGCAGCGTTCTGGACGATCTGCCACATCTCTTTCTGGAGCCTCGCAGTCTCGGCGTCGACTTGCGCTAGCTGGGCCGCGTCGCGAATCGTGTAGAACAAAAGCCGCTGATCAAGATATCGGATGAGCAACTGACGAACTCTCGCCGCGTCCGCAGTCGTCAGCAGATCTGCTCTGGCATATTCCGTGCCGATCGCATTTGCCTCTTCTTCCTCGTAATTTTTGCGCTGATCGTACCGGCTTACCGCCATCGAAAAACTAAATCCAATGATCAGGGCCAGCAGAGTCAAGCTTGCGTTGACTACCAGGCTGAGATCGTCTCTCTCTTCCTGCCCAGGTCGATGTTTACTGGCCACGAAGGCACCGATGCGGACCGACAGCCACAACGTCACAAGAGAAACCGTAAAGACCAAAAGAGGATAGTCGAGTAATTTGATCAATCTTTGCGAACCCTCCTTTAATTAGGACAAACTTTATTTGGACAAATTTGATGACGCGGAGAGTTTAGGACAGTGCAGCCGGAAAACCAACTGGCGCTGCGCGTTGTACCATGAAAACGACCCATAAGAGCGACCAAGACCCACATGTCGACTGTCCCCAATCCCGTAACTCACGCCAGCGCGCACCTGCTCGAATTTGAGACCTTGCGCGCCCTGCTGGCCGGCTACGCCTCTTCGCCGCTCGGTCAGCGCCGTGTCGCCGAGTTGCTCCCTTCGCTCGACCGTGGCTGGATCGAGAACCAGCAACAGCTCACCACCGAGATTCGCGAGTACCGCCGCGTCGGTGGACGTTTCGAATTTGCCGGCCTGCCGGAAGTCGGCGAGCTGATCGAAGAGTCCCGCATCATCGGAGCCGCGCTCGAAACCACCGAGATCCGCGACATTGTTCTCGTGGCGGACCGCGCGTCGGAATGGCGCGAAATTGTCCGCCAGCCTCCGGCCGCCATGCGGAGTGACTGGGCCGCCGTGAGAACACTTTCCGACGGCATCGCCGACTTCAGCGCCTTTCTGCGCGTGTTCCGCAACAAAATCCTCCCCGACGGTACACTCGATGATCGCGCTTCGCCCGAACTGAGCCGCGTTCGCCGCGAAGTCGAAAAACAAAAACGCCAAATCCAGGAATCGCTCCGCGGCCATTTGAGAAAGCTTGCCGAAGGCGGCACGGTGCAAGACGAATTGATCACCATCCGCGGTGAACGCTTCGTGATTCCGGTCAAAGTCGAGCAGAAACGCCGGGTCCAGGGCGTAGTCCACGGCGCCAGTTCCAGCGGACAAACCGTCTTCGTCGAGCCGCTCGAGACCATCGAGCAAAATAACGAATTGGTTCGCCTGCTCGACGACGAACTAGCCGAGATCCACAGAATCCTCTTGGAGATGACGCGCCAGATCGGCGAAAACGCCGAGTGCATCGAAACCGCAGCCGATGTGCTAGCGGAATTGGAACTGCAATTCGCCAAAGCCCGTTTCGCCGAAGACTACAACTGCGTTGCGGTATCTCTTTCCGTTGAAGCAACGGGCAATGGGGCAGAGGGCGCAGCTCGGCTCCTCCTCCACCGCGCCCGCCATCCATTGCTCGAGCGCAACCTGAAACTAAAACACGCGAAGATAATCCCGATCACCATCGAGCTCGAAGGCTCGCACCGGCAGCTCGTCATCACCGGCCCCAATACCGGAGGCAAAACCGTCTCCCTTAAAACGCTGGGCCTGCTCGCTCTCATGGCGCAATCTGGAATCCCCGTGCCGGCCGATCGTGCCGACATGCCCGTCTTCGACTCCATCCTCGCCGATATCGGGGACTACCAATCGATCGAACAAAATTTATCGACCTTCTCCGCCCACGTCACAAACATCGACTTCATCTCGCGCACCGCGACCGCGAATTCGCTGGTGTTGCTCGATGAATTAGGCTCCGCCACCGATCCCGAAGAAGGCGCCGCTCTCGCCGTCGCGATCGCCGAGTACTTCCGCCGGGTCGGATGTATGAGCGTCATCTCCACCCACCACACCTCGCTGAAAGTTTACGGAGCGAACACGGAAGGGGTGGTCAACGCTTCGGTCGGTTTCGACGAGAACACCCTACAGCCAACCTACGAATTGAAAATCGGGGTTCCCGGAGCCTCCGCTGGAATCAACATCGCGCAACGCCTCGGCCTCAATCCCGCGATCATCGATTCCGCGCGTTCACGCCTCGGGTCGCAAACCCAGGACGTCGCCCGCTTCTTAGACCGGCTCCACTCGCAACTGCGCGATCTGGAAGCCGAACGCGCGCGAATGTCGACGCGCGAACAAGAGCTCGAGCGCGAAAAATCTCGTTTAGCCACTGACGGCCGCAAGGAGCAGCAAACAAAAATCCGCGAGATGGAAGGGAAGCTAGAAACTCTCTTTCGTGACTTCGAATATCACGCCCGCGAGGCCGTCAATGCCGTGCAGGACCGTGCAGCTGCTCAGAAATTATCCAAAGACGCCGAACGTCGCATCGCCAAGATGCGCCGCGAATTTCGTGAACAATTCGATTCCACCGTAGTCGCCCACTCGACCGGAGCCGATCGCGGCGACCCCAACGCCCAGCCGAGTCTCGTCAAGCACGTGTCGGAAGGCGACACCGTCAAACTCAAATCTATGGGCCGCCCCGCCGTTATCAAAAAGAAGATCGGCGAGAATCACTTCGATGTCGAAATCGGCTCGATGAAAATGCGCGTTCCCCGCGAAGACATCGCAGAAGTACTTGCCAAGGTCAGCGGAGCGCAAGGGCCCACGCAGAACCCCGTGGAAGCCGCTCGCTCCCGCGGCATCAGCGTCAAGTTGCAGAACGAAGCCAGCGACCTGAACACGCCCACCGAAATCAATGTCATCGGTCGCACTGTCGACGAAGCAACAAGCGAAGTGGAAAAATTTGTAGACCGTGCGTTTCTCGCCGGTATGCCGCGCGTAAGAATCGTCCACGGCAGCGGCATGGGCATCCTGCGAAAAGCGCTGCGTCAATATTTGCAGAAGCACCCGCATGTGGAGTCCGTTACCGAACCCCCATCCAATGAAGGCGGAGGCGGCGCAACGGTGGTGGAGCTGCGGGTCTAGCGGCGTGGCCGCTCAGCTTGCGTTGGCAGCTGCTGCGGGCGCCGGCGCACTGTCAGTGGCTTTGCCGTCATTCTCCCGCTGCTCAATAAAGAAGCTCTGCACATTGAATCGCTGGACACTGCCCCGTTGGAAATTGAACCGCTGCCCGTTCCGTCCACCCTTCGCGGCATCCGCATGAAGCGCGAGAGAATACTTGCCGCTCGAGTGCAGCATGCGGCTCTTGGCCGTGTCTTTCAAGTAATTGTGAAGAATCGCAACTACGCGCTCGCGATGCCCTGGATCTTTCACCGGGAACATGACTTCGACCCGCTCGTAGAGATTGCGCGGCATCCAGTCAGCGCTGCCGAGATAGAGGTCGGGTGCTCCGCCGTTTTCAAAATAAAAAATGCGGCTGTGTTCGAGGAATCGGCCAATGACGCTGCGCACGCGAATATTGTGGCTAAGCCCGCGCACTCCAGGACGCAGAGCACACGCCCCGCGCACGATCAAATCTATTTCGACACCCGCGTTTGAAGCCCGATACAGGCTCTCGATAATCGGCTGATCCAGCAGCGCATTCACTTTCGCGATAATCCGCGCCGGACGGTGGCGCCGCGCGTGCGCTGCCTCGCGATCGATCAATTCGATGCAGTTCTTCGCCAAGTCGTTAGGAGCAACAAAGAGCGGTTTGTACGCCCGCTGCTCAGAACGCGCCGTGAGGAAATTGAAAACCGCGTGGACGGCCGAAGTGACCTCGGGATCGCACGTCAGCAGACTCAGATCGGTGTAGAAGCGCGCGGTCGAGGGATTGTAGTTGCCAGTGCCCAGATGCGCATAGTGGCGAATTTCTCCGTCAGGATCATGCCGCGCCATCAGCGCCAGTTTGCAGTGAGTTTTCAGGCCAACGAGTCCGTGAAACACCTGGACCCCGGCCTCTTCTAAAGACCGCGCCCAGCGGATATTCGAAGCCTCGTCAAACCGCGCCTTCAACTCGACAACCACAGCCACTTCTTTCGTCTGCGCCGCTTCCATCAGCGCCCTCACAATTGGCGAATCTTCGCTGGTGCGGTAAAGCGTCTGCTTGATCGAGAGCACATCCGGATCGCGCGCCCCGGACTCGATAAACGAGACAACTGGCTGATACGAATCGTAAGGATGGTGCAGCAGCACATCGCCCTTGCGAATCTGCTCGTGCAGGCTCGAAATCTTCGGAGCGAAACTCAGCACCCTCGGAACAAATGGCTGGAACTTGAGGTCCGGTCGCGCCGTCTGGTCTGCCAGCGAAAACAATCGCGAGAGATTCACTGGGCCAGCGGTCTTAAACACCTGCCACGGACGTAGCCCGAATTGTTGGGTGAGCGGATCGACGATCTCAGCCGCCGCGTCGGCTTCTATCTCCAGCCGCACGATGTCGCCCTTGCGCCGTCCGTGGATTTGCGCATCGACGGTATCCAGCAGACTGCGCGATTCTTCCTCGTGGAGATAAAGATTACTGTTGCGGGTTGCGCGAAACGCTCCGGCCGAAATGACCTGGTAGCCCTTGTAGAGGTTGCGCGTGTGCTCTTCGACTAGGTCGTGCAGAAAAACGTAATCGATATGCCCGCTCTTGTCGCCTGCCTTCGCCGGAATGCGGACCAGTCGCGGCAATTTCCGAGGCACCGTAACGACTCCCAGATAAGTAGTCGATGGCCGGCGCCGCGGCCGTAACGAAAATGCCACGCACAAAGCTTTGTTGATAACGTGCGGAAATGGGTGTGACGGATCAATGGTCACGGGCGTGAGGAGCGGATCGACCTGGCGCGTGTAGAAAAGATCCATCTTGTCTTTGCCATACTCGTCGAGTGCGGCGACCGACAGCACGCGAATTCCTTCCTTGGCCAGTGCGGGAAGAAGCACGCGATTCCAACAATCGTATTGATCAACCACAAGAGTGTGGATCTCGGCAGCCAGGCGGCGCAGTTGTTCTTCGGCACTCAGGCCGTCCGGGCCAGCCTCGCGGACTCCATGCTCGACCTGCTGTAGCAAGGCCGCCAATCGCACTTCTACAAATTCATCGAGATTACTTGCGGTGATGGCGAGGAACTTCACCCGCTCGAGAAGCGGATTGCCCTCGTCTAACGCTTCTTCGAGCACGCGACGATTGAAGGCGAGCCACGATTCGTGGCGGTTGAAGTAGTAGCGCGGATCGCTCGGGTTGAGACGTGGCATTGGCTATAGGACGGTCGAGGCTAACGCGGCTCTGGCTGCGTCGGCAATCCTAACGCGCAACTGTTAATAATATGTGACAGACGACCGCCGTCTAATCTTGACCTCGTAGCGAGGCGTTCACACTGTTTTAACAATTCCTCCGTATAGTTCCCCCTTTATTTAGCTGGGTTCTGCTCGCGCGAATCCTGCAATCAACGCCCAGGGAGATTCCAATGGCTACTGCTACTGCTGCGCCCGTATTGCACGAAAAACTCAATCGCAGTCCTGGAGCAATCGGAATGATTGGCTTTGGGATCGTGCTTCTCGTGGGAGTGATTTACTCCGCGTACCACCTCCTGTCGGATCTCTCCGTTGAGCACAGCTCCGCTACGGCGTACGTACTACTCGGCATCGCCCTGTTCGTGGCTCTCGGATTTGAGTTCGTCAACGGATTCCATGACACGGCCAATGCCGTCGCGACGGTCATCTACACGCACTCGCTTGAGCCGCATATCGCGGTTGTCTGGTCCGGCTTTTGGAATTTCCTTGGCGTGCTGACGTCCAGTGGCCTGGTCGCCTTCGGCATCATCTCTTTGCTACCGGTTGAGCTGATTCTTCAGGTCGGCAGCAAAGCCGGCTTCGCGATGGTGTTCGCGTTGCTGGTTGCCGCGATCATCTGGAATCTCGGGACTTGGTATTTCGGCTTGCCCGCCTCGAGTTCGCACACACTGATCGGTTCGATCATCGGCGTTGGTATCGCCAACCAGCTGATGTCGCCGAAAACCGGCACCAGCGGTGTGGATTGGGGCCAAGCCACCAACATCGGCAAGTCCCTGTTACTGTCGCCACTCGTGGGATTTGTGTGCGCCTTTCTGCTGTTAACTCTGATGAAGGCAGTCATCAAGAATCGGGCTCTGTACGAAGCGCCCGTCGGAACCGAACCACCCCCGTTCTGGATTCGCGGTCTGCTGCTGCTGACCTGCACAGGCGTAAGCTTCGCGCACGGCTCAAACGACGGACAAAAAGGCATGGGACTCATCATGCTGATCCTCGTCGGCACCGTGCCCACCGCCTACGCTCTGAACCACGCGATTACGCGCAAAGACTCTGACGATTTCATTGCCGTGTCGCAACAAGCCGCCGGCATACTCTCCAAGTACGTGAGCCCGAATGCCGTCATCGGCGACGAGCGCGAGGAAGTCACAGATTACATTCGCACGAAGCAATTCACCCCCAACACCATGCTCGCGTTGCGCCAGCTGGTGAGCGGCATCGGTAACGAGACGGTGCTGTTCGGAGAGTTGGGAAAGGTTCCGAACGATCGCGTCCGCAACTTCCGAAACGACATGTATATCGCAAGCGAAGCCCTTCGCCTGATGAAGAAGAACGCTCAGGGCGGTCTCAGCCCGACCGACTGGGAGGGCATGGACAATTACAAGAAGCACGTCGATAAAGCGACGCGCTTTATTCCGGGATGGGTCAAGGTAGCCGTTGCCATGGCGCTCGGATTAGGCACGATGGTCGGATGGAAGCGCATCGTGGTCACGGTCGGTGAAAAAATCGGCAAAGACCATCTCACCTATGGCCAGGGTGCAGCCGCTGAAATCACAGCGATGTTCACCATCGGAGCCGCCGACTGGTTCGGCTTACCAGTCAGCACCACGCACGTTCTATCGTCAGGCATAGCCGGAACCATGGCCGCGAACCATTCAGGGCTGCAATGGGCAACCGTTCGGAACCTTGCGATGGCGTGGGTGCTTACTCTGCCAGCTTCGATGATGTTGGCCGGATTTCTGTTCTGGGGTTTCCGCCACATCTTCTAGTCGTCACTCAGATGGTAAAGTTTGAGGCTGCCCCCATCTTTGCGCGGTTTGCGCAAGGTGGGTGCGACCGCAAGCATGAACACCGCTCAAATTTCGCTTCTTCTCGATCCTTTCCTCGACCAACCACTATCCCAGATCCAGCTCGAGCAAATATCGATATACATCGATCTATTGCTCCGCTGGAATGCCCGCATCAATCTGACCGCGATCAGAAAAGAAGACGAGATCGTAACCCGTCACTTCGGCGAGTCTTTTTTCCTGGCCAGGCAAGTGTTTCCAACAGAAGCTCGTGGAGGGCAGACACTCCTCTCCGCCGCCTCCTCGGCGCGCGTCGTGGACATCGGTTCAGGCGCCGGATTTCCAGGTCTCCCGCTAAAACTCTGGGCTCCGCAGATCAAACTCACGCTTATTGAATCGAATCACAAGAAGGCAGCCTTCCTCCGCGAAGTGGTTCGTGAGCTTACATTGACTAACGTCGATGTAATCACCGATCGCGCCGAATCGATCGCCGGGCGCGATGAGTATCGGGCGAACGTCGTAACGCTTCGCGCTGTTGAAAACTTCGAGACCGCCCTCCCTTTGGCCGCGAAGTTCTTGGCCGCCCATGGAACGCTCGCTTTGCTAATCGGAGCTGCCCAGGTCCCTTCGCTGGGTACGCTGAGCGGAATCCAGTGGCGCGAACCCATCCCCATCCCCGAATCACGGGCGAGGGTGTTATCCATTGGAGTACATCCATGAAAGTGGGGAAAACATCACACCTTAGGACACCACCGTGATTTCTCCATCCAAGAAATACGCTATCCGCTGGCTAAAGTGGGAGACACAAGCCATTCGATCTCACAATGAGACGTGGCAGTTGTGCGTTTCACGTGAAACATTTGGGTTTGCCAGCAACCAGCTCTGGTATTTGGAATCCGCCACACGAATGTTTCACGTGAAACATTCCCGAAAGCGCACCGGTAAATGCGGCTCGTTGTTTCACGTGAAACAGTATTCAAGTTGCACAATATTCAGGCATTGATTTCGTGGTCGCGTTCTCATATTCTGGCCCGCACCAGCAGAAAGTAAAATCATGGGACGTGTCATCGCAGTTGCCAACCAGAAGGGTGGCGTCGGCAAGACAACGACTGCCATTAATCTTGCAGCATCCTTAGCCGCAGCCGAGGTCAACACCCTGCTCATCGATTGCGATCCGCAGTCGAACTCCAGCAGCGGACTTGGCCTGGTCAAGAATCCCGAGCGCATCAGCGTCTATGACGTCATCATGGGAGTTGCGTCGGCCGAAGAGGCCCTGCAGCTCACCGCGCTCGAACAGTTATGGCTAATCCCTTCGAGCAAGAATCTGATCGGCGCGAACATTGAGCTGGTCAACACCGAACGGCGTGAATATCGTCTTCGCGACGCTCTGGCTAGTGTGTTGGACCGGTTTGAATTTATTGTGCTCGATTGCCCTCCCGCGCTCGACTTGCTCACTCTGAATGCGCTGGTCGCCGCCGACGGAGTTCTAATCCCGATGCAGGCGGAGTACTTTGCCCTTGAAGGCGTATCGGAGTTGCTGGATACCATCGAGCGCATTCGCGTCGAACTGAATCCGAAACTCAATGTGGACGGAGTGGTACTGACCATGTTCGACGAGCGCACTAACCTGGCGCAGCAGGTCGCAGAGGAGTTGAAAAAGTATTTCGGGGATCGCCTGTGTACGACCACCATTCCGCGGAACATACGATTGGCGGAGGCCCCGAGCCATGGGCAGCCGGCGCTGGTCTATGACGTGCGATCACGCGGGGCGGAGAGCTACATACGACTGGCGAAAGAAATCCTGGACCGCCAGGTACGCGCGGTCAGCGGATCGGGAGAAGCAGCTTAACATCGACGAATGTAAATATTTATATTCATCGATATAATGGGAGGCCTAATTTTAATGACGTCATCGAATGCAGCGGCTGACGCGGCGGAAAAGACCAGGCCGGCGAAGGTCGGCGAGAAAATCACTGAGAAACTGGCCGAGAAGCGGCGCGCTTTGGGTCGAGGTCTCGAGTCGCTGTTGCCGGGGCCTAGACCTGTGACTCCCACCGCTCCACTCAGTGCGCCGAAGGATGGGGCAGCCCATATCGGCTCTCAGTCCGCTACCGCCGTCGCTGTTCCCGAAATGCACGCTGATGTTTCTTCGGCGGGCCGGGAGTCGGTGTCACGCCTGCCGCTCAATCAGATCGATGACAACCCGTACCAGACGCGCACTGTCTTCGATCAAGACGCTTTGCAGGAACTCTCGCGTTCAATCCAGGCGCAGGGTGTGTTGCAACCGATCGTGGTGCGTCCGGGAAAAGACGGGCGCTTCGATCTGATCCTGGGCGAACGGCGTTTGCGTGCGTCGAGGATTGCGGGCCTCGAAACGATCCCAGTCATCGTAAAGCGCGTTTCCGACCAGCAAGCAGCCGAGATGACGCTGGTCGAGAACCTGCAGCGGGCCGACCTGAATTGTATCGAGCAGGCCCACGCCTTCTCCCATCTGAGCACGCAATTCCACTTGACGCAGGAAGAGATCGGCAAGCGAGTCGGAGTATCGCGCGAACAGGTGTCGAATTACATACGCCTACTGGGCCTGCCGCACGATGTAGTCCTCGCGCTCCAGAAAGGAACCTTACAGTACAGCCACGCGAGAACGCTGCTGCGGTTGCGGGATAACACCGAGATCGAGAGAGTCGCCAAGCGCGTGATCGATGAAAAAATGTCAGTCGCGAAACTCGAGGAACTCGTCTCAGCCATAGACATCCCGCGAGGACCCGACACGAATGGCGATGGACGGGCCCGCCCAATTGACCCCAACGTGAAGGCGGCTCAGCGATCACTCGAAACAATATTGGGGGTGAAAGTGCGGATTCGCGATCGGAAGGGGAAAGGGAAGATCGTGATCGAGTACTCCACGCTGGAGGATTTTGATCGCGTGGTGGAAATGTTAGAGGGCAAAAGCAGGGGCTGACGTGTGGAGCAAGGCCGTGCTCGACCGAGGAATCTTCGAAGTACAAAGTGGAATCAGACCGTGGTTATTTTCCCAAGAGCCAAATTCATTTCTCGCTCTACGCCCAAAAACCAAACCAGAAGTGGGAACCGTGGTTCGAAACCCCCCTCTGGGGTCGGCTCCGGGATCACGAATCAACTGAGTAACAAGTGGAACAGGACTGCTTCCCTCGTTTCGGCACAACGAAAGTTGGGAGAAAAGCAAAGGCCCGAGGCTTGCGCCCCGGGCCTTTGTTGTCCCCGTACAGGATGTGTTCACGCCCAACAGCTCAATGCGTCGTCACCATCGTCTCTGCCAGCTTATGCAGCCCGTCTCCGTTCACCACACGCGTATAAAACATGTGCCCGCCGGGGAAGCTCTGCACTTGCACTCGGGTGGGGTCACCCATCAGCGGCATTTGGTCGACACTCAGAATCGAGCCCATGAACGGACACGAGAGATCGTTCCACCCGTGCACGATCAAGACGCGCAACTTCGGATCCGCTGCCACGGCCTCGCGCAGATCGCCGACTGCGCCCTTGCGTAGATCTTCGCTGTTGCGGTCCCATTGCCGGTTCACATCATAGGAAAGAGCTTCGTAGCGCGCGTCGTTCTTCCATCCAACGGTGCGCGTGATGAAGTCAACCATCGCGGTGGTCGTCGGCGCGATGATGCTCTCCAGAATCGGATCGCCGCTCTCCTGTGTCGGTGCATAAGGAAACGGATCGGGCGCGGTCACGTTTGAATCGTAGACGCTACCAAGCCGCCCTTGTCCACGATGCACTTCGCGCAGATAAGCGCCGATATCGAGGCGCCCGCCCGAGAACTTAACAAACGTCGGATCGAGGCCGGTCATCTCCGTCACGTGCGCGATCATTGCGTCGGTTGCGGCGGTATCGCTACGTCCTTTTAATAGTGCCGCGGCATAGTCTCCCCGCGTGTAGGCGATCACCTGCTGCATCGCGGCGGGCGTCAGTTTGCCTTCGGCCTCCAGATGCGCCGCTGTAATCGAGGGCAGCGTCACCAACCACGGAATAGGAGACAGGTTGCCGTCACCCTCCTCCGGATTCAGGTATGGGCTGACCAGCACGACGCCGTTCATCGCCACGCCGAGCCTGGATTGCAGATAATGCGTAATCCTCGGCCCGCGATATCCGCCATAGCTTTCGCCCACGAGATACTTTTTGTCGAGTAGCCGATCGTTCTGCACCAGCCACTTGTAGATCACGAGCGACAAGTACTCGATGTCCGGAGTCGGGCCGTAGAAAAGCTTTTTCGTCTCCGCTTCGTCGACCAGCGAGCGAGAAAATCCTGTGCCGATCGGGTCGATGAAGACCATGTCGGTGAAGTCGAGCCACGTCCCGGGATTGTCCGTCAGAGTCGCCGGGTCGGAAGGCGAATCGCCCTCGTTGGCGAAAGTAATGTGCTTCGGCCCGATCGCGCCCAGGTTCAAATACACCGACGAAGCTCCCGGGCCACCGTTCAGAGCAAACGTCACCGGACGGTGAGAGCCTTCGCTCTTGCCTTTATCTTTATCTTTGGCATCTCTCGCCTCATCCACCGTGTAGGCCGTATACATCACGACGCCGGTTGGCTTGTCCTCCTTGCCCTTGAGCGTGATCGTGCCCACGGTCGCGGTGTAGTGGATGGTTTTGCCGTTTACTGTGATCGTCTGCGGCGCAGACTTATCCGCTGGCAGTGGATTCTTCATTGGCTCACCAGGCTTCGAAGCGGCAGCACCGTCGGCCGGCGGCGTGGCAGGTTTATCGCCGCTTTGGGCGAAGGCGAGAAGGGAGGACAACATGAGTACGGGAGCGAATAGGCGCAAAGTCATGCCGAATATATTACGCGAAATGAAGTGCTGGTCACTTCCGGCACGAAGCAAACCGTCCCGCGCAATCCGCCACTCGGCCCAGCTCTGGTGCAACATGGCCGAGTGATCCTGTCCAACGGTTGCCTGTGGTTGCCTCGGAACGCGATAGCCAACGGATTTCCCCGTGGAACCTTTCTGGTAACAAGTGGGAGCTAACGGCCTCCGGTGACGTCCAAGATGGCACCAGTGACGTAGCTAGCCTCATCTGAGAGCAACCAGAGGATGGCATTGGCCACTTCTTCAGGTTGGCCGCCGCGCTGCATGGGGACTTGACTCTTTACTCTCTCGATACGGTTCGGCTCGCCGCCCTGGGCATGAATGTCGGTATAGACAAAGCCGGGGCGGACGGCGTTGACACGAATCTTCTCTTCCGCGACTTCCTTGGCCAATCCCAGGGTAAGGGTGTCGATCGCACCTTTTGTGGCGGCATAGTCGATGTATTCGTTCGGAGAACCAAAGCGCGCAGCGCCGGAGGAAACATTGACAATGGCGCCCCCTTGGCCCCCATGACGCGTTGACATGCAGCGAACGGCTTTAAAGGAAGCTCCCGAAAACGTTCGTGGCGAAGACGCGATGGAGCCGCGCCGCATCCATGTTTTCGAGACGCGATTGAAGTTCTACGGTGCCGGCATTGTTAACTAACCCTGCCAGCGGGCCCAGTTGCCTCGTCGCTTCTTCGAAGAGACGAACCACATCCGATTCATCCCTGACGTCGGCTCGAACGGCCAGAGCTTTGCCGCCTTTTTGCTCGATGCCTTCGACCACTTCTTCGGCGGCTTGGCGGTTGCGGTGATAGTTGACGCAGACTCTGTATCCGCGTGCGGCCGCCAGGCGGGCGGTCGCAGCTCCGATGCCGCGGCTGGCACCGGTGACGATTAACAAACGGGGAGTATTGGCGATGCTCATCTTTCCCTCGGGGACCCTCGGCGGCCCCTCAGCGGCGCAAGCCTCTCCTAGGCTCGTTCACACTCTCCAGTAGTCGGGACGCCAGGTTCGGATTGATTTCTTGATGTCGGCGGCGGTTAGCTTTTCGTTGAGGGCGCGCGTGGCCAAAGAGGGGAGTTCATTGTCGGAGGCAAAACGAAGCGCAATCAGTTGCGACTCGGTGAATTCTGGAATGCGAACTCGAAGGGATGGATCAATCAGAGTCGCCAGGCGCAGCCTTTCTTCGAGACGGATCACTCGATCCTGCACTTTAACTGAATACATCCGAACCTTGACGGTGAGCAGCAACATGGCGACCGCAACGACCAACAATGCCGCGGAGTGCCAACCTGGGCGGAGGAAGAGATGAACGATGGCGGCTAGCACCAGAAGCGCGAATACGGGCAGAATGAAAAAGTGGAACGGCGGGTCGTAGCGCCTGTGACTGGAAAAGCTCTGCGGAGGATTTTCAGGCATGAAGGTTCCTTGAAATCGGACCTATCATCGCACGGCATCGCATGTTTTGGGTTCTCGGCTGGATCTCGGCTACTCGTCGAGCAACGCGCGGATTTTTCGAGCGAGAGATTCCAGTGTGAACGGTTTTTGTAGGACTGCAGCGGTGTCGTCCGGCAGATCGGCATCCCACGTGGCGTGGTCGGGATAGCCAGACATGAAGAGCACCTTTATTTGCCCCCGTTCCTGAGCCAGACGCTTGGCCAGTTCTTGTCCTCCGACATTCGGCATCACTACGTCAGTAAGTAAGAGGTGAATCGGATTCTTGTATTCGGCTGCGACCTGGAGACCTTCATTGCCATCGGCGGCATCGAGTACGGTGTAACCCTTCTGCCGCAGGTATTCGCGGGCGAGTTCTCGGATTCCTTCCTGGTCTTCCACTAGAAGAATGGTTTCGGTACCGGAAATGGCGGACGCTGAAACCTTTCTGGCGGCCGATTCCGCGACAGCTTCTCCGGTCGCAGCTTGGACTTGCGGAAAATATAGATCGAAACTCGTGCCCTTCCCGGGTTCGCTCCTGGAGGTAATCCAGCCGCCAGTCTGCTTGACGACGCCATAAACGATGGCTAAGCCGAGGCCGGTTCCCTGACCGGGTTTCTTAGTCGTAAAGAAAGGTTCGAACATCCGGGCCTGAATCTCGTGCCGCATCCCGAGGCCGGTATCACTCACCTCGAGTACAACGTACTGGCCGGGAGGAATGGGAGCGTGGCTTCCGGCAACCGTCTGCTTCAATTCGGCATTTCTCGTCTTGATAGTAAGGCGTCCGCCGTCAGGCATGGCGTCGCGGGCGTTGACGGCAAGATTCAGGATGACTTGCTCGATCTGCCCGGGATCGGCTTTGACGCGATTTAATTTGGCGGCGGGCTCGATCTGCAAGTCGATGCTCGCCGGAATCAAACGGTCGAGCATCTTCGCGACTTCCGTAAGCACGGTATTCAAGTCGAGCGGCCGCAACTGCAAAACCTGCCGGCGGCTAAAAGCCAGAAGCTGCTGCGTAAGAGCGGTGGCGCGCGCTACAGCCCGGTCGATTTCGACGGCATCTTTGAGAGCGGGCTCGGCAAACGCGGCGTCGGTCGCGTTAAGGCGCCCGCGTAGCCGTTCGTTGTGGGCTTGAATCACCATCAGAAGATTATTGAAATCGTGGGCGACTCCACCGGCCAACTGACCGACAGCCTCGAGTTTTTGCGAATGGCGGAGCTGTTCTTCCAGACGCTTGTGCTCCGTGATGTCATAGAGCACACCCTGCATCAGGAACGCATGTCCGGGAACAGCGTGCAACATGACGCCTTCGTCGCGGAACCACAAGATGCGGCCATCCCGGGCGAACATCCGGTACTCGGCGTGAAAGAGATCGTGAGTCTCCTCAAAGCGCTTCTCGGCCGCAAAGGTATGTTCCCGATCCTCTGGGTGGATGTGCTGGATCCAGTTTCGCGAGTCGGCCAGCCACTCTCCCGGTGAATAGCCGAGGATGGATTTAATTTGCGGGCTGACGTAGTGCCAGGGACCACTGGCGCCGAGTTCAGCTATATAGGTGATCGCTGGCAGGCGCTCCACGAGCGTGCGATAGCGGTCTTCGGCGGCGCGGAGTTCGATCTTGTCGCGGTCTCGTTCAATGGCCAGAGCCACGAGTTGGGTGGCGTGGGCGATCAGGTGCAAGTGTTGGGCGTCGGGAGTGCGTGGCTCGCGATAGTAGATGGCAAACGTTCCGAGCATTTTGCCATCTTGAGAAGTAATCGGTGTGGACCAGCACGCGCGCAGGTTGTGGCGGAGCGCGAGCTCACGATAGTCAGCCCAGAGAGGATCGGCGGCGATATCGGAGACAACAACCGGCTGCTTGCGATAAACAGCCGTCCCGCATGATCCGACGCTTGGCCCGATCTTGACGCCATTAATAGTCTGGTTGTAGTCGGCTGGAAGACTGGGGCCCGCGCTATGCAGAAGCGTAATGCCGTCGGCATCCAGCAGTAGAACCGAGCAGACCATGCCCGGATAATGCTGTTCGATGTCGGTGCACAATGCATTCAGCGTGTCCGCCAGCGGATTCTGACCGATGATCAGAGCCAGAATGCGGTCATCAAGCAAAGACAGAGACTGCGAGGCGACCGGCTGGTCAGCGCCCGACGCTTTTTGAACTCCTGTAGACATGACGGCTGGTTAACATCTTCGTTCGCTGTGGAGATGACCCCAAGTAACGTTGGTAACCACTATACCGCCGCTAGTCTACTTCCCGATGCAGAAACTGCTGAAAATCAGATTAAGGATGTCGTCCGTTGTGGTAACGCCGGTGATCTCGTCGAGAGGACGTAGGGCTGCGTAGAGATCGAGGAGCAACATCTCGTGGGGAACACGAGAGGCGACCGCCGCCCTTGCAGCATCGAGCCCGGCTTGGGCGTCGCGTACTAATTTCTCGTGGCGGACACTGGTTAGAAACCCAGACTCCTGCTGGGTGGTGTTTTCTCCCGCGACCTGCTGGAGGATAGCCGCCCGCAGCGCGGGAATGCCTTCGCCGGTCAGGGCCGAGGTTTGAATCGTGGGCGCCGACGTAGCCGAGCCACGCTGACCCGGACCAAGCGAACCCTCCTCGCTACACGAACCGATCAGATCGGATTTATTTTCCACGACGATGGCTTTACGGCCCTCGATCTGACTCAGCAACTTTTCGTCTTCTTCGTTTCGCGTCTGAGTTTTGTCGATGACGACTAAGACCAGGTCGGCATCAGCGAGTGCTTCCATCGATTTCCTGATGCCAATGCTCTCCGCTTCGTCAAGCGCTTTACGAATGCCGGCGGTGTCCACCAGTTCGACGGGGATTCCCCCGATCGCGACCGTTTCGCTAACGAGGTCGCGCGTAGTCCCGGGCTGCGCGGTGACGATGGCGCGCTCGCGCTCCACGAGGCGATTGAAGAGGCTCGATTTGCCGACATTAGGGCGGCCGACGATGGCTAGGGTCAGTCCGTCGTGCACCAGCTTTCCGTATGCGAATGTCACGGCTAATTGCTCTAGCGGCGCTTTGACCTCGGCGATACGGTTCAGAATCGTCGCATCTGGCGCCACCGAGATGTCATCTTCAGCGAAGTCGATACCAGCTTCGAGTAGCGCGATCAGATCAATCAGTTTCTTCTTGATCGGCTTCAGCCGATTCGACAACGCCCCTTCCATTTGCTGCGCGGCGACTTTAGCTTGAAACATCGTCTGCGAATCGATCAGGTCGCGGACGGCTTCGGCCTGCGTGAGATCGAGGCGGCCATTGAGGAAGGCCCGCATGGTGAATTCTCCAGGCTCGGCGAGGCGAGCGCCAGCGGCGAGGGAAAGTTCAACGACGTGGCGCAGAACCACGGGAGATCCGTGGGCGGAGATTTCCACGACGTCATCCGTAGTGTAGGAGTGGGGCTTGGCGAAGTAGGTGATCACGACTTCGTCGATGCGGGCAGGGCTACGTTCCGGTTCGACGGGCGAGGCGCTGTGCGAAGTGCCGCGCGCCGCATCGGCCGGTTCGACCAGGTCACAAAGAATGGCCCGACCCGGTTCCAACTCGCGACTCTTGCGAATCATCCTGTCGGCGATGGCTCTGGATTCAGGGCCGGCTAAACGAACCACACCAATGCCCCCGCGGCCGGGCGGAGTGGCAATGGCTACGATTGTGTCGTCAAGGTTCATCGCAGGCGGCGCCGACTTGAGTATGGCAGAAGTCCGTTGCGGCGCAGATTGACCGAGAAGTGCCCACAGTCTAGCTAGAAGAAATAGATCGCATCTCCCGCGAGCATGAGTTGATTCTTTTTGGTTCCGTTGTCGTAAGCAGGCACGTTGTATGAACGCTCGAATCTCAGCTCAGGACGGAATAGAACCGTCGTCCCGATCCAATGCCCCCAGCCGACGAGGTGCTCGCTATATTTCGTCTTGAAACCGGTGCGCTGACCTCGCATGTCGTCCATGCACTCATTTCGAACGGTGAAGTAGTCGTGCTTAGACAATTGTTTTTCTAGGTAATTGACAACGGCCCACTCTGGGGCGTAGCAGGTTAGTTGCGCCGCCGTCGCACACACCGCGCCGTTGGCGTTGGGCTCAAGCAATGAAGCAGCCGCGGGGTTCAAGACATTGGGCGTTTTACTCTCGTACTGATACCAACTTTCGGTCGCAACGTGCCAAGAGCTGTTGATCTTGTGATACCAAGTGAGATAGTAGGCAGCGAGGTTGTTGTATGCGTATTTGCCGTCGTTGATCGAATTAGCGCAGGTGTACAGATTGTCGCTGCCTTCTCTCCACGAATACCCAATGCAAGTGTTAAATGTCGCCCTGGAGTCCGGGCGCGTCCACGGTACGGCTTCACATCCGGCCGAGATGCCAGCTTGAAACAGCCAATGATCGTTGAGCTTAGTCGTCGTATTGATGCCGCTCTGGGTGTAGCAGTCATAGGTGTATGTCAGCGAGTGGCTGTACGTGTAGTTATTTGGCGCCAATTGCGCTTCGATATCAGGTAACGAGATGTACCGGCCTATGCGGACGTCCATGCCCTGGGCTACATGCGGGAAGTACAGATCCGCGTACACCATGACAGGGTCAAATCCGTACTCGCGATTATGCTTGAGCAATTGCTCACTGAAAACCCCTTTCGCGGTTGTGAAGCGATAGTCTAGGCCATACAGAGCAGCGACGCGAAACCCCCAATCAAAATGATCTGTTTGCACGGTGTCCGGCTGGCGCTCGATGTATAGAACTTCCTGATCGGGCTGGATGCTATTTGGCCTTTCCGCATAGGCGGCTGGCAAGTTGGCATAGCCGGGCTTGTCGGAAGTGCTGACATTGAACCCGACATTGGCCCAGCCGTAAATCTGAACCCGGCTTTTCTTCCAGCCTTCGCCTTGACGACCGCTCCAAATCGCCTGCATGAGTGGACTCGACTGGGTCCAAGGTTTTGATATCACGACCGAGCCGCCATAGGGCCAATCGGAAAACGGAAATGGGGGTCCATTGACGGGGGATGGAGTACCTCGAAAAGCTGCTGGAGGACCAGTCGATTCGGCTGCTTTCCAATCATCCTTGTAGGCTTTGAAGAACCTGCGCATGAAACCCGGTGCGTTGTGGGGCACCGTCGCGGCGTTGATTCCATCGTCGTCACTGTAGTCCAGTATTCCAACAGAAAGATCCTGCTGCTGCTTCTGGCCTGCCACCAATAGCACCATCGTCGCTGGTAGGGTCGCAAACCCTTCTTTATGAGCTGCAATCTGATAGCGTCCTGGAGTCAGCTTTTCAACAACGTAACTACCGTCCAGAGCGCTTCTCGTGGTGTAACTGACGCCTTCGTAGTCGCTGTGCACTACCACTTCCACCCCTGGCAGCGGTTCGCCAAAGAGATTCCGGGTGACGCCCCGAAGCTCTCCCGGCACAGGCAGACAGTACGCCGCGAGAGAACAAATGTGCACAGTCATCCAGCAAGTGAACACAGTCAAGCCGCAGGCGAAAGATCGCTTCATCGTCACGCATAAACGCTAAGACCCTTTGCGTAAAGAATGCATTAAGGAGCGAATGAACAATTTGCATCGCGGCGATCAAGTTTGTGAATGGTGCAGTGCTGCCGGACAGCACGACACGTCGCCACATACCCCCCGGCCAGCGTTTGCCGCATAGCGCGCGCGTCATTTATACTTACGGTTTGCCTTTAGCCAGTCGATTCAATCAGAAAGCAAGGGATTTTCAATGCCGAAACGTACATTTCAGCCCAACAAGCGCAAGCGCTCCAAGAAGCATGGGTTCCGCACCCGCATGAAGACCAAAAACGGGGCTGCCGTGCTGTCGCGCCGCCGGGCCAAGGGACGCAAGCGTGTAGCAGTGAAGCCAGGTTTCCGCGACTAGCCTCCCTCAAACAGCAGACGACCAAGGTTGTCATTATCAATAACAATAACTCTGTGCAGGAAATGAGCTGGTGAGCGCCGAGGCTCTGAACCGTGGCATAGGGCAGTCCGCGGCGATGAGGTTTCCACGCACAGCGCGGTTGCTGAAACATTCCGACTTTGAGCGCGTATACAAACAAGGGCGGCGGCACTTTTCCTCGCACATGACCGTGTTTTACTTGCGGCAGGTAGATGGTGTATCGCCGCAGGACGTTTCTTCCGAGAGAACGGCGCGCATAGGGTTCACGGTCGGCAAGGCGCTCGGCGGCGCGGTGGTCCGCAACCGGATCAAACGCCGGATGCGTGATGCGGTCCGGCAGAGGCGGAAAATATTAATGACGGGTGCCGATGGGATGGATGTAGATATTGTGATCAATCCCAAGAAGTCGGTCCTGAGTCTAGACTTCGCCATCGTGCTCGAAGAAGTTGGGCGGGCATTCGAGACGATCGCCCGGAAGCTGGTGACAAAATGAAATCGGCCGCGCTTTTGATCTTGAGATTTTACAAGCGCTGGATTTCGCCTTCGTTCCCGCCTTCGTGCCGATACGTGCCGACTTGCTCGGAGTACGCGATGGAAGCGGTCGAGCGCTATGGCGCGCTGCGCGGCGGGATGTTGGCGGCGTGGAGGCTGTTGCGATGCCATCCGTTCGCCGCTGGCGGATTGGATCCCGTGCCAACTGAGCATTCGAGGGCGGTTGTCCCAGCGTGTAATTCATGATGTGTAATTCATAATGTCTGAAGAAATGATGAGCTACTGATTTGGCGGAATTTAATAGTCCTCAACAAGAACCCGGGATGGAGCGCAAGCTGTTATTGGTATTTGCGCTGACCTTCCTGGTCATCATGCTGTTCCAGCCGTTGATGAAGAAGTATGGTCCGCAGCCTCCGGCGAAGACCGAGAGCGCGCAGCAGGCTCCCACACAGAATCAGCCCCAGCCGGCAACGGCAGCAGCATCGAACCTGACCAGCCCAGCCGTGGCAACGGCCTCCGCTAAGCTCGAGACTGGGTTGACTCAGCAGTCATCCAGCGAACTGGAGACAACGATTGAAAACGATGTCTACCGCATCGTCTTTACCAACCGCGGTGGGCGGGTTAAATCGTGGGTGCTGAAGAAGTACACCGATGACAAGGGCGGCCAGCTCGAACTTGTGAATACTGGCGCGGCGGAGAAGTATGGATATCCGCTGACACTCTGGTCGTTTGACGAGGCGCTGCGTGACAAGCTGAATTCAGCGCTCTACGTCGTCTCGGCCCGCGGAGACTCCACCGATCAATCTCTTCCCTCGCCGCTTCCCGCCGGTTACAAGCTCACAGCACCTTCGACCATCGTTTTCAAGTACGGCGACGGCGGCATCTCGGTCGAGAAGACCTTTACCTTCGATCGCAGCAGCTATGTGGTCGGAGTACACACTGCTGTCTATCAGAAAGGCGCGCAGGTCACGGCGTTTCCGATGTGGCCGGCGGGCTTTGGTGCGGACATGTCCGGTGCGCAATATTCGATTGGTCAGGTCGTGTATCAATACGACGACAAAGTCGAGCGACTCGCTATCAAGAAAATCAGCGGCGGCGGAACGGTACAGGGGCCGCTTCACTGGGCCGGAATCTCGGACCAATATTTCGCAGCAGTCTTCGTGCCGATGGATCCGAAGAATGCGGCGATGGTCACGCTGCGTAACGCGATCGAGATTCCGCACAGCTTGTCCGATAAAGACGACAAGCGTATCGACAAGGTGGACGTGCTCGGCGCAGCCGTCGGCAGCCTGAGGGGTCCGAGCGACACCCGGCTGTATGTTGGCCCCAAAGCGCTGTCGGATTTGGAGTCGGTGCCCGTACCCGGCATCACCGGAGCCGAGCCCGATCTGCGCGCGATCATCGACTTTGGCTGGCTCGGGATTATCGCGCGACCATTGTTTTTATGGCTGAAGTGGATGTACACCCACATCGTCGCGAACTGGGGCTGGGCAATTTTGCTCCAGACGCTGGTAATCAATCTGGCCCTGCTGCCATTGCGGCTTTCCCAGATGAAGTCAATGTTGAAAATGCAGCGCGTCGCCCCGCAGATCAAGGCGATCCAGGAAAAGTACAAGAAATACAGTTTGCGTGACCCGAAGAAAGCCGAGATGAACGAGGAGATTTCGGCCCTGTATAAGCAGGAAGGCGTGAATCCGGTTGGTGGATGTTTGCCGCTGCTGATCCAGATGCCGTTTCTGTTCGCGTACTATCGCATGCTCAATGTCGCGATGGATTTGCGCCATGCGCCGTGGCTCTGGGTTCACGACCTCTCGTCGCCCGATCCGCGTTACATCCTACCGATCACAATTGTGATTACGATGTTTTTCATGCAGCGGATGACTCCGCAGGCGGGCATGGATCCGGCACAACAGAAGATGATGAATTTTATGATGCCCGCTATGCTGGGATACATGAGCTTTACGCTGCCCGCTGGCCTGAGCTTGTACTGGGCCATGGGGCAGGTGATCGGCATCGTGCAGCAGGCCGCGCTCAATCGCAGTTCGCTCGGCCGCGAGATGCGGGAAATGATGGCGAAGCGCGCGCGGAAGAAGGACAAATAGCTGTCAGCTTTCAGCCATCAGCTGTCAGTTGAACATGCTTCTGACGGGGCGTTGGTTTGCTGATTTTCGGGATCGCGGAAGCGATACCGTAATACGAATCTTCGAATCGAAATTTTGTTCTACGCTCTTGGCGTTTACTGACAGCTGAGAGCTGACGGCTGAGAGCCAACATATGCCAATTACCGACAAAGTTGCTGCTGCCAAACAAATTGGAGAATTCCTGCAGGCCGTCATTTCCAACGGCGGCTTCAAACTGAAATACCGGATCACAGTAGATCCGCCGATCGCGGAGAATCGCGAGTGGGAGCATCCGGAAATTCTCGTGGAATTTGCCGGGCCGGATTCGGCCCTGCTGCTCGAGCGCAGCGGAGAGTTGCTGCGCGCCTTCGAACTGCTGGGATCGGAGATTTTGCATTTGCAGGGCAACGAGCACGAAAAGATCTGGTTCGACTGCAAGAATTTCCGGGCGATGCGAATCGACGAGCTGCAAACAGCCGCTCGCGTGGCAGCGGAACAAGTGCGCCGCACGAGCGAACCTTACCGGTTCGGTCCCATGTCGTCGCGCGAGCGCCGAATCGTCCATCTCGCTCTGCGCGAGGAAAAAGATTTGCGCACCGAGAGCGACGGCGAAGGCGGGCGACGGTCGGTGGTTGTCTACCCGGGTGATTACAAGACCACGGCTCCAGTTCGGCGTGAACGCCGGATTTCGTAGCGCCGACGATCGCTCGCGCGTGTGAAGAAACAGATTGCACACTTCGCGCGGCAGTTAGTTTCTCGACACTTGACAAGGCCGTGAAATCGCGGTTTGATCCGTGCTCACGACAAAATTTTTTTGCGCTGAGCAACCGTACGGCGCGATTTTTTTGTGCTAGTATGCCGTTCGGTTCTCAATAAATTTCTCAGTCAACCTGTACCACTGCACGTTTCATAAGCAGCGAATCATAAGCGGCGAAATCATATTTTGAGTTTGCTTTTTCCCGGACGGAATTACGCCGGCGCTATCGTTATTCTGGTAAAAAATGTCCCTCACTAGCTCTGCCATCATCCCGAATCCCTGGGCGCGAATCCTCGACGCTCTGGAAAAGAAAGTTAACCGCCACTCCTACGACACCTGGCTCAAGCCGACGCGCTACAGCCACGCGAGCAACGGAATTCTGTTCGTCCGCATTCCGACTGCTGAGTTCCGTCACGTAGGCGACAAGTACGCCGATCTGATTCAGGAAGCCGTCGACAATCTCGGCCTTGGATACGAAGATGTGAAGTTCGTCACCGCCGAGGATGATCCCTCGAACACTCCCATCCGTCATGACGGTGGGCTCTCGGCTCGCGGATCAGGCGCGGGTCCGAGCCCCGTCAACAGCCAGCAGTCGTCTCCTGGACTGCATCCATCGCAAGGCCGCTTCGATTGGGACAGCGCTGCGCAACTCAATCCGCGCTACACCTTCGACGCGTTCGTAATCGGCAGCGGCAACCAGTTTGCCCATGCGGCTTGCCAGGCCGTCGCGGAGCGTCCATCGAAGGCCTACAATCCGCTCTTCCTCTATGGCGGCGTCGGCATGGGCAAGACGCACCTGATGCAGGCTATCGGCCACGAGATTAAACGCAGAACGCCCCAGGCAGCGATCTGCTACGTTTCAAGCGAGAAGTTCACCAACGAGATGATCAACTCGTTGCGCTACGACAAGATGATCAGCTTCCGCGACAAATTCCGGACCATGGACGTCCTGTTGATCGATGACATTCAGTTCCTGGCCCAGAAAGAGCGTACGCAGGAAGAATTTTTCCACACCTTCAACGCTCTGCACGAATCGATGAAGCAAATCGTGATCGCCAGCGATCGCCCTCCGAAAGAGCTGGCGGAATTCGAAGATCGCTTGCGCAGCCGCTTCGAATGGGGCCTGATCGCCGACATCCAGCCACCCGATCTCGAGACGAAAGTTGCCATTCTGCAAAAGAAAGCGGAGCAGGAACGTGTAACGCTCCCAACCGACGTAGCTCTCTTCATTGCCCAAAATATTCGTTCGAACGTCCGCGAACTCGAGGGCGCCCTGATTCGCCTGGTAGCTCATTCCTCGCTGATCGGCGCCGAGATTACACTGCCCTACACGCAGCAGGTGCTCAAAAATTTCATCGATTCGCAGGCCCGCAAGGTGACAATCGAGTCGATCCAGAAGGCTGTGGCTGAACAATTCGGGCTACGGCTGGTGGAGATCAAGGCCAAGAATAATTCGCGTTCGATCGTCTATCCGCGGCAGATTGCCATGTATTTGGCCAAGCATCTCACCGAAGCTTCGCTGCCGGAAATAGGACGCCAGTTTGGCGGCAAGCACCATACAACCGTGCTGCATTCGGTCGACAAGATTGAAGAGGCTCGCAAGGTCGACAAGGATTTGAACAGGCTGCTCAATAAACTGACCGAGCAATTAGGCGCGTAGTTTTTGGCTTTGCAGTTGGTCTCCACCGGTTTTTCCACTTTCTGGCTTGTTCTTTCGCTCGACTGCCTGTGCACCGGTTGTGGAAGCTGTGGGAGACGGGACAGCAAGTGGGAAGCGGTCCACGGAACACTCGGTCGTCCGGCGCGACGGGGAGCGATTCTCCACACGAAGGGCTGATGGGGAAGGTGCTGAGCGGCAGCCAAATGGACTTGATTTCCACTTCTCCTACGCACCTACGGTTACTACTGGTTTTATTGCTTTTGTATTTGATATAAGAAGAGAACAGAAGTAGAGAGTTGGGAGACCCAATATGCCGGTGGAAGTCGCCCCTGCCGTCGCCACAACATCAACCACCATGGAAATCACAGTCAGCAAATTTGAGCTTCTTCGCGAACTGACAGCTACGCAGGGCGTGGTGGAGCGCAAGACCACGATTCCGATTCTCTCCAATTATCTTTTCGAGGCCGCTGGCGACAAGCTGTCGCTGACCGCGACCGACCTCGATCTCAGTCTGCGTACCTCGTGTAACGCCAAAGTCAAAAAGGAAGGCGCTTGCACGATTCCAGCGCGCAAGCTTCATGACTACGTAAAACTCCTGCCTGACGCTGACATCACCATCAAATTGCTTGAGAATCACTGGGTCAGCATTCGCTGCGGCCGCTCCAACACGAAAATGGTTGGAATGGCGAAATCGAATTTTCCCGGCCTGCCCGTGTTTCCGGCGTCCGGGGCGATTAAGATTCCAGCCGCTGTCTTGCGATCGATGATTTCGAAGACCGGGTTTGCGATTGCGAGCGAAGAATCGCGGTACACCCTGAACGGCGCGTTAATGGTTTTGAAGCCCGAGTCGATCACGATGGTTGCCACGGATGGACATCGCTTGGCGCACGTCGAGCGCGCTGGCGAAAAGTTTGAAGGCGTTTCCGGCGAGATGAAGACGCTGATCCCCAAGAAAGCCATGGACGAACTGAAGTCGTTGCTCGATTCGGATGTCGAGACCATCGACTTCGCCAAGGACGAATCCACGCTGTTCTTCCGCGTTGGGCTGCGGCTGCTCACTTCGCGCCAGCTCACGGGGCAGTTTCCGAACTACGAGGCAGTCCTGCCAAAGGACATTACAAAGTCGATCACGCTCCAGGGAGACGAACTGGGCTCTGCCATTGCCCGCGTGGCGCAGTTTGCCGACGAGCGGTCTCGCGCTGTGCGCCTGCGCCTGGAGAAGGGCGAGCTGAAGCTTTCCGCATCGTCCACCGAAACCGGCGAATCAGAGGATTCGATCGAAGTGGCCTATGACGGTGAGCCCATGGCGATCGGGTTCAACGCGCAATATCTGATGGACTTCATCAAGGCCACCGGCTCAGGCGAGGTGAAACTCGAGCTCAAAGATGCACAGTCCGCTGGCCAACTGCGCCCCGCGGAAGGCGAGGACTATAAGTACCGCTACATCGTGATGCCAATGCGGATCTGAGGTACCGGGGGCTTGAGTCAGCCTTCCTATGTTCCCGTCGTGCACCGGGACTCGCACGTCTCTCCTATTCCGTCCCGTCCGTTTACACCTTGACCCAAGGCCACGAACAATTTAGAGTTTCGCCCATTGCAATTAGGAGGAAACCTCATGTTATCCGGCTTTAAGCAATTCATTTTGCGCGGCAATGTAGTTGATCTGGCGGTCGGCGTTGTAATTGGCGCTGCGTTTGGGACCGTCGTAACCGCCCTGGTTAAGGACCTCATCAATCCCATCATTGCTCTCGTCGTGGGCAAGCCGGACTTTACCGGGATCTCTTTCTCGATTCGAGGCACCGTGTTTCCGATTGGCGATTTCATCACTGCTGGGGTCAGCTTTCTTCTGGTTGCGGCTGCTGTCTACTTCTTCGTTGTGACTCCGATCAACGCCCTGATCGCTCGCACGCGGAAAGCTCAGGTGCCCGCCGATCCGACCACCAAGAAGTGCCCGGAATGCTTAAGCGAGATTCCGATTGATGCGCGCCGTTGCAGCCATTGTGCGCAGCCGGTGACGGGCAAGGCGGCCTAAAAGCAGGTCAGAAGGTTAGAGGTCAGATCGCAGAGGTTAGACACCTTGGGTCTGAGACCTCTGCAATCTGACCTCTAACCTCTGACCTGCTGCTTGGCGAAATCCACCGATTTCCTGTAAAATGAGCCTTTGGCAACAGGCCTGGAAGGATTTTAGAGTTATGGCACAGATTTGTGATGTCTGCGGCAAGGGGCCGCAGTTCGGCAACACCATCAGTCACGCCCACAACGTGAGCAAGCGGCGCTGGAACGTCAATCTGCGTCCCGTTCACGCCAAAGTCGGAGCGGCGACCAAACGTATACGCGTCTGCACCTCGTGCCTGCGCAGCGGCAAAGTCGTCAAGGCATAAGTCAAGACACGGGGCAAGACGAAGAATTCCACAGGAAATCAGGGCCCGCAGGGGTAAAAACCCGGTGGGCTTTTATTTGCCGTCCTTACCCTACTTCACCTCTACCAGCCGGACGTCGAAAATCAGAGTTGAGTTGGGCGGAATGAGCGTATCGTAGCCCTTCTCTCCGTAGGCTAGGTCCGGCGGAATGTGCAGTTGGCGCTTGCCTCCTACCTTCATGCCGACAATGCCTTCGTCCCAACCCTTGATAACCTGAGCTTGCCCCAGCGTAAAGTCGAACGGACGCCCGGTTCCGACCGAGCTGTCAAACTTCTTGCCGTTCGTCAGCCATCCCGTGTAGTCGACCTTTACATGCTGCCCAGTCGCCGCCTCGGCGCCGGTGCCGACCTTAATGTCCCAGTATTGGAGGCCGCTCGCAGTCTTGGTACCCTCGCCGGTGACTTTCGTTGGTCCGCTGGCCACGGGCCGGGCAGGTGCCTTCTTGGCCGGAGCAGTTTGGGCGACAGCCAGCGACAAAGCAATGATGGTTATGACAAGTATGGCGACGGCGGCGACGACCAGAGTTTTCATATTCCCCTTCTCATTTTCTGCTTATCAGTTTCCACAGCACTTCACGCCAGCGCGATCACATCGATTTCCACTAGAACATCTTTCGGAAGCCGCGCCACCTCCACAGTGGACCGCGCCGGAGGCGACTGCTTGAAATATCGGCCGTAGACCTCATTCATGGCGGCGAAGTCTCCCATATTTTTGAGGAAGACGGTACAGCGCACGACCTTTTCGAACGTGCTGCCAGAAGCCTGCAAGATCGCAGCCAGGTTCTTGAGCACACGATCGGTCTGTGCGCTCACGTCGCCGGTAATGACTTGCTGCGTGGCCGGATCAATCGCTACTTGTCCGGAGGTGAAGATGAGGCCCTGGGCGCGAATGGCCTGTGAATAGGGGCCGATGGCCTGTGGAGCATCGGCGGTGGCGATGACTTCGCGCATGGTTCCTCCTGCAAAACCACGGTTGTACGCAATCGATGTCGAATACTGAATGAAGATCGATTAACGCAGATTGCAGCCTGCGAAGTCAAACCGTCGCTTGATTAGAGGCGTCAATCAGAATAGCGAACTCTGTCGGCGATTCGGCGTGATGCCGAAATGTTCGTAGGCCAGCTGGGTCGCCACGCGCCCTCGCGGCGTGCGATTCAGAAAGCCAATCTGGATGAGAAACGGTTCATAGATTTCTTCGATGGCATCAGGCTCTTCGGCCAATGCCGCACCAAGAGTATTCAATCCCACTGGGCCGCCCTGGTACTTTTCGATAATGGTCAACAGTAGTTTGCGGTCGACTTCATCGAAGCCGTACTTATCCACTTCCAACATGCTGAGCGCGGATTGCGCCGTGGGTAAGTCGATCAATCCCGCCGCCCGCACCTGCGCATAATCGCGCACACGGCGCAACAGCCTGTTAGCGATGCGCGGCGTTCCACGAGAACGACTCGCGATTTCGATGGCTCCGGGGCGATCGATCTTCACGCCAAGAATTTCCGCTGATCGCTCAACGATTACGCGGAGATCCTCGTGCGTGTAAAATTCCAGCCGCAACAGCAAACCAAAGCGCGAGCGCAGCGGCGCCGAGAGTAGTCCAGCGCGCGTCGTAGCGCCGATGAAGGTAAACGGCTTCACGTCCATGGTGTGTGTCCGCGCTGACGGACCCTGGCCGATCATGATGTCGAGCTTGTAGTCTTCGAGTGCGGAATAAAGAATCTCTTCTAGCGCCGGTTGCAGCCGATGGACCTCATCGATGAACAACACCTGCCGGTCGCGCAGATTGGTAAGGATCGCTGTCAGGTCACCTTTGATTTGCAGCGTTGGGCCGGAAGTCTGCTGGAAAGCCGCACCGAGTTCGTTCGCGATGATGTTGGCGAGTGTCGTCTTTCCGAGTCCGGGTGGCCCATAGAGCAGAACGTGATCGAGGGCCTCGCCGCGAGACTTCGCCGCCTGTATGGCGACGTCCAGGTTCTCTTTCACCTTATTCTGGCCGATAAATTCCTGCAGGCGCTGGGGACGAAGCTTGAGCTCGAAAGAGGAATCATCCTCGACCGGAGCGGCCGAGACGAGGCGATCTTTAAGTGCGAGTGCGGAATTGTCTTTGCTGGCGGACACTAGGGCGATAGTAAAGCGAAAAACGATCGCAGGCAATCGGGGCTTGCGATTAGTGCGCGGCCTCCGATTTGGGAACGAAGTCTTTCGGATCGCCCAGCATTCCTCTGTAGTAATCCTCGGTGGGATACGGATTGTAGACCCGGTCGCCCTTACAGATTTTGCAGTATTTGCTCCACTCCGGGTTGCTATGGTCTCTCGGCCCGAGGTCTGTAAGGGTAAACGTAAACCACGGCCAAACCCGGACGTAGTCGACGGAAAGCTGAGGAACGCCGTTCTCCTCTTTCACGACAGTACCGTAAACACGGACAAGCGACAAGAGAGGCACGGTGTCACTGCTCGTGATCTTCGCGACAAAGTCTCCGGCGCCACTATTCGAGACCAGCATTATGTGACAGTCAGTCATTCCATCGAAATACAGCTGTTGGATCACCAGGTCACGTCCCCGGTCGTCGCCTTTGCCGCGCGAGGAGAGTCGTACCACGCCGAACCAGCTCACGTAGTGCTTGATCTTGCCCCGGATTTGGTACTCGTGTTTGTCGGTGAATGAACCTGTGGCGGTCTCTGAAGATGGCAATTTTTGAAAAAACGGCGCTTCGCGTTCGGTGGCTTTATATCCGCAAGTGCTCAGACTGCCGGTGGGTTTGAGTTCCTTAACTTCTTGAACTTCGATCTGTGTTTGGCCAAGGCAGAGAGCCGAGGCGGCGAGAGTCGCAACTACAAGCTCGAAAACTCTTTGCGTTGTCATTGTGAAACCTTCAAAATAGGAGTTACTGCCCAATCACTCCCAGCCGTACTCCCTTCAACCGTCCGGCATCGAACCAGGCTACTTTCTGCCCGAACCAGGTCTTCGCCCCGTTCAGTTTGTATTTCTTGACTGCGGCCGGGAAGTCCCGGACCGCGAGCAGATAGGCGACGGGACTCTCGCCAAATTTCGCAAGGCGATCAGCGAGCCATCCTCCTCCGGTTGGGGCGGCCAGAATCACAGGCTCTCCAGGGAAGTAGGCGAGTTTGCCAAAGTCTTTCTGTGTCTCCGTGAGAGGCTCCGCCCAGCCGTATGCCTTGCGGAACAGCGCAACCGCGGCGTCGAGGTTGTTGACGCCGACAACGACGTTCTCCACGCCGCTCACGGGCGATCCCTGCACGCTCGCCGACACCTGGACGCGCCAGGCTCGCGGCGTCTCGTCTTCAATAATGAACGGCAGTGTGGAACCAGGTGTCGATGAACCAACGAATGCAGTTGTCCATTCGATGTTCATACCGTCGGGTCGTTTGCGACTGCCGTGTTCGGGAGCCCTGACGGCTATCCCAGCCTTTTTCAAGCGATCGACTTCCTGCAACAACACATTGGTCCCCACTGCCCACGCGCAGGTGACCGCATCCTCCGACATGAACTTCGGCCATTCCGACCCCGCTGCTCCGTCCGGTTTTATCGGAGCAATGAGCTCGATGTAAGTTGCGTCATCGAACCCGATGATGGCCATCTGTGTGACACCGTTACCGTGCGGACCGCCAAGATCCGGTGTCAAGCCAACATCCGTAAAGAGTTGGCGCAGCGTGTCCAGGTTCGACCCGCAGATCGACACGTGGTCGAGCTCCAGCATTGTGCTCTTGTTGTCCTGGGCCATCGCCGCCTGCGAAATCAACAAACAAACAATCGTTGCGACAGACAAGCGGCCACAGATTGGGGAAGTCCGCTGGGGCATCCGTGCCTCCTTGGAGTAAGAGACTAGAGTAAGAAGTGGAATGGTACGCTAGATTGTGCGTTCAGGGAACGATTTCCTGAGCGCGAGTACTCTCGGCTGGCGCCGCGCCTATTCCTCTTCTTCCTTGACCTCTCCCCGTTCCGCTTTCGCCTTCTCGATAATCTTGTCCTGCAACTGCTGAGGCACAGTGTCGTAGTGGTGCATCTCCATGCCGAAACTGCCGCGGCCTTGCGTCATGGAAGTCAAATCGGCACCATAAGTAAGCATCTCGGCCATGGGAACTTCGGCTTTTACGATAGTGTTGCCCGCCTTGTTGTCCATGCCTTGAATACGCCCGCGGCGGCTGTTTAGATCGCCCATGATGGTGCCGGCGAATTCATCCGGAATCGTGATCTCCACATGCATCACCGGTTCGAGCAGGGTCGGCTTGGCCGCTTCCATCGCTTTGCGAAAGGCGATACGCCCAGCCATCTGGAATGACAGATCGTTCGAATCGACGTCGTGGTAAGAGCCGTCGTAGAGGATGGCTCGGAAGTTCACCACGGGATATCCAGCGAGATAGCCGCGGGCAGCCGCGTCCTTAATTCCTTTTTCTACGGCTGGGATAAAGTTCTTCGGGATCGCTCCGCCGAAAATATCGTTGACGAATTCGAATTCGACTTCAGTGTTGCGTGGCAGCGGTTCCACCTTGATCTTGCAATCGCCATACTGACCGTGGCCGCCGGTCTGTTTCTTGTGCCGTCCCTGGACGTCGGCTTTTCCACGAATAGTCTCTCGATACGGGACCTTTGGCGCCTTGAGCACAACTTCGGCGTGGTACCGCTTCTTCATCTTCGAAACCACAACTTCGATGTGCTGCTGTCCAGTGCCCGCAATTAGAAATTCCTTGGTTTGCGGATCGCGGAAGAAGCGCAGCATGGCGTCCTCTTCCATTAGTTTGTGCAGACCGACTCCAAGCTTGTCTTCGTCGGCCCGACTTTTCGGCTCGATCGCAAACGTGATGGCAGGCTCCGGTAGTTGCACCATCGGATAACGGATCGGCGATGACTTATCGCCGAGCGTGTCTCCGGTAAGAGTTTCGCGCAGCTTCGCGACTGCTCCGATGTCGCCCGCATGCAGCTCCGGAATCGGAATCGCTTGCTTGCCCTGGACCAGAGAGATGTGAGCGAATTTCTCTTGCGTGTTGCGGTTGTAATTCTGCAGAGAAGCATCGTTCTTCAGCACGCCAGAAAAAACCTTGAAATAAGAAATCCGGCCGGCGAATGCGTCCGACACGGTTTTGAAAATAAATACGGAAGCGGGCTCATTGTCAGTGCCTTTGCGGACGGCCGGTTCACCGTTGCCACCGGCGGGTTGCCCCGTGATGGCATGATGTTCGCTCGCAGCGGGGGTGTAGTCGACGATGAAATCCATCAGTTCGTCGACGCCGACATTGCCCAGACCGGAAGTGAACAGAACCGGGAAAAGCTTGTCTTCGCGAATGGCTTCGTGCAGGGCCGGAACCAGATCCTCTTCGGGGATGGTTCCTTTCTCGAAGAATTCTTCCATCAGTTCGTCTTTGCCTTCGGCGACGAGCTCCACTAATTTTTCGTGCGCTTCTTTGGCGACGTCCGCCAGATTCGCAGGAATCGGTCCCTCTTTGCCCTTGCCGTTTCCGCCGAGCTCATAGGTGTAGGCCTTCATGCGGACCAGATCGATGATGCCGGTGAAGCTCCTCTCACTCCCGATCGGTAGTTGCAGCGGAGTGACGGCTCGGCCGAAGGCATTGGTCAAGGATTCGAGAACGCGGTTGGCGTCGGCCCGGTCGCGGTCCATGCGGTTCACGACGATCATCCGAGGAAGATCGATGTCCTGGCAATAATTCCAAACGCGCTGTGTGACCACCTCGACGCCGGCCACGCCATCGACCACGACCAGCGCAGCGTCAACCACGGGCAGCACCATCTTGGCCTCGTGCACAAACATGTTGAAGCCGGGAGTATCGAGCAGGTTGATCTTGACCTTGTCCGGGTCAGTCTTGCCCCACTCGACGCACGCGAGGCCGGTTGAAATTGACATTTTGCGGGCGATTTCTTCTTCGTCGTAGTCGGTTGTAGCGGAGCCGTCGTCAACGCGCCCGAGGCGCGGCGCAGCTCCGGCCGTATAGAGCATGGCGGATACTAGAGTGGTTTTGCCGGCATGACCATGACCGACGAGGGCCAGGTTGCGGAGGTGGGCTCCTTCGTAAACCTTCACGGGTTGTCTCCTTCCGCAGGCTTACAGGAAGGGTGATGAGGCCCGGAATGAGGATTGAGTACAGGCTACAGGTCAGCCCAACAACGCCTGCGAAACTCCCGATGCTAACACAGGGGATGGGAAGCGTAAAAGGGAGGACAGGTTGAGAATATTCAATCAACCCGTCCCCAATTTCGCCTACTTTGCATTCACGAACTTGGCCAGCGGGACGACCTCGACCTTCTTCCCCAGAGAATATGTCTTGTCGCCGGGATACAAAACGTACAGCTGGTCGAGCTTGAGGTCATTGAGCGCGATCTGCATAGACTTGGTCATCACCGGCGCATCAGCGCGTTTGCACTCGATGCCGATACGACGGCCGTCTTTGAATAAGAAGAGATCCAGCTCCGCGCCATTGTGCGTAGCCCAGTAATAAGCCTCGTCCGGCCGGAAAGACTTAAGCACCTCTTCAACGGCGTACCCCTCCCACGAGGCGCCCACCTTCGGATGAAACTCAAGGTCGCGCTGACTAGTAATCCCCAGCAGTGTGTGCAGCAGGCCGCTGTCGCGCACATATACTTTGGGCGCTTTCACTTGGCGCTTGCCAATATTCTCGAACCACGGCGGCAATTGCCGCAGCATAAATACGTCCGCCATCAGATCGAGATAACGGCGTATGGTGGGCTCGCTCACGCTCAAGGCGCGAGCGAGTTCCGCAGAACTCCAAATCTGGCCGTGGTAGTGGGCCACCATGTTCCAGAACCGGCGTAAGGCCGTTGCCGGGATTGTGATACCGAGTTGTGGCAGGTCGCGCTCCAAAAAAGTCTGGAGAAACTGGCGTCGCCATGCTACGGAATCTGCCTCGGATCGGGGCGTGTAGGCGAGTGGGAACCCGCCGCGCAGCCAGTGGCGGTTCTGGGCGTCAGCGCCCAGATCCGCGAGACGGAAACCCTCCAAGGGAACAATCTCGATCCGGCCCGCAAGCGTCTCCGAAGATTGGCGCAGCAAATTTGGCGACGCGCTACCCAGGATGAGAAAGCGCGCTGGAATCGGCCTCCGGTCGGCCAGGACGCGCAGCAAAGGAAACAAATCCGGCCGGCGCTGGATCTCGTCAATCACGACCAGCTTCTTGAGCGAACGCAGAGCGGTGTCTGGCTCCGTGAGGCGGGCCAGACTCTGCGGGTCCTCAAGATCAAAGTAGTTGCTTGAACCGGGCGCGACAAACTCGCGAGCGAGAGTGGTCTTGCCGCACTGGCGAGGGCCGAGAAGGGCGACCACCCGGCTGCGCCGCAAAGCGGTGCGGACGAGCACAATGTCAGCCATGCGCACGATCATGGTAACAATTGTATACCATGAAATTATAACTGTCGATGTTAGATTTTCATGGTACGAATTAAGCTCGACTTTAAGAGTCGCGGGGCCATTACAGTCCCGGACTCTTCTCCGCAATCAGCTTTTTGACCTTCTCGACAAACTCCGCCGCGCCCATATCGTCGGTCTTTTCTTTGCCCCGAGTGCGGACGTTGACTTTGCTCGCTTCCGCCTCTTTGTCCCCGACCACCAGCAGGAACGGCACTTTCTGCATCGCGTGCTCCCGAATCTTCGCATTCATCTTTTCGTTTCGAGAATCGACTTCGACACGCACGCCTGCCGCCCGCAGCTGCGCGGCAATTTTGTCTGCGTACTCGACATGCCGCTCGGCGATCGGGATCATCGCCACCTGCACCGGCGAGAGCCAAACTGGAAAGGCTCCAGCGTAGTGTTCAATCAGCACGCCGAAGAAGCGTTCTATCGATCCGTAGAGTGCGCGGTGCACCATCAGCGGCTGCTTCCGAGTGCCATCTTCTGCGACGTACTCGAGGTCGAAGCGTTGCGGCAGATTGAAGTCGAATTGCACGGTTGAAAGCTGCCACAAGCGTCCGATGGCATCGACCAACTTGATGTCGATCTTCGGACCGTAGAACGCTGCTTCGCCGGGGATGGTTTTGTATTCGATGTTCAGCTTCTTCAGCGCATTCTCGAGTGATCGGTTCGCGAGGTTCCACTGATCTTCGGTGCCCAGGAAACTCTTCTTGTCGTTCGGGTCCCAGGTGGAAAGCTCGGTCTGGAACTGATCGAAGCCGTATGCCTTCAATACCGCAAGCGCGAACTCCAGGCATCCGACGATCTCGTTTTCGATCTGGTCTGGAGTGCAGAAGATGTGCGCGTCGTCCTGGGTGAACCCGCGGACGCGCAACAATCCGTGCATCACTCCGGAACGCTCATACCGATAGACCGTGCCAAGTTCGCCCAACCGCACTGGCAAATCGCGATACGACTTCAGCGAATCTTTGTAGATCAGGATGTGGCCGGGGCAATTCATGGGCTTGAGACGGTACTCGGCATCGTCAAGCTCCATCGCGTCGAACATATTGTTCGAGTAATAGCCCTCGTGTCCTGAGGTGAAAAACAGCTGCCGGCGCGCCACATGCGGCGTGACCACGAGCGAATACCCGCGCCGCAGGTACTCCTCGCGCATCCAGTCTTCCATCTCTTTGCGGATAATCCCGCCCTTCGGATGCCAGAAGATCAGTCCCGGCCCAGCCAGTTCCTGAATCGAAAACAGGTCGAGCTGTTTTCCTAGGACGCGATGGTCGCGCTTTTTCGCCTCTTCGAGGCCATTCAGGTACGCGTCGAGATCCTTCTTCGAGAAAAACGACGTGCCGTAAATGCGCTGCAGTTGCGGATTCTTCTCGTCCCCAAGCCAGTAAGCGCCAGCGATGTTGAACAACTTAAACGCCTTGATTTTTCCCGTCGAAGGAATATGCGGACCACGACAAAAATCGAGAAACTTGCCGGTCTTGTAGATCGAAATCTTTTCATCGGGCTTGGTGAATTGCTCGATGAAGTGGCACTTCATGAAGTCCCCTTCGCTCTTGAATCTCTGCAAACCCTCCGTCCGCTCCACAAATTCGCGCGCGTAGGGGAGGTTCTGCTGGACAAGTTCCTGCATCTTTTTCTCGATTTTCTCGAGATCCTCAGGAGTGAAAGGGGTGGGCCGATAAAAGTCGTAAAAGAATCCGTTCTCGGTAGCGGGCCCGTGGCCGAGTTTGGTCTCCGGGAAAAGTTCGAGGACGGCGGCAGCCAGCAAATGCGCGGACGAATGCCGATAGACCTCGAGGCTCTCGGGATCTTTCTCGGTGAGAATGCGCAGCTCGGTGTCGTTGTCGAGCGGGCGGGTGAGATCGATCAAGTTACCGTTTGTCTTGGCAGCGAGAGCCGCGTCGGCCAGACGTGGACTGATTGACTTGGCCACATCGAGAGCCGTGGTTCCCTTGGGAACATCTTTGGTGCTGCCATCGGGCAGCTTCACTTGAATGCTGTCGGACATAAGATGAGGTCTGTATTCTGCTGAATCTTTTGAGTTTAATGGAGTGGTCGGAGCGGGTCAAACGCGATGAATGCGATCAGGTCTGATCTGGCGAAATATGGAAAAGCCCGAGAAACCTGGTCTCGTATGCCTGAAAGCAGCGGGTGCGTTTGTCGGCCACTATGTGCTACGGGGCGCAGCTTGTAGCGCCTCAATAGCAGCCTTGACCTGGGCGGATACTCTCTCGGTGTCTTGCAGTGTCAATCCCAAGGTGGAGATCGGTTCTCCCACCCTCATCTCCAGCGGCTGGCACCGGATGTGGTAAGTGTTCATCGGTAGCAGGTCAAAAGTGTCGACCAGCGCAATCGGAACAATGTCGGCCTGCGTCTTGATCGCGAGAAAAAATGCTCCCGGCAGAAAAGGCTGAATCTTTCCGTCGCGCGTCCGTCCACCCTCGGGGAAAATCACCAGCGGCATCCCGCCGCGCAAGCTCCTCATCGCAGACTTGATGGCCCCAATCGACGCCGCTGGATTTTGCTGATTGATGCAAACTTGCCCGGAGCGCCGCAGATGCCAGCCCACAAACGGATAGGCCAGAAGTTCGCTCTTGAAGACGATGCGAAATTGAAACGGCAGATAAACGTAGAGAATCGGAATGTCGAGCGCCGAGGCGTGTGTGACCGCATAAACCCGAGGCTTTGTATTGTCGAACGCATTGGCGAGCGCACCCGTGCCCTTGATCGTCACCGGCGACAACGTGGTCTTCATCACCATCCAGGACCACAGACGCGCGAATTTGTGCTGGATCCGCCCGTTGCGATCGAAAAACGAACATGCCAATGAAACCGTACCCAGAATTAGCGTATAGGCCCAAATCAAAGGACTCAAAATGAAGTACGAGCGCAACCGGCTCGGCCAGCCATAGTGTTTGGCACCGCTTGTTTCCGGCCGCTGGTCATCCCACCGGGAACCGGCTTCTCCCGGCTGTCCAGCCGGACGCACCACGGCCGGTTCTTTTTCCGGCTCGACGGTGGTGGCGATCTTATTCAAGGTTCTTCCTAACTTAGATGCGGACGCCGAGCGTTCGCATTGCCTCTCCAACCACGTAAATGGACCCCGTGATCACGACGAGCCCGGCTCGTCCGGCCGCCGCGCTCGCTCGCTCCAGCGCCAACGCGATGTTCGCAGCCGTCTCGATCTCTGTTGCATCTGCTCCACCCGATACCCGTGCCGCGGCCTGCCGAATTTCATCCGCGCTCGCCGCTCGCGGATTGTTCGCGTGCGTCACGATCACATGTCTGGCAATCGGAAACAGAATCTCGGCCATTTCCTGCACGGCTTTGTCGCGCATTACTCCAAACACAAGCGTGATCTCCCGGCCGTCCTGATACACGGCGGAAAGAGTCGATCGCAGCGCCCAAGCCCCGGCCGGATTATGCGCAACATCGAGCACATACTCGGGATTTCCTCCCGCCGCCGGAATCACCTCGAACCGTCCCGGCCAGCGCGTCTCGCGGATTCCGAGCGCGATGGTCTCCGGCGTTATCTGAGTCAGTCCCTGGCCGCGCAGTTCCACCGCCGCAGCAATCGCGAGAGCCGTGTTGCGCAATTGATGGCGCCCGACCAGCGGTGACTCGACCATGATTTCCGCGCCCAGAACCTCGAGAGGATATCTCTGCAACTGGCCGCCGCTCGCCGCCCACTGTCCGCTGCCCGGCGAAACCGGCGGCACGTACGGGACGGCATTCACCGCCGTCGCGCCTGCGTCGAGAATCGCGTTTCCAATCACGTCATTAGCATCAGGCAATTGCGGCAACGTCACAACTGTCCCACCGGGACGAATAATCCCGGCTTTCTCGCCGGCAATTTGGCGGATCGTGTCGCCGAGATAATTTTGATGGTCGAGCGAGATGTCCGTGATGATACTGAGGCGCGGTTCGACGACGTTCGTAGCATCAAGACGCCCGCCCATGCCGACTTCCAAAACCACGATGTCGGGCCGGCTGCGAGCAAAATACTCGAAGGCCATCGCGGTCAGCATTTCGAAAAAGCTGGGATGCCAGGGCAGATCGCCCTCCGACACAAGCCGCTCGGCGGTACGGTCGACGACGTCATGTACCATCGCGAATTCGTCGTCGGTGATGGCTTCGCCGTTGAGGCGAATCCGCTCGTTGATGCGGACCAGATGAGGCGAAGTGTACAGCCCCGTCCTCAGCCCTGAAGCCTGCAGGATTGACGCCAGCGTCCCAGCCGTCGAACCCTTGCCGTTGGTCCCCGCGACCAGCACCGCGGGAAAACGATTTTCGGGATTTCCCAATGCGCCGAGTAACCGCCGCATGTGCGCCAGGTCGAACTTGTGCGACGGCGTCTGCGCCAACTCGTGGCCCAACGCGTACATTTCGGCGACTGCGGTTTCGTAGGACAAGGAAGCTTTCAGCCCTCGGCTATCAGTTTCACCCTTTCATCTCGATGCGATCCAGAAAACCGCACTCAGCGTGTCAAACCGTGCACCGAGCAGGGAATTGCCGAGCCTGACAGGAGTTGAGATTCCGCGCCGGTGCCTGCATCCCGACGATCCCCCACCGCCGAGGATGCAATGTCCCGTAGGGACAACCGATAATAGCCCGGCGCTTCGGCGCCGGGTCAGAACACGACCAGAAGGAGCAAGCCCCGGAGGGGCGACTGAACCCCATGACTCGCCGGCTCCGTCGCGACTTGCTCAACTGAGAGCTGACGGCTGTCCCTACGCTGCCTTCACCATAAAATCCAGCGCCCGCGCTATGTAGGGTTTCAGATCTTTGCGATGAACCACGGCATCGAGCATTCCGTGTTCGAGAAGGAATTCGCTGCGTTGAAAACCCGGCGGCAGTTTTTGCCGGATCGTCTGCTCAATCACGCGCGGTCCCGCAAAGCCGATCAGCGCCCCCGGTTCGGCGATGTTGAGATCGCCAAGCATGGCAAACGATGCGGTCACGCCCCCGGTCGTCGGATCGGTCAAAACGGAAATGTAGGGAACACGCGCCGCATCCAACCGCGCCAGTGCGGCTGAGATTTTCGCCAGCTGCATCAGGCTGATCACGCCTTCCATCATGCGGGCGCCGCCCGATGCGGAAACGATCACAATCGGCGTGCGTGTCTCCATCGCTTTCTCAATGGCGCGCGTAATCGCCTCGCCAACCACCGCTCCCATGCTGCCGCCGATGAAGGAATACTCCATGGCGCTCACAATCACTGGCCGCCCGTTCAATTTGCCCGCAGCGTTGAGGATGGCGTCTTTGAGTCCCGTGTCGGCCTTGGCCTGCTTCAATCGGGAGGAGTAGGCTTTCAGGTCCACGAACTTCAACGGGTCGGTCGACACGAAGTTGCTGTCGAACACCTCGTACTCGTTATCGTCGAGCAGCTGAGCCAGCCGCGTGCGGGCGTCGATGCGGAAATGCTTGTCGCATTTGGGGCAGACGTTGAAGTTGTCTTCGAGGTCTTTCTTCCAGATGATCTGGCGACAGCCGTCACACTTCACCCACAGCCCCTCCGTGCGGACTTTCTTCTCGCCAGAAGTGTCAAGCTCACCGGATTGTCGTTTAAACCAAGTCATGAAAATCAGTTCTCAGTTCCCAGTTGTCAGTTCTCAGTAAAACCTCCGGGGCCGCGCTCCTACTGGGAACTGAGAACCGGGAACTGATTTTGAGAACTAGTATTCGATTCCTCTCTGTGCCATCACGCCCTTTTCATACGCGTGCTTGATTTGGCGCATTTCAGTGACGGTGTCGGCAATCTCGACGATGGCCGGGTGCGCGTTCCTTCCGGTCAGGATCACATGTACCATTTCTGGTTTCCGTTTCAGAGATTCCGCCACTTTTACCGCGTCCAGCATACCGTAGGTGATGGCGTAATTGATCTCATCGAGCACCACCAGATCCCATTCCTCCGATTGAATCGCCTTCTCGGCTTCAGCCCAGGCCTCTTCGACCATTCGTACGTCTTCAGGATCGGGTTTTTCGGCGCCCACTTTTACAAAGCCGCGGCCCATCTGCTTCATCAGAAACTTATCGCCAAAAGCTTTGACCGCGTCCAGTTCTCCGTAGTGCCATGACCCCTTAAGGAACTGCAGCATCAGGACCCGCATCCCCTGGCCCACCGCCCGCAAAGCAGTTCCCATAGCGGCAGTGGTCTTCCCTTTACCAGGACCGGTATTCACGATGATCAGGCCACGGCGCAGGTCCGGCATAGGGCGGAATTTACTATTGTACGCGGGCGGGAAACTCAGTGCCACAATCGCCACGAGTGTCAGGACTGGGAGAAGAACCGGAAGATAGCCCTTCCTTGATCTGTACCCCTTGACCTTATACCAAGGTACAGCCCTGACACTTGTCTAGCTTCCGAACGCCATCCCGGTTTCAGAGGAGTCACAATGTCCTCGGCAACTCTGCAAAATTCTCGTAGCCACTCCCGCACGGCCAGTCTGTGGATCGTAGCTCTTGTGCTACTGGCCGCTCTTTCTCTCTTCGCCATGTGGCGCAGCATGGGACGAGCGATGCAGATGAAAGCAGACACCACGTCCAGTTCCTCTTTCGCGCAACTCAAAGATGGAGACGAGGTGAAGCTTGTGCTTGAAATCACAGCTGTCACTCCGTCCGCCAGCCTCGAGGGCAATCGACTCGAGAAACAGACCGAAACGGTCTACCGCCGTACGGGCCAAACAGGCAAGATCGCCTACGATGCAGCGACCCCCATCGTCATGGGCAAACCGCCCGACCTCCACGCGGGAGCCGTAGTCCACGTCACCGCTAAGATCAAGACGGGCAGCGACCCGGCGCTGCACGCCACCCAGATCGTCGTCCTCACCGGATACGTTCAAGTACAGGACCAAGTAAAGGACAAGGATAAGGCGAAATAGGCGATGCGACGTTTCCTGCTGGTAAGCGCGACCGGATGGATTGCAGTTCTGGCTCTGGGTGTCGAGATAGCTCTGCCCTATCTGTTGCGAAGCCAGGGTCGAAGCGCGCCCTTGCGCGCGCGCATGTGGCCGCATTACTGGCTGGCGTATGGTCTCGCGATTCTGGTGATGGTTCACTCGTCCTTTGTCATGGGTCCGGCTATGCGCCGCGGAGATCTCGTCGGCATCTGGGCCGCAACCTTCGCCCTGGGATTGATCCTGCTGCAACTCGCTCTCGGATTAGCCATGCAGAGCGGCTGTCCCTCCCAGCGTCAACTTCGCCAGTGGCATTTTCGCACCATGATCGCCATCTGCCTGCTGCTGATCACCCATCTTTGGAGAAACGGCTAGAAGAGCAACGACTAACGAAGACAGGCGACTAAGGTTCCCAAATCCAGCCCAAGCCGCACTACGCGACCCTTCGTTCCACCCTGTTAGAATCGTAGTGTCCTCATGGAACCCTCCCGCATTAGAAATTTTGCGATTATTGCGCATATTGACCACGGAAAATCCACGCTTGCCGACCGGCTGCTGGAGCTGACCGGGTCCCTCGCCATGCGCGAAATGCAGGAGCAGGTTCTCGACTCGATGGACCTGGAGCGCGAGCGCGGCATAACCATCAAAGCCCACGCCGTGCGCATGCTCTACCCGGCTCAGGACGGCCAGATTTACCAGCTCAACCTGATCGATACGCCCGGGCACGTCGACTTTTCCTACGAAGTTTCACGCTCGCTTGCCGCCTGCGAAGGAGCCTTGCTGGTCGTCGATGCTTCCCAGGGAGTCGAAGCGCAGACACTCGCCAACTCCTATCTCGCAATCAATCACGGCCTCGAAATCATCCCCGTGATCAATAAGATCGACCTTCAGAGCGCCGACATCCCGCGTACGAAGGAAATGATCGAGAGCGCCGTGGGCCTCGACGCCTCCGACGCGCTCCTCATCAGCGCCAAGACGGGTCTGGGCGTCCCCGATGTTCTCGAAGCGATCGTTAAGCGAGTTCCACCACCAAAAGGCTCGGCCGCTCGGCATTTGCAAGCGTTGCTCTTTGATTCATGGTTCGACCCGTATCGCGGAGTCGTCGTCCTCACGCGCGTCTTCGAGGGCACACTGCGCCTCGGACAAAAGATACGCATGTGGTCGACCGGACAGGTTTTTCAAGTCGAGGCGCTCGGCGTGCTTACGCCGAAACCGCTGGTCGTCGATGAACTAGTCGCTGGCGAAGTGGGATTCGTGATCGCCAACATCAAAGATGTTGCAAATACGAAGATCGGCGACACCATCACCGACGACGACCGCCCCTCGATCGAGCCATTGCCCGGCTTCGAAGAAATCAAGCCCATGGTTTTCGCCGGCCTCTACACCGTCGATGCGCACGAACATACGCAATTGCGAGAAGCGCTCGAAAAACTAAAGCTCAACGATTCGTCGTTTTTCTTCGAGCCCGAGAGTTCCGTGGCGCTCGGATTCGGCTTCCGCTGCGGCTTTCTCGGCCTCCTGCACATGGAGATCATCCAGGAGCGCCTCGAGCGCGAATACAATCTCGACCTCATCACGACAGCCCCCGGCGTCCGCTACCAGATCACCAAGACGGATGGCCAGGTGATCGAAGTCGACAATCCGTCGCGCTGGCCTGATGTCAGCGAAATCGCCAAGGTCGAAGAGCCGGTGATCCTCGCTGTGATTTTGACCAACGAAGAATATGTCGGCGGCATCCTGAAACTGGTCGAAGAAAAGCGCGGCAAACAGAAGAGTTTCGAATACGTCAGCTCGTCGCGCGTCATGCTGCAATACGAACTGCCGCTGAACGAAATCGTGCTCGATTTCTATGATCGGTTGAAGTCGGTTTCTCGCGGCTACGCTTCGCTCGATTATCATCTCTCCGGCAACTGGACGTCGCCGATGTCGAAGCTCGACATTATGGTTGCCGGCGAGCCGGTCGACGCGCTCTCCACCATCATCCATCGCGACTTTGCCTACGAGCGCGGACGGTCATTAGCCTCGAAAATGAAAGAACTGATTCCGCGCCAGATGTTTGAAGTCGCCATTCAGGCCGCGATAGGGGCCAAAATCATCGCTCGCGAAACTGTCCCGGCAATCCGCAAGAACGTCATCGCCAAGTGCTACGGCGGCGATATTTCCCGCAAGCGCAAGCTGCTCGAAAAGCAAAAAGAAGGCAAGAAGCGGATGAAGCGCATTGGCCGCGTAGACATTCCCCAGGAAGCCTTCCTCGCAGTCCTTAAAGTCGGAGAGGGTAGCAACTAGCGATTCGGCAGCCTCGCCCTTCCGCCCCCGTCAGCCAAAGTCGACGCGCTGCCGGCAGGCCACAACCGCTCTGGATGCCGCCTATATCCCTTCGTGTACATGTGCAAATCTCACATTGTGTGACGAAAGTACTGATTCGTAAGCATTTCCGCCACCTCTGTGCGAAATGCTCGTTAACCAACTTAGAAACATAGCTTTAGAGAGCCGGGTCAGATGGCGGAATGTCTGTCCTGCGTGGTCAATCCGGATGAAACAAAAGGCCGGTCCAAGCCATCCACACATTTTTCCACAGGCTAAAGGTGTCCTCGGGTCGGTTTTCGGGGCCATGGCGTCCCCCGCGGAGACCAACACTTTATCGCCCATTAGAATTCGACGGGCTGTCTACTCGCCAGGCTCAGCGTTCCCTTCGAGCATGTTGGCAAAGCGCGTCGAATTGTGCAGAAATGCCAGGTTGAACTTGCCGATCGGCCCGTTGCGCTGTTTGGCGATAATAATTTCCGCCCGGCCCTTGAGGTCAGGATCGTCCTGCTTGTAGATCTCTTCGCGGAAGATAAACATCACAAGATCCGCATCCTGCTCGATCGATCCCGACTCGCGGAGATCGGAAAGCTGCGGCCGGTGATCCCCTCCGCGGCTCTCCGGAGCGCGGCTCAGCTGCGACAACGCCACCACCGGAACTTGCAGCTCTTTAGCGATCGCCTTTAGCCCCCGCGAAATCGACGATACTTCCTGCGTACGATTTTCAAACCGCTTGCTGCCCCCCGACATCAGCTGAAGATAATCGACGACCAGCAAATCCAGCCGTCCTTGCGACTGTTTCAGCCGCCGCGCCTTGGCCCGCATCTCGCTCAGAGAAATCCCCGGCGTGTCGTCGATAAAAATCGGAGCATTCGAAAGCTCCTCCATCGCCCGCACGATCTTCTTCATATCGTCGCCCCAGAGCGACCCGGTCCGCATCTTGTGCGCGTCGACAATCGCGCGCGAACAAAGCAGCCTCTGCAGCAGCGCCTCGCTCGACATTTCGAGCGAGAAAACTCCCACTACTTTGCCGTCATCGATCGCCGCGTTCTCGGCGATATTCATGGCGAAAGAAGTCTTGCCCATGGAAGGCCGCGCCGCAACAATGACCAGGTCCGACTTCTGGAAACCGCTCGTCATCTCATCGAGATCGGTATAGTGCGTCGCGAGCCCGGTGATGAGCTGCCCGCGTTGCAGCAGCGCATCGACCGAGCCAAACGAGTTGCGGACAATTTCCTTGATCCCCTGAAAGCCCTTGCCAATGCGCTTCTCCGAGAGCGCGAAGACCGCGGCCTCGGCATCGTTGAGAATTTCATCCGCCGGGTCGGACTGTTCGCTGGCTTTGGCAATCGCCGTGTTGGCCACGCCAATCAGTCCACGCAAAATCGCCTTGTCGCGAACAATTCTGACGTAATGCTCAATCGATGGCCGGTCGGGCACGCCATCCAGCAACCCTGAGATGTAGCCGACATCACCGACCGCTTGGAGGTCTTTTTTCTGGTCCAGCTCTTCGACCAGCGTGATGATGTCGATGGGCCGCGACGATTCGGCCAGCTCCATCATCCGCGAATAGATTCGCCGGTGCGAATCGATGGAAAAATCTTCCGGCCGCAAGTGCTCAGCCGCGTCGTTGAAGGCATGATTGTCGAGCAGCACGGCGCCGAGGATCGAGCGCTCCGCGTCAATGTTCGACGGCATCCGTCCAATGCTGGTTTCGAGTGTGGCCACGATGTTTAATTGGGTGCGTTGCATCGTAACTCGCCTGGGGGCTGTGGAAGTATGCGCATCGCGTCGGAAAAAGCGTCCGAAATTAAATTTTTTCGAAACACGAACAGAGTGTACCGTTCCCGATCAATCAGTACAGTATGGCAAAAGAGTATGGCACAAGGCGAACAAAAAGCAAATTAACTACACAAGCTCCCTCCGAGAAGCCCGCCCATCAAGGCTTTTGCTCGATCGATATATTGATCGATGCACTAAATGTTCTTGACCTTTGTTTCCACCAGGGCTAGAGTCCGTCCCAATGTTTTTCTCATTCTTTCCTCACTCGAGGATAGAAGTGTTCGTGGGGCTCACGCCACGCTCCTAACGCTGTTCAGTTCGCGGTGAGCACGGGACCAGAATTTCCACGGGCCGTGCTCTAAGCAGAACCCAACCTCGCGCCGGTCTTCGCAACGCAACTTCGACCAAAGCCCAAAGTGTCTCTATCCCCGTATCGAGGTGCAATATGAAGCCGTGCAACATGAAGTGCGAAGTGATCTGCAACGTGAAGCGTTCGAAACTCTCCCTCCTCACCGTTTGTCTCTGCCTGGTTTTCCTCACAACCCAAAAACTCCACCCGCAAAACGATCCCGGCCCCCGTTCCGGTCCCCCGGCAGCCGGAAGTTTCTACCCAACCCTGAGCGCAAATGAACAAGCCTTCTTCACCCAGGCGCAGCAGCGTTTCCAGGAAGTCGACTCTGTCTCCGGCGCCATCCCGGGCGAAAACGGAGCCGGTCTCGGCCCGACCTTCAACGGCAACAGCTGCGCCCAATGTCACGCACAACCGACCATTGGCGGCAGCAGTCCCGGCTTGGCCAGTCCACAGAACTCGATTCAGAATCCCCAGGTCTCGCTCTCTACACTGGACGGCGCGACCAACGTGGTCCCATCCTTCATCACGCCCGCAGGTCCGGTTCGCGAGGCGCGCTTCATCAAGAACTCGAACGGCACTCTCGATGGTGGAGTACACGCCCTCTACACCATCACCGGCCGCTCCGACGCTCCCGGCTGCAATCTGGCGCAGCCGGATTTCGCCACCGCTCTCAGCAGCAACAACGTAATCTTCCGAGTCCCCACGCCCCTGTTTGGCTTGGGATTGGTGGAAGCCACTCCCGACTCCGTTCTGCAAGCGAATCTCGCGGCCACTCAATCCGCCAGAGCCGCCCTCAAAATTGGCGGAGTCTTTAACACCAGTGGAAACGACGGCACCATCACTCGTTTCGGCTGGAAGGCGCAGAACAAATCCATGCTGATGTTCGTCGGTGAAGCCTACAACGTGGAGCAGGGCGTATCGAACGAACTGTTCCCGAACGAACGCAGCGCGGTGGCCGGTTGCGTGTTCAACAACTCGCCTGAGGACTTAACTCCTCTGCTCAACGGCAATCCCGCCAGTCAGAATTTCGGCACCACGATCGGGACAGCATCCGAAATGTCGTCCGATATCGTGAACTTCGCCGCGTTCGCTCGTCTCTCGGCGCCCCCCACTCCGGCTCCGCCGACGTCGTCCACCCTGAACGGGGCCAGCCTGTTCAACTCCATCGGCTGTGCTCTCTGTCACTCACCAACGCTCACGACCGGACCATCGCCCTACACCGGCATGTCAAACGTGACCTACAACCCTTATTCCGACTTCGCCCTGCACAACATGGGCACCGGCCTGTCGGATGGCATCGAACAAGGCGCTGCCACAGCCAAGCAATTCCGCACCGCTCCGCTGTGGGGATTGGGCCAACGCCTTTACTTCCTCCACGACGGCCGCACGACCGATCTGATCCAGGCGATCCATTCCCACAGCAGCACCGGATCGGAAGCCAGCGCCGTCATCCACAAATTCAGCACCATGAAAGCGTCGGATGTTCAAGACCTGCTGAACTTCCTGCGGTCGCTGTAACCGAATCGTTGCTCGCATCACCGACGGTACCCCACCTTTCGCGTGTTTCGAGAGGTGGGGTTGCCGATCCCATCTGCTTATGGGATTGATCTCGCCTCCATCGAATGTCATTGACTTAACATTCAAACGGCCCAAACTTAAGACAGGCGCACAAAGTGCTTTCTTCGAGGAATTGATCTTTGACAAATACAAAATGAGACGATAAGCCTTTATTATTGAATACTTTGCCTGTAAAGTCTTTAGATTGAAGATTTTGGCAAGGTACCCCTCAGCCAAGTCCAATGATTTGAATACTTTGACAAAAAGAGGTGGGGGGGGGACCCCTTATAGGCGAGTGGGAGCACCTCCAGAAAACCCGCTCCGCACATCCCAATTTCGGAGTGCGCCCAGGGGTTAAGATGATTTTCGATTGTGGGGGTCCCTTTGGAGCAAACAAATCCTTCGGTCCAAGAGAAGCTACACACTGGCTGCTGCATCGTCGGGGGTGGGCCTGCCGGGATGATGGCCGGATACCTTCTCGCTCGCGCCGGAGTCGAGGTCGTGGTGCTCGAGAAGCATGCGGACTTCCTGCGCGATTTTCGCGGCGACACAATTCATCCTTCGACCCTGGAAGTGATGCACGAACTTGGCGTTCTCAACGAGTTCCTGCGCCGCCCGCATCAGGAAGTGTCTCAGGTCGGAGCCCAGATCGAGGATTTCAGCGTACAGATTGCCGACCTTTCCCACCTGCCCACGCACTGCAAATTTGTCGCATTAATGCCGCAGTGGGATTTTCTGAACTTCGTCGCCGAAAAAGCAAAGGCTTATCCGCAATTTCATTTGCGCATGGAGTCCGAAGTCGTCGACCTCATCGAAGAGAATGGCCGCATCGTAGGCGTTCGAGCCAATACCAAACAAGGCCGCCTCGAAGTGCGCGCCAGCTTGGTTCTCGGTACAGACGGACGGCGTTCGATCGTCCGCGAGAGAGCTGGACTCGAGGTCGTCGATCTCGGAGCGCCGATTGACGTTCTCTGGATGCGTCTCAGTCGCGACCCGAACGACAGCAGCGCCGCACTGGGCCGGATCCGTGGCGGCAAAATTCTGGTGACGATCAATCGCGGCGACTACTGGCAGTGCGCCTACGTCATTGCCAAGGGCGGAGCGGAAGCGATCCGGCAACAAGGCTTACCCGCGTTTCGCGAAGCGATAGCGAGCGTCGTGCCGTTTCTGCGTGACCGCACCGAAGAACTGAAGGCTTGGGACGACATCAAGTTGCTCACAGTGGCCGTCGATCATTTGCGCCAGTGGTGGAGAAGCGGTCTTTTGTGCCTCGGAGATTCCGCACACGCGATGTCCCCGGTCGGTGGAGTCGGCATCAACCTTGCGATTCAGGATGCCGTCGCAGCCGCGAACATCTTGGTACCGTCGTTATTACGCGGAACAGTTGGCGAGGACGAGTTGCGCTCGGTGCAAGCACGGCGAGAATTTCCAACTCGCATGACACAGCGCTTGCAGATATTCGCGCACAAAAACTTGCTTGCGCCAACGTTGGGCAACACATCGCCGATGCGGCGTCTGCCGTTGCTGATCAGACTTTTGCAGCGATATCCGGTTCTGCGACGGATTCCGGCCCGCGCGCTCGGCTTGGGATTCCGCCCCGAACACGTCCGCACGCCCGAGAGGAAATCCTGATAACCGATAGCTTCCCATTCGCGTCTAAACGCTGAGAGAAGTTAAGCAAGGTGACTTGAGTAGGAGGGGCTGTATGGACCGTAGAAAGTTCCTGGTGGCAGGCTCCGCAAGTGTTGCTGGAGCATTTTTTGTCGGGACGACATTCGGCCCGAAGCTCCTCGGCGCGCACACCTTCGGCCGCTCGTTCCCCGCGCTGCCGCCGTTAACGCAGAAGGTTGCCGCATTCGATACGGTGGTTCTCGGTACCACAGGAATCCGAACCAGCCGCCTTGCCATGGGAACCGGCACCGTAGGATCGGGCCATCATTCAAATCAAACGGCCTTAGGGTTAAAGGGACTCTCCGATCTACTGCTGAATGGCTACGATCATGGGCTGCGATTCTTCGATTCGGCGGACGCTTATGGTAGTCATCCGCATGTGGCGGAAGCGCTGAAGTATGTGCCGCGCGATAAAGTCACGGTGTTGACCAAGACTTGGGCGCGCGACCCGAAATCGGCACGAGAGGATCTCGACCGCTTTCGCCGCGAACTCGGTATCGATTACATCGATGTCTGCCTGATGCACTGCCTCACCGAAGGCGATTGGACCGAACGCTACAAGGGTGTCATGGACGTGCTGTCGGAAGCGAAACAAAAAGGCGTGATCCGCGCACACGGCGTTTCCTGTCACTCGATCGAAGCGCTGCGCGCAGCAGCGAAGTCTCCGTGGGTCGAAGTGGACCTTGCGCGCATCAACCCGATTGGCTCCCACATGGACGCTTCTCCGCAGGAAGTCCTCAGCGTGCTGCGCGAGATGAAAAGCGTGGGCAAAGCTGTCATCGGAATGAAAATCCTGGGACAAGGCGATCTTCGCGGACGCGTCGACGACGCGCTCCGCTACGCTTTGTCGCTGGGAGTGCTCGATGCCTTCACCATCGGCGCGGAAAGCAAGAGCGAACAGGAAGACTTGATTCGTCGCGTGGCAGCGGCGTAATGAGGCTATCCAATGCCCGCGAGGCTGGCGAGGCTGGCGTGCGATACTGAAACTGATGCCGCTGCCGGATCTAAGTCCGCGAATCGCAAACGACCCAAAATCAGTTGTCATTCATTTGACCACCGGGACGGGCTTGGAAATTGAGTGGAAAGACGGACACAAATCCGTCTTCACGTTTGCATTTTTGCGCGAAGCGTGTCCCTGCGCTCTCTGCGAAGACGAACGCGGAAAATCGGGACGCAAACCAGGCGAACCAGCCAAACTTGCGCCAGGTGCTCTGCCGATGTTCAAGCCGATCGTGAAAGCGCTCGCGGCCGAAGCCGTGGGTAAATATGCGCTGAAGTTCTCGTTCAGCGATAAGCATGACCTCGGAATCTTCTCGTGGTTCTATCTGCGGGAAGTTTGTCCTTGCGAAGAATGCACCGCTGCCCGCCAATGAACTTTCGCATTCGTCTGGCTGAACCGCGTGACATTCCACTCCTACAGGAACTCATCGCCGCATCCGTCCGCGGCTTGCAAGCAGCCGATTATTCCGCGGAACAACTGGAGAGCGCGCTGCGAACCGTCTATGGCGTGGACACCCAGCTGATCGCGGATGGAACCTACTTCGCCGCCGAAGAAACGGAAACCACAAATGAGCCGCTCTTGGTTGGTGGCGGTGGATGGAGCAAACGCAAAACGCTCTACGGCGGAGATCAATACGCGCAACGCGAAGATTCGTTGCTCAATCCAGCCGACGATGCGGCAAAGATTCGCGCATTCTTTATCCATCCCGATTGGGCGCGGCGAGGGATTGGCAGCTTGATTCTGGATGCTTGCGAAGTGGCTGCGGAAGCGGCAGGATTTCGCCGGCTCGAAATGGGAGCGACCCTGACAGGCGTTCCGTTTTACCGCGTGAAAGGATATGTGGAACTTGAGACCACCGAGGTGCCGCTCGAGAATGGCTTAGCGCTTCCGATTGTCCGGATGGAAAAAGTCCGCGTGGGAAAAGCGAGAACGGGAAAAGGCAGATAAGCCATCTCGACCATTCTACGCAATCGTTCTCAGAGCAATCGCTACTTGCCCGCGAGCTTCTTGGCGATCTCTTCGACAATCTTCGGACGAAGATCAGCCATCACACTGTCCACGATGCTGGCAATCGAAGCCGCGTCGTTGGCCGAGCCGGAAGCCGAGCCATCGGCTGCCGCAGCGGCTGCCATCGCCTTCGGAGCCTCGTTCGCCGCTTCGGTCTTCGCTGCTTCCACCGCATCCGCGTTCGAGCCAGCCCCAGCAGGCGCCGTCCGAATCTGCCGCCAAGTCGATTTCCCGTCTTTGCCCATGGCTTCATCTCCCCCAGAATCTGAACTTGAATCCTCACCCTTTGCTTCTACGACTGCACTTGTCGAAGCCGTTGCCACTTCGGCGGATTGAACCGCTTGTGTCGGGGCGTCAGCCGCCGCGTTTTCGGCCTTCTCGTTCTCGGTCACGGCCTCTCGATTCGTGCTGATCGCATCGGCAAACGTCGCCGATGCCGTTTCTTCCGCTGGTTCTGCTTCGTTCTTCACCGCCGCGACGACTGGTTCACTTTGCGCAGAGACTGCGGTATCGATCGCCGGACTGGTTGCACTGGCACTGACGCTGGCTATTTTCTCCGCTTCTGCCATGCGGTTCTCGACCGCGGCAGCGATGGCTGAAACTCCCGTGATTCCGGTACGCTGGCCCTCGTCGCTTCTCGTTGTGCCCGGCACAGCCGCCGGTGTTGTTGCAAACGTGCGGAACATTTCGTCTTCAAGCGAGAGCGCTGCTTCTTCCGGACTTAACGCCACCGATTCGGCTATCCACCGCGGACCTGCCGCTGCGTTGCGCGCCGCTTCTTCCGCAAGCAACTGCCCGGCTGCGACCAGAGTCCCGTGTGACGGGATCGTAGCTACATCCACGCTGCCTGTCGCCGGCGTCAGCAGGCGCAAGGCTTCGGCCAACTCTTCCTCGCTCGGAGCGGGTTCCTCCGCTCTCGGCGTTTCCACTTCAGGCCGGGGAGACTCGGGCTCGGGACTCTTTGGCTGGGCTGCTTCTACCGTCGGAGCGATGTCTTTGACAGCCTCGAGTCTCTGATCTTCTTCCGGTTTCGCTTCCGGCTTCGCTTCTTCCAGCGCCGCGACCGCCACGGGCTCCGTTTTGGCAACCACCTCGGCCTGGGACGTTTCAGCGACGGGCGCGACCACTTCTGGTTCGGACTTATCTGGCTCAAGCTTAGTCTCAGCCTTCGCTTCCGCTACGGCCTCAATCTTCGGCTCCGCGACTGGCTTCTCGATCGCCGCCTCTGAGACCTGCGGCTCATCCTTCGGAGTTCTGTCGAGAGGCACGGCTTCTTGCGGTGCCGCGGCGCTGACGGCGACCGCAACCGATGTTTCCGCGATCGCTTCGATAACTGCTGGAGCAGTCACGACCGGAGCGGGTTGTGTCGCTGGTTCGGCAGCAGGAACCTCGGTCGCACTCGCAGCCGAACCCTGAGCTTGAACTTGGATTTGGACTTCTGCCGAAGGCGCGGGGCTGGAGGCCGGAGTCACTGCGAACTCGGCAATCGCTGCAGGAGTCTCCGCTTGTTTTGCCGGCTCTTTCGGTGCCTCTGCGACTGGAACCTCGACTTCAGCAAGACCCTTGGCAATCTCTGGCGCTGGAGTCTCGACTGGTCCGACCTTCTCGGCCATGGGCGCAATGTTCTCGGCCGCTGGAATTGGGCCATCGAGTTTCGCTGCCAGCGCGCTCAGCGCGTCTAATTCATCGGGAGTAATGTCGCGCGGAATATCCGGAACCAAGCCAGGTTCCTGGCCCGGAGGGGCAGGAGGCTTCACCGTGATCGCGGGACCTGGGCCCGATTTGCCACTTTTTCCCTTACGGTAGTTGCGAAAGGTCGCTTCGGGAACAATCTCTTCGGGTTCCGGCTCGGGTTCCTCCTTCTTTTTCTTGGAAGGGAAACGCAGGCGGCTTTTCCAGCCAGTGTCCGCGTCGTCGGAGCCTTCTGTCTTTCTGCCGCTGTCTCCGCTAAAACGCTCCACGCCCGAAACCGAGTTGCTGAAACGCGACCCATCGGCCATTGGCACCATGCGATCTTCCAGGCGCGTGATGGCGGTCAGTAATTCGCTGGCTTCGAAGGGCTTTACGATATGGGCGTCTGCGCGGACTCGGCGGGCTTCTTCTGGCTTGAAGGGCTCGAGCTTGCCCACTGTCAACAATACTGGAATGTGCCCAGTTTCGGCAGCGTCTTTCAGCCTCTGGCAGACTTCCAGCCCGCTGTAGCCGGGCATATACACATCGAGCACGATGAGATCGGGTTTTACTTCTGAAATCCGCTTGAGGGCGGCGGAGCCGTTATTGACCGTGAAGACATCGTACCCGGCGTCGGCCAGGATTTTTCGCCCCATATTCTGGGCTGTCACACTGTCATCAGCGAGTAATATTTTCCGCGCCAAGCGTCGCCCTTCGCACAAAAAGGAGAGATAACGCGAAACTACCTTGTCCCTTAGGCTAAGTCAACGATTCCCGCAGAGGTAACTGGTTACGACCGTTCCTAGCCCGTTGGGGAATGGACTCTTGGGCGCATCGCGTTGTCGTTTGGTAACCTCGCGCGCGCGGAAGCGAATTGGGACGGCCGCGGCCGTTCCTCCGCAGGGCTTAAAACGGGTTCAACTTGGCCACACCTTTTTTCTTTTTCTTTTTGCTCGAGGAAATATCGGCCATTTCCTCGGTTTTCGCCGCTGCGGTCGAGGAAGCAGCGCTCGACGTACCGTTACTACTGTCCAGTTGGTTCGTCTGCTGTAGCGGCGGCAGAGCGTTCGGATCCGGATCGACGTTCGGCTTTAATTCGTTAGGATCGGCGACGGCCGCTTTGGCATCGGCGGCCGCTGGGTCGGGCGTTGTGGCTGCACTCTCCGATGCTGGCGCAGTTCCTGGGTCGGGCGTCTGAGGGGTATCGGACCGGGGTGCTGCCTCATTCGGCGTGAGGGCACCCTTCGTGGTCTCGGCGGCTACTTTGCCGTCTCCGCCACCTATCGAATTGGCCACTCTTCGCATTTCGTCGGTCGCGGTCACCGGAGTGGTATCCACCATCGTCGGTTCGCCGATATGTGGTGCCAGGGCAACGCTCGGATGCCTCTCAAAACCATTCAACATGGTCGACATTGTGCCTGCTTGATGCCGACTGGCGACCTCTTTCTTATTCTGCTCGAGCATGGCGCGAGTTGGCCGCGGGACCGTCTGATGTAGCGCCTCTAACCGTTCCTTCGCATCCACGGCGCGATCCATCGCTGGATAGCGTTGGATGATTCGGTCGTATGCGGAGGCGGCTTCCTTGGTGAGTCCTTCGATCGCCTTACCCTTGTTGACCTCGTTCATCCGACCATTACTTCGGATGATGTTAATCTCGCCCTCGTACGATTGGCCCAGCAGAAACAAGGCCTCGTCGGCGCCGCTATAAAGTGGGTAGCGATCGACCAGTGTCTTCAGGCGGGCGATGGCCGCGGGATACGCCAGCCGCAAATAATAGAAGCGTCCGATACCAAACTCGCGCTCTGCCAGGACTTCCTGCACTTCGCGCAACCGCTGTTTCGCCTCCGGTACGAGCTTGCTGTCGGGATACTCCTGAATCAGCGCCCGGTATTCCTCTTCCGCACGCATAGCGTGGGTATAGTCACGGTCGGGCTTTTCCATTTCCTGATAGTGGATGTTCGCAACCTTCAATTGTGCCTCGGCCGCCTCAGGCATGTTGGGGAAGAAGGTGCGAAAATCCTTGTATTCGATCTCGGCCTGTTGCATCGCCGTCGTGCCGCCCTCGGCATACCACGAATCGGCGACTGCCAGCTTGGCGCGAGCAATGAATTCGGAATCGGGATAGGTGTTGATCAGCGTCTGCAGGGTCATGCGTGCTACGTCGAAGCGGTTGTGCTTCATGGCGTCCATGGCGCGGTCAAACAGAACTTTGTCGGGCTGCTTCGAGCCGACGTTCGCCAGTGGGTTCACCGATTTCTTGTTGGTGCAAGCCACTGTCAGTGCCAGCAGCAGCGCGAGAAATACGACCGCAGAATTTCGACGCATCATTAAGAAAGACCTCATACGTGGAACCTGACTCTACACCCTCTGCAAACTTGCGCTCCGGGCTGCTTCGAGCAGCGCCTCGGCATTTAATTTCGCATCGCCTTTACCGAACACGGCGTTGCCGGCAACCAGAATCTCGGCACCGGCGCGGACGACATCCGTCACCGTGTCTAAGCCAACTCCACCATCTACTTCGATGCGGAATTGATATCCGCGCTCGGCCCTAATTTCGGCCAACTTGCGCATCTTATGCAGGGTCGAGGGGATAAACTTCTGCGCCCCAAAGCCCGGATTCACGCTCATGACCAGCACATAATCGACAATGTCGAGCACTTCGCCGAGCGTCTCCACGGGAGTCGCTGGATTGATCACGACTCCAGCCCTGCAATTGTGCTGCTTGATCAGATTCAGCGTGCGATTCAGGTGACGGCATGCTTCCTGATGCACCGAAATCCAGTCTGCCCCAGCTTCGGCGAAGTCGGGAATGAACTGGTCAGGGTTCTCGATCATGAGATGACAATCGAGCGGAAGCCGGGTTGCCTGACGCAAAGATTTCACCAACGGAGGCCCGACAGTCAGATTGGGGACGAAATGCCCATCCATGACATCGACGTGGACCACACTTGCGCCCCCGGCAGTCGCACGCTCGACCTGGTCCGCGAGGTGGGCAAAATCCGCCGCAAGTATTGATGGGGCTAGTTGGATCGAATGTTCGATCAAAACAACGTCCAGAGTAGAGATAGGGTCAAAAGCTGTGGAAATTCTAGCATGTTGGGGCTGCCCTAATGGAAGCCTTGATCATGCGGGGGTGGCCAGCGCCTTGCGCGCTTTCATCACTTCTTCCAGCATGGCGTACTTCAGCTTATCGATTCCCTCACCGGTCACAGCTGAGATCGGATACAGCTTCAGCTTCTTGCGCGTCGCCCACTGTTTCAGCTTCTTCAGCTTCTCCGGATTTGCCACATCGATTTTCGAAGCGACCATCAGCATCGGCTTCTTTTCGAGACCGGCGCCAAAACTCGCCAACTCGCCGAGAATCACATTGACGTCGTTCACAACGTCGGGCCGTCCGCTACCGTCAGAAACGTCGACCAGATGCACCAGCAATCGTGTGCGTTCGAGGTGACGCAGGAATTGGGTGCCGAGGCCGGCTCCTGTGTGCGCTCCCTCGATCAATCCCGGGATGTCGGCAACCACGAAGCTCTCTTCTTTTCCTTTCTCGCCTGCCAGCACCACGCCCAGGTTCGGCTCGATCGTTGTGAAAGGGTAATCCGCTATCTTTGGTCGAGCGGCTGAGATACGCGAGATCAATGTCGATTTGCCTGCATTCGGATACCCCACCAGGCCGACGTCAGCAAGCAATTTCAACTCGAGGCGGAAGTTCCGTTCCTCGCCCAAACGCCCTTCTTCGTGTTCGCGCGGCGCCTGGTGTGTTGAGGTAGCGAACTGCGCGTTGCCGCGTCCGCCGCGTCCGCCCCGAGCGATGACAACGCGCTCGTTCGGCTCCGAAAAGTCGTAAACCTGCTCGCCCGTGTCTTCGTCGTAAACGATCGTGCCGACCGGCACTTTCAGGACAATTCCCTCGCCGTCGCGGCCAGTTTTCTTCGAGCCTTCGCCGTGCCGTCCGCGCTCCGCTTTGTATTCGGGATTAAATCGGAAATGCACGAGCGTATTGTGGCTCTCGCTCGATTCCATCACGATGTCACCACCCCTGCCGCCATCGCCACCCGAGGGTCCGCCGCGCGGAATAAATTTCTCGCGCCGGAAGGCCATACAGCCGTTTCCGCCGTCGCCGGCTTTCACCCGAATTTTGGCTTCATCGATAAACATATTTAGACAAACATACTTAAGAGTGAACCATTCTCTGCCGATCTATACCGTGCGGCAACTCGTCCAAGACCGCCTCGCAAATGGCTGCGCGTAAAACATCGAACCCCAGTGATCGCGACGCCGCGCTCGGACTGGCTTGCCGTTCTTCGCGATACAACCACGGAAGTCTTCTCCATCATGGTAGGCGCTTCCGTCGTTTATGAGGAAACTGTCGATTGTTCCGTTATTGCCCACGTGACGGGTGTGATCGGGATCACGGGCGCCATAAAGGCCATTTTCATTCTGCGTTGCAGTGACCAGTCCGCCACCAAAGTTGCCTCACAAATGCTGGGAGTGTCGATGGAAGAAGCAGGCGCGCAAAAAAGCGATGCCATTGGCGAGATCTGCAACATGGTTGCCGGCCATTTCAAACTCAAAATCGGATACGGAGGCAGTTGCGAGTTGACCGTCCCCTCCGTCATCGTCGGCAGCGACTACCGGGTGTATTCTCGGGCGGCCAAGGAACGCCTGGAATTTGCGGTGATGTACGAAGGAGAGCCTATATGGCTGGCTCTGGACATTCGCAAGTAGGCGCGGACCAGACGAGAGCGCGGAGGACTCGCTACTCGGCTTCGATCGCCACGGGCTCGACCATCACGAATTTCCCCATCGATCCCTTGTCGAGGAACTTAATGCGTCCCGTGATCTTGGCGAAAAGCGTGTCGTCCTTGCCGCGCCCAACGTTGAGCCCAGGTTTCACCCGTGTTCCACGCTGACGGACGATGATCGTGCCGCCGGGGACCAGTTGTCCGCCAAAAGCTTTGAAGCCGAGCCGCTGCGCGTTCGAGTCGCGACCGTTTCGTGAAGTACCCTGTCCTTTTTTATGCGCCATAAAATCAGTATCCAGTTCTCAGTGGCCAGGGGCCACGGAATTTCAATCCCCAAAACCTGTCATCCCGAGCGGAGTCGAGGGACCTTGTGTTTCCGTTCCAGCGAACTCCGCGTTAGGAACCACTCCCAACGCCCGCCCTACTTCTTTTTCTTCTTGGCTGCCTTTTTCGGTGCCGCTTTCTTAGCGTGCGCATGTGCGGCGTGTTTCTTCACAGCTTTTTTCCCCGGACGCTTCGAAGTCTTCACTTCGTCGTGACCCTCGTGCTCGCCCGCTTCGTGCGCCTTCTTGACCTTCTTTTCCTTCTTCGGAAGCTCAGGCGCTTTGAACGATTGCCCGTCAAAAGCAATCTCGGTGATGCGGACAGCAGAGTAGTTCTGCCGGTGTCCGCGGAGCTTCTTGTATTGCTTCTTGCGCTTGTAGTGGAATACGAGAATCTTCTCGCCGCGTCCCTGCTCGACAACCTCACCGGTCACAACCGCTCCAGACCCGGCCGGTAACACGCTGCCCGCCTCCGCCGAAACTGCCAGCACGTCGCCGAACTGGACCTGACCGTCCTGGTCATCCTGCGTTTCCACACGGATCACGTCGCCCGGGGCGACACGATATTGCTTACCACCTGCGCGGATCACCGCGTACATAGAATCTCCTTAAAGGCGCATAGGGACAGCCGTCCTCAGCCGTCCAGCCAGGCTTGGGCCCAGCGAATCGCTAGTATGCTTGCTGTTTTTCCCGCAACGGCTTGTGACCGGAAACGCGGCGCGGTCCCAGAACGGGTCCGCAAGTACAGGCAAACTCAACTAGTCTATCGTGCGCTGTGGAAATCGGTCAAACGGAAGATTTTCCCGCGTCATGTCGATTCGTGGCAGCTGGAATCATGAGTCCAGCGACTACTCCACTTGCCAACGACAATGCCGCACACATCACCATGACAATTCGATAGCCAAAGACAAACGCCTGCCGAATGGCGCTCTCAATGCCAATCTTGGTGGCGGCGTCGAGGCCTCCCGGTGTGGGCAAGCCGGCCAGCTTGGTTCGGTCTGCCAGAAGCGATTGCAAAACCCCGGGCGCAAGAGAAAAGTGTGTGAGTTCAGAATTGAGACGGAAACCAAAGGCCTTCACGATTACAACCCCGAAGACTGCAATCGCAAGTACTCCGGCAATGCGCGCGACGGCATTATTGACTCCAGAAGCCGCGCCCGCCTCGTTTACGCTCACCGAGTTCATGACCGTGGTGGTGAGAGGAGCTATGGTGAAGGCCATGCCAAGGCCCAGGACAACTAGCGCGGGGAACAGTTCTTTCCAGTAGCTATACCCGATTGAGGGCATCGCGAGCAGACCGAAGCCCAACGCGACGACGAAGGGTCCGATGACGAGTGGCAGCCTGGCACCGTAGCGTGCGACCAGTCCTCCCGACCAGCGGGAAAGAAAAAATATGATCAAAATTAAAGGGAGAATGGCCGCACCAGCAGCGGTTGGCGAATATTTCTGGACCTGAATCAGGTTCAGCGGCAAGAGGAAAAACACGGTTCCCATTGCCGCATATAAGAGAAATGTGAGTAGATTTGCGCCCGAGAAGCTGCGAGATCGAAACAAGGCTAGCGAGAGCATTGGAGATTTGGAGTTGGCTTCGATGAACACGAACGCCACCAGACAAACCACGCCGCCGAGCAAACTGACGAGGACAGCCGGATTTCGCCACCCGAGATTAACCGATTCGATAGGGGCGAAAATCACGGCACCGAGTCCGATGGTCGCAGTTGCCGCTCCCGGCCAATCGATGTGGCCAGCGTTGACGGAACGACTCTCCGGAATCCGCAGCCTTGAGATTGCGATGACAACGATTGCCAGCGGCAGATTGATGAAGAACACCCACCGCCAGGAGGCATGTTCTACCAGCCAGCCGCCAAGAACCGGGCCTATGGCGGTGGTGATGGCGGTAAATCCCGACCACGTCCCGATCGCTTCGCCACGACTGTTCTCGTCAAAACATGAGCTGATAATCGCGAGGCTTCCCGGCACCAAGAGAGCGGCTCCCACACCCTGAATGCTTCTGGCGATGATGAGTAAGTCAATGTTCGAAGCAGCGCCGCAGCCCGCCGAAGCGAGAGCAAAAATGGCGATGCCAATTTCGAAGATGAGGCGCCGCCCGAAACGGTCTCCGAGCGAACCACCAACCAGAATCAACGCCCCCAGAAACAGTCCGTACGACTCGACAATCCATTGCACGTCCACGACCGTGGTGTGGAAATTGGCCTGGATGGCGGGCAATGCGACGTTAACAACTGTGCTATCGATGAAAGCCAAGCTAGAACCGAGAATGGTTGCGATCAGAACCCATAGTCTGGTGTTTGGCAGGCAGGGATTCGCAACGACCTCTCGCCGGATCATGGCTTCATCGCAAGGCGTTCTCATACATCCGCACTCTCATCGAAACTCTTCACCGAACTATGGTTGCTTCCGGCGGGACCAAGAGTTTCGACGATTAATAAGCTGGGTCAGAATGTCTTGTCCGAATCGAGAAGGATGGTCACCGGACCTTCATTCACCAGTTCCACTTGCATCGTCTCCTGAAACCGCCCGGTCTCGCATCGCAACCCGGAAGCGCGAATCTTCTCCACAAAATATTCGTAGAGTTCACGTGCCTCCGCAGGAGGAGCGGCTGCGTCGAATGACGGGCGTTTGCCTCGGCGCGCATCGCCATAGAGCGTGAATTGTGAGACGACGAGTACCGCGCCGCCGACCTCCGCAACTGACAGGTTCATCTTGCCGGCCGCATCTTCAAAAATGCGTAGGCCGGCGATCTTTTCGACGAGATAGTCCGCCCCGGTACGCGTGTCCCCAGTTCCTACTCCAAGCAACACCAGAAGGCCCAATCCGATTTCGCCGGTGACCTCACTGTCGCCCTCGCCGTTCACCGTAACTCTGGCGCGGCCTACACGCTGCACGACGGCGCGCACTTAGCGCCCGGCCCCGCCCAGCATCGATTCCTGCCCGACCAGCGCTTGCCAGCGCCCGTCGCGATAGACGTAGACATCGGTGAACCGGACGCGAGCAACGACCTTGCCGGAAGGATCCGTGAGCGTGGCCAGGCCGCGAGTGAAGCCGAGATTGCCCTCGACGTGCGCACGCATCTCCGAAAGCTGGTTCGTGCCCGGTTTTTTATTTGGAATATGCTCGAGCGTCTGGCTGCGAGTATGCAACGAGCCGTCAACATCGGCGTCTTCAAACTCGTCCGCCAGCAGGCAAGCGACGGCGGCTGAGTCCTTGCGATTCAGTGCGGCAGCCCAGTTCTGTTCGGCCTCGATCAAAGCAGCTTCGGCTTTGGGCTGATTTTTGGGGCAGTCTGCGGCGGAGGCAGACACAACAACGAAAGACAAAACGACAACGAGGCCAATGATTTTCACGGCCAAATCGTGACACGAGTCCGGCAGAATGAGCAAGCCGCCAGTCCCCTGTGGGCGAAATTGTTTTCGCGTTGACCCATTCCTCCGCGGCCCCTACAATCCGTGGTTCTCGCAAAAACGCACCTTCTCGCTGGAGTTCAAGATATGCGATTGCTGTGTCCAAAGACACTCGCTCTACATTGCGTCTGGTTAACCATGACGTTGGCAGCCTCCGGCCAGTCCGTGCCTGCCATCCACAATGACGTTGTGATCAAGAACGCCACCGTGATGACGGTGACGCACGGCAACATTAAGAACGGATCGGTCTACATCAAAGACGGCAAGATCGCCGCCGTCGGCGCAACTGTGAACGCGCCTGCCAGCGCGGCTGTCATCGACGCCCAGGGAAAATACCTGACTCCCGGCATCGTCGATTCGCATTCTCATATTGCGCTCGACGATGACGTCAACGAGGCGACAAGCCCAGTAACCCCGCACATGATGATGAAGGACGCCTTCGACTATCAGGACAAGGCCATCTATCGCGCGCTGGCCGGCGGCGTGACCACGTCGCTGCTGCTGCATGGATCGGCCAACATGATCGGCGGGCAGGCCGTCGTCATAAAGCATAAGTACGGCGATTCCCGCGATGCGCTGCTCTTTCCGAATGCGCCGCGGTCCATAAAATTTGCCAGCGGCGAGAATCCAAAGCGCGTGTATGGCGACCGCAACCAGTTGCCTTCGACCCGCATGGGGAACTTTGCGGTGCAACGCGAAGCGCTCGTTCAAGCGCAGGATTACATGCGCGAGTGGGACGCATACAACGAGAAAGTCAAACGCGGTGATAAAGAGGCAAAGGACGCGACTCCCCCCAAACGCGACCTGAAGCTCGATGCGCTCGCCGACGTTCTGCGCGGCAAGCTCTACGTGCAGATCCACTGCTATCGCGCCGACGAAATGCTGACTGAGATTGCGATGGCGAAAGAATTTGGCTACAAGCTTCGCGCTTTCCATCATGCGCTCGAAGCGTACAAAATCGCCGACCAGCTCGCGGCCGCCGACGTGGGCATTGCGACGTTCGCTGACTGGTGGGGCTACAAGCAGGAGGCGTGGGACGCGATCCCGTGGAATGCCGTGATGGCGATGCGCAAGGGTGTGAAGGTTGCGATCAAAAGCGACTCCGAGGACTACACCCGCCGCCTGAATCAGGAAGCGGCCAAGACCATGCGTTATGGTGGCGCGACAGAAGAAGAAGCGTTGAAGATGATCACAATCAATCCAGCCTGGATCATCGGCGTCGACGATCGCGTTGGCTCTGTCGACGTCGGCAAGGATGCGGACCTGGTGATTTGGGACGGCTACCCGCTGTCGACCACTGGCGTTCCAGAAAAAGTTTTAATCGATGGCAATGTCTACTTCGATCGCTCGCAGCCAGGCCTGGGAACGACGCACTACAAGGAGGGAGAGTGATGCAGCGAGCTTTCAGAACTCATTCACTGCTTACTATTATGTGGAGCGGGCGCCCCCGCCCGCTGCTTTTGACTTTGATTTTGACTTCGCTCGTATCCTTGACCGCCGTCGCGCAAGACAAGCCCATCGTCCTCAAGGGCGGCAAAATCCTCACCGTCACCCATGGCACTATCGAAAACGGTGTGGTCGTCATGCAAGGCGGGAAAATCACTGCCGTCGGGGCCGCGAGTTCCGTCAATGTACCGGGCGATGCGCAAGTGATTGACGTTAGCGGAATGACCGTCTATCCCGGCCTGATCGATTCTGAAACCAATCTCGGTCTCACGGAGATCTCCGCTGAAAATATGACCAACGACCTCGTCGAGATGAGCGACGAGATCATGCCCCACATGCACACTGCCGAGGCCTTTCACGCCGAGTCGGTTTTGATTCCGGTGGCGCGGCTGAACGGAATCACGAACGCCGTCGTTGCTCCCGAAAGCGCGGACACTTTGCCCGGCCAGGATTCTTTCATTCAACTGGCGGGCGCGAACGCCACCGAGATGCTGCTGATCCGTGACAACGCCATGGCGCTGAACTTCACCGGCGATGAGCGTCGCAACAAGGGTGGATTCGACAAGCACAAATTCCCGTCGACCCGCATGGGACTGGCGGCACAGCTGCGACAGGCGTTTCTCGACGCCCAGGATTACAAGGCGAAGCTGGGAGACTACGATCGCAGAAAATCAGACGCCGTTCGCGACAAGAAGCCCGAACCGCTGGCCCCCAAGCGCGATCTTAAGCTGGAAGCGCTGATCCCGTATCTCGATGGCAAAAAGACAATCGTGCTCGCGGCCGAGAGTCCGAGCGATCTGCAAACTGCCGTCAGTTTGGCCAACGAGTTCAAGCTGAAGTTCGTGCTCAACCACATCAGCCACTCGCAACCCGTGCTCGACTACGTGGCCAGTCTCAAAGTGCCCGTGATTGTCGGACCGATCTACGAGGCTCCGAAAGAAGATGAGCGCTATGACACTGTCTATAGTCTTCCCGCGCAGCTCTACAAACGCGGCGTGAAGGTCGTGTTCGCGTCGTACTCAGCGCACAACGTGCGTAACCTGCCCGATGCGGCCGGATACGCCGTCGCCTTCGGTCTTCCCTACGACGAGGCACTCAAAGCCGTTACCATCAATGCTGCCGAAGTCTGGGGTGTTGCCGACCAGCTCGGATCGCTCGATGTCGGCAAGACTGCGAACGTTGTGGTCGCTAACGGAGATCCACTTGACGTCAAGACGGATGTGAAACGTGTCTTCATTCAGGGTCGTGCGATTTCGATGACCAGTCGTCAGACGCAACTGCGGGACGAGTACTCGAAGTAAAGGTGCGAGGTCAGAGGTCAGATTGCAGACGTTAACCTTTGGAGAGATAACTGGAGAGTTGACCTCTGCAATCTGACCTCGAACCTCTGACCTGCGAGGTTTGACCGCGCTCCCCAGTGCCAGTTAGGATTCTTGAGTGATTCGAACGCAGATTGGTTCTCTTCCCGCACTTCCTTTGCATAGTTTTCCGATCCCTTTTAGACTACTGGTTCCGACTTCACGGAACGCGATGAGCAAGGTACGGTCGTAAATCGGGAAACGCAGGCCCCGCGAATCGGGACCCGCGATCACCAGACTCAGAGACCCAGATTCAGAAACCCAGACTTGGAAACGAGGATAAACAATGGCAGCCGTTGATGAAAAAGTGAAACAGATTATTGTCGAGCAGTTGGGTGTGGATGAGGGCGAAGTTACGCCCAGCGCTTCGTTTGTGGACGATCTGGGCGCCGATTCGCTCGACACCGTCGAGCTTGTGATGGCCTTCGAGGAGGCCTTCGATATTGAGATTCCCGACGAGGACGCCGAGAAGATTCGCACCGTCTCCGACGCCGTCGACTACATTGGCAAACACGCGAAGGCGGGCAAGTAATTTGGCGAGGCGAGTCGTCATTACCGGGATCGGCCTGATCTGCGCCGTGGGGAATACCACCGACGCGGTCTGGAAGGCCCTATTGGCGGGTAAGAGTGGCGTCAGCCGCATTACGGGGTTCGATGTTTCCGCCTATGCTTGCCAGATCGCTGCCGAAGTCCGCGATTTCGATCCTTTCCAGTTCATCGAAAAAAAAGAAGTGAAGAAGATGGGCCGGTTCATCCACTTCGCCATCGCGGCCGCCGACGAAGCGATGAAGATGTCCCAGCTTCAGGTCACGCCCGAGAACGCCGAGAACGTCGGAGTCCACATCGGCTCCGGCATCGGCGGATTCGACGTGATCGAACGCGAGCACACGGCTCTGATGGAGGGCGGCCCGCGGAAGATCTCGCCGTTCTTCATTCCCGCCGCGATCGTCAACCTTGCTGCTGGGCACGTCTCGATGCGCTTCGGAGCCAAAGGTCCGAACGAAGCCACGGCCACTGCCTGCACAACGAGCGCCCATTCGATCGGCGATTCCGTTCGCATCATTCAGCATGGCGATGCCGATGTGATGATCGCCGGCGGTTCCGAAGCGGCCATCACTCCGATGGGCGTCGGCGGATTTGCCGCGATGCGTGCGCTTTCCACGCGCAACGACGATCCCGCTCGCGCCAGTCGGCCCTGGGATAAAGATCGCGACGGATTCGTCATGGGCGAAGGCGCCGGCATCATGGTGTTAGAGGAGCTCGAGCATGCTCGACGCCGCGGCGCTCCCATCCTTGCGGAAATCGTTGGCTATGGTATGTCCGCCGACGCCTATCACATGACGCAACCCGCGCCAGAGCACGAGGGCGGATTTCGCGTCATGCGTAACGCCCTCCGCGACGCAAAGCTCGACGCGAGCGTGGTCGGCTACCTCAACGCTCACGGCACGTCGACTCCGATTGGGGACACGCTAGAAGCCCATGCCATCCGAAACCTGTTCGGCAAGAAAGTTCCGGTGAGTTCGACCAAATCGATGACCGGACACTTGCTGGGCGGAGCGGGCGGGCTCGAAGCTGGGGTAACGGTGCTGGCGCTTCGCGATCAGATTCTGCCGCCGACAATCAACCTCGAGAGTCAGGACCCTGACACTGACGGGATGGACTTCGTTCCCGGTGAAGCCCGCAAAACGAAATTCGATTACGCCATGTCGAACTCGTTCGGCTTCGGCGGAACGAATGGAGCACTGCTGTTCCGGCGATGGAGCGAGTGACATTGCAGAGGTCAGAGGTCAGATTGCAGAGGTAAAACCCTTGGCGGTCCGGACCGAACTGACGAAGATTGAGACGAGTTCATTTGCCTCTTTGACGAGTTCGTGCAATTTTCCAGCGGGGAAAATATCTCCTTCTTGAAGGAGTTCCAGCCAGAAGACTGTCTCGTCTGCCTCTTCCAAGACAATTCCGAGCTTTGCCGCAAATTCAGCGCGCGATCGTCCACGGCACGCCGCTCGATAGTTCGCACCGATCGATGTGCTGGAGCGAAGAAGCTGGCGACCAAGTATCCGTGCCTCTTCGGTTCGAGGTAGCGAACGATAGAGCCGGAGAACTCGCAGCGCAAAATTCTTGGTACGGAGCTTCAGGGCCTCTGAGTCGCGTTTCATGCCGACCTCGTGAGGCGATTCTATTCACTTGATCAAGCCCCGACGGTGACAACGCTCACATCAAGAATGTAAGGTTTTCACCTCTGCAATCTGACCTCTAACCTCTTCAATCCTTCTTCATTGCATCAATCATCACGTACAGCTCCTTCGTGTCGGTCACTTCCACGTAGGGCTTTCCGCCACGCTTGCTGCTGACGATATAAATTGTGGGCGTGTGGTCGATGTGCAGATTGACGCCTATATCCTTGTCAGCGCGTACCAGACCCGCCAATTTCCCATCCGGATCGACCACGAACGGCAATCCGATCTTGCGTTCGGCCGCAAACTTGTCGGCGAAGCCCCGCAAGTTCTGGGGATTGATTTCCATCTGGTGCTCGAATACCGTTGCCCGAAATTCATTTCCAATATCTTTGGAATGCGTATCGAAATATCGGGCCATCACCGCGGCGTCAAACGACCAGTTGTGCATCGGCAGCGGGAAGTCATGCTGCACCAGCGGAATCTTGTAGGTCCGCGAAGCCATCGCCAGGAGAGGTGCGTCTCGCCCGCACATAGGGCATTGCAGGTCCTCGAAAACAACAAGCGCAAGTTGGGCGCCCTTTGGCGGACGCAGAACCTCCGGCACGTCCTGCGCGAAGAGTTGAAGGGCCAGGCACGACAAAATCAGGATCGGTAGCAGTCGCTGAATCTTCATAGTTTTTATTTGGATGCGTATCGACTTCGAATATTCCTATGGTAGCGAATTCGTCCGGTTCACGCACCCGAGCCGTCTCACCGAGGTAATCATGCGGCGCAATCCACGATCCCGCACACACCATATCTGTTCTGTTTCTTTTTCGCCGTTTGAAGAGAAGTTCTGAAATAATCAGGCCCCTGGAGACATCCTGATGAAGCGATTGAGATTGTTTGTTCTGTTTTGTCTTCTCGGCAGCGCGGTACCGACAATACTTCAAGCTCAAACCGGTCCCGCCGATTCCACCGCGCCCACCGTTACGGCTGCCGGCGCTGCCGATTCGAAGCCGTCTGAGCCGGCGACGGCCAGCCCCGCGCAGTCGAGAATCGTCGAGTACGCGCCTCCTCCGGCGGAATATGCTCGGGCCAAGGCGTATTCACGGTCCACCTATCGCCATTTCTTCGTCAATGCGTTTTATGGCCTGCTGATATTGTTGGTCGTGCTGCGTTGGCGTGTTTCGGCGGCGTTCCGCAATCTGGCAGAACGCGTCTCCGCCAATCGTGGTCTGCAGTGGATCATCTTCTCGCCCTTAATTCTGCTGACGATTGCCATTCTTGGCATTCCTGCAGACATGTGGGATCAGTCGTTATCCCGTGCCTACGGCTTGTCTGTCCAATCCTGGGGAGCGTGGACCCGCGACTGGGTTGTGAACCAGATCATCGGTGCGATTGTGGGGACAATCCTGGTCGGGATCCTTTATTTCGTGATCCGGCGCAGCCCGCGCCGCTGGTGGCTCTACTTCTGGCTCGCCTCCATTCCGGTCGTGGCGGCGATCCTGTTTCTGCAACCCCTGGTCGTCGATCCGTTGTTTTACAAGTTCACGCCGCTGCAGAGCGAACACGCCGCCCTGGTCTCGGAGATGCAGAAAGTCGTCCAGCGCGGCGGACTGGAAATCCCTAGCGACCGCATGTTCCTGATGAACGCGAGTTCAAAAACCACCGGCCTGAATGCCTACGTTACTGGTTTTGGTGCATCCAAGCGCGTCGTGGTATGGGACAACACGATCGCCAAAGCCACGGTCCCCGAAACCCTTTTTGTTTTCGGGCATGAGATGGGGCACTACGTTTTGCTGCACATTCCCAAGGAAATCACGATTTTTGCCCTGATTCTGCTGGTCCTCTTGTACATCGGTTATCGCCTGGCGAACTGGATGCTGTCACGGTTTGGTACGCGGTGGGGTATTCGCGATCTGCAGGACTGGGCATCGCTTCCTGCGCTGATTTTCGTGATCACGCTGTTGGCATTTTTCGCGACCCCAGTGTTCAACGCGGTGAGTCGGCACTTCGAGCACGAAGCCGACCGGTATGGCCTCGAAGTGATCCACGGAATTGTGGCCGATCCGAATCAGGTTGCTGCCCATTATTTTGAAAAGAGCGGCGAGAAAAATCTGTCTGATCCTGATCCGAGCCCGTTTATCAAAGCGTGGTTCTTCGATCACCCAACTCGACCGGAGCGCGTGCACTTCGTCGCCACGTATGATCCGTGGTCGAACGGCAACACGCCTGAGTATGTGAAGTAGAATCGGAGCCCGCGAGAGAGCTACTTGAGGTCGCTGTCGACGTCCATATTGTAGAAGTAATACAGTCGCAGCCCAAAGTTGCACTTTTCGTCGCGGATCGGCACCTGACACTGCGCGACGAATTCGCGCGGCAACGGCGGCAAAGGGTTCGACGCCGTAATGCTCGCCCAAGCTGCGCGGTCCAGGCCAATGTCACCCGAAGATGTGTGGCGCGCCATGGCGGCGACTCGTCCATCCTTCAAAATCACGAACTCGATGGAGAGTTTTCCCTGCTTGCGGATCGGAGGGTAGACCGACTCCGGCATCAGGTTGTACCAGTTCGATTTCACTTCCTGTAAGACGCGCGTGATGTAAGGGCCGAAATCGACGCCCATTGTATCCGTCAGGATTTCAGCCTGATCGAGCGCTTTGATCCCGCCTCGTCCCTGGCTCAGTCCGTAATCGCCGGCGCTTCCAGAACCGTAGTGTCCGCGGCTCTCGGCGGCAGCGCGGGCCGCTTGTTCGATCGCCGAGCCCGCAGTCATGGACGTATTGAAGTTTGGCGTAGGTCTGGTCTGCGGAGGCGTTTGCAGACGCGGTGTCTGGTCGCTTGGCGGCGGCTGCGCAAAACCCTGCGGAGAGTTGTCCTGCGGCGGAGGCGGCGGCTGATTCTGCGCTACCTGATTTTGCGGTGGCTGGCCCTGTGCCAGCGGCGCCTTCACGTTCGCGCCCGGCTGCCCCGGATGCGCACTCTGCAGGATTTTCTTGAGGTCTTCCCGATTTACCTGGGGCGCCTTGCTGGTCGCGATTCGGTCTTTGTCAGAAAGAACTTTGGCGTCCGGACGCCTCGTCAACTTCTGTTCGTCAGGCGGCAGCTCCAGAAACGTCGCGTCTTTCTGTCGGTCAGCGTCCGTCCGGATCGCCAGATCCATCGTTTTGTGCGGCAACAGCATCATCAACTTCTCGCTGTTCCACAAAAGAATGATCACGAACAAATGCAGAATGACCGACAGCCAAAGCGCTTCGCGTTTGCGCGCCCGCGAAAGATCGTCCTGCAACTGAATGAGAAGGTGCGGAACATCGTCGGGATTGAATCCGCGATAGGCGGTCTCCCAGTGCTGAGCTTCGAACAGATCGCGTTGCTCTGCCTGATCGGGCGGAGGCACAAGAGGATCGCGAGACGGAATTTGGGTGACTGGCATCCGGCAGAGACTATTAAGCTTAGAGCCGCGGGCAGCCCCCTGGGTTGCGTAGGATTACGCGCAAAACTCGAACGTAAAGTTACGTAAATTAAGGGGTTGCGACCGCCACTTCCATTGTCGCATTTTTTATACTGAGCGCGTGAGTACCTGAGTAACGGCGCGCTTTTTGCGGAGTTCTTGCGGAGTGTGACGGGCGGCGACCAGATCACCGATCTTGTGCGCCGCGCATCAGAAGATTTGTATTCCTTCGCGAATTCCTGATTCCTAACGATCTTTTTCTAAAACTTGCTCGGAGATTCAACCCATGTTGTGCGAAGGAAGTCTCGGTTCTGAAGTGCCCGCTGAAAGAGGTATGGCTCCGCGAATGTCAGTTCGTTTTCCAAAACGCCGTATCGCTGCGTTTGTGATCGCAACAGCCCTGCTGAGTAACGCTCATCTGGCGCGGGCGCAGCGGGGCGGCGGCGCCCACGTAGAAAAGCCTTCCATATGTTTGTACGACTGCACAAACATTCAGGGGCGCAGTTCGCAAGACGATCTCAAGACCTTCCATCAAGCCATGGCGTTGCAGGCCACCGACGAGCAACGTGCCGCTTTCGCCAAGGTCATGCAACACACTCAGGCCGCCGTCGATCAAGAGCAAGCTTTTCTCGAGGCGCTGCGGAAAACGCCAGGTCCTCCTCTGCTGACGGAGCGCTCCGCCGTCGATCAGGCAGTTGAACAGGCTAGAGCCAGCAATCAGAATTTTCTTGAATCCCTGTCGTCATTACAAAAATCCGGTTTGAAGGAAACCACCAAGAAGTTACAACAGGCAGATGCGGACCTGGACAAGGAAATAAAGGCCCTCGATCAAGTAGTGCTGGCTCCCAAGCCAGAGAACGAACAGGCTTCGGTTGCGGGTACGGCTCTCGGAACGGCGTTGGCCAGTTTCCAAACGGAGCAGTTTGCGCTCGGAGGAGAAATGAGCATCGCTCTTTCCCCTAATGGCCAGGATGTCGCATTCAGCCTTCCAGCGAAGACGAATTCGTTCGACCTCGACGGCCAGAGTGTCTCGTTCAAGACGGCGGGTGTCGTGACGCGGACCGCGGCGCCGAGCACGGACGGCAACAGTCTTTTCGGCTTGAAGTTCACCGTTGATCTTTCCGACTTGCAACAAAATATCACCCGAGTCATACGCGCGAGCGCCACTCAGTCTCCAGTCTGCGGAGAACGCATCGAGATTCGCGAGGCTACCCTAACTCCGCTGTCGCCCGCCAGCCTAGCGTTGGTGCATTTACACTATGAGCGCTGGGTCTGCGGATTGGGTCGGGGGAACGGCGCGGCCGAAGTGGCTGCCGCCGATGGAGCCATCGAGATCAAACTGACTCCTGCGATCGAGGCGAATACTGGATTGCGCCTTACTCCCGAAGTCAACCGTGTCGAGGCCGATGGCTTCCTCAAAAACCTGCTGCGCTCCGGGGATCTCGGAATTACGCTAAGCGATCAGATTGCGGCGTCATTGCTGTCGATTCTGCAAAAGGAAGCCGATGCAAAGGCTTCTCTGCCCGCCGTCGCTCGGCCGCTGACGACCGTCCAGACGGCACAATTTCAGGATTTGGGCGCTGAACAGATGGCTTTCGTCGAATCCGGCCAGATCCACTTTTCTGACGAGCAGGCAAAACAATTCGCCGCTCAACTGAAGCAACCATTGTCGGCACCATTGTCCGCACAAGGGGCAACTCAACACTGAGCCCTCCCGAACCGCGCTTTGTAAAGTTTCGCAAAGATTTGTAGGAATGCTGTTACTCGCGCAACCTTCGTCGCACAACTCCGTTCCTACTCATAGCCACATCGCTCTTCAAAGGAGATCCCATGCTTAAACAACGCTTTCTCATTCTCGTCGCAGCCGGAATCATGACGCTTGCCGCAACCTTCGCTGGCGCGCAGGATAACCAAGCAACACCTCCGACCCCGTCCCCCTCCAATTCCAACGATCAACAGTCCTCAATGGGTGGTGGAGACAATGGTCGACGGCATCATGGTCCGCAAGATCCCGCCGAGCGTACCCGGGAACTGGCGAAAAAACTCAAACTTACATCGGACCAGCAAACAAAAGTCCAGGCGGTCCTTCAATCCGAACACACCCAAATGGAAAGCCTGCGACAGGACAGTTCTCTTTCGCAGCAGGATCGGCGCGCGAAGATGATGGATATCCATCAATCCGGCGATGCCCAGATTCGCGGATTGCTGGATTCGACCCAGCAGGCGAAATGGGACGAGATGCAGGCCAAGCGCGAACAGTGGATGCAGAAAGGCAAACAAGGCGGGGCTGAAGACGGTGAGCAAAAGAACCCGTCGCCACAGCAGTAGTGTTTTGCGGAAGGGCGTTCGAAGGGACGGGCCCATGCCCGTCCTTTTGTTTTTTGTTTTCTCGCGTTCTAGCTCACGCCGATGCGTCCCGCGTGCCGGTCAATCTCAGCCAGGATTGCCAGCGCGAGCTCCAGCGCCCTGCGTCCATCTTCGAGCGAAACTGCCGGACGAGAACGACCGCGCACCGAGTGGAGAAAAGCTTTGATCTCGGCGAGGAGCGGTTCTTCCGCCGTGATCGCCGGTTTCGCCATCGCGATCTGTGGATTGACGGTTGGCTTTGCACCCGCGCCGGCCGCATCGCCGACCGAAAACACCAGTACGTCCTGGCGTCCGTAGTCGATCGAGATGTATTGCCTCTCCTGAAAGAATCGCACCTTGCGGACGCGCTCTGTCGAGACGCGACTAGCCGTGAAGTTCGCAACGCAGCCGGATTCAAACTCGACGCGCACATTCGCGATATCGACTTTGCCCGAAAGTATCGGCAGCCCCACCGCGCGGATTTCCTTCACCGCCGAGTTCGCAAACGTCAGCACAATGTCGAGATCGTGGATCATCAGATCGAGCACTACATCCACATCCAAAGCTCGCGGAGAAAACACGCTCAGCCGATGGACTTCAAAAAACATCGGTCGATTGATCAGCGGCAGCGTTGCACGCACAGCCGGATTGAATCGCTCGAGATGACCGACTTGCGCAACTCGCTTGTGCTCGATGGCGACGTGAACCAGTTCGTCAGCCTCGGAGAGCGTCGCAGCGAGAGGCTTTTCAATCAACACATCGACGCCCGCTTCCATCAAATTGCGCGCAACGGCCAGATGCAAAACCGTAGGCACCGCAACCGAAGCGGCCTGGACCTCGCTATGCGTCGTCAACATCTGTTCGATCGAGCCAAACGCTTTACAGTGGAACTCATCCGCTACGGCGTCAGCCCGTGCGGTATCGGGGTCGACGACTCCTACCAGCCGGACGCCGCCAGCCTGTTGCAACTGGTGATAGACGCGCGCATGGTTTCGCCCGAAAGCGCCCACTCCGATGACAGCGACGTTGATGGGGGAGTCGGTACTCAGAGGAAAGCTCCGGTACAAAGAATGAGTGCAAAGAATGACGAGCTATTGTCGCAGCTTAAGAGCTGTATGGGACAGCGCAAACCGTGAAAGAAGTAACGGAGGCGGTCCATGCCCGGTCACATCTTCTTAAGTAGTGCGATCTGGCCGGCATGGTACAACTCGTGCTGTACTACGCCATGGAGCATGTAATAGAAGGAGTAATGCGCGCCTTCTTTGCCGGGTACCAGCGCATAGAGCTGTGAGTCCGGAAAGGCAGCGACCGCCGAAACCAATTCTTCGTGCACGCGCCGCAGCTTTGCAACGGCAGTATCCCATGCCGCTTCGCTGTGATCGGAAACGGGTGGAAAATTCTCGGCGTCGGAAAGAGCCACGGCACCCCCGGACATGCGCCGCATTGCCGCGCCATCCCAGGCGGCAATATGCAGCACCAGCTCCCAGATCGAGTGCGCCCCTGCTACGGAGTGTCGCGCGGCTTGCTCCGGTGTAACGTTCTTCAGGATTTCCAATACAGAGTCGCCGTGCCACGCCTCACCATCGAAGGCGCGGCGTAGCTGGTCGGCGATGCGAGCGGATTCAGACATTGAGCACCTCGGTGACATTCATTCAGCGCAAACTGCGATGCCGGCATCAGAGGCGGCGCGCGCGACCGCCTCGCCATCGAGCAGCAGACACCGTCCCACGTCCACCGCCAGGCAGCTCGCCCCCGCACGCGTCATGATCTCGATCGTCCTTACTCCGATGACCGGAACGTCGAAGCGCATGTCCTGCGCCGGCTTTGCGATCTTCACTACGGTCAGTGCGCGGTCGAGTGTGGAAGCTGCTCCGTCAACCTCAAGCGACCGCATCAGTTCGCCGGCGCGCTCGATTGTGGCATCGGTACCTTCCATGGCCTCAACCGCGACGCAGGCAGCCTCGGCGATCACTACGGTCTGCCCGATGTCGTATTCGGCCAATCGCCTCCCCACCGCGCGGCCGTATTCGATGTTCTTTTTTTCTTGCGCGCTTGGGGCTCTCTTGCTGAGCACCCCTGCTTTTGCGAGCAGCGGTTCCAGAAGCGCAGTCGAATTCTCGAGGACGATGCCCTCATCTGCCAGCACCTTAGCCACCGCACCGAGCAGAGAGTCTGTGTTGCGTGTTCCGAGCGAGAGCAATAATTTGGCCAGCCGCCAATCCGGCTTGATCGCAGAGAAAATCTGTTTGTGTTTAACCTGCCCCGCCATGACGGCGCGAGTGACGCCTTCGGCTTTGAAAGTATCGATGAGCTTCGACAATTCGCCGAGCGAAAGCCAGTGAACGGCGGCAGCGCCGCGAGACTCAATTTCCGGCGATGCTTCTTCTTTAATCGCCGCCACAACAACTTCGTGGCCCTGAGCGCGCGCCGCATCCAGCACGAGGAAAGGGAATTTGCCGTTGCCGGCAATGAGGCCGAGTTTCTTTCTTCCGGCCACTACTTGATGACTCCCCGCTCTGAGGATCCTATGAATTCAATCAGCATTTGAACGTCATCCCCAAGGTCGGACTCAGACTTCAACTTCTCGATTGCCTGCGACGTATTCAGCTTCGACGCCAGCAGCACCTTATAAGCATGATGCAGCTTCTTGATCCGCTCCTTCGAAAATCCCCGCCGCTCCAGCCCGATCGCATTCAACCCATAAGCCTGCGTGCCACGTTCGGCCGAGGTTTTGGAAAAAGGCAACACGTCGCGTGTGATCGTACTGCCTCCGCCGATGATGGAGTGCGAACCGATCCGCACGAAGTGATGCACCGGACACAGCGCTCCCACGTTCGCCCAATCTCCCACGGTTACATGGCCGCCCAGCGTCGCTGCGTTGGCCATGATGATGTGGCTGCCAATCTGGCAATCATGCGCGATGTGGGTATACGCCATGATCAGGTTGTGATCTCCGACCCGTGTGCATCCGCCGCCTTTCATGGTCCCACGGTTGATCGTGACGTACTCCCGAATTTCGTTCTGGTCGCCAATCTCGAGCCGTGTGGGTTCGCCCTCATAGGTGAGGTCTTGAGGCGCCATGCCAATTGACGCGAACGGAAAAAAGCCATTGTCGCCACCGATCTTCGTCGGCCCCTCGATCACCACATGCGAGACTAGATGGCAGCCCTGGCCGAGTTCCACCTCAGGACCAATCACACAATAGGGCCCGATTTTGCACGAGGGATGTATCTTGCTATTCGGATCGACGATCGCCGTGGAATGAATCGACATGTGAAAACAAGTGGAGAGAGATGAGTAGTTAGTTGGAGAAGCTCGCGTGGTTTTACCAACACTAGCCACCGCCCACTAACCACTGCTTTATTCTTCCTGCGCCTCTGCGCTTCCTGCGTCGATATTTCGCGGCACCATGCGGCACGTCACGGTGGCTTCGGCTGCCACCTTGCCGTCCACGTAGGCTTTGCCTTCGAGGCGGGCGGCGGTAATTCGCCATGCCTTCACCGCGACTTCAATGCGGAGCTGATCTCCGGGAACCACCGGACGCCGGAAGCGCGCTTTTTCGATTCCGGTAAAGACCATCAGCATCTCATCTCGATTCGGAACTTCAGTCAACAGTAACAACCCGCCCGCCTGCGCGATGGCCTCCACAATCAGGACCCCGGGCATGATCGGTTTGCCCGGGAAGTGTCCCTGAAAAAAAGGCTCGGTGATGCTCACGTTCTTGAGCGCGACGATGCTCTTCATCCGTTCCAGATCGAGGACTCGATCGATCAGGAGGAAAGGATAGCGATGAGGCAGGATCCTGAGAATGTCGCCGATGTCCATGCTCGACCGTGTCGGCTCGACTTCCGACGTAGGGTGATTCGCTTCAGTCATACTCGGTTGATTCAAGCTTTCTCATTCAAACTCTAACTGCCAAACTCTGACTCTCAAGCCTGAAGATTATACTGTAGCGCACGCTCCGATGAAGCCGGGTGTCCGGTCTCACGAAAGGATCTGCTTAAGCATGCAAATCTATCTTTTGCGCAATGTTGTCATTTCGATTCTCCTCTGCATCCTTACGACGGTGGTTTCTCCGAGCTCTCTTTTGTGGTCGCAGACGCCGCCCGCGTCGCAGTCAGTCGCGCCCGCCCTGCCGGCGGATATCCCCGCCGCTGCCGAGCGATACTCGATGTTGCTGATGGGCAATGCCGCTGGTCAACAAGCGGTCTGGACCGCCGCCGACGGCACGCTTCACATCTTCTTTCAGTTCAACGACCGCGGCCGCGGGCCGAAGACGACCAGCATTCTGAAGCTGGATGACAAGGGGATACCGCTCTCCGAAACAGTCACCGGCAATGACTATCTCAAATCTCCGGTCGACGAATCTTTTGCGCTCTCCGATTCCACCGCGCGCTGGAAGAACACCGCCGAGCAAGGCGAAAAGAAGGTTTCCGCACCCGGCTATTATGTCGCACTCAATGGAGCGCCCACCGAAACGGCGCTCCTGGTCAACGCAGCTCTCGTGAACGGAGGTAAGATCGCTCTCTTACCCGAGGGCGAAGCTCGCGTCCAGCGCCTCAACGAACTCGACGTCACTACCGGATCGCAGAAAAAGCACGTCACTCTCTACGCCATCACTGGGCTCGATTTCGCTCCGAGCTACATCTGGGTGGAGGGCCCGGGTTGCCCGAATTGCAGATTCCTCCAGAAGAACCACTTCTTCGCCTCAGTCGATGAGTGGAGCACCATTATTCCCGAAGGCTGGGAATCGTGCGCGGCCACTCTCCTTGCTGCGCAGAACAAAGTGAAGGAGTCGCGCGCAGCAGAGTTAGCCGCAAGATTAGCCCATCACCCGCCCCACGATATTCTGTTCACACATGCCAACGTTTTCGACGTTGAGTCTTTAGAAGTTCTTACAGATCGATTCGTTCTCGTTAGAGGCGACCGCATCGTCTCGGTCGGCGATCGAGCTCCTGCTGAATCATCCGAAATGTGGAGTGAAAAGACTCCGCTGCAAACAGACCGCACGATCATCGACGCCACCAACAAAACCCTGATCCCCGGCCTTTGGGATATGCACGCCCACGTGGGCGATAACGACGGTCTGCTCAACCTCGCAGCCGGGGTCACTACTGTCCGCGATCTCGCCAACGACACCGACTCGCTGCTCGCCCGCCGTCAGCGCATCATTGACGGCAAGGAAATTGGCACCCGCATCGTGCTCGCAGGCATCATCGACGGCAACGACGCCTTCCACGGTCCTACCAAGGTCCTCGTCTCGACCGAGGCCGAGGCCCGCGCCGCCGTCGACAACTACAAAAAGCTCGGCTATGTGCAGATCAAGATCTACAGCTCCGTTCCTCCCGCGCTCGTACCCATCATCATTGATGAAGCTCACAAGAACGGAATGCGCGTCAGCGGACACATTCCCGCCAACATGATCGCTACACAATGCGTTGAGGACGGCTATGACGAAATCCAGCACATGAATTTCCTAGTGCTGAATTTCTTCCCCGACGTGAAGAACACCAACACCATTGCGCGCCTCACCAAGCCTGGCGAACTCTCCGCCTCGCTCGATCTCAATTCGCCGCAAGTCCAGTCGTTCATTAAGCTCTTGCAGGACCACCACACCAAACTCGACTTGACCATGAGTGTTTTCGAAGATCAATACCGCCTCCCCCCGGGACAAATTCCTCTCGGCTTCCGTCCCATCGCCAATCGCTTGCCCGCTCAGGTCCGCCGCGGACTGCTCACGGCCGCCATGACGCCGCCCGCCGGCATGGAAGAAACCTACAAAAAGTCCTACGCCAAGATGCTCGAGTTCGAAGGGCTGCTTTACCGCTCAGGTCTCTCCATCGAAGATGGCACCGACAATATGGCCGGATTCGCCTTGCACCGCGAGCTCGAAATCGATGTGGAAGCTGGCATCCCCGCGAACGTGGTTCTGCAAAACGCCACGCTCAACGCGGCCAAAATTATGAATATGGACAAGGACCTGGGGTCGATCGCTTCGGGCAAACTTGCAGACCTGGTCCTGATTGATGGAGATCCCACCAAAAACATCAGCGACATCCGAAGGACCGCGTTGGTGGTAAAAGACGGCGTGATCTACAAACCCGCGGAACTCTACACCGAGTTGGGAGTTACTCCCTGACCTTCGCGGCATGAGGGTCGACTCCCGTCATACCCATACACCCCATCGCCCGTCGCTAAGGCTACAGGGTCGATCCCCTTTGTGCGCCTCTCCCGTTCTCCCTCGGCTAATCCCGTGTCCGGCCACGTCGATGATCAATTCAGGGCCATCCGACGCCTGACCCCAAGCTATGAATTCGCCCGACGCCCAGTCACCAGATCCGCACATCGCTACCGAAGAGCGACGTGGTCATCAACGTCACACCGTCCAGGTGCAGATAGAGATTCATCCCGAAGACACGGATGTCCCGATGCGCCTTGAGACCACGGACCTGAGCAGAGGCGGTTGCTACGTCCAGATGATGATGCCCTTCGCAGTCGGCGCCAGGGGCCGAGCCACTCTTTGGCTCGGCGATCGTCCTGTTGTGATTCACGGGCAGGTCGTGACCTGTCACAACCAATTCGGCAACGGTGTGAAGTTCGTCGAGTTCGAAGGCCAGGCTCAACAACTTCTGGATCGATACCTATCCGCCATCACTGGCTGAGGGACTTGGGCTCAGTTGCCGCTAATTCAGGCAAACAATCTTATTCCCGCCAATCTCAAACTGAAAAACGCGACTTCTTGTCTACCGGCACAATCTCCTCGGGTGGACCATAACCGCGATCGTGCGCCTGATTCGAGACCACATATCGCTTCAGGTCGCTCCAATTCCATCGACTGGAAATGTGTGGTCTCCCACAAGCACAGTAGAGTGTCCATTCATCTTCTGACTCACTCAGCGACGTCAAGTACGACCCGTTACGGTACGGGCTGAAGCTGGGCAAATAGCGAGTCAAGCATTTTGGACACTCAATGCAATGACGAACGCGGGTGGCCATGGTATGTGTCGGTGAGTTCCTTCGAAGCCTTCCAACTTGCCGTAAAACAATCTGTCACGAGGACATTGGCGAGAGGCATATTGATCCGCACATGATCCGGCCATGTGCCAGCGCACAGCATATGGCCGGAATGCATGGCGGATGCCCCGAAAACAGCTTTATTTATCGAATCGGCAGTGTGCGGAGCCCTGCAATGCCTGTTTGCCAACATTGCCGGGTAAAGTGATTTTTGGGACTGTACGCACGACATCAGCAACCGACTTGCCCGGGCTTGCGTTTACAGGGGTTGCAAGAAAAGCGTGGATGTTGCCCGCGTGGGGCCCTGTGAGCACCATTCCCATACCCGAGATTTGCCCGCGATCGTTGATATTGCTCGCCGAGATTATGAAGAGGTTGGAATCCGAGGGAATCAGCGAGTTGAGGTCGGTCATCACGCCATTTTGCCAAATGAAGCCGTGAGACCAGTTGAAGCTGGAGTCAAAGTTGTTTCCCACCACTTGGCCACGGTTGTTGATGCCGGTGGCGAAGGCGGCAAAATCCCCCGGCAGAATGCCGATGGTTGTGAGCGTGCCGTCGGCCTGCCAAAAAGCGGCTACGTAGGTTGAGCCGTCAGCGCTGCGGACTTTCCCAGCCATTTGACCATGGTCGTTAATGACGTAGGCGATATTGGACTTTATACCTCCGAGGTCCTGAAGCACCAAGGCTGTGTTGTTTTTCCACATTACGGCGTGCGTCGCTGCGACGCAGCTTCCCGAGTAGCCTACTGCCTGGCCTTGATCGTTGATGCCAAACGCGACCCCATCAAGATCGCCACCCACATTCGGAAGCGCCACGGCTTTGTCTTTTTCCCATACGACCGCCGATGTGATCTTGTAAGGTGGGCAACCGGAATCAATGACAGCCGTTTCCGCATAGCCTGCGACTTCTCCGCGGTTATTAATGGCACTGGCCTGCCCGTTATTTCCGCCCACTGTCGGCAGAGCCTTCATGTGGCCGTTTCGCCAAAGGAACGGAACGCATATCAGCTCTGTGCCGAAGCCGCAAAGGTCTTCGCCGTCTGGATCTGGAACAGCCGTTTCCGACATACCCACCGCTTCCCCAGTCTCGTTGATCCCGCCCCAGTTGATCCAACTATTGCCGTCGGGCTTTCCAAGCGTACCCAGGTCGATGTTAAGTCCGTCGACGTTTATCACCGCGCGGCCCCTTGAAACCGTCGTAAACAGATTATTCTCGGGAGGGTTCACGAACCCATCCATGTTCTCCGCCCAACCGTGATTATTGAGGCCCATGGCCATGCTGAAGTTGTCGTTGCTGTGGTTAGTGCCCAAATCGGTAATTTTGTAGCTCACTTGACCGACTGCATTACTGAAGCAAGCCAGAACCACCGTCGCAACCCATAGCATCCAGAAATTCGGCAACTGTCTATGCGTCCTCATATGTCCTCTTTTCCTCCGGTGAAGTCTTGGTGCCGGGATGACTGGCGATTTACGTCAGGTACCGCTCGGCGCTCGGAGAGTTAGCGTGCAATTGAGAGCAGAATCGGCTCACAATTCCACAAACTCCTACTGAGTCAGAACTGAGGGAGCATGTGTTGCTCCACGTTCGCAACGATTACGTGAGACAACAGGACCGACACCTCAGAGTTCGAAAACGAGTGGCCGACTAACAACCTCGTCAGACGACACCAAACGGCTAGAGCCACCGTTTCTCCAACTTTTCATACGTACGGGCGAAAGGTTACGAAATTCAAGAACGTGAGCAGCCAAAGCAGATCGCTCAATTGCGATTGATTTTCATATGATTTAACATGCACACTGGTTGGTATGTTGGGTGCGCGCAACAATCCAAAACAGAGTTTGAAATCTGGGGCGACCAGGCTGCGCGATTCTGAGCGCACACGCAAGCGTCTGCTACAGGCGGCATCCGGCGAGATCTACCGCTCGGGTTTCCAGAGCGCCAGCCTGGACACAATTCTGGCCGTAGCCGGGGTCACCAAGGGCGCACTGTACTACCACTTCAAAAGCAAGGAAGCCTTGGGATACGCCGTGGTCGAAGAGGTCATCGCCCCCATCGTCTACGGCCAATGGGTCCGTCCTCTACAGGGCGTCAAGGATCCTATCGACGCTTTGATCGACGCTGTTCGACGTTTGCCGGTGCGAGCCGAGGATGTGCAGGGCGGCTGCCGGCTGAACAATCTGGCGCAGGAAATGTCTCTTCTTGACGCGGGATTCCGAAAACGACTGGCCTTGATTTTCGATACCTGGCGGCAGGCCGTTGCCTTCACTTTGCGAGAGGGTCAGACCCACGGAAGCGTTCGCCGTGAGGTGGAACCCGCCGAGGCCGCTAGCTTACTGATCGCGATGGTCGAAGGCTATGGCTCGCTGGCAAAGAATGCCCAGGATCCGAAATTAATGAAAGCGGGGATCAGAAACATCGTGGATTGGCTGCAGTCCCTCCGCACGGCGGGCAACCGCAAGCGGGTCTGATCGCATCCCTTGCAACAGACTGTTGATATTGTTACATACCAACCGGTTCGTACTGGCTTGGACGATCAGCATCGTGATCGGGCGATAGGGGCAGAAGCAACCCACAGGCCTTGGAAGACAAGGGATCCCATCATGAACACCCGCGGAATTCAGGATCAGAAGGCCATCGCACGTGAAGTGTTCCTTCAACAAGCTGCTCACGCGAATGCCGACATTCCGGTTGGCCCACCGCGGGAAACTACGATTTGCTCGACCAAGGGCGGACGCGATTACACTCTCGAATCGGCGGCGGAAGACGAGTTCGGCGAAGCCGTGGATCCATCATTGCTTCCCGTAGTCCGAGTCGGTGCTGCAAACCTCATGCGAGTCTTGCGGCAGTTGGATGCGATAGCAAAACATATTGCTGAACGACGGGCGCCACGAATCGCCTTCAAGGCAAAGGGTAAAATCCTATTCGTAGATCTAGCTGACATGGTGGCCGTGCAAGCTCAAGGCAATTACGTTTCGTTGCAACACCGAACGAATGCCTATTTGGTGCACGAGTCCCTGTCGTCCCTGGCGGAGAAGCTCAAACCCTACGGTTTTATTCGCATCCACCGCTCGGTTGTCGTGAACATTTCGGCTGTCGAGGAGATCCAACCCTTACCGACGGGGGAGTACAGGTTGCGTGTAAAAGGTGCGAAGGAATACGTGGTGACGCGCACATACAAACACAACCTCAGAGATCTGGCTCAACTGTGGATCGGCTCAGAGCGGCTCTGCGACTAGCAGGCAGCAGGTACTTCTCACCCGCCCCTCGTTTGACCCTTCTTTTCTTGCGCCTGTAAGATCAAAAGTCCAGTTCTCAACATTGACGAATCGCGCCTGCCATGAATGTTTTGGCGGCTGATCCCCAAAAATGCGCCCTCTGGGGTGTGTTTCCTGAAGTTGAGTGCTGGGTGCTGACTTCCTACATGCCACACGAATTGCCAAAAGCCTATGAACCGGGCGCGATCGAAACGCGCTGGGCCGAATATTGGGTCCAGGAAAAGCTGTTTCACGTCGAAACACCGCAACCTGGTGACTCTCGTCCCGTCTTCACGCTGCTCCTACCCCCGCCAAATGTGACGGGGCGGCTGCACATGGGGCACATGCTCAACCAGACCCAGATGGACATCATCGTGCGCTGGCATCGCATGCGTGGATTTGTGTCGCTCTGGCTGCCGGGAACCGACCACGCCGGCATCGCCACGCAAATGATGGTCGAGCGCCAGCTTCTGAAAGAAGGTAAGAAGCGGCGCGAAATGGGCCGCGAGAAATTTATCGAGCGCGTTTGGGAATGGAAGCGCGAGTATGGCGGCGCCATCCTCGACCAGATGAAGCGTCTCGGCGCCTCGGTCGATTGGGGCCGCGAATATTTCACCATGGACGACAACCTGTCGCACGCGGTGAAGGAAGTCTTCGTCCGGCTCTATGAAGATGGGCTGATCTATCGCGGGAAATACATCGTGAACTGGTGCTCCGACTGTGGCACTGCGATTTCGGATCTCGAAGTGAAGCACGAGGATGTTCCGGGCAAGCTATACGAGATCCGCTACCCGGTGGTTGGCAGCAGCGAGTTCATCACAGTCGCGACCACGCGCCCGGAGACGATGCTCGGAGACACGGCTGTCGCCGTGAATCCGACAGACGAGCGCTACTTGCACCTGCACGGCAAGCAAGTTTTGCTGCCGCTGATGAATCGGGAGATCCCGATCATCGCGGACGAGCTGGCGCAGCCTGAATTTGGAACCGGAGCGGTGAAGGTGACGCCGGCACATGATCCCAACGATTTCGAGGCTGGGCTGCGGCACAATCTGCCGCAGATCGAAGTAATCGATGAACACGCCAAGATGAATGGAAATGCCGGCGCCTATGCCGGACTCGACCGCTTTGCCGCTCGCGCGAAAATCGTCGAAGACCTTTCCGCGCAGGGATTTCTAGTCGGCACAAAGGACTACACGATTGCCCTCGGCAAATGCGATCGTTCCGGAACGATTGTCGAGCCGCGCTTATCGACACAGTGGTTCATCAAGATCGCGCCGCTGGCCAAGCGCGCCATCGACGTCGTCGATAAGGGATACATCCGCTTCACGCCGGAAAATTACGGCCAGATTTACTTGAACTGGATGCACAACATTCACGACTGGTGCATCTCGCGGCAGTTGTGGTGGGGGCACCGCATCCCCGCGTGGTATTGCAAGAACGATGACTGCAAAAATGTTGTCGTGGCGCGCGAGGCGCCGTCGGTGTGCAAGTGCGGCGGCACAAAACTCGAGCAGGATACCGACGTACTCGACACGTGGTTTTCGTCGGGCCTATTGCCGTTCACAACGTTAGGCTGGCCGCAGGCGACGCGCGACCTCGACGTGTTCTATCCCAATTCGCTGATGATTACGGGCTTTGACATCCTGTTTTTCTGGGTGGCACGGATGATCATGCTCGGCTGCTGGTTCATGATGCCGCCGCACAAGCCAGGCTCGAACAAAGCAGGACCGGACGCCAGTGTCGGATCGGAAGACGGCGAACTCCGCGCCAGTGTCCCCTTTCGCGAGGTCTACATTCACGCGCTGGTCCGCGATGCCGACCGTCAAAAAATGTCGAAGACGAAAGGCAACGTGCTCGATCCGATTCAAGTGATTGAGCAATACGGGACCGATGCGACGCGCTTTACGCTGGCCGCGATGGCGGCGCCCGGCACGGACATTGCGTTTAGCGAGAGCCGCACGGCGGGATACCGGAATTTTGCCAACAAGATATGGAACGCGGCGCGACTGATGTTCATGAACGTCGATCGGATAGACGCGAGCCTGCGTCCGACCAGTGGACAACAGTCTCCGCCCCACAAGGGTATCGTCGCGTTTGACGTTTCGACCCTTGAAGATCGTTGGATTCTTTCGCGCTTTAACCGCGCGGTGAAAGATGTAAGTGAATCCCTCGAGGCCTACCGTTTCGATGAAGCCGCGACCCGCATCTACGATTTTTTCTGGGGCGAATTCTGCGACTGGTACCTCGAACTGATCAAGCCACGGCTGAATTTCGAGGAGGGTGCAGATACGACCGAAGCCAAAATCGCATGCCGCAACTTGATCAATCTCTTTGAGGCGTCGCTGCGGCTGCTGCACCCAGTCATGCCGTTCATCACGGAAGAAATCTGGCACGCGATGTACGACGGCGCACCCCCGCTGAGATCGATCGCGTTGGCAGGTTATCCGGCAGCGGACGATGCGCAGATTGATCTCGGCACTGAGACGGAGATGGCGATCCTGCAGGACTTGATCGTCAGCGTGCGCAATCTGCGGGCGGAATTGAAAGTCGAGCCCAAGGTCAAAGTCCCGGTCGAAGTCTTTGTGCATGAAGCGGAGACCCGCCGATTGTTTGAACAGAATCTGACGGCGATCGAGCGGCTGGCGAGCGTCGAGAGAGTCATTTTTGTGGAGAGTTCGCTCGGGAACTTGCCCGGCACGCGCGGCACTTCGCGGTTTGACGTCCGCATCCTATATGAGAGAAAGGTCGACGTAGCCGCCGAGCGCGAACGCCTAGCCAAAGAACTTGAGAGAATAGAAAAAGAGCAGGCGAACGGCCAGCGTCAGCTTGCCAACGAACAATTCCTAGCCAAAGCTCCAGCGAAAGTAGTCGAAGGGTTGAAGGCACGAGCGGAAGAATTAAGGGTGCTGCAAGAAAAGGCGCGTGCGAAACTGAAAGAGTTGGGAGAAAACACGTAGGCCCATCCTCCATTATCGGGATGGATGTACGAAGCGCGATCTCGTACTGAGAGCTGAAAACTGATCGCTGACAACTGCTTTTATGGACTGGAATTCACGACGCATCACGGCGATCATCGAGAACGCGCTGAACGAAGATCGCGCGACCAGCGATGCCACGAGCTACGCGGTCATCGGTCCAAACCAGCGCGCCTCGGCGACGATTATCGCCAAACAGGAATGCATCCTAGCCGGCCTCGGTTGTATACCTCGTATTCTCGACGTCTATGCCGCGCTCGATGGTGCGGTGACTTCGCATTACGAGGTGACAAGTCATCCGTCAATCTTTGACGGCATCCGCCTTAATGCAGGGCAGCCGATCGCGGTGATCCAGCACAACGCGCGCGTGATTTTATCGTGTGAGCGCGTGATCCTGAATTTTCTGCAGCGCATGGCCGGCATCGCAACCACCACTCGCAAGTTTGTCGATGCCGTCGAAGGCACGCGTGCGCGGATACTCGACACGCGCAAGACGGCGCCCGGGCTGCGCGTGATTGACAAGCACGCAGTGCGCTGCGGAGGAGGACAGAATCACCGGCTCGATCTTTCCGACGGCGTTCTGATCAAGGGGAATCACATCGTGCTGGCAGGAGGCGCCATCCCTGCGCTAGAGCGGGCGGTCCGCAACCGCCGAGGACGCCAGCCGATCGAAATCGAAGTGCGTTCACTCGAAGAATTGCAGCAGGCCCTCGATCATGGAGCGGAAGCGATTTTGCTCGACAACGTGAGCGTCGAGACGGTCCGCAAAGCGGTCGAGATTTGTTCGCGCCAGTCGCGCCGCATTCCGCTCGAGTACGCAGGAGGAATTAACCTCGAAAATGTGCGCGCCTACGCGGAAACCGGCGTAGATTTCATTTCGGTGGGAGCACTGACCCAGTCCGCACCCGCCGTCGACATGAGTCTGCGCGTAACGCCAGCCTAAGAGCAAGGTCAAGATTAGAGGTGAAATTGTAGAGCTCAAGGCTCGTGCGGTCCTAAAACCTCTGCAATCTGCCCTCTAACCTCTGACCTAGCTATAATCCCCTCATCTCCGTCTCCAACAAAACCCGGCTGCCCGCGCTGCACAAGGCCACGGACGTTCGCCTGGGCCGTATCGTTCGTCTCCTGATGAGCAACGCCACCGTCGTCGCCAGCGGCACGAAAATCGCCGAAGAGATCGGCACGAGCCGCTCGGAGGTCTGGCGGCTGATTCAGCAACTGCGCGACCTGGGTGTAGATGTCGCCGGACATCCGGCCACGGGCTATCAACTGCGCGCGGTTCCAGACTTACTTTTGCCCGAGATGGTTGCCCCTTCATTGAAGGGCACGATCTTTGGCAGCGGGGCGGGCGCCACCAAACACATCCACCACTATTACAAAATTGGCTCCACGAATTCTGAGGCCATGCGAGCCGCCTCCGAAGGAGAGCCCGAAGGCAGCGTCTTTCTCGCCGAAGAGCAACTGGCCGGCCGCGGCCGCGGTGCGCACTCATGGCACTCGGCGCGTTCGTCAGGGATCTATTGCTCTGTGATTCTGCGTCCGGCGATGCCGCCCTCGGACGCGCTGATTTTTTCGCTGGCTGCCGGGTTGGCGGTACGCGCCGCAGTGGCTGAGATTGCTCCGCAACTCCGCGCTGATCTGAAATGGCCGAACGATCTGTTGCTCGCCGGCAAAAAGTTCTGCGGCATTCTTGCTGAGATGAACGCCGAAGCCACGCGTGTGCGACACCTCGTGGTCGGCATTGGAATCAATGTCAACCAGGTGAAATTCCCAGCCGAGTTGCGCGAAATTGCAACCTCCCTGCGAATTGAGACGGGAACCGAGTGGTCGCGGGTTGAGCTTCTCTCCGCCCTGCTAAAATCACTCGACCGGGAGTATCGCAATCTGGTCGAAGATGCGGGAGCGCGCGCTGGGATCCTGCGCCGGTTCGAGGAAAGTTCCTCGTCAGTGCGCGGCAAGAAGATGCGCATCGAGGAAGACGGTAGTCTTTTGGGAGTCACCGAAGGACTCGATGAACGTGGCTTTTTGCGCGTGCGGACGCCCGAAGGTTTGACGACATTGGTGAGTGGGACAGTGAAGATGATCGGTGATTAGCAATCAACACCAATCACCAGACACAAACCACTAACCACGAATTTTCTATGCTGCTAGTAATCGATGTAGGCAACACCAACACGGTGCTCGGCGTTTTCGACCGCGTGGCTCATCGTCCCGGCGAGGACGTGACCGTTGACCCTGCGCGCTATGAAAAACTTGTCGCAAACTGGCGCGTTGGTTCGCACATGAACCGCACCGTAGACGAGTACGGCGTCATCTTCCGCAACCTCTTCTCCATGGATAGCCTGGAAGTGTCTGCCGTCCACGGCATCGTGATCTCGTCGGTGGTGCCGCCGCTCGATTCGGTGCTGCGCCAGGTCTGCGAGCGCTATTTCAACACCAAACCGCTGTTCATCGAACCCGGCATTAAAACCGGCATGCAGGTTCTCTACGACAACCCTGCCGAAGTTGGCGCCGACCGCATCGTCAACGGTGTCGCGGCATTTGAGAAATACGGTGGGCCATGCGTGATTGTGGATTTCGGCACGGCAACAACTTTCGATTGCATCTCAAAGAAGGGCGAATACATGGGCGGCGTCATTTGTCCGGGAATCGGAATTTCCGCCGACGCGCTCTTTCAGCGCACAGCGCGGTTGCCGCGTGTGGAGATTCGCAAGCCGGCCCGAGTGATTGGATCGAATACGGTGGGCAGCTTGCAGTCCGGGCTCTACTACGGTTATCTCGGTCTGGTCGATGGCATCCTGGAGCGGCTGGTCGATGAGATGGGCGAAGAAACGCGAGTGATCGCGACTGGCGGCCTCGGCTCTCTGCTGGGCACGGCGTCCCACTTCATCAAGGATGTCGACGAATTTCTGACGCTCGAAGGCTTGCGCATTATTTGGGACCGCAACCAGTCGTTCCGCCGTGAAGCGACGCCGAAGCCACCGAAGACTCATGCGTCGCCAGCTGCTAAATCTTTGGACGCCGATACAAAGCCGTGGCCTTCGCCGAAGTCCCCCAAAACGCGCTGAGCGCGATTCGCAGCGAGATGAACTCGCGTTGAACCATCACGTAGGATCTCGTGGAAAATTATTTCAACTACTTCACCGAAATCGAAGAGCGCTTTCAGCGGCGACGCGGTGGAATCCTGCTGCTCTCGACCCTCGATTGGGCCCTGATCGAAACTTGGAAAAACGCGAGCGTACCGCTGGAGGCCGTGCTCCGCGGGGTTGACGATGCCTTCGATAAATATGACCAACGCCCCTCGAAGTCAAAAAAAGTAAATAGTCTGGCCTACTGCTCGCAGGCCGTCCTGGCTGCGGCCGAAGATATGAAGGAAGCCGCCATCGGTGCGGGCAATAGTCCAAGCAACGCTGCCAAAAACGAAGAGAAAAATCCCCGAGAGCCGGGGTTTGAGTCGGAGCAGATTGCGTCATTCTTACGCGGAAATGCCGCCAGGCTCGAAAAAGCAAAGCTGCCCGAGCGCGCAGGATTCGCGACGGGTGAGTTGGCACGCGAAGAGGCGAACGCGCTACGTGCGATGGCCGACGAAATCGCAGGCTCCGGCAAACTTCCACGCCTGGAAGATTTAGAACGCCGGTTAACAGTATTGGAGGAAAAACTGTTCGCCGTGCTGATGGCCGTAACTCCAGATGACGACTTGGTAACCGTCCGCGCAGATGCCGACCGCGACATCGCTCCGTATCGGAGCAAGATGACGTCCGCCCAAGTCGAGCAACTGCACAAGCAGTACGTGCGCAAGCGACTGCTGGAGCGCTGCGGCGTGCCGCGCCTGAGTCTGTTCTACATGCATTGATCTATATGCATTAATCATAGGGATCGATAGCGTTGCGCCGCGCCGCGAATTTGTCGGAGGCTACACTTACCACTTGCTTCTCTCCATCGAAAAACTGGTCTACGGCGGCGAAGGGCTGGCGCGGACGCTCGCCGGTGCCGATGGCCGCTCCACAACCGTACTCGTGCCGTTCGTATTGCCCGGAGAGCGGATCGAAGCCGACGTTCGTCAAGAGAAGCCCGGATTCGGGCGGGGCTCGCTGACACACCTGATCGAATCATCGTCCGAGCGGATCCCGCCCCGCTGCCCATACTTCCAGCAATGTGGCGGCTGCCACTACCAGCACATCCCCTACCCACGCCAGCTGGAATTCAAGTCCGAGATTCTGCGCGAGACATTGCGGCGCATTGCCAAAATCGAACTTAAAGATGACATTCGCCTGCACGCTTCCCCCGCCTGGAACTATCGCAATCGCACGCGGCTGCAGGTGCGAGCCACTCCCGAGTTTGCCCTCGGCTATTTCAAAGCCGCGTCGCATCAAGTTCTGGCCGTGAACGAGTGTCCCATCAGTTCGCCGCTCATCAATCAAGTGATCGCGCGCCTGCTGGAACTCCAGGGATCGAATTGTCCGCGCTCTGTCGAAGAACTAGAACTCTTTGCGAACGCCGGCGATGACGCGCTGCTGGCCTGGGCTTTCTGTAAGCGCGAGGCGGAAACAAAAGAATTGTTACGCTGGGCTGAAGAGCTTCAACGCGAGGTCAAGGAAATCGCCGGTGTCACGCTTTTCCCTTCGCGCCGGCGAAACGAGGACGAAGGAGACCCTGCAGACTCGCGACCGCTCGCGCACTCGGGGGCGAAGCATATCGTCTATCGGACCGCAACTCACAACTATCAGGTCAGCGCCGGAGCTTTCTTTCAGGTGAATCGTCACCTGATCGACGAGATGGTTTCGGTTGTGACCGGAAACACGAAGGGGGAACTCGCCCTCGATCTCTATGCTGGAGTTGGCTTGTTTTCGTTGCCTCTGGCTCCCAACTTTCATCACATTTTTGGTGTAGAGACATCACAGACATCCCACACTGACTTTCGGCAGAATGTCCCTGCGAACGTGAAAGCGGTCGGCGCGCGAACTGAGGACTACCTTAACGACTACCTGGGCAGCCGGCCCGTGCGAAAACGTCCTGACCTGGTCGTCCTGGACCCTCCACGCACTGGCGCCGGCAAATCGGTAGTCCGCTCGCTGGTGGCCTTCGGAGCGCCCCGCGTCCGATATGTTTCGTGTGATCCGGCGACGCTGGCAAGGGACCTCGCCCCCCTTCTTGCGGCCGGTTATCACATCGAAGAAGCTCACTTATTCGATCTCTTTCCCGAGACGTTTCACATCGAATCGGTGATGCTGCTGGAGCGCTGACCGCTTTCACCTCGCCCAGTTCCTCCTGGAAGACGAGTGCGTGTTCCAACGGCCCGGCGCAGCCCGCACGGCTGTGCCCCGCTCGTCCTTTTTGCCGTCTTTTTGCCGAGGTCCTTTCTTGCTTAGACAGTCACGAAAGCCACCGAGACAACCTCTGTTCTGGGCGGCCATGGCATTTGCGCTCGGCCTGTGGATGGGCGAGCGCGACTGGCGTCCACCCTCGTGGTGGGTAGTGGCGATCTTCGCCTTCGCGCTGGCAGCGTGTTGGTTTCTGTCCCGTCGGGCGTGGGCGGCGAAAGTGCTTTCGCTCGGTACCTGGTTTCTGGTGGGTGCTTTTCTGATCCAGGTTCGTGGAGCGCCAGCGAGCGATCCTAGAATCCTTGAGCTCTCAGATGGCCGCGAGGTCTTGCTCACCGGACATATCGTCAAAGAGGGATACGCGCAAAACGCCTACAGAGGTTCACTCCGCCAGTCCATCGACGTGGAGACAGAAACGATTGCCAGTGAAGGCCGAGTCTGGCCAGTGCGAGCAGGTGTCCGTCTAACCATTCGCGAAAAAGTACAGGATCAAGATGAAGATCGGGCCTCAAATTCGTCCGCCGACCGTTTGAACGATCATGGCCCGTTAATCCGATCACTTGATGGCCCGAGCCTGACTTACGGATCGCGAGTTCTTGTCCGCGCCAAACTCCACCCTCCGCGTAACTATCGCAACCCCGGAGCATTTGACTACGAAGGCTACCTGCGGGATAACGGCATCAATGTTCTCGGCTCAGCTGACGCGAAAGACATTGAATTGCTCCCCGGCTTTTCCGGCAGCCGCATCCAACTCTGGAGAACGAGGGTTCACTCCAGCATTGTCGCGAAAATTCATCAACTATGGCCTGCGTCACAGGCGTCGCTGATGGATGCCATGGTTCTTGGCGAAGAATCGTTTCTGCGCAACGCGACTCGCACCGAATACCAGCGTTCGGGTACGTATCATGTTCTCGTAGTCTCCGGGATGAACCTCAGCATCCTGGCGGTCGCGATTTTCTGGACCTTGCGCCAGTTCCGCGTCGATCCCGCAGTGGCCGCCATTACGACAGTGGTGGTTACCTTCGCCTACGCGTTCGTTGTCGGCGTAGGTCCTCCCGTGTGGCGGGCCGCTCTCATGTTGTCGATCTATCTAGGCGCTCGTCTGCTCTATCGCGAACGCAACATGATGAACGCGATTGGCGCAGCAGCGCTGGGCGTGCTAATCGTCGACCCACGTGCCTTGTTTGGCGCGAGCTTCCAGCTGACGTTTGTCGCCGTCTTCATCATCGCGGGCATTGGAACCCCGATTCTGGAACGCACCACCTTACCGTATGCGCGCGGCCTGCGATTGCTCAAAGCCACCAGCTACGACTTGCATGTTGCACCAGAAGTCGCACAATTCCGAATCGATCTGCGATTGATCGGTGGCCGGCTTGGAAGATTCCTGGGAAATCGTCTTGGCCTCGCGTTGCCGGCGACGGCGATGCGCGTCGCCATCGGCTTTAGCGAACTGATTTTCATCTCCGCGCTGATGCAGGCTGGGCTGGCCGTGCTCATGGCGTACCACTTTCACCGCGCGACCACGATGGGAATGCCGGCAAATCTGGCGGTGATTCCGTTGACCCAGGTGCTAATGCCAGCCGCTGCGGCAGCGATTGGCTTGGGATACATCTCGACAACTCTCGCTAAGCCCGCGGTTTGGATCTCAGGCTGGGCACTTGAGGGAATTGCCGGAACGGTGCACTGGCTTGGTGGAGCACAGGTAGCCGGCGGACGTATAGCTGACCTTCGCGTAGCTATGCCCACGCCCACGATGATCGTGCTGGCGACCGCTACGCTGGTTCTCATGATGCTCGCGGTTCGGCGGGCGCGCCTCGCCGCATTCGCGTCACTGATCTTGCTCTTCGGATTCGCATTCTGGATCGCCTTCATCCCCTCAAGCCCTCGCCTTCGCCCCGGCGTGATGGAGATGACCACAATCGACGTCGGACAAGGCGATTCCATCTTGCTGGTCACACCCGACCATCACGCGATGCTCATCGATGCCGGAGGTCTTCCGCAGTGGATGCACTCCGACTTCGATCTTGGCGAGGAAGTCGTCTCTTCTTATCTATGGAATCGAGGCATTGATCGTCTCGACCTTGTCGCGATCACACACCCTCATGCCGATCACATGGGCGGCATGCCCGCAGTGATCGCGAATTTTCATCCGAGAGAGCTTTGGCTGAGTATCGATCATCCGGTGGGCGAGTTAGCGTCAATCGTCGCGCAAGCGCAAGCAGCACAAATGCAAGTCGCCATAAAAAAAGAAGGTGACGAGTTCGACTACGGCGGAGCGCATTTTCGCGTGCTTGCCCCCGGACGCGATCAGGTGACGCGATCCATGCGTCCGAACGACGATTGTTTGGTATTTACGGCTGCCTACGGCGCCAGCACCGCCTTGCTCGAAGGCGACGCGGAACGCGCCACGGAAAGGCGCGTCGTGGAGCAACACCCTTCGGCGATGTTGTTGAAGGTTGCGCATCACGGCAGCGCTAGCGGAACATCCGCCGACCTGCTCTCAACCATTCATGCGAGCTACGCGGTTATTTCCGTGGGTTCGAGAAATGGATATGGACATCCCCGCCGCGAAGTGCTGGAGCGACTAGAGCACGCTCGGGTAAAAACCTACCGGACCGACGAGGAAGGAGCCGTCAGCTTCTTTCTGGATGGCAAGACCGTCACGCCAGATGTTGCGCTCCTCCACTGAGTCGAAGCTGGGCCGGTCACCCGTTGAGCTCTGCGGTTTCGTCGTCGATCGGCGGTAGCCGGCGGTATTCTTCAATAATCGTCTCGGCTTCAGGCGCATCTTCCTCGCGGACAAGAATCACCGTACCGCCGACACCGGGGAAAGCATCCTGCACGGCATCGATGGATTTCAAGTCCGACTCGATCCCGGCCGAGAGAAGCAAACCCTGTACAACGATGGCCTCGTTCTCCTGCTCGGTGTCGAAAATCTTGACCAGCTTTTCGTTCGGCTCGGGTTGGGCGTTGTTAGATTCCGGCATGGCGGCCTCCATGGAACTGTCAGACAACAGATTACGGCAGTCACGACAAGTCTGTCTTGCGAGAACAAGGGTGAGGGCGCCGAAGGCAGCTTGATTCCGTGCCGGAAACTGTCACAATGGCGAGAGACAATGGCGAAATGAGGCGCGACGCGGGGATCAAGGTCGACGTCTATTCGTCAGCGAGGTCAGCATGGAACTTCAAAGGGCAGAGCAGCCGGGCTCGGAACATCATGAACATATGGATGAGGCCCGGCGGCTTCGGCGATTACAGATGATGATGAGCATGGTGATGTCCGTGATCAGTCAGGATCCGGATCTTACACTGGAAGAAGCGGCGGAGATCTCGGCAAACGCCCGCCGTGCCGCATTGAATCTGTTCCCCGACAAAGAGCTTGCCTACGACATCCTTTACCGGCCGCGCCTCCAGCGTTTGATGAATGAGCGTTTCCGGCTGCAATAGGTCAGCAAGCGCCCCGCTCGACAATCGTTTCACGCTGGCAGCATTCTTACCAGTTTGGTCCGGACCCCGCTTTCGTCGTTTCAGGCTGACCCGCGGCGGGATATCCTTTCTTAAACGAGTTCCCACACATTTACTGAGGTCTCCGATTCATGAGAAAACCGGTCTGGTCCATATTGTTCGCGGTTCTATTTTTATCTGTCACGGCGTTTGCGCAGGATCCCACCAAAGTCGAACCCACGCACTACAAGCTAGCATTTGAGAACGAATATGTTCAGGTTGTAAACGTCCACTACGGTCCTCATGAGAAATCCAATCTGCACGCGCACATGGGAGGCGTCGTCGTCGTTCTCACCGCGGGGCATCTGCGCTTCACCGACGAAAACGGCAAGACCCAGGAAGTCTTCGCAAAGCCCGGAGAACCCAGGTGGTTCCCGCCCTTTAAGCACAAAGTGGAGAACCTCGGAGATACTGCCTACACTGCCATTTATATTGGGATCAAATCCAAGCATCTCAGCGCAGAGACAGCGCTGAAAACTGAGCCATCCGAAATGCCATCCGAAATTGACGACCAGACGAGAAAACTCGTAGTCGAAGCTCTTCTCGCCGCAGCGAAGTAATTTCACTCCCGACTTCCGGCCTATTTCTCGGGCAAGCCGCGGACATACCGAAGTCCGGGCATACAATGAAATTTCTCGCCCGTCGCAAATTGCGAGAGCGAACATCCCGTCCATATGGAGGATCTACCGCTATGGGACGTGCAGCTTGTCTGCTGCTGCCGTTGTCGCTGTTGTTGTCGCTGTCGTTGGAACTCGCTGCTCAGGTCTCCGCTCCGACCGCAGGAAGCACCTTTACCACGACGCCTTTGAACTGGAAGCAGGTGATCGTGGGCCCGTTGACTGGAGGTTCGCCTGCGGAAATTACACTGTCTCCGTGTCCCATTGGAATCGACACAACGAGTGGCGCGGGCTATCAGGTTTACATCGCAGGCAGCGGAAACAGCGAGGCTGTCAATGTGATCTCGGGAAATTGCGCTTCTGGATCGCGTTCCGGAAAAATCGTCGTCACGCCATTCCATTCCTACCCAGCGGGAGCGACCGTCATTTCCGCCTCTTCCGGCATTCAGGAGATGTTGAACGCGGCGTGCGGCGTCGACCCAGTGCCGTGGAAGAATAGCCAGTGCAATGTCACGATCCCGCCGAACGGTCCCGGATATCCTCATTCGGTCAATAACTACGACGTCTTCGGCACCATCTATCTGCACTCGAACCAATCCATCTTGAGCGGTTATGGAGTTTCGTTGAACTGTCTTGGCCGAGGTGCCTGCTTACAAGTCGGTGATCTGAAAAACTCCAACGGCGTTACCAACAACACCGTGTCTGGCTTGAGCTTTCGTTCGCCAGTGAATCTCGCGGGCAGTCCTGCATTCGCCGGGGTCCCGATCACGCAGACCCAACGCATATCTCATCTCGTCACTATCACCACTGCAACCCCGCACGGTTTTCGCGTCGGAGATATGGTAACTATTCTTTTCACCGACAGCCCCAATTACTGGGGCGACGCGATTGTGGCCGCTGTGCCGAGTCCAACTTCATTTCAGTATGCTCATCTTGGCCCTGACATCGCGGCGCAGGCAACTCCAGGCGTGGTAGCGCTGGCTTACGTCGCAATACTGGACAACGCGATGAATACCCATTTCGTCGACATTTCCTATGACAAACCGGGTGAGAACGGGAGATTCAACAACTTCTTCGACTTATGGGACGACGAGAACGTCACCATCGACCATTTCAACAATCAGGCCATATCCTTAAACAACAATATCAACTGGACTGGTTCATTCGTCTTCTCCGCTGGTAACCAGAACATGCAGATCGCTCCGGTGATCACTCTCCGTGATTCGACGATCACGGCCAATTACTCCGACGGAGTTACTGTCTATAACTCGAATGGAGTGTACATCGAAAATACTGTGCTGCAAGCGACTGGCCCGTGGCAAGTCTATTCGTCGAATTCGACCGGCAATTATCAGGGAGCTTACCTCCAGAACGTTTACGCCGAGAGCTCCGTGGAAGCAAATCCCCTATCTCCGCCAAGATCGCCATTCCCCGGTCTCGGCATCGCTGGCCTGATCGCGGGACCGTCCAGCGCCGCTGCGAGTTTCCAGATCACTGGAGGCGGAGGAGTCGGAGGAAGCTCTCCCGGTGGTGGGCATGGTCCGAATGCTTATTCCTACTTCATCGTGGCCCACGACATGACTGTTGGTTCGCAAACGGCTCCGATGCAAGTGCTCAATTGGCAGTCCACGGGAAGCGATTCCATCCCAGTGCGCTGGCCGAGAGTGGCCAATGGAGCTGATGCGATCACCTATGACGTGATCCGCATGAAGACTCAGACCAGCGTCGGCTCGATCTATCCTTACTCGGGCGGTTGTCCCGGCGGATCCGGCGGAACCTGCGGATACGTTGCAAAGGGACTCTCGCAGGCGGAAGCTTGTTCAGGGAGTCTGGTATGCAGTTACACCGACAACGGATCGTCTTCCACTCAGGCATACACAATCGGCGGCGCAAACTACAGCGGCGCTCTTTCCTTTTGGCCGGGCTCGATTGTGTCCGTCAACAGGAGCATCATGGTGGACCACGAACAGTCTGGTGTAGGTGTTGGACTCGCGGGCAACCCGCTTGAGATTGCTCGTCAGTGCACGAACTACGGCACAACCTCTCCTGGAGGTTACACATCTTGTCTGTCGAGTGTCACTTCCATCAACAATTCAGTACCGAATCAGACTGCGACGATCCTGACTGACGGCCCCGAAGCAGCGGGTGGCCAATCGTTGGCCAAGGGACGGTTGAATTTCTCTACCACTCCTTTTGCGAGTCTTTCGGCACATCACATCATCACGCTGGTCGATTCGCAGCCCGCGCTGACGCAAGCAACCTGGGGATATCGTCCTCCGGCGAGCGCAAACGACACCTGGATCGGGACCGATGTCAGCCGCGAAGCGCGCCTCGATGCAGGGCAGCTTGCGTTTGGATCTCCTGTGTCGATTACGAACTACATCGCGCAATCCGGCGATGGCGTACACGCGAACTGGCTGGAGCGCCTCACTGCGAAGCAGAAGACTTTTGCAGTCCCAGTCAAGATCAATGAAGGCAGCAGTTTCACGCTGGGCGATGGCTCTCCGCTGTCGCAGATGAAAATCTACAGCGTTAAGAACGTAGCTGCGAGCCCGGTACCCGCGCAGAGTTGCGTCGATGTGGTCCACGAAGTGAAGGACCTCTCGAAATCCGATCAGATCACGAGCGTCACTCCACCGGCGAAGCTGGGTAATCTGTCGCTGAATGCCTATGCTTCCGAAGACGGCTCGATCACTCTGCATTTCTGCAACCCGAGCAAGAACGAAGCGGCAACGCCATCGGGCACATATTCGTTTCTGGCTGTGCGCTGAGGCTGGAATTACGGTGTGAACCCTGGTCGTCCCTCGCGAACCAGTCGCGAAAAATCAGGGGACTTATCGGCTGCGCGAGCGGCATCGTTGATGTGCGCCTTCTGCTTGAGTTCTGCGAAGGGCAGATTGCCAGCGAGATCCCCTCGCTCATACATCATCTCGTCGGCTTTTCCGTTGAGCACAATGCGCCAATCCCAGCGAATCGCTTTTCCCGCGTGCGCTGCATTGACGTGATCGGCAATGTTGGTGGTGCAGTTGTTAGTGAGCGCGTTGTACCACACAGGATGATCGCGCATGATGTTGGCTTGTTTCAGATAATCGAGAAAAATGACTCGCGCTTGCTCGGTCGTGGCCAGCGTGTGATAGAGATAGACTTCTTCTCCCTTGCGATAATTCGTCCGCAGCCGGACCACATCGCGCTCGTCGGCGATGGTGTAGATCAACTCGTAATAACGAAAGAAACCTTTGATCGCGGAATACTCTTTTCCAACTGCCTTCTGTGTCTCGACCGACATCGCCACATGACCCTGATCGCCAAAATCAAAACTCACGATTGGGTGCATGATCCAAGGCGAGCCCCAATATGTAATAAAAACATCAACGCCGCGGAGTTGCGACAGGTTGACGGTTTTGGTTTCCCAATGGGGCGTGTAATCGGCCTCGGTGCGGTAATCGCAGTTGCGAAAATTGTGGATCGTGACCTGATCGCCCTGAACCTCAGCCCAAGCCGTCTCGGCAACATCGGGCTGCCAGTTGCGATTATTCGACGGCCGTAGCGTCAACCACCACCCGAGCACGCAAGCAAAAGCGATCGCAGCCACCCCGAGCCCGCGCCAAAACCGTCGTCCGCGTGAAACAAAAAGCACCACGACGACGAAGACCCCATAAATCAGCGCAGCGGGAATGCGCCAGCGAACCAAAGAGAAGTCGAAATATAACGCGGCCGTCGCCCATATCGTGAGCAAGAGCACTGCGATCAAAGCCAGTCCGCGCTTCAGCATATTTTGGTGGCTCCAAGTCTACTCCGGCTGTCGGCCAACCGATTCTGGCCGATTCATTGGAAGAGGTACCCCCTCCCTCCCCCGGTATATTGGAATCATAGACTTAGGGTCCATACGTCGTTCAAAATCTTCATCGCAAAGGACTTATGGGTAAAATCTTCAGGAATAAGGAGTTAGCTTTGCGACTCTGCTGTTATCTGAGTTGTCAAAGAGCGGAACTCGCCGGGCAACTTAGCCTCAGCCTTAGAGAATTGTCGCGTCGTTGTGGCCTTATGTCGAGGGCGTTCTTGACTGAGGGGCCGACAATCTTCCGCTGGCGCCTGACTGACCTCTCGCTAGCGCTCATCACCAACCAGAAATATCGATTGCCTATGACGAGATTCCCCGGGGATTTGCGCTGTTACAGACAGAGGGAGAAAGAGAGAGCTGCCATGCTTAACAAAACTATCTGCTTCAGTTTGATTCTAAGTATCGCTTCCGTGGCGCTGGGGCAAAAAAAAGGCCACCCCAGCCCTGCAACCGAAACAGTGGAGGCACCATCGCCCCAGGCGACGCAGAGCTGCCAGGTCACGTATTCGAGTGGAACCTCCGCGACAGCAACGCAGTTCTGCGTCACCGTGAATGGCAATATTCCGCAGTTCTCCGTGAGGGGTACCCAATTGTTCGCCCCGACAGGGAACGCGGGGGATTTAGAAGGTTACGGGTTCTGTGACGTCACCGGGGGCCAACGCTACTACGACTATGCGGCATACGACAACGACTTATGGAATGCTTCCACGCTGAAGCAGACCGGTAATACGGTGACGGTGACGCGAACGACTAAAGATGGAAACTGGCAGCTGACGCAGACCATCGTGAATGTACCCGCTTCCGCGGGAGCCACTGGTTCGGCGAAGGTCACGATGAAGCTTAAAAACTTAACGAGCGTCGCCCGCGCCGCCCAGATAGTGCGATACGCCGCTGAGAATGTCACCTTCGGTAACAACAATACCAACATCTACAACACGACTGCCCGGTCCGCGAGCGGACAGTTAGAAGGCCTGGCAGGGCTGATCATCACCGCCAACACTTTTCCGCATGATTTTGACGTAGCAGGATACGTGCAAAACATTCAGTCTGGGCCTGATCCGTGTTCCCCGTTCAACAATCTGGACCTCAACCTGCCGTTTGTTGGCCTGGGCTCGATCGTTGCGATTTGGCAAAACAGCGAGATAAAGACCGCTCCTGGCGCAGTGCTAACCGTGACGAGCACCTACAAAAGCTTCTGAGTTGCGGATCGACCTGACCAGCGTCCCCCGCAAAGCAGGGACGAATGTTTGCCGCGCAGGGATAAGTCCAAAGATCGCGGCGACGGGGAATTGGAGGTTCGATGCTACGATGCGGGCCTCATGAAAATCCTCCGATGGTTGGCACTCTTTCTAATTGCCCTTTCTATCTCGTCCGTCGCCGTTGCCCATGCTCATTTAGAACACAAAACCGCCGGAATGACCGACGAAGACCGCGAGCACTTGCTCGTGCACTTCCAAATGACTACACAAATGGTGGCTGAGCAGGTGCAGGGGCTCTCTCCGGCTCAGCTTGAATACAAGGCCTCACCGGATCGTTGGAGCATACGGGAATGCGTTTCGCATCTGGCGGTTGCCGAGCCCGACTACTGGCGCGAGTTGATGGCTGCCGTCAAGGCCGCGCCTGACATGAAAACCGCGGAGACGAAAGGCAAAGAGTCGGCGGATAGCGACGCCGATATCATGTGGTACGGAATCGATCGCGTGGTGCACACAAAAACTGGTGGGGGGCACGAGAAAGTCGATACCTATAAAGACCTGGGAGAAGCCCTGGCAAAATTCCAGGCGCTCCGTGCAACCATGATCGACTACATCAAAACCACGCACGACGATTTGCGCGCCCACAGCTTCGGGAGCAGGGAGCCCATCGACAGTTGGCAATGGATGCTCGAAATCTCCACGCATGCCGAGCGGCATATTCAGCAGATTCGCGAGATCAAAGCCGACCCTAATTTCCCGAAAAGGTGAAGCGGCCCTTCAGCGGCTAAAAGCCGCAAACCATTGCGCGATCTGACGGGGTGGATGAAAGCGCCCTTTCCGGGCAAAGTTTCGAGCGGGTCCTCCTGCGCGGAATTCTTCAGTTCGATTCATATCGATTCAGATTGGCTCCATGGACGTTCTCGAGGACCTGACGCAATATCGCGTTGTCAGGAACGAAACAGAGTTCCTGGCTAAGGAGAACCGAATCATATGAAATTCCAGGAAAAGTCATTCATCAGAATCGCACTTCTCGCGGTCTTAGCAGCATCTCTTACCGGCATGATCGCAGCTCAGGTCCCCGCTGGCGCAAAGCGGCCATCCGTAGTTCCGGCAAATTATCTGATCACGCCGTTCGGATATTTCCATCCCAGCTGCGTAGGGCACTTGGCGAAAGGGGATGAGATCCTGCACGACGAAAAGCTCATCAAGCACGTGAACGGAACCACGGAGAGCGTCCACGTGTGCGCCTACGCACGTTTCGAAGCCGACGGAACGAAGGTAGCCCCGGACGGGAAGATCGACAATCAGGTTGATAAACCACCTTTCATCGGCCATTCCTGGATCGAATATGCCAGCGTGACTACGACGACCTCTTTTGGGTACTTGTATGCCGAATGGACTGTCCCTCCCACGCCGACCTCGAACGACGGCCAGACCGTCTATTTCTTCCCCGGCGTGGAAGACATCAACGATGTGGTGACGATCATTCAGCCTGTGTTGGGATGGAATTCCGATTACGCCTCGGCTTGGGGCATTGCCAGCTGGAATTGCTGCGAGAGCGGCACAACCTACGAGGCTACGCCTGAGCCAGTCAGTTCTGGAGATACGATCCTTGGCTATATGTTCGACACGTGCGCTGCGGGAACCAAGACCTGCACTTCGTGGGATATCGTGACCTGGGATTTGCAAAATGGAAAGTTCTCGGAGCTGCTCAATACTTCAAATTTCGGTCAGACCTTTAACTGGGCCTTTGCCGGCGCGCTTGAGGTCTACAACATCACGCAATGCAGCGATTATCCTTCCAATGGCGGATATCCCGGAAGTAACGCGATGTCTTTCAACGAGCTGGGACTGTTCAACGACAAGTTCGTGCAGATTGCCAGTCCGAACTGGAAGATAAGCAACGTATCCGGTGGGTTGACTCCGCAATGCGGTTACGGTGGAACCACGCCGAAACAGGTAATCCTCACCTTTTGACAATGGGTGAGTCCAGGTGTGGGGCATCCGCCGAGTCCTCCGACTTCGCGGATGCCCTCGCCTTTTTTCAGAGACCGCTGTGCCACCGAAAAGCAAATTCCCCGCCTTGACCCCTCCTCAACTGCGCTACTAAACTCCCGACTGGAGTATCCCTATGCGCAAATTGATTTGGGTTCTGTGTATTGCCACGGCATTTTCAGGCGCGGCGTTGGCCGATGACGATCATCATCATGAGGACATGAGTCTAGACCAGCTGGGAACCGTGCATTTTCCAGTGTCTTGCAACCCAGAGGCGCAGAAGACATTCGAAAAGGGCGTCGCGCTGCTGCATTCGTTCTGGTACGAAGAGTCGGACAAGGCGTTCGACGAGGCGGCAAAACAGGATCCGAAATGCGCGATGGCGTACTGGGGCGAGGCGATGAGTTTATGGCATCAGCTTTGGAACCGTCCGGATGCGCCCACGATCAAGCAAGCCTCGGCGGAGTTGAAGAAGGCGAATAAGGCGAAGGCTCCGACGGAACGCGAGCGTGATTACATCGCGGCGGCCGAAGCGTTTTACTCCAACAGCAAGAAAATGGACCACGAAGCGCGGGCGCGAGCTTACTCGGCGGCGATGGAGAAGGTGTATCAGAAGTATCCCGAGGATCATGAGGCAGCGGCATTTTATGCGCTCTCGCTGCTGGCTTCGGAACCGGATAACGACACGACGTTCGACAATCGCAGGAAAGCGGGAGCGATTCTTCAGAAGTTATTTGAGGCAGAGCCGAATCATCCGGGGATTGCGCATTATTTGATCCATACGTATGACAAGCCGCAGCTGGCGGAGCTTGGGTTGCCGGCGGCGCGGCGGTATGCGGCGATTGCCCCGTCGGCTCCACATGCGGTGCATATGCCGTCGCATATTTTTGCGCGCGTGGGAGATTGGCCGGATTCGATCCAGTCGAACCTGGCGTCGATTGCCGCGACCCGCAAGGCGACAGAGATGCATATGGGCGGCGAAGCACATCAGTTTCACGCCATGGATTTTTTGATTTACGCCTATTTGCAGAGCGGGCGCGAGGCGGACGCGGCGAAGGTGATTGAAGAAGTGAAGGCGATGCCGCCGGTGGATATGGGCAGCATGGGATATGACATGCAGGCCTTCGCGATGTCGAAGTTTCCGGCGATGTATGCGCTGGAACTGCACCGCTGGTCAGACGCGGCGTCTTTAACCGTGGTCGACAAGGCCGATGGCGGCGATCGCGCCTATACGTATTGGGCCAAGGCGATCGGCAGCGCGCGCAGCGGAGATCTGGCGGGAGCGAAGAAGGACCTCGCGGAGATCGATGCCATCCACAAGGATTATGTGGCGAAGAAAAGGACCTATCCTGCCGAGGGGACGGAGATGCTTTACGAAGAAGCATCAGCGTGGGTGCTGCACGGCGAGGGGAAGGATGACGAGGCGGCCGCCGCGTTGCGCAAAGTTGCCGATCATGAGGATGCGGTGGGCGAAGAGCAGACTTCAATGCCGGCGCGCGAAATGCTGGCCGACATGTTGCTCGAGATGAAGCGTCCGGATGCGGCGTTGGCGGAATACAAGGGAGATCTGCGGTTTAATCCAAAGCGCTTTAATGGGCTTTATGGAGCGGCCCAGGCGGCGGAGATCGCAGGGCAGGCTTCGCAGGCGACGGAATATTACGCGGTGCTGGTCAAAACTTGTGAAGGATCGACATCGGCGCGTCCAGAACTGGCGAAAGCGAAGCAAGCGGTGGTGGCGCTCAAGTAGGCACCGGGGCTAAAGGCACATTTATTTTTCGATGCGCTGCAGGCGGAACAGCAGGGTGCCCCATCCCAGCTTGACGCGCATTTGGACTGGCGTGTGATTTGCGTCTTCTGAATACCACACCCACACCTTTCCTTTTGACTGCAGCGAGCCCGATGTGGCCTCGATGGTCACCATCACTGTGGGAAAAGTTCCGGCGGGGACTTTGATTTGCTCGCGCTTCTCCACCGTGGCGTGGACGGTGGTTGTCTTGCCGTCATTGATTGGGAACTCGTAGCTCGCGTTGAGCGACAGGGGCAGAGACTGCAAGTAATAAAATCCGGCGATGAGATCGGTGGAACAGCTGGGTAGATCCTGTTCGACTTGCTTGGTCTCGGCAGTTTTAAGGTTGCGTTCGTCGAGCTTGCTTTTTTTGTTCGCGTAGTCGAAGTGGATTGTCGTCTCGCGTTTGTGTGCGCCTTCTTCGCTGTGCTTGAAGATCGAGAGCGAGCAAAAGGTGCGCGGATCGAAATGCGATTCGAAGTGGTCGTGGACGGGGAAGATGACGTTGACGGCTCCGGTGGATTCGGCGACGGCGGAAACTTTGCGCTCGTTTCCCGAGACCTCCATTTTCACGGTGGCGGTGCCCGCGGTGATCAGGTGCCATTCTGCCGAGTAGACATAACCCTTGCCATCAGGGAAAGGATAATTTGGACGAGGCGGCGCGATCTCTACGCGAGCGGCGCCGATGGATGCGGTTGGCGGCTGCGCGGTCGCCAGCATCGCTGCGATCAGCAGGAACAAAATGGGTGAAGGGGAATGGCGGCCCGCAGTTTTGCGGAGACTCGCGTTTCCTGACGCCGGGCCCGTCACCATAAGTAACGGCAGACTACCACACCCGCTTGGCCACGAGCTTGAGGATCAGGACGGCAAGGACGACCGTGCATCCGATGCTGGCTTCGTATTCATGGTGCTTCCAGTAGCGCGCTGCAGAGTAGGCACTTTGCTGATCTCCGTAGCGAGTAAGGCGCGGAAACATGCGCGGAACCTCACGGGCATATTCGTCATAGGCGGGGAAGGTCTGGCGCAGGTAACGTTCTTCTCCAGCGATCACCGGGATATAAATCACGGCGAACATCAGGAGCATGAGGGCGACGATCCACCAACTGCGCGCGGCGATGGCAAAACCGCCGGCCATGATCAGAGAGCCGAGGTACAACGGGTTGCGCGTATAGGCGTAAGGGCCGCTCGTGGTGAGCTGTTTGTCTTTTTGCACGTGGCCGGAGGCGAGGCCGCGCAAAACCAGGCCGGGGATCATCACGAGAGCGCCGACCATGATCGAGAGTCCGGTTGGACGCGCCAGCCAGATGAAGACGAGCGCGAAAATAAATCCCATCGGGATGCGGATGCGGCGGGCGACGCGCGACCAGGTGCTGACGGTTGAGAGCGCGGCAGCGGGCGACGTTTGTGGGGCGGATTGTGGAAGGTCGGTCACTTTGATTCTGTCGTCTTTTGTTCTGCGACCTTTGATTCTGCAATCTGGGATTCTGCGATCTGGTTTCGCAGTAATTTGCGCGCTGCGGCTACGACCTCCTCCGCGGTGATTTCTAACAAGCCCTGCTCTGGCTCGCGATGCCGCGAGTGGTCGGTGACGCTGGCTGCATTTCTGAGGACAATCGATCTCGTTCCGAAAGGGCCGTTGCGCACCGGGTCTGTCGGACCGAAGATCGCGACCACCGGAACATTAAGGGCAGCCGCCATGTGCAGTGGGCCAGTATCTCCTCCGATAAAGAGGCGGGCGCGTCGCGTCAGGGCGATCAATTCAGAAATCGAGCACGAAACTCTTCGAGCCGCGCCGGCGCTGGCATTTTCTACGGCTGCGGCCAGATTTTCTTCTCCCGGGCCATAGTTTACAAGGGAATTTATTCCCTCTTTTGCTAATTCCCTCGCGACTTCTCCGTAGCGCTCCGCCGGCCATCGCTTGGCTTCCCAGCCCGCGCCGGGATTGAGAATCGCGAAGGCCTCCGCGTCGGCGACAAGGCCGGCGATTTTTCGCTCCGCGTCGGGATCCACGGGAAACTCGACGTGAGGAATCGGTATCGGGTTCCCCACAACGGTCGCGGACAACGTCATCGCCTGTTCGACGACATGAGCGCCTTCTGGTTGGATTTTGTGTGTGTAGAAAATTCTCGCCGCCCTCTCGCGTGGATGCGCACTTCCAAAAATGACTGGCGCGCCCGACCAGTAGGATAAGACCGCGGAGCGTATCGCTCCCTGAAAGTCAACGACGGCGTCGTAGTCGAGGCCCCGAAGTTCGCGGAGGCTCGTCGCGATCCCACGCCACGTGTTCGCCGAAAACGGTGCGCGACGCCATTCCTTTGTGGTCACCGTGTGTATGCGATCGACCAGGGGGCGTTGCGTCGAGCCAGGGCCCGATCGCGGATATCCGGGCGCGCAGAGCAGTTCCGCCCAGCGCTCTTCGACCAGCCATCCCAGAGTCGCGTCGGGAAAAGCCTGGCGCAGCGCGGCCGCAGCGGGCAAGGTGTGGATGATGTCTCCCATAGCGCTGAGGCGGACGATGAGCACGCTGGCGGGTCGCGGAGTGGCGGGGAAGGTCGTCATGGTTTTACGCGACGCTATGCGCGACGCCTCACTCGCTCTTGGTCGCGCGCGTTCGAGAAATGATTTCGGTGGCAGAGTGATCCTTGGGATCGCCGACGATGACGACGCGGCCTCCGCAGGATTCGACCTCATCGCGCTCGGGGACGCTCTCGGTCGTATAGTCCGTGCCCTTGGCGTGAAAATCGGGGCGAATCTCGCGAATGAGCGCGCGCACATCTTTTTCTGGAAAGACTACGACTGCGTCCACGTCGGCGAGCGACGCCAGAATCTCAGCGCGCTCCCCGGCCGGCATTACGGGACGGCCTTCGCCCTTTAAGGCCCGAACGGAATCATCGGCGTTGATCGCGACAATGAGTTTGCCGCCCAGATCGTGCGCGGCATGCAAATAGCGGACATGGCCCACGTGCAGAATGTCGAAGCAGCCGTTGGCGAGGGTCACGCGATTGCCCCCACGCCGCCAGTCGGCGACAAGTTGCGGCAGGAGGTCGCGCGAGATGAGTTTCGATGGAGTGGATGGGCTCAAATTGATCTCAACGCCTAAGGCAATTCTTCATCGCGCGCCTGATACGAACCCCCGATACGAACCGATCCTCGATAAGTACAGCGCGATCAGTACCGTTAGTGGTCGCGCGCCACGGGCGCTGCTTTGTCCAATGCCTCGAGCAATTCCTGTTGACTCACAGTCGCGGTGCCGCGTTTCATAACGACGATTCCGCCCGCGTAGTTGGCGAGATACGCAGCCTCTTCGGAAGTTGCGCCCGCGGCCAGCGCGGCAGTAAAGGTTGCGATCACAGTGTCGCCGGCGCCGGTCACGTCGGTGACTTCATCGCCGCCGTAGACGGGGATATCCACCGGCTTGTGGCGGCGCGGGAAAACCACCATGCCGTCTTTGCCGCGCGTAATCAGGAGCGACTCCAGATTCATCTCGCCGACAATCTGATCACCGGCGGCGACCAGACGCTCCCAGTCATTGCCGACGCGGATGCCGAGAACGGCTTCGACCTCCGACTCGTTGGGCGTCGCGGCGGTGACGCCGGAAAATTCGAGCATGCGATGACGAGAATCAAGCGTTACAGGAACTCGGTCGATTCCGCGCTTCTCTCGAATCACATTCAGCAAGCTTGGCGTGGCCGCGCCGTATCCGTAGTCGGAAACGAGCAGCGCGTCCGATGCGCGCGCATATTCACGAGCAGCAAGAACAATCTCGCGGCGCAGATGGGAATTGGGACCTTCGGCTGGCTCGCGATCGAGGCGGACAACTTGCTGTCCGGCGGTGTGCGCAAATCCGGCGAGGATGCGGGTCTTCGTCACCGTCGTGTAGTTCTTTTCCTTGAAGACGCCACTGACCGGAATACGCTTGTGGCGGAATGCGCGCAGCAGGGTCTTGCCCGCTTCATCGTCGCCCACGACCCCCACGGGAAGAACATTGACGCCAAGATCGGCGAGATTGTAGATCGCGTTGGCGCCGCCGCCCGGAACCACTTTGCGGTCGCGATGCTTCAAGATGAGTACGGGAGCTTCGCGAGAGACGCGTGAAATTTCGCCGAAGACAAATTCGTCGGCGACCAGGTCGGCAAGGACGGTCACGGTCAGCTTGGGAAAAGATTCGACAATCTTCCTCAGGCGGTCGTTTTCTTTAATGTGCTTTGTCATTCAAACCTAATTGATCGAGAGCAACCAAAGATTTTCTCATGAGCGGGGCATTCGGTTCTCAATTCTCAGCAGGATTGCATCCACAACGGCAGGAGCGTCTGCGATTGTCACGGTTAACGCCGCGACGACAAAAGGACGGAGATCGGCTTGAAGCGGGCCGAGATTAACCGCATCTTTTTCCGTCGTGAGAAAGCCATCGCCCTTCAGGTTGCGGGCTGCCTCCATAAGAGTTCGAATGTCTGCGCTGTTATACGCATGGTGGTCGCGGAAGGCGATCTCCGCGGCGGGCATGACTCCGGCGGCGCGTACCTGGGCGAAGAACTGCTCGGAACGCGCGATGCCACAGAAAACCACCGGCGCGCCGAGCGCGGCCGAGAGAGCGAGATTCCGTTCAGTCCGCCAAATTGTCTTCTGGCGAAGGGCTGGATGATCGACAACCAAACCGCTGGGCACCACGACCGCGTCGGCGCGCGCGAGCGAAGAAAGTGGCTCGCGCAGACGCCCTGATGGCAACAGGTTGTCCACAAAATCGCGTTCAGTGAGCAGGACGAGGTCAAAATCGCGAGCCAGGGAGCGATGTTGAAATCCGTCGTCGAGGATGTGCAACTGCGATGAGAATTTTCGCTCGGCGGTCAGTCCGGCACGATAACGGCTTTCGCCAACGATCACCGGAACGCCCAGCCGCCGCGCGATCAATAGTGGCTCGTCGCCGAAGTCGGCGGCGCGGCCCTCGGGATCGACCACCAGAACACCGCGCGTACTGCGGCCGTATCCGCGGGAGAGCACGTCGAAGGGAACGCCCTGGGCCTTAAATTGTTCGCCGAGCGCGATTACGAACGGAGTCTTGCCCGCGCCACCTACCGACAAATTCCCCACGCTGACCACGGGCCTATCGAGATGCCGCGCGGAGAGCGTACCGCGATCGAACATCGTATTTCGCAGTGCGGTCGCGGCTCCGTAAAGTCCGGTGAGCGGGTTCATGCGGGATCAGAGCCGGTGATCGAGGCGCTTCGGGATCGACCACTCATCAATTGCGATAATGCAGCGACGGTTCGGTCGGTGGCGCCGCGCTGCGATTCGAGGGCAGCCAGCGCGTTGCGGCCCAGTTTGCTGCGTTCTGCCTTGTTTCCAACCAATTCCATGAAAACCAGCGGCAGCTCCGACAGTCCAACGATGCGAACGGCGTTGCGACTTGCGAAGAAATTTACAACATCGCGGAAGTTTTCGTAGTGGTTGCCGGTGACGATCGGAACACCGTAGAGAGCCGGTTCCAGAATGTTGTGTCCGCCGCGCGGAACCAGGCTCCCGCCAACAAACGCAACCGTGGCGAGCGAATAGAGCGCGGCCAACTCTCCGATGCTGTCGACCAGAAAGACGCCGCCGGCGAGTGGCTCGCCGATCCAAAGCGAGCGCCGCCACATGGGGAAGCCGAGTTTTTCGATCAAGTCCGCGACTTCAGGAAAGCGCTCGGGATGGCGTGGAGCAAGGATCATCACGGCCTTCGGACGATCGACGAGAATGTTGCGAAAGGTGGAGAGCAACGATCCCTCTTCGCTTTCAAGAGTGCTGCCGCAAACGAGAATCGGATCCGCGCCCGAGCGAACAAAGGCGTCGCGAAGACTGGTCACTATCTCGGGCGACGATGGTGGCAGCACGTCAAATTTCAAGTTGCCGGCGACGGCGATTTTTGATTCAGCCGCGCCGATTTCGACGAGGCGCTTGCGGTCCTCTTCGGTCTGAGCCAGAAAACAGTCGACGTTGCCGAGAGAATTTTCCAACAATTTCGGAAGCCAATAACGGAACCTTTTGTAGCCAGGCAGCGAGCGATCAGAGATGCGGCAGTTGATGACCGCGATGCGAGCGCCACTTTGTTTAGCCAGACGCAGAAAGTTGGGCCAAAATTCGGTTTCGGCAACGACAACGAGTTCAGGCCGCAGAGCGTCGAGGTAAGGACGCACGGCAAAGGCAAAATCGATGGGAAAGTAGAACACACTCTCGGCGCCGAAGCGCTGTGCCGCGAGTTTCTGACCGGCGCTGGTGGTGGTGGAAATCAGGACGCGATGGTCCGGAAATTTCTGACGCAGCGCGGCGATGACAGCGCTCGAAGCAATGACCTCGCCTACGGAAACGGCGTGGACCCAGACGGTTGGTCTGTTGTTTTGATTGCCATCGGCGCCTCCTGCGAGTTCTGGGCGGACGCCACCGAACCTCTGACGCAGGCCAGCCCGATACTTGCCATGGCGCATCATTTGCACCACCCAGTAGGGAAGTGTCAGCAGCAGAGAGAAAGCGAGCAGCGCGCTGTAGAGCAAATACATGAAGGAAGTCCCATTCTAAATGGAGAACAGAATCGACTTGCTACTGAACACGGGACAGCGCGATTGGACGAGGTGGCATCCTATAATTCACGTATGGGGAAAGAAGGATCGGAACGGCTGGCCCGCGTAGGGTCAATCCGCGGCACGCGCCTTTCGGCCGTCGTTATGTTTGTGGTGGTTGCGTGTTTTTGCGCTCAGGCAGGCAAAGAGTTTGTCATGCCGACCGCGCAACCCGCCCGTAGCTATCCAGCTCGCGATGAGCATCCGATGGATAAAGTCACGGTCGCGGTCGATCCTTATGACGTGGAGGACAAGGCCTCGATTTTCAGCGTCAACTACCGCAACAACGGATACCTTCCTGTCTTCCTCGTCATCACGAACGATGGCGACGAGCCTGTATCGCTCGTCGACATGAAGCCGGAACTGAATACCAAAGACCGGAGCAAACTTTATCCTGGAACGATGGACGATCTTGCCCGGCGGCTGTCGCATCCATCGCGCAATGATCGGCAGCCGACGTTGCCGATTCCGCTGCCAAAGAAAGAAACCAAAGGCGGAGTGCCGCGCAAGACCTGGGACGAAATCGAACAGGCGCAATTCGGCGCAAAGGCAGTGGAGCCGCACTCGACGGTGTCGGGATTTTTATTTTTTGACGTGTCGGGTATTTCGAATCCACTGGCTGGCGCTACTTTCTACCTGACGGGCACGCGCGACAATAAGGGCGGGGAGTTGATCTACTTTGAAGTCCCGATGGAAAAATATCTGAGCGCGCCGGAAGTGAAGCGGCCGTAGCTGCTCGTCTCGCCCCAGCTATAATCTCTTGCTATGGCAACTCCTGCAGCTATTTCCGAGGGTCTTCTCGCGAAATATGAGCCCGTCATCGGGCTCGAAGTTCACGTACAGCTGCTGACTGTGTCGAAGATCTTCTGCTCGTGCTCGACCCGCTTTGGTGATCCTCCGAATACGAATGTCTGCCCGGTTTGCCTTGGGCTTCCGGGTGCGTTGCCCGTACTGAATCGGAAGGCCGTGGAATTCGCTGCACTGGCGGCGATGGCTTTGCAGTGCCGCGTCAACGAAGTTTCTATCTTCGCGCGGAAGAATTATTTCTATCCCGATCTACCGAAGGGATACCAGATCTCGCAGTATGACAAGCCGCTCGCGGAGTTTGGGTTTATCGACATCGATGGAAGCGGTGGCAAGAAAAAAATCGGGATTACGCGACTACATCTCGAAGAGGACGCTGGCAAGAGCCTTCATGAGGGCTTTACAGATGCCGCGACCAAGACGGCGATCGATCTCAACCGAACCGGCGTGCCCCTGGCGGAAATCGTCAGCGAGCCGGACATGCGCTCGCCGGAGGAAGCGTATGAATATCTGACGCGGCTCAAGGAAATCATCCTTTACACCGGAGTCAGCGATTGCAACATGGAAGAAGGATCGTTGCGTTGCGATGCCAATATCAGCGTGCGGCCGCGCGGTCAAAAAGAATTTGGCACGAAGACTGAAGTTAAGAACGTCAATTCGTTTCGTTTTGTGAAGCAGGCGCTTGAGTACGAAATCGACCGCCACATCGGCATTCTCGAAGACGGCGGCAAGATCACGCAGGAGACACGTCTTTACGATTCGCACGAGGGCCGCACCTACGGCATGCGCTCGAAAGAGCAGGCGCACGATTACCGGTATTTTCCGGAGCCTGACCTGCTTCCGCTGGTTGTGGATGAGAAGTGGCAGTCGGCGATCCGCGCGACATTGCCGGAGCTGCCCGAGGCGCGCCGTGCGCGAATGATTAAGGAATATGGAATTTCCACCGGCGACGCGCACACGCTGACGCTTACGCGCGAGATGGCGGATCAGTTCGAGTCGGCGGCTCGGACGGCGAAGAATCCGAAGCGCGTCGCCAATCTGGTGCAGAGCGAACTGCTGGGACGATTGAAGGCTCGTGGCCTCGAGCTTGAGCAGTCGCCGATTTCAATGGCGGGAGTGACGGCGTCGGCCGATTTGGTCGAGTCGGGGGCGATCTCGGGCAAAATGCTTAAAGATCTTTATGATTTAAGTTTCGAGCGCGGGCAGGATTTTCCCGCAGTGTATGAGGCGGAAGGGCGTCCGGAGCAGTCACGCGACACTTCGGCTTTGGAGAAGTTGGCGGATGAAGTGATCGCGGCGAATCCGAAGCAGGTGGAGCAATATCGCGCCGGGAAGAAGACGATGGTCGGCTTCTTCGTTGGACAATTGATGAAGGCTTCGAAGGGGCAGGCGAATCCGCAGCTGGTGAATGAAGTTTTGGTCAAGAAACTGGAAGGGTAGCTCTCTTTGATTCCCCGCAGGAAGAAGGTGGCTACTTCGCGGCTCCCAAATCCTTCAACACCTGTTCGGCGTAGTAGTTGGTGACTTTGGAATCGTCGCGCAGGGTCTCGTAATACGCGGCTTTCAATAACTGTTCTCGACGATCACGCAGCTGTTGGCGAATGGCCTGCTGCACTCGTGGATCGTTCAAATCCCGCTGGCCCGCCGGCTCTTTCGCGATCAATTTCACGATCATGTAGGCGTAAGGCTGGTGATTGGTGGGATTGATCATCGGAATTACGGGCGTGTATTGGCCGGGCTTCAGCTTCAGCACCGCATCGCGCGTGGCGGCATCGGCGGTTTTGAGCGCGGACTCGGGAGCCATCCCCAAATCGCCGCCGTTGTTGCTGGTCTCGGGATCTTCGGAATAATTCATCGCCATGGTCGCGAAGTCGTCGCCGCTATCGAGATGGTTCATGATCATCTCGACTTTCTTGCGCGCCTCGGCATCGTTTTGCGCCTTGCTGTTTTGCAGGTTGTGGACTTGGCCGGTGGCCATTCCAGAGACCATGATTTTGGCCAGGTGGTATTGCGCTTCGATCAGGTTGAACTCGGCTTTGTGCTCGTTGTAATAGCTGGAGACATCCTGATCGGTGATGTTGATACGCGAAGTGATTTCTTTGTTCAGGACTTTATCGCGTGTGAGCGAGCGGCGAAGGTCGCGTTTAAAATCGTCGAGCGATATTTTCTTGTCCTGTAGCCGCTTGTTGAATTCCTCGGCGGTATAGGGAGACTTGATTTCGTTCAGTTTGCGATCTACTTCTTCATCGGTCGCCAGGAGCCCAAGCTTTTCCGCGCGCTGCATCAGGATTTCGGTCTCGACCAGTTCGTTCAAAATGCTCAGCCGGAGGCTCACGGCCTGCTCGCCCGCCGGTTGCTGATCGGAGCCGGCCGTCTGGTTGGCGTAATACTTGTCGACTTCGGTGCGATAGATCTTTCGACCGTTGACCGCGGCCATCAGATCGCCGCCACTGCTGTTTCCTTTGCAAGCCGAAAGTGCAATCAGCAGAAACGCAACGGCCACAACCAGGGCCACGCGTCCAATGCAGTCTCGATTCTTCAATGTGTTCCCCTCCGCCACAACGGCGAGCCTATCGCGATTCAGCCAAGAGTCGCCAAACCGTATCAATACCAATTATTTCGAAGATGCAGCCGGAGGCACCTTTGCTTCGGCTGCGTCCGGTTTGTGTTCTGGAGGCGCGACTCCTGCATCCTTCAATGCGTGGTCGAGTGCGAGCCGCACGTCTTCCGGCGGCACCGCGCCATCCAGTTTCTGGCCGTTCACAAACATGGTGGGAGTTGCATCCACCCCAAGGCCATCGCCTTCGTGCATAGAAGCGCGAACGGCTTTTTCATCCTGAGCTTTGACGCAGGCCTGCAACTTTGGAACGTCAAGATTGTGTTTTTGGGCCTGAAGAGTAGCCAGCTTGTCGAGCTCCGCGTTCTGGGCGTCGCGTCCTTTTTGGCCACTCACCGCCTGCTGGTTGCCGTGCAGATAGTCGGCGTAATCCCAGTACGCATCGCCGCTTTGCGCCGACAAACAGTTGGCGTTCACTGCGGCGTGCACCGCCCAGGGATGAATCTCTTCCAAGGGATAATCCTTATAGATGAAAAGAACACGATCGCCGTATTCCTTGAAAAGGCCGGGGAAAAGCGTCTCGTGCATGCGCGAGCAGAAGGGGCACTCGAAATCGTCGTAGTTGACGACAGTTACTCTGGCGTCTTTGTTGCCACGCGTGGGACGCCCGACGACGTCAATTTTCTTCATGACGGCAGCGTAGGGATCTTCGGTGAGGTCCAGTTTCGTCATGCGTACAAGCGTTTTATGGTCGCGCGAAAGAAGGAAGTCAAAATCCTGCTTTTTGTTCGCACTGGCAAAGGTGATCGTCAGTCCGTCATAGTTCGCGAAATCGCTGGCATGGAGCGGACCGATAATCACCTTAACGTCGGGCGGCAGCGAATAATGCGCGCGGACCTGGCGTTCGACGAGGCGCGTGACATCGGAGCTTGGGGGTTGGGCTGAGCAGCCCAGGCAAATCAGCAATAGAACCAGAAACGCGCGCCGCACCATCATGAATCGAATCCACCTGAGCATCGGCAAACGACTGATTATCTCACGAGGAACGATCGGGTTATCGGGCCGCTGGGTCTTTGGAGGTCGCATGCCTTCTGCCGTGCCGGCGATTGCTTTCCTATCGCCCGCGGAGCAACTGTTCGGCAGTCAGCAATTGATTCATCGATCCGGAGCGGAAACCTTCCAGGTCGAGTGTGACGAACTTGAATCCCAGGCTCTTGAACAGCGCGGTGAACTCGCGAGCCATCTCGGCCGTCATCGCGCGCGGCAGTTCTTCAGGCGCAATCTCAATGCGCACAATCTCGCCGTGGTGACGTACGCGGAATTGCCGAAATCCCATTACACGTAGCGAGTCTTCTCCGCGCTCGATCACCCGGAGCGCTTCAGGCGTCACTTCACGTCCGTATTCCATGCGCGAAGAAAGACAGGCGGAGGCTGGCTTGTCCCACACGCGCAAGTTCGCCTGCCGTGCGAGTTCCCGGACTTGAGCCTTCGTCAGGCCAGCGTCGAGCAGCGGAGCGAGAACGTGGTGCTGGCGTGCGGCCTGCTGTCCAGGGCGAAAATCTCCTGTATCGTCGGCGTTTACTCCATAGGCAATGGCGTCGAACGCGTGAGTTTCCAGATATCGATCGAGGACGCTAAATAGCTCGTCCTTGCAGTGGAAGCAGCGCATGGCATCGTTGCGTTTGTAGGCGGGATTTTCCAGTTCCTGAGTTTCGACGACTTCGACCGGGATCGAATTTTCGCGCGCAAAGACCAGCGCATCTTCGAGGTGGGTTCGCGCCAGGCTGGCGGAGTCGGCGATGACTGCGAGCATTTGATCGCCAAGAACCTGATGCGCCTTCCAGGCGAGAAACGCGGAGTCCACGCCCCCGGAGTAGGCGACGATCAGTCGGCCATGGCTCGCGAGGATTTCGCCGAGCTGTTGCGTTTTGCGATCGAGGGTGGACGAAGTATTCACAGTTCACAGTTCTCAGTTCTCAGTTCTCAGTTCTCAGTTCTCAGTTCTCAGTTCTCAGTTCTCAGTTCTCAGTTCTCAGTTCTCAGTTCTCAGAAAAGGCTTTGATGCATTCCCGAGAACTGGGGACTCACTCATGCTACTACCAGCCTCGGCCTGCTTGCTAATACAGCCGTTCCTGCCGCCGCAAATTACCGAATGACCCGATATTTGCGAGCGTGAACGAGAAGCGATACTGGTTTTCGTTGCGCACTGATCCGAGCGCAAAGCGCCGGTATTCGAGGCTTACGCCGCAACAGTCCCACGTGTAACTGGTTTGGGCGGAGGCATACTGAAGCGATCCGAGATTGGCGTCAAACCCCACGCTGCCGGCGGCACTCAATCCGCGTTTGTTCAGCTGGCCGTAGCCAAATAGCAGGCGAAATTGATGAAATTCGTTTTGGTTGGCCACAGTCGTCGTGGTTCCGATTGGGGAGTCGATCACCCGCAGGAATGCGTCGCCGCCGCCAATGGTAAACGGGCCGTAATGGTAGTTAACAAGGGCCATACTGGAATTAATACGGCCGGCTTTAAAGTCATAATCCAAATCCCATTCCGTGTTGGTGTGCGGGCTGGTTTCAATGCGCAGACGGGAAATCAGAGGAGCGAAGCGGCGCTCGGAATTCAGAAAAGCGATGCCTGTGAAATCGGCCGTGGTGGCGAACACCTCTCGTTGTCCGGCGTTCAGGCTGTTCAGGGTATTTCCAAATGTAGGATCGAAAAAATATTTCTGGCCAATCTCCCAGCTCAAAATTTCCCGCGGCCCCGAAGCGCAGACGGGAGCGTCCGGGTTGGGAGGCAGCTCCCAGGGAACGGCACCGACTTGCGGGACGCCTCCAATGGTGAGCGCGCCCATGCCGGGGATGTCGCAATCCGTGACGCTTGGATCGGTGTGCTTGGCGTAAACACGGTTCACGATCGAATACTCGATCTCGTTGGTATTAGTGAGGGTATCGGTGGCATCGAAACGCAAAATATCGGCGAAGTTATTAACACCGGTAACGTAGTCGTACCGAATGCGCGGTTCGATGACGTGCTTCCATTTCCGTCCGAGCCAGGGATGGTCGAAGACCCGCGACAAGGCCGGCGGCCGGATCTCGACAGATGTCTCCAGAGACTTGCGGTTAAGAGCGTCGTCGATTGCGACCGGGGACACCAAGGGGTTGCCCTGTTCCGTATAGAACGTATCGCGCAAAGTCAGTTCGGGGCGAAATGACCATCCCTGCCACTGCAGCGGCATCGAAAGCGAAGGAGCCAGATCGAACCTGCCGACCAGGGCGGCGGTCCGGAAGCTGTTCTGTGTAGAGTCGGCTGCCTCACGCCGCTGGAGGCCTTCCGCTGCGCTCTCGAACGACCAATACAACGGCGTCTTTCCCAATTGCCGTTCTTCGCCGGAAATGAACACGCTCGGCGTATGCAGTATGCGGACCAGTTCAGTCTGCGTAAGCGTGGTACAGATCGTTTCCGTCGCCGGGTTGCAGACGTCGAAGTTCTGATAGCGCTCGGCCAGGGCATTGAAGTGAAAACCGTTGGTCGTGTTGGAAAGAAAAATTTGCGAACGTACTTCCGAATCAATCGCTTGCGTGTAAACGTCCGTGAAGGCGATGCGAAACACGAACGAACTCAAATAATCGACGTTGGCCACGCCGCGAAAGGTTCCGAACTGACGCTCGGCCTGGAAGCGCGCGTCCTCGCCGCCTTGATCCTGTGGGGGAAACCCGATGCCGCGGTCGGCGATGCCAACATAGTTGAAGAAAATGTAAGAAGTGTCGCTGGGGCGGGCGCGGAATTCAGCGCGTTCGAGGAATCCGCGCTTGGAATAATACTCGGCGCCGAGCATAAGGTCGCTGCTGCGGTTCAAAGCTAGATAGACGGACTCGCCCGCGATGTATCCCTTGGTGGACGAAGTGCCGAAGCTCGGAATCATGAATCCGCTCTGGCGCTCTCGCTGCACAGGAAGACTGACAAAAGGAAAGTAAAACACTGGTATGCCCTTTACCTGGAAATCGCTGTTGTAAATTTTCGCCGTGCTGTCAACATCCACCGAAATACGTTTCGCGTTGAACAACCACTTTGGATGCGGCAACTCGCAGGTCGTCACGGTTCCCTGCCGGACGAGATAGCGATCGGGCCCCTGCTTCTCAACGATCTTTCCGGTGAAGGCGAAGGGGTTGGATGTGGTCAGCACGTAACGCGATTTGCGCAACTGTAGCCCCACCGTTCCGACGACGCTGAAGAAGGTTCCTACCTGGGTGCGGATGTTGTAAGTGCCGTGGCTCGCCTCGACGTGTTCGTCATAAGGACCGCCGTCGAGCACAACGTGGCCCTCCAGTTCGGTGCCTCCGGTGTCGGCGTTGTAGGTGGCTTGATCGGCATTGAGAATGTAGTCGCGATAGTGGATTTCGATGGCGCCGCGGAGATGATAGATCGATCCGTCCTTTTCCTGTTGCACGGCACGGATAGTAACCGGTTCTTCTTCGGCCTTGGTGGAGGCAGACGCCAGGGTCGGACCTGCGGGCGAAGCAGGGGGCAGCGTCTGGCTGGTTACTATCCTCGCGGCGAGAAGCAGATGACAGACAAGGGCGGCCGTGATAAAGATTCGAGAGCGGGTGATCATTCTAGAGAGATCATGAAACTAGGGTGATCATTAAGCGGTCGATCTGCAAGCGCGCGTGCGCTCCGCAAGCCGGTCTGCCAACGAGAATGAACAGACCTTAGCACGCGGGCGGCAGGCGAAGCAAAGCTACGCATTTGTAGTCTTCGAACTTGTGCCCAGCGCTGGCTCTGGCTGCTGGCATTCTTCGCGACTGATCGAATTCGACGACTCACGCATACGCCGGATTGCAAAATCCGGCCAGCGCCCATTGGACCGATGACGACAGGATCGACAAATCACGCGACCCATGAGGCTTCAGGCTTCGACGGACAGCCTTATCCCGGCGCGGGAGTTCAGCCGGGGCCGAGTGAGCCCGTAGAAGTGGTTGCGCCGGAACAGACTTCCGGGACTGACACCGATTCATGGCGGGTCGAGGTCGCGGCGAAGCTGGAACGTTATCGCAACCGGCGCAAACCGCGGACTCCTCGTTATCCGTCATTACTTTTGCCTTTTGATGCGCCCGAGAGCTGGTCCCGCTCGAACCCGCCAGGCGGATCGGCTGCAGTCGAGGCAGCGCTGAAGGCGAACTTAGATCTTGAGCGTCCGTCTGCCGATCCGGTAGCCGGAGTTGACGAAGAACGAGAAATTTCGGACCGACCCGCGAATCGATACTCCCCGTCGTCGACCGAGCAGTATCTAGAGCAGTCGGCGAAGGTCATCGAGTTTCCACGCTCTGCGGCGATCCCGGTTTTTCATCCCAGCGATTTAGCTGATCCCGTTTTCGATCATGATCGTCCACGCATTGTCGAAGCTCCGGAGATTCTGCCACCCCCGCCGGCGCTGGGCGGGATGCTGCTCGAGCCTTCGAAGCCAGAGCCGGTGGATCGCCGCGCCGCTGACTCTCCCTCTCTTGAGGCTTCGGCATCCATCATGCGCCGCGCTGCAGCGGTGTTCGTCGATGGTCTGATCCAAGCGGTAGGACTTGGCGCTTTTGCCGCTATGTTCGTGCGCTTAAATCCGTCCCTTGATCCTGGATTGAATTTCCGATTCAATCTTTTCCGATTCGATCTTTTTCGATTCAATCGGCTGAACCCTGGGCGCGACACACTGTTGCTTGCCGCTGTACTGGTATCGGCTGCGCTTTTCCTCTGGATGGCCTACGAATTTCTGTTTGTCGTCTATACCGGATCGACTCCGGGACTTCGGACAGCAAAATTGCGATTGGCGCGATTTGACGGCTCGCCGCCTAACCGTCGTCAGCGCCGCTGGCGCGTGCTGGCATCTTTTCTCGCCGCATTTTCCGCCGGGCTTGGCTATCTCTGGTGTTTCGTCGACCAGGACGGATTATGCTGGCACGACCGCATTACCCGCACATATGCCCGAAGGGCAGATGAAGCGGCCGGGGCTGCCCAGCAACCTTGAACCGGCAAGGATGAACCCGCAACCATGAAAAATGTCTGGAGAGCGGTGATCGAGGTTGGGTTCATCATCTTCCTGTTCTATGCCAATCTTCTGATGGGGGAGTATGAGCGTTCGGGGATCGGCCAGCAGAAAGGGTTGACCTGGGCACTCGAAGACGTTTTCACCGTTCGCAATTTCGAAATTGCGATGATCGCCGCGCTCATCGGATATGTTCTGGTCGAGTTTCTGCGGAAGAAGTTCTAGGGGAAGTCAGATCAGGTTTTCCAGGGCATTCCGCAGGTCCTGAAAGCGAAACTCACAACCACTGGCAGCGAGCTTCGCGGGCTCGATTCGGACGCTGGAGAGCAACAATTCGCGTGCGGCCATCTCTCCAAAAGCTAGTTTCAGGGCAAACTCTGGAACCGGGAAAAACGCAGGGCGTCCCAGCACCGACGCCAATATTTTCGTGAACTCAACATTTCGCGCGGGGTTCGGCCCGACAAGATTCACCGGGCCCGAGAGCGATTCGGTGCGTATCGCATGATGAATGGCTCCAACGATGTCGTCGATGTGAATCCAACTTAACCACTGCTGGCCCGACCCGATCCTGCCGCCGAGACCTAATCGAAACGGAGTCAGCATCTTCTCGAGAGCCCCGCCGTTGTGGGACAGCACAAGACCGATTCGGATGTTCACTGTGCGAATGCCTGCGTCGGTCGCGACGCGGCTTGCGTCCTCCCACTCGCGGCAAACCTCCGCCAGAAATCCTTGTCCTGGCAGGCTCTGTTCATTCAAAACCTCATCACCGCGATCTCCGTAGAATCCGACCGCCGAAGCACAGATGAACACCCGCGGCTTCTCGGCGGTCTGGCTCAGAGCCGCCGCCAGGTTCCGCGTCCCCAACACACGACTTTCGCGAATCGCCTTTTTCTTTGCTGGACTCCAGCGTCCGACGACGCTTTCTCCAGCCAGATGAACAGCCGCGTCGAACCCCGACACGGTTTTTGCTGGCACTGGGGCCAACGGGCTCCACGAAATCTCATTGGTATTCTTGGAGTCTCCGCGCACCATCCGTACCGTTTCGTCTCCCTGGGTCGCGAACGACGCCAAAAGCGCAGAGCCGATGGGCCCGGAAGCACCGGTAATCAAGATTCGTGCCACGCGACACCCCCGACCATCTCCGTACTCTATCAGTGTGTAAGCTCTAGCAGCGTGTAGCCTCCAGGCGTCTCGGGTGAATTACCACCCCCTGAGTTAAAATCGTTCATGGCGACGTTGCGTCAACAGATTGCGACCAACGTGCTCACGGTGACCCGCTTCCGCGAGCTGATGAAAAAGCTCCGCGAGAACCGTCCGAACGACGACCTTGACCTGGTCAAGAAAGCCTACGAATTTTCACAAAAGCATCACTCCGGACAATCACGCGCTTCCGGCGAGCCTTATCTGGTGCATCCGCTGGAAGTCGGCAACGTCCTGGCGGACATGAAGATGGACTCCGTTTCCATCGCCGCGGGCCTGCTCCACGACTCGGTGGAAGACACTTCGGTGACCACGGTCGAAATCCGCCAGGAGTTCGGCGAACAAGTGGCTCACATTGTCGAAGGCGTAACCAAGATCAGCAAAATCGACTTCTCCACCAAAGAAGAAGCGCAAGCCGAAAACTTGCGGAAGATGATGCTGGCGATGGTCGACGATATCCGGGTCGTCCTGATCAAACTGGCCGATCGACTGCATAATATGCGGACGCTCGAGCACTTAGCTCCCGATCGTCAGCAGAAGATAGCCAAAGAGACGCTCGAAATCTATGCTCCCATCGCGCACCGGTTGGGCATGGGCAAAATCCGCGGCGAATTAGAAGACTTGGGATTTAAGTACCTCGACCCGATCGCGCATGAACAGGTTCGGGTCGCCGTGGAGGCGCGACGTAAGGCGGGCGAGGCCTTCATGAATCGTGTCGAAGGCGTGTTGCGCGACGGCCTGAAAGAGGCGGGGATCACGGGACGCGTCGAGAGCCGCATCAAACGCCTCTACAGCATCCACAAAAAGCTGATTCGCCAGCGCATCAGCGTCGATCAGGTGTACGACCTCTATGCCATGCGTGTGATCACTAATTCCGTACAGGATTGTTACGCGGTTCTCGGCATCATCCACAACCTCTGGCGTCCCGTACCCGGTCGCATTAAAGATTTCATCGCTATGCCGCGGCCGAATTTATATCAGTCGCTACACACTTCCGTGATCACCGAGACGGGCGAGACTTTTGAGATCCAGATCCGCACGGAAGAAATGCACAAGATGTGCGAAGAAGGGATCGCGGCTCATTGGAAATATAAGGACGGCCCGGTCTCGGCCGAAGACGAGCAGCGGCTCGCCTGGCTGCGGCAAGTCGTCGAGTGGCAGCGCGATGTTTCCGATCCCAACGAATTTCTCTCCACGCTGAAAGTCGATCTCTATCCTGAAGAGGTTTACACCTTTACCCCCAAAGGCAAGGTGCTGGTGCTGCCGCGCGAGTCGACGCCGATCGACTTCGCCTATTCGATCCACACCGAGGTCGGACACAGTTGCACCGGGGCCAAGGTCAACGGACGCATGGTGCCGCTGCGTCACAAACTCCATTCGGGTGACATCGTCGAAGTCATCACGCAGCCGGGACACAAGCCCAGCCGCGACTGGCTGGCCATCGTCAAGTCGTCGCGCGCGCGCAACAAGATCAAGCACTGGCTCAATGTTCACCAGCGCGAGCGTGCTATTGAAATCGGCAAGAAGCTGGTCGAAAAAGAAGGACGCAAATACAGAATCTCGCTGAAAGATATTAAAGATGCCGACTGGCAGCGCGTTGCCGGCGAATACGGACTCGGCCGTTACGACGACCTGATGGCAGGCATCGGCTATGGCAAGTATTCCGCCCGGCAGGTGCTGGCGAAATTCGCTCCCGCCGGCACTCAGCCGATGACGGACGCCGAGGAACAAAACGCTGCGACCGGATTCACGAGCGTAGTAAGACGCGTTTTTGGCGGAGACAGCAACGCCATCGTAGTCCGCGGCTCCGGTGATCTGCTTGTGTATCGCGCACGCTGTTGTAACCCGATCCGCGGCGAGGCCATCGTCGGCTATGTCACCCGCGGCAAGGGAGTTGCGGTGCACTCGGTCAATTGTCCGAACGTAACGAATCTCCTGTACGAGCCCGACCGTCGCATTGACGTCCTCTGGGCTGGAGACAAAGATGGCCACCCGGTTTCTTATCCCGTGAAGCTCACGCTTCTCTGCGACGACCGCTGGGGAATGCTCAAACAAATCACCTCGGTCATCAGCGACACCCAAACCAACATCCGAAGCATGGAATCCCGCAGCGAGAACGGGCAGGCCTGCGTCGACGTGGTGCTCGAGATTGCCGACCTCAAACACCTCCAGAAGATCATGGACGGAGTACGGCAGATTCCGGGAGTGCATGACGTCCAGAGGTTACAGAAGATCTAAGTTCCAGAAGATCTGGCGCGAAATCGCGCCTTGCGTTAGGCTGTTTCCCTGCTAAAAAGCAAAATTATCAAGACCTTCAAGGAGACGGGAAATGAAGAATATTATCCGGGCCTCTGTCGTACTTTTTCTGTTGAGCGCATTTGGCTGGGCCGCAGACGATGTGGTCAGCGCCGTGCACGGAACTGTCACCAAAGTGGACGCCGCTACCAAGACGGCGGTTGTGAAGACCAAAGACGGTACCGAACACACGATCAAGTTTGTTGACAAGACGACCGTCCACGGCGTGAAAGGCGCTGGCGATGCAACGGCGATGGGGGCCAAAGACAGCTTCCACGGAGTCAAGGAAGGTTCGGAAGTGGTTGCCCACTACACCGTGAAGGGAACCGAGAAGACTGCGGTCGAGGTCGATGATGTTGGCAAGGACGGCATCAAGGCTGTCGACGGTACCATCACGCACATCGATCGTGGCGCCAAGACGGTAGCTGTTAAAACCGCGGACGGAACCGAGGAAACGTTCAAGCTGTCAGGTCATGCGGCGGACGATGCCGGCAAGGATATTGCCAAGGGGACCGAGAAGACGACAAAAGTTACGGTCTATTACACGGAAGAAGCCGGCAAGAAAACTGCCCACTTCTTTGAGAAGCTCTAGGCGTTTTTGAGAAGCTCGACTCAGCGGACACCACTCATCCGCATTTCTCGCGAATGGGTGGTGTCTCCCGCTATCCCAGGCCAGGGCGCTGCTATTACTCTCCCAACCAATCTGCGTAGGGTTTCATCGATTCGACGTGATCGAAGACAATCTTCATTGCACCTGTGATGGGGATGGCCAGCACCAGTCCGACCGCCCCCCAGACGGCTCCCCAAAATAGCAACGCGATCGTGACGGCAAGGGGATTGATCTTCAAGCGGCTACCGAGAAGCTTGGGATATAAAACGTTCAGCGCAAACAGGTGCAGGCCGATCACGCACAAGACCACCACTACCAGGCCTCCGGCCTCTAGTTGTCCGAGGCCAACCAGGATTGGCGGCAACATCGCGAGCACGATTCCGAGGTAGGGAACCAGGCTGAGGAAGCCGCTAAGAAACCCCACGAAGTAAAAAAACGGGACGTGCAAGAGTCCGAAAATTGCGACGCTCACCGCCGAAATCATCAGTCCGATCAGCAGATTGCCAACAATGAAACTCTGCAGCATCTTGCCGATCAAGCCGAGCGTCACGAATGCGGTATGCCGGTGATGCAGTGGAAATAGCATCACCGTCGCCGAACGGGCATGGCTCTGCCACGTCAGAAGAAAATAGGCCAGGAACGGGACGAACGACGCCGCCAGAACGATGTCGGTCAGCGTCCCTGCTCCGTGGGTAAGCACCTCGGACCAACTCTGTACCTGGCGCACCGGCACGACGTTGGTAGCTTCAGGTTCGCCAACGACTTCGCCCGTTTTTTCCAATTTCTCCGCGTCCGCCTGAAAGGGCTGCAGGATGGAACGAATCTTCTGCGAATATTTCGGGACATTGTCCGCGAAGATGATCGCCTGGTTGTAGGACGCGACCGTGATGCCGTAGAGGATGATCAGCAGAGCGACCATGGTGATCAGGGATGCGGTCGCCCGCGGCAGGTGCAGATATTCCAGCGCCTGCACCACGGGAGAGAGCATAAAGCTAAGCAGGATAGCGAAGAAAAGCACAGCCAACACCGATTCGCCGTAGTAGGCAAACATAACGATCAGGGCCATGCCGAGCAGTGTCAGCGACCAGTGATTCGTTCGCGTTGTTGCTAAGGTTTCCATTGGACGATCGGCGCTCGCCAGTATATATCGGAGCGTTCCTGATTCCCCGAAACTATTCCCCGATCACTTTTCCGCGCTGCCCTTATCCGGCGTGGGGACAGCACCCCACCGGATGTCGATTGACGAAGGAGCAGTGGTCAGTGATGATCGATGGGTGAAGCCAGAAGAGAAGAACGATAACGGTGAGGGTCCGGAGGACGCGGCTAGCCGTGCCTCGACACAGTCCGCCTCGACCCAGCCCGCCCGTATTCTCGCCCTCGACGTTGGCTCGAAAAGAATTGGCGTCGCCATTACCGATCCGCTCGGCATCACCGCGCAGGGGCTGGACACGATCCAACGCCAGAACAAACGCCGCGACTTCGAAGCTCTGGGACAAGTGCTGGAGAAATACGCCGTCCGGGAGATTGTGGTTGGACTTCCCCTGCGCTTAAGTGGAGCGGAGGGGACGCAGTCGGAAAAGATGCGGCATTTTGCCGACGAGCTACGCGCTCATTTTGGATTGACCGTCCATCTCTGGGACGAACGTTGGACTTCAACCGAGGCGAATCGACTGCTGCGCGAAACCGATCTATCGATTAAGAAACGAGGACAGGCCGTGGATCGGATGGCGGCGATTTTGATTCTTCAATCCTGGATGGGGGCCCATCCAGGGCGCTAGCCTTGTGCTACGAGGCCAGGTCGCTGATCTCCGGGAAGCGGAGATTACATTTTGTCAGCGCTTTTGTGAGCGCCTGTTCGATCAGTTCCTCTTTACAGTCGCGCGAGATAGCGATTTCGCTGACCAGCAGATACCGGGCGCGCTCCAGCATCTTCTTTTCCCGGAAGGAAAGCGACTTTTCCTGTCCCAGGATGAGCAGACTCTTCAGCACCGCGGCCACGTCCGTGAGCGATCCAGTCCGCATGCGGTCGGAATTCTCTTTGAAGCGGTCTTTCCAGTCGGCGGCGTTGATGCATTCGCCGGATGACAGGTAATCGACGATTTTTTGCACTTCGCCGTTCCGGACGACGGGACGCATACCTACGCTACCGACGTTGGCAAAAGGCACCGTCACCTTCAAACTGCTGGCTGGAATCTTGAGAACGAAGAACTTCTCGACCGTGGTTCCCAACGTTCGGCTGCTGATTTGTTCAATGATGCCGACGCCGTGGTTGGGGTACACGACCTTATCGCCGATGTGGAAAACGTGGTCGCCGTTCATCAGGAGGGCCCTCGCCCGAGGGAGCTGGAAACTCCCCTTAGTCTAGCCGAGGGCCGAGCCGAAGGCAATCGAGAAGGGTGCCGTCGGGGCCATATGCCCGGGCTTCGACCTAAGTCGTTTCGGGTTAGCAGGTTGCCCGCCGGCTTAGTCGGGGATTCTTGCCAGAGCGCCTGTTTAGGGGTCAAGTGAAGGTCTATAATAGCCGAGCGATGACGGAAGAAATCAAAAAGAAGCTTCGAGACGAATTGAATGCGCTCGAGCACGAGTTGGCCTTCGACATCCCCAGAGAGCTCAAGAAAGCAGTCGCCCTGGGTGATCTGAGCGAGAACGCGGAGTATCACACCGCCAAGCAGCGTCAGGAGTACCTGAAGGCGAGGGTGCGGCAACTCGGCCAGCGCCTCGCCGACCTGTCACTGGTCAACATGAACAACATCCCGAAGGACAAAGTGGGTTTGGGTTCGATGGTCACGATTTTCGATAGCACCAAGAATGAAGAAATGCACTATGAGTTGGTGGCCAGCGAACAGTCCGATGTGGCCAACGGCAAAATCTCGACGACATCGCCGATCGGGCGCGCCCTGCTGAATAAGAAAGTTGGAGACACGGCAACGGTCGTGACGCCGGGCGGCAGCCGCGAGATGGAAATCCTGAAGCTCTCGACCATGCACGATCTGGCCGAAGCCAAAGTGGATGCGGAGCGCGACTCCAAATGACAAGGACGTGGACCAGCGGCGTGGGTCGCGCATGCGGAGTTTTGCTCGACGCCATCGTCCGCCTGCTCGCCCTGTCGCGCATCAACCCCAACATCCTGACTTTGATGGGACTGGTGGTCAACACCTACGCCGCGTTTTTGTTCGGCTATGCGAATGGCGACAACCAGCGGCGCATGTTCTTCTATGCCGGCCTCGTCATTATTGGATCCGGATTCTTCGATCTCGTCGATGGCCGCGTGGCGCGCGCTTCGAATCAAGTGACCCGCTTCGGAGGCTTCTTCGATTCCATTGTCGACCGCTACAGCGATGCATCGCTCTTCCTTGGACTGATGGTTTTCTACGCTCGCGGCAGCCGATTTTTCTACATTGTCCTGGCCGCGCTGGCCATGATCAGCGCCATCATGGTGAGCTATGCGCGCGCCCGCGCCGAATCGCTGATTGGGACATGCAAGGTTGGCTTCATGGAACGCCCCGAACGCCTGGTGCTGCTGATCATCGGTGCGCTATTTAACGTCATGGCGCCGGTCCTGTGGGTGATCGCCGTGCTCTCTACCCTGACCGTGATTCACCGCGTGATTTACACGTGGCAGCGGACTACGGAGATGGACGCGCCTGCGCGGGCCGCATAGGCCCAGTCTCACCCGCCATTTATGACAATCGCATCGGCCACCCGCGCCATTTCTACCGCAGCGCGCACGTCGTGAGTCCGTATGATGTGCGCGCCCTTCAGGATCAAAGCGGTCTCAGCGGCCAGCGTCCCGCCGAGTCGTTGGGTGACGTCGGCGTCTTTGGAGTTGCCATCGGAGTTGCCATCGCGGGCCAGAGTCCGTCCGATAAAAGACTTGCGCGAAACTCCCGCCAGCAACGGGAATCCCATCTGCTGTAACTCGCCGAAATGCGCCAGGAGCGGATAATTTTCGTCAAAACGCTTGCCGAATCCGAATCCCGGATCGAGCACCAACCGGTCGCGCTTGATTCCCGCGAGCGTTGCCGCTTCCGCCCACTGCCGCAGGTCGCGCTTCACGATCAGCACGGGATCGCCAATCGGGGGCAACTCCTTCCACTCCTCCGGACGCCCGCGCGTGTGCATCAGGACGGCTCCGACTTTGAGTTCCGCGAGCGTCTTCGCCATCTTCGGATCCCAGCGAAATCCGCTTACGTCGTTGACAATCTCGGCGCCGAGTTCGACCGCGGCGCGAGCCACGCTGGCTTTGTAGGTATCGACGCTCACCGCTGCGGTTGGCCGCCGCCGCTTCAAGTCACGTATGACCGGCAAAACGCGGCGTCGTTCTTCTTCTTCGGAGACGGGCTCGGTCGTCCCAGGCCGTGTCGACTCGCCGCCGACGTCAATGATGGTCGCGCCCTCGTCGAGCAGCTGCTCAGCCCGCGCGACTGCCTTCTCGGCGTTAATGTAGAGTCCTCCGTCTGAAAACGAGTCAGGCGTCACATTCACGACGCCCATGATCAGAGTGCGCCGGCCGAGCTCGAGGACGCGAGAGCCGCCGTTTGATTGGCCGATGTTCGATTGACCGAGGTTCCACTGAAAGATCGCGCGCATGTCGCCGCTATTCTAGAACGAGCGTGGCCATGCGCGTGGCGCTTACTGCAAGATCCCCATCTTCTTCCCGACCCGTCCGAGTACTTCTAGCGCTTGCTGCAATTCATCTTTGGTGTGCGTCGCCGTCATGATCGTGCGGACGCGGGCTTTGCCTTCGGGGACGGTTGGGAACGCAATGCCGGTCCCGAGCACGCCTTCTTTGAACAATTCGCGGGAGAAATCCATGGTCAGGCGGCCATCGCCGATGATGATCGGAGTGATGGGGGTTTCGCTCGCAGGAGTGGTTTGGCCTCCGATGTTGAAGCCGAGCAGGCCGAGTTCTTTTTTCCAGAATCGGGTGTTGGCCCAGAGCTGCTCCATCCACTGCGGCTCGGTTTCAAGAACGTCGAAAGCCGCGACGCAGGTTGCTGCGACTGATGGCGGATGCGAAGTCGAAAACAGAAAGGGCCGCGCGCGATGATAAAGAAAGTCGATCAGATCGCGCGTGCCACAAACATATCCACCGAGAGCGCCGATGGCTTTCGACAGTGTGCCGACCTGAATATCGACGCGGCCGTGCATGGAAAAATGATCGATGGTGCCGCGCCCCTGGCGGCCGAGGACGCCGGAGGAATGCGCGTCGTCGACCATCATGATCGCGCCGTATTTTTCGGCGGCTTCACACAGGCCGGGCAGCGGACCGATGTCGCCATCCATCGAAAAGACGCCGTCGGTGATCAGCAGCTTTTTCCCCGGCTGGTTCTTGACACTGGCGAGCTGCTCCTCGGCGTGGGCAATGTCCTTGTGGCGGAAGACGAGAATCTTCGCCCGGGAAAGACGGCAGCCGTCGATGATCGAGGCGTGGTTCAGCTCGTCGGAGATGATGAAGTCGTCCTTGCCGAGAAATGACGAAACCGTTCCCGCGTTTGCCGTAAATCCGGATTGGAAGACAACACAGGCCTCGACATTCTTGAAGCGCGCGATCTTCTCCTCCAGTTCCATGTGGATCTTCATCGTGCCCGCGATGGTGCGGACTGCTCCCGAGCCGACGCCGTATTTTCGCGTGGCTTCGAGCGCCGCCTCGCGAAGCTTCGGATGCGTCGTGAAGCCGAGATAATTGTTCGAAGCGAGATTAATGACGCGCTTGCCGTCGAAGGTGCAGAGCGGCGCCTGCTCATCGTCAAGCACGCGTAGCTTAAAGTGCGTACCTTTGGCGCGGAGTTCCTCGAGCTGGGTGGTCAGGAAGGAAAGCGGGTTGGTGCGGGTAAGGGTCGTCATCGAATTTTCGAAACTCTCTTTCTGTGAAGAACCGTCTGCGGAGAGCCGTAAACTCGGAATCACTGTTCCAAATCAGACTGAATGCGCGTCTAGACGGCCCCAGGGAATTCACGACGATTGTGAACGTCCCCGACGAATCTGGCAAACGGATCTCTCCGCTTGTTTCCGCTATTTCTTCGGCTGCCCGAGCGCCGCGATCGTTCCCTTGGTCGCCCGCAAATAGTCCGCAGGCGCAATCAGAATTTGCAAGCCGCGCATCCCCGCGGAGATTGAAATTGTGTCGAAGAGCTCAATCGTCTCGTCCACGTACACCGGGAAATCGCGCTTGGCGGCAAGCGCGGTTACGCCTCCGCGGATGTAACCGGTGAGGGCTTGCAACTCTTTTACCGGGACGAGTTGAATCTTGCGCTCTCCCGCCGCGGCAGCCAGCGCCTTCAAGTTTAGTTCCTGATCGCCGGGGATCACGGCCATCACTGCGTCGCGGTCGCTTTTTCCTTCCGGCCGCGCGACCAGCGTCTTGAAAACCTGCTCCGGCGGAAGACCGATCTTGGCGGCAACCGTTTCCGCGGCGAGATCATTGGGATCGACCTCATACTCGCGCAGCTCGTAGTGGATCCCCAGCTGATCGAGCAGGCGCGCGGCGTTTGTCTTGGGATGGGATTTCGCCACAAGTAATTGAATTTTAAAACACCGCGGGAGGGGGTCCTCAAAGGGTGTATTCTCATTGCCGAGGAACCTAATCGTGCGTCTTCTCTTACATTGGATTCTGAGCGCGATCGCAGTTTGGATCGTCGCTTACTTCGTGCCGGGCATCTCAGTGAGCGGTGTGAAAGCAGCTCTGATCGCCGCGCTCGTCATCGGCCTTATCAATGCGACCCTCGGACTGTTCTTGAAAATTGTTACCTTCCCGCTGACGATTGTGACGCTGGGCCTGTTCTGGTTCGTGATCAACGCGCTCATGCTGGAACTGGCCGCCGCGCTCGTGCCCGGATTCCACGTCAGCGGCTTTCTCCCGGCGTTGATTGGTGCGGTCATGTTGAGCCTGGTGAGTTCGGTGTTGCAATGGATCTTTATGCCGAGCAAGAAGCCCAACTAGCAAGACCGTGCAGTGTCCCTGGAATGATTCTCCAAGTGGATTGTCATCCCGAGCGAAGCGAGGGATCTGCATCTTGCGGCAAACTGCAGATCCCTCGCTTTGCTCGGGATGACAATTCTTAAAGCGCGACCGTCATAGTGCAGAATCTTCGCGCAAACCAGAGAAGACTTGCTCCACCTGACGCTCGGTCGATTCCAGCGATCCTGAGTTATCGATCACGAAGTCCGCAGCTTTGATCTTCTCCTCGTCCGGAAGCTGCGCAGCCATGCGGCGAGTCACTTCGGAGCGCGCGGCATCCTCTGAAATTCCCAAACGGTGGGCGAAGCGCTGAATGCGCTGTTCGGGACGACACGTCACGACGATCAGATGATCGAAGCGGCCTTCGCTCCCAGATTCGAGAATCAGCGCCGCTTCGACAATGGCAATGGCGTTCGGATCGCGCTTGCCGATTTTCTCCATCCACTGGTTCTCATGCTTGACCACCGCGGGATGGACGATCTCGTTAAGTTCCTTGACCCGAGGCGAAGCACCTCCAAACGCAGCTTCCGCCAGCCGAGGACGATTGATGGTGCCGTCAGGATTCAGGATTGCGCGTCCGAAGTGTCGGACCACTGCCTCGTAGACTGGACACTTGGGCTGCATAAGTTCGTGGGCGACTATGTCGGCCTGAATGAGGTGCGCTCCGAGCTTCACAAACATCTCGCCGACGGAAGACTTGCCGGTCGCAATGCCGCCTGTGAGTCCGAGCTTGAGCATAATGGCAAGGTTGGATTGTAGAGGTCGGAGGTCAGAATGCAGAGGTTAAAACCGCTGCGAATTGGATTTTGACTTCTGCAATCTCACCTCTAACCTCTGACCTCAATCTACTTCTTCCCCGCGCCGGAGTATTGCAGCCTTCACCGTGTTTGCCATCAGCATGGCGATGGTCAGCGGTCCGACGCCTCCCGGAACCGGCGTAATCGCGCCTGCAACCTCAGTCACTTCGGGATGAACATCGCCTACCAAGGTTGATCCCTTGGCTGCGAAAGTCTCTTCGCGCCTCTTGTTGCCGGCGAACAGGCGGTCGAACTCCGCCCGGTCCGTGACCTTGTTGATGCCGACATCGATGACGGTCGCTCCGGGCTTCACGAAGTCGCGCGTGACCATGCCAGAGCGTCCAATGGCCGCGACCAGGATGTCAGCCCGTCGACAAACCTCGGGAAGATCGCGCGTCTTCGAGTGGCAAACCGTGACTGTCGCATTCTGATTGAGCAGAAGCATGGCGACGGGTTTGCCGACGATATCGCTGCGGCCGACGACCACGGCTTCCTGTCCCGTAACCGGAATCGCGCTGCGCTTCAGGATTTCCATGACTCCAGCCGGAGTGCAGGGCACAAGTCCCGGACGCTGGGTAGAGAGGTAACCCACGTTCATGGGATGAAAGCCGTCTACATCTTTTGCGGGATCGACCGCCAGCAACACTTTCTTGGCGTCGACGTGCGCCGGCAAGGGCAACTGCACAAGAATGCCGTCGATTTCGTCACGGCGGTTGAGATCGGCAATCAGGGCCAGCAGTTCACCAGTGGTCGCGGTGTCGGCAGGCGTGTGTTGTTCGCTGTAGAGGCCGACTTCGAGCGAGCTTTTCACCTTGCCTCGGACGTAGACTTCCGACGCGGGATTGTGCCCGACCAGCACGACGGCGAGACCGGGACGAACGCCGGATGTTGCTAGATCCCTCACCTGCGCTGCGACCTCGGAGCGAATTTCCGCAGCTATTTTTGTCCCGTCCAGAATCCTTGCGGCCATCGCACCTCGCTCGATTTTGTCGTCAATTTTGACGTCAATCAGAAGACAGTTTTGAAAGGCGATTCTATCGCATCGCTGCGCTCGGTCTCCGCGTTACGTCCCTGCGTTACAATAGCCGCCTATGATTCCGCAGGATTTGCTCGATATCCTGGTGTGCCCGGTTTGTTTGAAACCGGTGATTCTGGCTCCGAACGGACTCAGCCTGAAATGCGGTGTCTGCCGCCGGGTTTATCCGATTCAGGACGAGATCCCCATCATGCTCGTCGACTCAGCGACGATCGACCCAGTCTGATTTTAGCGGGCGAACTTTCGCGCAAAGCAGTTCGGTCCGAGTATCGCGACAAAGTTCGGTTTCCTCCCAAGGCGAAACGACAATTAGTGTCAATCCGGCAACGTGTCGGACCGTCACGTGTTTTGGCAGTCTGCCGATGATATCCCCGCAACCTTTTGCAAAATATCGGGTTCTAACATCCGTAGGGGCCGGGAAGGCGTACTTTACGGTGTACCAAAGTTACGGCAATGCGATTGCATGTATCAAAGCATGTTGCCGATGAATCCAATCGAGCAACGGTAGGGAGGTCGATGTGAGAATGGCGATGAAAGAGCGATTTACGGTGACTGAACTCTGCGCCCTGCGAAACGACCTGATTCAGGGCGGCATGGTTGACTCGCGCGAAGCAGCGGAATTGCTGCAAGTGTTTTTAGCGGGTCGCGGCTACGGCGTATCCCAAACGGATGCCATCGACGCTGCCGGGCGTGTGGAAATGGCCGGCTGCTCTCTGCCCGTCCTCGAGCGTGAATTGGAAGGGCTCGCGCTCGTTATGTAATTTTTTGTAATTTTCTTTTGGGAGTGTGCTTCATACATACTTGAAAACGACGTTCACGAGAAACTGATCTAGCTCAACTCAGCGATTGACAGTTTTCTCAGTACGAAGTGCCGGGCACAAACGCCCGGCCTTTTGTATTTTGGGCGAAAAAGAGGCTCAGACGCCGGAGCCGATCTTCCCAGCCTCAGCTGCGGCCTCAATCCACGATTACTTTGGTCGCTCCACTATCCGGCTCTTACCGAGGGCGCATTTCTCGCGGACAATGACTCCAGGACCGCGATGAATCGATCCACCAAAATCGGCGTTGTGTTTCTGTGCCTGTTCGCGCTGCCGTTTGCGCTCGGTGGAATATTCGCCATCTCGCAAGCCATACGGATGATGGGAGCGGAGCCGCCTGATTCGTCGGCGTGGCCCCTGGTATTCTTCGGCGTCGTCTTCAGTGCAATTGGCTTCGGCTTGATGGCCCTGGCGATCTTTGGTTCTAAGCGAGTGCAGCGCCAGCAAAGGCTCGAGGCTGAACACCCGGCTGAACCCTGGTTGTGGCGCGAGGATTGGGCGCAGGGGCGCGCCAACAGTACAACGCGCAACAACACGATTGCAGGATGGGTGTTCGCGGTGTTTTGGAACATAGTTTCCATGCCGGTCGGTGCCCTGGTCGTGTCGGGAGCGATGAAGCAAAAGGGGCCGGTTGGACCGGCTTTATACATCGTGTTGCTGTTCCCCGTGATTGGTGTTTTTCTGATCGTGCGCGCGATCCGGCAGACGATCGCGCTGTTTGAATTCGGTAAGACCTATTTCGAAATGTCAACGGTGCCGGGCGTGATAGGGCGCGAGCTGACCGGACAGATTCAGGCTCGTTTCCCGCATTCGCCGGATCATGGTGTTCATCTCCGGCTTACCTGCGTGCACCGAGTCACGACCAACTCGGGTAAGTCGTCGACGACCATGGAGAGCATCCTGCATCGCGACGAGGCCGAAGTTTCTCCGGGACAGATGTGTCCCGGGCCGTTTGGGACAACGATCCCAGTCTCGTTCCATATCCCGCTCGGAGCACACCCGACTCTGAAGGTCAACTCGCGTGATGAGTTTGCGTGGGTTCTCGAAGCACTTGCCGACGTGCCGGGCGTGAATTATCACGATATTTTTGAGGTCCCGGTGTTCCGCACCCAGCAGACCCCTACGCAAGCGCGAGCGGAAGTCTCGAGCTTTGCGGCGCCCGCACCTGCGCCGGCCGCTCTGCGGCCTGAAGTGGCCACGGTCGAAGTGCGGCAGAATGCCTCAGGCACCGAGTTCTATTTCCCGGCTGCGCGCAATCTGTCATTCGCGGCTTCCACAACCGCATTTATGCTGCTGTTTGGGACGATTACCTACTTCCTGATCCATCGTGCGCCGTTCATCTTCCCGCTGGCCTTTGGATTCTTCTCGCTGCTGTTGTTCTGCATCACCGCCCGGTTGTGGCTTGGGACCACACGGGTTTTGATCGGCGGCAGCGGACTGACACTGCAATCGGGGCTTCTCGGCGTTGGCCCGACACGCCAGATCGCGCTTTCGGATATTGACTCCATCAGCAGTCGAATTGCCGCGCAACAGGGAGGGGCCACTGGCACCCCTTATTACGACATCGAAGTCAGGTTGCGCGACGGAAAGAAACTGACGCTCGGGCGCTCACTCAGCAACCGGCACGAGGTCGATTGGCTGGAAAGCGAGATGCAGCGGCTAACCAGTTCTCGGCCGAGAACTATGTCCGCAGGCATGAAGTGATGGTGGGCTACAGATTCTCAACCGCTTCGTGAAGCGCCCGGGCAATATCCTCGGGTGCAGTTTCGGGAGCGAATTGAATCGGCTTTCCAATCTGCACTTGAATTTTTCCCGAAGGGGCGAATCTCCTTCCAGATTTCTTGACTTCATACAGGCCGTCGATCCTCATGGGAAGGATTGGAATGCGCAGATTGTTCGCGAGCAGGCCGATGCCGCTGCGGAACGGAGCCAGACTGCCATCGGTCGAGTGCTTGCCTTCGGGAAACACGAGCACGCTGTAGCCGCGATCGACGGCTTCTCCGGCGTAGGCAAAGCTCTTGCGGAATCCGGACTGGCTGGGGAGCGGAAAAAGGTTCAGAAGCGCGACACCGAGTGCCCAAAGCGTGCGGTCGTAGACCCGCATGAACCATGCTCGCTTCTGGCTTGGAGAGCGCAATATTTCGAGGGCTTCACCCCGGGTGGCGATCGCTATGCGATGACGGATGCGGGCCGGCAGCGCTGCTTGGATAAAGCCGAAGTCGATGTTGGAAATGTGGTTGGAGATGACGAGAACAGGTCCGCGAAGGCCGCGCAAATTTTCCCGGCCATGGATCTTAGGCCAGGCCAGCAGAAATACGGCGGGCCGCGCCAGTAGATACTGTGCGGCCAGACGCAGCCACGTAATGGGCCAGTGGAGTGTCCAGCGTGGATAGTGAAATCCGCCCCGTTCTCCGCGAGAGCTGCTCAGCAGGTTCTCCAGATCGCCGACGGTCGTGGCATTGGCGAACCTCGTTTCGCTCAGGTCGACCTGGTAACGGTCTTCAAGGGCGCTGAGCAGTTCCACGCGATCGAGCGAACTCAGGCCGAGTCCGTCCTCGAGATTTGAGTCGGCGGTGAGATTCGTCGACCGGCGGCCAATAATTCTGGTTAGTAGTTCCAATAGCGGACTCGCGGAGTTGGATGGGATTTGTCCGAGAAGATTGGCCTGCACCGCGTCGCGAATGGCATTGCGGCGCGGCTTCTGGGTAGAACTCCGTGGAAAATCTTCGTCGGGCCAGGCGAACCACGCGGGCATTCGCTGAAATTCAGCCAGGGTTGCGTTGGCGCGCTCGACGGCGGCTTTCGCGTTGTCGGTTGATTGGACGTCTCGATTTCGCAAAATCAGAACCGCGCAGGGCTCAGCGTTTCCGCCGCGCTCAAGTCCGACCACGACGCAATCTTTCACCTCTTCCTGCTGGCGCAATGCGGCTTCGAGATCCCCGGGATAGATGTTCAGGCCGGCGGCGGTGACGATTACTTCTTTTTTTCTGCCTTTGAAATAAAGATTGCCCTCGGCGTCGAGCGCTCCCAGGTCGCCGGTGCGATACCAGCCGGCATTTTCGGAGTATTCCGAATTGATAACCGGCTCCAGTTCACGCCCATTCCAGTAGCCGCTGGCAACGCCGGTGCCGCGCACCAGGATCTCGCCATCGTCGGAGAGTTTGATCTCGCGGCCGGGCAGTACCTTGCCGATCGATCCGCGACTGGTGTGGAAAGGATGGTTCAAGCTGATCAGCGATGTGGTTTCGGTCAAGCCGTATCCCTGGATGACGGCGTATCCGAGGCGGTGCCAGAATTCTTCGGTCTCGCGGTCGAGCGCGGCACCACCGCTGATCATCGCCCAGAATTTCCAACCAAATTGCCGGCGGATGGCGCGGAAGGTCCACCAGCGACGGAGGAAGTGCTGGCTCTTGGCACTTTCGTAAAGCGACAAAAACTTTGCATGGCCGTCGCCGGGCATCGTGTCGAGATCGCGTTCAATCTTCTGCTTCAGGGATTCGATCATGCGCGGCACGGCCACCAGCACAGAAATGCGTTCTCGCTTGATGGTCGCCGTGATTTCGGTGGGGTTGAATGTGTTCTCGAAGACGACGGTGCCGCCGAGCAAGGGCGGCAGGAAGATTCCCAGAAATTGGCCAAAGACATGACTCAGTGGCAAGAGATTTAGGAACCGGATCGGGTGCACAAGGCGTTCATACTTTAGATATTTCCGAATTTCGGTTTCGATTGGAGCCAGGTTGCCGACCACGTTCGCGTGGGTCAGCACAACTCCCTTAGGCTCGGCGGTCGTTCCTGAAGTAAAAACAATTTCGAGCGTGTCCGAAGGGTCGATTGAAACTGGGCGAAAGCGCTCGGGCGAATGGTTCGCGATCGCCGTCGATAGATCGGAGGGATCGATGGTTTCGCCGCCGACGATTTCCTCGAATACCGCGGCACGCTCGCGTGGACAGAGCACAAGTCTGGTCCGCACTTGCGTGCTGATACGCCGCGCGAAATCTGGGCTCGCGGCGTCGTCGATGGGGACGGCAATGACTCCGCTGAGCGCGCAGCCGAGGAATGCGGCAACCCATTCGGCGGAGTTCGGACTCCACAGCAGTACGGCGTCGCCTTTCGCGACGTTGCGTGCCTGGAGTTCGCGGGCGAACTGATAGGCTACTGCGGCGACGCGCCGGTAGGTCCAACGTTCGTGGCGATATCCTCGCGGAAACACGTAGGCGCACTCGTCGCCCCAGCGCTCGAAATCGTCCAGCGTATCCAGCAGACTTGCCCGCACACCCTGTTTAGTAGCACAATTCCGAGGACTTGAGTGGCCTGAACTGTTACAGGACAGAAACTGTACGGGTCGCGGCTTCCCGGAGTTCATGATCGAGCTACCTAAATACCGCCTGCCTGCGATGACTGCCGCTGCTGGATTCGCAGCGTGCTTGCTAATCGCGTGTCAGGCGCCCACCGCTTCGAGTAGCGGAGGTGACACTCCGCCGGCAACGACTTATGGAACCGAAAATCGCAAGGCCAATCTCGCTGGGCCAACCCGTGACCTCAACCAGGATGAGCGCGCCGGCGGCCACATCCTGCGGAAGCACGTCGGGCAGACCGAGCAGCAGCTGCGCGATCGATTGGCGCGTGAAGAGAATATTACCGGCGCTTCGACCTACACCGATCGCGCCACGGCAGAACACGCGGTGGGCGCGGCGATTGCGCAATCGCGGGACCGCATTCAGCGCTGGCTCGAGCGCTCGGGTAGACATCCCAACCTGGTGCTTGATTACGACAGCGAGGCTCCGATTGGGCGCACCATGAATCGCGGCGAGAACCAGTCGCGTCCTTGCGCGCACGCCCTGGTTGTGCTGAAATACGCCGGACCGAACAACTACTATGTTCTGACCTCGTATCCGGAATGCCGCTGAGGACCCGCCCATGAACTCGAAACCCGAGATCACCACCGCTAACTTCCCCGAGCTCCACACCTTTCTGCGGGGTTACTTTCACGAGGATGTTGCCGACGAGTATGGAACGGTCCCCGAAGCGGCCGATCAATTTTGCGAAGATGCCGATACCGACGAGCGGATTCCGGTAGCGCAGCAGTGGCAGCAAATCGTTGACATCACAGGAGCGCAACCTGCCGCGCTGAATGCGGCGCTGAAAAAGCTAGGCAGCGCGGTCCGGTTGAATGAAGAAGAGATTCCGCAGGTGTCGGCGATCTTTGCGCGATGCCTGGCAGTGAAACCGCACCGGCGCGTGGCGAATGAGTGAAGCAGGTCTCAGGTGTTAGGTGTCAGGTCTCAGGAAAAACGACGGCGATTCAAGTCTTAGCCTGAGACCTAACACCTGACACCTGCTCTATTTCGGTTCCCTGCCCACCCCGAGTGAGTCGGCTACGCGGTTGATGTAGTTGAACCAGGACGCTATCAGCGTGATCTGCAATATCGCTTGATCGTTGAAGCCCGCTGCCCTCAACTTTTCGTGATCATCTTTCCAGATCTTGGTTGCGTCTTTGGTCAATTTCACAACGTAATCGACCATCACACGCTCCTCCGGAGTGATGGGAGCGGTCGTGTAATCGCGTTCCAGGGCTTCGACTAGTTCTTTATCCAGTGTTACGCGACGCAGAAACTCTGCGTGGGACTCGATTCAATAGACGCAGCGGTTCGTCACAGAAACGACCGTCGCGATCATCTCGTGCTGTCGCCGCTGAAGCGGCAGGTCGGGAGACATCAACGCGCCGAAGGTCGAGAAGGCGTGGTAGAGTGCTTGCGGAATCAACGAGTGCGAGGCGACGATATCGGAGCCGCCACCTTCGGCGGGATGGACTGGAACGGCGTACTCCTGGGGATAGAGCGGCTTCTGCCCTTCCATCGCTTGTTTTAATTCGTCGTCACCTTCGGTGAAGGGAATGGTTCGTATCCAAGTCATGTCGATCTATCCTCCACGATGCTCGCCACGATATTAATGTGCCAATACCCTACAGGCGAAATAACGCCGTTGCCAATAGTGTGAAAACGCTACCGCTGCATATCTGCACCGGGTGCTGGTAGCATTGCGTTTGAGCGCAGCAATATGCAGGAGGGCATTGGATGCCGCAGGACAATGCAAAAGATTCTCTGACCATTACTGACAACCGAACCGGGCAGAGCTACACCGTTCCCGTGGAGAACGGAACCATTCGCGCGATGGATCTGCGCAAGATCAAGACCGGCCCGGACGATTTCGGGCTCATGACCTACGATCCCGCCTTCATGAATACGGCTTCCTGCAAAAGCGCGATCACATACATTGACGGCGATAAAGGCATCCTGCGCTACCGCGGCTACCCGATCGACGTGCTCGCCGAGAACTGCACTTATCTTGAAGTCGCATACCTGCTTTTGTTTGGCGAGTTGCCGAATGCAAGTCAACTGAAGAGTTGGGTTTTTGACATCACGCACCACACCATGCTGCATGAAACGACCAAGAAATTCATGGAAGGCTTTCGCGATAATTCGCATCCCATGGCGATGCTGGTGAGCACGGTGGCGGCGCTGTCGACGGTGTATCCGGATTCGAAAAACATCAGCGACCCTGCCATTCGCCTGCTTCAGATCAAGCGTCTGCTCGGCAAGGTGCCTTCCATCGCGGCGATGTCGTACCGTCACATTTCTGGATTTCCCTACATTTATCCCGACAACGACCTCAGCTATACCGAAAATTTCATGAACATGTTGTGGAAGATGGTCGAGCCGAAGTACGTCGCGAATCCTGTGTTGGCCCGGGCGCTCGACATTCTTTTTATTCTGCACGCCGACCACGAGCAAAACTGCAGTACCAACGCCATGCGCGCTGTCGGCAGCTCTCATGCGGATCCCTATCTCGCTACGGCTTCGGCCGCGGCGGCGCTTTCAGGCCCGTTGCATGGCGGAGCGAACGAAGAAGTGCTGCACATGCTCGACGAAATTGGCTCGAAAGACCACGTTCCTGCCTACATCAAGAAAATCAAAGAAGGCAAGGGCAAGCTGATGGGCTTCGGACACCGCGTCTATAAGAACTACGATCCGCGCGCCAAGATTATCAAGCGGACCGCCGATAGCGTGTTTGAAGTCACCGGGCGCAATGCCAAACTTGAAATCGCTCTGGAGTTGGAACGAATCGCACTTGAAGATGATTATTTCGTCTCGCGCAAGCTCTATCCGAACGTGGATTTTTATTCGGGCATCATGTATCAGGCGATGGGGTTCAAGCCGGAGATGTTTACAGTCCTGTTTGCGATTCCGCGGACGATCGGGTGGCTGACGCAATGGCAGGAGATGCTGACCGATCCGGAGCAGAAAATCGCGCGGCCGCGGCAGATTTGGATTGGGCATGACACGCGGGAGTTTGTGCCGATGCAAAAGCGATAGGAGTGTCGGCGGGAGCCCTAGCCGCCGGCGATCGCGCCAATTACGATAAACGGCTCCTTTCCGGACGCGACGGCCGCCGGCAATGGAGCGTCGGCTGGGTTCACGGAGAGATCTTCTTCACAGGCAAAGAATCGCAAAAAAGGGCGGCGCTGTTGAGTGACGTGGTCTCGGATGGCGCCGCGCAACATCGGGTAACGAGCTTCGAGCGCGTCAAGAACCGAGCGCTGCGTGGCGAGGCCCTCGACTTCGAGTTCCAGTTCGCCCCCCACGTGAGCCAGCGTGCGGAGGTGCTGCGGGAGTATGACGCGGATCATATTCTCCTTGGTTAGGCGCAGAGGCGAAAAAATTTACCCCAGCGTCTGCACCTCGACGGAAAGCACCGCGGGGAGGTCCCGAACAATGGGACTCCAGCTATCTCCCGCATCGGCCGAGGCATACACCTGGCCGCCTGTCGTCCCGAAATAGACACCGCATTTGTCGAGTGAATCGACGGCCATGGCGTCGCGCAACACGTTTACGTAGCAATTAGTCTGCGGCAGGCCTTTGGTCAGTGGCTCCCACTCGTTTCCGCCGCTGCGGCTGCGGAACACGCGCAGCTTGCCATCCGGAGGAAAATGCTCACCGTCACTCTTGATGGGGACGACGTAGATCGTCTCTGGCTCATGGGCGTGCACGTCGATCACGAATCCAAAATCCGTAGGGAGGTTGCCGCTGACTTCTGTCCAGTTGTCGCCCGCATCGTCGGAGCGCATGACGTCCCAGTGCTTTTGCATAAAAAGGACGCCGGGGCGTTTTGGGTTCATGGCGATGTGGTGTACGCAATGGCCGACTTCGGCTCGCGGATTCGGAATGTATTGCGAATAGAGACCATTGTTGATTGGTTTCCAGGTCGCGCCAGCGTCGTCGGTGCGAAATGCGCCCGCCGCCGAAATTGCGATGAACATCCGTTGCGGATTACTCGGATCGAGAATGATGGTATGCAGGCACATGCCGCCAGCACCCGGCTGCCACTTGGGTCCTGTGCCGTGTCCGCGAAGGCCGGGCAACTCGGCCCAGTTCTCGCCGCCGTCAGTTGAGCGGAAGATGGCAGCGTCTTCGACGCCTGCATAGACGGTGTTGGGGTCGCTGAGCGACGGCTCGAGATGCCAGACTCGCTTGAATTCCCAGGGATGCTGCGTGCCGTCGTACCACTGGTGAGTAGTCAATGGATTAGCAGAGGCGTCGTAGACGAACTTGTTGCTGGCCGCTTTCGGCGGACCGGCCGGGGCCGGTTCTCCGGGAGGAGTTCCGGGCTGGTGCCAGGTTTTGCCGCCATCGTCGGAGCGCTGGATAATTTGGCCAAACCAGCCGCTGGTCTGTGAGGCATAAATCCGATTGGGATCGGCGGTCGAGCCTTTCAGGTGATACATCTCCCAGCCCGCGAAGTGTGGACCGCTGATGTCCCAGTGGTCGCGCTTGCCGTCTGAGGTTAGGATGAATGCGCCTTTGCGTGTGCCGACAAGAACTCGAACCTGGCTCATACGTTCTCCCACTGTGTTCTTAAGTTTGTTAGACGCAAATTACTAAGATTAGTGATACCCGCAGTCCACGTTATTCTCCACGATGAGCCCGCTTCAGGCCCTCGATATCGATCTTGACCATCTTCAACATGGCTTGGAAGACCCGCTGCGATTTGACCGGGTCTTTGTCTTGCATAAGTTCCATGAGCGTGTTGGGAATGATCTGCCAGGACACGCCATACCTGTCCGTGAGCCAACCACACTGGATTTCTTTCCCGCCCGCGGAGAGCTTGTCCCATAATTCATCAACCTCGGCCTGAGTCTCGCAGTTCACGTAAAACGATATGGCTGGCGAAAAGGTATAGATCGGGCCGCCGTTCAGCGCGGTGAATTTCTGTCCCTCAATCTGAAATCCGACGACCATGACTGTCCCCTTGGGTCCGGGCCCAGCGTCTCGGTAGCGGGCTATGTGATCGATTTTCGAATTCTTGAAAATCGAGACGTAGAAATTCGCGGCTTCTTCGGCTTTGCCGTCGAACCACAGGAACGGGGTTATTTTTTGCATTTACTGCCTCCGATCAATTTGCCTGGCAGCCTTAGCCTCGGTTCGATCACAAAAAGTTTATCGCAGGAAAGCCGGATCATGGGCGTCGGGGAATGATCCTGCGTTGCAGTGGGGCGGAAGGTCGGAGCCGGATGGAAACGAAGAAGGTGTTGTCGGTTCCCGATCCGAAACCGTGGCGCTAAACCGGACGTACACCTCCTTTAGGTAACCCCCGGTAATCGTTGGTAACCATCGTCGGAGAGGTACTCGGCCTTACAATTACCTTACTCCGCGGACTGTGTTGCGCGAACAGTATTGGTTTGCGGGGTTTCGCCGGGAGATCTTCCGGCGAGGATCGTACCCGTCGGGACGCTGTCGGAAATCGCAGGTGTTCCCTGGGAAAAAGGCTGGAGTCCGCACTCTATGGCGTTTGGTTTCGGCTTTAACAAACAGAAGGTTCTCAGCGCCGCGGAGAAGTTTGTCCAGCAGGGCAAGCTGCAGAACGCCATTGCTGAGTACGACAAAATCCTAAAGCACGACGCCAACGATCTCACCGTCAACAACACCATTGGCGATCTCTACGCGCGGCTTGGCGATAACGCCAAAGCCATCGAATGCTTCAAAGTGGTGGGCGATGCCTATGCGGCCCAGGGTTTCACTGTCAAGGGCATCGCGATGTACAAGAAGATCACGAAGCTCAGCCCGAGCGTCGACGGGTCACTGAAACTGGCGGAACTCTATACCCAGCAGGGATTGTTCAACGACGCCCGCGCTCAATATCTGCAAGTCGCCGAAGACTTCATGAAGAATGGCGATTTGGACCAGGCGGTGCGCCTTTTCCAGAAGGTCCTCGAGATGGACCCGGAAAATGTGCCGATGCGGGTCAAACTGGCCGAGGTTTACATACGGCTTGGGAAAAAGAAAGAAGCGTGGGAGATTTTCAGCGCCGCCGCGGAAGCTCTGCGGGCGCGCGGTTCGCTGGCGGCTGCCGAAGACATTCTGAAGCGGATGCTGACACTCGATCCCGGCAACGGCTACGTGCTGCTGTTACGCGGCAAGGCCGCTCTCGAAAGCGACGACCCGAAGGCCGCCATCGGTTATCTGGAGAAAGCCCCCGACATCGATTCTCATCCGGACGGTCTGCGCGATCTGCTCAAGGCGTACCTGCAAACCGGGAATACGACGAAGGCCGCACCGATCGCAGAGAAATTGCTGTCGGTGCACAACGATTCTGACGGTTTGTTTTTGTTGGCGGAGGCCTGTAGCCGGCTCGGTCAGCATCATGAAGCGCTCGACATTTATACCCGGCACGCCGATCGACTGCTGGGCACAGACTCATCCAAGCTGCTGTCGAGCCTGCATTCCATGATCTCGCAGGTGCGCGACGATTCGGGCGGGCTCGATTCCCTGTTGCTGTTGTTGAACAAGGCCGGCGAAAGCACCCACGTCAACGAAGTCACGGAGTTGTTGGCGCATTCCTCCGTTAAAGACGGGAACCTCGAGCGCGCGCGCGACTTGTATCAGATGCTCGCGACCACCGAGCCGCAAAATCAGCTGCACATGCAGAACTATCAGCAGGTGGTGCAGCGCATCAACGAAGCGTCGCCGTCGACCGGAATTACGGCGGAAGAAGGCGCAGTAATTGTCGAGGAATTGGAAGCGACGGCGCCAGTCATCGATCAGTCTTATCCGGACGCGATCGCGATCGCGGTGCGATCGGCCGTCACCGATGCGGATTTATTCCTCTCTTACAATTTGCCCGACAAGGCGATCGTGCCTTTGCTCGGAGCACTGCCGCAAGCGCCGCGCGATGCGCGCCTGAATCAGCGGTTGGCGGCGCTGCACACTCGCTATCAACGTTTTACCGAAGCTGCGGTTTGCTGCCGCACCTTGGAAAGCGTCTACCACGATGCCGGGTTCCCCGATGAGGCGGCGCGTTACGGAGAACTAGCCGAGCGCTACGAACAGAGTGCGGCGACGACGCAGCCGATTTTGCCGGCAGCGACCAAAGCTCCCGCCGCTTCGCCGGCCGCTGGTTCGACGGTAGTGGCGAGACCTGCAGCGAAACCTGCAGCCCGGGCTGCTGCCGCCGCGCCTTGGCCAACTGCAACTCCCACGGCTCCTGCTCACGAAGCCGCGCCTGCCGGTGGCATGGAATTCGGCATGGTGGATCTGAGCGAGCCAGCGTCCGAGCCCGAAATCGCTTCGTCTGCGGTCGCCTCGGATCTAACTTCCGAGCTTACTTCGCATCACTCCGGACACGACTCCGGAAAGGCTTTGGAGACATCCTCCGAAATTTCGGCTGAAGCTTCTGATTCCAACGACCTTTCCTCCGAATGGGAGAGCTCACTTTCTGTCGATGAATCAGCTCCGGCCGCAGAAGCTTCGGAGGAGATTGAAATTAACGCCGACGCCGACGCCGACGCCGATGCATCGAGCAATCCCGAAATTGCCGAGACGGTCGAAGAAGTTCGCTTCTATCTCGAACATTTCATGACCGACCAGGCTCGCGCCGGGCTTGAGAAGCTCGAGTTGCTGACGACCGATTCCCGCATTCTCGATCCCTTGCGAGCCGCGCTTGCGTCTGGGGCACCGCTGGCCGAGCCCGAAGCCGATCTTCCTGAAATCAACGCCGATGCCGATGAGCCCGTTGAGTATGGGCTCGAGATGGCGGCTCAGAACGATCCGGGAAATGTGGCAGGGGCCGATCTGTTGGCCGGCTATCATCAGCCGACGCCGCACGAATCCGAAGACGCAATCAATATTGACACTGACATTGCGGAACCTGCAGAAGAGGTTGCGCCCGCGCCTGCCAAGCCAGCCCGCCGCGAGGCGACCCGTCCTGAGCCAAAATTCAGCCAGCCGCAGGTCACCCAGCCAAAGGCCAAAGAGCCCAAACAGCCAAAGATCGCGGAACCAGTTCATGCCGAACCCGTCCACGCCGCATCGGCGCAGGCAGAGCCGACCGAGCTGACTTCGTTCGTGGCCGATCTGGAAGCGTCGCTTGGCGATTCGTTCCCGGAAGCGCCTCCTCTCGCAAGCCAGCCGAGCGCCAAGCCGCTTGCTGGTTGGCCGACGTCGCCTGCGCCAAAGAAGCCGGCAGCTCCCGCGCCTCCGCCACGTGTTGAGACTCCGGTTGCGCCGCCAGCACCTGCGATTGCAGCATCAACATCAGGTCACGCCGCGGCAGCCGCTCCTGCGATGACCTACAGCACCACTCCTGTGCGTCCCCTGGGATCGGCTGCCCAAACCGCAAGCCCTTCCGACAGCGTCGACCTTTCGGAAATGTTTGGCGAGTTGAAGCAGGAACTTGAAGAGGATGTGAAGGCGGGCGACGAAGATCCGGAAACGCACTACAACCTCGGTGTCGCTTTCCGCGAAATGGGTCTGCTCGACGAAGCCATCGCCGAACTGCAAAAAGTTTGCACCTCGATCGAACGTGGTGTTCCGTTCTCACAACCCGTCCAAACCTATACGTGGCTGGCGCAATGTTTCCTCGACAAAGGAGTTCCGCAAGCGGCCATCCGGTGGTACGAAAAAGCTCTCAGCATTCCGGGGCTTGACGACGAAGCGAAGCTGGCGATCAACTACGAACTCGGATCGGCTTGCGAAACGGCCCAGGACAAGCCCGCGGCGCTTCGCCATTTCACCGCCGTTTACGGGGCCAACATCGATTATCGCGACGTCGCCGAGCGCATTCAGGCCCTGAAGTCGTAGAATGCACAGGTGGGTTTGAAAGTTGCTCGGGGAAGCGACTCGATCCTTTGCCGCAACACGTTCTTACCCGCACAGCCCTGTTACACAGGCCTCACGCACAAACGACGCGCTGAATGATCTCCGATCCCAAGCTGCCATTTGCCGACGATACTACTGGTGTCAGAGAAAGAACCGGAGAGCCTAAGTCTCCGAGCGTAGTACCGTTGGCGCCCGGAGCCGGAGCTGTGCCAGCGACTTCTCGACCGCCTTCGGCGGCGCGCTTGTGGCTGCGGCGCATCGGAGTGCTGTTGTTCGTGTTTCTGTGCGCGACGCTCGGCGTGATGCTCGTGATTCTTCCCTGGCGTCCCGAGTGGTCGGAAAATCCACTGCTGATCCACTACCCGCTGCTGCACGCGCTGATGGCGAGCGGATTTACACGCGGTCTCGCAACCGGACTCGGAGTGTTGAACGTGTGGATCGGATTTTGGGAAGCGGTTCAGTATAGAGAGGATTGAAAGCAGTCGCTGGTCGTCGGTCGCGAGTCGCGGGTAAACCATCGAACGCGGACCACGACTGCCGACCACCGACTGGCGACCAATAACGATTTTATGTCTGACGACAAACTCAAATCCGCGCCGCTCGCGTATCAGAACGAGCCATTTCTCAACAGTCCGGATGGCAGAATTCTGCGCCTGTTATCGGAATACAGCGAACCGCTGTCACGCTTCCGGCGGGAGCAGATTCAGGACACGGTAGTTTTCTTTGGCTCGGCTCGAATTCCGAGCCGCGACACCGCCGCGCACCGGCTTGCGGAAGTTCATGCGAACGCAGCTTCCAGCTCGGCGGCGCAGCAGGCGAAAGATCTTAAGCGCGCTGAAGCCGCAGTCAATATGGCTCGCTATTACGAAGATGCGCGCCGACTTGCTCACCTGCTTACCGACTGGTCGAGCCAGATCCCGGCCAAGCGCCATCGTTTTGTCGTCACCACCGGAGGCGGGCCCGGCATCATGGAAGCGGCCAACCTCGGGGCACACGAAGCGGGCGGAAAAACCATCGGCCTCAATATCAATCTGCCGTTCGAGCAGAATCCGAATCCCTACATCACGCCGTCGCTCAATTTCGAGTTCCATTACTTTTTCATGCGGAAGTTCTGGTTCGCATATCTCGCGAAAGCGCTGGTGATTTTTCCTGGAGGCTTCGGGACACTCGACGAGTTTTTTGAAATTGTCACCCTGGCCCAGACAGAGAAGCTGGCCAAGAAAATGATCATCGTCATTTATGGCAGCGATTACTGGAAGAAGATCGTCAATTTCGAAGCGATGGTCGATGCCGGCGTAATCGCGGCAACGGACCTGGATCTCTTCAAGATGTTCGACTCGCCGGAAGAGAGCTTTGAATTCCTGAAAGAAGGGCTGACGAAGTATCACCTCGCTCCACAGCAGGCGAAACGGACCGGCGAAGCGGCAGTCCCAGAAATCGCGAAGACCCGTCCCTAACTCGTGTGCAGTAAGGGTGGCCCCTAACCAGCCCGGTCCATACCTATTTCCGAACTGCTCCCGGAAATTGGAACCCGCGGCGACCCGACTCCGTATAGACTGCTACGGTTCAGTATTCCCGGAGAACAAGCCAACGATGACCCCACGAACTTTCCGTGCAATCGCAATCTGTTGCTCGATTTTTTTCTGCGCAGTTTTTCTGGCGACTCCCGCGTTGGCTCAGCCGGGGGCGAACGAGATGCCGTCCGTGATTCAGGTGCCGGCGGAAGCGCAGGCCGGGCCGCATTTCGATGCCACGGCCGCCACGAACGCGTATCTGGCGCAGATTCCTGCTGACAAGACGGCGCGTTCCGATGCCTATTTCGAGGGCGGATACTGGCTGATTCTTTGGGACTTTCTCTACGGAGTCGTGGTTGCGCTCTTGCTGCTGAATCTGCGATGGTCGGCGAAAATGCGCGATTTGGCGGAACGGGTGACCCGCTTCTGGCCCGTCCACACTTTCGTATATTGGCTGCAATACATCGTTCTCACCACCATCCTGACTTTCCCCCTCGGGGTCTACGAAGGTTATTTCCGAGAACACAAGTATGGGCTGGCCACGCAGACTTTCGGTCCCTGGATGGGAGATCAAGCAAAGATGCTGGGCGTAAGTGCCGTGCTGGGCGGCCTGCTGGTGGTGCTGCTGTTTTTCATTGTCCGTCTTGTGCCGCGAACCTGGTACATCTGGGGCGCAATTGTAACCACCCTATTCACCGCCTTCGTTGGGATGATCGCGCCGGTTTTCCTATTTCCCATCTTCAATAAGATCACACGGCTCGACGACCCCAAGGTAGTCATCCCCATCCTGAGCATGGCGCGGGCAAACGGAATCCCCGCAAAAGATGTGTACAAGATCGACGCCTCGCGACAGTCGACACGAATGAGCGCCAACGTCAGTGGTCTCGGAACCACGATGCGCATCACGCTTAACGACAATCTGCTCCGGCGCGGCTCGCTGGAAGAAATTCAGGCGGTGATGGGCCACGAGATGGGGCACTACGTGCTGAATCATGTCTACAAGTTCATCATGTGGTCAGTGATAGAGTTCGTGATCTTCTTCGTTTACTTGCGCTGGGGACTCGAGTGGACGCTGAAACGTTGGGGTGAGAAGTGGCAGATACGGGGTCTGACTGACCCTGCAATTATTCCGCTTGTGCTTCTGCTGGCTCTGATTTTTGGGTTCGTCTTTACTCCCATCGACAATACATTTACGCGCACGCAGGAATACGAAGCCGATATGTATGGTCTGAACACGAGCCGGCAGCCCGACGGATTTGCGCAAGCTGCGATCCATCTCGGCGAGTATCGCAAGATGAGCCCTGGGCCGGTCGAGGAGTGGATATTCTTCGATCACCCGAGCGGACACAATCGCATCTACGCTGCGATGCGGTGGAAAGCGGAAAACCTGAAGCTGTTCACGCCACCGGCTTCGACCACGGAGGGCTCGGCCGCAGTTGCGCCAGAGGCAGCGTCGGCCGTCGACAAAAAATGATTGCTCCCGTAGTAGGCTGACAGCTGAATGGCCAACGGCTGCCTGCTGTACTACATCACCGACCGCACCCAGTTTCGCGGGGATGAGGCCCTGTGCCGCCGCGCTCTGCTATCCAAGATCGCCGACGCAGCCCGTGCGGGAGTTGACTATATCCAGCTGCGTGAAAAGGACCTGAGCGGGCGACAGCTGGAGACACTGACGCGGGAAGCAGTTGCGCTAGTTCGCGAAGTCCGCGAAGTTTCCGGGTGCACGCGCCTGTTGGTCAATTCGCGCGTCGACGTCGCGCTCGCCGCTGGGGCTGACGGGGTTCATTTGCGCGAGGAAGATGTCGCGCCTGATAACGTGCGTTGCGTCTCGGGAGCGGCAGCGAATTCCGGTCGTCCAGGCCAGTCGCCCGATCATTTTCTGATCGGTGTTTCCTGCCACAAGGTTACCGATGTGAAACGCGCGGAGTCGGAAGGCGTCGACTTCGCGGTCCTCGCTCCGGTATTTGGAAAAAGCGGTGCTCCAGGAAAGAATCCCACTGGTCTGGCTGCGCTGGAGGAAGCCTGTCGGGCGAAAATTCCAGTGATTGCTCTCGGCGGCATCACGCTGAAAAATGCGGCCGCGTGCTTGAGCGCCGGCGCGACTGGGGTCGCGGGAATCCGACTGTTTCAGGAGAACAATATCGATGATGTCGTGCGGGCCCTGCGCGCGTCCGTCGTAAAATAGCAAACGAAGCTATCGATTGAAGGACGCCGATGCCCGATCTTGCAACCCACTACCTCGAAGAAATCAAGCGCCAGTTTCGCGGCCACAAGCGTATGGGCGAAGCGGCCATGGCCCAGCTTGCGGACGCCGACTTTTTCGTCGCGCTCGATCCGGAATCAAATTCCGTTGCTGCCCTGGTGAAGCACATTGCCGGCAATGCGCGTTCGCGCTTCACGGACTTTCTTACGAGCGACGGCGAGAAGCCAGACCGTTTTCGCGATCGCGAATTTGAAGTTTCGGCCAGCACAACGCGCGCAGACGTGATGCGGTGGTGGGAAGAGGGATGGTCGCATGTATTCTCGGCGCTCGATTCACTGACGCCCGAAGACGTGCAGCGCACGGTGACGATCCGGCAGGAGCCGCATACCGTGATGCAGGCACTCAACCGCGCCGTCGCCCACTACGCGCAGCACACCGGACAGATCGTGTTTCTTGCGAAACATTTGCGCTCGGCGCAATGGCAGACGCTTAGCATTCCGCGAGGCAAATCCGAAGAGTACAAAGTCGCTACGCCGAAGACGCCCAGGTCCGCCTGATTGATTTCGAGTTGGGAGCAGCACATGAAAATCGCGTTTGTCATTACTTTGTGGCTGGCCTTCGGTTCCTTGCTCAACGCGCAACACGCGGCTCTGCAAGCTGATACCAACTCTCCCGCCGAAGCTGAGATCAAGAGTCTAGAGCAGAAGCTTGCCGATCTTATCGTACAAAGCAACTGGGATGAATACGCGAAGCATCTGGCATCCGACTACGTGCATACACGCGACAGCGGACAACTCGAAAGCAAAGACGACGCGCTCGGTGGTCTGCGCGACGCAAAACGCAAGATCATTGTGATGGAGATGGAACCATCGACCGCTCAGTTCCGCGTCTATGGTGACACGGCGGTGGCGAACGCGGAATTCACGATCACGGTTCGCGACTCAGGGCAGGTCAAAAGCCGGCGCACCCGGCAGACCGATGTCTTTGTGAGGCGCGAGGGGCAGTGGTGGTTGATCGCTGGGCAGAACTCGATGATTGGCAAGTAGACCATTTGGTCGGTGGCCGCGCCGAGCGCGGTGTAGAATAACCCGTTTGCTCTTCTAATTCCGCAATCATAAAGGGGGCTTTCATGCCCAGCACCATGCTCGCGGTGGTCAAGGCGGAAGCTGCGCCGGGCGCGGAAGTCCGCGAAGTCAAGATTCCCGCTTACGGCCCCAACGACGTTCTGGTCAAGGTCAAAGTTGCCTCCATCTGCGGTACCGACCTCCATATTTACGAGTGGGACCGATGGGCGCAGGGACGCATCCATCCACCGTTGATACCCGGACACGAATTTTGCGGCGAGGTGGTCACATTTGGTTCTGAGGTAACGAGTGTGAAGGAGGGAGACTTCGTATCGGCGGAAATGCACGTTGCCTGCGGCAAGTGTCTACAGTGCCGGACGGGCGAAGCGCATATTTGCCAGAACGTGAAGATCATCGGAGTCGATTCCGACGGGGCATTTGCGGAATACGTCGTCATCCCCGAGTCGAACATCTGGAAGCTCGATCCAGCTATCCCCCAGGAGTATGCATCGATTCTCGATCCCTTGGGCAATGCTGTGCACACTGTGCTGGCGGGAGAAATTGCGGCCAAGACTGTCGCCGTGACCGGGTGCGGGCCTATCGGACTATTCTCGATTGCCGTGGCCCGAGCAGTGGGCGCGACCACAATTTTTGCCCTCGAGGTCAACGAGCACCGGCGCAAGCTGGCGGCGAAGATGCATGCAGACTACGTTCTCGATCCGAGCAAGGAGGATGTGCGCGCCTTTGTCGCTGAGAAAACTGGCGGTCTCGGCGTGGACGTGGTATTGGAAATGGCCGGCCATCCCGACGCGATTCGGATCGCTTTCGATATCATTCGCCGCGGCGGACGCATGTCGCTGCTTGGACTCACTTCAAAACCCATCCCGCTCAATTTCTCGGAAGACATTATTTTCAAGGGCATCACCATCCAAGGCATCAACGGACGCCGCATGTACCAGACCTGGTACCAGATGACCGCTCTGCTCAAAAGCGGAAGGCTCGACCTTCACCCCGTCATAACAGACCGCATCCCAATGAAGGATTTTTCCAAAGCGATGGCGCGGCTAAAAACCGGCGAGGCGAGCAAAATATTGGTGTATCCAAACGGAGTGAAATAGCTCTTCGCCCGTCGCATCACCGCCAACTGGCTATCAACCCCTCGCTAATTTGCCGTGCTAACTTGCCCGCGCTGGAACCGGCTTCGATCCTTTGAACGCATAAAAAGCGATGTAGAGATAGCAGACGATCGGAATCACGAAGGCGTGGTGAATTCCGATGCGATCGGCGGCCGCGCCGAATATATACGGAATGATGGCGCCGCCGACAATGGCCATGACCAGCAGTCCGGAGCCGTCGCCCGTCAGTGGGCCAAGTTCGGCAATACCCAGCGTAAAGATGCTGGGGAACATGATGGAGTTAAAAAGGCCGACGAGAATAACGCTCCACATCGCGAGCTGGCCAAGACTTAGGCTCGAAGTCGCAACGAGAGCGGTGGCCGCCAGAGCGCAGACCCCAAGTAGTGTGCCCGTTGTCGCGGAGACACTTCCTCCACGAACAGCGGCTGTAATGGCAAACAACGCAGCCAGTATTGCGACCAAGGCGAACAAAGGTCCGGCCGAGATTAGAACCGCACCAAGTTGCCAGAGCACTGCTCCCACGCCAGCGTGACTACCCGGATCAACCCTTCCCCTGAGCCAATATGAAACCACGGCCATCAAAGCGCCGGCGACTGAGGCCACAGCCATGGGAAGGGTTCTGGCTCCACGCAACAGAGCAGAGCCGATAAATCGGCCCACCATGGCGCTGCCCCAGTACAGCGCGACAAAGCCTGCCGCAACTCTTTGAGTCAGGCCGCCGATTTCGGGTTGGTTGAAGTAATTCACCATGAAGCTTCCGATGGATACTTCGGCGCCAACGTACGCGAAGATGGCGATCGCACCGAAAACCAAATTCGGATGTCTCCAGATGGAGTCGCCCAACTTTTCGCCGATACGGTGCTGTGCATGCTCAATTTTCGGCAATTTAAAACTGCCGATTGCGATGGCGAGAATGACCAGCGCGATACCCAAGCCCACGTAGGGAGTCTTCACCGTCGCTGCCTCATGCAAACGGTAAGTCTGAAGAGCGTCGGGCGCCAACGCGCGTATCTGATCGATGGTCTTCGGATCAGCGCTCAGAATGAGGAGGCCTCCAAAAAAAGGCGCGAGAAAGGTTCCGAGAGAATTGAAGGCTTGTGTCAGGTTGAGCCGGCTCGATGCGGTCTCGGGTGCACCCAGAACGCTGACGTATGGATTCGCCGCTACCTGGAGGCAGGTGATTCCGGCCGCCAGAACAATTAGGGCGCCCAAAAATAGATTAAAAGACGGCACACTGGCTGCGGGCACAAAAAGAAACGCGCCCAGTCCCATGGTGAGCAGGCCGACGACCATCGAACGCTGATAGCCGATCCAGTCGACAATCTTCGCGGAGGGAATCGAGAATAGAAAATACGCTCCGAAGAACGCGAACTGTACCAGACTTGCCTGCCGGTAGCCGAGATCGAAGATCGATTTCAGGTGCGGGATCAGAATGTCATTCAAGCAAGTTAGAAAGCCCCACATGAAGAACAGCGTTGTGACCACCGATAACGCGGCGCGATGAGTAGAGGGCGGGGCTTGGGTTGCGGTTCCGGCTTGAGTTGGGGTGCTGACGCCTGGCTGCATTGGCCTCCGTATCTTCGACGCTTTCCGTCAAAAAGCCGTCTGGCGAGTCTATCGCCGGCCAAGGATATCACCGCGACCCCTAAAATAGTACGGCTATCTGGCGAAGAAAATCGATCATCCCGTCGAGAAAACCGTTACAGTATTTCAGTTCTCAACAATCGTTCTCGACAACCGTTCTCAACAAATCGTTCTCATAAATCACGCCGCGGTGCGATAGGCCATCTCCATGAGAGAAACTTCCCTTGTTACCGTCGCGATCATCGTGATGATTGCGGCGCTTAACCTATCGCTAAGCGGCGTTGCGATGGCGGCCGAACCGTTTTCCTCCACCGTAGTATTCAGTGAAGCTGGATTTCCCTCTGCCGATGCGGCGGGTCCCCCATCACAGTTATCGTCGCTCCTGCCCGGCGCGCGGTTTGCTTCTTCTGTGCAGCTCGCGGCTCTGCTCGGCGATCCGGCGACGAGATTGCTGGTAATGCCTTATGGTTCGGCGTTTCCCGAGGGTTCATGGGCAGACATCTTTGCATTCGTGGATCGAGGTGGAAACCTGTTGGTGTTGGGCGGCCGGCCATTCACTCGTTCCGCCTATCACGATGCCTCGGGATGGAAGTTGCGTGATTACAGCGTGCGATTTTCACGAGCCCTGATGATCGATCAGTACCGGACGACTCCCGGTTCCGATGGGCTCAAGTTTCAGACGAATTCCGAGTTGACGCTGAAGCTACCTGCATTCAGCTGGACACGAGGGTTCAGCCCAGTCATTCGTCTCAGCGCAGTCGATCTCTATCATCGTGGAGGTGCTGCCGGTTCTATCGATGCGCGCCTGGATGCGCTGGCTTGGGGGGTGAAAGATGGCCACAAATTGTCGGCAGCCGCCGTCGCGATCGATCATCTTCGAAATGGTTTTGGAGGAGGACGCTGGGTTTTTCTGAATGCTGAAGTTGCGCCGGATTTCTACCATGGCAAGACGTCAACTGAGTTGGTGCGGTTATTAGCCGACTTTGCGCTCGGTGGCAGCGAGGAATTTAACGTCCACCCGGTCTTCCCGCTCTACTATCCGGGCGAACCGATTCAACTGCAAGTCGACTGGTACTCGACGACGCCGTCGGGTCATCCTCTTACGGTCAAGATCACGAGCGTCGCGCACGATCAGCCGTCCGCTCGTTCGGAAGTGTCGGGTGCTGTTCCATCAGATCGAGCTTTGTTTCTGCCAGCTCCAAAATTACCGGGTCTGTACACAATCGAAGCCCAACTCCTGGAGGGCGCCAGGGTGCGGGCGATTTATCACTCCGGCTTCTGGGTGCATGATCCAGCCTTCTTGCGCGCGGGCCCGCGCGTGACCGTGAACAAGGATTTCTTCGAACTCGACGGCCAGCCCATTGCCGTCGTCGGCACCACTTACATGTCGCGTGAATTCCAGCGGCTATATTTCGCGCGCCCGAATGTTTACGTGTGGGATCAGGATCTCGCGCAGATTCATTCCGCCGGATTGAATATGATTCGCACGGGCTGGTGGACTGGATGGGACAAGATTTGCGACGAGAATGGTCAACCCTACGAAGGCACACTGCGGACGCTCGAGGCGTACTTGATGACGGCGCGCAAGAATGGGCTGCCGGTGCAATTCAATTTTTTTGCATTTTTGCCCGACGTCCTCGGTGGCGCGAATCCGTACCTCGACCCGGAGGCGGTGCGACGCCAGAAGACACTCATTACTGCGGTGGTCGAGCGCTTCCACGATGTTCCGTGGCTGGCATGGGATTTGATCAACGAGCCGAGCATTTCTCAGCATCTGTGGACCATGCGGCCCAACGGCGATCCGATTGAGATCGAGAAATGGAACGAGTGGCTCAATCGGCGTTATCCAGACCGCGCGGCTCTCGCCGCGGCGTGGAACCTTCCGGTAAGCGAAGTGCAGGGTACGTTCGCGTTGCCGGAGGAGGTCGAGTTTGCGCAGCGCGGAATGTATGTCGGGCACAATTCACTGAAAGTCTACGACTACTTTCTGTTCGCGCAGGATGTCTTTTCGAATTGGGTGCACACGATGCGTGATGCGATCCGCGCGACCGGGTCGCAACAGCTAATCACTGTGGGCCAGGACGAAGGCGGCATTCAAGATCGGCCCTCGCCCTCGTATTGGGGCGAGTTCGTGGACTTCACTACCAATCATTCGTGGTGGCTCAACGATTATCTTGTGTGGGATTCGCTGCTGGCTAAGCAACCGGGTCAGGCGATGCTCATCCAAGAAACTGGTCTTCAGCGTGAATTGAATCTCGACGAGATCACTCGCCGCGCGCCCGAGAGCGAAACTTCGCTCCTCGAACGCAAAATTGCTACATCATACATTCAAGGCTCGGGCGCGATTGAGTGGCTGTGGAACACGAACTCCTACATGACCGAGAGCAATGAGACGCCGATTGGCGCAATTTCGCCTGACGAAACTGAAAAGCCTGAAGCCGCGCTACTCCGCGCCTACGCCGATTTCGGCAAAGCACTCAGTCCGCATCTGCGTGCCCCTCAGCCGCCCTCGGTCGCAATCGTCACTTCGCAAGCGGCGCAATTTTCGGTCATTGGAGAATTCCAAATCGAGGCGCAGCAGAAGGCGGTGCGCGCTCTCGCCTACAACGACCACCTCGCTGCGTACGCCATCGCGGAGAATCAGATCGAGAATCTCGGGACACCGAAGCTGGCGATTCTGCCGTCGGCACAGGCCTTATCGGAGAAAGCATGGCGCACGCTGCTGCGATACACAAATGAAGGCGGCAATCTGTTAATCACGGGACCCGTCGAATACGACGAACATTGGCAGCGCAGCGGCCGTGCTGCCGATCTGAAGCTGGCCGCGCAGATCGAGCCACTCACATACCATAATGCCGATTTGCAGATAGGCAATCGTGGACTGCCGCTCTCCTTTGATGCGCAAAAACAAACATGGCTTCATACGCTACGCTTCAACGATGGCAGCACGCTAAAGGAAATTTCCTACGGCAAAGGCCGGATTTTCTGGGCTGCCTATCCGGTCGAACTCGCGGAAGGAAGTGAGGCTGCCGCGGATTTGTACGCGTACGTCGCGGGCCAGGTCGGCATTGAATCGGCGTTCGAACTGCGGTCCGCGATTTCGCCCGGTGTCTTGATCTATCCAACGGTCCTGGACGATTCGGTTATGTATGTGATGGTCTCGGACGCGGCGGAAGATTCCAGGATCGATCTGCGCGACAAACTCACCGGCGCGCCCCTCAACTTGCTGCTTCCGGCTCAGCATGCCGCGATCGCGGTGATCGGGAAGCGTGAGAAAAGTGTCGTCGCGAAGTACGGCTTCTAGACACGAAGATGTTCAGCGGAACAGCGCCAGGTCGACCGCATTTCCCATCGCTTCGTGTCCGGCCGGCCCAGGGTGCAAATGGTCGCCGCTGTCATACTTTGGCGCCATGCGAGCCGGAGTCGCAGGATCGCGGAGCGCTGCGTCGAAATCGATGACCCCGTCGAACGCGCCCGAGGTTCGAATCCATTGGTTAACGGCGACGCGTTTTGTCTCGCCCTGTGGCGTCCAAGCGCCAAAACCCTGATAGGGAAGTATGGTTGCGCCAAAAATTTTGAGGCCCCTCGCATGTGTGCGAGCGATGATCTGTTTGTATCCCGCAATGATTTCTTCGGCAGTCACTGGAGTTCGGCTCAAACATGGATTCGGTTCCAGCGTCTTCGTATCGGGCTGGCCAATGTCGTTGGTGCCCTCGAACAAAATTACCGCGACGACTCCGGACTGAGCCAAAACATCGCGTCCCAAACGAGCAAGGGCGTTTTGTCCCCAGCATGGCGAAGTGGTCAGCACACGATTGCCTGCGATGCCAGCGTTGAGCACAGCAAAGTCTGCGTGGGAAGCCAGCAAGCGGCGGCCGAGGTAGTCGGTCCAACGGCCGTTCGCGTCGAGTTGCGAGGCTGCGCCATCGGTGATTGAGTCTCCGAGGACGACGATGGCTCCGTTAGCGCCGGCGGTTGACTGCGCCTCGACCGCGCTTAGGAAATACCAAGATGTTGCGGTTTTTGCTCCGGCCGAATCCGAAAATCCACTCCCGCCTTCATCCGCGGAAAAATCTCCGGCGCGAGAAACATAATTCGTCTGGAGTGCAAGCCAGTGACCGGTTGCTGGCCCGGTGTCTCCAGCGGTGAACAGGCTGATCGTGAGATTCTGCTCTGGTCCCACCTTGAGCGCGACCGGATCGCTCAAGACTTCCGCCCCCTCTGGAATCGCTATCGGTCGGCTTCCTCCAAAGGTCACTTCGTGATTCGAATGCGGAACCAAAGACGCCCCGTTCTGTTGCAGTCCGACCGCGACGGCATCAAAGCGAATCGCACGTGGTCCAAACGTGTTGGATAACCGGATGCGAACCGCAGAGCCTCCGATCGAGGTGTGAACAACTTCGCGAATGGTTTGATTGGAGAAGGTCGTCGGCTGATCGCTCGCCGCGTTCGATGTGGTCCAAGTCGTAATCCAGCGCGCGGAGCCAGGCTGAGCCTGCGCTAGCGGGTGGAAAGATAACGATAAAGACAAACATGCAGCCCCCACCGCCAGACGAGAAATCGAGTGCCGCAGAACCATTGCAACGTGCCTCGTCGCTTTTAACTGGCTTCCCAAAGTAGCTTTCCAACTTTGATTACCCGCTACCGCAGCGACGCTTTCCCGGTTGACTCACGCACTACCAGCGTCGGTTCAATAGCGATTTCGGGTGACTGCCACCCCTCGTTTTCTATCAATCGGACCAACGTTTCGGCAGCCATCTGTCCCATTTTACCGAGCGGTTGCTTTACCGTCGTCAGGCTGGGCGAATGAAATTCAGCCCAGGGAATATCGTCGAAACCTACCACCGAAATGTCGTGTGGAATTCGCAGCCCCGTCTCCTGGATGGCGCGAATCGCACCGATTGCCGAGATATCGTTGTACGCGAAAAGCGCTGTGAACGGTTTCTTGCCCGCCAACAATTCTTTTGCGTAAGGATATCCGAGCTGAGGAGACGGATCGTCAACCTCGAGCCTGACGATGAGATCGGGATCCATTTCCAATCCCAGCTCCTGTGCAACTTTGCAAACCGCATTCCAGCGATATTCTGAATCGGAACTCCAGGGTTGACCTTTCATGAAAGCGATCTTGCGATGGCCCAGAGCCAAAAGATGCTCCAAAGCGACTCGCGCACCCCGCTCTTGATCGAGGACGATATTCGTGACGCCCTTCATCACACTGTGTCCGGCCACGGAAACAGTCGGCAAGGGCAACGGTTCTTGCAGGCTCGTGTCCACGGTGATGAATCCCTCTACGCCGCGTTCCAGCAGAAGTTGGGAGTGGTTGTGCAGCATGGCCGCGTCGTGCCGATGAATGACGGTCAGGAAGAAATAATTGTGCTCTCGGAGAAAACTCTCAACTCCGCTGATGACCATCGACCCGTAGGCATCACCGATCTCCTCGATGATGAGTCCAACTGTATAGGTGCGCTTCTTGCGCAGAGAACGCGCAAGGAAATTGGGGCGGTAATTTAGTTCCTGCGCTGCCGCGTGAATACGCAGGCGGGTGTGCTCCGGAATCGCCCGTGCCGAAGGCGCGCTGTTCAGTACGGCAGAAACCGTGCCCGGCGCCAAGCCGACGTGCAGAGCCACCTCGCGCAGCGTAATTTTTCCGGGTTGGCTTAGAGGAAAGTCCTTCTTTTTTACCATTGCGTCGCGATTAGCACCCACGATAGATCCCCACCGATTACCGCGGGATCGCACCAACCGGAGCACGGCACGATTCCAGCCGAGAAAGCATATCAGGTATGGGCCAGATAGCCGGTTAGTTTTTGTTTCACATCCGGCCACTCGGCGGCCACGATGGAATAGCGCGCCGAATCCCGTGCGATGAAGTCCGCGGCCATGCGGTGGGAACGAAGGATTCCCTCAAATTTTCCGCCGATCCGTTCGAGCGCAGCGCGCGAACGCTGGTTGCGCGCATCCGCGTGGAAGCAGACGCGCAGCATACCCCAGGTTTCGAAAGCATGGGTAAGCATCAGGAGCTTGGATTCGGTGTTGGCCGGTGTGCGGATCGCCGAGCGCCCGAGCCACGTGTAGCCTATCTCGCAAGCATCCGCTGCGGAGCGGGCATGCCGGGTGTGGCTTTTCGGCCAAGCCCAGCGCTCCATCAGGAAATAGCGGGTTGACCCGATGACAGCGCCGTCATCCTGACGAACAATTGCAAAGGGCACTGCGGTGCCGTCTTTTTGCCAAAGCAGCGCAGTGTCGACGTATTGCATGGCTTCGAGCTTATTTGCCGGAACCGGACTCCACTGATAAAGGGAGCGGTCAGCGCACGCGGCGGCGACTAGGCCGTCGACGTGGCTATGATTGAGCGGCTCCAGACGAACGTGGCGTCCTTGCAGGAGGATAGCCTCGGTCATTTTCTTTCTCGCGAATCGATTCCGCGAAATTATACCAGCAGAAACTTCTTCACAGATGTGTGGATCTGCTCTACAATATCGATTTAGTTAAACACGTGCCAGATTTGCTTAACCCATCCGTCCATGACGCCGGAGGCTCCAATGCAGTTCCGCCTTGCCAAGTTTGCGCTTCTTTTCCTTATCATCTGCTGTGCGCTTTGCTCCGTTTGGGCAGGAGACGCAATTCCCAAAATCGCCTGGAGCCGTGGTATTGGCGTGCCGCTGGCGAATGCCGGAACGCGCAAGCCGAACCTCACCGACCTGATTGACGACGGATTCTGGCAGGGCGCGCCGGTCGGTGGTTTTGGCTCCGGCACATTTTCGCGCTCCTATCGTGGCGACTTCTCGCGCTGGCACATCAAGGCTGGCATTCATAAATATGCGACTGTTGACGCGAACCAGTTCGCGATTTACGAAAAATCTGAAGGCGCGTCCGAAGGTATTGCCCAGGTTCTTCTCGCCGGTCATCCAAAAGATCACGCGCTCAGTTCGTGGAAATGGGACTATCCCGTCGGAGCCGGCACTTACTCGGCGGTATATCCCAAGTCGTGGTATGACTACCGCTGGGATAAATTGCCGGCACACGTTGTGCTGGAACAGTTTTCTCCGGTCCTTCCTGGCAACTACCGCGAGAGCAGTTATCCGGTCGCCGTCTACCGTTGGCACGCCGACAATCCGACTGACAAACCGGTGACAGTCTCCGTGATGTTGTCGTGGGCAAACATGGTGGGATGGTTTCGCTATCCCTCACACGACTTTCAAGGACAGGCGATGAGTTCAGGTAACTACAACAGCGTCGTTTCAACGCCGCTCGGAACTGCCGGAACCATGAAATCGATTGTGTTTGATCGCATTCGTCCAGGCGATGTCCGTGACGACTGGGACGGCCAGTTCGCGATCTCGTCGATCGAATCACCAGGCGTCGAGATTACGTATCAGAATTCGTACCTCCCCGATGATGGCGGAGCGGGAGTCTGGACTCCGTTCTCGAAAGACGGACGCCTCTCTAACGACGATTTCAAATGGACCAGTAGCGGAGAGACTCTGGCTGGCGCGATCGCCGTTCGTTTCACCCTGCAACCCGGGGAGAAGCGCGTCATCCCCATGGTTGTGTCGTGGGATCTTCCTGTCATGGAGTTCGGCACCGGACGCCAATGGCATCGGCGCTACACTGACTTTTTTGGCACATCTGGAAAGAACGCGGTAAAGATCGCCGCCGAAGGCCTGACCCACGCCTCCGAATGGAGTGACGCGATCGACGCATGGCAGGCTCCTTACATCAACGACGAATCGAAGCCCGCATGGTATCGCGCCGAGCTTTTTAATGAGCTCTACACGCTGGCAGACGGCGGCTCGTTTTGGGGGCGTCCCGTCGGCGCCGACCCTAAATCTGCGCCCGCGTTTTCGTTTATGGAGTGCTATGACTATCCCTACTACTCCACCCTCGACGTGCGCTTCTACGGCTCGATGCCGCTGGTGAAGTTTTGGCCTGACCTCGATAAACAAGAGATGCGGACCTTCGCCGAAACCGTTCTGCGCAATGAGCCCGAAAAACTGATGTGGATCTGGAAATCGGAGCAAGACAAGAAGCCCACGTTTCGCACGCGCAAGAGTGTTGGCGCGGTTCCTCACGATCTCGGCGCGCCAGAAGAAGACCCGATTTTCAAAGTCAACCAATTCAGCTGGCAGAACACCGACGACTGGAAAGACCTCAATACGAAATTTGTCCTGATGATCTACCGGGACTATGTTTTTACCGGACGCACCGACACGCAATTCCTCCGCGACACCTGGCCTTCGGTGCAGCTCGCGCTCGACTATCTCCGCAAATATGATCGCAACGGCGACGGCATTCCTGAAAACGACGGCTACCCCGACCAGACCTATGACGTCTGGGTGGTCCGCGGCGAAAGTGCCTACTGTGGCGGACTCTGGCTCGCCGCTCTGCGTGCTGCTGAAGAAATTGCCAAGGCTTTGAACGATCCAACAGCGCAAGCGAAGTATCACGAGCTTTTTGTTCGAAGCCAGGCCAGCTACATCAAGAAACTGTGGAACGGAGAATATTTCCGTTACGACACTGGCAGCGATTACCGCGACAACATCCAAGCCGACCAACTTGCCGGACAGTGGTACGCGCACATCACCGGCCTGGGCGATCTGGTCCCAATGGACATGCAACGCAAGGCGCTGAAGAAAATTTTCGACTTCAACGTCATGAAATTTGGAAAAGGAGAGATGGGCGCGGTCAATGGCATGGCCACCGACGGCACCATCATCACGACCAACGAACAAGTGCAGGAAGTCTGGACCGGCACTACCTTCAGCGTAGCCGCACTGATGCTGGCCGATGGCCTTAAAGACGAGGGCTATCACACCGCTTGGGGCGTGTATCACGTCGTATACGAGACCAAGGGATATTGGTTCCGGACGCCCGAGGCCTACGAAGTTGACGGCAATTTCCGCGCGTCGATGTATATGCGTCCCGCGGCGATCTGGGCGATGGAGATGACCGAGCCACCAGCGAGCGCAGGTGCGGAGGCGGGAACCGCCGCAAAATGAATAGCCTTGCATAGACGCACTCGGCCGTCCGCTGTCCTCCGGTGTGTCAGAAATTAACGAGAATGTAGTAAAACAGTAATCACCGGAGAGGTGGTAGAGCGGTTGAATACACCGGTCTTGAAATTCTACATTCAAGGCTGAACCCGAGTGGTTTCAATGAGATAGAGTAGCCTCACTCGCCTCGATTGGACCCGATTTGGCCCCGTTAGCCTCGTAACAAGAACCTTAACAAGAACCTGAATCGCTGCTCAGGTTGACGGCTCCCAAGGCGACTTTTTCTCGACCTAATAGTCTTGGGAGGATTTATGACCAAGACCGAATCTGAGGCGGCAAGGCTCGAACGGAACGCGGCGTCGTTGAAGTGGAAGGCTAAGAACGCCAAGAAGGTCGCGGCGTTCAACCGCCGCTGGCTGCTCAACAAGAAGAAGGAAGACGGGACGATCACCAAGGAGCAGAGGAAGGAACTAGCCGAGATAGAGAAGTTCTTGGCTGCGGCGTAGAATCGGAAAGCGAGCGAACGGACCAAAGAGGCTCAGTTTTCGGACTGAGCCTTTTCTATTTGTACGAAGCACCCAAGCTCCTCCCCGGTGGGAGAGGTCTCGGGACTCCTCATCAGCACTTCAAAGAACGCCTCGACGATGATCTGAGGGTTCACGTCGCCAAGCTGGTCGATCGTCTTTTGAACTCGGTTAGTCATAGGAAATTATGGGGCGGAATTCCGTCCGCCGTCGGCCCGACATTGAATGAACAGTCCGTCGTCGGGTACAGCTGGCTGCCTCCCTTCTTTCGAAAGCCCAGGCAGCGTGGGTTGAAATTATGAGGAGCTCGGCCTTGGTCGCCTTCGGAGAGGTCCATGCGGGAACCCTGGCCAACAACCGAAAGTCGAGCCCCTTCCGTCCAAGTGTCAAGGAGGCACCGGACGAAACTTTGTTACCTGGTGTCGGTCACTCCACGCTCGCCGAGGGCGCCGGAGTTGTACTCGCGGAGCATCGCCGGCCATTGCGGGGTGGATTCGTGGAACTCGGCCACGGCGCGGCGGACCTGCGCGGCGAGGTTCTCCGAGCGTGTGATGCGGCGGTCGAGCTCCTTCAGTTCGTCCTCGTAGTGCTGGACGAGCCTCTGTCCCTTCTCCGCCGCGACCTCCAGCGCCGTCCTGGTTCCGTACTTGAGCTTCGATCCCTCGCGGACGGTGTCGAGCTTCCGGGATGTCTGGTCGCGTTCGAGCTTCAGGTTCTGGGCCGTCCTGTCGTGGTCGCGAATCTCATCGGCGCGCTGGCTCAGCCAACGCTCGGCGGCAGGCACGTCCAGCGGCCTCGGCGTGTCGTTGGCATGTGCGGCCTTCATCTTCTCCGCTAGGCCGTAGGTCGGGTCCTCGAACGAAACCCCGTTCTTGAATCTCAGCATTGCTGGCGGCATGTGTCGCTCCTTATTGTTGGCTTCTCGTCGATCGGCTGGCCTACTCCTCGAACAAATGTTGGTGCTCCTGGAAGTGAAGGTCGTTGTCGTCAGAAGCAAAGAGCTTTGCTTCCTTAGGCGAGAGGCCCATGTGGAGCGCAGACTCGTAGAGCTTCTGCTTTGCGGACTGCGCGGACTCGCTACCAGTGAACACCCGGCAGTTGTCGGCTGCGCCGTTTCGCTTTGCGACGGTCGCGGGAGCCTTGAGCGACTCGCGAATCTCTTCCGCGAGCTTCGACTCTCCGGCGGGTCGTCGCCAGGCCGGGACCGCTTCGGCGAAAGCGCCGTCTAGAACCTGCTGCGCGACGGCCAACTTCTCCTCCGCCGTCACCGAAGACTTGTGGATGGTCTCCGCCGTCTTGACGCCGAAGTCCTTCGCGATTTGGTCCAGCGCCTCAATCAACTGCTCGTCTAACGTCTTCATAATCTGTCGGCTCCTTTGCCTGGAATCATGCTATCGAGAGGGGAGATAGAAGCACATACTGGACGAATTACTTCGCAGTTGGCTGCAACGAAAGGGATTGCGAATCAGTGAATGCCGTCTTTCGCCACGCTTCTATCGCCCTGCGGACGTTCCCCAGTCCGTAGGACTTCTCGACCGCCCTGGCGGCGGCTTCCGTCGAGTGTCCCTGCTGCAAGAGGCGGAGGATGTTGAGCCTGACCTCGGCCAGTGGGACCTTCTTGTTCTTGCCTCCGCCGATAGGACGGCCTCGACGCCGCTTTTGAGACTGGCGAAACCTCATCGCGGCTTGTCTCTCAGCGAGGGTCATAGCTGTGGGTTCCGCTCTTGTTGTTTTCGAGGACTATCCGGTGGCCGAACGCCCATGTCTGCGCGCGGGCCAAGGCCAAGTCCTCGCTTTCGGCGAAGACCGTCCCTTTCCCGCCTTTTTTCCTGGCGGTCCAGATCCTCCCGTCGAAGGCGGTCACGAACTGCTCCCGCCGCTGCTTCACTCGCTGGTTCCAACTCTGCTTGCTGCTCACAGTTCACCTCCGCGGTTAGGGAATCCGTCTTTGTCGCAGAACGACACCGGAGCCTCAGACGGAATCCTGGCCTTGATGACTTCGAGGATCATGGCCCTGCCAAGCTCCGATTCTGGGTCTATCCCCTCGGCTTTTATGTCGTCGATGATGAGCTCCAATTCGGAGAGGGCGTGTTGGTAGTCCGCCCTGGCGCGGCGCTTCACAATCGCGGACTGCCGCTTGTACTCGCGGAATCCGAGCATCACCTTCTGCATTATTTTCTGGGTTGCGTTCACAGCGGGTCTCCCATGTATCCAAGTCTGTCCAGTTCTTCGTCGATCTCGTCTAGCTCGAACCTAGGACTGCTGTCCCACTCCGGCATCGGAGCGTTGCCGCGGATCACCATGTCCTTCGGCTTGAACTCGCTCGGCCTCACCGGATAGGCGAGGCACATTCCGAACGCGTCGGTCACGTCGTTGTGTGCGCAGAGGGGGAACGACCCGACTTCGTCGATGAACTGCTTGAGCCAGGGTGCGCCGTCAGGCAGAGACACCGACCCGCGATTCACGAGGTAGCACACGCTGGAGGCGCGATCCTCTTTGCTGCCCTTCGGTATGAGCGGCTCGATCGGAAGCTTGTGGCTGAGGCCGTCAATGATCCCCCATCCGGCCGCCGCCTGCTCGACGATCACCGACTCCGGCCTGCGGCCAGTGAGCCTCTGCATCTCAAGGTAGAAGTCGACCAGCTCGACGTGCATCTGGTCCTGCCGCCAACGCCCGCGCCTCACGGAGATGACCTTGAGCCTTCCCGTCGCGTTGTCGAACCCCATGCCGACGAAGGCGGTGAACGACCCGTGAGAGGTCGCGGTGTTCGCCGCGTCCACGGCGACCCAGCAGATGTCCGCTGTCGGGTGGGAATGCCTGGCGCACTTGTCCAGATCGAAATACTGCATCGCGCCGAGAGACGGAGCCTGCTGGTAGAGCGCGGACCAGTAATAAGGACCGGACGTGTCCTTGATGTCGTTCAGCCTCTCGCGCGGCCAGCGCTCGGGCCAATAGCTCGCGTAGGCCGGGAAGTCGATGTGCTCGCCCGAGTACCCGTCGTGGAAGTACGCTTGGTCTCCGGTGTCGTTCGTCGCCGGGATGTGAAGGCGAAGGAACTTCATGTGCTCCTGCTCCAGCAGCATCCCGACGGTGTCCTGAAGGTGGAACCTCGCCTGAAGGCAGATGACGATTCCCCTGGGGCTCAGTCGGGTGATCGCGGCGGAGCACACGTTCTCCCAGATGCTTTGGCGCACCACCTCGGACTTGCTTTCCGCGCCCGACTTGATCGTGTCGTCCAAGTGCAGGGCGGAGAATCCCGTTCCCGTCATCTGTCCGCGGATGCCACTGGCGTGGTAGCTGTAGTCGAGCGAGTTCGTGCCCGCGATCCTCCACTGGTTGTTGCGGTCGGCGTCGAGAGGGACCTTCACCATGTTCCGCGCGGCCCGCGAGAACTTCTGCGCCAGGGAGTCGGAGTTGCACACGAGCCCGATCGCCTCGGTGAAGTCCGAGTCCAGCCGCCACCCTGGCCCGTATACATTGCAGATCTCCGACTTGCCGGAACGCGGACTCACTTCGATGATCACGTTCTTGCGCTCCAGGTAGGCACGCTCCACGAGGGAGCAGATCCATTTGTGGACCCAGGTCGTCTGGTAGTTCCGCGGCCGATTCTTCTCCCAATACTCAAGCAGCGTCATCGCTCACCTTCTATTACCTTCTGGTCCTTCGGGAACCAGCTTTCGTCGCGCTGGGCGGAGGCCGTCGGCCTCGGGAGCCGCTGCGCGAAGTCGAACACTTCCTGTATCTGCCCGTCCGACAGTCCCGCGCAGGCCGACTTGAACCTCATGAGCAATGACGAGGACTCGGGGTCCACGCTCGCGTTCACGCGGAAGCTTTTCTTCGGGGCTTCCGTGCCGAGAAGAGTTATCTCCCGGTCGATGATGCCCAGGGCGAGGGAGATCTTCTTGTCGCTCCTGATAAGCGGCGACTTCAATTGCTCTCGCAGCTCTGACAATTGATCTAGTTGCATGGAGCGATACGCTTCCATATCCTGGCTCTCAGAGTTGACGGTCTCCAGGTCAAACGACTTCACGTCTCGCCAAATGGTGATGCGGTCTGCCGGGAATCCTTCGGAGCGGAGAATCTCCACGGCCTGAACTTGAGTGCGGCCTTCGGCGAGCAGTTCCAGCAGCCTCGCGCGGCGGGCCGCGATGGTGGCGTTGTCAGACTTCGGTGCCATATGGTTACTCCATCTCCCCGATCTCTACGAGCAGCTGCTTGAAGTCTTCGATCACGTCGATGCTGTTCTGCACCCGGTAGTTCAGCATGAGCCAGGGAAGTTCCTTCTCGGCCTGCGGGTTATTCGCGACCAACGGAGCGAGGGCCTTAACGGCGTTCTTCGCGGCTTTGAGATTCCGCTCCAGGATTTCGTAGCAGCTCGGCAGGTCCGCCCCGTTTTTCAGCCGAGTCCCCGCGTACTTAGGCCTTCGTTTCATGACGCCTCCTGAGTTGCCAGTCTCTCTATCCACGCTTCGACGTCTGACCGCCTGAACCGGATGGAACCGTTGATCTTGAAAAAGGGAATAGCCAGATCGCCGTATCTCTGCCGATGACGCGAGCGAGTCTGCGAATAAACCGAGCCGCGCGGCATCTTCAGCAGCGCCGCTATCTCATCGATGGTGAGAATCTCCGACATTGCATTGAGGCTCCTTACTGCTTTTCAGCGGCCATCTTTACGTGGTCTGCGGGACTGCCGGGCGGCACGACCTGCTCGTCGCAGCACAGGTCTAGGGCGAATCCCGATCCGAGCTTCGTCAGCCTCACCAACACCGCATCGGCGTGCAACGAGGGCAGCAGTTCCACGCAGCCGAAGTCGATCAGCCTCTTCAGCGACGCTTGGAAGCGCGGATTCTTCGTGCAGCCGTCGAACCCCGCGTTCTGAGCGAGCTTTCCCTCCGGCGACTTGCCGCGTCGGAACAGGCTGCGGAGAATCTTGTTGTCGTCCCCAGCGTCCGGCACCTTGGACCACCTGCTGCCGAGGTGCCGCACCAATCTTTCTTCTTTGTTTTCCATAACGACTCCTTATCTAGAACTGAACTTCTTCTTGCGTCTCCTTGACCGGCTCTTTCTTCAGCTTCCAAGTTCTGACGGCCTTCCGATCCACGCCGATGCTGCCGCAAGCGCGGTCTACGGTCTGCTTGTCGAACCCCATCGCTTCGGCGACCTCGTTGCACAGCTTGGAATCTTTTTCGCCATCCTTCAGCCACTCGTTCAGCCACTTGCGGCACCGTGCGGCCTTCGATTCGCCCTGCTCCTGAGCCTTCTGCAACAGCTCCGTGGCGGATACGTCGGTCGTGCTCTTGAACTCAACCAGCGGCGCCCCGTCGTCTTCTTCGCCATCTTCCAACGCCTCGCGAAGACAACCATCTGGCCAAGAGACCGACTTGATGACGTACTCGAAGCCGCGCTTCTTTCCAGACTTGTTGCGCGCGCAGAGCATCAGCCTGCCATCTTTCTTGTCGGGATCTTCGGTGAACCAATACGCCATCTGCATCGCCGCCATGAGCTGGAAGCTTCCAGCGGCGACCTTTATTACCGAGTCCACCAGCGCCTTGGTCGTGTGGCTGATCGCGATCATCGCGACGTTCGTATCCTGCACAACCTTGTTCAGCGCTCCGGTCACCGATCGCACGTCTTGCTGCTTGTTCAAGTCGGAGTGAGAGAGCAGGTCTGCGAGCGGATCGACTACGGCCAGGGCGATCTCGGTATCAGAAACAAGCAGGGCTTTCAGCTCGTCGAGATGAGCCTGCTCGTCCAAGTACCAGGGAACAGTCTCGTCGCTTCCCTCGACGCCCATGCCTTCGACGGGAATCACCATCCGCAAATCCGCCCCCGCCGCGAGCAGCCGCGGCTTCCACATCCGCGAGTAGGAATCTTCGCGGCAGACGATGACGACCTTGCGCGGCCTTACCCTGCGAGTCGAAAACGGAAAGCACCGGCCAGTGGTGAGGAGGGAGATGATCTTGATGGCGACCAGCGTCTTGCCCGCGTCGGGGTTGCCCACGAAGAGATTCACCACCCCGGAGAGGATGATGTTGTGCCACAGCCACGTGAAATGTTCGTCCGGCAATTCGGCGAGCGACGGGCGGATCTTCAGAAAAAGCTTTCGCTCGGGCTTGGAGCCGTCGAACACCTTTCTCAGAGATTTCAGCACCGTGCCTTCGATTTCGTCTTCAGACAGCGGCACCGCTTGGCGGCCGTTGTAGCCGTGCACCAAATCTTTGAACGATTCCCACGTCACCTTGCCGGCGAGCTTCTTGGCCTGCAATCCGGCCCAGGACATCACGCCGCTGTTCCTGCCGCCTTTCTCGTCGGCCAAGCTGTCGGCCTCGGCCCTCGACTTGCAAAACCCGTAGACGTCCAGCGGCGCCGCGACTTTCACTTTGTCCGTAGCGTTCGGAAATGCCTTGCCCGTCACGGTGCAGAATCCGCCAGCAAACACCTCCACTTGGCATCCGCCGTACAAGGAGAACGCGTCTCGATTCTCGTTGACCCAATCGGGGAGAGCGCCGTCCCGACGCACAAACGCGCGGATGCCTCTGCCCGAAGGGCTCCATTCGTGATAAAAGCCGGAGCAGAATTCTCGATACACGGGCTCGAGAGCTTTCTTCAGAGATCTGTCGTCGAATGCCTTGTCGATGTCGATTCCCAAGAACGGCGAATGCTTGAACGCGAAGCCCAATACATAAGGACCGGCGTGCGATTCGAGCAGAGCGACCGCGTCGGGAAACGGCAGCAGATTTTCCTGGAGCTGCCAGCCAGAAGCCTTGCAATCCTTGGCAAAGTCCCAAGGGAGTTTGGCGATCTTGCCAGGATTGTCCGCCGTTGGTTGGGGCACCAGCTTGGCGACGAGCCAGCACGCGCAGTCCTTCAGCGTTTGCGGAATTTTTGAGAAGTCAGGCATTGTGGTGTTCCCTGCCTGAGGCGTTTGTCTTCGGACGCCAGCCGGTACTTTGAATCAGGGCGATTCAGTCGAACTATTTAAATTATATGCCCAAGCTTCAAAAGCTGTAAACCCCTTCGCCTTGCAAAAACGCGTTGCAAACAAAGGTAGTTGCGATTGCTAGTTCCTATAAGCCCTTTGGTATCAATAAGCTCGGTAATTGGCTTTCACCTTTCGTTCCCCTTGGCCCAGGTAGTTAACGTTCGGCAGGTCCTTAGAGGTGTGGGTTGATGATGATGATAGGTATCGATATATATGTCAAACTTATTGTTTTCATATACTTGGTGAAAGCGCCTGGACTATCATCATCATCGCTTTTCGAGCCGGGAGGCCGTTTCGTGAAGCATCGTGAACGTTCTCGTTTTGATACACTTCCGACCCAGGGTCATAAACTCCGGTTACGGCAACCAGCACTCTTGCTGCAAACAAAGGCGCTTAGGCCGCTTTCTGCGAGAACCTAACGAGTGAGGTCCGTAACTCCTTTGTTTTCATGGCCACATTACCAACTAAGCAGCAGTTCTCTATCAGCTCAACCTGCTGTCTCGGAGTCCCGCGATCCAACTTCCGCGATCGGCTTATCGGACGCGTCCTGGGTCGCGTGGGGTACCTAGTTTCTCGTGTTCTGGAAGCCCTTCCGACAGCCCCCGCACCTTCAGTTGTAGGTACGATGTCCGTTAAATCTTCCCTCCTTCCCCTAGTTGGAGCGGCTTCTCTGATTCTGCCGGCTCCTCAGTCTTCATCAACTTCTCTGCCAACTCTAGATAGCTGCGAATCGCTCTCAAATGCTGGGGTTTCGGCGCATCACCAATGATCCTAACTTCACCCGTCACGCCAGGCGATAACGGCCAGCTATAGGTTTGGTGAGTAGTAAATTGCCTATTATTCCTAGCATCAGGTCGTGCATTCCGCTGAAAATCTTTAAGCATATGATCATCATCATCATAAACAGGGGCTTGCGTGTGATCCTCGGCAAGCATTGCCTGGGAAGGATAACTGTTAGGCTTGTCTAGTTTGGCAAATGTCATTGTGTCCCTGAAAGCCTTGATAAGCTGACGAGCGCCCACCTCAGAGAAGCCAAGTTTGTTGATGAGGTATGACTTCAGAGCAACATCAGAAGCGTCACGCTGGGATTCGAAAAGCTGTCTGAACAACTCAGGAGACAATGCAGCCATTTGCAGGGCAGTCAATTCCTCTTCCTCGCTGGCAGGATGAAGGATCTGAAGTGCCCTGTCGGAAACTCGAACAGTGCGATCGTCACTGTCTACAAGACCGTACTTCTTCATTGAGGCTAGTGCAGTGCGTGAAGGTCCGCTCAATCCGCTATATCCTATTGCTTCCGCGGCGACTGCCGCATCGACAGGGGTTCTCTTTTCCTTGGACCACAACGCCCGAACGCGATTGACTGCTTCACTCAAGCCTACCGCAGGGTAGTTAGGACTTCTCATTTTCGCCATTCGCCTATCCTCCATGCCTTGGCGTTATCCTAGTAGCGTCGGAGTTTAGTGTCAACTGGTCGATCCAAGTATACAAAGTATACTTTTTCAATGTCGAAACTACGATTTCCCTTGCTTTCCTGATCTAGAGCCTTTATGCTGCCAAAAGTAAAATAGCCAGGGTCGGGTCATCACCCCGATTCCTGGCTGGTTGAACCAATCTCTTGCGGAGACCCAACGCAATGCGTCAGCGGTTCGTTGACTATTATATCCGAGGACCACCAGGAAGCAAAAAGCCATTTGCACGGGGCTTTCCGTGTAAATGGCCTTGTCATCCTTTGTTCCGTTGGTATGTTGGTCCAAAGGCACTTCAGAGTCAAGCTTGATCTGAGGTGCCTTTGTATTTACTCAGATGCTTTGACGTTCGCCGCGTCGAGCAGTTTCACCCCTCTGACGACAACGTCGTTCGACTTCTTGACGTAGAAGCTGAGCGATGTCGCCATGGTCTTGTGGCGAAGCATCCCTTGGCTTGCCAAGGGGCCTTCTAGTTCCGCGAGCAGAGTCGCTCCGCCGCGTCGTCCCGCTTGAAATCCCCTGTACTTCACTTTGGCCTTCTCGCACGCGGGTCTGATCAGGAGGCGTTCCATGCGGCGGAAGTCCTGCGGCTTTCCCTTCCTGTTGGCGAACACCCAGCCGGAAGACGGGCTGCCACACTGGCGGTGCCACTCGGCCAAGAGAAGCCGGACCACGTCGGCCATCGGGATTTCGGCGGTGGACGATTCGGTCTTTGTGGGTCCGATCTTGTTGCGGACCACCGAGCGCTGCACACTGATGACGGATCCTTCCAAGTCGCAGTCTTCGAACCTGAGCCCGCGAATCTCTCCGTAGCGGAGCGTGCTGAAGAACGAGAGCGCAACCGCGAGCTGCGCGTCCTGCCGGTCGGGCAGAGCGTTCAAGACGTTCTGCACGTCGAGCAAAGTTGCGTGGGATGTTTGCGACGGGGGTTTGGGCTTCACCAAAGTTTTCGCGTCTCTCCAAGGATTGGACTCGCAGCTGCCGAGCGCGACTGCGTGTCCCCAAATGCCCGACGCTAGATTCTTGATGTGAGCAAGGGTTCTGCGTCCTATCTTCGAGGCGATCGCAGATAGAAACTTCGTTCCGTCGCTCGGCCTGAAGTTAGTCATCACCCCCTGGCCAAGGTCGTCTTCGAGCCACTTCGACCAGAGGCACTTATAAGACTCGACCGTAGAAGGCCGTCGATCTGCTTCGATGAACGGAAGGTAAGTCGACTTCCAAAACTCCGCGAGAGTAGGAGAGGAATGGTCTATCGCCTTCGCGTTCTCGGCCAGCAGGATCGCGTCTGCCAAGGCTCGAACGGGACGGCACTTTGGGCTATGATGCTTCAGGTCCTTCCGGCACAGGAAGACGGCGACTTGGCTTCGTTCTCCGTTCGGCTTGGTCGTATAATAACGGAGGTAGAAGGACCCGGATTTTTCCTTGATGGATCCGGCTTGGTGACGGTGGCGGCGAACCACTGGAATGGCCATCCTCAGATTATACTGAGAACCCAGTGAGAACTACACCGACCGTTAGTTCGCCGTACTTTGGTCACTTACGGCAATGTTTTCAAGGGCTTGGAGAGGTGGTAGAGCGGTTGAATACACCGGTCTTGAAAACCGGCATACCTGAAAGGGTATCGGGGGTTCGAATCCCTCCCTCTCCGCCAGAACTTTATTTATCTATCACTTGCAAGTTGGTATTATCACGCAAATCCCGGACATATGTGCTGTCACATCGGTATGCGTGAATCCCGCCCCCTCACAGTTTCAGTCTCCACTCCCCGATCGGATTTCGATCATGAAAGTTACCTAGAATGACCTTACTGTCCGGAGCGGATTACAGGTGCACGATCACGGCAGCGGTTAGTGGCTATGTATTCTTCGCACGCCTATCGAAACCTCCGAACTAGCAGAGTGTGTCGATCTGACCGATAGAGGCCGAGAACATAGAGCGCGGCTTTGCCTTTTGTCGAGTAAATGAGCTGGCGAATCCGAAGCAGCGGTTCATCGCGTCCAACTTTCAGAAGACTCGCCGCTGCAGGGGCGGCGGCTGTAGCATCCATTTCTTCGTCGGCATATGCCAGTTGTATGCCATAAGTACCTTCCAAAATTGAGAACAGCGATCCACGCGCCACCGATGCGCGCGTCAGGCCGGCAAAATCGTCGGCTGGCAGGTAGCACGTCTCAACCGCGAACGGCTCGTCTGCCGCCAATCGAAGTCGCTCGAGCTTAAGCAAGCGGCTGTCGGCCGCTAACGCCAGGCGGGCGGCAACTTCTTGTTCGTTGTCGACTACGCCGAACGAAAGCACTTTGGAGCAGGCAGTTAGACTTCGCCCAGCCATCTGTTCGGTAAAACTGGTCAACTTATTGAAATGAATCTTGGGTGGCGCAACGAAGGTCCCCGCGCCCCGCCTGCGCAGGACGATCCCCTCGCGTTCGAGCGCGGTCAATGCGTGACGCGCCGTCATCAGGCTCACTTGGTGAATCTTCGCCAACTCCCGTTCAGAATCGACCGCGTCCCCTGGCTTGAGCTGCCCGTTTTCAATGCGTTTGACGATCGTAGCCAGGATCTTCTTATACGCAGGCATTCCGTTTGGGCGAATGTTTGGCATGAACTCCCCAATCCTCAGATCATAAATGCAAGATCCAGGCTTTGCATTTCTCCGCAACGAAAAACAATAGAATTAAACCCTTGTGTCGATCCGTTATTGTGCTATAGAGCAAGTAAAATCTATCGCTCGGACCGCTGAGTTCGACTGCAAACTTCGCGGCAAACCTCTATGCTATAGAGCTTTTGGATCGTTGAGTCACGCTAGGTCACCACCGAAGATTCAGACTTTAACCTGCTTCGTCTCGGTTGTAAAGCCCAAGAATCGGCTGCAACCGCAATAATACTGCATTTCATAACGAACGATTCCATTCTTTGTATAAATTCAGCGCGGTCTTTTCCACAGGGGTAAGGATCAAAAATTTTGATAGAGTGACCAATCCCACAACACTGCTATAGCTTAACAGTCAAGGATCGATAAAGTGAAAAAAGGCGCCCCGCATTTTTTTCTTGACGACACTGTTGTAGGTACTATATAGCATTGTTCTAATCTTATTGCAGTAGTTGTCAGACAAGGTTCTGGTTCCACCAAAGCGTCTTCCGGAGGTTCTGCGATGCGAAAGTTGAAATGGATGGGGATTGGATTTTTGCTGCTGGCCAGCGCGGTCGTCGCGATACAGCCAGCGGGGAGCCAGGAAGTCACGGCATCGATTATCGGGACAGTTACGGATCCGAGCGGAGCGCCGATCAAAGGCGCAACGGTTGTGGCAAGGGACGTCGATCGCGGAACCGTTTGGACTGCGGAAACCGGTGATGACGGAGCTTTCCATATCCTGCGGATCGCAGTGGGGACCTATTCAGTCGAAGCCACGGCCAGCGGTTTTCAAAAGGTGGCGTATCCCCCCTTCGTGCTCGTGCTTAATCAGACTGCGCGAATTGGCTTCCAGATGAAGGTTGGTAAGATTTCGGAATCTGTCGAAGTGATCGGCCAAACTCCCTTACTTCAAACGCAGAGCAGCGAGGTCAGCACGTTGATTGATGCGAACACGACTGTTTCGCTGCCGCTGGCCTCGCGGAATTACCTTCAGTTGACTCTACTCACACCTGGTGCCACGAATCCCAACCCGCAAACCATTCGATTAAATCAGAACATGACGAGTTCCGGACGCCCCCAGATCAACGGTAACCGCGAACAGTCGAATGAGGTGCTTCTCGATGGTCTGGTGAACACCGAAGACACCAACAACGAAGTCGGGTATCAACCGGCTCCTGATGCGATCCAGGAATTCAACGTAATCACCCAGAATGCGTCAGCCGAATTCGGCAATTATCAGGGCGGTGTGATTAGCGCCAGCATCAAGTCAGGAACCAACAAGTTTCACGGGTCGGCGTACGAGTTTCTCCGCAACGACGTGTTTAACGCAAATACTTGGTCGGCAGGACTTCGGAACGGTGCGGCACCGATTGCCGGTCAAACGCAAGCAAACGGCGTACTGGACAAGCCGAAACTACGCTGGAATGAGTTCGGGGCAACCTTCGGTGGCCCGATCATCAAAGACAAACTGTTCTTCTTTGCAGACTACGAAGGCGGCCGTTTCGACATTCCGTCCTCCGCGCAGGCCTACCAGTTGCTGACGCCCAACGAGATCGCGGGTAATTTTGGGCAGCTGTGTACAGATCCAGGCGGCAGCTTCACTGGAGGTGTGTGTACAGGAGGAACACAGCTTGTATTCCCGAGCGGCGCAAATCAGGGCCAACCAATTCCGAACAACGATTTGGCGGCCGCCGGTCTTACCATTAATCCCGCCGCTCAAGGCCTGTTTGCTTTACCTGCGTACACCGCGGCGTTAGCCCATACCCAAAATACCACCCAGGGCTCGAATTATTTCGCTCCGGGCAACAGCACTCTTAACAACAACCAGGGCGATTTGAAGATCGACTACAACGCTTCCAACGCCGATCGCATTTTCTTTCGCTACACTCAGGCGCACATTACGAATCCCAGTGCCAACGTCTTTACATTGGGAAACCCCGGAACCGCGATCGACGAGCCGATTACAAATATTGTGGCTAACTGGGTGCACACTTTCAATCCGAATCTGTTAAACGAAGCGCGTATAGGCATCAGCCGCGTCAAATACAACCAGACTTCGAATGTCTCGGGGTTAGGGAATCTGGGGCAGCAGATCGGCATTGCAGGCGGCAACGAGTTCTCCCCAGGATTGCCGGCGATCAATGCGGGTGGTATCGCGTTCGGCACCAACAACCTACTGCAACAGTTCGGAACGGGAACCGGCCAGGTCGAAGACAACTTGATCATTTCGCACGGTCGGCACACTTTTAAAACTGGATTTCAGTACTGGCGCGAGCGCCAAAACTACAGCTACCCCGGGAACAACGGAGTTCTAGGCACGTTTAATATCAGCGATTTGACCGGCTCGACTCAAGCCGACCTTTGGCTTGGCCTGGTGGGCGGTGGCGGCCGCGATGCGGGAGCGGCGGAGTTTGGAACCCGTGGTAACGTCTTCGGAGCCTTCGTCCAAGACGATTGGCGTGTATCGAACACACTCACTTTGAACATCGGGTTGCGTTTTGAGGATCACACGCCGATGTATGAAATTCATAATCGCGAGGTCAATTTCGGACTTTACACGGGAACGCTTGAGGTGGCGCAAGGCCAAAATGCGCTCTACGACAACTATCTGGGTAAAGGAGACTGGCAGCCCCGGTTTGGCTTTGCATGGTCTCCCGCAAAATTTGGAGGCAAAGCCGTTTTCCGCGGTGGCTACGCCACCTCGTCCTACATGGAGGGGGGCGGTGCCAACCAGAGATTGACGGGAGACTGGCCGTTCACGCAGGCGAGCTCCGGGGTCCTGTCAACCCTGGATCAGGGATTCGCTCCGGCGCCGCCGGTATGTCCCCTGCCGCTGACCATCACGTGCTTCACGGGAGCGCGAATCAAGGTTTTCGATCAGCACCTGCGACCGGCCAACACGCAGCAATGGAACTTTACCTTCCAGTATCAAATCGACAACTCGACGACTATGCAGTTAGGGTACGTTGGGCAGCATGGAACAAATCTCTACAACTTTGAGGCTCTGCAGCAGAAAGAACTCCTGTTGGCAGGTGGCGGTATCGCGAAACCGGGAGAAGTTGGCGTCGTGGGCAACAGTGCCTACCTCGATAACAATGTCGTGGGCAGCGGCTATATTGGCGGAACCCTTTCTAATTCCGACAGTTCCTATAATTCGTTGCAGGCAGTGCTGAAACGCAGCATGAACCACGGTTTAGAGGGACAGGTGGCATACACGTATTCGAAATGTCTGACCAACTCACCGGGCTTCTTCGGCACTGGTACATGGGGTGGAAACGGGTCTCAGACCTCGATGGGATTGCCGGGCTGGCAGAATATCTATGACCCGCGCTCCGATTGGGGACCTTGCTACTACGATGAAACTCACATCCTGAGCAGCTACGCGAGCTACCAGCTTCCTTTTGGTCGGGGCAAGAGATTCGGTAGCAGCATGAACCCGGTTGTCAACGCGGTAGTCGGCAACTGGGAAGTCGGTGGAATCGTTACCTGGCACTCCGGCAACGCGATCACGACCACAATCGGTTTCCAGGATCCTTCTGGAACCAGTGGCCCGGGGCCGTTGTTCGCTAGTGAGCGGCCGGACTGCAGCGGCGTACCAACCTACGACAAGGGAGTTCACACGGTTGCTGGCGTTCCAGGTTCCGCTTACATTCAGTGGTGGAACCCCAATACCTTCAGTCTGCCGGCCGCGAACACATTCGGCACGTGTAGCGCGGGCGATCTTCGTGGCCCACGCTATTCGGTGACTGACATGAGCGTTCATAAAGACTTCCTCATCACCGAGACGAAGAGATTGGAGTTCCGGACAGAGTTCCTCAACCTGTTCAACCATCCGGTCTTGGACTTCGCGGGTGGTATCTCAGCCTTCCAGCTGGGTAGCAGTAATTTTGGCCAGATAAGCGCATCCCAGGGCGAACGCCAGATCCAGTTCGCGCTTAAGTTCTACTTTTGAGAGATGTATCATGGGGCAGGCGTCGCCGACGCTTGCCCTTTTTTTATGCCGAGAACTACCTACTCGTCGCTTGTTGGCAATCTGCTTTGGTGTATGCTGACGGCATTCTCCTTCGCTCAGAGCAAACAAATTCCAGCGTCGGATCCCACCGCCAACGCGAAACACGCGGTGGAGGTGGCCAAAACGGGCCATTGTAAGGAAGCCCTTCCCCTTCTCAAGAAAGGGGCGGGCGGCACCGCGAACCGGGATCTCAAGCGCGACGTGGGATTTGCTGGGGTGCGATGCGCGATGTTTGCGGACCAACCCGACGCCGCTATCGACTTCCTGCGCACGCTGATCCACGAATTCCCGCGCAATCCCGACGTTCTCTACTTGGCGGTCCACACCTATTCAGATCTGTCGACCCGCGCTTCGTCGGAGCTGGCGAACGAGGCACCGAATTCCCGTCAGGCGCAAGAACTCAATGCGGAAGCGCTGGAGATTCAAGGTAAATGGGAAGAGGCGGCAAGCATATATCGGCAGATCCTGAAAGAAAATCCGAGCGTCACCGGAATCCATTACCGGCTGGGGCGCGTTCTCGTATCTAAACCTGGGTTTGGTCCGGAGGCGGCCGCGGAGGCCGAGAAGGAGTTCGAGAAGGAATTGCAGATCGACCCTTCGAACGCGGGGGCGGAATACGTGCTGGCAGAGATGGCTAAACAGCAACAGCAGTGGGACGAGGCGATCCAGCATTTCTCTCGCGCCGCGAAACTCGACGCGGGATTTGGGGACGCTTTTGTTGGGTGGGGAGGGGCGCTGGTTTCCGAGAAGAAGTTCTCCGAGGCGATCGCGCCACTCGAAATCGCCGTCAAACTACAGTCAGGAAATCCCGCTGCGCATTACCTTCTAGCGATCGCCTATGCCCGGTCGGGGCGTAAAGAGGATGGCGACCGGGAGTTTGCGATCCAACAGAAGTTGACACAAAAGGGCGCCGCTGGCGAACCGCCATCTGAGTCCCAGCAAACCCAGAATTGAACCACGCCCGTGGGAGCGCGCCGATATGCGTTTCCGATCTCAACCGCTGATCCAAGAATTATCGACGTGAAGCCCCCCCCTCTGCGACCAACTCGGGAAGTTCGGCAAAGCTCTCGCCGGCGCTTTCTGCAGGGAATCGGCGGCGGTTTCGTGCTGGCCAGCCTGCCGCGCTTATCGTTTGCGGCGCCAGCGCCTGTTTACCCGTTTACCGAGATACTATCTGCAACCAGTGGCATCACGTGGACCCACTCAAACGGGAAGTCCCCCGAGAAATATTTGCCGGAGACCACGGGGGCCGGGTGTGCCTTCCTGGATTATGACGGTGATGGTTGGATGGATATTTATCTGGTGAATAGCGGGAAATGTGATTTCTTTAATCCCAGCCCACCGTTGCGCAACGCTTTGTATCGGAACAATCGCGACGGCACCTTCACCGATGTTACGGACAAGGCAGGTGTGGCTGCCGGCGGTTACGGCCAAGGCGTCGCCGTTGGCGACTACGACGCAGACGGCTTTCCTGATCTATATGTCACACAATATGGACGAAGCATCCTATATCACAACAACGGCGACGGCACTTTCACGGATGTAACCGAAAAGGCCGGAGTTGCTGCGCCTGGATGGTCATCGAGCGCTGTCTGGTTCGATTACAACAATGACGGGCGGCTCGACCTGTTTGTGTGCCGCTTCGTGGATTTCGATAAGTCCAAACACTTGCCTTGCGAGGCGGATAACAAACCGGGTTATTGCGTTCCAAGGCTCTACAAGCCCATGGCTAGTTGGCTGTTTCACAACAACGGCGACGGCACTTTTACCGATGTCAGCAAGATCTCGGGGATCGGCAACTACCTCGGTAAAGCCTGGGGGGCGGTGGCGACCGACATTAATAACGACGGTTGGATGGATCTCTTCGTGGCCAATGACACCACGGCAAATTTCTTGTTCGTGAATCGCGGCGGTGGCCGTTTCGAAGAAATAGGAGCACCAGCGGGCGTGGCCTACAGTGAGGCCGGTCGTCCGCGGTCAGGAATGGGAGTGGATTCCGCGGATTTCAATGAGGATGGATGGATGGATCTTTTCGTCGCCAACATCGATCACGAAATGTATTCCCTCTACCAGAACAACCGCGATCAAACCTTTGACGACCAGGCCGGCGCCACGGGCATTGCGTCTGCCACGCGCTTGATGAGCGGCTGGGGGTTGAAGTTCTTCGACTACGACAACGATGGAGATCTTGACCTGTTTCTATCGAACGGCAATCCCGACGATCTGATTCAGGTTTACCACAAAGATGTGGACTACCAGGAACCGCTCCTCCTGTTTCGAAGCACCGGCAAGGGTTTTGAAAATGTCAGCGAGAAGAGTGGTCCAGTTTTTGCAAAGGAACTCTCCGCTCGAGGGCTCGCAGTCGGAGACTTCGATAATGACGGGTCCGTCGACGTGCTTATTTCCGTGAATGGCGGTGCACCACTTCTCTTGCGAAACAACGTTGGGAAGCTGAATCATTGGCTCGGCTTAACATTGGTAGGAACAAAATCAAATCGAGATGCTGTCGGCGCTCGCATCTCATACCAAGCCGGTGACCTAAGGAGAAGCAGGTTGAAAACCGGGGGCGGCAGCTATTTATCGTCGCACGATCCCCGGTTCGTCCTCGGGCTTGGCCAAAGAACGAAGATCGATATGCTCGAAGTGAAATGGCCACTGCCGAGCAACACGCTCGAACGCTTTACCGATCTTCCCATCGATCGTTACATCACCATCGTGGAAGGTACGGGCAAGTGGAAGTGACGGCAAGGTCTTAACCGGGGAATAACTATTCTTCAAAAGAATCACCATGAAGGCTATCTCCATCGTCGGCGTGCTTTGTGCATTGCTGGCGGCACCCTGCATATTTTGCCAAGATACCGATCAGCCGCCGCACGAACAGCTTGGCCCAGTCCCGCCAGAGGCCTCGCTCCGTGGCGGCCAGCTTCGGGCCTCACGCGACAACTATGTCGGAGATGAGGCGTGCGGCGCGTGCCATCGAGCAAAGGTTGATGACTTTCGCCACTCCGCTCATCACTTCACATCCAGTCTGCCTGACAAGGACAGAATCCTCGGCAACTTCACGGCCGGTTCAAATGTGGTCGTCACGTCCAACCCGGAGTTAACTTTCCGGATGGAAAAAAAAGAAGACGGTTTCTTCCAGACCGCGGTGCAGGGAATCCCCCCCTACCAGACAGCCCGCACCGAAAAAATTGGTGTCGTCATAGGGTCCGGAGGCAAGGGACAGACATATTTGTTTTGGAAGGGAGATGAGCTTTTTCAAATGCCCGTTTCCTACTGGGCAGAGCTTGGGTGGGTGAACAGTCCGGGGTACCGCGACGGCGTAGCAAATTTTGATCGGCCCATAATCCCGCGTTGTCTGGAGTGTCACGCGACCTACTTCGAATCGGTTCCACCCCCAGCGAATCGATATGGCAAAGCCGGTTTTCTGTTAGGCATCACATGTGAAAAGTGTCACGGGCCAGGACGCGAACATCTAGGTCGTGAGAGTTCGAAAAACGCTGGATCGTCTGACTCAGCCGTGCTCAATCCCTCCAGATTCTCTCGCGAAAGACAAATGGATCTTTGTGCCTGGTGCCACGCGGGACAGGGGCGGACGCTTGCCAAATCGTTCTCATTTCTGCCAGGCGAACCTCTTGACAAGTACCTGGAATTCCCACCGCCAGATCCGAGCGTCGAATTTGACGTGCACGGCAGCCAGGTCGAATTGCTGGAAAAGAGTCGCTGCTTTCAGTCATCCGCCATGACATGTCTAACCTGCCATGACGTTCACGCTGTCCAACATGATGCGTGGGAATTCTCCCAGCGTTGTTTGAGTTGCCACAAACCTGGAACTGCCACTTTCCAAAGGCAGGGGCATCAAGCCGTGAGCAATTGCATTGATTGCCATATGCCGCGGCAAGAGACGAATCTCATTGTTTTTGACTGGAATGGCAAGAAGGTTCGGCCGCAAGTTCGAAGTCATTGGATAAGGATCTACTCAACGACAAATCGATCCGAGTGACGCCGGGAAATGATTGCTGACTGCACCCACCATTCCGGTTGGGCTCGTACTATACGACTACGAGACTTGCGGACTTGTTTCTGCTTGTCTCGGTAACAGTGCAGATCGCGCGGATTCTCGCTTACGTGGGTAGGTGGCGATTGTCTCTGGCAAGCGTCCTCATATCGCCATTTTGGGTTGGCAGCGAGATGGTTGCGTAGTTGTTGGGGGTCGCACTTGCCTTCGACACGACTGTTCCCGCTGTCTCCAGACTGATGGCAATCAATGTTGCGAGTGGAATTCTCGAAACTGTTGCGGCGATTATCCCACGGGATAACCTATATTTCGCGGTGCACGGTTCGGAGGTTCAGCTCGACAATCAGTTCCCGCAGAATTCGAACGAGCTGTACTGTCGCCCGCCGCTCTTTTCCTCGCTTACCCAATCGATGACGCGGCATTGCGAAATCCCGCGACGCTCGGTCCGCCGTCGGATGCGATGTTAAGACAACGGAGGAGTGCGATATCGAATGCGCCAGACAAGTTCGACGTCCTTCAACGTGAGCCTGGCAAGCACTGGAGTAAACCGTGAAGGATCCTCGGATTCCCCAAGGGTCGTCCAAGCATTGACGGACAATTGGCATCGGTCGTTGTCGGGAGTCTGTCGGATTACTGGCACAAACTGCGTCGGAGCGATGTTGTAGCGCGGAGCCCACCCCACTTCATCCGGATCAGTTGCGAAATGATCCTCGATGATTTGCTTTCGCCGAGACAGGCAGTAGCGTCCGCACATGCCGCCAGTATGACCGAAAAAAGATCGACTCGACAAAAAGAGTGGCCAGGACGAGGGCCAACTTCTTCTGGCCATCACCGCTGAAGGTTCGTCCCGGGCCCCGTTTCTGGGCTGCCGCTTGTGTACCTCCAACTGAACCGGCCGCGCCACTGAAGCGATTTCGGGATCGTAGTATTCGTAAACCTGCGACTTAAAAGTTCGAACTCGAATGGGGTACTTGGCGCGCAGGCGATATTTCAATGTGACGACCTCTCCCGGAGCAAACGAGTCGAAGTAGAGCAGCGCTTGCGTCGCCGTAAGGCTGAACTTCGATAGATGGCCGCTTTTATGGCCGGCGCTCTTCTCCTGATAATCCTGCAGATCCTCGCTGAGCAGGTCAAAACCGGGGGGAATGCCGAGATCGACCATTACCATGTTGGCCGCCTTCGGCAAGTTGTTTCTGACCGTTGCGCTTGCCGTCGCAATATCGTCTTGCGCGAGGCGGGTGCGGTCATAGGCAATATCGATCGAAAGTGGCTCGCCCGCAACTTTTTCATCCCACGGCAGGTAATAGCTTCCCACGATCTGGTAGGCAAGAGCGCCCTTCCCCTCAAACTGGAGCCCGATCGTCGATACTCCTTCTGCGTTGACGTTCTTGAAAACGAATTGATGGAATAAGTCGTTGTTCTCTGGCGTCAGTTCAAACTTTTCTGCGGGCTTACCATCCAGCAGCACTAGCACCGTTCCGCGTACGTCAGCCGCACCTTTTTCCGTGGCCGTCAGCAGCGCGCGCAGCGCCATGATCGTGGCCTGCGTGGTGCCCCAGGTTCCATTAGCATCTTTTTTCGACGCGATGTAAGCGAGGGCCTTGCGCGCGGTTCCCGATGACTCGCCCGATTGAAGCAGCGCCTGCACGGCGAGGCCAGTCGTCTCCACGGCGGCGCTCGGCCCGGTGGCATAGACGCTCGTCTCCTCCGCACTCCACCAGACCTGCTCGTCTCTCTCGGTGCGCGCATCGAGTAGCATTTGAATCGCCTGCTGCGTAAACTCGCGGTCTTCTTTGTAGTCGGCAGCAAAGTTGGCGACCACGGCCAGCGTGTAGGTATCCACCTTGGCGGTCATGTGTTTTTCGACAAACTGTTTTGCCTTTTCAACCGGGGGCCCCTGATATCCGGTGTCTTTGAGCGCCCAGGCGAGGTACGCAGTAATCCGCAGCACGTCCGAGTTGTAGCGATTGGTTGCGCCTTCATTGATGAATTGCGTGTCCGGCTTCCAACTTCCGTCTTCCTGTTGCTGGCTCGCCAGCCACTGCTGAGTTCGCGAGATGAGCCTCGGGTCAACGTCGTGAACCTTCGACATATCGTAGAACTCCATCAAGCCGTAGGCAGTCAGGATCTTGTTAGCTGGCGCATTCCCGAACCAAGAAAATCCGCCTCCCGGCACTTCGAAGGTGAGCAAGCGCTGATAACCATTTGCGATAAATCCTTCGGCCTTGGCATGCACCTCCGGCGTCAGCTTTTTGCTGCGCTTCATGTAATCCAGCGCCAGCACATTTGGATACGTACTCGACGAGGTTTGCTCAAAACAGCCATTCGGCATGCGCAGAATGGCATCCATCCCTTCCACAACCTGGCTCATGGGGCCAGGATAGAGCCGCACAAAAATCTTGCTGGCTTCGGGAATTGAATTCGCCGGAAACGCGAGTTCGTGCTGCACCGTATTTTCCAGGCGGCCGTTAAAGACGAGACTTTGCTCCCGGCCATTGGGAATGACTTCGATTTCTCGCACGACGATGTCGGCACGATCGTTGTCGGCACGATTCGAGCCGCCTGGCATGCGCGCTGCGAGCGTGAGCTTGAACTTCCCGATGCGCCGGGCTTCGAGCGTGAACTGCGAACTGCCGACGTGAGCCGAATCTACCGCGACAGATTTCTCACCCGAGTCGTCGACCAGCGAAAACCAGTCGTCGGATTGAAGTTTCAAATTCACATCTCCGCGCGAATCCGAATAGTTGTAGATAGCCACCGGAATCGAAACGCGGTCGCCCTGGGTCAGCGTTACTGGCAGATCGAGATCGACAAAGAAATCCTGAAAGACCTTCAGGCTCGAGGTCGACGTGCCGAGCGCTCCCTGCTGGGTAGAGGCGATCATCGCCATGCGCCACGTTGTAATGGAGTCGGCCATCGGAATCACGATGCTGGCGCGTCCATCCTTATCGGTAATGATCTCCGGGTTGATGTAGAGCGCCTCGGGAAAATAGGAGCGCACATGCGCGGCGGGCGCGGAACTTTCTTTTGCGAGCACTCCATTATTGACGGCCTTGAGATCAAAAACATTGCGACCATTGAGGGGCAGGTCCTGAATACGTTCCCGGTCGACGACCATCCCGCCCATCGCTCCGGCTGCGCCCCAAGCTACGCCGCCGGGCACAGGCGCAGCAATCTGCGCGGATTCAGTCTGAACCTGTACGCTCGCCCCAGCTACTTGAACCACCTCTGAGGCTTGACCGACCGACAATACTGCGGAGAGCACTGCCCGGTCGCGCACCTCAAGCGTAAGTGTCTGCGCCGCCGTTTTGAATCCCGGTTGCGTCACTTGGATAACGTAATCACCCTTGGGCAACCCAGAGAAACTGAATCGGCCGGATACATCTGTCGTCGTCGAACGAATGTTCCCACCGGCAACCCTGCGTAACCCGACATCGGCTCCAGGTATAACGGCGCCGGTCTGGTCGGTCACAGTTCCGACGATCTCTGCCCGTCCATTAAGTGGGCCTCGGTCATGTTCAATGTTGACGTTAATCCTGTCTGACCCCGGATCGGGCGGCCCCGCAATCCATTTGCGATGAAGAAGCAAAACAGCCTGCAGATCGTCGGCCGTGTTCGGTTGGCCGTCTGGGCCCGCGCTTCGCACCAGGTAATAATTCTTCGACGCATCCCAGCGAGCCCGTTCAAATGTAAGTTCGTGGCCCCACGGATCGCGAAACTCCGCGTCGCCCGACCGTGCCAGCTTCCCGTAAACGTCCGTCGGATCGCCGGCCTTTGGATTCTTCTCGTAAGCCGCGCTCAGCTCTTTCGCTAACCGGTTGGCCTGCATTTGAAACTGTTGCTCGTATCGTTGCCAGTAATCCGCGTACTTCGTCATCGGCAAGTCGTTGCCGAACTTGGTCTCAAACTTATTCGGAGTCACGATTTCTGTCGCCGAGAACAAGGCCCGCGCCGCCCGGTCACGTTGTTCAGCCTGCGATTTCTCAACCGGTTCGACAATCTCCGGGATACCGATCGAGTGGATCTCATACCGCGGCTTCATTACCTCCTGCTCCAGATAAAAGAAGACCTTGGCAAAGCCCGGCTGCTTCTCCGCCAAGGCAAACACAGCTTCGTCCACCACCTGCAATCCAAGCGCAGCATGGACGCCCTCGCCATGTGAGTTGGTCAGGTGAAACTTGATGCGTGCGTCGCCGCCGGGCTTGTAGACTCCGGCATCAGCAACCGTCTCAATTTTTAGTTCGTTCGCGGGCTGCACAAAGATCAGCCGGTGATCGCCAACCGGCTCAGCGTCCCGACCGAAAAGATACGCGCTGATATCGACCGTCCCCGCCATCTCAGGCGTGGCTGTGAGCGAAAGTTCCGCGTGGCCATTTTCAAGATCGAGATCGCGTGTCAGCACCGTCTGGCCCTCTTTTACGATGTCGATGTATGCCGACCCGCGTAGCTTGGTGGAGAATACCTTGAGTTGAATGCGCTCGCCCGCGCGATAAACAGCTCGTTCCGCGCGCAGCAGAATCTCGTCTTCGCCGTCGCGGGCTTCTAGTTCAACCTTGTTCGACGCATGGTTTCCTTCCTGATCGTGAGCTTCGATCTCGAGCTTATCCTTGCCCGCCTTCACCTTGAGGTGAACTACGGCGATGCCTCCGTCATCGGTCGCTGCATGCTGATCCCCATTCGTTGAAGATCGAACCGTGACGTCCGCCTTCGCCGGCGTTCCATCCGGATAAGAAGTGAGAATAAAAACTTCGTTCTCCAGACTAGGTACTAGCGTGCCGCCTTCGGGAATCGCAGTAATCATCAGCGGCGAATCGCTCACCGTGATCGGCTGGCCACGAGTCTCCGAATGCCCAGCGGAATCTTTGACCGTCGCCTCAATCAACATTCGAGCCGCGCCGTGATTAAGCGGCCGCCCGGCAAAGTATTTCGGCAATGTCAGATCGAAATGATAGGAACCGTCTGAGTCCGTTTTTCCTTTGGACGAAGCGACTTCAGAGACCGACACATCCATCGCCGAAGCTTTCATGCTGAGTTCGGCGTGGTCCACCGGCTTTCCAAAAAAGTAGTTGGCGCGTACTGTGCCGGTAACATGATCGCCAGGTTGATAACCGCGCTTCTGCTTCTTGCCATTTTTCTCATCCGCAAATTCAACGGCCACCTTGAATTTCGGCAGGACATATCGCTCCACATTAAGCGCGATTTCAGCCGTATTCGTGGGCGCATCGGCATCCCCTATCAACGCACGTAGATGATACGTCCCCAGATTGACCTCGTCGGCCAAGCCAAATTCAGCCGACGCAACTCCGAACTCGTCGGTCGCGGTCGCTTTTTTGAAGACTTTGTTGCCGCGAGAATCTTCCACTTCGAACGTGAGAGCGCGCTTCGCCGCTGCCTGATGATCCGAGCGGTCAAGTGCAAGCGCCCGCACATGAATCATCTGCCCCGGTTGGTACAGTGGCTTCTCCGTAGTAAGCAGAATGGAAACCTTATCCTCGAGGCGCACGTTCTGCGTAAATTCGGTCGACCCGATCGTGGTATCGGCAACATAGCTCAGCCGGTAACTCCCAATCGCAGCGGCAGGAAAGCGAAATTGCGCTTCCGTCGTTCCGCGCCGATTCAAATGACCTGAGAAAAGGACGCGCGGCTTGTCATCCGCTGATTTGCCATCAACCGATTTATCGTCCGCGTCCAGCAATTCGATCTGAACCGAACCGCGGCCGGAAATCGCCTGATCCTTGGTGTCCGTAACAATCACGCGCACGGCCGCCTGACCTCCGGCGATATAAGACTGCTGGCCCAAAATATGAATTACCGGCCGGCTCAAGATCTGGGAGATCGATTCCGTTCCTTCGAGATCAGGCTTTGACGCGTCGTCATATTCGAAACGGTACCGAACTCGATGCCACACCAGATCGTCAATGGCCAGAGGCTTTTCCAGTCCTACCTCACTCTGTAAGTGTCCGTTTCGAGCGGTGATTCTTACTAGCTGTTCGGTGTGCCCAATGGCCTGATCTTCCGGATTCAGAACCTCCACGGTGAATCGTCCTGCTCCTGCATGGAGATCCTGGTAAGGAATGGTTAGCCGCAACATTCCTTGCGAATAAATTGCGATCGGGGAGGACACATGAGGCGCGGCCTGAAACGGCTGCTGGCAAACGAATCCGAACATTGTGAAAAATGCAGCGACTAGCAGGAGCGTGAATCTGATCGCCGTCTGGTGCCATTTGCCCTGAACCATGGAGTCCTCCGAGACACTTCTAGAGTGCCAACATTGCGAGAGCCTGAAATAGCCGAGGCATCACGCGTCCCCCTTCGCGTCAAGGGCCGGGCGGCGCGCCGCGCTTCGTTCGTACAATCGGAGTTCGCGCCTGATCGGGAGTTTTGCAGAATATTTTTTGCGGAGTCTTATCTGAGGAGAGTTTACGAGTTACTGCTGGCGCCAGTGCGCCCCGTCTTTGCTGGCCCAAACCGTGCCGGAATCCGTGGTTAGGAGGAATACTGCGGCCTCGTCAGCCTTCCCCAAGGTCTCGTTCTTAGGCTTCGGTGGAGCGTCACTCCTGTATGCCGGTGTTATCTCAATGCGGACCGCCTTGCCGGTCCATTGCGGATTGATCTTTTTCCACTTCTTGCCCCCATTGCGGCTCAGGAAGAGATTGCCCGTGCTATCGAGAGATAGAAAGCGCTTGCCGTGCGACACACTTGCCACAACCGGCAGCCCGGACGGCACCACGATGGCCCTCATACTGTGCATTTCTGTGATGACCTTCCCCGAAATCACCTCGCCCGCGTTGGCCGATTCAGTTTGGACCTCTACTGCAGCACTTGCTGCCTGCACTGTCACTGCTTCCGACGCCGTCCCTATGTCGAGCACGGGCTGCAGCATGGCAAGTTGGCTCGGATTCAACTGGATCGATTGTTTGTTTGTCCTGAAGCCGCTTGCCGTCGCTGTCAACTCGTACTGGCCAGCCGGTAGTTCTGTCAGATGGAAGCTGCCATCCACGCCCGTCGTTGTCTCTCGCGTCTTGCCGGCCGCATCGCGCAGAGATACACTCGCCCCCGAAATAATGGCGCCAGTTCGATCCGTGATGCGGCCGGAGAGTTCGGCGAGCGTGTTGCCTTGTCCGCTGGCGCGCTCTATCTCTAATGCAGGCAGGTCCTTCTTGTCGGCTAAGCTATTTTGTGATGCCGCGCCCTGCGCGTGTTGGGCCGTCGAGAGTTGCTGGAGATCCAAGACACTCCGGCCAGTCAATGGCACTTGGGGCGAAAGCCCGCCAATCACACCGCCCGCGGATCCCCCCGCATGCCCAAACAGAGCACCAGCAGAAGGGTCAGCGACAGTCGTCTCTGGAGCAGCAATTTTTGCCGCCGGTTGCCCGCTCGACTGAGGCATATTGAAGGATTTAGGCAAACTCAAGTTCGCCTGCCCCGAATGATTGCTCGCCGGCGCGGCGACTCTGGCTGCTTCAGATCTCCGATCCTTCTCCGAGTCGGTGCTAGGCGCAACCGTCGTTGGCGGAAGATGAACTTCGGTTTTTCGCAAACTAGCAATCTGTTGCGGGTTCCGCACAACGCTGTCACGGTTCCAAATATGGACCAGCACCGCAGCCACTCCACACGCCAGCGCCGCCGCGGGCAGCCCGACCGGCAAAAGCCGCCCCCATATCCATCCTTTCACCGGCGTTCGCGTAGCCGGCTGCATCTCCTCATGCGGTTGCATGAAAAAGACTGCCTTGCGACACTCCCCGCATTCGGCCAGATGCGCCAGCATCTGCTCGTGCTCCCGCGACGTAGCGGCACCCTCCACGAACACACTGAGCTGGTCAGCGTCAGGATGTAGCCCGAGTTGGAAATTCCAGTTCACTCTTGTCGTTCCTTATTAGAGTTCGGATCGTCCTCCGATTTTTGCAGCAAATTACGCAGATTGATATCCACATCCCTGGGATCGGTCCCGAGCGCCTCCTCTGCCGCGCGCCGACTCAGGCCCCTCGTTCTAAGAGTCCGCAGCAGCTCTTTTCGTAGATGCTCAGTGGCGCGCTTCAGTTTTCGACTGACCGTCGCTTCGTGAACCCGGAGAACGCGGCTTATCTCGTGCAGGGTGTGCTGGTCCAGGTAGTAGGCAGAGAGCAGGAAACGCTCTTCTGCGGAAGCCGCGCTCAGGGTCATCTTGATCGCCCCACGCATATCCTCTAATTGTTTGAGTTCAAGATGTTCGGAAACTCGCGCCGCTGGTTCGATCTCACCCAGTCCGGTTTCCCGGCCGATCTTCCTGTACTGGTTCACGCGGCGCTGCGCCAGAATCGCACGCAGCCATCCCATGAGCGATCCTCGCCCCGAGTATCGAAGTAGCGGGGACCAGCGCCTGCCTTCGCGTTCCGTCAGCCCGAATAGCTCAGAGTAAAGCGCGCTCGCCAATTCTTCGCCCAACGCCGCCGACCCAGTCATCTCCACAGCGGTTCTTGTCAGCTGTTCCCGATATTCGGCTAGAAAGCGACGCCATGCGGACTCGCGCCCCAGTGCGCATCCGCGCGCGATTGCAAGCTCTTCGAGGTGAAGAGCCCGCCAGAAAATTTCTTGCTGCCGCTCGTTGGCCTGCTTTCCAGGGTCAAGCCCGAAGTTGTCTCGGGCTGCTATCGCTTCAAGGGCCTCGGCAAACTCCGCCTTGCTTACCTCGACCCGCGACGCACCGGCCACGCGCCAAAGCTCTTCGCCGAGCACCTCGGGCAAAAGTCGGGTCTCTGGCCCAATCTCCACCTCGAGCGCGATCCGATTCGCCACCGGTGGCGTGCTGTCTTCCGCCACGGAAGGTTCTGTTTGATTGATATTGGGAGGCGGAATGTCCACGCCCGCCCATTAAATCATATCGTCCCGTTGTAGTCCGTTCTTTGCCTCTTTCAAGACTAGCGGTGGTCAGAACCCCGACGTCCGTGCCAGGAAAGGCTCAGACGGTCAAACGCTGGTTTTGTGATTTGGGGCAACGCACAACTGTCGACAAATAAGGCCACTGAATGGACAGATTAATTGGCGAGAAACTGGCTTATGGGGAAATGCGTGACGAGACTTGCACAGACCGTTCGTCCGACTTCCTCACTGTGCTCGGAGCCAGTCTGCCACGGCTTTTGGACAAAATCGAACCGAGGTTCCGATTCGGAAACAGGGGAGCCGGCCAGCCCTCGCATATTTGTAAATCGCGATTTTCGAAACGGCAAGGAGTGCGGCCAGCTGTGTCGTAGTCAGGGCGCGCCCAAAGCTTTCGATGCGATCCGCCAGTGCAAGCGGTTGGCACGCTGTTTTGTCTGACATCCTCCTTTCTCCGAATTTGAGTTCGAGATTCATTGAATTTCGGTTACGGTCCCTCGAATTCGTCGACTTCGGGTTGCTCTGCGGCTAGCGCCGTTTGCTCTTCTTCGCGGAGAAGGACCAAGGCCCGCCTCAAGCCTTTAAGAGCCGCCATGGCTTCGCGCTGGACTTTGAAGGCCGGATTGAGCCGTTCCGTCGTCACTACTTCGCCCTTGTTGTTCGTGGCACGACTCAAGAGGTACATGCCCTTGGCCCGAATGCCCTGGGCGGCCATCGTGAGATTAGCCGGCATCATCTGGACGCCTTCAAGAGCGTCCGCGATTTCCTGTCTGACTTCCTCAAGGCTGCGTACCGTTTCGCGGTCGGCGCGATTGGTTCCCCTGGCCTTCTTCTCGCTTACCGACAGCCGCATCCTCGTTATGTGATGTGCTTGGGCCGCTTCACTGCGCCCCCATCTTGCGGAAGATGCGCCGAAGCAGCTCACGGCGTTCGTCCCTTGAAGGTAGGTGACCGCCTTAATCTGCTTTCGTATACCTTTGCGGGCCAAGCGTCGGGTCGCGCTGCGTTTGGAGAAGTATTGCGCTAGGGATTTCATATAAGTCCTTTTCTTTCTTCACTTCTTCGCTATTTCGGCGTCGTCTCACTTTGAGATCTTTACTGTCTTCGCGTGCAAAAAACCGGGGTCCGCCCTCTGATAACAAAAGGGTTTTGGGATTTGACCCCCATACCCGCCCCGGCTTCAAACAAGGAACAATTCCACCGCTATCCGGGTAATTGGACATGTCGTAAAACCCCAATTTCGAAAATAATGTGTTTGTGTAAAGTTTTGATCGGCGGAGGGCTCCAGACAAACACTGCCCGACATTTTCAACAGCCCCCGCTTCACCCGCGTGCCAATTAGTCTGTGCGCGTACAACACTGCGTACAAGCCCCGTGAGCACGCAACCGCCTCGGATTTTGTACGTTCACGCCTATACAGAAGTACAAAACGTACGACATTCACATACAGTGTGAGGGAGCTAAAGCTCTCCTCACTACAGTCTGTAATTGTGCCGGCGGCCTCACCGCGTACGACGCCGCTGATTCCTAGGGCAGCCCGGCGTTTTGATACCCAGGTTGTGCCGCGCCGGATGCCGATGGACGCTAGGTGCTCTTGCAGCTTGCGCACCGTCATGTCTTTGTGGGCACGGATAGCCTCATCAGCCAACGAATCTTGGCCGTCCTTGTTTCCTTTGAAGTGGTTGCTAGTTAGCTGTGCCGCGCCGAGCGAAGACGGAACGATATGAAGCCGATAATCAGGACCGCTAGTTACCTCGAACGGTTTGCTTTCAAAATCCCGTTGCTTGAGGTTTTCCAGATAGCTAGGCGATTCGTAGGGCTTCGCTGGGTCTTGCAACCGCGTTCCCCAACACGATGCCAGGAACGCGGGGCAAGTTCGAAAGATCCACACCAGCAAAATTCTCCAGACTCTAGGCCACCCATTCCAGCGAAGGGTTCGCGCGAAAATGCACCGTTCATAGCTTGGTCGCTGTTGCATTTCTAGTTCTCTGCCCGCCACAGCAAGTCGTCCTTGCACGTCGCGACTGACTCCCACCACGACCATTGGACACTTCACGCAAGTCGTTAACCCTTAGCGCTCGATTGGCGTTGTTCTCCGAACAGGATGCCAGAGGCATTAATCAAATATTGTTCATCGCTAAGCCTCTCAAGCAATTCATCGGGAAATGGAGAGATTTCGCTCTGCAAATATGTGGTCAGTTCGCGATAGATTTCTCGCCGCGCATAGGTCGCCAGTTCGTTGCGGCGGCGCAGCGCATCCTGAATTAGAGTTGCGAGTTCGGGCGTCGCGGCCCGACGAAGCTTCATCGCGATTGCGGGGTAGTCCATAAAGGAGTTGTACTTTTGCCGCATCCAGAATTCTTCCACGGGTGCAGCCAAGGGCGTCTGGCGTACGACGAGCGTCCCAGCCACGCGGTCGCCGAAGCGCTGCATCAGGGGACTGCTCAGTACCGAGAGACCTCCAACCAGATAGGCGAATGGCAGCGCATCAACAACGCGCATCAGATTCCGCACCCACGCCTGTTCTATTCGTAGCGGAAGCCCATCCTGGTCAATCACCCGCAAATGGAAGAGGCGTTTTCCAATCGTCTGCCCGTTCCAGAAGCCCTCAAACAATGCGCTATAGGCGAACCCGATTGCGAACTCCGCGAGCGTAATCACCATGAATCCAAAACCCGGTGCTTTGGAGAAAATCCAGTAGACGAGCAGCCCTATTCCGTTGACTGTGCCCAACACAATAACGGTATCGAGCAACATTGCGTAAAGCCGAGAGGCCGGTCCCGCCAAAGGTAAGCGGAACAACACGCCTTCTGGCGTCGCAATGGTCAGTTCGGCCGACATCGACGCACGCGTTAACTGGGGATCGCTCATCGGTTCTCCGACGGAACGCTCGGGCGCACGTCGGCGCCAATCTCTCTTCGCCCCGTCATCAGTAGATAGATCGTCAGCAGCACGAGTTCCGCTGCGGCTACGGCAACCTTGAACCCATAGGGCAGAACGGGCTCGTGATGCTGAGAAAAAAATGCTTCCATGAGTCCGGCCCACACCAACATCATTGCTAGCCCGGCGACCAGTACCAGCCACTCCCGCATCGATTGCCGAACGTTGCGGTCCTCACGCCGGCGCAAAAGCAGGCGCGCCAAGTAAAACCCCGCCTGTCCGGCGATTAAGATCGAGGGAATCTCAAACACGCCGTGTGGCAACAACCAAGCCGTCATGAATAGTCCGAAGCCCTGTCGCGTGTAATGAACCGCAACGGCCCCGAGCAACACTCCATTTTCGAAGAGGAGGAGCGCAGTTCCGATGCCGAACGTTACGCCGAGCGCTGCTGCAAGCAATGCTACCTCGATGTTGTGCTTGATCAGTTGCGCGGAGAATGCGGCTTCGATCTGCGTGGAATCGAGGTGACGTCCCGTTCCTTGCTCCTCTTCATGCACGCGCTGCCCTGGATTGCGTAGATAATCGGCTGGAAGCAAGACATCTATAGAGGCAGGATCGTAGCGCGCCGCTAGTCCTCCGAAGGCGCAGCCTAACACCGTGATCAGCACCGCCAGCGCGAAATAGCGGAAATGCCGCCGGAATGTTTCAGGGAACGCAGTGAAAATCCTAAGCCAGCGGCGAGGATGCCAGATTTCAGAGCGCATCGGTGGAGCGTAGTAGAGTTCCGCGTAGGCTCGTGCCACGAGCCGCTCCAGATACCGTCTTAGTTCGTGCGCCAACGAACCGTGTGTGACGCGATTCAAATCCGCGGCAGTTTGAGCGTAAAGGTCTTGTAGTTGTTCCGCCTCCGCTGGATTCAGTCGGCGGTCCGGCCGGCTTTCTAACGCGGCGAGCAGCGATTCGAGGTCACGCCAGCGCCGGCGAGCCTGCGCCTGAAATCGTTCGAGATCAAGGATCACAACCGTTGCTCCCGCTTGTTTTCCAGATATCCTTCAACGGCGGTTCGCAGGAACCTCTCCGCAGGAGCGTACCTGAGCTGCACATCCAATTGACGTAGTTGCCGTGCCAATGCAACCAGCCGCTGGTTTTCTCGATCACCCGCCAGCGCCGCATATACATCTTGATCGGTGTTCAGATCCTCCTTTGATGAGAATGCCGGCCGCGCATGAGCCGGCAAAATGCTTGTCATCAAGAGAGCATGGGAGGAGCCGACGAGGCCCACTCCGCGCCGCAAAGAGTCGGAAATCGAGCGCTCTGTCAGATCAGCCAGCAGTACAAGATAGGCACGTCGCCGCAGCCGGATTCGAATGTCGCTGAACGTCGCTTCGTAATCCGCATTTGTTGGCGAAGGCTCAAGATTCAGCAGACAATCACGAAATCGGTGAAAGTGCGATTGACCGCTTCCCGCACGTAGCCAAGACGTCGCTCCATTCGCGTAAGTGACCAATCCAAAGTCGTCACCCAGTTCCAGCGCGACGGTCGCGCCCACCAGCGCCGTTTCCACGGCGAGATCCAGCATCCGTCGCGGTGCACGCGCTGGCAGGGCGGCGCTTTCGGAATCCGTCGTCGTATGGAAGGCGGGATGGAGGGCAAGCGCAGATGCTCTTGATTGATCCACGACAAAATACACTTCCTGCTTTTGCTCCCATTGGAAGAGCCGTGTGACCGGAGCGCCCCGACGTGCCGTGGATTTCCAGGCAATCTCCGAGTAGGTATCGCCGGGCTGGTATTCCCGCAAGCGCTCGAACTCGCGCCCGTGCCCGGTCCACGGTGTCTGCTGAGATGCAACGAGCAAGCGGTAAATCGGGCTGCGTAAAATTTGCTGTCGCCCGGGCCGTAAATTCGCGTCGATCCGCAAAGGCTCGGGCAAATCAAACCATCGTCGCAAACGCCAGATTCGGAAGCGCGACTGCCGCTCGATGCCAACCCGCAGTCCCGGCCACAGCCCGCGTCGAAGCAAAGTGATCTCCGCCGTCCACGGCCAGAGTTGGATATTTGCGGCACTGGTGGAGGTTGATCCTCCTGCGACCGACTGCTCCGGCTGCTGAAGCTTCAGGTGCTGAGGCTTGCTTTTTACGACGAATGCGGTTTCGCTTTCTTGCGTTGCCGGCATGATCGCAGCGCGGATTTCGTGGCGCAGCCACCGACGGACAGAGCCATTAAGCGCAAATGGAATCTGGATCGTTTGCCCTTCGCTCCCCCGAAGGCCTTTCTCCTGCGGCAGCAGAACGGGTGAATAGTCTTCGCGGTTGAGCCAGAGGGCCAAAGCGTCATAACTCGCCAGCAACGCGACAGGCGTGGCGATCAACCCGAACCATAACCATCCATGAGGAAGCCATGGCACGATACACGCCCAAACGCCGAGCAGTCCCATGATCCACACAAACGATTCCTGCGGACTAAAGACTGATCCAGCCGGGCGCAGCGCGATTGGTTGTGAAATCTTGCTTTGCAAAAGCGGATTGGGGCGTGCAGGTTCGGCAGTGGTTTCGCCCGTGGCTGTGACAATCACGTCCGGCCGACTAATGCTCGCGAAGCTCTTGTCCCCATCCGTCATGAATCTCACTTGCTACGATGTTGTCGCTCGATCTCCACCACGCCTGCGGTCTAGCGCGGCACTTCGACCGCCTCCAGCACCGCGTTGATGACCTCGCGAATCTCTACGCCTTCCATCTCGAAATCCGGACGCAGCAGCACGCGGTGGCCGAGAACAGGCATGGCGAGTGTCTTTACGTCCTCGGGCGTCACGAAATCGCGCTCCTCGAGAGCGGCGAGCGCCCGCGACGCCGATAACCACGCGAGTGTGGCCCGCGGCCCCGCGCCAACCCAGACTGCGGCGTGCTTCCGCGTCTGTCGCGCCAGGTTGACGATGTAACCGCTGATGGCGTCACTGACGCGAACTTGCGCGGTAGCGGCTCGCAACAGTTCGAGTTCACCGGATTGCAAAACCGGCACGCGCAAGTCCTCGGCCAAGCGGCGCTCCGGCGAATCGCCTGCTGCCACGAGTCTCGCCAGTTCGTGTTCGTCTTCCGCCGCCGGGTAGTCCATGCTGATTTTGACGAGGAAGCGATCTTTCTGTGCCTCCGGGAGCGGATACGTGCCCTGATGCTCGATTGGATTTTGCGTCGCAAAGACGACGAAGACCTCAGATAGCGCGCAGGTCTCGCGATCGATCGTCACCTGGCGCTCTTGCATCGCCTCCAGCAGCGCCGATTGCGTTTTTGCGGGAGCGCGATTGATTTCGTCAGCCAGCAGGAAATTTGTGAAGACGGGCCCCCGCACGAGACGGAATGCCTGAGTCCTTAAATCGAAAATACTTGTTCCCGTGACGTCTGCCGGCATCAGGTCAGGCGTGAATTGAATGCGCTGGAAGTCGCCGGCGACCGCGCGTGCCAGCGCTTTCACCAGCAGGGTTTTCCCCACGCCGGGCACACCTTCGATGAGCGCGTGTCCGCCAGCGAGTAGCGTTACCAGCGCGAGGTCGATGGCTTCGTTTTGACCGACGATTACGCGGCTCAAGGCTTCCCGAACACGCCGCGCTCCGCTGATGATCGTTGCCAACGACGCTGACGATTGCATCGCCGCTCCTCCAGATTGCGCTTGCCCGTCCGAGCTCGGGACTGGCGTCTCGTTCATGCCATCGTTCATGCGATCCGTGCCTCCAAAGAAATCATCAACGGCTAGCCGTCGAGTTATCAGACACATTGCGGTTGATATGACCCAGCCCCCTTGCGGATGCGCGTCGCTCGGCTATCAACTGGCTCAATTCCTTGTATCCCGCTAGAGGAGGTTGCGCGACCGCGGTGCGCAGCCGCGCGCCCCAACGTGGATCTGCAGAAATGGCCTCTGCATCTTGCGGCCAGTAGCGGCGGAACTGTTCCCAGCACTCTGCCACTACGCGTTCGTTCGCGATGCTCCGTTGAAGTAGGCGTCGCGCTGCGACCCCGGCGCCTTCACCATGACGTACGATCGGCGCACTTGAATTCTGCGCCGGGCGTCGCACTAGATCGCCACTCATATTCCAAAGCAAGATGAGCAAAGTCGCCCAGAAAAGCAGCAGAGCAGTTTGCAGCCGGTATCGCTGCACCAGCCAAAGCACACCCTCATCCTGGCGCAGGCCGTGCAATGTTTCGTCGACCCAGATGACCGGCCGTCCCCCCGCAAGAAAATCTAACAGTACCGGGTTGGGATGTGTCTTGATCGTTTCGTTCAGTAAGAAGGATTCTTCACTGGCGGCAATGAGTTCACCATTTCCGGCCTGCCGCATTGCCATATAGACATGTGGAGTGGTGTCAGGCTTGTCATTGGCTCCCGCAGTCGCGCTGTACAGCACGGTCCAATGCGCATCCGTTTTGAGCCACGAGGCATCGGCGTCGAGATAAATCATCTCGCTGTCCGCCGGCATGGTATGAGGATCAGGCGAGATCCAGGGTGGAGTGTGCTCTTGTGGAGTTCCCCACTCCCTACCGACTTCCCAGCCTTGAGACTTGGACTTTAGTTCCCCACGGGGCTCGACCAGGACAACGCGACCGCCGCGTGTAAGGAAATATTCGAGCCGCTCACGAAACTTTGCTCCGCCCAGGAGTTTTTCATTCCTCATTAGCAAATCGTCAGAGGAGTAGCCTCCTATGAAGAACGCAGTGGTTCTCGACGCATTCTGATCGGATAGGGAATCCTTATCCTGGCCGCGCTTCACCTCGTATCCAGCACGCCGATAGGAATCGAACAATAGGCTGGCGCCGTAAGGATCCTCGCGTAAGCTGGATCCCATGTCGCTCGTTTTCGACTCATTCTGGTGCGCCATAAGCAACAGAATCGCGAACACCGTCGCAAAGATGCCGGCAGCCAGCAACGGACCTCGCCAATTGAGCACCATACCTCTGTCTGCCCCACCATCAGACATACTGTCAGACATGGCTGAGTAACTCCCGCTGATCTTGGCGGTAAGCAGCTACAGCATTTGGCGTCAGCATATACGACCCGTACCAAACGCGATCGAACTGCCGCAGGCTGCCACGTAGTTTCTCGGGAATTTCTGCCCGCGACTCAACGGCAGCCTGGGGGCGCCTTCGCCATCGTCGCGTGAACTCATCGAGATATTCGCGATTCGTGCGATCGCGGCGGATCGTCAGCCATTCGCGTTGAGCCAATCCTGCAAGCAGACCGAAATACGCCGCGCGCAGGGCCAAGCGCAATTCTCCCTCCACTTCCAGTCGCCTCGCCAAGGCGAACCATTCGTCCTCCGAACGTACGCTCGCTAACGCACCATCGCTCAAGTCGGGAAGCGGTTCGATGGCCTGCGGGATGGAAAGCGAGGCCGTCTCTTTTCGTCGACGCAACCAAAAGAGCACCCCTCCAACTACAAGAGTCAAAATTGCGATTAACCACAGCCACAGTCGAAGGTCCTTCAACTGCCAGTGGAGGCCGTTCTCACTTCCCAAATTCAGCCCCCTGGGCCACAGTTTGCGGAGAAAATCCTTGAACGCATTCCAGGCACGTTCTATCTCGTCCCCAATCTTCGCCAGCAGTTTGTCAAACCAGTTGGGCGGGCTCGGGTGTTCGGCGTCATGCCAGCGATAAATTGCTCGCTGTGACTCTGTATCCAAAGCCTGCCGCATTCGTTGAACCCGCGCCTGGCGCGCCGAATCGGTGAGAGTTTCTGCCCTGTCTGCCGCTGGAGACGTTTGTTGCGCGCGCGCGGTCTGGGAGATACCACAGAGAATCGCAGCCAGGACTACCAATGCGCTGATCACCTTGCTGACAGTAGTGGCGGATGCAATCATCTGAGCCTTTTTCTGTTGCTCGCGTGGCAAGCTCGCCAGCAAACCGCGCAGGTCATCCCCTTCGCGCCTCGATCGCAAATGCTGATAAACAATGACAAACGTACACTTGACGATGGGATCAAGTGCCAGCCATGCGCCCGCGAACAAGGAAAGCCAGAACGCGGAACTGTGGATCAATGCAAATATCCCTACCGGCGTAGACAGAAGTGTATTAACGCCAAGAATCGAATGCAGGAGCTGCGGGACTACCATCGCGATGATCAGACTATTCAGCCAGACGACAATCCAGAAAGGAAAAAGCATTAAAAATAGGAGCACAGTGTCGCCGAACCACTGACCCGCAAGTACCAGGCAACCGCGCATCGAGTGTCTTTCGGAGCCATCCTCTCGTGCCTCAAGACTGGCGAATTGGCAAGCGCTGTAAAACCATGACGCCCCGGCGAAGGTTACCAGCGCAACTAACGCTCCGGCACTCAGGGTGATCTTCCATGCAAGCAAACGCCCTACGGCCGCTGCTTGCGCAGAAGCTCCTGCCGGTTTCGGCGCAGGCACGCCAAACGCACGCTCGCGGACACGTTGCATGTAAGTCGCGATCATCCACACGCGCAGAAGATATGCAGCGGCAAGTAACGCCGCCTCCATCAGTACATTTCCGCCAGATAGCCGTATCTGGCCATTCACCACCCACATCGGAATAAAACAAAAGACGAGAGGCGCGCTTCCCAGGTAATAACGCCACCCCTCCTCGACAAAAGTTGAACGAAAAAGCGCGAATCCACGTTCCAGCGCTTCGAGCGAAGTCAGTTGGTTCCATCGGCCGCGCGCGGCTATCCTCGGTGCGTGTAGCGAAGGTGACTGGGCCAGTGCGGCTTCACTCATTGTTCAGCTCGCGCGGTTGTTCCAGCGGCTACTCTGCCGAAACTCAGGTGGTCCTCCGGCGTATTTACTCGCCACTGCAGGATCCCGAAGAAAAGCACCATGAGCGAGGCCAGCGCGATAAGTCCAGCGAGTATCTGCCGGAAGCGGCGCATTGGTGACATCTTTGGCGCGGGTGGACGTGCCATCCGGCGCAGACATGGCGGACACGCGAGTGTGCCCTCTTCGTCCGTTACGCATTCCCGACAGAATGTTCCTCCGCATTGGGGACACCGCGCTGCCGCTTCACGTAGCGGATGAAACAAACAGCGGGCATGGCGCAGACTCGCCGTCGACGCGATGTAGGGTGGCGCGGCTCGCATATCAGAGGCCATTCGTCTCTGAGCTATCCGCGACGGAAGGGGCTGCAGCTGTTGCTTCGGAGTTCATTTGGGTGGAAACCACCGCCGGTTGCATCGCGACGCCGCGAGAGGCGCGAAGCGCCGCGTCGATTTTGTTGAGAACCTTGGGAGCGCGACGTGTTCGACTCACCAACGGCATGTCAATGCTCACCCCAGTGGCGCGAACACGGGACCCCGCCGTTGGCCCGAGCGCCAGTTCCAGCAATAACCATGCGACACCGATGCCAGTGAAAATCTCGCCGGCGATGGAATTCGCCCACTGCCAGAGGCCAGCGCCGAGAGCCATAAATAACACTCCCGGAATAATCATGCGGAGCCGCCACGAACGACTGGGCCAGACGACAATGCATTCCAGGTCGCGCAAATAAAACCTGCGGTACTCGACCACGTACATCATGCGTTTCGCCGCCAGCAAACAGTCCTTGCTCAAATACCAGCTGGTCCCACCGGTCAAGCTCCGAACACTCGATATTTTCTGGAAAGCACTCTTCAATCAATGCCTCCCCGCCATCCAACGTGCGAAGAATGCCGCCCCGAATACCAAGGGAAGCCAGATGAGCCCCGGGTAAGCCGCCCAGAAACGCCACCCCGATCGAGCAATCAAATACGACCGAGGCGCCTTGCGATACTTCACATGCAAGAAAACAGCGCTAGGAAGGGCAGCCACAAATACGGGCCAAAAGAGAATCCAACCCCACCCGACTGTCAACGCAATGGAGTCATAGAGCACATCGCGATGCCGCCATTCCGCTTTGCTGGCCTCTGCACCGGAATCGGCGCGCCCGCGCTCGAAGCATGTCGGGCAAACGTGCTCTTCTCCCAGCTGTAAGTCGCACAGTGCGCACACGAATCGGCCGCACCGCTTGCAGCAAGCCTGGTACGCCTTGTCCGGATGGAAAAAACATGTCGCTTGATCCGAAAGCGCGACTGTTGCATTGCTAATCTGGCAAACCACTGGCCACGACCAGATTGCGAGCTGCTTCTGGCAGTAAGGGCAGTTCTGCCATTCCATCTCGATTGGTTCGAAATCCCCTCCACAACTGGGGCAGGTGAACGCCACGGGTCCAACCGGCGACGAGGTTGAGTCGCTTGCTGAAGGGCCCGTCCCGTCTCGGCCGGCAGTGAAGGGATTGATACTGAGGTTCACGCTACGCTCTGTTTATAGATCACCCTCGTGTCGCACACCCGGTCATGCAAGGCTCGCTTCTCGCGGTCCACGCCCAACATGATCGAAGTAACCAGCATGAGAACGGAATTTAAGTAAGGAATGCCGCTGGTAACAACATTCCACATGAAGAAGCGCCCAAAGCAGACACCCCAGCTCAAGCTGCTGCCGTCGGCTCGGATGACTCTTAGCCCGCAGGCCATCTTTCCGACAGTTCCACTGCGATACTTGAGCATCAGAACCTCGTAGCAGCCTCCCACGAGGAAAAAAACCAGAAAGAAAGTGATAAAGGCGAAGCCTGCAAACATGGCGTTGGGATTTATCGGCGCCTGACCCTTCGCCCGGATGAGGCTTGGCATCTCGATAGCGAAGAAGATCAGCATGGGCACCGTAAAAATAAGGCCATCGATGAAGCGCGCGCCAAAACGGATCCAGAATCCGCCATAGTGCCAGGCCAGTGGCGATGCGCCAGCGGCGCCGCTCGCCATCACCCGACTCAGAAACGCCGGCTTGCAATCCGCACACACCCAGTTCCCGGCGATATGCACCAACTCAGACTGCGCGAGCGTCCGTCCGCATTGGGAACACGCAAAAACTGTTTGGACCGGGACTTCAGAACTCATTGGGTATCCTCCTCGTTAGTGCAAAAGTCGCAGTAAGACTAGCGCAAGAGGCTCCCTGCGCCAAGTACTACTATTTAGCCGCGAAGGTTAGGACTTTCGCTACTGATCGATACCGCTCAAAATGTGGGTTAGCTCTGTTGGCGTCTCATGTTCTAATCTGGAGCCACGCTCAGGTTGTCATTTGACATATTCGAACAATATTGAGATATAGACCAAACGGGATCGAACCTCATCCGCCCCCGAGGGGCATCCGAATTAGCGCGGCCTAACCACGCCGACCTAAGCCGAAGGTTAGAAGTCGTCTCCATTGCTCCCCCAACGTCTCCCGATCCCGTTCCACAGGTGCTGCGGTGCAGCGAAACTAGCCGCAGGATCTCGACTTTCGCACGTTCAGAGCCGGGAGCCAATCCGTTACCGCTTTTGGACAAAATCGAACCGAGATGCCGATTCGCAAGATGGGGGAGGTCCCGTTTTTCGCGTATTTGGCAGATCGCGATCCCCTAGACGGCGAGAGCCCGGCCAATCGAGCGGCAGTAAGGGCATGGCAGGACGGTAACCCAGAGTTAGTCTCGAGAAGCCGAGTCTCCATTACTTATCCGGCCAGCCTCTCCGGAGCCCGTTTCTTGACCGCTTTCGTGTTGCGGACGCTCACCCACTCCAGCGGCGCTGCGCTATCAGGCATTATCGCGGAGAGAGCCAAAGAGAGAGTTCAAGGATATTCAGTCCACCCGACGACACGTTAGCTAGCAGCCCTGAACTTCGCGACGATCGCCGTGATGTCATCGTGCTGTTCTTGAAAACTGAATCGCCGAACACCATCCACGATCGCGGTTAACAAAGCCTGGCACGGCAGGTCCCGATGTTGTTGAAGCGATTCAACCAGGTACCGCTCGCCAAATTCCTCGCCTCTCTCGTTACTGGCTTCGGTGATCCCATCAGTGTAAAGCGCAAGCACATCCCCGGGGAAAAGGTCCTGCTCCCGCATCGAGCAATTCCACTCTTTGAACAGTCCGAGGAGCGTGCTGGTGGACTCGAGCCGATCCACCGTGCCGTTGCTTCTCATGAGAAGGCCCGACAAATGGCCGCAATTGACGTAGCGCAGCCGCCCCGCCGCCTCGTCGTAATCGGCAAACAAAAGCGAGGCGTAGGCACTTTCGCCGGTGTTGTCATAGAACAGACGATTCACAGACCGGAGCAACGTCTCGGGCGCATCGATGGCCAGCGACGACTGGCTCCGCAGGCTGGCCTGTAAATTCGCCATCAGCAAAGCCGCGGCGATCCCTTTGCCGGAAACATCGCCGATGATCAACCCTAGCCGCTGCGGCCCGAGATTCAGGAAATCGAAATAATCTCCCCCCACCTGGCGCGCCTGCACGCAGATTCCCGCATACTCGACCGTTTTCAACTCCGGCTGAATCTGCGGAAACAACCGCGCCTGCACCTGCCGCGCTATTTCCAGCTCCTGGGCGGTGCGGCGTTCGGATTCGAGCTTCTCGGCGTGCGCCTGCCGGCGCGCCTGCAGGCTTTGCCTCACCTCATCGAAGCCTTCCAGGCCAAAGGCATTCCCGTCCGGATCCTCGAAACGCGCATAGGTACCGCCCCACCCCGGCGTCTCCGGAGCCGTTGTGAAACGAACACCGCGTTCGCTCCATTCTTTGTACTTGGCGTCGACATCCTCGGTCATGAATAGGACCCAGCGGTAGCCGCCGATCAGTTTGTATTCCGGCGAGTCGGGCTTTGGTTCAACCAGCGCGAGATTCGCACTGCCGTCGGGAGGCGCGACCTCGATCCAGCGTTCGCCGGTGGGAAGGCGCTGTTCCGTGAGGAGCTCGAAGCCCAGCTGTTGCAGGTAGAACGGCTTACTCACCTCCAGATCGCGGACGAAAACGACGATGTCCTGGATTGACAGGTAGGGCTCGTCGCGGCCCGGGCGAAGCACGGTCCGGTTCGCCCACGAGAGGAAGGCATCGCTGGCCATCGGCGTGATTATAACTGGCCCGATAAGTGTTGAGATTAGGGCGACGATCAACTGATGAATGTTCGAAGCAAACCCTTAACCGGCCGACGTGGTCCGGTTCTTTCTCCATACCGGAGTTCGCAACTGACTGATCGGAGTACGGCTTCATCGCAAGGTGCTCCCATGGAAACTATTGATGCGATACAAAATGCGTTGGGACCAAAGATTGATCCGCAAAGGCTGTTAGGAATCATTGCTATTCTTGAACATTCCGGGCTGGAAGTCGGTTTGTAGGAAGTTCCGCCGAATAAATACTGCTTTTGAGCCAGCGATACCTCGCTCGGAGCGGGTCACACCAGCACCTCAATATTTCAGGCGCGACCCGCGAACTCTCGCGTTTCGGTCGAGACCTTAACTTTCTCGCCTTCTTTGATAAAAAGCGGAACGCGAATTTCTACGCCAGTCTCCAGCGTGGCCGTCTTGGTCACGCTGCCGCCTGAAGAGTCCCCGCGAGCGCCCGGCTCCGTTTGAGCAACAACTAGTTCCACGTGAGTTGGCATCTGCAACCCGATCGGGTTGCCGTTGTACTTGTGGACCTGGATGATCAGCCCTTCCGCCAGAAAATCGCGAGCGTCTCCAATCATCTCCGTCGAAAGGGTGAGGGTTTCGAAGCTCTCTTGGTCCATAAAGTAGAAACCATCTCCATCACTGTAAAGGAAGGATGCGGGGACCATATCCAGATCCGGCTCCTTAAACTTATCGCTGGCCTTGAACGTCTTATCAAAGACTGCACGCGTGAGGAGATTACGCATCTTCAGGCGCACCAAAGTCTGGGCGCCCCTGGCTGTGGGGGTGGATACCTCCGCCTCTAGGCAATGGAACGGAGTGTTTTCAAACTCGAAGAACATTTTGCGCTTTATGTTAATTGCGTCGATCAGGGCGGCCATGAGTTCCTCGAAAGTATCCCGATTTTAACCCGTTAACACTTGATCGAGTAACTGCCCCACCGCTCGCTGGGCTTCGAGGATGGAATAGCGATGGTCCATCGCTCCGGCCAGATCGGTGTTGGCGAAGGCAATCCGGCCGAAGGGGGCGGCGCGCAGAACTTCGCGTGGCGCCGGGCGGCCATCGCGTCCGAAGAAAAATCCGGGTTGGGGACTCAGATAAGCGTGCCCCCAGCGGTTCAGAATGATTCCCGCAATGTCGCGCTGGGCGTCGAAGCCGGGAAACATCTCTGTGAATTGCTCGCGGATTTGTCGTTCGTAATCGCGGAACGGGATGCTTAACATTTCGGCGCGGCCGAGATTGCCCTGTTCTTCGGTGGGACGGCCGGGATAGGGGTAGAGTACCTTCACGGAAAGAACGATAGGTGAGTCGGGATTGATGACAGAATCCCCGATGCCGGTGAGGGCCTGTTTGCAAACTTCCATGTAGTTGCCGAAACCTTCGAACCAGCGACAACCACTCATTTTCATCTGGTACATGAAACGCCAGTTTCTTACGGCGATGTTAGCCATCATGCAGGGAGAACGATAAAACTGGGCAAACGCCTGCCGATGAGTATCGGGAAGGTCTCTGACGATGTGCTTTGTGGTCCAACTCCCTCCGGCCATGACGGCCGAGCGGGCTCTGATTTTGTATAACCGTCCATCTTTGAGATAGACAACATTTACAGATTCTGTCTTGCTCGGATCGCCGTCGTGTTGGACAGAAATTGCTGTTGACGACAGGCGAATGCGTGCGCCGGCTTTTGAGTTCGGGCTGTCGAGCGCCGAGAAGTCGACCGTATTTCTTGTGACATCTTCGACTGTGCCGGAGCCACCAATCGCGCCCGGGATAAGACTTTTCAGCAGCAGGCGCGCAATCGTTGTATTGCCGCCGGGAAACATCTGGTCTCCACCACCGGCATCTTCGGGTAGAGGATGCAGCATTTCGAAAGCGTAATCCGAGTATGCTGACAAGGCGTCGGGACCGAGACCGGCGCCTCCGCCTTCAACTGGAGAAAGAAACGTGCGGACGGTCTCGCGGCTCAGTCCGAAGCGCTCGATGTAATGCTGTTCCAGGGTGATGGAATCGAGGTAACGCGAAGCCGAGTCACCCTCGACTTTGGGACGAACGAATTTGTCGCCCGCAAGCGGTGTCCCCTTGAGCCAGCGCAGCCACTCGGTCCTCTGTTGATCGGAAATCGGAGCGGATCCCAGATTTTTCCCCAGCGGATCGATTACCCACATGCCCTCCCGGTGGGCGAACTTCCGCGAGAACCAGAAACCGTATTTGCCAGGCTGGAGGCCGGCGGCCTCGTAGGGAGTGCGCGAAAGAGGAAGTTCAGATTCTGGACCCGACCACTTCTGATATTCAAGTTTGGGCGCAGTTAGACCGATCGATTCGTAAAAGCGGGCGAGAAAACTGTTCGGATACTGGATCTGATAGATTGCCGAACCTTGGTGACCGATCAGGCGTTTGCCATCGACTAGGAACTCGTTCTGCTTCGCTTCGCCTCCGAAGATGGGATGATTCTCCAAGACCAAAGACTTTGAGGAACGACCGTCGCGCTGAGTTTGTCGTTGGAAGAAAAGAGCGGCCGCGAGTCCGCTGATGCCTCCGCCGATGACGACGCAATCGTAGGTTTCGCCGGTGTCGATCACATCCTTTGGAAGCGGGTCGTAAATCGCATCGCGAATCGTGTGTCCTGCCTGCAGGACCGCAAGCGTGTTGCCGTTCGACTGACTGTATTCGCCGACTCCTCCGTATCCGGTGAAGTCGTCGTTGGCCCGGTCCTTGTTCGGGTCCTTGTCGCCGGTCTTCTGCGCGAGCAGTTCGGCGGGAGTGGAGGATCCGAGCAACGCAGCGCCAGAAGCGAGCATCATCGACCCGACGAAATCGCGACGCGTGATGGAGCTGTTCATGCCGAGAGCCGCATCGCCGGACGGACGCCTGGAATCACCCACTTGCGTATCTCCTCTGCTTACTCTGATACTTACTCTGACGAGTGCGGAATCGTGTATAGCTGTACTCGATAGATATGTTGCTGATGCGGGTCCATCAACAGTCCTCGCCCCTGGTTGGTTTGATCTCCGTTCAGCCACTTCTCCGTTCTCCATTTTCCGGAGGCGCGGGAGACCTGCTCCACGCTCTGAATGCCTGCGATTCCTGAATCGACGTCGGGATCGCGAGTGAAGGAAACGCCCAAACCGCTGCCAACAATGTAGAACTCGCCAGGACCGGATTGCATAATGAGCATCGCGCCGTCATCGGTTGCTACTTTTCTGTCCGGCCAGGAGCGTGAGAGTGTGGCCTCGAACAGATATCCGCCGAGAGCGACTGTCTGCGTCGGGCGCGGGCTTGCCAAGTGCAGCACTAAGCCACGCGTCTGGCCTGCGGCTTGGGCCGCCGGCAAGAGATCGGCGATGGTGTCGAGGAGCGCGTAGACCTGCATCAGCGCTGGTTCAGGTTCGTCCCTCACCGGAGGCGAGAGGCTCTCGATAGCGAAGGGGCTGAAGCCAAATGCGCGCGCCTGGCCATAGGCATAGAGCGCGTTGTAAGGAGCGCTGTCAATCCTTGCTTCCGGCACGAAAATAGGATTGCCCCCGACCTCGTACCGCGCGATCCAGTATTCGAAGTTGGGCCAGTAGATGTCAGGCGAATAGAAGTCGATGCTGGGCGCGGCGCTGCGATAGATATCAAGATAGAAAGGATGGGGACCGCCACTTGGATATTCACCAGCGTTCTCAAGAGGCGCCGGTAACTGAGCGTTGACATACATCGGGAGCGCATACCCTTGCTTCCCGGCGCGCGCCACGGCTTCGATGTAAGTTGCATAGTTCCAGGCCATAAATACTTCGTTGGCTGCATCACCGAAGACCGCGCTCCACGTGTCGCCCTGCCCGTTGAAATGCGAAGCCAACTCTGGCGAAAGCTGAAGCCGCTTTTCGCGCAAAGTGCGCATCAGCATCTCTGGGACGGGAGAATTAAACTGCCGGTTCGCTTCGGGGGAGCGATCTCGACCCCATCCTAAAAGGCCGACTTCATTCTCAACCTGCACCATGAGCACGGTTTGATGGTCTGCGTCTTTTTCGCGGATGTGGCGCATCAATGCCGCAAAAGCCCGACTGTCGCATCGGCGGACTTCCGGTGCCAGGGTTGATAGAATCTGCAGCGGAGTTCCGTCAACCGCCAGCGCACGCGGAAAACGCTTCGCATCAGACTTTACCCACGCGGGCGCGTATTCCGACAGGGCATTCTTCCAACTGCCGAACCATAGCGGTACGAGATGGGTGTTGTTCCGGTGCGCGGTATCGATCCAGTGATCGAGGATGCTGAAGTCATAACTGCCCTCTTTCGGCTCGATCTGCTCCCAGGCGACGGGCACAAGAACCGTATTGACATGCATCCGCGCCAGTTTCGGAAGGATGAGATCGGCCTCGGCGGCGGTTCCGGCCGAAGAGTTCCCAACTTCGCCGCCGAGTATCAGAAAGGGTTTGCCATTGACGATGAGCTGTCCGGACCCGTTTTGCATTCTTATCTGCGGCGGCTCGATCGCGCCTGCCAGAGTCGTCGAGAAACAGGCGATGCCCAAGAGAGCGAACGGAGCGACGAGAGCGAGTTTAGAAGTACGCCGTTTCAATGTACACGCACGATGTCGAGGCATGGTCTATTTCAGACGCGCTTCCTGCACTATCGAGACGAATCTTCGAGCGAGATTCGTAATTTCCAGCGTTTTGCGGGACTCCAGCAAGGAGGCGGATATCAATTCCCCTCCAATGCCCAAGGCCTCAGCTCCGGCGCGGATGAACTCCGCCGCAGTATCTAAGTTCACGCCACCGGTCGGGATCATTGGGATTAGCGGCAACGGTCCTTTAAGAGCCCTGATGTATTTCGCGCCACCTACGTTTCCGCAGGGGAAGATTTTGACCATGTCGCTGCCTGCGTTCCAGGCGGCAATCACTTCGGTTGGCGTGAGCGCTCCGGCAATCATCAGAATTTTCTTACTCGTAGAGAATTTCACTGTTGGCAGATCAAAACCTGGACTCACCAGAAACTGGGCTCCCGCATCGAGACAACGTTGCGCGGCCTTCGCGTCGAGGACAGTACCCGCACCGATCAAAAGCTCATTGCCTGATCGCTTTGCTAGTTCGGCAATCACATCGAGGGCCTTGGGCACGGTCATCGTTACCTCGACGACAGGAATTCCACCAGCCGCAACAGATTCGACAGCCATCAATGCGTGTTCGGCGGTCGAGGCGCGAATGACTGGAATGATTCCGATGTCAACGATCCGCCTACGAACTTCTTCTTTGGTCATTTCGAATCCCTGGCTCAAACACTCTAACGCTCGATAGTCAGTGTTCGATGGTCAACGTTCGATCCGCGCGCCGGCGCCGCGCATCGCTTGTTCCACCTCTTTCAGAGTCACCATGGTCGTGTCGCCCGGAGTGGTCATCGCCAATGCTCCATGAGCAGCGCCGCACTCAACCGCCCATTGCGCACCATGTCCACTGAGGAAGCCGTAGATCAGCCCAGACGCAAAGGAATCACCTCCGCCGACTCGATCAAAAATCTCAAGATTCTCACGCTGACGGGCCTGATAGAACGATCCTTGATGCCAGCAGATCGCTCCCCAGTCGTTGATGGTGGCGGTTTTTGCTTTGCGGAGAGTAGTGGCAATTACGGAAAAAGAAAACTCTTTGGTCACTGCCTCGATCACTCGCTGGAATGCCTGCGTCTCTACGTTTGAAATATTTTCATCAAGGCCGGCGACTTCGAAGCCGAGGGCGGCTGTGAAGTCCTCTTCGTTGCCGATCATCACATCAACAAGCGGAGCTAGTCGGCGGTTCACTTCCTGTGCGCGCTTCTTTCCGCCAATCCCCCTCCAGAGCGATTCGCGATAATTCAAATCATAGGAAATGATCGTGCCGTTCTTGCGGGCAACCTCCATCGCTTCGAGCGCGACGTCGGGAGTACTGTCGGACAGCGCGGCAAAAATGCCTCCGCTATGAAACCAGCGTACGCCCTGACGACCGAAGACTTCATTCCAGTCGATCTGCCCCGGCTTGAGTTGTGAGACGGCGGTGTGGCCGCGATCGGAACAGCCTAGCGCCGGGCGGATGCCAAATCCGCGCTCAGTAAAGTTCAAGCCATTCCGTGCGTTGCGGCCGACGCCATCGTAATCAACCCAGCGGATCAACGACTGGTCGACGCCACCCTGATAGATGAGGTCCTGTAGAAGACGTCCGGTCGGATTGTCGGCGACGGCCGTTACGATCGCCGTGTCGAGACCAAAGCAGCGCTTCAATCCGCGAGCAACGTTGTACTCGCCGCCGCCTTCAGAAACCTCGAATTGGCGGGTCGTCCAGATACGCCGGTCGCCGGGATCGAAACGGAGCATCACCTCGCCGAGAGCGACCATATCCCAGCGGCATTTTTCCTTCGGCTTGATCGTCATCTCCATAGGGTAGAACCAAGACTACTAGACGGCTGAGACTGGCTCCAAGCGTGGGCTCAAAGTTTGAATCACTGTCAGCGCGACGAGGTAAATGAAGCCAGCGAAAATGAAGATCGGGACGTAGCTGTGAGTCTTCTGGAGCAGGAATCCGGTGAAAGTTGCAATCAGACTTCCGCCGATGGCGCCGCCGAAAGTGCCGAGGCCGACGACCGAGGCAACGGTGTTTCTCGGGAACATATCGGATGGGAGGGTCAACAGATTCGCCGACCAGCCCTGGTGCGCAGCGACTGCGAGACTGATCACGGCTACAGCGCCCCACAGGCTTTGAATCCGCGCCAGCAACACGACCGGAGTTACGGCGACAGCACACACCAGCATCGCGGTTTTGCGCGCGCGGTTTGCATTGAACCCCGCTTTCATTAGGCGGGCCGCGAGCCATCCACCGAAGATGCTCCCCACGGTCGCCGAATTGTAGATGACAATCAGTGGCAGGCCGAGCTTGGCCAACGACACACCGTGAACGGAGTACAGATATTTCGGCAGCCAGAACAAAAAGAACCACCAGATGGGGTCGGTCATGAACTTGCCCAGGACAAACGTCCAGGTCTGGCGATGAGCCAGCAAACGCGGCCACGAGACTTTTGCGGCGGGCTCTGGAGGGTCGCTGGCGATATACTCCAATTCCTTGGATGAGAGGTGTGGGTCTTCCTGTGGCGGGCGGTAGGTCGTGAGCCAGGCGACGATCCAGATCGCGCTGAATATTCCCGTGAAAAGGAATGCGAAGGGCCAACCGAGGTGAAGCGCAATCCAGGGAACAACCAGAGGAGCGATCGTTGCCCCAGCGTTCGTGCCGGAATTGAAAATTCCCGTGGCGAGCGCGCGCTCTTTCTTAGGGAACCACTCGGCCACGGTTTTTATCGCAGCGGGGAAATTTCCGGACTCACCGAACCCGAGCGCAAAGCGCACAACACCGAAGCCGAAGGCGCTGCGCACCAAGGCATGGGAAACCGCCGCTACGCTCCAAATTGCCAGGGATAATGCATATCCCAGGCGCGTGCCGATTCGATCGATCAGGCTGCCCATGATCAGCAGACCGAGGGCGTACGCGATCAGGAACGCGGTGCCGATGGAAGCATACTGCGACTCGCTCCAGCCATACCTGCTTTGCAGCATCGGAGCCAATAGTCCGAGCACTTGGCGATCGGTGTAGTTAATCGTGGTAGCGAAAAACAGAAGCGCGCAGATAACCCAGCGGCGACGGCCGATGCTGCCGGCGATCTGCTGCGGCGACGAACTTGTGATGAGAGTAGAGACAAAGGCCTCCTGTTTCGTCGTTTTATTGATTGACTCCACTAGCTAAGTAACCGCCATCGACGACCAGCAGGTGGCCGGTGACGAAGCTGGCCGCGTCCGATGCCAGAAAGATGGCAGCTCCGACTAATTCTTCAATCTTTCCAAAGCGGCCCATGGGAGTCCGCATCAAGATCTCTTGTCCGCGGGCAGTGCCATCTAATAGCGCCTGGTTGAGCTGGGTTCGGAAGACTCCCGGGACGATCGCATTGACGCAAACACCGTGTTGGGCCCACTCGATCGCCAATGATTTCGTAAGAGAAGCCACTGCGGCTTTACTTGCTCCATAGGCGGATACTCCTGTCCAGGCGGCGAACGTCGACAACGATGCGACGTTGATGATGCGCCCGCTTTTGCGTTCGATCATGTGGCGTCCAAAGACCTGGCAGGCGCGGAGGGTCCCGTTGAGGTTCGTGTCGATCACACGGTTCCAGTCTTCGTCGCTGACGTCGAGAACCGGGCCGCGCTTGGTGATGCCTGCGCAATTGACGAGGATGTCAGTGGCCTCAAATTCCGCGCTAACGGCGGCGCGTAGCCCTTCCAAACTCTTGCGGTCGGATACGTCACAGGGAACAGCAAGCGTGCGCCGTCCCATCTTTCGAATCGCAGCAGCCGCACTCTCAACCAGATCTTGCCTGCGGCCGGAAGGCACGACGTTGGCTCCGGCCTCAGCCAATCCCATGGCCAGGGCGAGACCGATTCCAGATGTTCCTCCGATAACGACGGCGGTCTTTGTTGCGAGATCGAGTGCTGGATGTGGCATGAACGGCGTCAATGCTCCGTTGACCGATTTTTACGTCACACGATATTAGCAGGGCGCAACCGATGTTTCCGACGGCAAACTGCGAGCGCAAATCCCTCTGTGTTTATACTTCCGGTGTAGTTGCAGCCTTAAGAGGAAGCCAGAGGTTTGCGTAAATGAAAATCGTGGACGCAAAAGTGATCGTCTGTTCGCCTGGAAGAAACTTCGTCACGCTGAAAATCATCGCCGATGATGGAAGTTATGGGCTGGGCGACGCCACCTTAAACGGACGTGAACTCGCCGTGGCCTCGTATCTTTCCGACCACGTTGTGCCGTTGCTGATTGGCCGTGACGCGCGACGAATCGAAGACACCTGGCAGTACCTGTATAAAGGCGCATATTGGCGTCGCGGTCCAGTCACAATGACTGCCATCAGTGCCGTCGACACTGCTTTGTGGGACTTGAAAGCGAAGAGCCTTAACGTCCCGCTCTACCAGTTGCTGGGCGGAGCCTCGCGTGAGGCAGTGATGGTGTATGGACACGCCAGCGGCGCTGACACCGACAAGACGATCGAGGCCGTCGCCCACTATTTGAAACTTGGGTTCAAAGCAATTCGGGCGCAATCGGGAATTCCAGGCTTGGAAGGCACGTACGGCGTGGGCCGCAGTGCAGGGACGTACGAGCCGGCGGAACCGGGCCTGCCGCCTGAGAACCGGTGGTCCTCCGAGTCTTATCTGAATTTCGTGCCGCGACTATTCGCGGCTCTGCGAAAGGAATTCGGTCCAGATATTCATCTGCTTCATGATGCTCATCATCGTTTAACGCCGATTGAAGCCGCTCGACTTGGCAAGGAACTCGAGCCGTCTCACCTCTTCTGGCTCGAGGATCCGACTCCCGCTGAGTTACAGGAGAGATTCCGAATCATTCGTCGCCATACGACGACGCCTCTGGCCGTCGGCGAGGTTTTCAACAGCATCTACGACTGCGAGTTACTCATGCGGGAGCAATTGATCGATTACATCCGCACGACCGTAGTCCATGCTGGGGGCATCACGCATTTGCGAAAGATCGCGAATTTAGCGGAGATCTATCAAGTGCGGACCGGTTCTCACGGTGCAACCGACCTGAGTCCGGTTTGCATGGCGGCGGCTCTTCACTTCGATCTGAGTGTTCACAACTTCGGCATTCAGGAATACATGCCACACACAGCTGAAACCGACAGAGTTTTCCCTCATGTTTATTCCTTTAAAGATGGAATGATGCATCCGGGAGATGCGCCAGGGCTCGGCGTGGATATCGACGAGACCGAGGCAGCCCGGCATCCCTACAAACGTGCCTATCTACCCGTCAATCGCAAGCTCGACGGGACGATGCACGACTGGTAGAGAACAAGATCTGCGGACATCACGATCAGCCAATCGCGCTTGCCTTATACCCAGGTATAGGGTTCACAATGGCTCATGCATATCGGAGAGCTGGCGGCCAAGGCGTCGGTGAACGTACAGACGATTCGGTTTTACGAGCGTGAGGGATTATTGCCGGTCCCGTCGCGCAATCAGTCGGGATATCGATGCTACGGGTCCGTTGACCTCGAACGCGTCACATTCATCAAACGGAACCAGGAATTGGGGTTCACGCTTGTAGAGATCGCGCAACTTCTCGAGCTGCACCGGGTGGTCGCGGCGATGCCGCTTCCGATCCGCCGTAAACCCAGCGAACTACAAGGGATCATCGCTCTTGGCCATGAGCGACTGGACGCCGTTAACGATAAGATCCGGTCTCTGCGCCTCATTCAGCAACGTCTCACCTCGTTGTTGAAGGAACTCGAAATGGCCGTTGTCGCCACTTGCCCAGCGTCAACGTCCTTGTCTGTACAGATGGCTTCGCGTCAAAACAGACGACACAATCCTTGACGCCTGTCTAGGGCCCGCCAAGCGGATAACTCCTTGCTGCAATTCCTATCTAGTAGTTAAATAGGGCCGACCATCTGGTCGGACTGAGGAGATGCCTGTCCTCTGAAGGGGTTCCCGTGTCGGAAGTATCTCCCAGCCAAGTCACCGAACTGCTCGCGCAATGGACGCGTGGCGACAAAGACGCGCCGCAGGTGCTATTGCCACTCGTGTATGGCGAACTGCGCCGGCTTGCGCGATATCACCTTGGGGGCGAGCGTTCCGACCATACCCTGCAAAGCACGGCGCTGGTGCATGAGGCGTATTTGCGTCTGGTGAAGCCCGGAGCGGGGTCGGTGCAGATCGAAAGCCGGCGGCATTTTTTTGCCGTCGCCTCGCGGCTTATGCGCGAAATTCTCGTGGACTACGCTCGCAACCGCGGTGCGGCCAAGCGTGACGGCGGCGAAAAGCTGACCCTTGACGAAGCATCGGAGCTGACGGAGCTCAAGGGTTTAGAGAAAGGTGTAGACCTGCTGGCGCTAGACGATGCGCTCAACGAGTTGGCTAAGCTGAGTCCGCGACAGAGCCGCATCGTGGAGTTGAAGTTCTTTGGCGGGCTATCTGTTGAAGAAATCGGGCAAGTTGTCAATGTCTCCCGCGCCACCGTGGAGCGGGACTGGTCGGTCGCCCGAGCGTGGTTATATCGGGCGATGAGCGGGACAGCCTGCGATGGATCCTGAGCGCTGGGAGCGTGTTAGTGACATTCTGGATGCCGCTCTGCGCATGCCCGCGGAAGGCCGCTCCGCCTATCTTTCTAAGATCGCGGTCAGCGACCCCGAGCTGCATCGCGAAGTGATCTCGCTGCTGGAGTCGAACGAACAGGCCGGCAGCCGATTTCTAGGAACTCCGGACGAAACGAGCTCATTCCCCTCCGAAACGACCCGCCGAAAGACGAAGGTCGGTCGTCGCCTCGGGCCTTACCAGATCGTCGAGCTGATTGGCGTCGGCGGCATGGGCGAAGTGTACCGGGCAGTGCGCGCTGACGATCAATATCAGAAGCAAGTTGCCCTGAAACTTGTTCGGGGCGGCCAGGACTCGTCTTTTGTCATCAACCGGTTCAAGAACGAGCGGCAGATCCTGGCTAGCCTCGACCATCCGAACATTGCCCGGTTGCTTGATGGAGGAACGACAGATGAGGGCGTCCCCTATTTTGTAATGGAGTTGATCGAAGGCAAAACGATCGACCGCTACTGTAACGATCGGGAACTGGGAACGGCGGAGCGGCTGACGCTGTTCTTGCAAGTGTGTTCCGCGGTTCAGCTAGCGCACCAACGGCTGATCGTGCACCGGGACCTGAAGCCCGGGAACATTCTGGTCACAGCCGACGGCGTGCCTAGATTGCTCGACTTTGGGATCGCGAAACTTCTTGATCCCGGCAGCGGGCCGGAGGCAGCCGATCCAACGCTGACCCTGACGCAGTTTCGAGCGTTCACTCCCGGATACGCCAGCCCTGAGCAGATCAAGGGCGAGACGATCACGACGGCGAGCGACGTTTATTCCCTTGGTGTAGTGCTCTACGAACTGTTGACCGGACGCAGTCCTTACGGCAGTGCAACACGGACGCCGCACCAGATGGCGCAAGCCGCATGTGAACTGGAGCCGGAGAAGCCGAGCACGGCAATTCGCAAAACGTCAGACAGCGTGCGGGCCACCGCCAAAGGAAGTCAGCTGTCACCTGGAGGCGCGGACCCAAACCGGCTCAGCCGGCGGCTGAAGGGAGATCTCGACAACATTGTACTCATGGCGCTGCGCAAAGAACCGGAGCGACGCTATGGCTCAGTCGACCAATTGGCGCAGGACCTCCGGCGACACATGGACAACCTTCCGGTCGCGGCCCGTCAAGATACGGCGACCTATCGCGCTTCCAAGTTTATTGCTCGCAACAAGACCGCGGTCGCGGCGACATTTGTGTTCGCAGTTCTGTTGCTGGCGGCGTTGCTGGTCACCATACGCGAGGCACGGATCGCGCGGCAGCAAGCCGAGATTGCTCGCGAGCAACGTGCGCGCGCGGAGCGGCGCTTTAACGACGTCCGCAAACTCGCGAATTCCCTGATGTTCGAGGTGCATGATTCAATCAAAAGTTTGCCGGGGACGACGGAGGTGCGAAAACTCCTGGTGACCAGAGCACTCGAGTATCTGGACAGTTTGTCGCGCGAAGCCAATGGCGACCCTTCGCTGCAAAGGGAGTTGGCCGCCGCCTACGATCGAGTGGGCGATGTTCTTGGGGACACTGGCGCGGCGAACCTCGGAGATTTTGCGGGTGCCTCGCAAAGCTATGCCAAGGCGCTGGCTATTCGAGAGTCACTGGCGAGCGCGAATCCGAGTGATATTGAGATTTTGACGGAATTGGCAGACGACTACTTTCGAGTGGCTGGCGTTTTGCAGAGTACTGGTGATTTCGACGGCGCGCTGAAAATGTTGCAGCGCGCGGCGCCATTTATGCAAAAAATCAGTGCCGGGGACAGCGATCCAAAACTGCAGGATAGGGTTGCCGGCCTCTACTATTTTACGGGCACGGCCCTCGAAAAAAGCGGTCGCTTCGACGATGCCCTGCAAAGTTACCGCACGGGAGCGTCGATCCGAGAGCCGATTGCAAACGATCCGAACGCTAAGCCGAGGGTGCGGGCCCACCTGGTTGCGGACTACAACGGTATTGCGAAGATGGAGGCGGCGACCGGCCATGCTGACGACGCCGTCGCAAGCGCGGCCAAAGCGCTCAGCATTATGAAGGCCGTGTCTGAAGCCAATCCCGAGAACGCGACCTTTCACGAGTGGCTGGGGGAAGGCTACGTCATTTCGGGCGACGTGCAACTGAATAAAGGGAACCTGGATCAGGCACTCGAGTTTCATCGGCGAGGGCGAGAGATCTTCACCGAACTGAGTAAGGCGGACGGCAGCAATCAACTCGCCGCCGAGAACCTCGCCTTCAGCGATCTTAGTGTCGGAGAGGTTTTGGTGCGTCAGGGCAAACTCAAAGAAGGACTGCAGAATTTTCAGGCTGCACTGACGACCATTCAACGTGTCGGGAAGCCCAAGAGCCTGTGGGATGCAACTTTGTTCAGTACGACTTATTCGTATCTCGGAATGGCGCACGTGGCGTTGGCCGAACACGCCCCCCGCCCCGATGAAAGAACGCGACATTGGCGGGAGGCGCGGTCCTGGTATCAGAAGGCAATGGATGTCTGGAGCGATCAAACGACGCAGGGAGGGCTAGATGCGCTCGGCCACAACCAACCTGCCGTCATCAGCCAGCAATTGGCAAAATGCGACGCTCACTTGTCGACGCACCGTTTGCCGACTGACCACGTGCCAACAGATCAAGTCCGCGCCAAAGCCGCCAAACCCGAACAGCCACGATAGAGGCCCGACGCTCCGGTGTCCTCCCAGTTGTTAAACGATCTGGAAAGTAGGTCTAACGCGGCCGCGGCGCGGCGGCCCTTTCCCCGTGGGCCACCGCGTCGGACCACTATGCCTCTATATCTACATGCGTAATAGCGGACGAATTCCCCTCACACCATCAGAAAAATTCTTCTGCTTTTGCCGCTTCGGCAAGTTTCTGCGGCTATTACCAGTATTGCGATATCGCCGTCTCTACCTGATGCTCGATTTCAGCGATTGCGATTGGCGCGATTTTCGCCTCGCGAAGTTGCCGGTTGAGTTCTTCCACCCGGGTCTGTTTAAATCGCGTCCATTCTTCAATGCGTCCTTTTATTTGCTGGCTTGACTCGCGATAGACAGCGATCGCCTGGGAAGGGGCCGGACGGTCTCCGCCTTCGACGACTCGTAATGCTGACGCGAGAGCGGCATAGGCATCCTCCAACCCAGGACTTTGGTCGCTGCCGTGATTTTTATTCGTGAGGATATTGCCGATCGCAGCCTGGGTCTCGGCCAGCGCCGACCTCAATTTTGGGTCCTGTGCGCCCGTTTTTTGTTGAAGATCTGAGAGTTGTTTCTGAACCGACGTTATCTCGGCCACCGCGCGCCGTGCCTCGACGGTCTCGCTGAACATCTTTTGGCCCAGTTGGAACTGTCCGCTAAGCACATCGGTGGAGGCAGGCGAGCGTGGATCGATAATTACTTTCAGCGGCTGCTCTTGCGTCTTCCCGTCGACTGTCAGCCGGATTAAGTAGGTGCCCGGCACGGTTTTCGGGCCGCTCGGACTGCGGTAGTCCGAATCTTCATCCTCGCTTGGGCCGCCTGAACTACCCCAGATCAAGTTCCATACGAAGCGATGCATTCCGGCGGTTTTCTGGACGGCCTCAGGCTTCGGGAACCAACGTTCCGCGACGGGAAGAGGCGGATGTTTTGTGACGATGGGATCGGCACTGGAAAACTTCCGGACGAGTTTTTGCTGAGCGTCGAAGATTTCTAGTCGAACGGTGTTCGCCGCTGAAGGCAGGAAATAATCGATCATCGCGCCGTTTGGCGGATTCTCCGCTGTTGGTTCTTCGGGCGGGATCGGAGTGCCCGAAAAGGAGTCGTTGTCGACACGGACTGCGGTCGATGGACGGTAAAGCCACGGTCCGCCCGCCTTCTTTGCTTCGACCGATTGGCGAAGCGGGGCGATGTTGTCGAGGATCCAGAACGACCTGCCGAAGGTCGCGGCCACAAGGTCGTCGCCATGGATGGCGAGATCGCGAACGGAACTTGCAGGCAGGTTCAACTGGAGCGACTGCCAGTGATCACCATTATCGAAGGAAACATAAACCCCAAATTCCGTTCCTGCGAAAAGGAGACCTTTGGTGTTCGGATCTTCGCGAACCGAGCGCAGGAATGCCGGCGCGGCGAGGCCGGCTGTGATCAATTGCCAGGTCGCTCCATAGTCGCGCGTGCGGTAGAGATAGGGCGTCTGATCGTCGAGGCGTGCGCGATCAACGGCGACATAGGCGACGCCGGGATCGAAGTGGGACGCCTCGATCATCGAGATTTTGCTCCATTCGCTCACGTTGGGCGGGGTTGCGTTGACCCAATTCTTGCCGCCATCGACAGTCATGTGGACTAATCCTGTGTCACTTCCAGCCCAGATCAGATCTCGATTGAGCGGAGACGGCGCGAGAGCGAATACGACGCCATATCCAGCGCGTTTCGCGGTTTCAAGTGTGGGCGGATTGTGGTCTGAATTCTGTGAATCTTGTGTTGCGCCCGTAAGGTCGGGGCTGATTTTCTCCCAATGCAGACCGCCGTCAACCGTCTTCATGACGAACTGGGTGCCGAGGTAAAGCGTCGCCGGGTCCGCCGGAGAGAGCGCCAGCACGGGCGTCCACGGGGCGCGATATTTACGCTGGTTGATCGCACCTTCAAACGAAATTGCAGGCCACGGAGTAATGTCCTGGCTCAGGCTGGTGCGTTTATCGAAACGCACAATAAGGCCGTAGGTTCCGCTCAAATAGATGATGTCTGGATTTTTCGGATCAACGACTAAGTAGCCACTTTCGCTCGGTCCAGCAGTGAACCAATCTCGCGGCGCGATCTGATCGTGATCTGTGCGGCTGAAAACGGCGGCCGCGCCGCTATCCTGCTGTGCGCCATACACTGCGTAGGGAAACTGGTGGTCGGTGGTGACGTGGTAGAACTGGGCCGTCGGCTGGTTGTACCAACTGCTCCAAGTCTTGCCGCGGTTTAGGCTTATTGTCGTTCCCTGGTCAGTGCCGAGCACCATGCTGGCGGAGTTTTTCGGATCAATCCACAGTTCGTGATAGTCGTCTCCTCCGGGAGCGCCCCGCAGAACGGAAATTGTTTTCCCGCCATCTTCGGATCGATAGAGAGCCACGTTGGGCATGTAAATGACGTCGGGATTGTTCGCATCGACGGTGAGCCGATTGAAGTACCAGGCGCGACTGGTGAGACGCGGATCGGAGTTCGCCAGAGACCAGGTGTTGCCTCCGTCGTCAGAGCGATAGAGACCGGAAGCCTTGGGTTGCGGCTTCCCGGTCCCGGGATCCTTCACTTCGATCAATGCATAGGCCCGCCGGCCGTCTGTAGATACAGCGACACCAACCCGTCCCCAGTCGGCCTGGGGCAGGCCGTTTCCGGCGAGGTGCGCCCAGGTTTTGCCCGAATCCTGTGAGCGGTAGATTCCACTTCCGGGCCGATCGCTTGGCTCGTAGGAACTCCACGGCATGCGGCGCACATGCCACGCGGCGGCAAATAGAAGCTGCGGTTCGGCGGATGACATTGTGAGGTCGGAAATGCCAATCTCGGGGCCGAGGTCGAGCACTCGTGTCCAGTGGGCGCCTCCATCGGTCGATTTATAAACACCGCGCTCGGGATTCGGAGCGTAGACATGGCCGAGGGCGCCGACGAAAACGATGTTCGGATACTTCGAGTCGATCACGATTTTGCTGATCTGCCGAGTGTCGTCGAGGCCGACATGGGACCAGGTTGCGCCTGCGTCGGTGGATTTATAAACGCCGCTACCGGAGGAAAGGTCTTCGCGAATGTCGGACTCGCCTGTTCCGGCATAGATGATCCTGGGGTCAGAAGGCGCTGCGGCGAGGGCGCCAATCGAGCCGACGTTCTGGCTGTCGAAGATCGGGGTCCAGGTCACGCCGGCGTCAATCGTTTTCCAAATGCCTCCATTGACCGCGCCAAAATAAAATGTCGACGGGTCGCCAGGCACACCGGTCACCGCCACGGCGCGTCCGCCGCGGAATGGGCCGATCAAGCGCCACTTGAGCCCGTTGATCATTTCGGCGGGAACCGTCTGCGCCAGGCCTGCGGCGGAGAGCAATAGAAGAAACGACATGTAGACACGGCGGCGCAAACACGACCCGAATTTGTGCAATTTGACTGACCCCTCGTCGAAAACAGATGGATATTCAGTGTAGTAGATGAGGCCTCACCTGCGAAGCGATGCGAAATGTCTGGTTATTCTTAAGAAGTGGTTTTCAGCGGTGGTACCATCTACCTGCTTCAGCGAATTTGCGAGTTAACATCACGGCTATGACTCGATCGTCCCGGTCCGTCGCCTCGCCCCGTGTCGTCAGCATTGGAGACCTGCGCACCATCGCCAAGCGCCGCGTGCCCAGTGCCGTCTTTGATTATCTGGACGGAGGCGCCGAGGGTGAAGTTACGCTGCGCGAGAATTGTCGGGTGTACGAAGACATCACTTTTCGTCCGCGCCATGCGGTCGCATTTGCCGAGTGCCCGTTGCGCACGAGAGTTCTCGGCTTTGAACTGGCGCTTCCTTTTTTGCTGGCGCCAGTGGGTTACAGCCGGCTCATGCATCCGGTCGGTGAAGTAGGCGCCGCGAGGGCTGCCGGAAATGCGGGCACGGGCTACATTCTCTCGACCATCTCGGGACACAAACTGGAAAACGTCAAGGCCGCATCGACCGGACCCGTTTTCTACCAGTTGTATTTAATGGGTGGTCGGGGAGCGGCTGAGGCGTCGATTGAACGCGCACGCGTCGCCGGATTTTCCGCGCTAGTGGTCACAATCGACACGGCGGTCTCGGGGATTCGTGAACGCGATTTCCGCAACGGGATGAAAGAACTGGTGAGCGGCGGCCCTTTTGAAAAGCTTCCGTATCTTCCGCAGGTCCTTTCGCGGCCGGGGTGGCTTGCAAGTTTCTTAATGGATGGGGGATTGCCCGCCCTTCCCAACGTAGTCGTGCCCGGCAAGGGGCCCATGGTTCTGCTGGATGTGGCTGCCGCGCTGGCTGCTTCAACGGTGACGTGGAGCGATCTGACATGGATTCGCGAATTGTGGCGAGGGCCAATCGTGGTGAAGGGTGTCCTCACGGGAGACGACGGACGTCGCGCAGTTGACGAAGGCGCGGCGGCGATTTCGGTTTCGAATCATGGAGGGCGGCAGCTCGACTGCGTCCAATCCTCGTTGCGAGCGTTGCCCGAAGTGGTGAAGGCCGTGGGCACCAGGACCGAGGTTCTGATGGACGGTGGGATTCGCCGCGGCACCGATATCGTCAAGGCGCTTTGTCTCGGCGCGCGGGCGGTCCTCTGCGGACGCGCCTATGCGTATGGTCTCGCCGCTGCCGGAGAAGCCGGAGTCAACCGTGCGATCGAAATCCTGCGCACCGACCTTGACCGGACGCTGAGGTTGGTCGGCTGCCCGTCCGTGGACCAACTTGATCGGTCGTATGTAAACGTTCCGCCAAACTGGGACGCCAACTGAAGCTGAGGACGTCCCATCATCATCAAGATAGATGGCAGGAGACTCTATGCCGCTCGTCAGAATCGATCTTCTTGAAGGCAAGACACCCGAATATCGCGCTCAGGTCGGGCAGATCGTGTATCAAGCCATGGTGGATATCATCGGTGTTCCCCAGAACGACCGTTTTCAGATCATCGTGGAACATGCCAAATCCGGTCTTCTGTTTGACCGCGAATATCTAGGCATCCATCGCACCGACGACTGTATTTTCGTGCAGATCACGCTAAGCAGTGGCCGTACGGTTGAGGCGAAACAGCGTTTCTACAAAGCCATCGCCGACGGATTGCACGACGCGCTCAAGCTGCGCCGCGAAGATGTCTTCATCAATCTGGTCGAGGTCGCGAAGGAAAACTGGTCGTTTGGCAATGGCGTGGCACAATACGTTTCTCCCGCGGGTTAGAATCCCTGCATGAACGTGCCTCTCCATCGTCGCGATTTCAGTCTCGGTATTCTTAGAATATGTGCGTCCGTTCTTGTGGCTCCGCACGTCTCGGCGCGCGCAGCGAGCATGGCCGGCGACGAAACACCTGCCATCAGTGCCCTTTACAAGAACG